>Ga0070717_10000002_pt1 | contig 378525 bp, 354 predicted proteins | sample LARL113metaG_FD_71366 | JGI IMG/M metagenome (GOLD analysis project Ga0070717, IMG submission 71366) | Corn, switchgrass and miscanthus rhizosphere microbial communities from Kellogg Biological Station, Michigan, USA - LAR L11-3 metaG | ecosystem: Host-associated > Plants > Roots >...
ACGTCGGCCGCCTCGCCCTCCGTGAGCCCGGGTCGCAGAGTGCCGAGCGCCCCGAGGTGCTTGGCAAGGCGTTGGATTCCTCGCCGGCGTGAGGACGCCAGCTCCTGCTGCCGCCGTGCAACCTCAGGCTCCACCGAGGAAGCTTCGGCGATCGCCTGGCTGAGAGGGCTCGTCCGCTCGACGATCCCGGCACCGCCCTCCACTAGCCGGTCGAGGGCGTCGCCGCCCGACCGCGCGGAGATCGCGTCGAGGTACCAGCCGCGCTCGCGTACCGGGGTGGGCTCGAGCTCCCCTGACGACGCGTAGGCCATCACGGCCAGGAAGAGGCCCGCCTTCGTGTGGAAGGAGAAATAGAGGGTTTGGTGGGCGACCCCCGCACGGTCGGCGATGTCCTTCATCGTCGCCGCCGTGTAGCCGGACTCGCCGAAGACGTCGCGGCCCGCCTCCAGGATGCGAAGGCGGGTCGCGCGCGCCCGCTCGCTCCGGGCCGTCATGGCCATTCCCGGCAGTATACTAGAAATGATTACTAGAGATCGTTTATAGTGGCGACCAAATTCCCCTGGAGGTGGCGGACATGAACGTGATGCGCGGAGACGAAGTTGAGAACTCGGCCCCGGTCCCCGGGATGGCGGAGTACGCCGTCGGGACCAAGGTCGGGGCACGCAGGGTGTGGCTGGCGCACGTGACCACTCCGCCCGGAAGCGGGATCTCCCCCGTCCATCACCACCGGGAGAGCGAGGCCCTGATCCACATGCTGTCCGGGACCCTGACCATCATTCACGGACCCGAGCTGCGCGACCGGATCGACCTTGGTCCGGGTGACTTCCTCTTCATCCCGCCCTTCACCCTTCACGCCGAGACCAATCTTGGACCAGAGCCGGCGGAGCTGGTCATGGCGCGCTCGACGCCGGAACCGATCGCGGAGTGGCATCCGGAGCTGAATGTCTCGGAGTCCGTCCTTGCCGCGGCGGTGCCGGGTTAGGGTTCCGAAAGAGCTTCAGCCGGCCAGTTGACTCGCGCTTCGACGCAATTTCACCCCTGTCATCAAGTCATCTACTGAAGGCCCTTTGAGCAACCAGATGGAGGACGCCAATACGAAAGTTGCCCTTGAGAGACCTCCGGGGAGTCAGTGTGATGTAGCTAGCTTTCGAAGCTTCTCGAGGCCGGATTCGAATCTAAATCCGGCCTTTCTATTGCCTGACCCGGCTTCGAGGTCGTCTACAACCGATCGGTCTACGAGCGGTACCGCGACAACCAAGTCGATCTGCTCATGGCGTGCGGGCGCAAAAGGGCTTATCAGGCGGTACTCAGCTGCCTGAGCCTCTGCTCGGCGGTGATGGACCTGGGTCGATCGCAGCCGCCGAGCCTCGCTCTCACCGATTTCGAGCACCAGCAGCTCCGCTCAGATGCGCGCCGCCAGGCGCCCCAATCGGCCGCCGAGATGCTTGAGTCAGATCCCGGTGGGCAGGCTTTTCGGGCTGGAATCGGTCGGTTTGATTTGCTCGGTACGCATGCGGACGTAGGCCGAAATACGATTGCGCGCGGATGCCGCCGTAACGGTTGATGCCTAGATTGGGGTTGGATGCGAAGACGCGCCGCGACCGCCACCCCGGCCCCAGCCCGAGCGGCGACCTTGGGTCGTAGCCGGCACAGCCATCGCCGTCGCCTCCCTGACGCCGTTCCGCACCTCGGGCTGACGGTCCCGCTCGGAGCCGTGACCATCAGCGACCCCTTCCGCGGATCCGCCGTTCCGGAGGTCATCCTCGGCTTAGCCCTCGCCCCGGGGAGCGCTGCGGCCACTCTTCTGGTCGTCCTGTACGGTCTGAGCATCACCTTGCTCAGCGGTCGCCATGCCCACGTCGCTTACCACCTCACGCTGGTCCCAGTCCTGCTGATCGGCATCGCACTCCTGCTTATCGCACGGGGGAGGCGCCAGTTGGCATGAGGCGGCCCGCCACCTTGTCAGTGATGCTTGACGGCGGCATGGCGGTCGCGGCCGCCGCCTTTCTCGTCGCCGTCGAGCAGCAGCAGGTGACCCATACGCCGGGAGCCATCCCGCTCGACGCCAGCGCGTACGCCGAGGTTGCGTGTGCCGGCCTGGTCCTGGCGCTGAGGCGGCTACTGCCGCTATTCACCTACGCAGCCACCATTCTCCTCACCTGCGCCTTCGTGTTGGGCGGCCATCTGGCCGGGGTAATTTGGCTGGCACCCCTCGTCGCCCTTCTGACCCTGGTCGCCGTGCTTCCGCCAGCGGGATGGAGCGCTGCCGCCTTAAGCGGAGCAATCCTGCTCGGCATCGTTTACATCGGCGCGGGCGCGCCCCTCCTGGAGGCCGCCCTTTGGGTCGGCGCCTGGCTGCTGACGTCGGCGCTCTTCGCGGCTGGGCTCCTGGTGCGGCGGCGCTTGGCGGCGGAGGCGCAAGCTCGGGCCGAGCTGGCGCAGAGGACCCGGGACGAGCAGGCCCTGAGGCGGATGGCCGAGGAGCGCCTCAGCATCGCACGCGAGATGCACGACGTGGTGGGCCACAGCCTGGCGGTGATCAGCCTCCAGGCCGGGGTCGCCGAGCACCTGCTGGAGAGCCGTCCCGACGAGGTTCGGAAGGCGGTCGCCGCCATCCGCAAGGTCAGCCGCGATGCGCTCTCCGACCTGCGCACCGAGCTTGCCCTCCTGAGAGGTGAGGGGGCTCCGGCGGAACGGCGCCCGGCAGCGGACCTGCGCGCGCTGCCCAACCTTGTCGCCTCCATGCGTGACGCGGGTCTGGACGTGAGGCTGGACTTGAACCTGGACGAGAGGTCGGTTCCCGAGGTGATCGCCGCGGCGGCCTACCGCATCGCCCAGGAATCGCTGACCAACGTGGTCCGCCACGCCGGCGCTGGCTCCCACGCAGCGGTTCGGCTCCGCCAAGACGGAGGCGGGCTGGAGGTGGAAGTGACCGACGACGGTCGCGGATCGGCATCAGAGCCCTCCGGCACCGGGATCGAAGGTATGCGTGAGCGGGTGACGGCCCTCGGCGGCAGGTTCATGGCCGGCAACCATCCTCAGGGCGGCTTCCGCGTCTGGGCTTCGATCCCGTCTCCGCCGTCATGAGCATCCGCGTCGTTCTAGCCGACGACCAGGCTTTAGTCCGCGTCGGGCTCAGGGCGCTGGCCGAGTCGGAGCCCGACATCGAGGTGGTCGGCGAGGCGGCCGACGGTCGCCAGGCGGTTGCAATGGTCCGCCAGACGCGGCCAGATGTGGTCGTGATGGACGTCCGCATGCCGGAGGTCGACGGCCTCGAGGCCACCCGGCAGATCGTGGCCGACCCGCAGCTCAGCAGCGTGCGCATCCTGGTGCTGACGACCTTCGAGATCGACGAGTACGTCTTCGAGGCTCTGCGCGCCGGTGCCGGCGGTTTCCTGCTCAAGGACGCCGATCCCGCCGAGCTCCTGCGAGCCATCCGAGTAGTGGCGGCCGGCGACTCGCTGCTCTCGCCGAGAGTGACGCGCCGGGTGGTCGAGGCCTTCGCCGGCCGGCCAGCACCCAGCGGCCCGAGGACCTCGCTGCTCGCCGGGTTGACCGATCGCGAGCGGGAAATCGTGGCCCTCGTCGGCACCGGGCTCACCAACGACGAGATCGCCGAGAAGCTGTTCATCAGCCCGGCTACAGCTCGAACCCATGTCTCGCGGGCGATGTCGAAGCTCAACGCCCGTGACCGTGCCCAACTGGTTGTCTTCGCCTACGAGACCGGGCTCGTGGCTCCCGGCCGGCTGGATACGTAGGAGCGCGCGGGCGAATACGTAAAGGGACGTATCCAAGGTGTCGCCTGCCGGCAGACGACCCGAGTACGCGGCCGCCGGGAGCATGGGCATGTTCGATTCCAACGCTTTCAAGGGAGAAGCAAGACCCCCTATACGGAGGAAGGCATGAGCGCGCAACTGATCGCTGGAACTCTCACCTCTGGTCGACTTCTGATGATCCGCCTCGTCGCAGTGGCGATGGCTGCCGCAAACATCGCCGACTTCACGTTTGGCCCCTTGCTAGGGGTCAATCACTACCCACCGGCGCTCGCCGCTGCGATGCTGAGCTCTCTGCGCGCCGCCGTGACAGCGGGGGGTCTGATCGCCCTCCTCTACACCGGCGCCTGCGGTTCCGGACGGATGACACGGATAACGCAAATCGTCGCGATCGTCGGCTCAGCACTGCTGGTCCCGGCGGAGTTGATCCTCCACTGGTCCCGCGCCTTCGCCAACCCGTTCTACGGCCTCGCTGTAATCGGCCTGCTCGTCGGTCCGCTCTGGTACGGGACCGTCGCGATCCGGCGGGGTCGGTGGACGGGCTGGCGCAAATGGACCCCCCTGCTACCGGCCGTCGCCATCGCGGTGTTTATCGTCGTCATGTTCACCACCAACGGCCGGGGAGGGGCGCCTGCGATTGGGGTCTTTGTGCTCTCATACGTGCCCCTCGCCGCAGCCTTGTTCACACAACCGGGGCCTGGGGCCGAGACATGCTGAAACTCTGGCTCGGCTGCCGGAGCGCACGGGGTCGACAACTGAACTAATTAGATTGAGGTGCTCGCAGTGACTGGAGAAACGTCACCGATTTAGAGCAGGCTCGGGTCGCGACGAGGCGCTGTGCCGCGGTCATCCGTTCCATCACCGGGTTTGACCTAGGCGAGTGCTACGGCGGACAGGGCATTGATCTGATGTTTGCGAACCAGCTCGATACCCAACCAGACACTCCAGGCCGACCCAGCCGTGGTCAGCAATTCCGTCGACTCGCGTTTCGACGAGATTTCTCTCTCGCCATGAAGGCGTTTACTGGTGGCCCGTTGAGCAACCAGATGGAGGACGCCAATACGAAGGGGGCGGTTTAGAGCGCGGCCACCAAACCATGTGATGTACAACCAGATCGAGGACGAGTAACTAACCTACATAGACTTTTAAGGCGGTTTCGAATACGATTCCGGCCTTTTCTTTCCCTAGATCCGGCTCCGGATGCTTGCTCCAATCAGATCGGTCTGTGGAACTTGGACGGCATGCCGTCATGTAGTAACCAGATCGGTCTGTAACCGTTCTGTTGACAACCAGATTGATCACGGCTTGCAGCTCGGAAGAGACGCGGCGTCGATCTCTCTAAGAGACGACGTCGCCCGACTTGCTACAAGTCCGACGCCCACTCCAGAGCCGCTCGTACCGTGCGCACGAATAACTCGGGCGCCTCAAGCATCGCTCCGTGCCCCTGGCCTTTCAACACCATGATTCGGCTGATCGGCAGGGCGGCGTGGAGATCCTCGACAAAGCCTCGCATGACTGCACTACTGGTGCCGCCCAGGAGGAGCACCGTGGGTGTGCTGAAGTCGCGAAACTCAGTCGGCTCGAAACGATACGTGGCGTAGGAGTCTGCCTCGGCAGGAATGCTCTGGACGTTCCGTAGCGCGGCCGCCCAGATCGGCGACTCGCGCATTCCAGCTAGCACCTGCGGCCGAGCGCTCGGAAACAACTCGGGGTTCATATCTGCCGCTATGACGTCGACCAGGAAAGTGGCCAAAATGTCGTCCAGATCCCCCGCCTCCAAACTGGCATGCAATCGCGCCCGGACGGCGGGAGTGATGGCGTCAAAGCGCGGAGGCTCGTACAGCACCAGCTGCCGCACCTGGTCAGCTCGACGAGCGGCGTGCAGCGCCACGCGCGCGCCTCCCGAGTGGCCGAGTACGGCCACGGGCGCGCCGACGGCCGCAACCATTGCTGCAACATCCTCGTATTCGCGCTCGATGTCGTGGTCGGCCGGATACGGATCGCTTTGCCCGTGCCCGCGCCGATCCATCGCGTAGACCGTGTAGTAGTTCGCCAGCAGCGGTAGAGACGGTCCCCAAAAGCTGCGATCGACAAACCCGCCATGGACCAGCACGAGGGCGGGACCGCTGCCCCGTCGCTCGTAGTCAATCCGCGTGCCATCGCGGGACACCATTGCCGCTCGGCCCGGTTGGTCGCTGGTGCTCACTCAGCCCTCCCGAGGGTCCATCGGCAAGGCACCGCTTCCGTACGCACCCTGGATGGCGGTGTCCGAGCCTGCTCGCGCCGCCGGCTCCACGCTCATGGCGCCACCTTAAGCTCGCAAGTGACAAGGGCGCATCGGGGTTCGGCCGTCTTTCGAGTAGAGGTTAGCCCCTAGCCGACCCAAATAGGTTCGCGAGCGATCGTCAAGGTGTCGCCAGTCAGGACGGCCTCCGGTCAAATCCTCAAACTCGCGCGCTTCGACGAAATTTCGCGTTCGCTATCAAGCTGTTCACTGGTTGTCCTTCGAGCAACCAGATGGAGGACGCCAATACGAAAACGGTGCCGTTAGGATCCCGCCGCAGGAATGCGTGCTGTACAACCAGATCGAGGACGAGTAACTAGCCTACATAGACTTTTAAGGCCGGTTTCGAATACGATTCCGGCCTTTTGCGTTGCCTAGCCGACTTCGCTCCACGTCGCAACCAGATCGGTGTGCCAATCCACCATTTGCTGAGCTTCAGGAGCGAGGCGGCTTGGTCCTAGACCAGGTCGGTCGGGATGGAGACGAAGAGGGGGGCGTAGGGGTCGGCCTGGCCCGCCAGGCCGGCAGCGACGGGAGTCACCTTGTTCGAGCTCACGTCAAGCACAGCGGCGCCGGTCAATGGCTGGCAGCAGGGTGCGGTCATGAAGAGCAGGTGATCCGCGTCGAACCATCCTGCTGGGGTTCCAACCGCCGCGGTCGGCAGGGCGGAGCCCGCTGACAGCAAGCTGATCCGGTGGTCGGCCGCGATCCCCGCCGCGGCCCTGAGGCCGTCAGGACTCAGCACGGCGGGTGGCACCGCATTCTTGTACCCGTCAACGGCAGTGCGGAAGAGCTCTCGACTGCTGCCGTTCCACCCAAGCGCCAGGAAGATCTGGCTGTTATCGGAATTCTGCTGGCAGACAGTGCCGGAACCGTTCACCGGACCTTGTAGCGACGACGGTTCGTCACATGTCGGGCTCGTTGAAAATGTCCGATTGGCGGTGACTGGGTCTGCAACATGGTACGCGACCGCCCAGTAAGGGTTGACCTCGCCGTCATTCTGTGGGGTCGCAGAGCGAGTGACCGCGATCACCAACTGGCCGGCCCGCCAGCCGACGGGAAACTCGATGGTCGGCCCGGAAAAAATCTCGTGAACATTGCTTCCATCAAGATTTCCGACGCGCAAGCTCGCCGAGGTAGCGCCCGCCCCCGAAAAATGGATAACGCTGTATGCGGTCCTGGTTTCGTCAGGGCTCACCGCGAAGACGACGCGATCGGCCGGGCCGCCAGGTAACTGCGCCACAGCGCCCACCGACCCATCACCGCGGAAGACTTTGAGAGCCTGATCGCCGTCAAGGAAGTAGACGGAGTGACCAGCCACGGAGAATCGAGGTAGGTACGACCCGGCACTCTGAATTCCCGCGGTCGCTGATCTGATAATTCGCCCGTCTGCGCCGACGACGTAGAGACCGTACTTGGTCGACGTCGTAGCTCCGAGCTGTCCTTGACCCGTGAGCAGCAGCACGCCCTCCGCCGTTCCGCTGGACTGCGGGGACGGCGACACGGCAGCGGTGGCGGCGGTCGCGGCGCCGGACGGTGTTACTGCCACCCGCGGCGTCGGCGTTGGGCCACAAGCCGAAGCCAACGCGAGGGCCAGGACGATGAGCCGCCTCAAATCCATGCGTGGGTAACGACGGCGCGCGCTAACAAGGTACGACCCACTCCGAGAGCCCCTCGGCGGTCAACGTGCTGTACAACCAGATCGAGGACGAATAAAGCTCACCCGCTGAGCAGTTAAAGGGCGGGCCCAGCCGGGCTCAGCGTTTCTTCTTTTCCAGGAGGCGGTAATGAAAATCGCTGTCATCGGAGCGGGGCGGATCGGCGGCACCATCGGCGGCAAATGGGAGGCCGCCGGCCATGAGGTCGTCTATGGCCTGCGCGAACCCTCGAAGAAGCAAGGTGCAAAGTCGATCGCCGAGGCGCTGAGGTCCGCCGACACCGTCCTGCTCGCGATTCCCGGAGCGGCGGTGGTGCAGTTCGCCCAGGAGCACGCCAAGGAGCTCGACGGCAAGATGGTCATCGACGCGACCAACAACTTGGGCGGCGCGTCGACGAACTCGTGGCAGGAGATCTCAGCCCTGGCGCCGAAGGTGAGCCTCTACCGGGCGTTCAACACGTACGGGTTCGACGTGTTCGCCGAGCCGCTGATCGGCGGCGAGCGGCCCGACCTTTTCTACGCCGGGCCGGACGATGCGATTGAACAGCTCATAGCCGACGCGGGCGTCCGGCCGGTGAGGGTTGGCGGCATCGATACGGTGGACGTAGTGGACGGCGTGCTGCGGCTCTGGTTGAGGTTCGCCCAGAGCCGCGGCCGCCGCATCGCCTTCAAGCTGATCGCCGACTGATACCATCCCGCCCGCCATGGCCGCCGACGATCTGGTCGTCCACTACCGGGGCGTCGATCGGATGCTCGGGTCGCCGGCTCGACTCAACGTCGCCATCGCTATTGCCGCAGTCGTCACCTCGCTGTTGGTGAGCATCGGCGTCGTTTCGGGCGGTCCGGCGGTCGGCAACCTTGCTTACTACTTCGCCGGCATTGGCCTGCTGGTGCTCTTGATGTTCGTCTACGCACGGCTGCGTTTCGCGAATGCCGGACTCTTTATGACGGGCGGCCAGGTTGGGGTCATGAACGTCTTCGGGGGCCGCATCGGTGTCGACGCGTCGCAGGTGGACCACTTCCAGCTCGCCACGCTTCAACCATCGAGGGGTCGACGCTATGGGGTGCTGCTTTTCATCGACCGTTCAGGCGCGGCGGTGTTACGTCTGAACGTCGTCGAGCTCGTTCCCACCGAAAGCCTTCAGGAGCTGAGCCGGCGATCCGGTATTCCAATCCGCGGCTCCCTGCAGGACGCCTTCTCACCGACCGAGATGTCGAAACAGTTCCCGCGGTCGCTCTCTCGCGCGACCCTGGTCAGCAACGGGATGCTCGACCACCCGTACCGGACGAGGCTTGTCGTCTTCGCCGTGGTGGTTGTAGGAGGCCTGGTTTTTTACGCCGTCACGCAGCTCCTCGGCCGCTGACCTCAGCGGTGGGGCGGGCTCGCGTGCCGCGGCTCATAGATGGACAGCTCGCTGCCACCGGGGAGGGTTATGGTGGCCAGCCTGCCCCAGCGCTCGTCGTGAATCTCGTCGCCGATCCGGACGCCTTTGCGCCTGAGCTCGGCCAGCGTGACGTCGAGGTCGGCGCACATCAGGTACAGCTCGTGGCTTCCGTCCTGGCCCGGGTGCACGGCGAGCTCCCCCGGAGGCAGGGCGAAGATTAGCCATCCCCCGCCCACGTCAACCGATTCGAGACTCAGGACATCGCGCAAGAAAGCCCGATCCGCATCGGCGTTGGAGCTCTCGATGATGATGTGCGCACCGGTGAACATTTGCGTCACGAGCCTATTGCGGCTCGGGACCAGAGCTGCTGAGCGCGCACGCCCAATCCGTGGACCACGGCCGTGAACGCGTCGCGCTGTTCGAGTCGTTCCTCCCCGAACATCGCTGACAGGTCGCGACGAAACGCGGGGATGTACGCCGAGCCCCCGGTGAGCAGCACGCGATCGACGTCCCGCGGGGCGATTCCGGACACCTCCAGCGCGTTCGAGATCGTCAGGGCGACCTGGTCCAGCTCTGGCCGGATCATCGACTCGAACGCGGTCCGGCGGATCTGGACCTGCACGCCCAGCGGACCAAAATCGAGACGGGTCGAGTCTTCGGACGATAGAGCGATCTTGGCCGCCTCGATCGCCTGGTAGAAGTCGTATGCAAGCCCTCGATACAGCAGGGCGTCCACCACGTTCGCCGCGCTGCCCCCGATGCGCGCGAGGATGCTCGGAATCCCGGGATCGGCCATCAGCAACCGCACCGAGCTCGCCGTGCGCAGCTCGTTGAAGAGCCAGCTCGGCAATCCGTCGAGTCCCAGCTCGGGACCGACGATCGTGTCGAACAGCACGCCGTCGAGCATCTCTCCGCCAATGGCGACGCCGGCCGTGCCGGCGACGCGCGGACTGCCCGCACGCGAGTCGAGCACCGCGACGTCGAAGGTTCCACCGCCGAAGTCGACGGCGATCTCGACCCCAGCCGTCGTATGGCCTTCGATCACCGCCGCAGTCGGTTCCGGCAGAAACTCGATCTCCTTGAAGCCGGCCTCGCTCGCGGCGAGCTCGAAGCGGCGGAATGCCTCGGCGTCCGAGGCGGCGCGGTTCTCGGGGTCGCTGCCCGCGAACACCACCGGGTGACCGAGCACGACCGCCCCGACGTCGTGACCGGTCGCGGCATCGGCCTCCTGCTTGAGCCTGGAGAGAACCACGCCGACCAGCGAGCCGACGCTGAAGTCGGTCGCCCACGAGTTGGTCCCGGCGAAGCCGAGCTTGGCCAGCTCGTGCTTCACGCCGGAGAGAAGCCGCGCGTCGTTGCATCCGCCGCCCTTGCGGTACTGCCGGCAGTCCGTGTCCCAACCGTACGGCGCGAGTGGGCAGCTCCAGCAATCGGTCTTCTCGTGGCCGGAGACGAGGAAGGTCTTGACGGCCTCGTCGCCGGCGGCGCGCCGTCCCGCGCGGTGCAGGTAGACGAAGGACGGCAGAGTGCGCGCGGCCGATCGGCCCAACGCCACCACCTCGACACGGTCGGCGTACGCCACCGACACCGAGCTGTTGCTCGTGCCGAAATCGATGCCATAGCCAACAGGCCGGGTGGGAGTCACCGGCGAACTATAGAGGCGGCGAACCGGGTTGGGCGGTCTAGGTGTCGCCCTCGGCTTGGCGCACGCGCCGGCTCAAGGTCTGAAGGAGCCGGTAAGCGACCTCTGGGTGCTCTTTCAAGAAAGGCTTGAAGTTCCACTCGGGGATGGTGGCCAGGGTCACGTCGGTGTCGGCCGTGACGCTCGCGCTGCGGCCTTCCTGGTCGAGCAGCGCCATCTCGCCGAACGAGTCGCCGGGGCCGAGCTTGCGAGCCTTGCCCTGGACCGTCGTCACAGTGACCGTGCCGTCGGTGATGATCATGAAGCCGACCCCGCCGTCGCCGCGCACCATGATGTGCTGGCCTGCGGGATGCTTGACCATCTTCACCTGCTTCTGGAACGAACGCAGCTCTGAGTCGGGCAGACCCTGGAGCAGCTTCGCCTGCTTGAGGTCGGTCACGCGCAGATACTAAGCCTTCTTCTTCCGGTCGAGGAACTCCTGGTAGAGCCGGTACGCCTCCTGTTTGCGGCTGTCCACGATCTTCGTGTAGCCCTGCAGCGTGTTGAGGTTCGCGTGGCCAAGGACCTCCTGTACGAGCCGCACATCCCCGCCCGTCACCTCGAGCAAAGTCGTCGCCGCGGTGTGCCGCGCGACGTGGGGTGACTTGAAGGACCACGCGCCCAGCTCGCGCCGGATCTGCTTGACGATGTAGCGCGCGCCGGCCGCGGTGAGCCTGCGCTCGCGGTCGTCACCGGCGGAGCGGTCGAAGTTGATGAACATGGCGAGGCACGCGTCCTCGCGCGCATTCAGGTACTCCTCCATCGCAGCGCGGGCGTCGCCGGTCAGGTACACGCTGCGCTGCTTGCTGCCCTTTCCGGTGACGACCAGCCGGCTGCCGGAGCGCGGGAAGTCGGTGCGGTCGAGAGCGAGCGCTTCGGAGATGCGGCATCCGGTGCTGACGAGAAACTGGACGAGCGCGCGGTCTCGCTTCTCCATGACGGTCTCATGCGGCAGGGCGGCAAGCAGACGTGTGAGCTCGTCGGGATCGATCGGCTTCGGCAGTCGCTCCTCGAGCTTGGGGAGCGTGATGCCGTTGGAGAGGTCCCGCTCGATCAATCCTTCGCGCGCGATCCAGCGCAGCCAGGAACGAATTGCAACCAGCGCACGAGCGCGTGAGGCTGGGCTCTTCAGGCGGCCGGCTAGGTATTGCTGATAAGCGCGCAGGTCCTCGTGGCGCAGCCCGTCGACCGTCAGCGAGTGCCCCTTACCGGCGAGGAAACCCAGCAATTTCCGGATCTCGGAGTCGTAGGCGCGAACTGTGTTCGGGCTGCGGTTCGCCTCGAGCTGAAGCCAACCGATGTACTCGTTCGATGCGGCCTGAAGGGCGAGGGGCATGTCGAGGCCGTGGTCATGATAATCAACGAGCCCTCGCGCCTCTCCGGTAGCCTCACCTGAATGTCCCGATTCATCCCGATTCTTATCGTCGCTTTGGTTTCGGCGTGCGGCGGCACATCGAACGCCCCGACCGGACCGACCGCGTCCACGGTCGCGGTGCAGCCGTCCGACGTTCCCAAGGACATGGTCAGGTGCGACCTCAGCGGCGACATCCAGAGCTTTATCCAGAAGGAACAAGGGCCTGACCCGAGCACGTCGAAGTCGGCGGCGAACGAGTGGAGTCAGGCGCAGAAGAACGGCGCCACCGCTGCTTACGCGGCGATCTACACGGACAGCAAGAGCCACTGCACCGACTTCGCGAGCGGGCGCAACGACCCGGCCGCGGTGCCCTACCGGCTCGTCATCGACTTCGTTCTGCAGTTCAAGAACAGCAAGAGTGCGGCCAACACCTACACGAACGACTCGATCTTCGGCGTGACGGCGTCGAGCCTCAGCGCGAGTGGGTCGTCGTCGATCCAGGGCACGAAAACCGGACTCAGCGCCAACTCGGTCGTGGTGAGCCAGACGCTGTCGAACCAGACCTTTTACATCGCGTTGTGGCAGAACAAGACCTTCGACGTGTTCCTCGCCGTGCTCAACCTCGATGCCGCCGCCGCCAAGAAGATCGCCATCTCGGAGAACAGCCGGATCACGTAGCGGCCCGGCGATAAGCGGTTCCCGAGATGTGAGGGGCGACTTAGAATGACGCCGCCGATCGCAAATCCAGCCCACGTTCCCGCCCGCACTCGGCGCCGGCAGAGGTCTTTCTTCTCTCTGCTTCGCTCAGCGCTGATCGCCGCGCTCGTGGTCGCGTGCCTTGTTGCGACGCCGACGGTGGTTGGCGCGCTTCGAGGTTCAGGGCTGCCGATGCCCGGCCCCGCCAACGTCCAGGGCCAGGTCGCGCTGGGCGGCCTCGAGTCGGGCGCGTGCATGAGCTTTGCGCCTGGACTGGGACAGGCCTCGAAGACGGTATTCATCGACCCCGGTCACGGCGGACTGGATCCTGGTGTGGTGGGCGAATCGGGCGGACAGACGGTGCTCGAGAAAGACGTCGCCCTGGCCGTCGGAATGCGTCTGGCCGCTCTGCTCCAGGGGGACGGCTACCGCGTCGTCCTGTCGCGCACGAAGGACACGTCGGTCATGAGCCTGGCCGCATCCGACTCGGTCAGTGGTGCCTTGACCGCGTCGGCGGTGCACCGCGACCTCCTCACGCGCGCCGCATGCGCCAACGCCGCCAACGCGTCGGCCCTCCTGTCGATCCACTTCGACGCGTTCGACGATCCGTCCGTCGGCGGCACTGAGACCTTCTATGACGGCGCCCGCTCTTTCGCGAGCGAAAGCAAGCGCCTCGCATCCGAGGTGCAGCGCGCGCTCGTTGCGGCGCTCGGCACGAGCGACCGAGGGATCTGGACTGATGACCAGCTGGTCGCTCCGACGCTGACGTCGGCCGGCGCCACGTACGGCCACCTGATCGAGCTTGGCCCGGCCGAGCCTGGCTACGTCGACGATCCGAGCATGATGCCCGGCGCGTTGGTCGAGCCCCTTTTTCTGACCAACGAGGCCGAGGCGAGCCTCGCCGGCAGCGAGTCGGGCCAGCATCGGATCGCGGTCGCGCTTAGAGACGGGCTGGAGAAATACCTGGCAGGCTCGTAGCGCGCTACTGTCGCGACTGTGATCGACGACCCGGTACTGGTCCACGACTGGCATCCAGTCGCCCGCGTCTCGGACCTCGCGTCGGGCGGACCCGTTGCGGCGCGGTTGCTCGGCGAGGACATCGTCTTGTGGCGAGCCGGCGACAACTACTTCGCGTGGCGTGACCTGTGCGTGCATCGAGGCACGCGGTTGTCACTCGGGAAAGTCGTCGAGGGAGATTCGCTCGAGTGCCCGTATCACGGATGGACGTATGGGCGCGACGGTCGGTGCATCCTGATGCCGGCGCATCCCGAGCAGACACCGCCCGCGAAAGCTTGTGTGGACGTTTATCACGCGACGGTGAGACACGGTGTCGTGTGGGTGATGCTGGGCGACGGTGCTTTGGAGGTTCCGACCTTCGAATTGATTGAGGATGGCAGCCACCAGGTGCTCATGTCGGGGCCCTACCGCGTGCGAGCGAGTGGCCCGCGAGTGGTGGAGAACTTCCTCGACGTTGGTCACTTCCCATTCGTGCACGAAGGCATCCTTGGGGACCGCGCGCGGCCGGAGATCGCTGACTACGAGGCGAAGATCACGCCCGACGGTGTGCTCGCCACAGGGGTGAAGGTTTTCCAGCCGGACCCCTATGGGACGGGGCAGGGATCGACGGTCACTTATACGTACCGCGTGCATCGTCCGCTGTCGGCGTCGTTCATCAAGCACGGTGACCTCTCTTTCGGCATGCTCCTGTCGGTGACGCCGCACGACGCTGTCGACAGCTCCGCCTGGATGTGGATGGCGATGAACTACGAGCCGGAGGGCTCGATGATCGAGTTCCAGGACCGGATCTTCGCGCAGGACAGGCCGATCCTCGAGTCGCAGCGGCCGGAGCTGCTGCCGCTGGACCTGCAGGCGGAGCTGCACCTGCGCAGCGACCGGACGGCGATCGCCTACCGGCGATGGTTGCGTGAGCTGGGAGTGCGCACGGGCACCGCCTGACGGACGCTTTGTCGGCGTTTCGCGCCAAACGCACCAAATCCGGACCCGAATTCGGGACGTTTGGCGCAAGACGTTCCATAGCGGTGCGCGAACACTTAACGGCAGCCAGCTGACACTAACTGTCCGATTGCTGATTTTGCAGGGTAGGCTTAAGTGAGTCGGTTACGCGGCAGTCCTGACGGAGCGTCGGGTGGAGGTAAGAGAGATGAAGCGAGCCCTAGTCGGCTTGATCGTGGCGGCCACCGCCGCCACCGGGGCGTTGGGCGGCATGGACGCCGGCGGGTCCAGCGGGGGCCTGCAGGCCTTCGGGACCGGCACGGTGACGATCACCTCGGCGAACAGCGCCACCATCAACAACCTCGCCGGCCAGTTCGGCGGCGTCTACGTGCAGTCGAAGAGCGAGAGCGGCCTGGCTCTTAGCGACGTCCACATCTCGTTCGTGTCCACCGGCTTCGAGACCGGTGGTGCGCCCAGGTTCAGCATCCCCATCAACACGGCCGGTCCCTCGGGCGGGGTCGGCAGCGTGGCCGGTTACGCCTTCATCGACGCCCCAGGTTGCCTGGGAACTCCCGCGTCCACGACCACCGTCAGCACCGACTCCCCAACCTGCGGGGTCAACTTCCAGGGCGTGGAGTACACGAACTGGGCGACCTTCGCGAGCGCCAACCCGACTTTCCGGACGTCCCAGGGTCACTTCCCCTTCATCATCGCCGACGAGCCTGGGAACTACGCCGTCCAAGACATCGTCCTCACGTAGCAGGCCGGCGATCGGATCTCGGGGTGCTGGCTTCTCAGCACTCCGAGGCCCGACTCGCTCGCTCACGGGCTGGGAGTGAACAGCTTCCAGTGCCCCTCGGAGACGACTTCGACGGTGCCGTCGCTCACTTTGATCGCGGTCTGATCGTCAATCGCATACGCCGGTACCGGCATGCTGGCGGCCCATCGTTCCGCGTTGGACATGGAATTGTCCGGCATGTCCGGATGATCCACGTGAGGGAAGATTGAAAAGTCGACCAATCCCAGCGCTTCATCGCCCCCGGTGGGTGGCTTCCAGATGACGAAGTCCTCGCCGATCTTGGGGGTCATCACCAAGCTCCCGGCGCTCAGTCCAACCCAAACAGTCTCCTGCAGCGACGGCAAGAGGTCGGCCAGACCGGACTGCCGCATCCAGTGGCACAGGTACAGGGAATCGCCGCCATTCACCAGCAGGGCGTCGGTCTCCTTGACCAGCGGGACCCACAGCTCTTCACCGATGCTTGGCAGCGCAGTGAGCTCCAGCACTCCCAACGACTTCCAGCCCAGCTCGCACATGGGGCAGCGAGGTTCTCGTCCACTGATGAACCGCCATGCCGCGCCAGGACCGGCCATCGGGTGCCCGTACGACGCGGTGGGTATGCACAGGGCGCTGGACTCGCCAATCGGTTTGCCCAGGAGGTCGACCAGCGCGTCGTGGATGCTCGCGTTCTTGATGCCGGCGGACGTGAGAAGTAGCCTCATGCTGCCTCCTGGGGGTCGCGTTCTGTCCATGAGTAGTGCGCCTGGCAAGAATCGAACTTGCTGCCTCTTGCTCCGCAGGCAAGCGCTCTATCCGGTGAGCTACAGGCGCGATGAACGGGCCGGGGGTCTAGTTTAGGCGGGGGTCGACGGCACCCGTAGCCGCGTGGAACGCGTTCACATCGAGGTTGCTGACCACGACCAGCGCGACGAACACGGAGCGCCGCCAGCTTGCCAATCGTGCCGGCGGGCGGTCGTAAACAAACGAGCTCGGGCCGAGACCCGTGCTCGCCCCGCGCGTCAATCCCGGCGACACCAGCCCTTGAGGTGGGGGCACGAAACCGAACACCCCCGCCTGCCACGCTCGGTCGGCCGCGCCCTCATCGCCGAATTGCGCCACGAAGCTCGCCATCGCTTTGACAGTCGTCATCGCTCCGAACTCGGCCTTGCACGCAGACGGATCAGACGTGAAAAGTGAAATCGCGCCGCTCCTTGCGCCAAGCTGGCGGAGCGCCTGCCACTGTGTGGTCTCGCGCGCGGCGAGCGCTTGATCCGCATTGGCAAGCACCGACAGATACACGTCGATCGGGCCGGACCCGAGGCAGACGTTCAGCCCCGCGGACACATCGCCCGACTGAAGAATCGCGGCGGTGGGTGCAGTGTGCGGCGTGGGCGAGGGCACCGGGCTCACGACCGCATGCGTTTCGTTCTGACACGCGACCAGCCCCACCGCCAGCAGCGCCACGAGCAACCGACCCACGGGGGCCGCAGTCTAGACTGACTTGTTGCTGTCGCGCCTGTAGCTCACCGGACAGAGCGTTCGGCTCCGGACCGAAAGGCAGCAGGTTCGATTCCTGCCAGGCGCACCACTCGTCTCAGGCTGCGTGCAGAGGAGGCGTTGTGCATCGGCATCGAGGGCACCTGAGCCTCACGTCCGGATGACCGCCGCGGCCTGGGCCGTCCTTGTGATTGCGCTGGTCATCGCAGCCGTCGATTGGATCAGCGTCGCGGCAACGATCCGCTGGCTCGAGTACGCGACCAAGCCGGGATTCATGCTCGCGCTGATCGTCCTCGCGGTCGTGCTGCACCCGGCCAACCCGACCGAGCGCGCCTTCTTCGTCGTGGCCCTGGCGTTGGGACTGGTCAGCGACGTGTTCCTGATGCTCCCGCGGGACCTCTTCGTCGCGGGCCTCGGGGCGGCGCTCGTCGAGCACCTCGTTTACATCTCGGGCTTTCGGACGCGCGAGCTCCATCACGGACACCTGCTGATCGCCGGCGCCATCGCAGTGGCTTCAGTGGTGGTGATCTTTCCGGCGATCGATCGGGCCCTGCGGCGCGACCACCCGAATCTCGTCGCGCCCGTGATCGCGTACCTCGTCGTGTTCGTGGTCATGGTCGCGAGCGCAGGAAGCACCGGCTCACTCGTCGCGCTGGCCGGTGCCCTGTTGTTCTTTTACTCCGACGCCATCCTCGCGTGGAACAGGTTCGTCAAACCCTTGCCGTTCGGCCGGGTCGTGAACATCGTGCCCTACCACGCCGGCCAGGCACTTCTGGTCGTGTCCCTGCTCAGCTAGCTGACTTCGGGGACGTCCAGGCTGTCGAAGGTCTCCTTGTTGACGAACTTGAACAGCTGAAGCGGCTTGCCGTTGTCGTGCACTTCGGCGATGACGGCGTAGCGCTCCTGGCGCTTGCCCCCGCTCGTCATGCGCACGCTGCGGCGCTTCTTCAGATCCGTATTGGGAATCTCGACCTTTTGTTTGGTCTTGAGGTTGAAAAACTCCATGCAGCCTCCTCGTGAATTGAACTGACGCCGACCCACGATACACACTCGCGCGGCTACCCTGCATCGGCGTAGGTTTGACACATGATCGCCAAGGCTGAGTTCGGGCGCACCGGCCACCACAGCTCGCGGGTCATTTTCGGGGCGGCGTCGCTCGGCCGCGCCACGCAGAAGGTCGCCGATGAGACGCTCGAAGTGCTTCTCCGTTTCGGCGTCAACCACATCGACACCGCCTCCGGCTACGGCGACTCCGAGCTTCGCATCAAACCGTGGTTGAGGCGTGAGCCGAATCACTTCTTCGTCGCGACCAAGGGCGACCTCCGCGACGAAAAGGGTGCACGGGATGAGATCAACCGCTCCCTCGACAGGCTGGGCGTGGACCACATCGATCTGTGGCAGATCCACTCGCTGGCGGATCCGATCGAGTGGGACCAGGCGTTGAGCCCGGGTGGCGCGCTCGACGCCGCGCTGCAGGCCCGCGCCGAAGGTCTGATCACATGGATCGGAGTCACTGGCCACGGAGCGCAGATCGCCGCCACGCACGGGCGCAGCCTCGATCGGTTCGACTTCGACTCGGTGCTGCTCCCGTACAACTACGTGACGATGCAGAACGGCTACTACCGCGAGAATTTCGACGCGCTGCTCGAGACGTGCCGGGAACGCAACATAGCGGTGCAGACGATCAAGTCGATCGCGCTGAGACCGTGGATGGACCGAGACCACACGCGGACGACCTGGTATCAGCCGCTCGAGTCGCCGGACGACATCGACATGGCGGTGTGGTGGGTTATGGCCAGGAAGGGCGTGTTCCTGAACAGCGTTGGAGACGTCGACCTACTGCCCCTGGTGCTCGACGCGGCCAAGAGGTTCCACGAGGCGCCGTCCGATTCCGACATGCAGAGGCTCTTGGAGCGCAACCACAGCGAGCCGCTGTTCGTCTAGGCGCGGTCGTCCTTCCGGTAGCCGCGCGTGGGATTCCACGACTCGATCACCAGGCGGTCGCGCGTCGCGTTGAGCTGCGTGATCACCACCTCGTCGATGTCGATCCGAAACACGTGCGATTCATCGTTCGACGGAAGCTCGACAGCATGGCCCGCGATCTTCGCCTCGCCGCGCCAGCGAGCGCCTTTGGCCGGATCGTGGGTCGGACCGTGGACGGCGACTCGCGCGTCACGGCGCAGGTCCAGAGCTTTGCGGGCGCCGGGCATCGAGCCGATGCGAAGGTCGGCGCCGTCGAACTGGACCTCCGTGCCGCTGATGCGTGGCGAGCCATCGCGGCGCAGCGTCGCCATCGTCAGGTGCTTGCGCGTCGTCATCAGCTTGCGGACGCGCCGAGCGAACTCGGGCTGGGCGGTTTCGAACTCGCCCCAGGTAGCCACCCAACGAAACTAACAGCCGGGCCGTACGCTGATGGCGCGCGATGGCAGCCAGCCCGGAGAACGCATTCGCGGCGGGTTTGTTCGAAGACCTGCCTCGGAAGTACGACCGGCTGGCCGAAGTGCTGTCATTGGGTCAGAACGGAAGCTGGCGGCGCGAGCTGGTCCGCCACGTCGCGCGTGTCAAACCGCAGCGGATTCTCGACGTCGCCACCGGCACGGCGGGAGTGGCGATCGCGCTTGCACACGCCACGCACGCCGACATCGTCGGGGTTGATTTGAGCGAGCCGATGCTCGAGGTCGGACGCAAGCGCATCTATGACGCGGGCCTCGACCGGCGAATTCGCCTCGAGCAATCGCGCGCCGAGCAGCTCCCCTTCCCCGACGCCTCCTTCGACGCCGTCACATTCACGTACTTGCTTCGCTATGTCGCGGATCCCGCGGCCACCCTTCGCGAGCTGGCCCGCGTGCTGCGGCCGGCGGGCGCGCTTGCCGGCCTCGACTTTTTTGTGCCGCCCAACTCCATCTGGCGATTGAGCTGGCGCCTCTACACGCGAGCCCTGATGCCGTCCGGCGGTTATGTCCTGGGCGGACGTGCCTGGTGGAGAGCAGGACGGTTTCTCGGTCCCAACATCGAGGACTTCTACCGTCGCTGGCCGATGGACAGGATCTTCGAAGCCTGGCGCGAAGCCGGCATTCTCGACGTCGAGGACCGCGTGATGAGCCTCGGCGGCGGTCTGGTGATGTGGGGCCGCAAGCACCATGCCTGAAGTCCACCTCGCACCCGCGTACTATGCCGCCAGGTCGGGAGGTTGGCGGCGCGACCTGATCGCGCTGCTGCATCCGCCGTACACCGCCTGGCATCTTTCCTATGTCTTGATCGGCGCCGGTCTGGCGCCCCACGTCGATCTCGTGCGCCTGCTCGCGACGACCCTGGCCTTCTTTTTCGCCGTGGGAATCTCGGCGCACGCACTCGACGAGCTCCGCGGACGCCCGCTGCGGACCGGGATTCCCTCAAGAGTTCTCTGGACCGCCGCGATCGCCGGCCTGGTTGGGGCGGTCGCCTTGGGGGTGGCCGGCGTGACCTTGGTCGGGATCGGATTGCTTCCGTTCATCGGCGCCGGAGTGCTCTTCGTCTTCGCCTACAACCTGGAGCTGCTCGGCGGGCGGCTGCACGGCGATTTCTGGTTCGCGCTGTCCTGGGGCGCGTTTCCCGTCCTGACCGCCTACTTCGCGCAGACCGGAGCGCTGTCTGTGGGAGCGGTCGCTGCGGCCGGCGCGGCGTATGCCCTCTCGTACGGCCAGCGCGCGCTGAGCACTCCAGCACGCACGCTGCGGCGGAAGACGCGATCGGTCACCGGGACGCTCACGCTCCAGGACGGGACCCAAACCGAGCTCGACGAGCCGGCGCTGTTGCGGCCACTCGAGCTCGCGCTGCGCGCCTTCTCGTGGGGCGTCGTGCTGCTGGGCCTCGGGCTGGTGGCAGCGAAGCTGTTCTGAGGCACGGCGGAAAAGCCTCGGCGAGAGATTCGGCGATCCAGGCGGCCCAGATTCGAGTGAAGCGCCGAGCAGCGGAGCGAGCGCAAACCTACTGGGGTCCCCGCGCCGTGGTTGCGCGGGGGCTACGAGCAGCGCAGAAGCTGAACTCGAAGATGGGCTGCATGGGCGCCGAAGATCCGTCGAGGGCTTTTCTCGCCGTGCCTCTAGACGGGGAGGACTCCGTGCTTGCGGTCGATGCGCGGCGCGCGGCGCGTCGAGTAGGCGCGAAAGCGTGCGATCAGCTGACCGCGTAGATCTTCGGGCTCGACGACGTCGTCGACGATCAGGTTGGCCGCGAGCTTGTAGAGGTCGACGTCCCGCGAGTATTCCTCCTCGAGCTGCTTGCGGCGCGCCTCGCGCTGATCTTCGGGCAGCTCGGCGAGCTTGTTGAAGAAGACCGCGTTGATCGCCGGCTCCGGTCCCATCACGGCGATCTGCGCCGAAGGCAGCGCCAGGACCGCGTCGGAGTCGAACGCCGGGCCGGCCATCGCGTAAAGGCCGGCGCCATAAGCCTTGCGAACGATCACCGAGATCTTCGGCACGGTCGCCTCCGAGACGGCGCTGATCATCTTGGCGCCGTGCCGGATGATGCCGCGTTTCTCGACGTCGGTCCCGATCATGAATCCGGGCACGTCGGCGAGGAACAGCAGCGGGACCTCGAACGCATCGCACAGCCAGATGAAGCGCGCGGCCTTGTCCGCCGAATCGTTGAACAGCACGCCGCCTTTCTGCATGGGCTGGTTCGCGACTATGCCCACCGGCATTCCGTCTAGGCGAGCGAATCCCGTGAGCAGCTCCCTGGCGAAGAGCTTTTTGATCTCGAGCCAGCTGCCTTCGTCGATGAGCGCGTCGATGAGCTTGCGCATGTCGTAGCCGCGGTTAGGCTCGCCAGGGATCAGCTCCGCGATGGGCTTCGACGATTCGCGCGGCGGTTTGCCGGTGCACGTCGCGGGACTCTCGCCCGACCGCAGCGGCATGTAGCCGAAGTAGGCCTTCGCGAACTCGACGGCCTCCTTGTCATCAGACACGAGGGCGTCGCCGAGGCCGCTTTCGGTGCTGTGCATTCTGGCGCCGCCGAGCTCCTCCAGCGTCACCTTCTCACCCACGACGACCTCGACCATGCGCGGCGACCCGAGATACATCGACGCGTTGCCCTCGACCATGATCACCACGTCGCAGAAAGCCGGGATGTACGCGCCGCCGGCCGCCGACGGACCGAAGAGCATGCAGATCTGCGGCACGAGGCCTGACAGCTGGACCTCGTTGTAGAAGATGCGCCCGGCATGGCGCCGGCCAGGAAACATCTCGATCTGGTCGGTGATGCGCGCGCCCGCTGAGTCGACCAGGTAGAAGAGCGGAACCCGAATTCGCTGCGCGGTCTCCTGGATGCGCACGATCTTCTCGACCGTCCGCGCGCCCCAGCTGCCCGCTTTGACGGTGGGGTCGTTGGCCATCACGGCGACCTGACGTCCCTCGATGGTGCCGAGGCCGGTGACGACTCCGTCCGCGGGCAGGTCTTCGGCCAGCGCGTTGGCGAACAGCCCGTCCTCTATAAATGATCCGGCGTCGAGCAGCAGGTCGAGCCGCTCCCGGGCGGCGAGCTTGTTCTGCTCGCGCAGCTTGGGCAGGTACCGCGTGCCGCCTTTGCGCGCCTTGTCGCGTAGCTCTTTAGAACGCGAGCTCACTTCCCTTTGAAGTCCGGCTCGCGCTTCTCGAAGAACGCCTTGATCCCCTCACGCGAGTCTTCGGTCTGCGACACGAGGAGGAATTGACCGTGGAGGTAGTGCGTCGCGGAGCGAAAATCCATGTCCTGCTGCCGGTAGAACGAATCGCGGCCCAGGCGGAGGGCGACCGGTGACTTCTTGGCGAGCTGCTGGGTGATCTCGTTGACGGTCGAGTCGAGCTGTTCTTGTGGCACCACGCGGTTGACGACGCCCACCGACTGCAGCTGCGCAGCGGTCCAGCGGTCGCCGAGCATCTCCATCTCCAGGAGCACTTTGCGCGGAACGTTCCGCGACAGGATTGCCTGGATCATCATCGGCCAGATCCCAACGTTGATCTCGGGCGTGCCGAAGGTCGCCGTATCGGTGGCGACGAGGATGTCGCACGAGCACGCAAGGCCGAAGCCGCCGGCGAGCGCATGTCCGTTGATGCGGCCGACGATCGGTTTGCCGAGCTCCGCCATCAGGACGAAGAGCTCGACAAAGAGGTCGCGGCTGCGGAACTTGTCGATGGCCGAGGTGTCGCCGTCGAAGGTCGACAGGTCCGCGCCCGCGCAGAAGACGCGGCCCGCGCCGGTCAGCACCACGACCCGTGCGTCGTCTTCGTCCTTGCACCAGCGAAGGGCCGAGGCGAGGTCGCGCAGCATGGTGGCGGAGAGCGGGTTGCGCTGTTCCGGCCGGTTGAGCGTGACCGTCGCCACGTGGCCGGCGCTGGTCAACAGCACCTGCTCCAGCGAAGGCTGCGCGGTCACGCGCTTAGCCTAGAACCCCGACCGCGATCGCGAGTCCAACCAGGATCAGCACGCCGCCGCCGATCTCCTCGCTCCACGCCTCGACCCGCTTGCCCACGCGATGGCCGAGCTCGAGCCCGAGGAGCGACATCACGATGCTGACCACGCCGAAGGTGAATCCGGCCAGCACGATGTCTATGTGGTAGACGGCGAGCGCAAAGCCGACCGCCAGGTTGTCGATGCTCAGCGCCAGAGCCAGGATCAAGAGGCTTTGCATGCGCAGGCTGCGCGGCATCCGCGCCTTCTGCTCGACCGCGGTGGCGCGGGCCTGGATGATGGTGTAGGCGCCGGTCAGCACGAGCAGCGCGGCGCCGACGTACTTGCCGTAGTGGCCGAAGAACCCGGCGACCGCCTCGCCGAGCAGGAGGCCTATGACGGGCATCAGGGCCTCGAAGAAGCCGAACGCGATCCCGACCCGGACGCGGGTCCGGACGTTGATCCCGCTGAGGCCGATCCCGATCGCCCCCGCGAAGTTGCTCAGGCCGACAGAGAGGCTGACCAGGAGGAGGCTCAGCAGCGCGTGCACGGGCGCTAACTATATGAACCGCACGAAGGCTACAAAAGGCCGCCTGGCGGCCGAGTGTTAGGCGATATGACCGCACTCCTTAACAAAAATACTTTGCCTGCCCCATTAGCACACCGCAGAATTGCACCGAACCTGCCAGCGATCCTGTAACCCAAAGTTAGGCCCACAATCGCTTAAACCAAACAACCCGCCCACCACAGAAAGACATGAAGGTCAAGGCCCGCGATACATTCGCGACTTCGTCCGCCAACAATCACGACTCCGAGCTCGACAAGCCCATCTTCACGTTGAGCGTGGCCTCGGAGATCCTGGAAGTGCATCCGCGGACGCTGATGATGTACGAGCACTTGAGCATGATTTCACCCAAACGCACCGTTACAAATCGCAGGCGTTATTCCCGCCGAGATGTGATGAAGCTGCAGGCGATTCAAACCCTGACGCGAGAGCACCGCGTGAATCTCGCCGGCGTTCGCTACATCCTCGCGCTCCTGAAGCGTCTTCAGAACGCGGGCGTGGAACCCCCGGAAGACCTGAAGAACCTGGACGTAACCGAGCTCGACGTCTGAATACAAACCCGGTTTGAGGGAAAGGCAACAAAGAGGTAAATGTCAAAGAAGAGAAGGCGTCTAGAGATCAAGGTCGACCCGATCCCCGCCATGTACATGGAGGAGACGGCCTCCTGCCCGGTCTGCGGCCGCGACGCGCAGGCCATCGGCCGGCGGCACGTCCAGATCGTGTTTCGCTGCGACGGCTGCAAGGTCGTCTTCAAGCGCAACAGGCACTGGCCCTACATCTACTAGGACTTCGGCGGCTTTCTCCTCAGGGCGTTGAAAAGCGCCGAGACGTAGGAGATCAACCCACCGCGCGGCGCGCCGAGCAGCTCCCAGGCGCGGCCCAGGCCGACCGCGTACGCGCCCATCAGGACGAAGAGCAGGCTGACGAGCGCGCCTTTGCTCGTCGGGTCCCGCCACATCTGGACCCCGAGCGTGAACTCGTAACCGTAGAGGGCGGCGCTCAAGAGGAACAGGAAGGCGCCCCGCGCCACGATGCCGGCCGCGTGCCACTGCCGGGCCAGGCCGAGAAGCGCCAGGGTCTGGAGCATCGCCGGAACCGACACGACGGTGACGACCAGCCCGAACAAGACTCCAGGCACAAGGCTCATCAGGGAGATGAAAAAGACGTTCGCCAGGGCGCTGAAAGCGCTCAGGGCTTGCGCCTGTCTAACGGCGTCGGACTGAACTCCAAAGACCCTTTCGGGCGCAACCGAGACCGAAACGAACAGCAGCCCGATCAGCGCCGCGCTCGCGGCCACGCTGGCCGTGAAGAACGCCTGAAAGTCGGGCGTCACCATCAGTCGCAAGTTTGAAGCCTCGGCGAACGTACCCTTGGTAGGGGGATGAGGCGCTCAGCCGGGCGTACGGCTCTATACGGCGTGCTGACGGGACTGGCGATGGCCGCGGTGGCCGAAGCCGTCCGGCCGCGGGGCGGCACGGCGCTGCTGCTCGACTGGAACGAAGTCCGGCGCACCGCACGATCGCGCATGGACAGCGCAGTGGAGACGCCGGCCAGGCTCGTGGCGGCCGCCTCGAGCTACCGCCAGCTGGCGGGCCCGCTCGAAAAACCCCTTCTCGATTTCGTGGGTCCGCTCCCGAAAGGCGTAGCCATACCCAGGTTCGAGGCACTCGATCGCGAGGGATGGCTCGACCTCAACCTCGAGATCTTTCGGCGCGTGGTCGATCCGGTACTGGAGAGCGGCCGCATGCCGAACTCGTTGATCGTCGAAGTGGGCCGGGCCGGCGTCAATCGCTACGTCGGATACATGCTCGCCTTCCTCGGCCGAAGGGTTCTCGGCCAGTACGACCCGCAGCTCCTGGGCGCGGAGCCGATCGGCGGTGAGGGCCTCTACCTGGTCGAAACCAACGTCGCGGAGTGGGAGCGCCAGGCGGACCTGCCTGCTGAAGACCTGCGGCGGTGGCTGATCCTCCACGAGATGACGCATGCGTGGCAATTCGCCGCGCATCCGTGGTTGCGTCGCTACATGGAGGAGTCGGTCATGACGCTGATCGACTCGGTCACGCGCAAGAGGCCGGTCGTCACGCGGTTCGCTGCGTTCGCGGGCGTGCTGCCCGCGCAATGGCGCGTGATGCGCGACGTGCAGGCGACGATGTCGGTGGTCGAGGGCTACAGCAACATCGTGATGAACCGGCTCGGCAGCAAGCTGCTGCCGGGTTTCGACCGGCTGGAGAAGGCGTACCGGGCGCGGAGCAGCGGCAAGAGCGGGCTCGAGATGCTCATCTGGAAGCTGACCGGGCTCGACCTCAAGCTGGAGCAGTACAGGACCGGCGAGGCGTTCTGCCAGGCGGTCTACGACCGCTACGGACTATCCGTGTTGAATCGAGTGTGGGACGGACCGGAGATGATGCCGACCCTCAAAGAGCTGCGCAATCCAGACGCCTGGCACCTCCGGGTGGATTCGCGTGTGGTTCAGCGCCAGGCCTGACCCGAACCACGCGACCTAGTCGCGCAGCTCTTCCTGCGCCGTCTCCTCGCTGATCGGCATCACCGCCACGGGCAGGTCCGAGATGTCGAAGTACCGCACCGCCTTGCTCATTCGCTTGGCGATCCCCACCTGCACCTTGACGCCGAGCGACAGGCGCCCGAACACCCACACCTCGTCGCTTCTTGCGAGCAGGTTGTTCATCGCCTCGCGCACCACGTCCTTCGAGACCGTGTGCATGAGGTAGTAGTCGAACAACATGAACGGGCTGATCGGAACCATCCCCGAGTCGAGCACGAACTTCTGGATGTGCGCGCGCCAGTAAAAGCTCTTGTTCGACATGGCGACGTAGACGACGCGTTTGGGGTGCCGAAGCGTTTCCTCCGCCTGGTCGCGGGCGCTCGGTTTGGTGGTGGGCTGGAAGATCCGCTCGAGGATGTCCTCGGCGGCCTTCCCCGTTATCGCCATCTAACGCCTAGTCCCCAATTCGAAATTAAGTGGCGGCTATCGTATCAGTCGTGCCCGCGGGCTCCCTTTTCGACCTCTCCGGGCGCGTCGCGCTCGTCACCGGGGCCAGCCGGGGGATAGGGAGCGCGATCGCCGAGATCCTCGCCGAGCACGGTGCTGCGGTGGTGCTCTCGAGTCGCAAGCAGGCGGACCTCGACGCCGAGGCGGAGCGCATCAACTTCAGGTACCCGGAGAAAGCGACCGCCATCGCCGCCCACGCCGGCCGGCCGGAGGACCTGGAACGCCTCGTCCAGGCAGTGATCGAACGCTTCTCCCGCATCGACATCCTCGTCAACAACGCCGGCACCAACCCTTACTTCGGCCCGATCATCGGCGCCGAGCTGGCCGCCTGGGACAAGACCTTCGAGGTCAATCTTCGGGGCTACTTCGTGCTGACCAAGCTCGTCTACGAGGCGTCGATGGGGACGCACGGGGGCGCGATCGTGAACGTCGCGAGCATCGGCGGCATCCGGCCTGGAATCGGACTCGGCGTCTACAACGTCACCAAGGCCGGCGTCATCCATCTCACGCGCCAGCTCGCGCGCGAGCTCGGCGGCAAGGTCCGGGTCAACGCCGTCGCGCCCGGGCTCGTCAAAACCCGCTTCGCCGAGGCGCTTTGGGGCAATCAAGAGGTCCTGGACCGGGTGCTCGCGCAGAACCCGATGGGGCGGATCGGCGTGCCCGAGGAGGTCGCGGCGGGAGTTCTTTTCTTGGTCTCGGACGCGGCTAGCTACGTGAACGGTGAGGTGCTCGTGATCGACGGGGGCGGGGCGGAGGTTTAGCCTCCTCGACCGCGGCCTCTCCGTTCGCCGACGCGGGCTGGCGGCTGTGGATGAAGTCCTCGAGCTCCTTCTCGTACTGGTAGGCGTGCCGGTCGGGCTCGTAGCGGAGGACGCGGCGCTGCTGGATGAAATCGTCGAAGGCCTCGCGGGTGTCACGCGACGCGCGAAAGCCCAGCTCGCGAGCGGCCTTGGTGACCACCAGGGTGCGGCCCCACCGCAGGAGGTCGAGCAGCTGGGGCGAAAGGAACGCAAGTCCCGTGGTGCGGATCGCCAGCGCCGCGAGACCGAGACCCACCGGTGGCAGGAGCGGCGCGTGCAGCTTGCCGGCCGAGTCCAGCAGCGTCGTCAGAGGCTCGTTGCCCGCGGGGGCGATGTTGTAGGCGCCGCCGGGTCCGCGTTTGGTCGCCAGGACGATCGCGTCGATGCAGTCGTCGCGGTGGATGAGCTGGAGTGGCGGGTCGGCGCCGATCACGGTCGGCACGACCTCGAGGTCGAGGTAGCGCGCCAGCGGCTGCGGTTCGTTGGGGTTGAGGCTGTTGGCAAAGCGAAGCGCGAGGATCGTGATGTTGGGGTTGCGCGCGGCGAAGTCACTCGCATACGACTCCACCTCCACGATGTCACGCACGAACTGGTGCTTCGAGTTGCTGTCGAGGCGGTGGTCTTCACGCAGTCCCGCCGGCAGGTCGAAGCGCGAGCCGTAAACATGGCCGGAGGACTTCAGGACGAAGCGCCGGACCGGGCTGCCTTCACCTGCGCATCCCGCAAGCAGGTTCAGCGTGCCGATGACGTTCATCTCGTGGGCGCGAGCGGGGTCCATGTCGAACGAGTCGACCCGCGTCAGCGTGTGCACCACGGTGTCGATGCCGACGGCGCGCACGAGCTTACCGATCAGCGAGTGACGGATGTCGAGCTTCAGGTAGTCGGCGCGGCCGAGGTCGTAACGGGGCTCGCGGATGTCGATGCCGATCACCTCGGCGACGTCCGGGTCCTCGACCAGCCTCTGCACGACGAGGGCACCCCACCACCGCGCGACGCCCGTGACCAGGATTCGCCGCTTCCTTGCCAAGAGGTCTCAGTCTAGAGTGGCCCTCAAATGCGCTTCGCTGTTCTCGGTCCGGGCGGAGTCGGCGGGCTCATGGCCGCGCTGCTGGCGCGAGCCGGAGACTCGGTGGAGGTGCTGGCGGGCGAGAGCACCAGTCGCGAGATCGCGGCGGGCGGGATCCGCGTGGAGAGCTCGCGTTTCGGCGATTTCACGGCGTCCGTAAAGGCGGCGCCACAGCTCTCGGCGCCTGTCGATGCGGTGCTGGTCACGGTCAAGGCGACTCAGCTTCAAGACGCGATCACGCGAGTTCCGCCGGCGGCTCTCGGTGACGCCCTCGTCATCCCCTTTCTCAACGGCCTCGAGCACGTCGAGATCCTTCGTCGCGTCTATCCGCTCGACCAGGTTGTCCCGGGGACGATTCGGATCGAGAGCGCAAGGGTTCGTCCTGGTCTGATTCGCCACACGAGCCCGCTCGCCGGGATCGAGATCGGGCCTGCGGCGGACGGGGTCGGCGCACGCCTGCGCGCCGCGGGCTTCGACGTGCGGGTCAGGTCCGACGAGAAGGTGATGCTGTGGGAGAAATTTGTGTTTCTTGCGCCGATGGCGCTGCTGACGACGGACGCACGCGCCAACGTAGGCACGATTCGCACCGAGCGACGCAAAGACCTGACCGCGCTGCTTGGTGAGGTGACCTCGATCGCCCGCACCGAGGGCGTGGCCATCGACCCTGCCTCGATCCTCCGGTTCATGGATGCGATCCCCGGATCGATGGAAACCTCGATGCAGCGTGATCAAGCAGCCGGCCGGCCCGTGGAGATCGACGCCCTCGGCGGCGCCTTACTCAGGCGTGCTGCCAAGGCCGGCATCGACGTTCCTGTGACCAAGAAGCTCGTCGAACAGATCGATTCGCGAGCTGCTAGTAAGTCCGCTTGATCACGTCGCGCTCCATCAGCGCGACCGCACGCGACACCACCTCGAGCAGTGGTGACTTCGCCTGCCGGAGCGCGAACTCGAGCTGGCGCAGCAGAGAGTAGAGCGCCTTCATCGCCTTGATCGCGTCGCCGATGTCGACGTTGGCCGGCAGCGGGATCCGGTCCAGCGGTTCGGCCGAGGCCCACCGATACGCGAAGTCGATGTAGTCGTGCGACGGCTGTCGCAGGTTCGGCTCGTCGAGTTCCCGCTCCATGTCCGCGAAACGGAAGTAGAGCGAGCGGATGAGCCGTGCGGTTTGCGCGATCGCATGCGTGGGGTAGCGACGATGTCCGTGCGCCTGGCGATCGCGTCCGCGCTCCCGGTCCTCGGCGGCGAGCATCACCATGACCGCGCACAGCTCTTCCGGCGTCAATCCCTCGAACCAACCGAGCCACACCGCCTCCGCGACCAGGATCGTGTTCTCGCCGTACACGCGCGCCGCGAAAAGGCCCTTGTCGGTCGGCTTGTCATGGGCGAGGAACCCGCCCTCGGCCAGGATCCGCGACAGCCGTCGGAGCTTGCGAGGGTACTCGTCCATCTGGCCGGTGACCTCGCGCTGGCCACGCTCGAGCTCCTGCTGCAGCATGCGGATCTCGCCGTACCTGTGCAGCAGCTCGCCGAACCGCGGAGAGCGCACGACCTTGAGCTTCCGTTGCCTCTCGAGCAAGCCCTTCGCCTCGACCTCGAGGCGGTGCACGATGCGCGATGCATGCGACGGTGCGCGCCCGCGTCGCCCTCGCTGCCTTCCCCCCGACTCGCGCCTCAGCCGGCGCAGCTCGATGCGGATGGCGCGGCGACGGTCCTCGAGCTTGAAGTACTGCGCCACGTCCTCCAACGAGACGTCGGCGTCATCCCACGTCCGGCGGGCGTCGGCGAGCTGCTCGCTCGCGTTCTTCAGACGCTCGTCGGTCTCCCCGGCGGCCAGGCGCTTCTGGAACTGGCCGAACGACCTCTGCATCAGCGCCTCGGCCTCTTCCGGCGTGTAGACGCGCAGCAGGTTGAGGGCCATGTTGTAGCTCGGCAGGAACTTGGACTCGACCACCAGCGTCGGCCCCATCGCGACCTCGTAGATGGTGCCCACCTCGACGTCCGCCTCCTTGAGGATCGCACCGTGCCCGATCACGTCGATGCCGCGCCTTCCCGCGCGGCCCATGAGCTGCGTCAGCTCGCCTGTGGTGAGGGTCGAGAAGTTGACGCCGTCGAACTTCGTGAACGACGACACCACCACGCCACGCGCCGGCATGTTGATGCCGAGGGACAGGGTTTCGGTTGCGAAGACGACCTTTATCAGCCCGCGCTGGAAGAGCTCCTCGACCATCTCCTTGTGGTAGGGCAGCAAACCGGCGTGGTGCTCGGCCATGCCGCGCCGCAGGAGGCGCGCGTCGACCATGCGGCGGAAAAGAGCCTCTTCATCCCGATCCTTCAGCCCCTGCAGACGCTCGGCCGCAACGCGATCGATCGCTTCCTTCTCTTCCGCGGTGGTGAGGTCGAGGTCGTGGTACGCGCATCGCTGCAGCGCTTCGCGGCAGCCGCGCCGGGAGAAGATGAAATAGATCGCCGGCAGCATCTCGAACCGGCGCAGCTCCTCGATGACGTGGAGCAGGTCGTTCGATGGCAGGCCCCTATAGCCGCCGATCCGGTACGACGCCTCCTCCTCCTGGGCCGCCTTGCTCCAGGTGCGCTGGTCGATCCCGCCGTCGCCTTTGAACAGCGGATAGAGGTGGTTGTTGATCGCCAGCCACATCTTCAGCTCGACCGGACGCACGTCGTGGAAGACCGTCTCCATTCCGCCGCGGTTCTCGGCCATCCAATCGGCGATCTCCCGGTAGTTGCCGATGGTCGCCGAGAGGCCGACGAGCTTGATCGTGGGCGGCGCCTGGATGACGATCTCCTCCCACACCGAGCCGCGGGGGAAGTCGTCGATGTAGTGGACCTCGTCGAGCACCACGTAGCGCACGAGGTCGAGGCGTCCAGGGTCTTCGTAGATCAGGTTGCGCAGGATCTCCGTGGTCATCACCACGACTGGCGCGTCGTCGTTGATGGTGTTCTCGCCCGTCACCAGGCCGACCGTCGACTCGCCGTACGCGCGCACGAAGTCGTGGAATTTCTGGTTGCTCAGGGCCTTGAGCGGTGTCGTGTAGAGAACCTTGGCCCCCTCGCGAAGCGCGCGGAAGATCGCGTACTCGGCAACGATCGTCTTGCCACTCGACGTGGGCGCGCTGACCAGCACCCCGCCGCGACCCGCGTCGAGCTTCTCGATCGCCTCGCGCTGGAACGGATCCAGGTCGAAGGGCAGCGACTCCTCGAACTCGTCGATGAGGGAGGCGGCCATCGTCATAGCTGGACCAGCTCGGTCGAGACGTCGGTGACCACCGCCCCGTCGCAGTGCGCCTCGATGAAGGACAGCGCGGCGGCCAGCACCCGGTCGGCCTGGGGGCGGTCACCGCTGACCGTGGCGACCACCAGCTCGGCCAGCTGCCAGCGGTCCAGCTCGCCGACCTCAGCCGCGGCCACCTTCAACTCCTGCCGAAGACGGCGCAGCAACCCGCTCACCACCTGCCGCTTCGACTTCAGCGAACCGGACTCGGGCAGGTGGAGGACGACCCTCGCGACCCCTATCGCTACTTTGGCGGCCATCGAACTTCTTTTTTGACCACTTGACACAACTCTTCATAATCATCGCGGGGAACTGCAAGCGCCCGGATGGCCCATGTCGGGACGCAGGGCGAACTAACGGGGAGGTCGAATCACATGAGCCGAGACGAGGACGCCGCGGATAAGGGGTTTGCCCAGTTCGAGAAATTTCTCGACGAGTGGTCCAGGCGTGACTTCCTGAAACGATCCGGCGGGGCGGCCGCCTACATGGCGTTCGCCGGGGGCGTCATGGAGTTCCTGCAGGCCTGCGCCGGGAACGGCAACTCCAACAACACGACCGCGGCCAAGAAGGGCGGGCATGTGGTCGAGGGCAACTTCAGCGACATCCGCACGCTGAACTCGATGCTGAGCAGCGACACCGCCTCGAACCAGGTCATCGGCCTGATGTTCGACGGACTCACCAACCAGAAGAAGGACGGCACCGTAATTCCCGCCCTCGCCGAGAGCTGGAAGACGTCGTCGGACGGCCTGACCTACACATTCAAGCTGCGCTCCGGGCTCAAGTTCTCGGACGGCCAACCGATCACCGCTGACGATGTGAAGTTCACCTACGCGCTGGCGTACGACCCGGCGTACAAGGACTTTGCCTCGCCGCGTCGCGGCGACCTGTCCAAGTACGTCGCGAGCATCGACACGCCGGATGCACAGACCGTCGTCCTGAAGACCACCCAGGTCTACGCCCCGTTCCTGGCGGCTCACGGCCAGTACGGAATCCTTCCCAAGCACGTGCTCGGCAGCATGGACGCCAAGACGCTGAACACCGCTGCGTACAACACCGCTCCCACGGTGACCAACGGCCCCTTCAAGTTCGTCAGCTGGGAGAAGGGTCAGCAGGTCACCATGGCCCGCAACGACAACTACTGGGCCGGCCCGCCGTACCTCGACCAGTGGATCTACAAGGTCCTGCCCGACTCGGTAGCCGTGACCAACCAGCTGAAGACCGGCGAGATCGACATCGGCCCGATCGACCCGGGCCAGTTCGACGCGCTGACCGGTGTCTCGACCGTCGTCCGCACGGAATTCCCGGTCCCGACCTTCACCTTCTACGCCTACCAGCTCGACCCCGCAAAACCGGCCGGACCACTGTTCCAGGACAAGGCCGTCCGCCAGGCTCTGCTCTACGCGCTCGACCGCCAGTCGATGATCCAGGCCATCTACTTCGGACACGGCCAGGTCGCCAACTCACCGGAGCCGCCTACCTCGTGGGCCTACAAGGCCAAGCCGCAGGTGCTCTACACCTTCGACAAGGCGAAAGCGGCGTCCATGCTCGACGCCGCCGGCTGGGCGAAGGGCCCGGACGGCATCCGGGCCAAGAACGGCCAGAAGCTCAAGTTCTCGATGATCACCAACGCCGGCAACAAGCAGCGCGAGTCGCTGCTCACGGTCATGCAGCAGGCATGGCACGACATCGGCGTCGAGGCCACACCCTCGCTGATCCAGTTCCCGCAGCTGGTCAGCCAGATCGTCGACATCCGCACGTTCGACGTGTTCCTGGTCGGCTTCAACTGGTCCGTCGATCCCGACGAGTCGGCGCTTTTCCACTCCCGCAACACCGCACCGGGCGGATTCAACGGCTTCGACTTCAAGAACGACCAGGTGGACTCGATCCTGGATCAGGCGATCGGCACGCTCGACCAGACCAAACGCAAGCAGCTGTACGGCCAGTTCCAGGACATCATGTCCGACGTGGTGCCGGCCCCCATCCTGTTCTTCAACACCGGCATATGGGGCGTGAACTCGCGTGTGCAGAACACGGACTTCGGGCCGTTCAACCAGTACCAGTTCCGGCCCTGGCTCAAGAACGTTTGGGTCACGGACGGCAAGTAGGCATGACGGGAGGTAGTTCGAGGACCGCTGGGATTAACTTCTAGCAGCAGATGCTCGCGAAGTACGTAGCCCGGCGGTTCCTCGCCTCCATCCTCGTCGTCCTTGGAGTGACGGCGATAACGCTCGCCCTGATGAAGACGACGAGCGGCTCCTACGTGCCAGGCATCGACCTCAACCCAAGCTTGCGGCCGGAAGACATCGCCCGCCTCAGGGCTGACCTCGGCCTCGACCGGCCGGGCTGGGAGTGGTACGCCACCTGGATCTGGGGCGTGCTGCACGGCGACTTCGGCCACTCGATGATCGACGGCAGCACTGTTTGGAGCCACGTCGCCGACCGCCTGCCCAACACGATCGAGCTGACAGGCACGGCGATCCTCATCGGCGTTTTGATCGCGATACCCGTCGGGGTCATCGGCGCGCTGCGCCACGGCACCAAGACCGACCACACGATGACCGTCGTCTCGGTGGCGGGCTTCGCCGTGCCGCAGTTCTGGATGGGCCTGATCCTGATCCTGATCTTCTCGGTCACACTCGAACAGCATGGGCTGCCGTGGCTTCCCTCGAGCGGCGCCTACAGCGCGGTCAACGGCGGAGACTTCTTCGACCGCCTGGAGCACCTGATTCTTCCCGCCACGGTGCTGTCGTTCTTCTACATCTCAACGTGGTCGCGGTTCATACGCTCGAGCATGCTCGAGGTGCTGTCGCAGGACTACATCCGCACGGCCCGAGCCAAGGGCATGAGCGAGCGACGGGTCGTCTACCTGCACGGCCTGCGCAACGCGCTCATCCCGCTCATTACCTTGATCGGCCTCGAGCTGCCCGGCCTTGTCAGCGGCGGCCTCGTCGTTGAGGTCGTTTTCGGATGGCCCGGCATCGGCAAGCTCGCGTTCGAGCGAGCCCTGCAGTACGACTACACGACGGTCATGGGCGTGACTTTCTTCGCCACGCTTCTCGTGATCGCGGGCAACCTGCTCGCCGACGTGCTCTACGGGGTGCTTGATCCAAGGATTCGTTACGGATGATCGGTCCGAGCCGTGTCGCCGAGCTGGAGATGCCGGGTGCGGCGGTCGAAACCGCGGCCGGCCGCCCCGCCCAGAGCTACTGGAACGAGTCCTGGGAGCGGCTGCGCCACAACCCGATCGGGATGATGGCCGGCGTGCTGATCCTGATCTTTGCCTTGATCGCGATCCTCGCGCCCGCGTTTTCAGCCGTGATCACACACTTCCAACCGCAGAGCATCGACCTTTCGGCGACTTTCAGACCTCCAGGCGCCACGCACCTGATCGGCACCGACGAGCTCGGCCGGGACACGCTGACGCGACTGATCTGGGGCGGACGGGTCACGCTCGGCGTTGCCTTTCTCACCGTCGGCATCGCGCTCACCGTAGGCACGGCAACGGGAATGGCCGCCGGCTACTACGGCGGCTGGATCGATGATCTGCTGATGCGTTTTGTCGACACGGTCCTCGCGATTCCCGCGATCTTTCTCTTCATCTTGATGTCGATCCTCATCCACCCGACACCGATCACGCTTGCGGCGATCATCGCGTCGGTGGGCTGGGGCAGCGTCGCGCGCCTGGTGCGTGGCGAGGTCCTGTCGGTGAAGCAGCGCGACTTCATCCTGGCCACGCGCTCGATCGGCGCGCGCGACTTCCGGATGATGTTCCGGCACCTGCTGCCGAACGTGCTGCCTGTTCTGATCGTCGCGGCGAGCCTGGGCGTCGGCCAGATCATCCTGATCGAGGCGGCGCTCGACTTCCTCGGCCTGGGCATCCAGCCGCCAACCCCCAGCTGGGGCAACATGCTGACCAACGCGGAGAGCTACTTCTACCACTCCGCCTGGCTCGTCTACTTCCCCGGCATCATGATCTTCGTCACGGTCCTCGCATCGAACGTCTTCGGCAACGCGATTCGGGACGCATTCGACCCCCGGCTGAAAACCTGAGCCTGTGACCCAACCGCTCCTCGAAGTCAACGACCTGCATACCGTCTTCAAGACCAAGGACGGCACGGTGAAAGCAGTGGACGGCGTCTCGTTCGAGCTGAACCCAGGCGAAACCCTCGGCATCGTCGGTGAGTCGGGCTGCGGCAAGTCCGTGACCGCGCTGAGCATCATGCGGCTGCAGCGCCCAGGCAAGATCGTCGGGGGCAGCGTGGTGTTCAAAGGCCATGACCTGACCAAGAACACTGAAGAGGAGATGCGCGAGGTCCGCGGGAAAGAGATCGCGATGATCTTCCAGGACCCGATGACGTCGCTCAACCCCGTCTACCGCACGGGCTGGCAGGTCGCGGAACCGCTGCGGCTGCACCACGGATGGGACGCGAAGAAATCGATGGTGTCGGCCATAAACATGCTCGGCCGGGTCGGCATCCCCTCGGCGGCCGAGCGCGCGCGCGATTACCCGCACCAGTTCTCTGGCGGCATGCGCCAGCGCGTGATGATCGCGATGGGGCTGACCACCACGCCGGCCGTGCTGATCGCGGACGAGCCAACGACCGCGTTGGACGTCACGATCCAGGCCCAGATCCTCGACCTGCTGCGCCACGTCAACCGGGAGTTCGGCACCGCGACGTTGCTGATCACGCACAACCTCGGAGTCGTGGCCGGCATGTGCCAGCGCGTGATGGTGATGTACGCGGGCCGCATCGTCGAAGCCGGCCCCACCACCGACGTTTTCGCGCATCCGAAGCACCCTTACACGTGGTCGCTGCTGCGGTCCATCCCCCGGCTCGACGCCGAGCGCCACGAGCCGCTCAAGCCGATCGAAGGTCTGCCTCCCAACCTCATCGACCTGCCGAACGGCTGCGCGTTCAATCCCCGCTGCGCCTTTCGCGTCGAGCGCTGCTCGCGCGACACGCCAAGACTGCTGCAGGTCGGCGACACCCAGCGCGCGGCGTGCTGGGTCACGCAGTCGGGCGCGGAGCTCAAAGGTGCCTGAGACAGCGGTCAAGACGCTGACGCGGGCGTGGACCTCGGCGGATCCGCTGCTCTCGATCACGGACCTGCGGGTCTGGTTCCCGGTCGCGTCGGGCGTGCTGCAGCGCACGGTGGGGCATGTGCACGCCGTGGACGGAGTCGACCTCGAGATCAAGACCGGCGAGACGCTTGGGCTGGTCGGCGAGTCGGGTTGCGGCAAGTCGACGCTGGGCCGCACGGCGATCAGGCTCATCCAGCCGACCGCCGGCAAGATCGTGTTCAAGGGCGAGGACATTACTCACCTGCGCGGCCAGAAGCTGCGCGCTTTGCGCCGCGACGTGGCCATGATCTTCCAGGATCCGTACGCCTCCCTCGACCCGCGCCAGACGGTCGGTGACATCGTCGGGGAACCGATCGACGTCCACGGTCTCGCCAAGGGCAAGGCGCGTCAGGACCGCATCCAGGAGCTGCTGCGCGTGGTCGGGTTGAATCCGCGGTATGTCGACCGCTACCCGCACGAGTTTTCAGGCGGTCAGCGCCAGAGAATCGGAATCGCCCGCGCGCTCGCGGTCGAGCCGAGCTTCATCGTGTGCGACGAGCCGATCTCCGCGCTCGACGTTTCCATCCAGGCGCAGATCATCAACCTGCTCGAGCGGTTGCAGTCGAAGTTCAACCTCACGTATCTCTTCATCGCGCACGACCTTTCGGTCGTGAAGCACATCTCCAACCGCATCGCCGTGATGTACCTCGGAAAGATCATGGAGATGTCGCCGGGCACCCAGCTCTACAAGCGGCCTCGCCACCCGTACACCGGATCTCTGCTGTCCGCGATTCCGATCCCGGACCCTGTCGTGGAGATGCGACGCGAACGAACCATCATCCAGGGCGACGTTGCGTCACCGGTCAACCCTCCGAGCGGATGCCGCTTTCGCACCCGCTGCCCGCGCGCAAAGGAACATTGCGCTGAGGAAGTTCCGCCGCTTGAGTCCTTCGGCGACGAGCACATCGCTGCCTGCTTCTACCCCCTCGATTAAGAGCACAGCCCCTCCGGCCCTTCGGGCCACACTCCCCGTAAACGGGGAGGACAGAACTCAATTAGATTGAGTCCGTGGTTGCGGACCGAGCAGCGCTCGCGCGCGACCTCGTGCGCGCGTCGTACCTGAAGGGCGATTTCATTCTTCGCTCCGGCAAGCGGTCGAACCGCTACTTCGACAAGTTTCTCTTTGAGACCGATCCACAGCTCCTGGAGCGCATCGGCGCGCAACTCGCCGTGCTCGTCCCCAAAGAAACGCAGCGTCTCGCCGCGCCCGAGCTCGGCGCCGTGCTTCTCGGCGGCGCGGTATCGATGGAGACCGGCCTTCCGCTGCTGCTCGTGCGCAAGGAACCGAAGGCCTACGGCACGGGCAAGCAGCTCGAAGGTCGCTTCACGCCAGGCGAGCGGGTCACCGTCATCGAGGACGTCGTCACCACGGGCGGTGATTCGCTCCGCTCGATCCAGGTGCTGCGAGACGCCGGTCTCGAAGTGATCCACCTCGTCGTCGTGCTCGATCGAGGCGAGGGCGGGGAAGAGAACATTCGCGAGGCGCGCATTCCGTACTCAGCTCTCTTCCACATCACGGACCTCGAGCTTGACTGAGCGCCTCATCAAGAGGGGCACGGTCTACACACCGGAGGGGCCGCGGCAGGCCGACGTGCTGATCTACGACGGCGTGATCGCTCAGGTCGAGCCACGACTGCATTCGAGCGGCGAAACCATTGACGCGAAAGGCAAGTACGTCCTGCCCGGCGCGGTCGACGTGCACGTCCACAGCCGCGATCCCGGTTTTCCGGAGAAGGAGGATTTCGGGACGCTCACGGCGGCCGCAGCCGCGGGTGGCGTGACCGTGGTCCTGGACATGCCGAACACGGTCCCGGCGGTGGACAGCGCCGGCGTTCTCGAGGCCAAGTCCGCGCTGGCCCGAAGCCGGGCGCTCGTCGACTTCGGGCTGTGGGGCCTCATCCGCTCCAGCTCCACGCCGGAACAGCTCGAAGGCCTGGCGGCGGCGGGCGCGGTCGGCTTCAAGGCTTACCTCGCCTACTCGTTCAGCCTCAGCCGCAAGCAGATCATCAGCTCGCCCGACGCCGACGACCCGGACGTCGAGCCCCCCGCCGACTACGGGACGCTCGCGCGCCTGGCGCCGACCGTCGCCCACCTGGGCCTGCCCCTCGCCATCCATGCGGAAGACCCCGCGATCCTGGCGGCCTTCCGGCGGCCGCCGCTCACCTATGACGACCTGCTCGAGTCTCGTCCCCCGGAGGCGGAGGCGGTTGCCATCTCCGCGGCCGCCGCGGTGGCGCGCGATGCGGGCGCCCATCTCCACGTCGCGCACCTCTCGAGCGCGCTCGGTCTCAGGGCCGCGCAGGACGCGATCCAGAACGGCACCTCGCTCTCGCTCGAGACCTGCCCGCAGTACCTGCTGCTCACGAACTTGGACTTCGAACGGATCGGCGCCGCGATGAAGGTGCTGCCGCCCGTGCGCACCGAGGCCGACCGCCAAGCGCTCGTCGATGGCCTGCGGCGAGGCGTCATCAGCATGGTGAGCACCGACCACGCCCCCCACACGGACGAGGAGAAGTCGCGCGAGCTCGCAGACGCCGCCGCGGGGAGCCCCGGCGTGCAGACGCTCTACCTCAGCTGCCTCCAGATCGCCAAGGATCTTGGCGACGTGTGGCAGGCGCCCCGCTGGGTGAGCACGGCGCCGGCGGCGTTCGCGGGCATGGCAAACCGCAAAGGAGCGATCGCCCCCGGGTTCGATGCGGACATCGTGATCGTGAACCCGAGCGCGCGCACTCGAGTGAGCCCGGACGGAATGCGATCGCGGCAGAGGCGCGGTGCCCTCGAGGGCCGCGAGTTCGACTTCGCCATTGAGCAGGTGTACCTGCGAGGTGAAGCGGCCGGAGATCGCGCAAGGGGCCGCATGGTCCGTCCCGCACTCGTCGCGCGTTGACCTGAACGATGCGGGTTTTTCTCGGCGCGCTTGCTGCGCTGCTGCTGGTCACCGGCTGCTCGAACCTGCCCGGCCTGGGAAGCCAGGCGGGGGCGACGCCTTCGGCCTCGGCCGGCCCGACAGGCTCGCCTCTGGCCAAAGCCTCGGGTCAGCTCGACGCCGAGGTCCCGATGCCCGCAGGTTTTCCGAGCGAAGTTCCCGTCTATCCCAAGGCCCGGCTGACCGCGGGCGCATCGTTCACGTCGACCGGCCAGATCGCTTGGGGAATGGAGTGGGAAACGATCGACGACCCGAGCAAGGTCCAGGCTTACTACGCCAGGCAGCTCAGCCAGGGCGACTGGACGCTGACGGTCAACAGCCAGGCCAACGGCGCGGTCTACGCCGCGACATTCGCACGCAAGAGCAACTCGCACGAGACGGGTACGCTCGCGGTCAACTCCGACTCGGGGGTGACGACCATCGCCCTGAGCCTTCTCAGCTCCGGCTAGCCGCGGACTCCGGCGCCTCGGAACACCGGGCTCTGCGCCACCTCGCGCTCCAGGCTGGTGGCCGGTCCGTGGCCTGGATAGAGGGCGGTCGACAGCGGCAGCCGCAGCAGCTTCGTGCCGATGCTCATCATCTGGCGGCGGAGGTCGGTCTCAGCCGTCTGCTTGCCGATACCGCCGGCGAGGATGGTGTCGCCGACGAAGGCGTGGTTGGCGATGACGAAGCACACGCTCCCCGGCGTGTGGCCGGGCGTGTGCAGCACGAGGAGCTTGAAGTCGCCGAACTCGAGCTCGTCCCCGTCGACCAGGTAACGGTCGGCCGAACGCAGGAACTGCTTCGCGTCGGCCGTATGGATGCCCGTCAGGCCGCCGGTCGCGGCTTTGACGTCGTCCTTGCCGCCGACGTGACCGGGATGGCCGTGCGTCGCCAGGATGTGCTTGATGGTCAGGCCCGCAGCCTGCTCGACGATCTTGTCCGCGGGCTGGCCTGGGTCGATCACGACCGCATCCTTGTTGGTGGCGTCGGAGACGATGTAGCCGTTCACGTCGCGGTCGAGCCGGACCTTGACGATGGACAGTTTCCCCACAGATCAGTATTTACAGGAAATGGAGAGGGTCGCGGCCGTCGGGTTTACGGTGGGGCTGTTGCTGGTGTGCCTGTTCTGGGCCTACGGCTACTTCCGCCGCCGGACCAGGAAGCGCCCCTCCGGCGCTTCGCGCCACCTCCCCACGAGTGGGGAGGAGTCCTAATCAGTTAGCTCTCCGCGACCGCCTGGATCTTTTGCCGCAGAGCGTCCAGCGCGTCGAAGCGGTCGAGCGCCGGCTTGGGCCGCGGGCGATCCGGATACTTCGCCACCTGCACGGCGTCGACGAGCAGCTCGATCTCTTCCTGCGTGAAGTTCAGGGTCTTCAGCACCACTTCCTTCGTGCGACCCGGCCGGTCGACCGCCTCCTTGATCACGTCGTCGGTGTCCGAAACGACCTGCGGCCGCGTGGGACGAAAGAGCTCTTCCGAGCCGACGAGTGAGGCGCGCTTGAAGTTGGGCATCGTTTAAATCCTCAGTCCTGAACCCTGTGGTTTTGTATGACGGCCGTGGCGAGGGCGCGGTATGCCTTCGCCCCGTCTGATTCCTTCGCGTACGTCAGGATCGACTGACCCGCGAGCGGCGTCTCCGCGAAACGGATCGAGTCGGTGACCCAGAAGTCGTAGACCTTGCTGCCGTACTTCTCGCGCACGGCCGCGAGAACTTCCTGCGAGTGCAGCGCGCGGTGTTTGTAAAGCGTGGGCAGGATGCCGATCAGCTCGAGGCGGGGATTGAGGCGACGCTTCACACGCTCCATCGTCACGAGAAGCTCCTGCATGCCCTTGAGAGCCAGGAACTCCGCCTGCAGCGGCACGAGCACCTCGTCCGCGGCCACGAGCGCGTTGATGACGATGAGGTCGAGCGAGGGCGGGCAGTCGATGATGATGAAGTCGTACCGACCCTGCGCGGGCTCGAGCTTGTCGCGCAGGATGCTCTCTCGGCCGATCTCGTTGATGAGCTGGTTCTCGGCGCCGGCGAGCTCGATGTCGGCGGGGATGTAGTGAAGGCCCATCTGCGGGGCTTCCTGTACGACGTCGGTCACCGTGGTGTCCGGGTCGACGAGCAGGTGGTAGATGGTCTTCTCCAGCTCGCCCTGCGGCTTCATGTAGAGCGTGAGGTGGCCCTGCGCGTCGAGGTCGATGAGGAGGACGCGCTGGCCCAACTCGGCGAGAGCGGCTCCAAGGTTGACGGCGGTGGTGGTCTTGCCTACCCCGCCCTTCTGCATCGCGACAGCGATCGTTCGGGCCAAAAGTCGATGCGAGTCTAACTGAATACAGGCGGCTTGAACTCGCCGGGCTGCCCAAACGAACCTGGAAGGAGTTCGCGGGCCTCTCCTCTAGAATTGCCCGCGCCCGTGATCATCGACATCATCATCGTCCTGGTCCTCGTGATCGCGCTGATCACCGGTTACCAGCGAGGAGTCATCCAGCCTCTGCTTGCGGAGATCTTCTTCTTCGGCACGCTGCTGGCCGTATTCCGCTTCCACGACCAGTACACGAATGAGATGCAGAAGCTGCTTCACCTGTCGCCGGTGCTCAGCGTGTTCGTCGCGCTCATCCTTGCGGTCGTGGCCGGCGCCATCGGCGGCGCGATCGGCGGATCCTTCCACCGCATGGAGGCGATCCGTGGCATCGACGGGTTGCTGGGTGTGTTCGTGCATGTTCTCGTCACCCTGGTCGTGGTCTACCTCGCGGTGTCAGCGCTGGTCGTTCTCGACAACGCTTTCGAGCCGGCGCTGAAAAGCGCAAGCCTCACGCTCACGCAGGTCAATCAGCTCGAGAGCGAGATCCTTTCCAACCCGATCACCGCCGCCATGGTTTCGAAGTCGGACCTCGCGACGTTGAAGGCGGACGCGGCGAAGACCAGCGGCGCCCACCTCGACCAGGTCGCAGGCATCCATCAGCTGCAGACCATCTACAGCGACTACGTTCAGCCGCAGCTGCACAGCTCGAGAGCCGTGCCGTTCATCCTCAGCTTCGGCCGTCACCTGCCGCTGATCGGCCGCGTCGGACCGAATGATTTGAAGGCGCTGCCGTCGACGAGCCCCACGGCGTGCCCATCGCCGACCCCTCACGCCAGCCCGTCCGCGAAGCCGACCGCTTCGCCCAAGGCGACGCCGACGCCCACCATCTGCCCAACGCCGAGCCCGACGCATTAACTTAGTCGCGTGCCGCTCGACCTTGGTCTGACCGAAGACCAGCAGCAGCTGGTCGACACCGTGCGCGATTTCTGCGCGCGCGAGTTCGCGCCGCAGATCGCCGCCAACGATCGTGCGGGAAGGCACGACCCCGAGATCTTCGCCAAGCTCGCCTCGCTCGGCCTGCCCGGCGTGTGTTTCCCGCAGCGTTACGGCGGCCACGGCCTCGATTACCTTTCGCTCGGACTCGTGTGTGAGGAGCTCGAGTACGTCGACACCGTCTACCGCACGGTGCTGTCGGTGCACGTCGGCCTCGTGGGAATGGGCCTCTACACATGGGCGAACGAGGAGCAGAAGCAGCGGTGGCTCGTGCCGATGGCCTCCGGCCAGAAGCTCGCCTGCTACGGCCTGACGGAACCCAACGCCGGCTCGGATGTGGCCTCGATGGAGTCGACCGCGCGCAGGCGGGGGGACGGCTACGTGCTCAACGGCCAGAAGACCTGGGTTTCCGACGCCGACACCGCAGACTTCCTGCTCGTCTTCGCGAAGACGGACCCCAAAGGCGGATCGAAAGGGGTTTCCGCGTTCATGCTCGACCGCGAGGCGTCCGGCAAGGCGCTGCGCACCGAGCCTATCGAGGATCGCCTCGGCATCCGCGCGGGCGACGTCGGCTCCATCTTCATGAGCGACCTCGAGGTGCCCGAGGAGAGCCGCATCGGCGACGAAGGCGATGGCTTCAAGATCGCCATGAGCTGCCTCGACAACGGTCGCTACACCGTTGCCGCGGGGGCGACGGGCACGGTTCGCGCCTGTCTGGACGCGTCGGTGAAGTACGCCCGCGAGCGCAAGACCTTCGGCGAGGAGATCGGCCGGTACCAGCTGGTGCAGCAGATGGTCGCGCGTATGTCGCGCGACTACGAGATCTGCCGGCTCCTGTACTTCAAGGTCGCGTGGATGAAGAACACCGGCGCGCGCCACACGCGCCAGGTCTCCATGGCCAAGCAGTACGCAACCGACGCCGCATTCAACGCCGCGCATGACGCGATCGAGGTGCACGGCGCCTACGGATACTCGGCGGAGTACCCGGTGGAGCGGTTCCTGCGCAACGCACGCGCGCCGATCATCTATGAAGGCACGCGCGAGATCCACACGATCCTGCAGGGCGAGTACGCGCTCGGTTATCGCGAGGACCGTCCGGTAAAGAGATCGCTGCCACCGTACCTGCCCGACTAGGAGCTCCCTCGCCTTCGCGACGCCTGCGACAGCGCGACTTCATCGTGCTGTCGCTCTACTGGGTCGCGATCGGCTACCTGTGGAACAGCATGGGTCTACTCATCCTGCCGCAGCTGGTGGAGCGTCTCGTTGGAAGCGCCCACAAGGGTCTTGCGCTGGGCGCGCTCGAAGGGATCGGCTCGCTGATGGCGGTCGTGTGGCAGCCGCTCGTGGGTGCGTTCTCCGATCGAACGCGGACGCGATTCGGCCGGCGCCACCCCTTCATCGTCGCCGGGACCGCCGGCGACATCGTCTTTCTGATCGGGATCGCCCTATCGGGCTCCTACTGGCTGCTGCTGGTCTTCTACTTCCTGCTCCAGACCGCCTCGAACACGGCGCAGGGCCCCTACCAGGGCTTGCTGCCCGATGTGGTTTCGGAGCCGCAGCGTGGAGAGGCGTCGGGGTACTACGGCATCTCGAACGTGGTCGGGCTCTTCACAGGGACCGTGGTCGGCGGATTCATCCTGGCCCACGCCGGATCGACGGTGGCGATCCTCAGCATCTGTGTTGTGCTCGCTGCGACGGTGGTACCGACCGTGCTGCTCGTCCCTGACCGCGTCCGCTCGCAAGCCGAGCAATTCACCGATGTCAGGGGTGCTGTCGTGACGACATTCTCGCGGCCTCTCCGCGTGCCGAGCTTCTTGTGGCTTATGGGCTCGCGACTGCTGATCTTGATGGGGCTTGTCGGCGTCCAGAGCTTCGTCTACTTCTACTTCAGCGACGTTTTCTTCAATCACAAGCCCCAGGCAACCACGACCGCCACCTACACGCTCAGCGGGATCGTGATCCTGTGCGCCTTTGTCATCTCCCTGCCAGGGGCGCGGATGTCGGACAGATTCGGGCGGCGGCCGGTGATCCTGGTCGGAGGCCTGGTCGCAGCGGTCGGCGTGCTGATGTTGGTTTTCAGCAACTACCAGCTCTTGCCTCGAGGTCTTGTCGCGCCGCTGGCGAACGCTCTGCACGTGCCGGAGCTGGCCGCGCAGGCCACGCTTGTCGGCATTCTCATCGGCGTCGGTTACGGGCTGTTTTTCTCCGTCGACTGGGCCTTTATCCAGGACATCATTCCGCACGATGAGGCAGGCCTCTTCATGGGTTTCAGCAACATCGCAACCGCGGGATCAGGCATCATCGCCCGGTTTGTGGGCGGTTTCCTGCTCGACCCGTTCAACCGCGGACCGCATATTTTGGGACTCCCAGGCGGTTATCCGGTCATCTTCACCGTGTTCTTCGTCTGGCTCGTGATCGGCGCGCTTTTGATTCTGAAAGTGCCGGAGAAATCCAGGGTGTGAACCTCGACGGCCTTCGTCCGTGGGGAGGGTTGGTGGATGGCGACTCGCCTGACGTCGTCGTGGCGGGAATCGCCTACGACGGCTCGGCGGTCTACCGCAAAGGCGCCGCGCTGGCACCGCAGCGCATCCGCCAGCTGTCCGCCGCCATGCCGCCGGTGACGGAGGAAGGCCGTCTGCTGACCGGCCTCCACGTCGAAGACATCGGCGACCTGGGCGCGGGCGAAGACATCGAGACCGGGTGGATGGGGCCGATGCAGCGTCTTGCCGCCATTCCGCCGGAGAGATTCCTGACGGTTCTCGGCGGTGACCACTGCACCGCCATCGCGACGCTGGCCGCGCAGATGCGACGCCATCCGGGCCTGCACGTGCTCTGGATCGACGCGCACCCAGACCTGTGCGATTTCTCACGTGGTGGCCACTGGACCTGCGGCTGCGCCCTGAGGCGGGCGCTCGAGGCCTCGGGAATCGACCCATCCCGTGTTGTCGTCGCGGGCGGGCGCGACTTCGACCCCGAGGAGCTCGACTTCATCCACGCCAACGGCGTGCTGCTCGTTCCGACTACGGAGATAGCGCGTGACCTCGCGGGATCCGCGCGCAAGATCGCCGAGCGCCTGTCAGGAGCTAAGGTGCACGTCTCGTTCGACATCGACGTCCTCGACCCCGCGTTTGCGCCCGGCACCGAGATCCCGTCCGCCGGCGGCCTCTCCACACGGGAGGCGCTGGACCTGCTGCGCCAGGCGACGGCCGGTTCGACGCTTGTCGGCTTCGATGTGGTGGAGGTGTCGCCGCCGTTCGACAGCTCGGACATCACGACACTCGCTGCGCTCAAGCTGATCTTCGAGGTGTGGGGCCTCGTTTTTGGAAAGCGCTGACGTCGTCATCGCCGGCGGCGGAATCATGGGCTGCGCCCTCGCGTACCAGCTCGCCCGGCGCGAGGTCGACGTGCTGCTCCTGGAGCGCGAGACGCTCGGCTCGCAGTCGACCGGCAAGTGTGCGGGTGGCGTGCGCCAGCAGTTCTCGATGGAGGCCAACGTCCGACTCCAGCGGCTCTCGGTGCGAGTCTTCGAGGAGTTCGAGGAGGAGACGGGCCACCCCGCGGACTTCCGCCAGATCGGATACCTGTTTGTGCTCACCTTGCCGCAGGACGTCGAGGACTTCCGCGGCAACATGGAGATGTGGCATCGGATCGGCCTCACGGAGGCGCGGTGGGTCGATCCCGAGGAGGCTGCGCGAATGGTCCCGGTGCTCAACGTCGAGGACGTGCTCGGCTGCACGTTCTGCCCCACCGATGGGATCGCGAGCCCGGCTGACGTCACTTCGGGTTACGCGGCCGCGGCGAGGCGTCACGGGGCGCGGATCAAGGAAGGGGTGGAGGTCGTCGGCATAGACGTCTCGGCCGGGCGCGTGCAGGGCGTGCGCACGTCGGTCGGTGACGTGGCGTCGCGCGTGCTCTTCAACTGCGCGGGCGCGTGGTCGGCCTCCATCGGGCGCATGGCGGGGCTCGAGATCCCGGTCCTGCCCTACCGGCGCCACATCGCGGTGACCGGGTCTTTTCCCCAGGTGCCGAGGACCAACCCGATGACGGTCGACTTCCAGAGCTCGCTGTACTTCCACCCCGAGGGGGATGGCGTCCTGATCGGGATGAGCGATCGGGCCGATCCGCCTGGCTACGGCACCGAGGTCAACTGGGAGTTCCTCGAGAAAATGTTCGCGCAGGCGGCGCGCCGCGCCCCCGCGCTTGCGGCGGCCGGGATCAAGACCGCGTGGGCCGGGCTCTACGAGTCCACACCCGATCACCAGGCGATCCTCGGCCCTGTGCCCGAGGTCGATGGGTTCTGGTGCGCGGCGGGGTTCAGCGGCCACGGCTTCATGCAGGCACCTGCCGCGGCCCTGCTCCTGTCGCAGCTATTGCTCGATCAGCGCTCCGAGATCGACATCAGCCCGTTTGCGTTCACGCGGTTCGCCAGAGGCTCCTTGGTCCGCGAAAAAAACGTCATCTAGAGGCCTTTAGCGGCGGTTGACCAGGGCGAGCACCACCAGCCCGACCCCGCCCAGCAGCAGGATCGCGCCGCAGCCCATCTGCACGCCTGTGTAGATGATCCCGCCCGAGGCGGCGTACGTTTCCGGGTAGCTGTCCTTCCCGCGCCGCCGGCGCAGCGCCGCGGCGATCGCACCGATGCCCAGAAGGAAGGCGAAGGCTCCGAGTAGCACCGGGCTCGAGAAATATCCGGGCGTGGAACTCGCCGCGTATTGCACTGAGCCTCAGTATCGCTCCGATACGATTCTCTGCCGATGGCAAGGATCCTCCTGCTCGGCTCGACCGGATTCGTCGGCCGGGCCGTAGCGCACAAGGCCCTCGACGCCGGTCACCAGCTGCGCGTCCTGGTGCGAGACCCGATGAAGGCTGCCGCGTTCAAGGTGCGCGGCGCCCAGGTCGTGGTCGGTGACGCCCTCAACCCGTCTGCCGTCCAGCAGGCGGCAGCAGGCGTGGAGCACGTCATCAGTCTCGTGGCCGTACGGCGCAACCGCCCGCAGTCCTACCTTGCGGTGAACGTCGACGGACCGCGCATCCTCGGGCAGGCGTCCATGGCCGCCGGCGTCCGCTCGGTGGTCTTCGTCAGCGCGATCGGGTCCAAGCTTGATCCGCATTTCAAGTACTTCACCTCGCGGTGGATGGGCGAGCAGGAGCTGGCCAAGACCGGCGTGGCGGGGACGATCCTGCGGTTCTCGTGGATCATCGGCGAGGACGGCGGCATCGTCCATGATTTCGAACGCTCGCTCGTGGGTCCCTTCGCCATGATCCCGGGCAGCGGCCAGGCCCAGATCCAGCCGATCCTGCGCGAGGACGTGGCGCGCTGCATCGTCGAGGCGATCTCCAAGCCCCAGCTTCTCGGCAAGATCATCGAGCTGGGCGGGCCTGAGGTCGTGACCTACGAGACGATGTATGACTGGTTCCTGCAGGCGCGGAGAATCAAGAAGGCGAAGTTCCGGATGCCGACGGCTGCGCTGATCCCTGCCGCGATCGCGATGGAGGCGGTGATGAAGGAGCCTCCGATCACGCCGGACGAGGTGCGGATGGTCGACCAGCCCAACCTTGCCGCCGGCATCGACTCGGTCAGCTCCCAGTTCGGTTGGCGGCCGGGGGCCCCGGGCGCCTGGGCGCCGTCTCACTGGGCGAAGCGGGCGTAAACATGAGAGGGAACCTGACCGGTTCCCTCTCACGCTCCCCGAAGGGGGCCCCGGCAGGAAGCCGACCCAGCCTTCGGCCGGGCAAGCGCCGCTGCTCACCCTCCCAATGGTTTTGTCTAGCCCGAATTTAGTTCGCGCGTTCTTCGGGCTGCCGCTGCCCGAGACGCATCGCGCCGCCCTCGATACGTTTCTCGAGCGCTGCGGCGCGCGTGCGCCGGAGTTCCGCTGGACACCCTCATCCAACCTGCACCTGACTGTCCGATTTCTCGGCCAGGTCGACCTTGCGCTGGCCGAGGGGATCGCCGATCGCGTGGCCGCGGCCCGGCCTTCCGCCTTCGAGGCGCGGCTGGGCGAGCTGGGCACCTTCAAGCGAGGCCGGCTCGCCCGTGTGGTGTGGTTGGGCCTGAGCGCCGGAGCTCACGAGGCGGGTGCGCTGGCGGAGCTCGTCGAGACCGAGTGCCTGCGTGCCGGGCTCGAACCCGAGGGCCGCCGTTTCAACGCCCACCTCACGCTGGCGCGGGCGCGGGCGCGCGATGGGTCTCCGCCGCCGGCGCTTCCGGATCCTCCCGACCTTCCGAGCTGGCCCGCAGAGGAGCTCATCCTCTACCGCAGCCGGCTGGGGCGAGGCGGCTCGGTCTATGAGCCGCTGCGTCGCGTCAGCCTGGGCTGAGACCCGCCTCGGCGCACTCCAGGTCCTGCTCCGGCTTGCCACCGCTGACGCCCACCGCGCCAAGGACCTTGCCGTCGCGGCGGATGAGGACCGAACCCAGCCCGGGCACGATCGGCACCCGCACCAGGCGATCCGCCACGCTGAAGAAGCCGGGCCGCTCCTTGGCGAGGTCGGCGAGACCGGCGCCGTCGCGATAGAGCATCGCCGCGCCTACCGCCTTCGCCTCGGCGACCTGGGGCGACAGGGGCGGCGCGCCGTCCATGCGTGCGAGGGCGATCAACAGCCCACCCTCGTCCACCACGGCGACCGTGACGCGGATCCCGGACTGCATCGCCCTGGCTTGAGCGCGAACGATGACCTGCTGCGCCTCTTCGAGCGTGAGCGGCATCGGTGGCCCAAGTCTCGCAGGTCAAATGGGTTGAGGCGCCTGCGGCTACTAGTTATGGCTTGGCGGCGAACTGACTTTCGGACTTGCGCGCTTTGCGGTGTGGCCATAGCCTTTGCGTCGGCCCCGAGGGAAACGTTCGAGGGGGCAGGAACAGGGCCGCAAGGCCATGTACCGGCCCGCGAGAGGCGATCCGTCGGGGTCATTTCTTTTCTTGCGGCAAGACTCCGCTGCCCCCGCGTTACGCTGCACCGAACCATGAGCGTCGCGCAGCGCCCGCGCAAGCACACGGCCCTGTCAACGGAGACGGCGATCGAGGTTTCGATCGTCATGCCGTGCCTGAACGAGGCCGAGACGCTGGCGACCTGCATCCGCAAGGCTCAGCGTGCCATCGAGCGCGCCGCGCTGAAGGCCGAGATCGTGGTCGCAGACAACGGCAGCGCCGATGGCTCGACAGTGATCGCCGAGGAGCTCGGAGCGCGTGTCATCGCGGTGGCGCGCAAGGGATACGGAAGCGCACTGCTCGGAGGCATCGCGGCGGCGCGCGGAAAGTTCGTCGTGATGGGCGATGCTGACGACAGCTATGACTTCACCGCGATCGCGCCCCTCATCGACAAGCTGCGCGACGGATACGACCTGGTGATGGGCAACCGATTCTCGGGCGGCATCCGGCCGGGCGCGATGAGGTGGTCGCACCGGTGGGTCGGCAACCCTGCGCTTACACGACTCAGCCAACTCTTCTTCCGCACGCCAGTCGGCGACATGCAGTGCGGCCTTCGCGCGTTTCGCAAGGACGCCATCGACAGCCTTCGCCTTCGCGCGACGGGCATGGAGTTCGCCAGCGAGATGGTGATCAAAGCCTCGCTACGCGGCATGAAGATCGCAGAGGTCCCGGTGACGCTGAGTCCCGACGGCCGCTCGCGCCCGCCGCATCTGCGCACCTGGCGCGACGGTTGGCGACACCTGCGGTTCATGCTGCTGTTCAGCCCGCGGTGGCTGTTCCTGTATCCGGGTGTTGCGCTGCTCGGCGGCGGCCTGATCGTCGGGGCGCTGCTCGAGACCGGACCGAAGCGGATTGGATCGGTGACATTCGACATCGACACGCTGCTCCTCGCGGGATTCGCATGCCTTATCGGATTCCAGCTCGTCGTGTTCGCTGTTTTCACCAAAGTGTTCGCGATGGAGCGAGGGTTCCATCCGCCAAGCGCGAGGTACTACCGGTTATTCGACTACGTGAAGTTGGAGACTGGCCTCGCCATTGGTGGCCTGATGTTCGCGGCGGGAGTCATTGGCGTGGTCGCGGCGGTGCTGAGCTGGGGCGCTGTGGGCTTCGGCACCCTGGATCCGCGAATGACGATGCGCGAGATCATCCCGGCCGCGGTTCTTTTGACCCTGGGCGTGCAGACGGTTTTCGCGAGCTTCTTCCTCAGCATCCTGGGCATGGACGAACCTGATCCGGTCCGCTAGGCCTCGATGACAGTTCGCGGGCTTGCTCTGGATCGTCCGCATGTGCTGGCAGTCAGCACCCGCCGTCTTCGAATTGCCATCGTCCTCGCAGCCGCGACGTTGGTCCTCGCTCCAATCGGGTATATGGCGATGTTCAACAGCTTCCACACGTACGACGACGAGGGTTACTTCCTGATCCTGTTCCGAGACTATCTTTCGGGCAGGCCGCTCCTGGGCCCGGCAACGCCCGTTTACGGTCCCTTCTTCTTCGAAACGATGGGCGGTTTGTTCAAGCTGCTCGGGCTCGAGCCTGGCCATGACAACGGTCGCTACCTGACGCTTGGAGTCTGGTTGGTGGCGAGTGGGCTCGGCGGCTTCGGCGCCTTCAGGTTGACGCGAAACCTATGGCTGGCCATCGGGGTTCAGCTCACCACATTCGGGGTCCTCGCCGCCCTCGTCAACGAGCCGATGCAGCCATCGGGTTTGATCAGCGTCTTGCTGATGTGCATGGTGGCCGCCGCCACCTTCAGGTCCGCGAGACCTCGACTCACCGCCGCGTTGATCGGGGGTACCGTCGCGGCGCTTTGCCTCATCAAGATCAACGTCGGGGCCTTTGCCGCGCTGGCCGTCGCTTTCGCGTGGGCGACCGGCCTCGCCGATCGGTGGAGACGTCTATTGGTTCCGATTCTGGCGGCGGCGGTCGCAATCGCGCCCATTGGTCTGACCCTCAGCTTGTTGAGCCGTCCATGGGTCCTCGAGTTCGCCGTCATCCTGAGTCTCTCAGCCGTCCCACTCGGTATCGCTTGCGTGCTGCTACGGCGGCCGTTCATGCCGCCACCGTCGACGAAATGGCTGGCCGGCGGAGGGGCGGTCATCATGGCCGGCTGCCTTGGTATCGCGGTGCTCGGGGGAACCCGCCCTCAGGACTTGTGGAGCGGCCTGGTAACGGCCTCCGTTCGCGTTCCTCAAGTCTTTGTCTGGCCGATCCCGATCTCAGCGGGAGATGCCATCTGGTCGGCGGTCGCGGTTGTCGTCGGGCTCGCGGTCCTGAGGTCGAGCTTGCAAGGCCGATTCACCGCCACGGCGGCCGGCCTGGCGCGGATCGGAACCGGCTTGTTCACGTGGCTCGCGCTGCTTCTGCCTCCAGCCACGGTGTTCCTGCTGGCGATGCCCTTCGCGTGGATTGCGACGCAGGCGCCACGGGGTGACGTCGAGAATCCAACCGATCCCTACTGCCGGGTGCTGCTGCCGGCGTTGGCGCTCCTCGAGTGTTTGCAGGCCTACCCCGCGGCCGGGACGCAGCTCTCGCTCGCCTCGCTCGCGCTGGTTCCTGTTGGAGCGGTGATCTTGAACGATGGCATCCGGCAGCTCAAGCTCGGACGCCCCGAAGCGTCCGCACTGATCAGGGTTGTGGATCGGATTCCCACGGCGGCGGTGCTCTTCAACATGGCCGCTTTACTGGTCTTCGCGTTGGAGGCTGCGGCCGGATTCAACGCCGGCACGCCCGTCGGTCTACCAGGGGCTGCGTCGATCAGGCTCCAGGCCCAGCAGGCAAGCGACCTCCGTGCCCTGGTCGCTGCGGTCGACAAGGACTGCTCCAGCTTCATCACCCTACCTGGCATGAACAGCTTCTACCTGTGGACGGGTCAGCAGCCGCCGACGGACGTCCGCTCCGAGATCTGGATGGTTACCCTCGATTCATCGCAGCAGCGTGCATTGGTCGGCCAGCTCGACTCCATGTCTCGCTTATGCGTCGTGAGGAATCAGCGCCTGGTCGATTTCTGGGTGCAGGGCCGTGGCGTTCCAGACCGCCCGCTGATCAGTTTCATCCAGCAGAACTTCGTGAGCGCCGGTTCCTACGGTGACTACGAGCTGCTCACCCGGCGGCAGGATTGACCAGGTGAGAGCTTGCCTTAGATGCGAGCGGAGCTTTGAGGGCGACAGCTGGCGCTGCCCGAACTGCGGATTCGAGCCGCCGGCGCAGGACTTCCGACTCTTTGCACCGGAGCTGGCAAATTCGAACGAAGGCTTCGACATCGGTGCGTTCGAACGTCTCGCCCTGGTGGAGCCGACCAGCTTCTGGTTTCGATCTCGCAACCGCCTTGTCATCCAGCTGCTGACAAAACACTTCGCCCACGCTCGCTCGCTGCTCGAGGTCGGCTGCGGCACAGGATTTATTCTCAGCGGCGTCAACGATGCGAGGTCAGAGCTGGAGCTGGTTGGCTCCGACCTCCATCCCGCGGGGCTGGCCTTCGCACAGCGTCGCCTCCCGGACGCTGATCTGTACCAGATGGATGCTCGACACATCCCCTTTGATTCGGAGTTCGACGTGGTCCTGGCGCTGGACGTGATCGAACACATTCAAGAGGACGAGGCTGTTCTGGCCCAGATCTTCAAAGCGGTGAAGCCCGGCGGTGGCGCGATCGTGTCGGTCCCCCAGCATCCTCGCCTCTGGAGCGCCAATGATGACTTCTCACAGCACAAGCGACGCTATACGCGGAGAGAGCTGAAGTCGAAACTTCGAAATGCCGGTTTCGAGGTACGGCAGGTCACGTCGTTCGTCACGACGTTGTTGCCGCTGATGTTGGTGTCGAGAATGCGACAGCGTGACATCGCGAAGTTTGATCCGTCCGGCGAGTACCGATCTCCGCGGGCGGTCGATCGCGCTCTCGAGGGATTGCTGGAAACCGAGCGGTGGATGATTGGGATGGGAGTCTCGCTGCCCGCGGGTGGCTCTCTCTTCGCCGTCGCAACCAAGCCAGCATGATCGAGCGCTTGCTCGCCAATGCCACCGTCTACGAATTCGTGCAAAGGGCTACCGGGAGTCGGATCTCGGAGGCGAGGATGCGCAAAATCCTGGGCCCGATCCGACCCGGTACACGGATTCTCGACGCCGGCGGGGGAACTGGAATCATCGCTCGACTGTTCGACAGCGGCCGCAACTACTGCTGCATGGACCTGGACCTGGCGCGAGTGCGAGTGGCGCACGGGCGCGGCCCAAGCGCGGTCCAGGGCGATGTCACCCAGATGCCGGTGAGCACAGCTTCCATCGACCTCGTGGTCCTCCGGGCGATCTCGCACCATCTTGGCGATGCTGATTTTGCCAAGATGGTCGCGGAGGCACGCCGGATCATCAAGCCCGGCGGCCGCCTCCTCTTTCTGGACGCCATCTGGGCGCCCTCATGGCTCCCGGGCAGGCTGATGTGGCGGATCGATCAAGGCAGCCACCCACGGACCGAGGTGCACATGCGTGCGGTGCTCGAGAATCACTTCCAGCTCGAACGCCGGGTGTCGTACTCGATCTACCACCGGTATTTCCTGGCCACGGCGCGACCCAAGAGTGTGGTTCCATTGCCATCCCGACCGCATGGGACCAATACGGATGAAGCCGTTGGTTGACTGTAGAAATGACCCTGCCTGGCTGAGCAAGGCCGTCGCGATGATGCATGCGGACGGGTATGTTGCGGTCAGTGGTGTGCTCGACGAGGCGATGCTCGAGCGGGTGCGCGACGCCATGTATCGGGCGCAGAAACAGATCGTCGCGGACGTCGGCCAGGACCGGCTCCAGCGAGCGGGCGAGCTCGGGGTGCTGCGCATTGTCGCGAAGTACGACCAGGTCTTCCTCGACCTCCTCGCGTTGCCCCAGATCGTCGCGGTGATCGACGCGACGGTGTCCGAGACCGCGATTCTCCATCTCCAGAACGGCTTCATCCTGCCGTCGTTCAAGCCTGGCGAGGCGCCAAGCGTTTTTCAAAACCGCTACCACATGGACTTCCCGCGCGTGCTGAACGGCTATCTCATGTCCATCAACGTCATGCTCGCGATCGATGAGTTCCGGGCCGACAACGGCGCGACCCTGATCATTCCCGGCTCCCACCAGAAGTCGCGTCCGCCGGACTTCGCGAAGGCCGACGAGCTGATGGTTCCGGCGACGTGCCCACAGGGATCGATGCTCGTCTTCGACTCGACGCTCTACCACGCCGCCGGGCCGAATACCTCAGGTGCGGACCGCCTGGCGATCAACCACCAGTTCACCAGGTCTTACGTGAAGCAGCAGATCGACTATGTGCGAGCGTTGGGCGATGACGTCGTGCTCAGGCAGCCGCAGCGGACACAGCAGCTGCTGGGCTGGTACACGCGCGTGGTCACGAGCCTCGACGAGTACTACCAGCCGCCCGACAAGCGGCTATACCGGTCCGGGCAGGGCTGAGCGCGCGTCGACCCGAAACGATGTGACGGCGCCTACGATCCGTTCGAGGTCATCCTCGTCGAGCCGGTTGTAGAAGGGCAGCCGCAGCAGCGTGTCAGCCGTGCGCTCGGTGACCGGGCAATGCGCCTCGCGACCCCCGTGCCGCAGCCCCATCCGCGAGAGATGCAGCGGCTGGTAATGAAACGCGGACTGGATGCCCCGCTCCTTCAGATGCTGGATCAGTCGCTGGCGCTCGGCGAGGCTCGGAAGAAGCACGTAAAAGAGGTGATACGCCTGCTCGGCTTCGGCGGGCACGATCGGCAGCCGGACGTCCTGCTCGAGCGCCCAGTCGCGGAGCTGCGCGAAGTAGTAGTTCCAGACTCGCTCGCGCATCCGCTGGATTCGGTTGCGCGCCTCCAGCTGGCCGAGAAGCATCGCCGCCAGCAAGTCGGCCGGCAGGTAGCTGGAGCCGATGTCGACCCACGTGTACTTGTCGACCTGGCCGCGAAAGAACTGCGTGCGGTCTGTGCCCTTCTCGCGGATGACTTCGGCGCGGGGGATGAGCGACGGGTCATTGATGACTAGCGCGCCGCCCTCACCGCACGTGAAGTTCTTCGTCTCGTGGAAGCTCAGTGTCGCCAGCGTGCCGAACGTCCCCAGGTAGCGACCGCGGTAGCGCCCGAAAAGACCATGCGCGTTGTCCTCGACGACGGCGACGCCATGGCGGTCGGCGATCTCTGTGATCCTGTCCATGGCGCAAGCCACCCCTGCGTAGTGCACGACCACGATGACTCTGGTGTGAGGAGTGATCATCGCCTCGAGCTTGTCCTCGTCGATGTTCAGGGTGTCCTCACGAATGTCCGCGAAGACCGGCTTCGCACCGCGCATCACGTAAGCGTTGATCGACGACACGAAGGTGAACGCGGGGACGATGACCTCGTCGCCGGGTTTGATGTCGAGGAGGAGCGCCGTCATGTCGAGGGCGGATGTGCACGAGGTGGTCAGCAGCGCCTTTTTCACGCCCAGCAACTCTTCGAGGAGCGCTTGTGCACGCTTCGTGAAGGGGCCGTCCCCGGACAGACGGCCGCGCGTCAGGGCCTCGACCATGTAGAGCTGCTCGTTGCCTTCGAGGGTCGGGAGCGTGAGCGGGATGGGCGCCCCGGCCTGCCTGTCCCGTCCCATCGCGCGGACGACTATAGCCTCGCAAGAGGGATCTAGATCCCGGTTTTGCGGCATATGATCACGACTCCCTTGGAACTCAGCGTCGTCGTACCCGTCTACGGCTGCCGCGACTGCCTTTCGGACCTCCACCGGAGGCTCACCGAGCAGGTTGCCGCCATCACCCCGGACTACGAGCTGATACTCGTCGACGACCGCAGTCCCGACGGCTCGTGGACGGTGCTGAAGGCGCTTTCCGAGGCAGACCCGAAGGTCAAGGCGATCCGCCTCAGCCGCAATTTCGGCCAGCACAACGCGATCACCGCAGGCCTGGCGGCGAGCCGCGGGCGGCGGACGGTCGTCATGGACTGCGACCTCCAGGATCCCCCGGAGGAAATTCCGCGCCTGCTCGATGCCTTAGGCGATGGGCGGTACGACCTGGTGCTCGCGCAGCGCGAATCGCGGGCGGATGCCTGGCTCCGCGTCGCCGTGGCGCGCATCTACTTCAAGCTCCTGAACACCTTCATGGGCACGGATATCGACGGACGCTTTGGCACGTTCAGCGTGCTGAGCCGCAAGGTCGTCGATGCGTACCTGGAACTCGGAGACCGCGACCGCCACTACCTGTTTGTGCTGCACTGGCTCGGATTCGAACGCGGCACGGTCCAGGTCCCCCACGCGGAGCGCCCAAGCGGGCGCAGCTCGTACCGCCTCACCGCGTTGATTCGGCACGCCGTGCGCGGTGTCTTCTTTCAGACCACCAACGTGCTGCTGTACATCGTCTGCTTCGGCTTCCTGCTGGCCGCGGCCGGCATGCTGCTCGCGATCTACGACGTGATCCTCGTCGCCCTGGCTCATCCTCCCCCCGGATACACCAGCGTCATGGTCGCGACGATCATCATCGGCGGATTCATCATCGTCAGCACCGGCGTGACCGGGCTCTACATCGGGCGCGTGTTCGAACAGGTGAAGGGTCGGCCGCTGTACGTGATCGACGAGGTCGCGCAGAGCAAGCAGGCGGCGCCTACGCGAATGCGCGCCGATCGGCGCGAAGTTGAGTCGGTCCACTGAGGCGGGAGTCGCCACGAGCAAGCGCGTGGCGATCATCCAGTCCAACTACATCCCATGGAAGGGATACTTCGACATCATCAAGGCTGTCGATGAGTTCATCCTCTACGACGATCGTCAGTACACGCGGCGTGACTGGCGCAATCGCAACCTGATCAAGACTGAGCAAGGGTTGCGATGGCTGACCATCCCGGTCCGCGTGAAAGGAAGATTCACGCAGCCCATCGACGAGACGTTGATCGACGACCCATCGTGGGCGTCGCGGCACTGGAAGACGATCGCGCAGGCTTACGCCGCCGCGCCGCATTTCGTGACGTATCGCGAGGCGGTGGGCGACATGTTCGTCGCGGCTTCGCGCGCGAGCCGGCTCAGCGACGTCAACCGGGGTCTGCTCGAAGGCATCGGCTCGCTGCTCGGCATACGCACGCGGCTTTCATGGTCGACCGATTACGAGGTCGGCGGCGACCGGACCGAGCGGCTCGTCAGCCTGTGTCTGGCCGCCGGCGCCACCGAGTATCTCTCCGGGCCGTCGGCACGGGTCTACATCGACGAGTCGCGGTTCGACGCTGCTGGAGTGCGGCTGATCTACGCGGACTACTCAGGCTATCCCGAGTACCCGCAGCTCCACGGGAAGTTCGAGCACGGCGTGACGATCCTCGACCTTCTGTTCAACGCCGGACCCGACGCGCCGCGCTACATGAAGAGCTTCGCGCCCGCGGTCGCGTGATGACGTTCGACCCGATCCTTGATGCGGTCGGACGCTATTACACCGAGCGCGTGCGCGAGTTCGGCACGACGGCGAGGGGCGTGGACTGGAACTCGGAAGAGTCGCAGGAGCTGCGCTTCATCCAGCTGGCCAGGCTGCTGCCGCCGGAGCCATTCTCTGTGGTCGATTACGGGTGCGGGTATGGGGCGCTGGTCGACTTCCTGGAGCGGCAGGGCACTGACTTCGGCTACCAGGGCTTCGACATCTCGGAGGAGATGGTGAAACGTGCCGCGCAGGCGCATTCCGGGGGGCGGCGGCGATTCACAACCTCATACCAGGAGCTGGAGCCCGCCGACTATGCGGTGGCCAGCGGCGTCTTCAACGTCAAGCTGGATACGAGCGCCGAGGGGTGGGCGGATTACGTCCTGCACACGATTGAGTCGCTCGACGGCCTCGGCCGCACCGGATTTGCTTTCAACATGCTGACCAGCTACTCGGACCCCGAGCGGATGCGGGCGGACCTCTATTACGCCGATCCGTGCGCCATGTTCGACCATTGCAAGCGAAGCTTCTCGCGCCAGGTGGCGCTACTCCACGACTATGGGCTCTACGAATTCACGATCCTGGTGCGCAAATGAGCGACGTCGTCATCTTCGGCGCGGGTGACTACGCTCGCATCGCGTCCGTGTACCTCGAAGAGGACTCGGAGCACAACGTGCTCGCATTTACGGTCGACGGCAAGTACATGGACCGTGACGAGCTGCTGGGCAAACCCGTGCTGGCTTTCGATGATATGCAGAGGTCGCACCCGCCCGACCGAGTCAAGCTGTTGGTCGCAATCGGGTTCAGCGGTCTCAACCTCGGCCGCACCAATGTCTACCAGCGCTGCAAGGAGCTCGGCTATCAGTTCGTGACGTATGTGAGCTCACACGCGTACCAGACGGGCCACGTCGAGATCGGGGAGAACACTTTTATCTTCGAGGCCAACGTGCTGCAGCCCTTCGTCCGCATCGGCGACAACTGCGTGCTCTGGAGCGGCAACCACATCGGTCACGACTCGACGATCGATGACAACTGCTTCATCGCGTCGCACGTGGTGATCTCAGGCAACTGTCGGATCGGACACTCGTGCTTCATCGGCGTCAACGCGACCCTGCGCGACGGCGTGCAGGTCGCGCCCCGGTGCTTGATCGGAGCGGGCGCGACAATTCTCAAAGACACCCAGGAAGGCGAGGTCTATGGCGTGAAGCGAACCGAGCCGCGCGACGTCAAGAGCTGGGACATCGACTTCTAGCCCGTTGCGCTGGTCCAAACGAGGCGTCGTTCTTACTGCACCCGCCCATCTCGACTGGGCGCGGTCACACGCTGCTCTACCCATCGTCGAGACGTTGGCCGGGGACCGCGTGCTGCTGTATTTCTCCTCACGCGACGGCCGCGGCCGAGCGCAGATCGGACGGGCGGCGCTCGACCTGGACGACGCGGCGGCCAGACCCGAGATCGAGCCAGAGCCGGTGGTCCGGCTCGGCCCACCTGGGGCGTTCGACGCCAGCGGCGTGACCGGCGGATGCCTGGTGCATGAGGGCGGCTCGCGGCACCTCTACTACTCGGGCTGGAGTCTTCCGGGCGACGTTCCCTTCGTCTTCTTCGTCGGGTGCGCGGTCAGCGGCGACGGCCGCAGCTTCGAAAAGGCGTCTGCCGAACCGATCCTCGGCCGCAACGACGTCGATCGATTTCTCACCGCGTCGCCGTCGATCCTCGTCGAGGGCGGCACATGGCGCATGTGGTACGTCTCCGGCACAGGCTGGAGCGACGGCGCCAAGCCCGAGCCCAGCTACCTGATCCGCTACGCGGAATCGAACGACGGAATCGAGTGGCGGCGATCAGGCCATATCTGCATCGGCTACAGCTACCCCGGCGAGCACGCGATCGCCCGGCCGCACGTCGTCAAGGATGGCTCGGTGTACCGCATGTGGTACTCGCACCGAGGCAACACTTACAGGATCGGCTTCGCCGAGTCGAACGACGGCCTGGAATGGAAGCGGCACGATGAGGACGTCGGACTCACCACGTCGCCGGAGGGGTGGGATTCAGAGATGGTCTGCTATCCGTGGGTCGGCGACGTCGGCGGCAAGCGACGGATGCTCTACAACGGCAACGGCTACGGCCGGACTGGAATCGGTCAGGCCGTGCTCGCGGACGGCTGATCGCGCCCGCAAGGCGCTGACTCCGAGGATGCCGAGCCAAGCGGCGTCGAAGACCAGCTGCGGTGCGTGCGTCGCCAGGTCGAGCGCCGGCTGGACCACCCCCGGGCCGAGGCTCATCAGCTGCATCGGAATGATCCCGAGTCCTATCCAGACCCGATGCCACACCGGCGGTGCTGTGCGCAGGACTAGGAACGCGACCAGGATGAGGATGCTGTAGTCGGCCTCGTGGAAATACCACGCGGTCGCCACGGTGCCGAGCAACCCGGAGGCGAACACGATCTCCAGCTCCGAGCGCCGCCACCGCGCGATCAGCAAGGCGACGGCCCCCTGCACGATCCACAGAGCGAATGTAAGCGGCCCCACTCCGAAGAGATGGCGCAGCGTGTACTCGATGTCGACGGGCAGGCCCTGCACGGCGCGCAGCACGTGCCACCACGCCAACATGCCGGAGAGCCCGAGCGCGGCGAAGGAGACCGCGGCCAGCACGGTTCCGCTCAACGCCCACGACGCGACGACGCGGTAGCGACCGGCTACGAGCAGGGCCAGAGGCAGCAGCAGCAGCGCCTGCGGTTTGAGGAAGGTGGCAAGCGCCAGAGCGGACCCGGCCGCGACCGGCCGGTCGTGAGCGACCAGCCACCACGCAACCGCGACAGCCGCGAGGAGGATCAGCGTCGGCTGGCCGAAGTAGAGCGTGAGGAGAACCGGCCACAGCCCGACGGCGGCCAGCAGCAGCGTCAACCTGGCAAGGCCGCGATAAGGCGCCGCGACGCGCCACGCGAGGACCAGCGCTGCCATGGACAGAACCGTCCAGAGCGCGTACGCCGCGGGCTCGGGCAGCGTCGTGAGCGGCGCAAAGAGCCAGGCCAGCACGGGTGGGCTCGCGAAAGGGCGATGCATGTCCAGCACCTGGCCGACCAACGGAAACTGCGCGACCGAGCGAAATGTCTGCTCGTCGTAGATCGCGGCCCAGCCGTGCCGAAGCCCGGTCTCGGCGGCGACGTAGTACATCATCACGTCCTCGTGCACCGGCCCGGCCACGAACAGCAGAAGCCACCGAAAGACGGTGTAAGCCGCGGACCACGCGCTGGCGACGGCGGCGGCCGCGAGCCACAGCGGCGGGCGTTTCACGCGCTGCCGGCGCCTGCGGGTGTTGGTGACACGATGGGCGCCGGTCTTGCCATCGGGGCGGCGAACGCTCCGGCCAACAGGATGGCGAGCCAACCGGCATCCCAGATCAGAATCGGCGCGTGCCAGAGCAGGTCCCAAACGCCCTGGTTGGTGCTGGGCCCGTAGATCATCAGCTGCATCGGCACGATGGCGGCCAGGAGGTAGAAGCGGTGCCACAACGGCGGGGCTGTGCGCAGAACGAGCCATGCAGCGAGCACGAGGCTGCTGTAGTCGAGCTCGTGAAAGTGGAACGCGGTCGCCGCTGAGCCGAGCAGGCCGGCCGCGATCACTATCTCGAGCTGGGCGCGGCGCAACCTCGCTATGGCAAGAGCGACCACGCCCTGGATCGCCCAGAGCACATAGGTGATCGGTCCGCCGCCCAACACGCCGGCGAGCGTGTAGACGGAGTGCACAGGATCGCCCTGTCCCGCCTTGATGGCCTGCCACCAGCTCAGCACGCCGGTCTCGCCGATCACCAGCAGCGTCACCGCGCCGAGCACGGCGCATCCCGCCGCCCACCACGCGACGAAACGGATCCGACCACTGATGAGGAGGGCGAGAGGGAGCAGCACGATGACCTGCGGCTTGAGGAAGGTGGCAACCGCAAGGGCGCAGCCGGCGGCGCCAGGTCGCTCGCGGTGTGCGAACCACCACGACACCGCGACCGCCGCGAGCACGAGGATCGTCGGCTGCGCGAAATAGAAGGCGAGGAGGACGGGGTAGAGGCCTAGCGACAAGAGCAGCAGCGAGACCTTCGCGACTCCCGCGTAGGGCGCGGCAAGCCTCCAGGCCAGCAACAGCGCGGCCAGCGAGATCAGCGTCCACAGGCCGTACGCGACGGGCTCGGAGAAGACGGTCAGCGGTGCGAACAGCCAGGCGACCAGCGGCGGATGCAGATACGTGTACACGTTGTCGATGTGACGCTGGTCGGGCGGAAACGACGCCGACAGCGACCGCAGCACCGACTGGTCGTAGATCGTCGACCACCCGTAGCGCAGGCCGGCCTCCGACGCGACGTAGATCATCCGCGCGTCCTCATGGATCGGAGCGAGGATGTAGACCACGGTGAACCGGCCGATGCTGTCGACGGCCGCCCAGAACGAGGCGACAGCGGCGATTGCGAGCCAGAGCGGGGGGCGGCGCTTCTTCATGGGACCGTCGCCACGGGTTCGGTCTCGAGCGCCGATTGCCGGCGCGGCGACTCGATCGCCTTGAGACGCGGCTCGAGACCAAGGACGCCGATCCACCCTGCCTCCCAGAGCAGCATGGGGATCGCCAGCCCGAGCGAGATCAGCTGCGCGGCGGCGATTCCCGCCAGCAGCCATCCACGCTGGACGATGCTCGGGCGGCCGCGTAGGGCGATCCAGGCTCCGAGGACGAGGATCGCCACGTCATCCTCGTGGAGGTAGGACGCAGAGGCGGTCGTGCCGACGATGCCGAGCGCAAAGACCAGGTCGAGGCGATCACGCCGGTACCAGGCAAGCCCCAGGGCGAGCACGCCGAGCGCGGCCTCGACGGCCGTGGCTGCGGCGCCGTGACCGAACAGCGACGAGAACGTCATCGGACCGGTGAACGGGTTGGCTCGCGCCAGGGCGATGTCGTTGGACCACGCAGTGAGACCGTGCACACCCAGCGACACGGCCGACGCCAGCGCCAGGACTCCACCGACAGCGGCGAACGAAACGATCGGCCGCCAGCGACCGCTCACCAGCAGGGCGACGGGCACCAGCGCGACGTCCTGCGGCTTGAAGAAGAAGGGGATCGCGAGCATCGCACCGGCGAGCAGCGGCCGGTCGCGGTCGAGCATCCACCACGCCAGCGCGAGGAAGACGAGGTCGGCGACGACCCACTGGCCCTGCCAGAACTGGTAATGCATCGGCCACACCGCCAGCGAGACGAGAAGAACGGTGAGGCGAACGAAACGCGTGCCCGGGCAGACCATCCAGCACACGACGCATAGAGCGACAAGGTTGACGATCGTCCAGACCAGGTAGCCCGCCGACACAGGCAAGCCCGCAAGTGGAGCGATGAGCCACGCGGCGGGCGGCGGGCTGAGGTAGAGGTGCAGGGCGTCGATCAGGCTGCCGGTCGGTCCCAGCCCGGCGGACGCAGCTCGCTCGAGGTCCAGGTCGTAGATGTGCGACCACCCGTGACTGAGGCCGATGCGCGCCGCCACGATCCACACCCGGGTGTCCTCGGCATTGGGGTCCGCGGCAAAATGCGCGATCCACCGCTGGACGCCGAACGCCACGGTGATGGCCGCCGCCAGGGCGGACGCAGCCAGCCAGAGGGGCGGGAGGGTCGATTCCAGGGCGGCCGGCCGGCGCATCGCGCCATTTTCCGGTCCGCGGCCCGCTTTTCAGCCTTCGGGAGCCGCGCCGCCCGCGAAAATACCCGGCACACCGCCGTGGCCACCCCCACCGACCTCAAGCCGCATCGAGCTCAACCGCCGCCCCTGCGCGGCAGCCCGCCCGCACGGCCGAGCCCAGATCGCTTCGCCCGCGTCATTGAAATCGCACGGGGTGAGCCGCTCCTGGTCGCATTCATGGCCGGTGCGGTGGCGGCTCGATTGGTTTTCTGGGCGGTCACCAACCGCATGTTCGACGACGGCTTGACGACGATCACGCACGCGCGGAACGTGCCCCTAGGTCTGGGGCTGGTCCACCACTCGGGCGAGGGCCACATCCACGGCTTCACGTCCGCGCTCGGCGTGCTCATCCCACTCGCGGGTGAGCTCATCCGCGAGGGCAGCGGCATGCTCGCGATGCGATTCGCGTCGCTCGTTGCCGTGTGCCTGGCCCTGGCCTACGCGAGGTACCTGTGCCGCGATCTGCATATCGGTGCGTTTCCAACAGCATTCCTGCTGGCGTACCTCGCGTTCGACCAGAACATGATCTTTTTCGGCATGTCGGGGATGGAGACCCAGGTCGCCGTCGCCATCCTACTGGCCGGCATTTATCACATGCGCCGCGCAGATTTCATGTTCGCCGGCGTCTGGCTCGGACTGGCGCCTCTGGTGCGGCCCGAGTTCGTGCTGTGGCTGGCGCCTGCCTTCGTCTACCTTGCGTACGTCAACCTGCGGCGGTCGCTCCTGTCAGCGGGAATCGCGGCAGCGATCGTCGCGCCGTGGGTCGTGTTCACGACCATGTACTACGGCTCACCGATCCCCAACACCATCATTGCGAAGTCGACCGCGAACCCGATTCCTCCGCTCGTCAGCAACGGCTCGATCGGTCCATGGTTCGACTGGCTGCTCAACCAGGTCAGCGGACACGTCGTGATCCTGATCTACCACCTCCAGCCGTTCCGCGAGGTCTGGAGCGTGACGGCCACGCCGATACCATCGCCGGTGCTAATCGCCGTTGCCATCGGGGTGCTCTACTTCTTCGTCCTCGGCCTGATGGCCGCGCGCAACATGCGTGACGTGTGGCCGGCGCTCGGCTTCCTTGCTCTATTTTTCGCCTACCGGATCTATTTCATCCCGGCGATCAACTACTACGAGTGGTACCTGCCGCCTTTCCTTGCTGTGCTGATGGTCATCGTCGCGCTCGGGATGCAGCGAATGTCGATAACGCTGCCGGCTCCGCCGAAGGTGCTGGCGATCGCGCTCGGCGTGGCCTTCGCGATCCACATGCCCTGGAGCCTTGCGGTCGACCGCCAACTGCAGTCAATCGATGACCAGGTCCGGACCAACGTTGCCCTCTATCTGAAAGCCAACGTGCAGCCCGGTCAGTCGGTGGTCTCCGAATCGGCCGGCTACATCGGTTTCTACGACGGCGGCGTGAAGCTGTACGACTACCCCGGTCTGACCTCGAAGACCTCGGTGCGCGCGCTCCAAGCCCTGCCTCCGAAACAGCGCGACATCCCGCACCTGGTCGCTGCCGTCAGCCCCGACTGGCTGGTGCTCCGCCCATGGGAGCTCGCGCAGCTGCGTGCCGAATTGCCGGACGTGGCCGCGAGGTACGAGGTGGCGAAGGTGTTCGAGGTATCCGGGGTACCGGATGTCGAGCTGGACCGAGGCGCTCAGATCGGCGTTGCGGGCTACCAGGTCTACGACATCGACATGAAGTTCACGGTCCTGAAGCGGACCACCGGTCAGTAGACCGGCGACTCCACCGTCACCGCCTCGAGCCATTTGCGGCACGAGGTGAGGAAGCGCGCGGCCTGGAGCCCGTCGAGGACGCGGTGGTCGAAGGAGAAGCAGAGGTACATCATCGGCTTGACGCCGATCAGCCCCTGGACCGCGACCGGCCTGTCGACTATCGCCTCCATCGTCAGGATCCCGGCCTGTCCCGGGTTGATCACCGAGTAGCTGAACAGCGTCCCGAACGTCCCTGAGTTGTTGACGGTGAAGGTCCCGCCGCTCAGCTCGTCCGCCTTGAGCTGCTTGTTGCGCGCACGCGTCGCCAGGTCGTTGACCGCCCGGGCCAGACCCGCGATGGAAAGGCTGTCGGCCTGGCGCACGACCGGGACGAGGAGGGTGTCCTCCATGCCGACCGAGATCCCGAGGTTGATGTCGCGGTGGACGATCAGCTCGGTCTCGTTGAACGTCGAGTTGACCTCGCGGTGCTCGCGTAGGGAAGAGATCGCGGCGGCCATGACATAGGGGAGGTAGGTGAGCGAGAAGCCTTCCTGTTTCTGGAACGCCGCCTTGTTCGCGCCGCGGTTCGCGACCACGCCAGACATGTCGACTTCCTGCGTCTGCCAGGCGTGGGGGATGGTCTGCTTGGCCCTGGTCATGTTCTCGGCGATGAGCCGGCGCACGCGGGTGAGCTGCACGACCTCGTCGCCTTCGGAAGGCTTGGCTGGAGCGGGGGCCGGAGCCTGCGCGGTGGGGGCGGGGGCCGCTTTGGCCCCGGCCGCGAAGCTCTCGACGTCCTTGCGGGTCACCCGACCGCCCAGGCCGGTGCCGGTGACTCGAGAGAGGTCGACCTTAAGCTCCGACGCCGCCATCTGGACTCCGGGGGAGTAGCGGTGCTCCTGCTCTTCCGCGGGCCCCTCCGGCGGCTTCGCCGCCGCCTCCCGGCGAGGTGGGAGGACTTCGGCCGGTTTATCCGGCGGCTTCGCCGCCACCTCCCCGCGAGCGGGGAGGGGTTCTTCTCCACGAGCGGGGAGGACTTCGGCCGCGCCATCGCCGGTCTCGACTACGGCGATCTCGGCACCGGCCTGGACCGTGTCGCCTTCCTTGGCCAGGATCTCGCGCAGGATCCCCGACACTGGCGCCGGGACCTCGGCGTTGACCTTGTCCGTGTCGACCTCGAGCATGGGCTCGAACTCGACCACCTTGTCACCCGGCTTGACCAGCCACTTCGAGATCGTGCCCTCGTGCACCGATTCGCCCAGCTGGGGCATCACGACGCGTGTCGTCTTTCCCGCCATCAGTACGCCGCCAGGTCGCGCAGGACTTTCGTGATCTTGTCGGGAGTCGGCATGAAGAACTCTTCCATCGGCACGGCGTACGGCATCGCGGGCACGTCGAGACCTCCGAGGCGCTTCACCGGCGCGTCGAGCCACTTCCAGGCTTCATCGGCGATCAAGGCCGCGACCTCGGAGCCGATGGCCACGCTGAAGTTGTCCTCGTACAGCACAAGGCACTTCCCGGTCTTCTTGGCCGAGGCGATGATCGCTTCCTTGTCGAGCGGGTAGACCGTGCGGAGGTCGATGATCTCGACGCTCACGCCGTCGGCCTCGAGGTTCTTTGCAGCCTCGGCCGCGTAGTGGACCATCAGCCCGTAGGCGAAAACCGACAGGTCGGTCCCCTTTCGGAACGTGCGCGCCTTCTGCAGCGGGATCAGGTACTCGCCCTTGGGCACCGGCTCTTTGAACATCCGGTAGAGGCGCTTGTGCTCGAAGAAGAGGACGGGGTCCGGGTCACGGATGGCCGCGAGCAGCAAGCCCTTCGCCTCGTAAGGGGACGACGGGATCACGATCTTCAAGCCCGGCGTCGCGAAGCGGGCCTCGATCGATTGCGAGTGGTAGAGCGCTCCGTGAGCGTGGCCCCCCATCGGAGCGCGCACGACCATCGGCACCGACCAATCGCCGTCGCTGCGGTACCTGTACTTGGCCGCCTCGTTGGTGATCGAGTTGAACGCCATGTGCGCAAAGTCGGTGAACTGGATCTCGGCGACGGGTCTCTTGCCCGCCACGGCCAGGCCAAGCGCGACCCCGGCGATCGACGACTCGGCGAGCGGCGTGTCGATGACGCGCTCCTCGCCGTACTTCGCGCGCAGTCCGTCGGTCACGAGGAACACGCCGCCCTTCTTGCCGACGTCCTCGCCCATCACCATGACGCGCGCGTCGCGCTCCATCTCTTCATTGAGGGCGGATCGAAGCGCGGCGACCATGTTCATCTCTTCGGTCTCGACGCCCGCCTGTGGGTCGATGGCCTTGGGCACGTCGAGGCCGTAGACGTTGGTCAGGGCGTCCTCGGGCTTGGGGTCGTCGGCGGCCATGCCCTGCTTGGTCGCCTCGCTGACTTCGTCTTTGACCTGCTCCTCGAACTGCGCGACCTGCTTGGCGGTCAGGACGCCCTCCTCGATCAGCTGCCTTTTGAACCGCTCCAGGCAGTCGCTCTGAGCGAGCATCTCGATCTCTTCCTGGGAACGGTAGCGGCGCTGGTCGTCCTCGGACGAGTGGGCGCCGAGCCGGTCGACCAGGCACTCGATCAGCGTCGGTCCCTCGCCGGTCCGCGCGCGGGCGACCGCCTCCTTGGACAGCACGTAGCAGGTGACCGGGTCGCGACCGTCGACCGTGACGCCGGGGAATCCATAGCCGGCGGCGCGCTGCGCCACGTAGTCGATGGCGTACTCCTTCTTGAATGGCGTGGAGATCGCAAAGCCGTTGTTCTCGCAGACAAAGATCTCGGGCAGCTTGTAGACGGCCGCGAAGTTGAATGCTTCGTGCGCGTCGCCCTCGGCGCCGGCGCCTTCGCCGTAGCAGGTCAGCAGGACCTTGTCCGTCTTGTCCATCTTCAGCGCGTAAGCGACGCCCGCGCCGCGCACCATCTGCGTCGCCACCGGCGATCCGCCGGAGGTGATGTTCAAGCGCGAGTCGGAGAAGTGGCCCGGCGTCTGCTTGCCGCCGGATGCGGGGTCTGCAGCCTTGGCCAGGACCGCCAGCATCAGGTCGAGCGGAGTCATGCCCATGCGCATGCACAGGACGACGTCGCGGTAGTACGGCGCGAGCCAGTCGTACTTCGGCTTCAGAGGCCAGGCGACGCCGATCTGCGCGGCTTCATGGCCGGCGCACGAGATGATGAACGGCGCGCGGCCCTGGCGGTTGAGCACCTGGAAGCGGTAGTCGATCTGCCGCCCGAGCAGCATGTAGTGGAACCACTCCGTGAGGACGTTCTCGTCGAGGTCGGTGTCGCGCCACGCGACCGGCTCCTGGAAGCGCCACTCGGGCTGGAATGAAGGCCGCTCGGTCTTGGTGATCTGCGCCATCGAAAAGACCTAGATATGGATGGCGTGGCCGTCCACGGCCATCGCCGCCTCCATCACCGCCTCGCTCAGCGTCGGGTGGGGGTGGATGTTGCGTCCAAGCTCCCAGGCGTCACCCTGGAAAAGCTGGGTCAGCGCGGGCTCGGCGATCAGCTCGGTCGCCTCGGCGCCGATGATGTGCGTCCCGAGCATCTGCCCGGTCTTGGCGTCGGAGACGATCTTCACGAACCCGGCGGTGTCCCCGTGGATCTGCGCCCGGCCGATGGCGCTGAACGGGAACTTTCCGATCTTCACCTCGAATCCTTTGTCCCGCGCCTGCTTCTCGGTCAAACCCACGGACGCGACCTGTGGGTGGGAGTAGGTGCAGCGCGTCACGAGGTTCTGCTCCATCGGCGCCAGCCGCTGGCCGGCGATGTCCTCCGCGGCCACGATGCCCTCGTGCGAGGCCGCGTGGGCCAGCAGAAATCCGCCCACGACGTCCCCGATCGCGTGGATTGAATCGACCGAGGTCCGCATCCATTCGTCGACCTTGACGAAGCCGTTGGGCTGCGTCTCCACGCCGACCTGCTCGAGCCCGATCTCCTTCGAGACCGCGGCCCGCCCGACCGCTACGAGCAGCTGCTTCGCCCAGACCTCGCCCTGGTCGGTCTCCACGCTGACGCCATCACGGGCCTTCTTGGCGCTCTTGACCTTGACGCCTACGCGGACGTCGATGCCCGCCTTCTTGAAGGAGGCTAGGAGCTCCTTGGAGACGTCCTCGTCCTCGAGGGGGACCAGCCGGTCGAGGGCCTCCAGCAGCGTGACCTTGACGCCGAGCTCGTGGAAGAACGTGGCGAACTCGACGCCCACGGCGCCGGCGCCGATGATGCAGATCGACTCGGGGGCGCTGGCCGCCTTGACGACGTTGTCCGACGAGACGATGTACTCGCCGTCGAGCTCGATCCCGGGAAGAGTCTTCACGACCGACCCGGTCGCGACGATCAGGTTCTGGCCGCTGACCATCTTGCCGTTGACCTCGATCGTGTTGCGGTCGCGCAGGCGGCCTCGCCCGGACACGACCTCGATCTTGTTCTTCTTCATGAGGTACTGGACGCCCTTGTAGAGCTGGTTCACGACCGCGTCCCGCCGCTGCGCGATGCGGGGGTAGTCGTAGCCGACGACCTCGGCCTTGATCCCGAACTCCGCACCCTTTGTCGCCACCCGGTTGTAGAGCTCGGACGACTCGAGGAGCGCCTTGGTGGGGATGCAGCCGATGTGCAGGCAGGTTCCGCCCAGCTTGTCCGCCTCGACCAGCGCGACCCTCAGGCCGAGCTGCGACGCTCGGATCGCGGCCGGGTAACCGCCCATGCCGCCGCCGAGGATGGCCACGTCGAAATCGAAATCGGGCACTGGTTTAAGTGTAGGAAGAGCGGGCGCTAAGCCCGCTGCCCAAGCGGCACCGGTTTTCGCGGCTCGGGGCCGATGTACTCGGACTGTGGACGGATGATCCGGTTGTGGGCCGCCTGCTCGAGAACGTGTGCGCTCCAGCCCGCGACCCGCGCCGACGCGAAGGTGGGGGTGAAGTACTCCCTGGGCAGGCCGATCGCCTGGAGCACGCCTGCCGAGTAGAACTCGACGTTGGTCGACTGCGGCCGCTCGGGGTGCTCCTCGTTGAGGATGCGGAGCGCGATCTCCTCGACCCGCGCCGCCAGGTCGTAGAACTTCGGGTTCATCCGCCGGCACATCTCTTTCAGGATCTTGGCCCGGGGGTCGTACACCCGGTACAGGCGGTGACCGAAGCCCATGAACTTCTCTTTGCGCTTGCGCATGCCGCGCATGTAGGTCTCCGGATCACCGGCCTCGCCGATGAGCTCGAGCTGCTCGATGACCACCGACGGCGCGCCGCCGTGAGCCGGTCCCTTGAGCGCGCCTATGGCGCCGACCAGCGCCGAGGTCAGGTCCGACTCGGTGGAGGCGATGACCCGCGCGGTGAACGTCGACGCATTCATACCGTGGTCCGCGAGCAGCACCAGGTAGGTGTTCAGGGCGCGCACGATCTCGGGGCTCGATTCCTCGCCGTTCATCATGTAGAGGTAGTTCGCCGCGTGGCCGAGGCCGGCGCGCGGCTTGACCGGCTCGAGCTCGAGCTGGCGGCGGTGGAACATGGCGAGGATCGTCGGGAACGACGCGGTCGCATGGATGGCCAGCGGAATCGTGGGCCGGGCCAGCCGGTGCTCGACGCCCTGCACGGAGACGACGCTGCGGAGGACATCCATCGGGTCGGTGTCCGGCGGCAGCGCGTCGAGCGCGGTGGTCGCGGCCTGGGTCAGGTTGCGGTGGTTCGCCAGCTCGATCGAGAGCGCGTCGAGCTCGGCGCGGTTCGGCAGCCGCCCCTCCCAGAGCAGGAAGGCGACCTCCTCGAAAGACATCTCTTCGGCCAGGTCGGCGATGACGTAGCCCTGGTAGACCAGGCGGCCGTTCTGGCCGTCGACCATCGAGATCGCGGTCTGCGACGCGACTATGCCCTCGAGCCCCGGGACGTAAGAGCTCATCGCTTGGCCAGCTGCAGGGGCTTCTTTCCAGGCTGAGGTCCGACCCAGCGCGAGGCGGGTCGGATCAGGCGAAGGTCGGACAGCGACTCGAGCACGTGGGCTGTCCATCCGGCCACGCGCGAAGTGGCAAAAATCGTGGTGAAGAGCTCTTTGGGGATGCCGACGCCGGTAAGCACGACGGACGCCCAGAAGTCCACGTTGGTGGCGTTGGGGCGGTCGGGGTGAGCCTCGTGGAGGATGCGCAGAGCAACCTCTTCGGTTTTGGCTGCGGTCGTGTAAAGCTCGGGAGCCGCGGTCTTCGCCATCTCGCGGAGGATCTTGGCGCGCGGGTCGTAGGTCCGGTAGACGCGGTGGCCGAATCCCGAGAAGCGCTCGTGACGGGCGTGTGCCTCGGTCAACCACCTCTCGGCGTTGTCGGCCGAGCCGATCTTGTCGAGCATGTTGCGGGCGGCAAGCGTCGCGCCGCCGTGCGCCGGGCCTTTGAGGGCGGCGATCGCGCCGACCACGCACGAGGTGAGGTCACTCCCGGTCGAAGCGACGACGCGCGCGGCGAAGGTCGATGCGTTGAGGCCGTGGTCGGCGAGCAAGACGAGGTAGGTGTCGAGCCAGTGCGCCTTCTCGGCAGAAGGCTCTTCGCCGTTCATCATCCACAAGAGATTGGCGGCGTGCCCAAGGTCGCTGCGCGGCTCCATGACTTCCTTTCGCAGCCGTCGCCGCCAGGTTGCGCCGACGATCGTTGGGAAAACCGCGGTCAAGGCGACCGCCTCCTCGAGCGACGGCTTGATAAGAGTCTTGGTCGCGCCCTGCGCCGAAACGACCGTGCGCAAGATGTCCATCGGGTCGTCTGCGGCATCGATCGCGGTGAGCGACCCACGCGCGGACTCGTTGAGAGCGCGCGCGCCGGCCATCTCCTCGCTCAGGGCGTCGAGCTGACTCTCGTTCGGCAGCTCGCCGTGCCAGAGGAGATAGGCGACCTCCTCATAGCTGACGACCGGGACGAGGTCCTCGATCAGATACCCGCCGCGATAGATAAGGCGGCCGTTGGCGCCGTCGACTTCGCTGACGGCGGTCTCAGCGGCAACCACACCTTCCAGCCCGGGGCTGAAATCCGCCACTTCGAGATCAAGTGTAGATAGAGCCGATTCTCGAACGCCCGAATAGGATCCGTTCGTTTGGCGCCAAACGTGCCTATTGCCGATGTGGGATTGGTACGTTTTGCGCCGAAGGCGCCAAACGCGTGCTCCCGGTTTAGACCATCCCCAGCTCCCAGCGCGCCTCTTCCGACATGCGCTCTGGGGTCCAGACGGGTTCGTAGACGATGTCCACGCCCGCGTCGTTGATTCCGGGCAACGTGAGCAGGTGGTCGCGCACGTCGGACATGACGTCGGCCGCCATCGGGCAGCCGAGCGCTGTGAGCGTCATCTTCACATCCACCCGCTGGGGCTTGATCGCGATGTCGTAGACCAGACCGAGGTCGACGATGTTGACCGGGATCTCAGGGTCGAAGCACTGCCGAAGCACGTCGATGACGTCCTCCGGCTTGACAGTCGCGTCGGGCGCAACCTCCATCGTCACCTGGGGGGACTCGCTCACTGTGTCTCCAACGGAAGCCCAGCGTCCTTCCATGCCTTGGTGCCGCCGCGAAAGTTGATCACGTCCTTCACGCCGAGCGCGACCGCCATCTCCGACGCGACCGCGGACCGCTCGCCGACCTGGCACACGAAGATGGTGCCGTCGTCGAATTTCTGAGCGGTCGGGTTGGCAAGGATCGCAGCCAGCACGACATGGCGTGCGCCCGGGATGTGACCCTTGTTCCACTCCCAGTCTTCGCGCACGTCCACCACCGGATGGCCTTCGTCGATCAGCGTCTTTATGTCGTCGATCTTCAGGTCGCGAAACGGAGCGGTCTGCTCAGCCATCTCTATCTACTACTCCTCGTCCTCGTCCGCCAATCCATACGCGCCGACCTTCAGCACCTTCAAGGAAAGCAGTGCGCACTTGATTCGTGCGGGTGAGATCTCGATTCCGAGCTCGCCGATCACATCGTCCTTGTTGATCTTCTTGGCCTCGTCGAGCGGCATTCCCTTCAGGCGCTCGGTGAGCAGCGATGCCGAAGCCTGCGAGATCGCGCAGCCCCGTCCATGGAAGCGGATGTCCTCGATGACGCCTTCGCGCACCTGGAAGTCCATCCCGACCACGTCGCCGCACAGCGGGTTGTTCTCCTCGTGGGTGATGTCCGGGTGCTCGAGGCGGCCGTAGTTCCGCGGATTCTTGTAGTGGTCGAGGATGTACTCGCGGTAGAACTGGTCGTCGGCAGACATGGGGGTGCTCACGCGAATATCCTCTGCGCTTCCTTGATCGAGCTTACGAGCCGGTCGACCTCCTCCCGCTGCGTGTAGACGTAGAAGGACGCGCGTGCGGTCGCCGGGATCCCCAGGCGAGTCATGAGCGGCATCGCGCAGTGATGTCCCGCGCGCAGGCAGACCTGGTCGCGGTCCGCAATCGTCGCCAGGTCGTGCGGGTGGATGCCGTCGAGCGAGAAGGAGATCACTCCCGCGCGTCGGGAGGGCGGCGGTCCGTAGACGTGCAGGCCTTCCAGCTCGCTCAGCGCCTCGTACCCGTACTCGGTGATCTCGAGCTCGTGCGCTCGCACCGCGTCCATGCCCAGGCCGCTGAGGTAGTCGACCGCGGCCCCGAGACCTATGACCTCGGCGATGGCCTGGGTCCCCGCTTCGAACTTCCAAGGCAGCTCGAGATAGGTCGCGCCCTCGGTGCTGACCGTCTTGATCATGTCGCCGCCGCCCATGAACGGCGGCATCGCCTCGAGCAGCTCCCGCCGGCCATAGAGGATGCCCGCGCCGGTCGGGCCGAGCATCTTGTGTCCGCTGAACGCGTAGAAGTCGCAGCCCAACGCCTGCACGTCGACCGGTTGGTGCGGCGTCGACTGCGCGCCGTCGACAAGCACCGTCGCGCCGGCCTTCTTGGCCGCGGCGACCATTTCCCGCGCCGGGTTGATCGTCCCGAGCGCGTTGCTGACGAGGTTGAACGCGACGAGCTTCGGGGAGCGGCTCAGCAGGTCCCTGAACTGGTCCTGGCGCAGCTCGCCCTTCTCGTCGATGTCGACGAACTCGATCTTTGCGCCCTTCTCGGCCGCCAGGATCTGCCACGGGACGATGTTCGAGTGATGGTCGAGGATCGTCAGGACGATCAGGTCGCCCTGCTCGATGTTCTTGCGACCCCACGAGTAGGCGACGAGGTTGATGCCCTCGGTCGTGCCTCGCGTGTAGATGATCTCCTTGGTCGACGCGGCGTTGATGAAACCGCGGACCTTCTCACGCGTCGCCTCGTAGCGAACCGTCGCCTCCTCGGCGATCCGGTAGGCCGCGCGGTGGATGTTGGAGTTGAACTTCTCGAAGTACTCGAGCATCGCGCCTGTCACCTGGCGCGGGCGCTGTGACGTGTTGGCCGAGTCGAGGTAGGCGATGCCCGTCTCGAAGATCGGGAAGTCCTTGCGGACCTCGGCGACGTCAAACGTCAACGTAGACATCGCTTCCCTCCACGCTCACGGGGAAGGTCTTCGCCGGGATCACCGCCGGAAGCCCCGTCACCTTCCCGGTCTTCATGTTGAATCTCGACCCGTGCTGCGGACACTCGACCTCGCAGCCCTCGAGCAGCTCGCCGCCGCTCAAGAGAAAGTTCTCGTGCGTGCACACGTCGTCGAGGGCATAGAAGCCGTCGTCGCAGTGGGACAGGCAGATCTCCTGGCCGTCCACGAAGACTCCCTTGACGGTGTCGAGCGGGACGTCGTTCACTGAGGCCACCCGATACCTAGCCAATGCGAGCCTCGAGCTCCGCCTCGACGACCGCCTTGGCGTGCTGGAATGGGATCCGGTCGAGGACGTCGCCGAAGAAGCCCTGGATCAGCATCCGCTTCGCGGTCACTTCGGGGATGCCACGCGAGCGCAGGTAGAAGAGGTGCTCGGGGTCGACAGGGCCGACCGTTGCGCCGTGCGTGCAGCGCACGTCGTTGTTGTCGATCTCGAGCATCGGGATCGAGGTCGCCTTGGCCTTGTCGCTCAAGACGAGGTTGCGGTTGGCCTGGTAAGCGTCGGAACGCGCGGCGTGCTTTTCAATGCGGATCAGCCCCGCGTAAACGGTGCGCGCGACGTCTTGCAGCGCACCCTTGAAAAGGAGATCGCTCCGCGTATTGCCGACGCGATGGTCCTGCAGCGTGTGAAAGTCGAAGAACTGCTCGCCGGACGCGAAGTAGAGCGCCTTGAGCTCGGCGTTTGCGCCCTCGCCGGCCAGCGATGCTTCGACTCGCGTCTTGGAGAACTTGCCGCCGAGGGTCACGTTGAAGAGCCGCAGCGTCGAGTCCTTGAGGAGCTCCGCCCGCTGGTCGGAGAAGTGCCACACGTTGCGGCCCCACTTCTGCACAGCGACGTATCCGACGGTCGCGCCGTCGCCGACGAAGATCTCCGTGGAGCCGGTCCGGTAGCCGGCTTCGTCCGCGTGCTCCGCGATGTACTCGTCGAGGTAGTCGAACTTCGAGTTCTTGCCCGCGACGATCAGCGTGTGAGGCAGCACGCTCGTCCCTGCCCCGTGCGAGAAGTGCTGGCCGATGATCGGCTGGTCGATGACGACGCCGTCGGGGACATACAGGAAGGTCCCGCCCGTGAAGAAGGCCGCGTGGAGGGCGGTGAAGCGGTCGCGGTCCGCGTGCACAAGGGAGAACAAGCGCGGTTCGACCAGCTCCGGGTGCTCCTTCGCCGCCTGGCGTAGAGGCATGAGGATGACGCCCCTTGGGAGGGAAGACGGAAGGACGAGCTTCTGCCCGTCGAGGTGTTCCAGCGTCGAGAACTGATTCGGGTCGAGGCGGCTGACGTCGGTGCGTCGCCACTCTTCGTCGGTCTTGCTCGGCGACGGCAGCTTCTCGAAGGTCGCAAAAGCGGCCTCGCGGCGCTCTCGCAGCCAGCCAGGTTCGCCCTGGAGTTGGTCCAGGGATTCGACGCTCAGCCCCACAGCTACCCTACCGAGCCCTCCATCTCGAGCTGGATGAGCCGGTTGAGCTCGACCGCGTACTCGAGGGGAAGCTCCTTGGTGAACGGCTCGATGAAGCCGTTGACGATCATCGTCTCGGCCTCGGCGCGCGGGATGCCGCGGCTCATCAGGTAGAAGAGCTGCTCATCGGAGACCTTCGACACCGTCGCCTCGTGGCCGAGGGTCACGTTCTCAGCGTCGACGTCGTTGTAGGGGTAGGTGTCAGACCGCGACTCGTCGTCGAGCAGGAGCGCGTCGCACTTGACGAACGACTTGCAGTTGTTGGCGCCGGGGTAGATCTTGATGTGACCGCGATACGAGGTGCGGCCGCCGCCCTTGGAGATCGACTTCGAGGTGATGGTCGAGGTCGTGTTCGGCGCGACGTGGATCATCTTGCCGCCTGCGTCCTGGTGCTGGCCCTTGCCGGCGAACGCGACCGAGAGCACGTCGCCTTTCGCCCCCGGCTCCATCAGATAGACGGAGGGATACTTCATCGTGATCTGCGACCCGAGGTTGCCGTCGACCCATTCCATGGTGGCGTCGGCGTAAGCCAACGCGCGCTTGGTCACGAGGTTGAACACGTTGGTCGACCAGTTCTGGATCGTCGTGTAGCGGCAGCGCGCGTTCTTCTTGACGATGATCTCGACCACCGCCGAGTGAAGCGAGTCCGTGGTGTAGATCGGCGCCGTGCAGCCTTCGATGTAGTGCACGAACGATCCCTCGTCGCAGATGATCAGCGTCCGCTCGAACTGCCCCATGTTCTCCGCGTTGATGCGGAAGTACGCCTGCAGCGGGATCTCGACCTTGACTCCCTTCGGGACGTAGATGAACGAGCCACCGGACCACACCGCGGTGTTCAGCGCCGCGAACTTGTTGTCCGCCGGCGGGATGACGGTGCCGAAGTACTCCTTGAAGAGCTCGGGGTAATCGCGCAGGGCGGAGTCGGTGTCGGTGAAGATCACGCCCTTCTTGGTCAGCGACTCCTGGAGCGAGTGGTAGACGACCTCGGACTCGTACTGCGCGGACACACCGGCCAGGAACTTCCGCTCCGCCTCCGGCACGCCCAGCCGGTCGTATGTCGCCTTGATGTCGGGCGGCAGCTCCTCCCAGGTCTTCGACTGCTTGTCGGTGGCCTGGAGGTAGTAGAAGATGTTCTCGAAGTCGATCACCGAGAGGTCCGCGCCCCACGTCGGCATCGGCTTCTTGCGGAAGATCTCGAGCGAGCGAAGGCGCATCTTCGTCATCCACTCGGGCTCTTTCTTCATCCACGAGATCTCCTTGACGATCTCGGGGTTCAGGCCGCGCTTGGCCTTGAAGACGAAGTCCTCTGGGACGAAGAAGCCGTACTTCTCCTTGTAGTCGCCGCCGACGTCGATCTTCGGAACAGTTGCCATCAGGCGACCTCCTCTGGCGTGCGTGTTTCCTCGGCGTGACCCCACTCGGCGTAACCGGTCTTCTCCAGGCGCTCGGCGATCTCCGGGCCACCGGACAGCACGAACTTGCCGTCGACGAGCACGTGCACGAAGTCGGGCTTGATGAACTCGAGGATGCGCGTGTAATGGGTGATGATCAGAATTCCGAGCTCCGGACCGCGCATGCGGTTGACCGCCTCGGCCACGAACTTGATGGAGTCGATGTCGAGGCCCGAGTCGGTCTCGTCGAGGATCGCGATCTCCGGCTTGAGCATCGCCATCTGAAGGATCTCGGCGCGCTTCTTCTCACCGCCCGAGAAACCGTCGTTGATGTACCGCGGCAGGAACGAGTCGTCCATGTGCAGAACCTCGAGCTCGCTCTTCAGCATCGAGCGGAACTCTTTCGGCGTCACCTGCTTCGACTTGTCCTTACCGTCGTATCCGCGCTTGGAGTTGAGCGCGGTGCGGAGGAAGTTGGCCATCGAGATCCCGGGCACTACGACCGGGTACTGGAGCGCGAGGAAGATGCCCAGCCGAGCCCGCTCGTCAGGCTCGAGGTCGAGCACGTTCTGCCCCTTGAACGTCACCTCGCCGCCGTCGACCGTGTACCCGGGGTGACCCATAAGCGTGTGCGACAGCGTCGACTTGCCCGACCCGTTCGGACCCATCACGGCGTGGACCTCGCCCTTGTTGATCGCGAGCGAGACGCCCTTCAGGATCTGGCGCCCCTCGACGCTCGCGCGCAGGTCTCTGATCTCGAAGTCAGCCAACTTTCTTTTCGTTCTCCTCTCTCTTGATTGCGTACGTGCAGTCGTCCGCCGCCTCGGCCATCCACGTCGTTCGCGCCACCTCGGCGCCCAGCAGCCGTTCGTACATCTGCTGCTCGTTGACGCAAGGCAACCCGGTGCGGGACGCGACATCCTGGATGGGGCAGTTGCAGTGACGGATCGCAAGCGCTCCATCGCCCAGGTCGACCACCTCGGCCATGTGACCGTGCTCGCTTGCGAGCCGGGCCAGCTCGCGAAGGCGTGACTCAAAGTCTAGGCCCGCCAATCTCGGTGCGTACTCGGCCTCCAGGCGCTGCGCCCGCTTCTCGAAGAACTGCTTGAGCTGCTCGTTGGACATGAACTCGACGAGCTCGCCCGTCAGCTCCCGGTGGCCGTCCGGAAAGTTGGCGGCTGCGACAGGTGTCAGCCGGTAGACGTTCTCGGGGCGGCCGGGACCGTGGGCGATGTCCGGCGCCATCGCCACCTGGCCGGATGCCTCCAGCCCTTCGAGGTGGCGGAGCGCGCCCTGCTTCGAAACCTCGAGGTGCGAGGCGATCTCGCCTAGAGTGGCGTGACCGCGGGTCTTGAGATAGGCGAGGATGACTCCGCGCTTGGACTCCACGGAATGGATTCTAGGAGTTTTTCAACAGACGTGTTGAAATACCTTTCGAGCATTGGGGCGCGGCGACGTCGCTGATCCCCGACCGTTCTCTTCTGCTCCTCGCCCGCGGTCTCAGAGCGTTCGGCTTCGGATTCTCGGCCGTGCTGGTCGGCGTTCACCTGGAACGAGCCGGACTTTCGGCCTTCCTCATCGGCCTGACGCTGAGCATCGGCCTCGCCGCCGCCTCGCTCACCGGACTGGCGTCAGCCGCGGCGTCTGCGCGGATCGGCCGGCGGCAAACCCTGGCGGTTGTCGGGGTGCTCATGGCGCTGACCGGGCTGGACCTCGCCCTGGCGCGAGCTCCGGTGCTGCTCGTCCTCGCAGGCGTGACGGGCATGCTGGGCGCGGCGAGCGTCGACTACGGGCCGTTCTCGTCGGTCGAGCAGGCGGTGCTCGCGGAGACCGCTACGCCGGTTGCGCGCAACCGCGCCTTTGCCCGCTACTCGTTGACGGGCGGTCTCTTCAACGCCGCCGGTGGGTTGTCCGCCGCGCTGCTCGTGTCGACGAAAACCTACTTCCTTCTCTATGCGGTGCTCGGGGTCGCTACGGCGGTGCTGCCGCTGTTGATGTCGGCGAAGGTCGAGGGCGAGCCCACGAAGATCGTGTTCGGCTCGTTCCGGCCGCTTGCCGCTCTCGCCGGGCTGTTTGCACTCGACTCGCTGGGCGGAGGCTTCGTCGCGAACGCGGTTATCGCGTACTGGCTGCACGCGCGCTTCGGCGTTTCTGCCGCGACCCTGGGCCCGGTCTTTGCGGGCATCGCGATTCTGCAGTCGCTTTCATACGAGGTCTCGGGGCGGCTGGCCGACCGGTTCGGTCTGATCAACACGATGGTCTTCACCCACCTGCCGAGCAACCTGCTGCTGCTGCTGGTGCCGTTCAGCCCGAACTTCGCCTTGGCGGTTGTGCTGCTGCTCGCCCGATTCGCCCTGTCGCAGATGGATGTGCCCGCGCGCCAGGCGTATGTCGTCTCCATCGTTCCGCCGGGCGAGCGCGCCGGCGCCGTGGCCATGACCGGCGCGGTGCGCGGCGTGGCGATGTCGTTCGGACCTGTCTTATCGGGCGTGGCGATCGGGCTGTCGGCATTCGGCGTGCCCTTCCTCGCCGGCGGCTCCCTCAAGGTTGTCTACGACCTCGCGCTGTACGCGGGCTTCCGCAACCGCCGAGCGGAGCACGAGACTTAGGCGCGTGGAAGAGCTCGACGCGGCCGAGATCGAAAAGCGGGTCGCCGCGATCAGGGAGAGGATGCGACCGCTCGAAAACGACCTCGCCGCGCTTCGGGGCGAGCGCGACATCCTGTTGACCGAGCTGCGCCGCCGCCGCAGGCTCACCGAGCGCACGCAGCGCGCGGACCTCAAGGCGGGGATGCGCGAGGGCAGGTTGCCGACGGTGGCGGAGCTGGTGGCCGCCACCGACAGCGGGTTGCTCGGCGACTACGACTACAACCTGAAGACCGGCGGGCAGGTTCGACTCGGCTTCCCAGGGGCCCGGGCGCAGTCCCTCAGCTTCACCGACGGTGTCAAGGTCGCCAACGCCGCCGACTTCGCCCATGCGGCGGAGCTCTACGCCGCCGGTTGGGAGCTGGGAAGCCCGGGAAAACCGGGCGTCCGAGTTCATTTTCCGGGCACCCGCCAGGAGCGCCTGGTTCCGGCCGAGGAGGTGTATGCTCGCCCCGGCGAGCGGGCTTCGGGGTGAGGTCGTTTAAAGCAACATGCGAAACGATCGCCCGCGGCTGTGATAGCAGTCGAGCAGGAGCTGCCTGCCGTCTCCGTCGCACCACGCCCAGCCGTGCAGGCGGCTCCAGCCCTGCATCCGCGGGGGCGGGACCGGCGCATATGGAGCTCTCGCTTCTCGGCGCTGATCCTCACCGTGGCGATCCTCACGTCGCTCGGCGGCGGAGGTCTTGTCGACGTGGGAGGCGCGTACGTGCTCCAGGCCAAAGCGCAGGCCCTGCACGACCGGTGGGACGCGATGCGCCTGGCGGGCATCCCCGACACCGACCTGGCCGGCCTCGAGCGGGAGTGGGTGGCCAGCCAGTCGTTCAAGGTGGTCGACGCCGCCGGTGTGTTCTGGATGCCGGGCGGCGCCGAGACGATCAACCATTGGCAGGCTGAGTCGGACGCGATCTGGACACGGGACCTGAGCGACTACCGCGCCCAGGCTCTGGAGGCCGAGCAGAACCTGCACAAAGTCCTTGGGCCGGAGTCGAACGTCATGCGCAAGTCGCGTCTAGACGCCTTCGCCGTCGGCGTGACGCCTCTCGATTTCCTGATGCTGCGCGACGGATGGAACACGGAAGCGCGGCTCGTCCCCATCGATAAGCACATCGCCGCAATCGCCGGGGCTTTGGTCAGCCAGGTGCAGCAGGCGCAGGGCCTGGGCATTCGCGGCGATCCCGGCGGCGACGCCATTGCGCGCGCCAACGATTACTCGCTGCTCCAGCCGCTCGAGCGGATGGCCCGGGCCGAGCTGCTGACGCGAAACCTCGTGGCGGTGCAGGCCAACCTGCAGGGCAGGCTCGACGCGGCGACGGTCACCCAGCAGAACCTTCAGCACGCCTCCGACGAGATGTCGATCGCGTCGCTCTACGGCATCGACATCTCCGGCCTGCAGGCCAAGGTCGCCAACGACCGCAGCCTTTACGCGAACGCGATGACCCCGGCCGAGTTCGGTTCGATCACGACGGATGCGCAGCAGGTGTCGGCGTCGGCCGACCACTCGATCAACGTGGTGCTGAGCCAGACCCACATCGTCTCTGGCGTGGCGATGATCTACCAGAACCATCCGCTGAGCTGCGAGGAAGCCGCGACGTCGATGGCTCTGACGCACCAGGGCATCAACCTCAGTCAGGACCAGATCCTCACCGAGGTGGGCGCCGACCTGCGGCCCATGTACGTCGACGCCGCGGGCCGGGTGCGGTGGGCCAACGCGTATGAGACGTTCGTGGGTAACGTCAACGGGAGCGAGAGCAACTACACGGGGCTTGGCACTTTCTACCCGCCGCTCGTCCGCGTGGCGCGCGCGCACGGGGCCAGCATCCTGGCTTACGGCTCGATGTCGGCCGCGACGATCTACGCGAGGGTCATCGCGGGACATCCCGTGGTCGCGTTCGCGACGTGGGACTGGCGCTGGCATCCGCGGCGCGACTACCTGAGCTTCGATGGGCAGTGGATTCCGTGGATTGGTCCTGTTTACGCGTCGCACGTGTACACGGTCGTGGGCGTGAGCCCGTCGTCGGTGCTGGTGAACGACCCGATCCGGGGGCAGTACTGGATCGGCAAGGACGCGTTCGAGGCGGGCTACTCGGACTTCGAGGAGGCGATCGTCTTCGCCTGACGCATCGGATTTCCCGGATCGTCCGGACGATCCGGGGTTTGCGGCCGTCTCAAGCGCGCTCTGTCCGGACCATCCGAGCTAACCAAGGTCTTAACGCCCTGGGCTGCTTTTGGTCCGCAATGAGTCCACCGTTTTCCCGAGATGAGGTCGACGATTCCGTATGAGCTGAGGAGCGCGCCCTTTTCGGTCGCCGACGCTCGCCGTCGCGGGATCCGGTGGGACGACCTTCAGACGAAGAGCTGGACTCGAATGAGCTACGGACAGTACGCCTGGAGCGGACTACGGGCTGGCACGGAGATGGTGCTGCAAGCCGCCGCCCAACGAATGCCATCTGTTTACGCCTTTTCGGGCCGGACCGCGGGTTGGATCTGGGGCCTCGACGTGGCACCGTGTGAACCAATCGTGGTGACGATTCCACGCGAGGCCTCTGTTCGTGCCCGCGCTGGTGTAAGGCTGCGAAGGGCGTCGTTACCGGAGTCTGAGGTGGTCACACGCCGATCGTTTCGAGTCACCACTCCTCTGCGTACCGTTCGAGACGTCGCGAGCGATGCAGATCTTGTCGAATCGGTGGTGGCGGTCGAAATGGCGCTCCGCACGGGGCTGGTCGCAGGGTCAGACCTCGCCTCACATGTCGAGCACCACCCCGGTACAAAGGGAGTCAAGCGGTTGCGCCATGCGCTTCGGCTTGCGGACGCTCGATCCGAGTCGCCGATGGAGACCCGCCTGAGGCTTCAGCTCCTCAAGGCTCGACTCCCAACTCCACGCGTGCAAGCAGACCTTCATGACGCTGCGGGCGGATTTCTTGGACGCGCAGATCTTTACTACCCCGACTGCAGATTGGTGATCGAATACGACGGCGAGAATCACAAAGATCGTCTGGTTTCGGACCTGCGGCGTCAAAACGCGCTGGTAAGCGCGGGCTATCAGGTGCTTCGATTCACCGCCGGAGATCTTCGCACCGCGGGTCTCGTCCCCGACCAGGTGCGTAGAGCACGATCGCGGCTGCTCGGATCGTCCGGACAAAGCTAGTTCCAACGCGTGCCGAACCCCGGATGGTCCGGACGATCCGAATAGTTAGGAGCCTGTGCTGTTCGTGAACGGGGCCAGGACCACGAACACCCGCCCCATGTTCAGGGCGGGGTAGGCCTGGTCGAGGTCGTCGACCGCGTGCATCAGCTGGTCGTACGAGATGTGGTACCCGTGCCCGCGGGTGAGGCCCGGGTCGTTCAGGATGTAGCTGTCCGACTGGTCGTAGCCGGTGACGACCAGGTAGTGCGACACCGACCAGCCCGGCTGCTCGAAATGGTCCCGGTAGCCCGGGTAATTGGCGTTCCCCAGCCCGTGGGTGCGCACGCCGAAGATCAACGGGCGGCCCAGCGCCAGCTGGTCCTTCATGTTCAGCCGCTCCGCGGGCAGGACCTTGTACGCCCAGCCCATGTAGTGCTGCGCCACCTCGCCGACCTGCTGGGCGGTCAGGTCCTGGGCCGGCTTCCACTGCGTGATCTGGTTGATCGTTGCGTTCGCGGTCTGCGGGTCGATCAGGCCGCCCGAGTGGTCGCCGTGCAGGTAGCGGTCGACCATGGTGAGCGAGGCTTCCTCGCACGTGTGCTGATGCGTCGCCCAGTCACCGAGCGGCGCCTGCGGCGTGAACGGCACCGGCAGACTCACGGCCGCGGGTAGGTTGACCGGCGGCTGGTCGCTTGGCGCCGCCGCGTTCAGGTCGATCGGAACCAGGTCAGGCGTGACGTACGACACCTGAGGGCCCGCGCCGAAGAACGCGAAGTAGATTCCGGCGGCGATGCCAACGGCGGCCACCAGGCCGAGGCCAACAAACCACTTGAGTGCACCGAGCATCGCTAGCTAGAACTTAGACCGCCTTCAAAAGGTTGCGCTCGCGTGCGCGCCGATGAGTATAGGGCGCGCTTTACATCCCTAAACCACGTTGAGTAGCGGCCGCGCAGCCCGCGTTTCTCGCATGGAGGGAACAGAGCGGGTGGAAGTTCAGCTGAGCCGGGGTCGTGCTGTCCGACCACTCGATCTGCGCTGGCGGGGAATCGTGGCCGCGATCATCGCCGCGGTCTTGTTCGGCGGAGTCTGCGGCGCGATCGGCCGTCACTACCTCAACGCCAGCGTCGCCCGTCCACTGCCGGGCGCCGTCAAGGTTCACGCCGTGCCGGTTCCCACGGTTGGGCCCGGCACCGAGGTCACTCCGGTTGCGCTCCCCGATCACATGCTTCTGCAGGTTCCGTTCACGACCCAGGCGCCGCTCAACAACTGGGCGCAGCACCAGGAGAGCTGCGAGGCCGCCAACCTCACGATGCTCTTCTACTACTGGACCAGTCACCAGGACGTCGTGATCGACCCGCACGCGGCGGACAACCTGATCAATCAGATCGACGGCTTGAAGCCGGCGCCCGACCTCAACGACACGATGCTCGGTGTGCTGGCGCAGCAGCGCTTCGGCTACACGTATCGCATCTTGCCCAATGACCCGAAGGTCATCGCCGAGCAGCTCTCCGCCGGACGTCCGCTGCTCGCCGAGGTCCGCACGCACGGCCTGGGCAACTCCCACTACCCCGGTTACGGCTCGCACTTCGAACAGAAGGGATGGTCGGTCCCGCACTTCGTGACGATCATCGGCTACGACTCCTCGGGCGTCTGGCTGAACGATCCGGGGATCTCAGCCGGGCGCGGCTACCACATCAGCTACGCGCAGCTTGCGCACGCGATCGACGACCTCGACCAGCACCACCCCGCATTGAGCCAGGGGCAGGTGCTGCTGCTGATCGCGCCCGAAGCGACGCCGAAGGTTAGGCCAGGTTCCTTCTAACTAGACTTCCCGCCGTGACTGACACGGTTGAGGGCGCCGCTGAGCAGCTGGGCAACCGCGCGGTCAGCAACTCGGTCTTCATCCTCGGCGCGCGCACCGTCTCGCGCGTCATCTCTCTTGTCGCGGTCATCGTGCTGGCCAACGCGCTTGGCTCCACGCGTTATGGCCAGTACACGACGCTCGTGGTCTACTCGGGCCTGGTGGCCGTGATCGGCGACCTCGGCTTCCAGTCGCTTTACACGCGCGAGGCTGCCCGCGATCGCAAGGAGCTCGGACATTTTCTCGGCACGCTCATCGTGTTCCGCATCGGGTTGGCCGCGGCAGCGGCGGTCATCTTCGCCCTTGCGCTCGGCCTGGGCGCTGGACTCGGATCTCTGATCCTTCCCGGATGCGCGCTCCTGATCGCGACCGCCTACGCGAGCCTCCTGCGCAACACCTTCTACTCGGTCGGTCGCGCGGAGTTCGACGCGATCGCGATCGTGTGCGAGACCTTGATCCAGGCAGGTCTCATCGTGCTCGGGTCGCGGTCCAACGCGGGCGTCGCCTACTACGTGTGGGCCTACGCCGCGTCCTACACCTTCACGATCATCTATTCGCTCGTCGTCATCCAGGTCTTCCGGTTGGGCCGCATACAGCTGAGCCTGGACACCAAGCTCATCCGGCGCTGGCTGCCGCTGGCGCTGCCGTTCGCGCTGACGTTCTTCCTCACCAACCTCTACTTCCGCGCGGGCTTCGTGCTGCTCCAACAGTTCCGCTCGTTCGCGGAGGTCGGCTGGTTCACCCTCGCCTACAAACCGTTCGAAGCCCTGCAGTTCGTGCCGCTCGCCATCCAGACCGTCGTCTATCCGCTTCTTGGCGTCTACTTCGTGAGCGACCCCTCGAGGCTGACCGTCGCCTATCAGCGCTTCTTCAAGGTCCTGGTTCTCCTGGGCTGGCCGCTGACCGTGGGCACGTTCGTGCTCGTGCACCCCATCAACCAGATCTTCAACCGCTCGGGTGCCTTTGCCCAATCCGAGCCCGCGCTGCGCATCCTCGCGCTCGGCATCGTCTTCCTCTTCGTGAATTCCGCCTTCTACGCGATGCTGAACGCGATCAACCGCCAGGGCCTCAACGCATGGGCGACGGCGCTCGCGGCCGGGATCAACATCGTCCTGAACCTGGCGCTTATTCCCGTGTTCGGCTATCTCGGCGCCAGCGCGGTCACGGTCGTGACCGAGGCGGCGCTGTGCACGTTCGGCTGGTGGTTCGTGCAGCTGCGCCGGCCGGACCTCCGGCTTCCGGTGATCCAGCTGAGCTGGCGCATCGTCCTGGCCGGCCTGATCATGGGCGCGGTCCTCTTCCCGTTTCGCGCAAGCTCGATCTTCCTCACCGTGCCGGCCGGTTTTGCCATCTACCTGGTGGCGGTCTTCGTGCTCCGCGCCGTCACACGCGACGAATACGAGATGGCGGCCGAAAGCCTGCTGTCGAGGCTGCAACGTAACCCTCCCCGAGTCATAGTCGTTGGGGAAGATGGGAAAGCGTAGAATCCTGCGCGCCCTTTCGTAAATCTATGGCGCGAAACGTTCCCGAGCGAATCAAGACGAAGGGGGGACACAGCCCTCGAGCGCGGATCCACGCCGCGTGGTCTCCGATCGGGCAGAAGATGCGCCGGACGGCGATCCTCCGGGGCCTGGCGGCGATGATCGCGGTCATCTTCGTCCTCGGCCTGGCGGCCGACGCATACGCGCAGTCCTTCTTCGACAGCCTGCCCTCGATCCAGGGCCTAGACTCGGCGGCCTTCGCCGGCGACACGGTGATCACCGACAGCACGGGCAAGATCCAGCTGGCCGACGTCGGCAACCAGGGCGACCACCGCCTCGCGGTGAAGCTGAACGAGGTCAACCCGGTTGCGATCCAGGCCACCGTAGCCATCGAGGACCGCGGCTTTTACACCAACCCCGGCTTCGACCTCGCGGGCATCGTCCGCGCCGCGTTCGACAACCTTCGGGCCGGCCACGTGGTGGGCGGCGGCAGCACCATCACCCAGCAGCTTGCCAAGCAGCAGTTCCTGACGCCTGAGCAGACGGCCGACCGCAAGATCAAAGAGCTCGCCCTGGCCTACGAGCTGAGCCAGACCTACTCCAAGGACCAGATCATGGAGCTCTACCTCAACAAGAGCTTCTACGGCTCGCAGTCGTACGGCATCGAGGCGGCGGCGCAGAGCTACTTCCGCATCCCTGCCTCCAAGCTCGACCTCGCGCAGGCGGCGATGCTTGCGGGCCTGCCGCAGGCGCCGACGGAGTGGAACCCGGTCCTGCACCCGGACGGGGCCAAGCTGCGCCAGAACGAGGTCCTGCAGGCCATGGTCCGATCGAACTTCATCACGCAGGAAGACATGGACAAGGCGACCAACGAGAAGCTGACGTACTACGCGCCGACCAACAGCTTCCTCGCGCCGCACTTCGTCGACTACGTGCTCGCCGAGCTGCGACAGCTCGGGTTCCAGCCCGGCGTCCAGCAGCTCAACGTGAAGACGACGCTCGACTGGGGCATGCAGCAGATCGGACAGGACGTGGTCAGCACCAACCTGCAGAAGAACCTTTGGCGTGACACCAAAGGCCAGCTTTCGTCGGGCCTCGTCGCGCTCCAGCCGACGACCGGCGACATCATCGTCATGGTCGGCTCGCCGAACTACAACGCCGACGCCGGCCAGATCAACTACACGACGATCCCGCGCAACATGGGGTCGTCGATGAAGCCGTACACGTACGGCTCGGTCATCAACGCGCGGGCCGCCACGGTCGACACGCCCGTGTACGACGGGCCGTCACCCCTCGTTTACAAAGACGCGTACAGCACGACGAAGTTCTACAACTACGACGGCAGGTCGCACGGCGTGCTGCCGCTGAAGAAGGCGATGGGCAACTCGCTCAACATCGCGGCGGTCAAGGTCGAGCTATCGATCGGTGTGCCCGCGGTGCTGTCCTGGATGCGCAACCTCGGCGTCGACCCCCGCTACGTCAACCCGGACGGGAGCTATTCGCCCCTCGCGCCGTCAGACGAGTACGGTCCGTCGCTGACCCTCGGTGGGTATCCCATCACGTTGCTGGAGCACGCAAACGGGATCGCGACGTACGCGGACATGGGCGTTTACCACTCGCCGCAGGCCGTGCTCACGGTGACCGACTCGCACGGGTCGGTCCTCTACCAGGACCACCCCGACCAGCGCGCACGGCTGGCGATCGACCCCGGCGTCGCGTTCATCATGGCCCAGATCATGGCCGACGACCAGAACCGCTGCATGATCTTCGGCTGCAACAGCGCACTGCACTGGAGCGACCGCACCGTCGCTGCGAAGACCGGCACGACGGACAACTTCAAGGACGCGGTGACAGTCGCCTTCACTCCCGAGCTCGCGACCGCGCTCTGGGTCGGCGACATCAAGGACAACACGCACACCATGGTCAACGGATCGGACGGCGTGTTCGTGGCCTCGCCTGGCGTGCACGAGTTCGTGTCTCGGGCTCTCGCCGGGCACCCTGGAACCCTCTGGTACACGCCGCCGGCGGACGTCGTCGCCGGGCCCGGCAACAGCTGGTTCCTGTCCGACACCACGCACATCGACAAGCTCCCGGGCGACAACCCGCCGACGCCCACTCCGAGCTTCATTGCGTACGTGCCGCCGCCCGACCCGGGCACAGGCCCGGTGCTCGCGAGCCCGTGCCCGAGCCCGCACGTGCCGCCGGCGCCCTGCGCCTGATCTGATCTCGGCCGGTCCGTAGAATTCGGGCTCGATGCCCGAGCCTCTATCTGTCGTGACCGAGCGCCTGCCCAAGAGCCAGGTCGGCATGACCATCGAGGTTCCCGCCGAGGTCGTCGACGCGACCTACGACCGCGTGCTCAACCGCCTTGCGTCGCGGGCGAAGATCGAGGGATTCCGTCCGGGCAAGGCACCACGCGCGCTCATCGAATCGCGCATCGGCCCCGCGGCGTTGCGCGAGGAGGTCGTCGAAACGATGGTTCCTCAGGTGCTGCAGCAGGCGCTGGACGAGAAATCGATCGACCCCATCGACAACCCCGACATCGAGGTGCTCGAGCTCGAGCGCGGCAAGCCCGCCAAGCTCAAGGCGACGATCAGCGTGATGCCGGACGTCACGTTGGGTGATGCACGCGCGCTGCAGGTCCCACCGCCGGACCACTCTCACGAGGTGACCGACGAGATGGTCGAGCGACGGCTCGAAGATCTCCGCGACCCGATGGCGGAGATCACCCCCGTCGAGCGTGAGGTCCGCCAGGGCGACATCGCCGTCATCGACATCGAGGTCGAGGTGGACGGCAAGGTTGTCGAATCGGAGTCGCGCAAATCGACAGAGGCCGAGGTGAGGGAACGCGTGCTGCTGCCCGAGCTCCTGGAAATCCTTCCGGGCACGTTCACCGGCGAGACGCGCGAGGCGAAGGTGCACTTCCCCGATGACAACAGCAACCCCGACCTAGCCGGCAAGGACGCGACGATCCGCGTCACGATTCAGGGAGTAAAGGAGAAGGTCCTGCCGCCGCTGGACGACCAGCTGGCCAAGAGCTTGACCAACGGCAAGCAGGAGACCGCCGACGCGTACCGGAGCGCGGTTCGCGAGGAGCTCGTCGAGTCCGCGGCCGCGATCACCAAGCTCGAGCGCGAAGACGCGGCGCTGAAAGCGCTGGTCGACGCTTCGACGGTGGAGGTGCCTGAGGCGCTGGTGGATCGCGAGCTGACGGGCCAGCTCGAGACCCTCGAGCGCAGCCTGAACCGGCAGGGGCTGAAGCTCGACCGCTACCTCCAGTACCTGGGCAAGTCGGTCGACCAGTGGATGTCCGACGAGCGTCCCGACGCCGAGGCGCGCCTGAAGATCGACCTCGTCATCCGCGAGTTCGCGCGGCGCGAGGGAATCGAACCTTCGGAGGAGGACACGCTGAAGTACGTGGACGAGCAGGCCAAGGACGATCCCGAGCTCAAAAACCAGGCGGGGGAGCTCAAAAAGAGCCCCTCGGTTCGCCGCTACTTCACTTCACGGCTGCGCCGGAGGCGGGTTCTCGAGCGGCTACTCGAGGTAGTTCCTGCCGCAACTTGACGGCACCCCTGGAGGCCGTGTCTAGAATGACGTTGTGCGCGATATGAACCACTTCCAGTCTCCATCCAGCTACCTCGTCCCGATGGTCGTCGAGAACACCGGCCGCGGCGAGCGAGCGTTCGACATCTACTCACGCTTGCTGAAGGAGCGCATCGTCTTCATCGGCACGCCGATCGACGACCAGGTCGCCAACCTCGTCGTCGCGCAGCTCCTCTTCCTCCAGTCGGAAGACCCGGAGAAGGAGATCGCGCTCTACATCAACAGCCCGGGCGGCCAGGTGACCGCGGGGCTCGCGATCTACGACACGATGCAGTACATCCGGCCCCCGGTGTCGACCATCTGCATCGGCATGGCCTACTCCATGGCCGCGGTTCTGCTCGCGGGTGGCGCGCACGGCCAGCGTTACGCGCTGCCTCACGCGAACATCCTCATCCACCAGCCGTGGGGTGGGATGCAGGGCCAGGCCACCGACATCCAGATCCACGCCAAGGAGATCCTGCGCACGCGCGAGCAGCTGAACCAGATCCTCGCGCGTCACACCGGCCAGAAGATCGAGAAGGTTACGCAGGACACGGAGCGCGACTACTTCCTCACGGCCGAGGCGGCGAAGGAGTACGGGCTGATCGACGACATCATCCTCACTCCGGTAAAGCCGGGCCTGGCGGAAAAGGCAAAGGAGCCGGAGAAGGAAAAGGAAAAGGTCGCCGCCGGATGATCTTCCGACGCAGGACGAAGCGCGACGAGGTCAAAAGACACCCGGCGAAATGCTCGTTCTGTGGCAAGGCCCAAGGCGACAGGGGAATTCGCCTCATCGCCGGGCCTGGAGTGTTCATCTGCAGCGAGTGCATAAGCCTTGCCAACGAGATACTGTGGGGCCATAATCCCCCGGCGCCGGCCGCTCCGTAGGGACGTTAGCTAGAAACCCATGAACGAACGAGAAGATCGCCGCCGCTACACGCGATGCAGCTTCTGTGGCAAGGGCCAGGACCAGGTGCGCAAGCTGGTCGCGGGCCCCGGCGTGTTCATCTGCGACCAGTGCATCGACCTCTGCCAGGAAGTCCTCGAGGACGACAACCGCTCGGCCGGACAGAAAAAGCAGAAGACGGGCTTCATCCCCAACCCGAAGACGATCTGCGCGGCGCTCGACCAGTACGTGATCGGCCAGGAACGCGCCAAGAAGGTGCTCTCGGTCCAGGTCTACAACCACTACAAGCGCATCAGCGCGTCGAAGTCGGTCGGTGACGTCGAGCTGACCAAGTCGAACGTGCTGCTCGTCGGTCCCACCGGATGCGGGAAGACGTACCTCGCCCAGACCCTAGCGAAGATCCTCGACGTCCCCTTCGCGATCGCAGACGCGACGAGCCTGACCGAAGCCGGCTACGTGGGTGAGGACGTCGAGAACATACTGCTCCGCCTCATCCAGGCCGCGGACTTCGACATCAGCCGTGCCGAGCGCGGAATCATCTACATCGACGAGATCGACAAGATCGCGCGCAAGTCCGACAACCCTTCCATCACGCGTGACGTCAGCGGTGAGGGTGTGCAGCAGGCACTGCTGAAGATCCTCGAGGGCACTGTCGCCAACGTTCCGCCGCAGGGCGGACGCAAGCATCCGCACCAGGACTTCATCCAGATCAACACCACCAACATCCTTTTCGTCTGCGGCGGCGCGTTCGACGGGTTGGAGAAGGTCGTCGAGCAGCGCATCGGACGGCGGGCGATCGGATTCGGGGCCCCGAACAACCGGCTCGAGAAGCGCGTGGTCTCGGAGACGCTGAAGCACCTGCAGCCTCAGGACCTTTTGAAGTACGGGTTCATCCCCGAGTTCATCGGCCGCCTGCCGATCATCGTGACCCTGCACCACCTCGACCAGCAGGACATCGTGCGCATCCTCACCGAGCCGAAGAACGCGCTCGTGAAGCAGTACCAGAAGTTCTTCTCGCTCGACAACGTCGAGCTCGTCTTCCAGAAAGGCTCGCTCGACGCGATTGCCGAGCTCGCGCTGCTCCGGGGCACCGGTGCGCGCGCCCTCAAGTCGATCATCGAGGAAGCGCTGCTCAATTCGATGTTCGAGATCCCCTCGCGGCCGGAGATCAAGCGCTGCATCATCTCGGAGCGGTCGATCCGGGACGCGCTCGAGCCGGAGTTCGAGGTGGCCGAGGAGACTGAAGGCACCGGCCGGGCGGTGGGGGAGTCGGCCTGATCCGAGGCGCTCGGTTCCTCGGCTTTGGGGGCCCGGTTGTGGTCACCGCACTCATCCTCAACGCGGTCGCGGCCCACGCCTTCGGCCCTTACACGGCGCAAACGCAGGGCTACGACATCTCTTGGCCGCAGTGCAACAGCGCGACCTTGCCAAGCGGCGCATTCGGGATCGTCGGAGTCACCAATGGACGGGCCTTCACGAGCAATCCCTGCTTCACGAAGCTGAGGAACGAGTACGGCTACGCCGCCACCTCGGGAACTCCGTCGCTCTACTTCAACACCGGCTACTCCGGTGCGTACCGCAAGAACATCACGCAGGCATGCAGCTCAGGCCCGAACCAGGCGTGGATGATCGGATGCAGTGAGGCCGACTACGCCGCCACGCAGGCCGGCGGTCTGGCTGTGGCGATGTGGTGGCTCGACGTCGAGGTGGGCAACAGCTGGTCGACGAACAGCCTGTCCCTGAACCAGCAAGCGATCCAGGGCGCCGTTGACCGCTTGACGCAGCTGAACGCATCGGTTCCGGTCGGCATTTACTCGACCCGGGGGAGCTGGACGACCATCACGGGCCAGAACTACACACCGAGTTCGACGATGGCCGAGTGGGTGGCCGGAGCTGGCGGCTCATGCGCCACTTCCAACGCGTTCGACGCCAATCCAATCTGGCTTAGCCAGTACGTGAACCAGATCGACGGCTTCGACCACGACAACGCCTGCTGATTCCGCGCGACCGCCGGCGCTCGCGGGCTTGCCTTCCCTTGGTCCGCGGTAAGATTCAGAGCACCATGAGCCGCGACGTACGCGTATGTGTACCCTCGCCGGCTCAGTCGCGCTAACCGCGACCTCCGCGCCGGCGTCCCGAGACCAAGCAGATGGATGAAGCACGCCCAACCGTGACTGAGATGCCGAAGGCATTCGATCCACAGGCCATCGAGGCCGGCTGGTACGCGCGCTGGGAGGCCGATCGCCTTTTCGTCGCCGACGCGCTTAGCGACAGGCCGAAGTTCGCGATGTGCTTCCCGCCGCCCAACATCACGGGGGAGCTGCACCTGGGTCACGCCCTGCAGACCGCGGTCTACGACACGATCGCGCGTTACAAGCGGATGACCGGCCAAGAGGTGCTGTTCCTCCCGGGTTACGACCACGCTGCGATCGCGACGCAGAACGTGATCGAGAAACAGCTGGCGAAAGAGGGTCTGACCAAAGAGCAGCTCGGTCGCGAGAAGTTCGACGAGCGCGTCGAGCAGTGGTACGAGCAGACCGGCGCCACGATCATCAATCAGCTACGCCTGCTGGGTGCGTCGATGGACTGGACGCGGCTGCGATTCACGATGGACTCTCGCTACTACCGCTCGGTGATGACCGCCTTCGTCGCCTTCCATGACAAGGGTTGGATCTATCGTGCGCCGCGCATCGTCAACTGGTGTCCGCACGACCGGTCTGCGATCTCCGACCTCGAGATCGAGTGGCAGGAACACCAGGACACGCTGTACCTCATCAAGTACCCGATTGAGGGTGGCGGCGACGTGACCATCGCGACGGTGCGCCCCGAGACGATGCTTGCGGACACCGGGGTCGCGGTCAATCCCCAGGACAAGAGATACAGGTCGATCATCGGCAAGACCGCGGTCCTTCCTCTCGTCGGCCGCAAGCTGCCGATCGTCGCCGACGACGCGGTCGAGACGGAGTTCGGAACGGGCGCGCTGAAGGTCACGCCCGGCCACGACCCGCTCGACTACGAGATCGGGCAGCGGCACTCGCTTGAGATCGTGAACGGCATGCACGAGGACGGGCGCATGAACGTGCCGGGCCTGCCCTACGACGGTATGCCGGCGCTGGAGGCGCGCAAGCGGATCGTGGAAGACCTCAAGGCGGAAGGACTGCTGGTCAAGGAGGAGCCCTACACGCACGAGGTCGGCCACTGCAGCCGGTGCCACACCATCATCGAGCCGCTGATCTCCGAGCAGTGGTGGCTGCGCATGGAGGAGATGCGCGACAACGCGCTCGCCGCTTCCGCCGCCGGAAAGGTGAGCTGGCATCCCGAGCGCTACGAGCGCACGTACCTCGACTGGCTGCGCGGCCTGCATGACTGGAACATCGGCCGGCAGCTCTGGCTCGGACATCGCGTGCCGGTTTACCGATGCGACAACGGCCACGTCACGGTTTCGGTGGACAGGCCTGACGCGTGCGCTGAATGCGGAAGCGACAAGCTGGAACAGGATCCCGACGTGCTCGACACGTGGTTCTCGTCCGCGCTCTGGCCGTTCGCCACGCTCGGATGGCCGGACGACACGGACGACCTCGAGGCCTTCTACCCCACCGACATCAACTGCACCGCCCGGGAGATCATCAACCTCTGGGTCAGCCGGATGATCATGACCGGCCTCGAGTTCATGGACGAGGTGCCCTTCGCCGATGTCGTCATCCACTGCGTGGTGCAGGCCGCGGATGGGCGCCGCATGTCGAAGTCCCTCGGCACCGGGGTCGATCCCCGCGACCTGCTGAACAAGTACGGCGCCGACGCGCTCCGCGCCTGGGCCGCTTCCGTCGCGATGTCGACCCAGGACGTGCGCTTCGACGAGACGCGCGTCGAGGGCTACCGGCGCTTCTGCAACAAGCTGTGGAACGCGACCCGGTTGGTCCTCAGCTCGCCGGGGACGCTGACCGCGCAGTCGCCGGGCTTCATCGAGCGGCAGGAGCACCTCGAAGACCGCTGGATCCTTTCGCGTCTCTCCAATGCCGCCGCTGAGATCACGTCCGGCCTCGAAGGCTTCGCGTTCCAGGATTCGATCAACGCCGCCTACGGGTTTGCGTGGAACGAGTTCTGCGACTGGTACCTGGAGGCGGTCAAGGACCGCCTGCGCGACGGCGACTCCGCCGCGCAGGATGTCGCGTATTACTGCCTCGACAACCTTCTTCGGCTTCTGCATCCGATGATGCCGTTCGTCACCGAGGAGCTCTGGTCACGACTGCCCGGCGACCGCGACTACGTGATGAGGACAGATTGGCCCGATCTCGCCGGCCGTTTCGTCGATCCAGGCTCCGAGGAGGAGTTCGAGCAGGTGATGGGGATCGTCGAGGAGGTGCGCGGCCACCGCCAGGCAGCCGGCGCGCCGCCTCGCGGTGGATCGCTGCACCTGGATCGCGCCGTCGGTGACACGGCGGCCGGCCTGGTCGCAAACCTCGCGCACGTCGACCTCGTGGACGCGATGGACGCGCGAGGCACGCCGCTGGCGATCGTCGCCGGTCGGGTCAGCTTTCCCGCGGGGACCGGCGACGCACGTCGCGAAAAGAAGCGCCAGCGCTTGCAGGAGGACCTCGACAAGACGGAGGCCAGGCTCGCCAACCAGGACTTCCGCGAGAAGGCGCCGGCCGAGGTTGTCGCCAACCTCGAGGATCGCGCCACCGGGCTCCGCGAGGCGCTCGAGAGACTGACCGCCGGACAATAGACGGCGCATGCCGTCAGCCGCCGTCGCTGCGCCGATCGTTTTCCCCCTGATCGTGGCGGCGGTGATCGCCGCCTTCGGCCTGGCCGGGATCAACCTCGGCCGGCCGGCCGCCGCTGTCGGCGCGTGGTCGGCCGCGGCCGCGCTGCTGGCTGCGTGGCTGCCCATCCGTTCTTCGCTCGAGCTCGTGCTCGGCCAGCTCGGCTACGGCTCGGCCCTCGACCTCCGACTCGACGGCGTCAGCTTCGCCTTCGGCCTGCTGATCGTCGTACCCGCGGCGGTGCTGCTCACGCTGCAGCCCCGCCCATGGGCGGATGCGGCGATCGCGTTGGTCGGCATGGCAGCCTCGGTCGCGGCCGTCGAGGCAGGTGGCGTCGTCCTGACCGCGATCGCGGGCGGGACGGCCGCGACGGTCGCGGTGGTGCTGCTCGACACGGAGGACCCCGACGCCAAGCGGCCCTCGTGGGGATTCCTGCTGGCGGCGTGGCTGGCGCTCGCGCTGGTCGGAGTCGTCCTCCAGGTCGGAGGGGGCACCGCCGTGTACTCGGCCGTACCGGTGTCAGCCGTGACAGCGCCCGTATTCGCTCTGCTGGCGGCCGCTGCCGTGCTTGCGTCGTGTCTTTTGCCGTGGCGCTCATGGCCGGCGCAGCTGTGGACGCGACCATCGCTTCGGGCAGCCGGCATCACCCTGGCGACGCTTTTCCCCCTGGGCTTCTACCTGCTCGTGCGGGCGTACGAGCTCGGTGACGGACGCTATCCGTCCGCCGCCTTCAATATCGTGCTCTCGGTCATCGGGTTGGCGGTCGCGCTGTCCGCGGCCGCGCGCGCGCAGGCGGTCGCGACCCGGCGCGAGCTTCTCGCCGAGGTCGTTCCCGGTCTGGGCGGCTTCGCCCTGACGGCGATCGCCCTCGGCACCCCGCTCGGCCTCGTCACCGGGATCGTGCTGCTCGCCGTCGCCTCCGCCTTCGTGGCTTGCCTGGCGCTGCTGCCAGATCGGGCCGGGATCGAATCGATGGTGGCGATCGCCGCCGCCGTCGGGCTGCCTCCAAGCGTGGCGTTCGGCGCTCGCGTGCTGGGCATCGAGGCCACGTTCGAAGCAGGCGATTTTCTCGGGCTGATCGGCGTCGCCGGCGCGATCACATGGGCCGTGTGGATGGTCGCCGGTGCGCGCGCCATCGGACTGCCCGGTGGACGCGGGCATCCGGCGGCCGAGACATTTCCGATCGTCGCGATGTCGATCGCTCTGCTGACCCTGATCGGTGGGCCCGCGCTCGCACTCTTCCAGGCTGGATTTGCCAATCCCGTCGCCGCGGAGGTCATGCGCTCAGCGGCAGGCACGCTCGGAGGCGGCGCGACCTCGATAGCGACCACGTCCAGCCTTCTGCCCGTGGTCACGTTGTTCACGCCCCTGCTCGTCATCGCGGTCGCGGTGTACTTTGCGACGAACACGCGGGCGATCCGGACACAGGCGCGACCCGCGCTGTTTCCGATCCCGTCGGCGCCGATCGCTGAGCGCATCCGCATCGCATTCAAGAACGCAACCGTGCCGGACGAGTACCGCACGGTCTTCAGCCTCCGCGAGCTGGAATCGGCGGCTGCACGCGGAAACCCGATCGTCTGGCTCGTCGCACTCGTCGCTCTCGGCTTCGCAGTGACGCGCTATTGATTCAGCCGGCAGCCGGCATCGTGGTCTGGCTCGGCGTCTCGTTGGTCGTCGTCGCAGACGGGCGGCGCGGACAGGCCGTCGGCATCGCGCTGTCCGCGTTGGGATTGGCCGTGCTGGCCTTTGTCACGGCGGGAGCGGTCGCGGCCGCGGCCATTGCCGCCGGCGGCGCGATCGCGGGGGCTCGTCGATTTGTTTCCGGACCGGCCGGTTGGGAGATCCTCTCCCCAGGCTCGACGCCCCGCCTCGTCCTGTGCATCGTGACAGCATTGGTCGCGTTCTGGGTCGCGGACGCGGTGACGAGTGGACCGGTCGCCTCGGTGCGCTTCGCCGTCATCACAGCGATCACGCTCTCCGCTGCGCGTGTGCTGTCGACCGCCGAGCCGGCCGCGCAGCTCAGCGCGGTTGCGGTCGTGGCGATCGGCGTCGCGTCTGCCGGCGCGATCGGGTCGACCGACCCGGCCGTCTGGCCGTATCTCGCGGGCGGCGTCGTGGCCGCGATCGTGGGTTGGCTGCCGTTGAGAAGCCCCAGTGCCGCCTGAAGCGATAGAGCTGCTCGTCATCGCCGCGGCGGCGCTGGTCTTCGCCGTGGCTTTCGCACCTCAGGCTGCGTCGCGACGCACTCTGCTGGTGCGCGGGGGAGCGGGCCTCGCCGGGAGCGCAGCCATCGCCGCGGTCCCAACCCTCGACGTCGCGCTCCTCGTCCTGCTCATGCTGGGCGTGCTGCACGCTGCGGTGGCCGGCACCCGATCGTTTGCCACAAGGCTGCGGCCGCCGGTGATCGCGGTCGGCATGCTTGCGCTCGGCCTACTGCTCGTCAGGGTGGAAGCCCCAGACCTTGTCGCGCGATTCGGCGCCGTGGGCCTTGTAGCCGGGCTCGCCGCGAGCATTGGCCTGCTGCCGTATCTCCACCCGATCGAGCCGGACGAAGCCCTGACCGCATCGCCGGTGGCTTGGCTCGGGTTCATCGGTCCGGTGCTCGCGGTGGTCGTGGTCGTCCGCGCGCAGGGAGCCCTGCCCACCGACGCCGGTGGCGCATTCGGAGGCATGCTCGTGGGTCTCGGTCTCCTGAACATGGCCTGGGGCGGCGTCGCGGCATGGCTCACCGCGGACGAGGTCGCTGCGTGGCGCTACTCGTTCGTCGCCGACTGGGGCCTAGTCCTCTGCGGCTTTGGTCTGACCGTCGCCGACGGGCAGAGGGGAGCGTTGCTCGTCCTCTTCAGCATCCTCGCGGGCCGTCTGCCGCTTTACCTCATCTCGCGGCAGGCGATCCGCGAGAAGACGACCACGCGCCGGCCGATCAACCTCGTGGTTGCGGCGGCGCTGGCCGGGTCGGCGCCCTTCGTCGGATTCGGCGCGCGGATCCTCCTGCTGCGTGCCTCGACGCAGATCTACTGGCCGCTTGCGCTGGTTCTCGCTGTCGTGATGCTGCTGTGGCTGCCGGGCTCGCTGCGATTGGGTAGAAGCCTCGGGCAGCCGCGTCGACGGCAGGCGCTCGGCGTCGCCCTGATCCTTGCGGTCAACGTCGCCGCCGGCCTCTACCCGCTACCCCTTCTGGCGGCGGCGCGGCTGTGATCTCACTACTGCTCGGGATCGCGGCGCACGCGGTCGCGCTCCTTCTCTATCCGGGCCTTGCGACGATGGTGGCGTTCGGCGTCGTCGTCGAGCTCGTGTGGATGCGCGCGAGCGCGGCGCAAGTGGCGCCGGATCTGCCGCGCCGCCGGCCATCGCCGGTGGTCGGGATCATCGCATTGGGTTCGGTCGTGGCGGCGGTTCAGACCGCCGCTCCGCTCAACCCGGTGCCGGGCGACGAGCGCAGCATCGTGCTTGCCGTGGCCGGCCTCGCATTCACCGCGTGGGCCGTGCTCGCCCTGACGGTCGAGTTCGTCGCGGAGCCCGGCCTGCTGTTGCTCGTGCAGGCGTGCTGGCTGCTCGCGGTGCTCGGGCCCGCGGTGCAGCCGGAGAGCCTGCGCCCTCAGGTCCTTGGCAACGTGCTCGTGCCGTCGCTTCTGCCGGTCAAGGTCGCGTGCGCATTCCTTTATCTGTTGTGCCTGCCTGCTCTCCTGCGGGTGTGGCCTTTTGCGCCGCCGGGCGAGCGGCGAGGCAAGCGCCGTCTCGACGCGGGCCGCATCCTCACATGGTTTCCTTACTGCGGACTCTTCACGACGCTGTTCATCACGCCACCGTCCGATGACCTCTCCGGGCTCCTCCGCTTCTTCGGATTCGACCTGCTGGTGGCGGCGATCGTCATCGGCGCGGGACTGCTGCTCCAGTGGCGCGGCGAGACGATCGCGCGGGGGATCTACATGCGCGGCGTTGCGCCGTTTGCTGGGCTTGTCGTTGTCGTCGTCATCGCGACTTCCATACTGATGCGTTAACTACTCGTTCTTAAATCACGGGCACGCGGTGTATCATCCACCGCGCAAACCGCCCCACAAATTTGACTTACGTCCTGCCCACGTCTTGAACATCGTCACGTCCGTGTTGGGGATCTGGTCGGCCGATGTTGGCATCGACCTCGGGACCGCCAACACACTGGTGCACGTCCGCGGACGTGGCGTCGTGGTCAATGAGCCGTCGGTCGTCGCCGTCAGCAAGCGCACAGGCCAGGTCCTGGCGGTCGGCACTGAAGCGCGGCGCATGCTCGGGCGCACTCCCGCCGACATCGTCGCGACGCGGCCGCTGCGCAACGGCGTCATCGCCGACTTCGAGCAGACCGAGCACATGATCCGGCACTTCATCGCGCGCGCCCACAACCGCGCGTGGCATGTCAGCCACCCCCGCGTGGTGCTCGGCGTGCCGTCGGGCGTGACCGAGGTGGAGAAGCGCGCGGTCACAGACGCCGCGACGATGGCCGGCGCGCGCGAGGCCCACCTCATCGAGGAGCCGATGGCCGCGGCGATCGGCGCCGGGCTTCCGATTCAATCGCCGGGCGGCTCGATGATCGTCGATATCGGCGGGGGCACGACCGAGGTGGCCGTCATCTCGCTCGGCGGCGTGGTCGCCGCCACCTCGGTGCGCATCGGCGGCGACGAGATGGACGACGCGGTCATCCAGTACGTCCGCCGCAACATGGGCCTGCTGATCGGCGAGCGCACGGCCGAGGACATCAAGATCGCGATGGGCTCGGCCTTCCCGCTCCAGCGTGATCGGTCGTTCCTCGTCCGCGGCCGCGACCTGATCACCGGGCTGCCCAAAACCGTGGAGATGACGAGCGCCCACGTCCGCGAGGCGCTGACCGGCGTTTTGATCGACATCGTCCGGGCCGTGCGCTCGACGCTGGACGCCACGCCGCCAGAGCTCGTCGAGGACATCATGGAGCGCGGCATCGTGGTGTGTGGCGGAGGCGCGCTGCTCGCAGGTCTCGATCAGCTCTTCGCGCACGAAACGTTGATGCCCGTGCGCATCGCTGACGATCCACTGACCTGCGTGGTCCGGGGAACCGGGATCGTGCTCGAAGAGATCGACAGCCTCAACCGCGTCCTCATCAAGACTCGCCGGGCGAGAGCGCTTCGGACCTAACCTCATGTATGGGGCGAAGAGCTCATCTCGCTCCACCGGGCTCTTCTTTGTGCTCTGCGCCTTGATGCTGCTGCTCGCGATGCTGAGCCAGCAGGTGTGGGCGACGGGCGCGCGCGGCGCCGCCAGGAGCGCGCTCGCCCCGCTCGAGCAGACCATGACCTCGGCGGCGGCGCAGGTCGACCGCGTCGTCTCGATCTTCGGTGACGTCTCGGCCCTACACGCAGAAAACGCAAAGCTGCGCGCCGCCGACGAACAGCAGCGCCGTCAGATCGTCGAGCTCCAGGCGGCTGCGAAAGAGAACGCGCATCTGCGCCAGGCGCTCGACTTTCAGAAGTCCTCCGGCCACAGGCTCGTCGCGGCGGACGTCATCGGCGCCGGGCCGGACGAGCTCACGCGCACCATGGAGATCGACCGCGGTACCGCCGACGGAGTCAAGCCGGGCATGGTCGTGGTCACCGGCGCAGGGCTGCTCGGGCGCGTGAGGGAGGCTGGTCCGCACGCCGCGAACGTGCAGACGCTGGCCGATCCGCAGAGCCGGGTCAACGTCTATCTCTCAAAGTCGGGCCTGCAGGGCACGGTCGCCGGCGGACAGGCTTCGCTCGCGCTCGACCTCCCGCATGCGATCGGGGTCACGGCGTCCAACGGCGACTGGGTGCTGACGAGCGGGGTCGGAGGCAGCTATCCGCGCGGACTGGTCGTCGGTGAGATCGCGACCATCGCGCACCGCGACACCTCGACATCGGACCTCGCCGAGGTGGCCTGGGTCAACGAGCCGGCAAATGTCAGCTTCGTCCTCGTGATCACGGACTTCACTCCGTCGTGAGGCGGATTGCCGCGCTGGGCATAGTGCTCGCGCTGGCGCTCGCGCAGGTGACGTGGGCTCCGCGTTTGTCGATCGGCGGAGCGTTTCCGAACCTGGTCCTCATCGCCGTGGTCGTGATCATATGGATGTACGGGGTGCGCGCCGGGCTCGCCTGGGCCTGTGTCGGCGGCGTCCTCCTCGACCTCACGGCCTCGGGTCCGGTCGGCCCGCATGCGCTCGCGCTGCTGGCTGCCGCCTATGCGACGAGCCTGTGGGCCCGCAACCTCGACCGGCCCAACGCCGTGCACGCAGCCCTGACCGCCGGCCTGGGCACGGTCGCCTACTCCGTCGCGCTCGTCGTGACCGACGGCCTCCTTGGCACGCCGGCGATGGACGCCGGAGTCGTGGTGCGACTGACGCTGGCGGCAGCCATCTACAACGCCGCGCTGGCCCCTTTCGCGATCGAGCTCATCAGGAGGCTGCGGGCGCTCGTCCGCGACGCCCCCGAAACAGCGTGATACGGCTGGGCGGAGGGCAGCCGCGGCCACGCTGGTCGCTGCGCCTCCTGTCCGTGGCGCTGGCCGCACTGCTGCTCATCGGCGTCCTCATGTTCCAGCTGGCGCGGCTGCAGGTGACGGATGGCGCCCGCCTCGCGGCGCTGGCGCGCGCCAATTCGATCCGCCACGTCGTCCTGGAGGCAGATCGCGGCATCATCTACGACCGTCACGGCGCTCCGCTCGTCGAGAACAGCCCCGTGTGGAACCTCGTCGCGATCCCAGCCGGGCTCCCGCTGAACGGGACAGACCGCGCGACGGAGCTGGCCGAGCTGTCGCGACTTGCCGGCGTGCCCGAGCAGAAGATGGCATCACAGCTCCTGTCGGCGCCCGACCTGTACGCATCCACGACGCTGAAGGCAAACCTCACGCTGGCTGAGGAGCTTGCGGTCAACGAGCGCCTTCCCGAAATGCCCGGCGTATCAATCGCGCAGCGCTCCGTGCGGAGCTACGTCGACCCGCTCGTATTCGGGCACGTCCTGGGGTACGTCGGACCGATTGCTCCGCCGGAGCTGAAGGCGCTCCAGGCGCAGGGGTATCAACCCGATGAGATGGTCGGCAGGGTCGGGATAGAGGCGGGGCTCGAATCGTTTCTGAGAGGCACCGACGGATGGGCGGACGAGGAGGTTGACGCGCGAGGCCAGGTGGAGCGAGTCCTGGCCATGCAAGCGCCGCTTCCGGGCGACGCCGTCTACCTGACGCTCGACGCGTCGCTGCAGAGGGCGACGGCTGCATCGCTCGCCGCCGGACTTGTACGCGATGGCAAGACCGCGGGCGCCTCGGTCGTGATGGACCCGAGGACCGGCGAGGTCCTCGCGATGGTAAGCCTGCCCGGCTACGACACCAACCTGTTCACGCACGGCATCTCGCGGGCCGACTACTCGCGGCTTCTCAACGATCCCGACAAACCGCTGCTCAACCGCGCCATCGCGGGCCAGTACGCTCCCGGATCGACGTTCAAGATGGTGACCGCGACCGCGGGCCTGCAGGAAGGCAAGATCACCGCCCAGACGCTGCTGAGCTGCCCGCCTTACGTCAACGTCAACGGCTGGATCTATCACAACTGGGCGAGCTACAGCCTCGGCTACATGAATGTCGCCAAGGCGCTCGCGACATCGTGCGACACCTTCTTCTACCAGGTCGCCGCGATGGTCGGAGACGTCACCCTCGCGAAATATGCGCGGGCGTATGGGTTCGGCGCCGCGAAGGACATCGAGCTGCCAGGCGTCATGGCGGGGCTGGTGCCCGACCGGATCTGGAAGCAGCTGCAGTGCGGGGTGCCCGACCTCAACTCGGACGCCTGCCGGTGGACGGAGGGCGACACGATCACCTTCGGCATCGGCCAGTCCTACCTGCTGACCACGCCCCTCAACCAGGCGGTCTACGTGGCTGCGGTCGCCAACGGCGGTCGGGTGCTGCGGCCGACGCTGGTGAATGCGGTGCGCGATGTCGCGGGGCGGACCGTGAGCAAGGAGCAGCCGGTGGTCACCGGGACCGTGCCCGCTTCGCCGGACAACATCCAGGCGGTGCGCGAGGGCATGCGCGAGGAGATCAACCGGCCGTACAACATGAACTACTGGTTTCGCGCGGCCGGCGTGCCCGCGGATGGCGGCGGCAAGACCGGGACCGCGCAGTGGGGGGGAAGTGGTCTCGACCTACCCACCCACGCGTGGTTCGTCTTCTTCGCGCCGTACGCGCAGCCGGAGGTCGCTCTCTCGGTCTTTGTCGAGCGCGGTGAGCTGTCAGAGGTCGAGGCGGCGCCGATCGGCGTCGACGTCATGAAGTTCTACCGCGCGAACATCGCGGCAATCCGCGCGTGATCCTTCGATTCGACCGGCTGCAGCCCGCGCTCGCCGCGATGCTGTGCGTGCTTGGCGTCATGACCGTGTTCAGCGCGGGCGCCGACTGGGTGCGACAGGTCCTATGGGTCGCTCTCGGCGCCGCCGCGTATGTCGCCGCGACCCTCTATGACTATCGCCGTCTTCGTGGTCTCGCGCCCTCTTTGTACGTCGTGATGCTCGTGGCCTTGCTGGCGGTGCACCTCGTCGGCCACACCGCGCTCGGGGCACGGCGCTGGCTGTCGGTCGCGGGATTCCCGCTCGAGCCCTCGGAGCTTTCCAAGCTGCTGCTGGTCATCGTGCTGGCGGCTTACCTGTCGCGCGACGAGCGGATCACGTGGCGCGCGTTCGTGGGCGCGCTCGGCCTGGTTGCCGCGCCCGCCGCCCTAGTGCTCATGCAGCCTGACCTCGGCACCACGATGGTGCTGCTGGCGGTGTCGCTGGGGATGCTGTTCCTTGCGGGCGCGCGGCCGGCGCAGCTCGGAGCGGTCGTGACGGCGGGGGTGGTCGCGGTGCCGCTGCTCCCGCACATCCTCCACGGCTACCAGCGGCGCCGACTCGAGATCTTCCTCGACCCCACGCAGGACCCGCTGGGCGCCGGCTACAACCTCCTTCAGGCCCGCATCGCGGTCGGTTCGGGCGGGTTGTTCGGTCGGGGCTGGCTGCACGGTTTGCAGGGGCAGCTGGGTTTCGTGCCCGAGCGGGCCACGGATTTTGTGTTCGCTACGTTCGCCGAGGAGTTCGGCCTCCTGGGAAGCCTTGTGCTGCTGACGGTGTTCGGTGTGCTGCTGCTGCGCCTGCTTCGTCCGGCCGGCGTCGCGTCCGACCGCTTCGGCGAGCTGCTCGCCGCCGGCGTCTTCGGCGTGGTCCTGGTCCAGGTCGTCCAGAACGTGGGTATGAACATCGGCCTGCTTCCGATCGCCGGCATCCCTCTTCCGCTCATCTCGTACGGCGGCTCGGCGACGATCACCACGCTCGCCGCGCTTGGGCTCGCGCAGTCGGTAATCGTGCGGCGCCGGACGGTGGTGTTCCAGGAGGGTCCAGTTCGTCTGCGCCCCGCTTCGCACCACCTCCCCCCCGGCGCTTCGCGCCGCCTCCCCATGGATGGGGAGGACTCTCGTACAATTCGTCGCCGTGCCCAAGCCTGACTCTTCGTTGTCGGCTGTCGTCGCAGCCGGCGGCAAGCAGTACCGTGTCGCCCCCGGGGACCGGATCCTGGTCGACCGCATGGCGGCGGAGCCGGGATCGTCGGTGAAGCTCGGTCGCGTTCTGCTCATCGCTGACGGCAGCGGGGTGAAGGTCGGCTCGGAGCTCGAAGGTCTCGACGTCGACGCGAAGGTCATCGACCACCGGCGCGGACCGCGCATCGAAAGCCTCCGGTACAAGTCCAAGAAGCGGGTGCGGGTCCACCGCGGCGGGCGAGCGCACCTGACGGCGCTGGAGATCATCGCGGTGGGCGGTGTCGGCCTCGAGACCGCGGAAGAGGTAGAGGTAAAGCCAGAGAAGACGAAGGCGCGCGGCCGCGCCAAGGCGGCGCCGCGGACCGCGCGCGCGAAGCGCGCGCCGGCAGAAAAGAAGGCAGCGGCCCGCAAGGCCGAGGTCCCCGCCGAAGAAACCACAGACCAGGAAGCGCCGAAGAAGACGACGAGACGGCGCACCAAGAAGGAAACGGAGTAGATGGCGCACAAGAAAGGTGGAGGCAGCTCGCGCAACGGTCGGGACTCGAACCCGCAGATGCTGGGCGTCAAGGTGTACGGCGGCCAGCGTGTGAATGCGGGCACGATTCTCGTGCGCCAGCGCGGCACCAAGATTGCCCCTGGCACGGGCGTGGGCCTCGGTCGCGACGACACGCTCTTCGCGCTTGTCCCCGGCGAGGTCAAGTACGAGCGCGTGGGCAAGGACGGCCGCCGCGTGACGATCCAACCCCACGAGCAGGGCTGACAGCAGGCAGTTCATCGACTCCGCGCGCATAAACGTGCGCGGCGGTCACGGCGGAAAGGGTTCGGCCTCGTTTCGACGCGAGCCCTTCGTTCCGCGCGGCGGGCCGGATGGTGGCGACGGCGGGCGCGGCGGCTCGGTCATCCTCAAAGCCTCGAACGAGATCACCGACCTCTCGGGGTTTCGGCGCCGGCGCCGCTGGCACGCGGAGGCGGGCGCCGCCGGCGCGGCCGGCCGCAAGACGGGACGCAACGCAGCCGATCTCGTGCTCGATGTGCCGGTCGGCACGATCGCCCTCGACTTCGAGGGCGCGCTCGTGGCTGACCTGGATCGTCCGGGCGCTTCCGCGGTGGTGGCGCGGGGCGGGCTTGGCGGGCGCGGCAACGTGCACTTCAAGAGCTCGACGCGACGGGCCCCCGACTACGCGGAGCAGGGACTGAGCGGCGAAGAGGGCGAGCTCACGCTCGACTTGAAGCTCATCGCTGACGTGGGACTCGTCGGTCCACCCAACGCCGGCAAGTCATCGCTGCTGCGGGCCCTGACCGCCGCTCGGCCCAAAGTTGGCGACTACCCGTTCACCACGCTTGACCCGGAGCTCGGCGTCGCCGAGGTGAGCGGTGTGCGGTTCGTGATCGCCGACATTCCCGGGTTGATCGAGGGGGCAGCCCAGGGCAAAGGACTCGGACAGAGGTTCCTACGTCACATCGAGCGGACGAAGGCGCTCGTCTACGTGCTCGACGGGGCCGCGCCCGATCCGTGGAAGGATCTCGACATCGTGCGCATCGAGGTCGCCCAGTTTGCCCCGTCGCTGGCGGGGCGCCCGCACGTCGTGGCCGTGAACAAGGTCGACCTCGAGCCCGCGCGCAAACTTCGGGCCCGGACGCGGCGGCGCGATGTGTTCTTCATCTCCGCCAAGACGGGCGTAGGCCTGCCTGAGCTCGCGTCCGCCGTCGCCTCCCTCGTCGCCTCGGCGCCGGCGCCGCAAATCGCCGCGGCGGCCAAGGTGACGAAGCTGCATCCTCGGGGTGGCCCACAGCTGGCGGTGGAGAAGAAAGGTGGCGTCTACATCGTGCACGGTGAGCGGGTCGAGAGGCTCCTCGAGCGCTTCGATCTCGAAACCGAAGGAGGCCTTGAACGCTTTCAGTCGGAGCTCGACCGCCTCGGCGTGAACCGTGCGCTCGAGTCGGCCGGGGTCGAACCGGGCGACACGGTGCGGATCTCAGCGGCGGAGTTCGAGTACCAGCCGTGAGGATTGGAATTCTCGGCGGCACGTTCGACCCGATCCACGTCGGTCACCTCGCTGCCGCGCACGTGGCGATGGAATGCGCCCGTCTCGACCGCGTGCTGTTCATCCCGAGCGCGACCCCGCCGCATCGAGGCCCTGCGGAGGCCGATGCGACCCACCGCCTGGAGATGTCCAGGCTCGCCATCGGGGACGAAAAGAGATTTGAAGTGAGCGACGTGGAAGTTCGGCGGGGCGGTAAGTCGTTCACGTCGGACACGGTCCGGGAGCTGAAGCGACAGCATCCGGCCGACGAGCTGTTTCTGATCCTCGGCTGGGACGCGGCGCGGCTGTTCTCGACCTGGCACGAGCCCGAGGGCATCCGCACCGAGGCCTCGGTCGTCGTGATCGGCCGGCCGGGAACCCAGGCGCCGGCGGCCGCGGACCTCAGGGCAGCGGGCCTGGATCCCGATCGGACCGTGCTGTGCCTCGGCGGAACTCCCGACATCTCGGGAAGCGAGCTTCGCGAGTCGCTTGCCAGGGGTGAGCCCGTGGGCGACTGCCTCCCGCCTGCCGTGGAGCGGTACATCGCCGAGCACGGCCTTTATGGGGACTCCTCATAATCGTTAAGTTGGCCGCGGAACGGACAAGGCGACTCACGCCGCTCCAGCTCGCGCGATTGCTGCGGGGCGCGGCGACCGAAAAGAAGGCCTGGGACCCCGTGATCATCGACGTGCGCGACAAGACGTCCGTCGCCGACTATTTCGTGATCACCGAGGGTGAGACCGACCGGCAGGTGCGAGCGATCGCTGACGGGATGGTGGAAGCTGCCAGGGCGAAGGACCGGAGGCCGTTGGCGGTCGACGGCTACGACGACGCAGGATGGATCCTGCTCGACTTCGATTCCGTCCTCGCGCACGTGTTCCTGCCGGGGGAGCGGTCGTACTACGACCTGGAGAGCCTGTGGGCGCCGGCGGCGAAGCGGCGACGCAAGGCGGCCAGCGCGTAGTCCGGCTCATCAGGCGTTGGGGCGGCCCAAAACCCCGGATAGTCCGGACTATCCGAAGAAGTTAGATCAGCTGCGCGTAGCGGTCGAAGATCTCCCTCAGCTCGGCGGGTGGCTCGACGCGGTGCTTCTTCATCACGTCGAACAGGCTGAGGATGTGGCGGACGCCGGCGAGCGTGACCCCCTTCTCGCGCGTGAGGTGCTGGATGACCTGCACCTTGCTGATGTCGCGCTGTGAGTAGCGGCGCCGATTGGTCGTCGTGCGGTGCGGTTCGATGAGCTGCGCGTCTTCGTAGAGCATCAGCGTGCGTGGATGCGTTTCCAGGATCTCGGCCGCCACGCTGATCGTGTACAGCGGTTTGTCGAGATCGCTGAACGATTGATGCTGGCCGCTTTGTGCGTTGCGTCGGTTCACGATCATCAATGCAGAGACTTGAAGACCTGGATGATGGCCGGCCCGAGGAGGACGATCCACAGCACCGGGAAGATACAACCGACCATAGGAAACACCATTCGCGAAGACGCCTGCGCCGCGCGCTCCTGCGCACCCTGGCGCTGGCGCCGGCGCATCTCGGTGGCCTGGACGCGCAGCAGGCGGGCGATCGGCACGCCCATCTGGTCCGACTGGACGATCGACTCCACCAGGTGATGCAGGTCGGGCACGCCCGCGCTGTCCGCCATGTGCTCGAGCGCGGCCATGCGCGGCCGGCCGAGCCGGATCTCGCGCAGCACCTTGCCGATCTCGTCGCCCAGGGCGTTGTGGAATCGCTCGGTGATGCTGAGCAACCCCTCGTCGAGACTCATGCCTGACTCAACCACGAGGGTCAGCAGGTCGGTCGCTTCGGCGAGCGACCGCTGGATCTGCCGGCGGCGCTGTCCGATCAGCTGTCCGAGCCACAGCCCCGGCAGCAGGAACCCGGCGATCGCAAATATCGCGCCCGCGAGCGGCACCGACACGAACACCGGCATGCCGATCGGTAGGACCAGTCCCAGAGCCAGCCCGACCACCGCCATCAGCGCGGCGCTGCTGTAGCGGACCGCCTGGAAGCCTGCCGGCGTGAGACCTGCGGGGTTGCCGGCCTGGCTGAGCTTGTGCCGGATCTGGATGGCTGTGGCGTCCGGCATCCGCGACACGGGCCGAAGAAATGTCTCGAGCTGCTTGACGAGTGTCTGTCGCGGCGCGCGCGCAACCACACCGCCGTTGGCCGCCGCTGTCGCGCGCAGCTGGTCGATCGCGATGAAGTAGGCAAAGATGATCATCCCGCAGATGACGCCAGCGACGAGCGCGATTGTGAACACCGGCTACGACTCGAGCGCCGTCATGCGCCGGATCAGCAGGTTGCCGATCAAGACCATGAAGCCCGCGAATCCCAGCAGCACGTAACCGATCCAAGTGCTCGTCATCGGCGCGTAGTAGCCGGGCACGAAAACATAGAGACCGAGCGCGAGCAGGATGGGAAGGCCCGTGATGATGCTCGCCGACGCCCGCGATTGCGCGGTCAGCACGCTCATGTCTCGTTTGGTCTGAAGGCGGTCGCGAAGCGTGTCGCTGATGTTGTCGAGCACCTCGGCCAGGTTCCCGCCCACTCGGATGTGGAGCAGGATGGCGGTCACGATGAACTCGAGGTCGGGGCTGTTGATGCGCAAGAGCAGCGAGCTGAGAGCGTCCTCGACCGACGTTCCGAGTGTGATCTCTGTGGCGACGCGCTCGAACTCGGTCGACACGGGCGGCTGCGATTTCGACGCCACGGTCTCGAGCGCGCGATCGATCGCGTAGCCGGTCTTGAGCGAGTTCGACAGCAGCTGCAGCATGCTCGCGAGCTGGTCGTTGAACTGCATCTGGCGGCGCCGCTGCAGGTAGGCGACCACCAGCGGCGGGACGACGTAGCCCACGGCGCCGAGGATCAGCGGGCCGGCAGAGAAACCAAAGCGGAAGAGCCCGATCAGCGCGCCAAGCGCGACGACCGCGATCCTGATCAGCAGGTACTCCTGCGCGGAGACGTTCAGGCCCGCGCGCGCGAGGTCCTCGGTCAGCGTCGGCTTGCCCTCTTTCTTCCGGCGCTGGCTCAGGTTCTCCGCGGCCGGCTTCAGCAATCGCTCGACGAGCTCTCGCGGAGTGGCGCGTGGCGGCTGGGCGCCCGGCGGCTGGGACAGCACGAGGTCCTTGCGGACCTTGTCGAGGGCCCAGAAGAACACGAAGACGGCCGCCGCCATGGGAACGGCAACGACAATCGGCGCCGGAAGGCTCATCTAAAAGAGGGTCGGGTAGTTGGCCTGGATGACCGGCAGCGTGACACCCTTGGCGTCGTTCACGCTTGGACACTTCGGGTCAGGGTTCGAGGCGCCGGGCGAGTAGTCCTGGTACGACTCGAGCGTGTACTTGAGTGACGCGTACGTGAGGAACCAGGTGATGACCTCGGCCTCGCACTGCGTCACCACCACGGTCAGGCTGCTGGCGGTCGTACTGCCGCTGGTCGAGGCCGATCCGACCTTGATCACGTGCAGCTGGGTGAAGATCGTCTTGTCCGCCACCTTGCCGTTGCTCGATACAGTCGCGATCACCGAAATGTAGTCGCCCGGCTGGATGTAGTCGGCCACGCCCTGCTGCTCGCTGGTCGGGATCGTCAGGGCGACGTAGCCCTTGGGGATGGCAAGGTACTCCGCCTGCGCACCGAGGGCCTGGTTCGGCTTGGCGACCTCGTTGGAACTGACCAGCTGTCCGCTCGAGATCGTCACGAGGGGCACCATGCCCGCGACCTCGTTGACGCTGCTGAAGTACACCTTCGGGTAGTTGCTCGGCACGTTGAGGGTGCGTGTTCCGAGATCGCCGGCGCCGATCGGGATGCGCGGCTGCAGGTCCCTGGTGGCGACCACCACCGTCTGCTGGGGACTCGCAGTGCCCGCGCTTGCGTTGAGCGCGACGAGGACGAACGCGACGATCACGAGCAGCGCGAGCAGGATGCCGAGAAGGGTGAATGGCCGGCGCGAAGTAATTGCGCTAAACGTCCGCAAGGCCGACCAATCATAGGCAAGATATGCCGGTGCCGAGCCCCCTTAAATTGACAGTGAAAACGGTACATTCGCACCAATCCGGCCAGTCCCTGGTCGAGTTCGCCGCCTCTTCCGTGGTGCTCCTTTTGCTGGTTGGCGGGCTCGTCGACATCGGCCGCTCGATCTACGTCCAGGAGTCGCTTTCCAACGCCGTTCGGGAGGGCGCGAGGCACGCCGTCTGGTTCGACGCTCCGACCATGTCCCATCCCTACCTCGACGACGCCTCGATCAAGGCGACCGTCGATGCCGAGCTGGCCGCGATCTCGCTCCCGGCCTCGGTCCTCAAGAACCCGGCGACCACCTGCCCCAACCCGACCGACGGCAACGGGTCGCACAACCCCCCGTATGGATCGCCGGCCTATCCGCCGACGGCCAACCAGCCCTGGCTCTACATCTGCTACAACAACACGCCCGGCCTCGACTACACCGCCCCTGCGACGAACATGGGGCAGCTCGACGTCAACGTGATCGTTCTCTACACCTACGGGCCGCTGACCCCTCTCGTCAAGTCGCAGTTCGGCGTCTTCCAGGTCGCGGTGAACCAGCACATGACGGTGCAAGGGAGTTAGAGGATTGCGTCGTGCGCAGGCCGGGTTCACCCCGGCCGTCTCCCAGCGCTCTCCTTCCAGGCGCCTCCGGGCGTTGCGCGCAGCAGGAGGGGGCTCGCGGGGGAGGACCGCGGTCCTCCCCCGCGCGTATCACGGTTCAAGGCAGTTGAGAACGGCAGGACAGAGGTCCCAGGCCCTCATCGAGTTCGCGCTGGTCTCGCCGGTCCTGCTGTTGCTGATGTTCGGCGTCGTCGACATCGGGCGCGCCGTCTTCTACTACGACACGCTGAACCACGCGGCGCGCGAGGGCGCCCGCACCGCGGTGCGCGCCTCCAACCAGCTCCCGACGGACGCCGACGTGCTCAGCACGGTGACCGGCCAGATGGTCGGGGCGCCCGTCTCCGCTCCGTGTCCGCAGGGACCGGTCACGACCTCGACACCGCCCGCCAACTCGGGGTGGGTCTACATCACCGAACCGAACCCGCCGGCCACCGTCGAGACGGCGCCGCCGCCCAACGCTCCAGGGGGCGAGGACAGGGCGGTGGCCGCGGGGTCGTGCAGCGCCGTCGCCCCCGCATCGGGCAACCAGCAGCTGCAGGTGACGATCCGGTTCAACCTCGTCCTTATCACCCCGGTCGTCGCGCAGGCGACGGCCAACCACGTCGTGATCACAGCTGCGGCGGTGTACCGGACCGAGTACTGATGGGCAGCCAGAAAGGCCAGGCGATCGTGTTGATCGCGCTGATGCTCACGATCGTCATCGGGATGGCGGCGATCGCCATCGACGGCTCGCGGGCCTACGCGCTGCGCCGTGACATGCAGGCGGCGCTCGATGCGTCTTCGCTCGCCGCCGGCGACAAGCTGCAGCAGACGGGCAGCTGGACGAGCGCGGAGCAGGCGGCGGCGAACATCTTCGCTTCGAATCTCAGGCTCTACGCCGGCCCGTCCTGCAGCGGCTGGGGCTCGCCCGGGGCCACGCCCTTCACCGTCACGTGCACATACTCCGACAGCACCGTCCTGACCGAAGTCGTGCGTGACATCGGTCCGCAGGGCAGCCAGTTCGTCGTTTCGGCGCAGCGCAACTTGCAGCTGCAGTTCGCACGCATCCTGACCAACGGAACGAGCCCGACGATCGCGGCGAGCTCGACAGGCAACGTCAACAACCAGCGTTACACGCCCGCGTTCGGTGCCTTGAGCTCGGCCGGATGTGGGGCCGGCGGCAACGCGATCACGGTCAACGGCACCGGGACGCTGAACGTCACCGGCGACATCGTCTCCAACGGCGCGATCTCGGTCCCGAGCGGGGCCGTCAACGTGGCGGGCGACATCTACGCCCGGTGTCAGCCGTCGGTGCCCGGCGCCGTCACCAACGCGTGCTACCCAAGCGGCGCGTCGGCGCCCTGTGGCTACCCGGACATCGCGGGCGCCACGCGTTCCGGCTTTCGCCTTGCAGACCCTGGGTTTCCGCCGCCGAGCAACCTCGGCAGCGGCCAGGGCTTCCCGACCTCCGTTGTCGCCCAGCCCGGGATTTATTCGAGCGCGATCTCCATCGGCGGCGGCCACTGCTGGTTCTTGAGCGGCGGCGTCTACACGTTTCAGGCGGGCGTGCTCAACACGGGCGACCTCGTCAGCAACGAGCTGAAGCCGCCGGGCGAGCCGGATGTGTCGAACAACACGCTGCCGGCGGCGAACCAGTTCTGGAACGCGGATGGCGCGGAGTGCGCGGGTGGGTATCTGCTCACGAAAGTGAGCGGCCCGAAAGACATCGCACTGGGTATCTGGTCTTTTGTCATCACGTCAGTGCGGACCGACACCTTCAACGGCACCGGCTACCCGCGTGAAAGTGCGCCATCCGTATGCCAGCAGATCAACCTCAACAACCACTTCGACAACGTGACGGTGGCGATCAGCAATGTTCCCGGCGCCACGTCTTACAACATCTACGCGGCGCCCCCCACCAACGGGTGCGCCGGCCCCTTCGGCCTGGCCGCCAACCTGCCGGTGAGCGGACCGGTGCAGAACACCAACACCAGTCCGTGTCCCATCTACACGGGCATGGGCTGCTCCCTGGGAAATGAATCGATAATGCTCAGCTCGCAGCTCGCCGCTCCGTGGGCGCCCAACGGCGCCGCCGCTCCGGGAACCACCGGCGCCTATCCGCCCGATCCCGAAACTGGGCCCGTAGCGGCCGGCTTGCCCAACCAGAACCCGGCGACGGCCACAGGTGCGCGCGGCGACAGGGCCAACGAGAACAACTGCGAGACCATCGGGGCTGCCTACACGTCATGTCCGGCGGCCATCACCCCGGGAGGCGTGGAGCTGTACTTCCCTGCCGGCGGATGCTTCAACAACAATGGCGGTGACCTCTACGTGTTCAGTGGCAACCAGTACGACTGGGTGAGCCTCTACGAGCCGGGCCCGGCGAACCCTCCCGCCAACGCGTGCACGAACACGTTCGGCGCCGGGAGCAACTCCGCGTACGTCGGACTGATTTACGCGCCGTCGGCTCGGGTCTCGGTCACGTCCGCGGCGGCGTTCGAGGCACCCGGAGCGGGCGGAATCATCGCCGACAGCTTCACGTTCACCATCGCTCTGCCCAGCCTTGCGTACCGCTCCACGTACGCGCCGGTGGCGCCGGCCAGCCGGATTACTGGGTAGTCGAGAGCTCGCGTTCGGCCGGGGCCGGTGGCTGTGCCTCCGCCGGAGCAGCCCCGTTGGTCTCGTGACCGTCATCACGCGCCCCCAGGTGCGCGATCCGGTGGTGTAGCGCCGTCACCGCTTTCGTGTCGCCCAGCTCTTCGTAGCGTTGGATCGCGCCGCGCCAGGCCGCCTTCGCGTCGTCGACCTTGCCAAGGCCGACCAGGGCGTGCGCCCTCGTGGCCAGCGCCTCGGCCCGCTCTCGCGTCTTGTCACCCGGCATCAGCTGCAGCGCGGCGTCGACCAGACGCAAGACCTCGTCGAATGCCCCGACCAGCAGCGCATTCTTCGCCGCCTGGGTGAGGAACGTCGCCGTCCGGAAGGGGTCGGCCGAAGTGCCCGCCTGGTACAGGTGGTAGCCGATCTCGCCGGCGTGGTCCAGGGCCGATTTGCCATAGGCGCGCTCAAGCGTGTCGGCGACGGCCAGGTGATAGGCCTGCAGCCGGGGAAGAGGAAGCTGGGCCAGCACCCGCTGCCGCACCAGGTCGTGCGAGAACCGGTGGGTCTCCTTGGCGGCCCCGACCAAGAAGTGGCCACGGGTCGCTTCATCCAGCGCGTCCCGCAGCTCGTGACCCGACAGCTCGCCGAACGCTTCGAGCAGAGGCACGTCGAAGTCGCGCCCGATGACGGCCGCGGCGACCAGCATGCGTTGGGCGGGTTCGCTCAACCGGTTGAGGCGGCGCCCGATGAGGCCGCGCACGCTCTGCGCCAGCTCGAGGTCCTCTTCCGTGTAGCTCGCCGGCGCGTGGGCCCCGCCGAGCATGCTCTCCGACTCCGACATATAGAGGAAGGAGTGCTCGACGAACAAAGGGTTGCCGTCGGTCGCGGCCTGGATGCCAGCCAGCTGGACGGGGCTGAGCGGCGTCTCGCCCATGCCCGCGACGAGCCGTTCGATCGAGTGGTCGGTCAGACGGCCGAGCGCGATCCGCTGCGCGCGCCGGCGCCTGATCAGGCGCGACACCGCGGTGCTGAACGCGCGCCCCGATTCGAGCTCGGTGTCCCAGTAGGTCGCGATCACGGCCATCCGGCTCGAAGGGAGGCGCTCGGCGAGATCCCGAAGCAGCGCGACTGTTCCGTCGTCGGCCCACTGCAGGTCGTCGAGGACGATCAGGAGCGGCTTGCCGCCCTGCACGCCGGCGAGAAACGCGTGGATCGACCTGAACAGCTGCTCGCGCACGTTGTCCACCGGAGCATCGGTTCCCGCGGCCATGCTCCTCACCTTCTGGCGCAGGTTTGGCGCGAGGCGCGCGAGAAGCGGTCCGGCGTGTCCGGCGGCGTCGGCCAGGGTCCTGGCCGTGGAGCTCGCCACCGCAGCGCCCAGGACCTCGCGGAACGGTGCGTACGGCTCGGCGGCGCCTTCGAGGCAGCGGCCGGTCAGCACCATCCACCCCTTCGCGGCGGCCTCGGCTGCAACCTCGGACGCGAGGCGCGAAGCCCCGATGCCGGGAGCGCCGGCCAGGAAGGTCAACGACCCGCCTCCAGTCGCCGCCCGATCGAGCGTCAGGCGGAGATCAAGGCGCTCCTGGTCGCGGTCGACGAATCCGTCGCCGGATGTGAGCACGCGCGGGACCTCCTTGACCTCGCCCGGCGATACCTGGTGAAGGCGCCAGCGGTCGGGGAACCCCTTGAGCTTGTAGCGGCCGCGGAAGTCGAACTTCATCTCGGCGATCGGTCCGACCAGCTGGCGAACGATCTCGGAAACAAGGACCTCGCCACCCTTTGCCTTGCCCGCCACGCGGGCCGCGACGTTCACCGCGGCGCCAAAGATGTCACCGCCCTCTTCGACGACCTCGCCGGTGTTGAGGCCGATGCGGATGCGGATCTTCCGCTCTGGGTTCTGCTTGCTGTACTCGGTGATCGCCTGCTGGATGTCGAGCGCGCATTCCACGCCGTGCCGCGCCGACCCGAAGCTGATCATGAAACCGTCGCCGAGACCCTTGATGCGGCGGCCGGCGTGCTGGCCGACCTTCTCGTCGATGATCGTCTCGTACGCCTTCATGATCTCGTGCGACGCGGTGAAGCCCCGGGTCGAGAGCAGGCGCGTCGACTCCTCGACGTCAGTGAACATGATCGTGACGGTGCCCTCGGTCTGCCCGACCGCAAGGCTGCCGATGATGGTCTCGGCGGTCAGCGGAGCGGCGGCGTTGATCGGCTGGCCGAAGCCTTCCGCGATCTCGCGCAGAAGACCCTGCGAGGCGCGGAAACCCGCCTCGCCCTGCGGGTAGCGCACGGCCTGCAGCAGGCCCGCCTCGACCGCCAGGCGCAGCTCGCGGCCCGCGGAATCCTTGCTCACCTTCTGGTCTCGCGCGTAGTCGCTGGCCTTCAGCTCTGCGCCCTCGAACGCCTCCGTGAGGGGCTCGGCGAGACGGAGGCTCAAGCCGCGCCGCGAGATGATGCTTTCGATCACGGCCTGGATGCGGCGAGACGCCCCGGCGGGGCCGGGCGGCCCCTCCGTCGTGCGGACGGTGGGGAGCATGCCGCTGAAGCCGCTCGACGCGGCGGCAAGCTGGCCCAGGGCCGTGGTCGCGCGCGCCATCGCCGTCGCCGCCTCCAGGGCCTGGCCGGCGTGGAAGTCCGGAGGCGAGGGGTAGGCGGTCGGATACGGCGGGGCGATGTCGCCCGCCTGCTGCACGGGGTAGACCACGCGCTCGACTGGCTGAGGCGGTGGAGCGTATTGCGGCGGAGAGGCGTATTGGACCTGCGGCGCAGCCGGAGGCTGCGGCGCCGCCGGCGCAGCGGGTGTCGCCGCCTGCAGATCGGCCACAGCGGCCCGCGCCGCGTCGATGAGCTTGCGCATCTCCTCTTGCATCTCGGGCGTCTGCGCAGGGGCCGGTTCGACCGGACCCGGAGCCTGAGACGCCGCCGCACGGGCCGCCGGCCGGTCGGAGCTGAACGGGACCACGACGACCTGGCGCACGATGTTCTCGGTCTTGCCCTGGCCGGAGATGAGCGGGTCTTTGACGACCGGCATCATGCTGTCCGATCCGGCCGGAATGAACCGCGACTTGGATGGGTCGAAGAGGTCCTGGTTCACCTGGACGCCATAGAACGCGGCCTTGTCGAGCGCGGTGGGCACGTAGCCGGTCGCGTTGTACTCGAGGCGCAGGTCCGAGCCCATTCCGAGCAGGAAGATGTCGCGGAGGATCGCGCCGTTGGCGTCGTAGCCGACGACCTCCGCGATCTGCGCGATCTTGCGGCGGCCGTCGGGCATGCGGGCCTGGTGGACGATGAGGTTGACGGCGGACGCGATCTGCGCGCGCACGGCCTCGAACGGGATGTCGATCGAGGCCATCATCACCATCGTTTCCAGACGCGACAGGGCGTCGCGCGCCGAGTTGGAGTGGATGGTCGACATCGAACCGTCGTGGCCCGTGTTCATCGCCTGCAGCATGTCGAGAGCCTCGGCGCCACGGACCTCACCGACCAGGATCCGGTCCGGCCGCATTCGGAGGCTGTTGCGCAGCAGCTGGCGGATCGTGAGCTCGCCCTTGCCTTCGACGTTGGGGGGACGGTGCTCGAGCGCGATCACGTGCGGGTGGTCGATCTGCAGCTCGGCTGCGTCCTCGATCGTGATCACGCGCTGGTTGTGGGGGATGAAGCGCGCGATGACGTTGAGCGAGGTGGTCTTGCCGGAGCCGGTGCCGCCCGAAACCAGGATGTTCATGCGGCCCAGCACGGCGGCCTGCAGGAACTCCGCCATGGCGGGGCTGAGGCTTCCTTCGTGCTTCAGGTCCTCCATGCCGAGGACCGCGTCCTTGAACTTGCGGATGGTCAGCGCGGCGCCGTGGATTGCGGCGGGGCGGATGATGGCGTTGACGCGGCTGCCGTCCGGCAGCCGGGCATCGACCATCGGGTTCAGGCCGTCGATGTGACGCCCGGTCGTTGCGACCATGCGGCGGATCGTCTCGAGGAGCTGGTTCTCATCCTCGAATCGGACCTCCGCCTTCGTCAGGACGCCGCGACGCTCGATGAAGATCTGGTCCGGACCGTTGACCATGATCTCGCTCACCGAGCGGTCGTGGAGCAGGCCGTCGAGCGGTCCGTAGCCGACCGCAGCGCGCAGGATGATGTCCGCGAGCGCGGATTTCTCCTGCGGGTTCAGAATGATGCCGTCTTCGAGCAGGAAGCGGTCGAGGTGCGTCCGCACGGCGCGCGAGAACGCGATGGTATCGCCCGTCGTCAGACCTACGTCGCGAATGAGGGCGAGGCGGTCGCGGAAATCGTTGGCGAGCTTGTTGAGGTCGCGGCCCTGGCTCGCGGCCGTCTCGAGGATGTCGGAGCGGCGTCGCCGGGGCGCTCCTGACACGGGCAGCGCGGTCGACCACATCTCGACGACCTGCGTCTCGAGCAGCGCTCCCTTCGCGGCGACGGCCGGGATCACGCGCGCCAGCTCGGGCAGGCGGATCTTGATCGGCAGGCTGTCGCTTTCCGGCGACGCGGCGGCATCGATGTAGACGGCGATCCACTCGCCGTCGCGAAAACGCAGGATCGCCTTGCGGTCGCTGCTGGCGTCGCCCGGATCGCGCTCGAGCCCGGGATCGTCGACCGAGCCGAACACCACATACTTGATGTCGCGATTGGGGATCATCCGCGGTCGCGTCTGGTCCGCGTTCGTGAAGATCGGGAATCCCTCGGGCGTGATCCGCCGGGCTTCCGACTCGCCCTCCTCCAGACCACCATCGAGGCGGTGGATGACGACCCTCATGCGCGGGGGCTGGGGCCGGGCGTCGGGTGCGGCCGGCGTCTCGAGCATGCTCATGACGCGAATCGCTCCGGGGGCCGGCGGCGGTCGAGCACCCATTTGGACCCGGGCATTCGTTTGGCCACGCCCTTGACCTCGGACGCGCGGGCGGCGACCGCGGCCGGGCTCGCGTAGCTGCCCGGCTCGACGATCACGACGCCGATCGAGACCGAGACGACCGGCGTGCGCAGGATGTTGCCGCTGCGCTCCTCGGACTCGATCCACCCGTGGTCGCGGTCGGTGGGGTCGTACAGGGCAGGGATCGCGGCATCGAAGCGCCTGGTGATCGATTCGGCGATCGATTCGGCGATCGCGGGCTCGGTGAGGATCACAAAATCATCGCCGCCCACGTGTCCTGCGAAGTGATGGTTCGAATGTCTCTCCTCGAGCACCTCGAGGATGATCGTCGCGAGCGTCTTGATCACATCGTCGCCACGCAGGAAGCCGTAATGGTCGTTGTAGCTTTTGAAGGAGTCGATGTCGGGGTAGAGCACCGCGAACCGCTCGTTCTCGACGAGGCGGCGGCTGATCTCGCGCAGGATGTCGCTGTTGCCGCTCATTCCGGTGAGCGGGCTGAGCCCTCTTGTCGTGGTCGAGCGCGTCATCACCGCGCGCAGCCGCGCCACCAGCTCTTCGGGGATGAAGGGCTTGGTCACGTAGTCGTCGGCGCCGGACAGCAGGTGCTCGACCTTGTCCTTCAAAGAGTCGCGCGCGGTCAGCACGACGACCGGAATGAGTCGCGTCCGGAAGTCGTCGCGAAGCTGGGTCATGATGTCGTCGCCTGTGACCTCGCCGATCATGAGGTCGAGCAGGATGATGTCCGGCCGCCACTCGACCGCGGCGTCGTGCGCCGAATGGCCGTCGTTGACGGTGACGCACTCGAAGCCCGCGCGCTCGAGCACACGCTTGACCAGGCGCAAGACCTGCTCGTCGTCGTCGACCACCAACGCGATCTCGTGGCGTGCGAGCGCCGAACGCGGGCGGTCGCCGACCGGCCTCGCGATGGTCATGGCGTGACCTTTCCGGGTCGCGGAAGCTTGTCCGTCATCGCGATCGCACGCTCCGCGGCGGTTTTGATCTCCTGTACGTCGGCACGGATGGCCTCCGGGTCATCGAGCTCCTGGCCGATCAGCTCGCTGTAATTGATGATCACCGCGAGCAGGTTGCGGAAGTCGTGAATGAGCACCCTGCCCGGGTCCATGTGGTCGTTGTTGTCGTTCACAGCTTTTTCACCAGGCGCCAACGATTGAGGTCTCCGTCCCGCTCGTAGCCGAGCTCGTCGAGCAGCGACCGAGCCATCGCGAGACCACGTCCCGCCTCGCTCTCGTGACCCGGCATCTCACGCGCCAGGTGCTCGTGGACCGGAGCCCCCGAGTCCGTGAGCGAGGCTTCCACGACGCCATGGACGAGCTTCAACCGATAGTCGACCGGCTGCTCGGTGCCTGCGGGCCGGCCGTGGGTCAGCACGTTGCTGCCGATCTCGCCGAGCGCGGTCTCGAAAAGCAGAAGGCCGATGTCGTCGGATTCGCGGCCGGTTGCCGCCCGCAGCTGGTCGACCGACCGGTGCAGGATCTCGAGCCCATCGTCAAGCCCGGCAAAGGTCGCACGAAATTCGAAAGCCCCATTCCGGTTGCTCACGGGCTAGAAGCCCGCGAGGGCATCCTCGAGAGTCGCGAAATAGGGAAAGACCTTGTCCAGGGTCGTGAGCTCGAGGACGACCCGCACCTGTTGATTCGGCGCGGCGAGGCGGAGCTCGCCCTGCCGGTTGCGGATCTGCTTGAGGGCCGCGATCACCGACCCGAGGCCGGTGGAGTCGACGAAGCTGACACCCTCCATGTCGAGGACGACCCTGGGCGGGCCGTTCTGGGCAAGGTCGGTCATGGCGTCCTTCAGCGCCGGCGCGCCTGCGACGTCGAGCCGGCCGGTGGGGGCGACGACGGTGACGCCGCCCTCGGTCTGGCGGGTCTGGACTTCGAGGGCCATTACAGCCGGAAGAGCATATGGCAGAAACCAGCGACTTTAGCCTCTCTAGACTGCATGCCCGTGACCGGAGCTGCGAGTCGGGAAAGGGTGCTGATCGTGGAGGACGAGGAAGCCCTCGCGAAGGTGATGGCCCGCACCCTGCAGAGCCGCGGCTTCGAGGCCGAGGTCGCCCTCACCGGGGCCGAGGCCCGCAAGCTCTTCGCGGCCAATCCCTACGCGCTTGCGCTGCTCGACGTGAGGCTGCCAGACGAATCGGGCTACACCCTTCTCGAGGAGTTGCGCGCCGCGCAGCCCGACACCGCCGTGGTCATGATCTCGGGCGTCGACGACCCAGAGCTGGGCAAGGCCGCTCTCGAGCACGGCGCGTACGCGTATCACGTCAAGCCGGTCGGGGCCACGCAGCTCTACCTGCTCGTCGTCAACAACCTGCGGCGGCGGAGCCTCGAGATCGAAAACCGCGCGATCGTCGCCCGGCTCGAAGGCGTGGTGGCGGAGCGGGCCGAGCAGATGCGCCGCGCGGCCGAGCTCCAGGCCGGCATGCTCCCCGCGTCGCCTTTGCGTGAGGACGGCTTCGAGGTCGCCGCGCACTTCACGGCCTCGCGCGAGATCAGTGGCGATTTCTACGACTGGCACAGCGACAGCGACGGCCGCCTGACGCTCTCGCTTGGCGACGTCATGGGCAAGGGTTTGATCGCGTCCTTGATGATGGCCACGGCGCGTGCGGCCCTGCGCGGCGTCGCCGGCGTCGAACCCCTCGACGCGGGCATCAAGCAGGCGGAGTCGGTGATGTCGCCGGCGCTCGAGGTCAACCATGCGTACGTCACGCTGTTCCACTGCACCTTCGATCCGCGGACGGGGGATCTCGCGTACGTCGACGCCGGGCATGGACACGCCCGGCTGGTGCGGGGCGGGACAGGGCAGGAGCTGCTGCCGCAGCGCAGCGCGCCGATAGGCATCTTTCCTGACACGCAGTTCGTCTCGGGCATGGTCACGCTGAATCCCGGCGACGCGCTCGTGGTGTTCTCGGACGGGCTGCTCGACCTGCGGCCTGACCTTGCGACCAAGGAGGTGCAGCTGCCGGGCGAGGTGCGGCGGGCGGGCAGCGCGCAGGAGATGGTCGATCTCCTGGCCCGCGGCGCGAGGGAGAAGGCCCTGGCCGACGACGTCACGGTCCTCGCGCTCCGCCGCCTGAGTCCCGGATCGTCCGGACGATCCGAGGTTTTGGAGTCGCCGCTGGCCCGTTAGTCCGGACGATCCGGGGATGGGATGGCCCGTTGCAACGGCTGGCCACATTTCGTTGCGGAACGGTTTTCTTAAGCCGGCTGAACCGCGAAAGGTCGCTACTACACTGTGGGGCCTGCGCACCTTCCATGCCGCCAGGGGGGGCGAGGCAGGGGAATCGCCAGGGATGGGTCAGGGGTCAGCTTCGAGGACTCGCATCCTGGTTCGCCGAGCCACGCCATTTGCCGCGATCGCGGCCATCTTCGCGGTCCAGACCCTCGCCGACCCCCAGCCCGTTCTCGCCTTTCCTCTCTATCTCGCGGTCGTCCTGCTCGTGTCGCTGCAGCAGGACATCGCCGAGTCTCTCGCCGTCGCCGGGGCCGCGGCCGTGGCCGGGCTCGTCGCGCCACTAGCCGCAGGCGACCAGACCAGCGACCTTGCGACCGCGATCGTCCTGGGCGCCGTCCTTGCCGGCGTCGCGCTCGGCACGAGCACGCTCAGCCGCCGCGCCCGCGCGAGGGCATCGGAGATGCACCGTCGCCTCGACGAGCTGGCGGACGCCGAGCAGCAGCTCCGGACGACGCTCGAGTCCGCAGGCGTCGGCCTCGCGCTGGCCGACCTCGACGGCCGGTTCACCCAGGTCAACCCTGCGCTGGCCGCGATCCTCGGCCGCGGTCGCGACGAGCTGACAGGCATGTCTGCGGTCGAGGTCACCGCCGAGCAGGACAGGCCGGCCGTGGCCGGCGCCGTCGCGCTCATCCGGCGTGGCGACGTTGCGCGGTGGGAGGGCCAGGTCACCCAGCAGCGCCCCGATGGCGTGGCGGTGCCGGTCGCGCTCTTCATGGCGAAGCTTCCGGGCTCCGCCGGCGCGCCGGCGCTCCTCATCCAGGCAAGCGACGCCACCGACAGCCGGCGCGCCGACGCGCTGCGCGACTGCGCCGCCGCGGTGCGCGGGATCATCGCGGCCTCGCCGGGGCTGGAGCCGGCGATGCCCGGGCTGCTCGCGGCCTTTCGCGAGAACCTCGGCTGGCACAAGGGGCACTACTCGTCGAGCCGGGCCGAGGCGCTCACGGCCGGCGACGAGCTGGCGGCTCGGGTGTGGCAGGCCGGTCTTCTCGCGGCGGAGGTGGACACCGGAAGGAGCGCGGTCGCCTTCCCGGTGATCGACACGGGCGAGGTCGTCGGCGTGATCGAGCTCTCATCGCCGGCGATGAAGCGCGTTGCAGACGACGAGGCGTCGATGCTGAGTCGCGCCGGCGTTGAGATCGGTCAGTTCATCCGCCGCGCCGAGACCGCGCAGGCGCTGCGGCGCAGCGAGGCCGACCACCGGGCGATCTTCGAGCGCTCGCCCATCGGCATCGCGCGTGTCGGCGGCGACGGCGAGCTGCTGGAGGCGAATCCCTCTTTGCTGCAGATGCTCGAGCACGACGCAGACAGCATGCGGACGGGCGCGTGGCCCGACATGATGCGCGCCTACGACCAGGCCGCCGCGCGCCTCGGCAAGTCGACGTTTCTCGCCGGCGTCACGGATGGCAACAGCGTGCAGGTGCGCGCCGCGACGGGAGCCGGCACCTGGCTCTGGATGCAGATGACGGCGACTTCCATCCCCGATTCGACCGGCCGGCCGGAGCACGTCCTGGTGATGGTCGAAGACGTCACCGCGGTGCGTGAGACTTCGGACAAGCTGGCCGAAGCCCTGGAGGCGCAGCGCGCCGCGATCGCGAACCTGGAGAAGCTCGACACCACCAAGAGCGAGTTCCTCAGCATCGTCAGCCACGAGTTCCGCACCGCGCTGACCGGGATCCAGGGATTCAGTGAGCTGATCCGCGACGGCGGGCTCGAGCCCGACGAGGTCCGCGCGTACGGCGGCTACATCTTCAACGATGCCGACCGTGTCAACCGGCTGATAGGCGACATGCTCGACCTCGACCGCATGGAGTCGGGGCGCATGACGATGCGCGCCGCCGACGTCGACATCAACGACATCCTGATGGAGGCGATCGCCCGTGCCTCGACGGCGACGGTGACGGTCGAGTTCAAGTCGGACCTCGACCCTCGACTGCCCATCGTGGCCGGCGACCGCGACCGGCTGATCCAGGTCGTCAGCAACCTCGTGAACAACGCGGTCAAGTACTCGCCCGAAGGCGGCACGGTGACGTTGACGAGCCGTGTCGAGGGCAAGTACGCGCTGATCAGCGTCACCGATACCGGGATCGGCATCCCGCCGGAGGAGATCGGCCACGTCTTCGAGCGCTTCCGGCGGGTGCGCAGCGGCGCCGCTCAATCGATCCCCGGGACTGGCCTCGGTCTCACGATCGTTAAGCAGATCGTGGAGATGCACGGAGGCAGGATCTGGGTGGAGAGCGCCGTCGGTCACGGCTCTTCGTTCCATTTCACGATGCCACTAGCCCCCGAAGGCGCGGCCGCGCTGCAGCTCCGCCATGGCTGAGTCACCCAATGGCGCCGCGAAGTTCACCGTGCTGGTTGCCGACGACAACGAGGTCGCGCAGCGGCTCTGCAAGCGCGTCCTCGAGAAGGCGGGCTACGGCGTGCTCATCGCCGCAGACGGACTGCAGGCGGTGGACATCGCGTTGGCGCAGAAGCCGTCGATGATCCTGATGGACGTCGCGATGCCCGGAATCGACGGCCTGGAGGCGATGCGCCGCATCAAGACCGAGGTGCCGGCGATGCCGATCGTGATCGCGAGCGCGCACTCCATGGCGAGCGACCGCGAACGCTTCCTGGCTGCGGGCGCGGACAACGTGCTGAGCAAGCCATTCCGCCTCGCCGACCTCATCTCGATCGTCGAGCAGCTGGCTCATGCGGGGTCGATGTGAAAGACCTCACTGGCACGCGGCTGGCGCAGTACGAGATCGTCGAACGCCTCGGGGGCGGCGGGATGGCGGTGGTCTATCGCGCGGTGCAGCAGCCGCTTGGACGTGAGGTCGCGCTGAAGGCGCTGTCGTCGGAGCTGTTCCAGGACGACGGTTTCGTAAAGCGTTTCGAGACCGAAGCCAAGACGCTGGCCAAGCTCGACCACCCCAACATCCTTCCGATCTACGACTTCGAGGTCATCGACGGCAACGCGTTCCTGACCATGCCGCTGATCCGCGGCGGCACGCTGCGTGACATCCTGAACCGTGGGCCGATGGACCCGCTCACCGCGTGGCGGTACCTGCGCGAGATCGGCGACGGTCTCCAGCACGCGCATGAAGGGGGCATCGTGCACCGCGACCTCAAGCCGACGAACGTGCTCATCCACCAGGACGGGCGCGCGATGCTCGCCGACTTTGGGCTGGCGCGCGGCGCCGGACAGCCAACGCACCTCACGACGATCGGCCTTGCCATCGGCACGCCCGGATACATGGCCCCCGAGCAGGTGATGGGACGCGACGTCGACCGCCGCGCCGACATCTACTCGCTCGGCGTCCTGACCTTCGAGATGCTCACCGGCCGGCTTCCCTACGTCGGCTCGAACCGGATGGAGGTCGCGTACGCGACCGTCAACTCGCCCATTCCATCGGCCGTGAAGATCAACCCCAAGCTGCCGGACGAGCTCGATGCGCTGCTCGCGAAGGTGATGGCCAAGGAGCCGGGCGACAGGCCGCAGACGGTGAAAGACGTGCTTGCGCAGATGGCGAAGCTGCCCCAGCGGCGGACTTCTCCGGTGGGCGCGCCGGCGGCGGCGGGCGTCTCGGCGAGCGCGCCAGCAGGCGTCGCTGTGCTGCCGCGCCCGCCGATCGCATCAAACGCTCCGGACACGACCTCGATGCGGGTGCTGCCGTCGTCACCCCCGGCCCCACCGCCGGCGATCCTGCACGGATCACCACCTCCCACGCCGACCTCCGCGGCCGGCTCCACGATTCGCACCCTCGAGCTCATGGGCGTGCGGCCCGCCCGGGCGCGCGGTCGCTTCATCCTCAACTCCTACTTCAGCAATCACGTTCACGTCGCACGCGAGGTGACTGGCGACCGGTGGCCGGAGATCGCGTACGCCGCAGGCCTCGTGCAGTACATCGAACAGGACGCGCCGCATGACGATCAGCTGTCGTCGCCGGTCGAATCGCTGTCGCGTTTGAACGAGGCCTTCGAAACGATCTACGGCCCCGAGGCGGAGGACATGATCCGTTCCTGGGGCCGCCGAGCTGCGGAGCGATGGCTGGCCGAGGGCCGTCACGGCCTCGGCGGCCCGCGCCGATTTGTTCCCGGGCGCCAGCGCAAGCTGGCCGGCGTGGTCAAGAACTTCAGCGATGCGATGGACAACGTGCGCGGCGAGCACACGCACGCCTGGCTGCAGGTCGACGAGCACCAGTTCTGGCTCGTCCACTTCTCGAACATGTTCGCCCTGGGGCGCATCAAGACGGTGAAGTCATGCCACGTGTGGACGGCGACCATCGAGACGATCCTGCGATGGGCGGGGCTGGCCAACGACTGGTACGTCGAAGAGGTGGAGTGCGGCTCGGTGACAGGGACGTTCGACTGCGCGTTCGCGATCAGAGCGTCGGAGACGAGCTGAGGAACTCTCGGCAACTGCCCCCGTCCGGCGACTAAAACTCGGCTGCCCCACTCCTTTGGAGCGGGGGTAACATGGTCTTGAACAAGATCGCCCTCCCTCCTTTCTGAAGGTCCTCTGCCCCCCGGTGGAGGGCCTTCTCTGTTATGAGAGGGGCGTCGGCGAAGCCGACCCGGCCTTCGGCCGGGCAAGCGCCCCTGCTCTCCTTTCCGCTGTTGTGACTCATTTAGAGTCAGGGCATGGCCCGGTTCGCGATTGACGTCACGGCATGCTGGCGGCCGCAGCGCGTGGGCATGCTGACCGTAGCGGTCGAGCTTGCGAAGGCGCTCGTCGTGACCGGGGCCCACGATCGCTTTGCGCTGCTGTGCAGCCACGAGCGCCCCGCGGGACTCGAGGACCTCGACTGCGAAGCGTTCTTCGCGCCGTACCGCCACGAGCTCGCTTTGAAATCGCGCTGGCTGCCGGCCGTTGAGCCGCTGCTCGAGTGCGACGCGATCCTCTACCCCTTCTGGCCGAGCCCGCCCTTCCGCCGCGCGGGCGCTCCGCCGGCCGTGATCTTCGTGCACGACCTCGCCTTCCGTCTTCGCGCCGCCGAAGTTCCGTGGCAGCAGCGCCTGTATCTCGGGGCCGTCCTGCCGCCGGCCCTGCGCCAGGCGGCGGCCGTGCTGGTTCCGTCGGAGACGACGCGCACCGATCTGCTGCGCCTGTATCCGATGGAGGGGCTGCCGGCGAAGGTCCACGTCGTTCCCGAAGGTCTGCCGCCGGCCGTCGAACCTGGCCCGCTGCCGGATGGCCTGGAGCCAGGATTCGTCCTCGCCGTCGGCACCGTCGAGCCGCGGAAGAATTACCCGCGCCTCCTCGCCGCTTACCGGCAGCTGCGCGGCCGCGCCCTCCCCTTCATCATCAACGGCCGCCCCGGCGTGCCGCAGCTCGTGATCGCCGGCCGGCCGGGTTGGGCATACGGCGACACCCTGTCGCGGATCCAGGCCGAGCCTGGCGTCCGCTATCTCGGCCACGTCGACGAAGCGACGCTCGAGTCGCTTTACCGCTCGGCGTCGGTGCTCGTCTTCCCGAGCCTCTACGAAGGCTTCGGCCTGCCCCTGCTCGAGGCGATGGGGCATGGAGTGCCCGCGGTCGTCGGCGCGGCGGGGGCCCTGCCGGAGCTGGCCCTCGGGGCCGCGCTGTCGGTCAACGCCGAAGACCCGGACGCGATCGCCGGCGGTCTCGAGCGCCTGCTCGCCGACGAGTCGCTGCGCAGCAAGCTTGGTGAGGAAGGCCGGCGGCGCGCGCTCGGTTATACATGGGCGAGCGCGGCCGAGCTCACGCTGGACGTGCTCCACAGCGTCGTCGACAAATCCCAGAAGAGGGCGGCGTAAATGAGCGAGCGAGTTTCCGTCCGGGTCATCGCCGACCATAGGGTCGCCGTCGATCCACGTCGCTTCGAGGTCGTCGACCGGGAGTCTGAGGTCGTGCTGGCTGCGACCGGCCATGCGATCGGCGAACGCGAGGCTGAGCGGCTTCGCGACTTCGTCACCCGCGGCGGCGGCCTCGTCATGACCGGCGGCACCCTCGGCGCGTGGGCGGAGTCTGCGGCCATTCGTGAGGTCGCGGGATGGGTGCCGGGCGGGCGCGGACCCAAAACCGAGCTGATCGTCAGGCCTGACGCGTCGCATCCCATCACGCAGCGCCTCGGGCCCGAGTGGAAGGTCCGAGACGAGCTGCTTCTGTCCGAAGGACCTCCCGTCGACGCGTCGATCCTGCTCCGCACCAGCTGGCGCTACACCGAGCAGGTGGTGGCCTACGAACGGCGCTTCGGTGAGGGCCGGTTCGTCTACATCGGGCTCACCGGCGACGGCAGCCAGACCTTCGAGAAGCTGTTGAGCCGGTCCCTGCTCTTCGCCGCGGGTCGGACTCCGGGCACGGCAACCGGCGTGGGCCTCCTCGGATACGGCGCCATCGGCCGCGACCATGCGGCCTCGATCTCCGCAACCGCCGGCCTCCACCTCGCGGGCGTGTGCGACCTCTCCGCCGAGCGGCGTGATGCCGCGGCCCGCGACTGGTCGGTGCGCACGCACGCGCGATCGGATGAGCTGTTCGCTGACCCGAATGTCGACCTGGTCGTGGTCGGCACGCCCCCGAGCGCGCACACCGAGCCGGTGCTCGCCGCCCTCGAGGCGGGTAAGCACGTCGTGTGCGAGAAGCCGTTCGCGCTCCGCGCCGCGGATGGCGATCGGATGATCGATGTGGCTGCTTCACGCCGGCTCGTGCTGACGGTGTTCCAGAGCCGGCGGTGGGATCCCGACTTCATCGCGATGCGCGATGTAGCGCGCTCAGGATCGATCGGTGAGCCCTTCTATCTCGAGTCTTTCATCGGCGGCTACGACCACCCGTGCGACCTGTGGCACAGCCACGAGCCAATCTCGGGCGGGACGATCTACGACTGGGGCTCGCACTACTTCGACTGGATCCTGCAGCTCTTTCCCGAGACGGTGCGCATCGTCGAGGCGCAGGCGCACAAGCGCGTCTGGCACGACGTGACCAACTCCGACCAGGTGCGCGTCGACCTCACCTTCGCCAACGGCGCACAGGCGAGCTTCCTCCAATCCGATATCGCGTTTGCGCGGAAGCCGAAGTGGTACCTGCTCGGCACCCACGGGGCGGTGGTCGGCGACTGGGCCGACGCATCGGTGCCTTCCGACTTCCCGGCGCGCCTGAAAGTTTTCCGTGGCACCGGCGAGGAGACGCTGGCCCTCCCTCCACGCGACGAAAACGGTTTCTATCGCAACTTCGCCGACCACCTGCAGTGGCAGGAGCCGCTGGCGGTGACGGCGGACGAGGCGCGCCGCACCGTCGCGGTGATGGAAGCGGCCACCCAATCGATCGCCCGAGGCGGCGTGCAGATCAAGGTCGAGATATAGCCCGCGACATCGGCTGGGGCGTGCTGGGCGCGGCCTGGATCGCCGGCGTCGCGCTGCTCCCCGCGATCGAGACGTCGCGCAATGGCCGCCTGGTCGCCCTCGCGAGCCGCTCGCCCAAAAGGGGGCGCGACGTCCTCGCTCCGTACCCGAATGCACGGGTCGTCGATTCGTACGACGGGCTGCTCGAGCTGAGCGATGTCGACGCCGTCTACATCCCGCTCGTCAACAACCTTCACCTGCCGTGGACGCTGCGCGCGCTCGCCCGCGGCAAGCACGTGCTGTGCGAGAAGCCGCTGGCGATGAACGCCGCCGAGGCAGAGGAGATGGCGGCGGCCGCGGCTCGGGCGGATCGCCTGCTGATGGAGGCGTTCATGTACCGCTTCGATCCGCGAGCGCGCGACTTCGTGGCGGGAATCTCAGAACCGCTTCACGTCGAGGCAGGCTTTGGTTTCACGCTCGCGGGCGAAGGCAACTACCGCTTCAACGCCGCGCTCGGTGGAGGCGCGCTTTTCGACGTCGGGTGCTACGGCGTCAGCCTCTCGCGATGGATCCTGGGCGAACCGGTCGAGGTCCTCGCCACCGCGCGTTTCGCTCATGGAGTGGACATGACCGCATCCGTCCTGCTTGGTTTCGATGGCGGGCGCACGGCGTCGGTCTTCGCCAGCTTCGAGTCGGCAGAGCACCAGGCGGTGACTGTGATCGGACGCGGTGCCGTGCGGACACTCGAGCGTCCCTTCAACAGTCTTGTGGATCCAGTCCGGCCTTACCGCCTGATGGTCGAGTCGTTCGCGGACAGCATCCTGGACGCGCGGCCGGCCGAGATTCCGCTGAGCGAATCGGTCGCCAACATGCGGACGCTGGACCGCGTCCGCGCCGCCTTCAGCTCTTGACGAGCTCTCGAAAGGACGGGTCGTCATAAAGCGACTCGAGGTCCGGGTCTTGCGGCGCGGCCGCTTTGAGCACGTCGCTCACGGGGAGCGCTGAGGCGAGCAGCTGAAGCGCCTCATCGGACTTGCCCTGTCGAGCGCGGATGCATGCCAGGTTGTACTGGGCGTTGGCCAGGAATCGCGGCGGCGCTCCGGCCGCGGGTAGCTCGTTCTCGGCGTCCTCCCAGAGTCTCGCCGCGCGCTCGAGGGACCCGTTTTCCTTCCAGTACTCGGCGAGATGAAGCCGTGCATGGGTGTAGCTGTTGCGAAGCACCGCCTCGGTGGTCGTCGTGGCTGCGTACCACTTGATGGGCTGCTCGCCCAGCTTGAGGTACAGATCGATCAGCTCGCCCAGAAGCAGGTCAGACCGCGCGGCCGCATCCGCCAGCGGAGTCCCGATTCCTTCAGGCAGCTCCGCGTCGTTGAGCTCGTCGACGTTCTCCGACGGATGAGTAAAGCTCCGGCCTTCGCTCATGTCGGTGAGCGCGTTGCGTAGCCTCTCCCGCCACATGCCGAGGTGGAACAGGAGCAGTGCGGCGGGCCAGCCCTTCGGCGCTTTTTCCACCTGACGCACCTGCTCGACGAAGTCCTGCTCCGCCTTGCGCTCGGCTTCGAGAGCGCCGGGAATCGCGTCGGGATCAGGCAGGGGTCAGGTCCAGGGTCTGAGTGCCCTTGAACGTGATCGGGCCGGAAAGGCCCGGCGTCGTCGCGCTGCCCGCGGGCAGGTTGACCGTCAGGGTCGCGTTGACCGAGCCGGTGGAGTGCGTCTTGACGATGCGGCGCGCGCTCGTGTCGATCCACGTCGTCGTGTCCGAGATGCTCGTCCCCTTCATGGACAGGGTCTCGGCGCCGGCGGCCCCGCCCGCGGAGGGCGTACCCGATCCGCCGAGCATCGACGAAAGGTCGATCGTCATGTCGAGGTTGGTGTTCACCTTGCTTTCGATCACCGCGGTCTTGACGCTGCCCACGCTCTCGTCGCGCAGGTAGGTGTTGTTGCTGGTGGCGTGGATCGAGCTGGTGCCGAGCGGGTTCGGCTCGTCGTAGCTCTTGGTCCACGCGTCGCCGGGCTTGACGGGGTGGTCGGGAAGGATCGCGGACACGACCCCGCCCTGGGTGCCGGTCATTCCCGGCAGCGCGGTGCTGCTGCCGAAGGCGTTGCCGTTGACGCTGAGCACGCGTCCATCTTTGGCGACCTTCATGTCGATCGTCCCGCCGGTGTTGGTCGTGGTGGTGTTGGTCGTGCCGTTCATCGACATCTTGATGGAGACGCTGTTGATGTCGACCGACAAGTCGGCTGTGCCGCTCGAATCCACCGACTTCACGGTCACGGTTTCCTTCGCGCCGAGGTCCATGTCCAGCGGGATCGACATGCCCGAGGCCGCGATCGTGTACTTCATGACCAGGTGGAAGCCGTACTTGTAGGTGTCGCCGGTCTTGTACCCGAGCGAGATCGACTGCGCCTGGTTTCCGAAGTTGCCGCACGCCGCGACCAGGAGCAAGGCAAGTAAAGCGGCTCGCTTCACGGCGACGAGCCTACGCTAAGCCGCTGGCTTTTTCTCCGTTTTTGAGGTCGCCTCGTCGGGCGAATCTTTGGGGGCCTCGGACACGACGGCCGGTGGCGGCGCAACCGGCACGATCTGGCGGAAACGGCGCACCGCCTCATCCCAACCGCCGAGCATCTCGGCGGCCCGGCGGCTGCCTGTCCGCTGCAAATGTTCCTGGACCAGCGCCCTCAGCTCGGCCACGTCTTCGGGGGGTACCTCGCGTGCCACGACGCTGTCCGCGTTGAGCTGGCGCCACTCCACCAGGTAAGCGGTCCCGCCCGTCATTCCCGCGCCGGCGTTCCCTCCCACCGGCCCGAGCGCGACCGCGACACCCCCCGTCATGTACTCGCAGAAGTGGTCGCCCGCGCCTTCCACGACGGCGACGGCGCCCGAGTTGCGAACGCAGAACCGCTCGCCGACCCGCCCGGCGATGAAGAGCCTGCCGCCAGTGGCGCCGTAGGCGATGGTGTTGCCGGCGAGGACCGGATCTTCAGCCGCGTCGCCGGTGAACGGCCGAATGGCGATAACCCCGCCGCCCATACCCTTGCCGACGTAGTCCTGCGCCTGGCCCTCGAGCGCCAGCTCGACCCCCGCGTCGAGGAAGGCGCCGAAGCTCTGGCCCGCGCTGCCGACGTAGCGGCGCCGCTCGCCTCGAGTGAATGAAGCGCCCACGGTTCGCGCGGCGTTGTCGATCAGACCTGCAGGGGGAGGCGCGGAGGGCGCCTCGCCCTTGCGCGCGGCCACCCGCCTTCTGGGCAGGGAGACATCGGTGGCGGCAAGCACAAAAGAGAGGTCGACGCGCGATTGCGGCATGGCGGCCAGGAGCTCGACGCGCCCGACGACCTCGTCGAGCGTCCGCGCGCCGAGCTTCGCGAGATGCTCGCGCACCTCGCCGGCGATCAGATACAGCCAGTTGACAACATGCTCGGGCCGCCCGTCAAACTTCTCGCGCAGATCCTCGCGCTGCGTCGCGATGCCCGTCGGGCAGGTGTTGAGGTGGCACTGCCGGGCCATATCGCAGCCCAGCGCGACGAGCACTCCGGTGCCGAACCCGAACTCTTCGGCACCCAGGATCGCCGCGATGACGATGTCGCGGCCGTTGCGCAATCCACCGTCGGTGCGCAGGCTGACGCGGTCGCGCAGGCGATTGGCGACAAGGACCTGCTGCGCCTCCGCCAGCCCGAGCTCCCACGGCGAGCCCGCGTTCTTGATCGATGACAGCGGGGACGCGCCGGTGCCGCCGTCGTGGCCCGAGATGAGGATGTAGTCGGCGCCAGCCTTCGCGACCCCCGCCGCGATCGTGCCCACGCCGGCTTCGGAGACGAGCTTCACACCCACGCGCGCTCGCGGGTTCACGGTCTTGAGGTCGTGGATCAGCTGCGCGAGGTCTTCGATCGAGTAGATGTCGTGGTGCGGCGGCGGGGAGATCAGCTGCATGCCCGGCTGGGCGTGGCGCAAACGCGCGATGAGGCTCGTGACCTTCAGTCCGGGCAGCTGACCGCCCTCACCTGGCTTGGAGCCCTGCGCGATCTTGATCTCCAGCTCTTCGGCCCGCTTCAGATATTTCGGGGTCACGCCGAAGCGTGCAGACGCGACCTGCTTGACCTTGTTGTCGCGCCTGGGCCCGTCGTCGTCGTAGGTGTCGGGGTCTTCGCCGCCCTCGCCCGAGTTGGACCGCGCGCCGACCTGGTTCATCGCGATCGCGAGCGCCTCGTGCGCCTCGGGCGAGAGCGCCCCCAGTGACATCGCGGTGCTGACGAAACGCCTGACGATGTTCGCGGCCGGCTCCACCACAGCGAGCGGAACCGGCTCGGTACATTCCACGAGCTCGATGAGCTCGCGCAGCGACTGCGGCTCGACCATCGATGAGAGGCGGCGCCACTCCGCGTACGCCTCGGGATCACCACTCTGCGCGGCCCTCTGCGCCGCGCGAACCGCGAGCGGGTTGTAGGCGTGGTGCTCGCCCGCCTTGCGGAAGCGGACTCGGCCGTGGTCCGGCATCGGGTGGGCGCGCGAGCGCGCCGCCTCCTCGATGTCGCTGAGGTCTGCGCCGCCTATGCGCGACGGCACCGCCGGGAAGCAGAGCTCCATCACCTCTGCACCGAGACCGAGGGCCTCGAGCACCTCGGCGCCGCGGTAGCTCGTGACGCAGGAGATGCCCATCTTGGCCATGACCTTGAGCAGCCCCGCCTCGAGAGCTTTGCGGTACTTCGGCGATCTCTCTTCGCCGACGGTGGCGAACGCGAGGTATGGATGGACCGCCGTCGCACCGATGGTGATCAGGCAAGCGACGTCGTGGACGTCGACGACGTCGCCCGCGACGGCCATGATGTCGGTGGACATGCGCCGCCCGGTCCGCATCAGGTGCGAATGCACCGCGCCAACGGCGAGCGCCATCGGGACGGGCAATCGATTCGCGCCCGACCTGCGATCGCTCAGCGCGACGATGCCGTCGACCTCGGAGGCCTCGCGCATCAGTCGGTGCAGCGCCTCAGCGAGCGATTCGTAATGTGCGTAGGTCGCGTCGAGGACGACTGCGTCCTCCAGCACGCGGGCCAGCTCGGCCGCGCCGAGGACTGGCGACTCGAGCTCGAGCAATTTATGGTCAGCAGGGGCGCCCTGCGCGCGCCCGGCGGGCACAGCCGGGTGGTGTCTCCGCAGCAGCTCGCGGTCGGTGCCACCTTCCGGTTCGAGCGTCAGGCGCCGGGGGCCGAGAAGGACGCGGAGCGACATCACCGCCCTCTCCCGCAGCGGGTCGATCGCCGGGTTGGTGACCTGCGCGAACCGCTGGCGCAGGTATCCGTAGAGGCGGCGCGGCGTGCGGCCCAGCGGCGCAATCGGGATGTCGTCGCCCATCGAGTAGACGGGCTCGGCGCCCGACTCGCCCATCACGTCGACGACGAACTTCACGTCCTCGAATCCCCAACCGTGGAGCGCGTGATGCGCTGCGATGTCCGCGAGCGGTTCGAGGTCGACGTGGTGTCGCTCGACCGGCACCAGCACGCGGTCGGCGAGCAGCCCGTAGTCGTGGCGGGCGGCGGCGCGCTCCTTCGCGTCCGAGTCGCGGAGCAGAGCTCCGTCGCGCGTGTCGACCAGCAGCATCTGTCCCGGGCCGAGCCGGCCGCGCTCGACGACGTCCTCGGGGGCCATCGTCACGACACCAGCCTCCGACGCGGCCGCGACGATTCCCTGCCTTGTGCGCTGCCATCGCAGCGGACGCAGGCCGTTGCGGTCGAGGGCCGCGCCGACCACGACGCCGTCGCTGAACGCAAGCGCGGCCGGACCGTCCCATGGCTCGAAGCGGATCGACTGGTAGCGGTAGAAATCGCGCACCGGCGCGGCGAGGTCGCCCCGTCCCTCCCACGCGTCCGGCACAAGGCTCATCAACGCCTCGCTGACCTCCCAGCCCCGATGGACGAGCAGCTCGAGCGCGTTGTCGAGCGACGCCGAGTCGGAGCCTCCGGGCCAGATCGCGCCCCTCAGCTCGGGTTCGAGCTCCGCCTCGCGCGCGCGCATCCACGCGCGGTTGCCTGTGACGGTGTTGATCTCGCCGTTGTGGCCGAGCATGCGGAAGGGTTGCGCAAGCCGCCAGTCGGGCATCGTGTTGGTCGAGTACCTCTGGTGGAACACGGCGAGCCGGCTTTCGGTCCTGGGGTCGCGGAGGTCGACGTAGAAGTCGGCGAGCCGGGTGCCCGCCATGAGTCCCTTGTAGACCAGCGTGCGGCTCGAGCAAGAGGGCATGTACATGCGTACGCCGTCAGCTTCGGCCGCTAGCTCGATGCGGCGACGCACGAGGTAGAGCTCACGCTCCCATGCCTCTTCGTCGACGTCGGGAGGGGCGATGAGCCCGTGCCAGATTGCCGGCATCGTCGCGCGGGCTTTCTCTCCGAGTGAGTCGACGTCGACGGGGACACGCCGCCACTCCGCGATGCGCGCGTGCTGTTCCACGATTCCGCGGGCACGCTCATCCCAGTCGAAGAGCACGACGACCGCATGCCTCCCGAGCAGCTCGTGCGGAACCTGGATGAGCAGCCCTGCGCCGTCCCCGCTCTTGCCGTCGGCATCGAGTCCGCCGCGGTGCGCGAGCCGGGCCAGCGCCTGGACTCCGAGCTCCACGGCATCGTGGCCGAGCTCGGGCGTCGCCACGAAACCCATGCCGCAGGCGGCGCGGGCCTGGGGGAGCTCCCCCGGCCAGGCAAGGCGTGATCGAGACGAAGCGGGGGGCACTGTGTGTGAAGGCTAGCGGCGACCTTGTCCTAGAACTAGTGCGCCGCTCACAAAAACCGCGCGGATCTTGTTATGCGATCACTACATTCCAAGGAGGGACTGGACTCGGAGGGCGACCGAAAGGTTCAGCCGGGTCTCGGGTTCCTCGAGGTCGAGCCCGCTGATCTCACGGATACGGTCGAGCCGGTAGCGCAGCGTGTTCGGGTGCACCCGCAGGCGCTGCGCGGCCTGCTGCTGCTCGCCGGTTTCGAGGTAGGCGCGCAGCGTCGCGACCAACGCTCCCTTGCGCGCGCTGTCGTGCTCGATCAACGGGCCCAGGTGGCGGCGGCTGTAGTCCACCAGCCTTTCGTCGCTGATCGCGGCCAGCAATCCCGTGAGCCCTAGCTCGGGCACGGCGACCACCTGGCCCCATCGCTTGAACCGCGCCAGGGACTCCATCACGGACGTGACCTCGCGCAGGGCGCCGGCCACCCCGGACGGCGCCTCGATGGGCGCGCTGAACCCGACCGAAACGGTGAACCCTGGCTTCCAGTCCGCGATCGCCTGACGGACCTGGAGACCCAGCGCGTGGCTGCGCGCCTGGTGGTCGGCGACCTCGGCGCCGAGGGGCAGGAGCGCCACGACCTGGTCGGAGCGGCCCTGCAGCAAAGCCCGCGGGTAGCTGGTGCGCACCACTGCCGTGACGCGGCGGAGGAAGTCGCGCTTCAGCGCCTGGATGGCGTCTTCGGAGATCTGTCGCGCCTTGTTGAAGCCGCGGAAGTCGTCGATGTCGACGAGCACGACGATATGGCTGCCGTGCAGCGGGTATCCGACGTGGCGCGCCCGCCGCTGGGCAGCAGCCTCGTCGCCGTAGGTGCCGTGGAGAAGGTCTTCAAGAAACTCGCCCCTCACCCGGCCCTCGACCTCCGACAGCTCGCGCTCCTTGGCGATGGAGAGAGCGAGGACCAGCGCGGCCTGCTCGATGGCCATGAACGCGAGCTCCTCGTGGTGCGGCGGGTGGTCGAGGATGGAGATGTAGCCGAGGACCTGGTTGGCGGCGAAGATCGGCGCGATCAGCCTCTCGCGCGACATGCCGAGGTGGGGGAACGCGGGCACCTTGACCGGGCCGCGCTTGGCCTCGACCTCGCGCAGCGTGCGCTGGATCTGCGGATCGAAAAGGACCCGCTGGGGCGTGCCCTGGCGTGCGATCGTCTCCTTGCGGTGCGGGTCGGCGCTACCGCCCGCGTGGGCGAGGAGGTGGAAGCTCGCGTCCTCGACCACGACCGCGCTGTCGAGCAGGTCCGCCAGGGTGCGGCAGATCTCGTTGACGCCCTTGCCGTCGAGGACCAGCTCGGTGAAGCGGCGGTGGATCTCGATCGACCTCTTGAGCCGCCAGTGCTCGGCGTTGATGATCCGCTCGAGCAGCGGCGCCATCAGGTCCACGAACTGCACGTCCGAAGGGATCGTGAACAGCGGCACTTTCAGGCGGTCGGCCTCCGACAGCATCTCGGGCGGAAGCTTCCGCAGGTAGGGCAGCGGGCGCACGACGAGGCCGGCGCCGCCCGAATCCGCCATGCGCTCGACCAGGCGGATCTGGGCCGAGACGTCGTCCTTGATCGGAAAGCCTGTCGTGAACATCAGGTCGCCCGGACGCGGCTGGATCTCGGGCGTCTCCATGAGGCGGACCCACTCCACCTGGCGGTCGAGGCCGTCGGCGCCTGCCACGAGCTTGGCCGACTGGAGCACCGACTGCGCCCACTCGCGCACGGTCGGTCGCGGCTCCTGGACCTCCTCGTCGGCTAGCTTTTTCGTGGCCACGGTTGATTCGAAGCTTAGGTTGTCGGCGACAAGTGGGCAAGCCGGGGACTTGTGCCACATTCACTAGCGGTGGTTTCGACGCATCGCGTTAAATTCGGTCATGTCCTACGAAGAGGCCCCGGCCTGCGAACGCCACGACGCGCGGGTGTCGATGGAGCTTCGCACCATGCATTCCGACGCATCGCGGCCTGAGGTGCTGGTCGGCCTGTTCGAGTGCCCGGAGTGCGGCCACGAGCGGTGGCTGCCGATCAAGACGTCGTACGAGGACAGCGAAGCAGCGATCCCGGCGGCGTAGAAAGCTAGCTTTCTCGGATAGTCCGGACTATCCGGAGTTTTTCCGGTTCGGATTGCCTGACAGGCCGGACTATGCGGGTGTCGCGATCAGCTCTCGCAGCACCAGCGGCAGGATGCCGCCGTTGTGCATGTAGCCCACCTCGGTCTCGTTGTCGACCCGCGCGCGGGTCGTGAAGCGCCGGACCTGTCCGTCGTCGCTCACCGCCTGGACCTCGACCTTCTGACCCGGCTTGATCGCCTCGAGCCCGCTGATGGTGTAGCGCTCGTGCCCCGTCAGGCCGAGCGACTGCGCGTTCTCGCCGGCCGAGTACTGCAGCGGCAGGATGCCCATGCCGACCAGGTTCGAGCGGTGGATGCGCTCGAAGGACTCGGCGATCACGGCTCGCACGCCCAACAGCAGCGGTCCCTTCGCCGCCCAGTCGCGCGACGAGCCGGTCCCGTACTCCTTGCCGGCGAGGACCACGGTCGGTACTCCTTCCGTCTTGTAACGCTGCGCCGCCTCGAAGATCGTCGCCTCCTCACCATCGGGGAAGTGGCGTGTCCAGTACCCCTCCCGTGACGCGAGCGCGTTCCGCAGCCGGATGTTGCCGAAGGTCCCGCGCTCCATCACCTCGTGGTTGCCGCGCCGCGCGCCGAAGCTGTTGAAGTCGAAGCGGTCGACGGCTTTCTCGATCAGGTAGCGGCCGGCCGGGCTGTCGACTGGAATGGCGCCGGCGGGCGAGATGTGGTCGGTGGTGACCGAGTCGCCGACCATCACCAGGACGCGCGCGCCGTCGATGTCGGTGAGCGGCCTCGGCGAAGGCGCGAAACCCTCGAAGTACGGCGGCTCCTTGACGTACGTCGACGCGGGATCCCAAGTGAAGATCGGCCCGGTCGGCGCGGCCATCTCTTTCCAGTGCTCGTCGCCTTCGAAGATGCGCGAGTACTCGCGCTTGAACATCTCCTGCTTGACGCACTGCTGGATCGTCGCGTTGACCTCTTCCTGCGCCGGCCACAGCTCGGAGAGCATCACGGGTGTGCCGTCGGGCGTGTAGCCGACCGGCTCGGCGGCGAGGTTCTTGTTGACCGTGCCCGCTAGCGCGAACGCGACGACGAGGGGTGGCGAGGCGAGGTAGCTCGCCTTGACCAACGGATGGATTCGCGCTTCGAAGTTGCGGTTGCCCGAAAGCACGGCGACCACGCTCAGGTCTTCCTTGATCACCGCGGCTTCGACCTCGGGCGTCGCGAGCGGACCGGAGTTGCCGATGCAGGTCGTGCATCCATAACCGACGAGGAAGAAGCCGAGCTTCTCGAGCGGTTCGAGCAGCCCCGCGGTCTGGAGGTAGTCGGTCACGACGCGCGACCCCGGCGCCAGGCTGGTCTTCACGTAAGGATTGACCGTGAGCCCGAGCTCGACCGCCTTCTTCGCCAGCAATCCCGCAGCCACCATCACGGACGGGTTCGAGGTGTTGGTGCAGCTGGTGATGGCGGCGATCACCACGCAGCCGTTCTCCAGCTTGGCCTCGTGGCGTGTGTGCAACGCGACCGAGGCGCGGCCGTCGACCGGACCGCCCTCTTCGGTCAGGCGGGAGATCGCGTCGCGGTCTGGCTTCGGCCCGGGCTTGAACACCGTCGCGAAGCTGTCCCAGATGTTGGGAAGGGGCACGCGGTCCTGCGGGCGGCGCGGCCCGGCGAGGCTCGGCTCGACCGTTGCCAGGTCGAGCTCCAGCAGCTCGGTAAACCGCGGCGTCGGCGCGCCGTCGCCACGGAACAGTCCCTGCTCCTTCGTGTAGCGCTCGACGAGGTCGATCTGCTCGCGGCTGCGGCCCGTCACCTCCAGGTAGCGAAGCGTCTGGTGGTCGACCGGGAAGAGGGCCGACGTGGCACCGTATTCGGGGCACATGTTGCTCAGCGTCGCGCGGTCGGGCACCGAGAGACTCGAGAGGCCGTCACCGCAGAACTCGACGAACTTGTCGACGACGCCGTGCTTGCGCAGCATCTCGGTCAGGGTGAGCACGAGGTCGGTTGCCGTGGAACCCGCAGGCAGCGCGCCGTTGAAGCGCACGCCGACGACGACCGGCGGAGCAAGGTACGCCGGCTGGCCGAGGATCGCCGCCTCGGCCTCGATTCCGCCGGTGCCCCAACCCAGGACGCCGAGTCCGTTGACCATGGTCGTGTGGGAGTCGGTGCCCATCAAAGTGTCCGGGATCGCCACCCTGCGGCCGCCCATCTCGCGCACCTGCACGACCCTGGCGAGGTACTCGAGGTTGACCTGGTGGCAGATCCCCATGCCCGGCGGCACGAGCGAGAAGTTGTGGAACGCCTGCTGCGCCCACCGCAGCAGCGCGTAGCGCTCGCGGTTGCGCTCGATCTCTTTCTGGATGTTGCGCGTGTACGAGTCGCGGAATCCGAAGGAGTCGACCTGGACCGAGTGGTCGATGATCAGGTCGACAGGCACCAGCGGGTCGACCTTGCCCGCGCCCTTGCCTGCGCGCTTCATGGCCGAGCGCATGGCCGCGAGGTCGACCACCGCCGGCACGCCGGTGAAGTCCTGCATCAGGACGCGCGCCGGCAGGAAGGGAAGCTCGGCGTCGGGGGCGGGGGCGGGCCAATTGGCCAGCGCCGCGATGTTGGGCTCGTCGGTGACACCAGCTTCCACCAGCCGGATGAGGCCTTCGAGCAGCACCTTGACGGTCATGGGCAGGTTCTCGCCCAGGCCGGCCAGCGGATAGAGCTCCAGCTCTGTCCCGCTCAGCTTTTTTCGCCCGACCACGAATCAGATCGTACTAGCGGCTTGCGGCCGCCATGGATCGAAAGTTTCTATGTCTGCGATCGACGGCTGGTTTCGTCCTTGACAGCCCGCCATGTCCGGAATACCCTCCCGCTAAACCGATTTAACTCCGTCCTTGACCATGCCCGTTGCGACCGGCGGCTGCGGGCGGAGACGGTCTCAGTGCATAGACAAGTGCATAGGGAGGAAGACTTCGATGGCTTGGATTCGGTGGGTCAGGTCGTCTGCGCTGCTCGCGCTGACCGCGATGGTGATCGCGGCCTGCGGCGGCGGCGGCGGCGGCCAGAGCAATACGTCAGCGACCGTCAACCACAGCGGCACGATCACCATCTGGCACGGTTACGAGGGCACCTACCTGGACACCAAGAAGGCGATCCTGGACACGTACATGAAGCAGTACCCGAACGTGACCATCAATCTCGTGCACAAGCCGAACCTCACGGACGCGGTGACCGCGGCGGCCGGAGCGAGCCAGGGCCCGGACATCGTGGCGTGGGTCGACGACCAGATCGGCAAGTGGGTGAAGCTCGAAGCGATCAAGCCCATCGACGGCCTGGCCGGCGTCGACACCGGCTACATGACCTCGACTTACAGCAAGGCCGCGGTGGACGCTGACACATTCGAGGGCAAGCTCTACGGAATGCCGGAAGCCGTCGAAGCCATCACCATCCTCTACAACAAGAAGCTGGTTTCGGCGAGCGACATCCCCAAGACCACGGACGACCTGGTCACCTTCGCGCAGAGCTACGGCACCGCGCACCCCGGAAGCTACGGCATCGTCTGGAACCCCAAGGACGCCTACTTCCAGGCCCCGTGGATCTACGGGAGCGGCGGCTTCTACGTGAAGTCGGACGGAACCGTTGGGCTCAACACGAGCGGGACGAAAGCCGGATTCAGCTACGTGGCGAGCTTCAAGGGCGCGATGCCCCAGGGAGTCGATTACGGAATCGCCGACACGCTCTTCAAGGAGGGCAAGGCGGCGATGATCATCAACGGTCCATGGTCGGTTGCCGACTACGTCAAGGCCGGCGTCGACTACGGATTTGCAACTTTGCCTGTGGTCAAGGCCACAGGCAAGCCCGCCTCGCCGTTCGTGGGCGTTAAGACCTGGATGCTGGGCGCGTACTCGTCCAACCCGGGGCTTGCTGTCGACGTCATGAAGTTCTTCACGAACCAGGCAAACCAGACGACCATGGTCCTTTCGACCCGAGAGATTCCGGCGAACAAGGCCGCGCTCGCCGACCCGAAGGTCCAGGCGATTCCCGACATCGCTGGATTCGGTGCGCAGGTCAAGAATGGAACCCCGCTGCCCAACACGCCCTACATGTCCGCGCTCTGGGATCCGGTCGCGAAGGCGCTGGAGGCCGTATGGACTGGCAAGCAGTCAGTCGACTCGGCCCTTTCCGACGCCCAGGCGGCCGCACAGAAAAACATTCAGCAGCTCCAGTAAGAGATCGATCGCGGGGGGCGGCCGGTGCCGCCCTCCGCTTCCACTGAAAGATGTATCGAGTTCGGGCTGGGACCACGCTCGCGTATCTGTCGCCGATGATCATCGGCGTCGGTCTGATCAGTCTTTACCCGATCCTCTACAACGTCTTCATCTCGGTCACGAACCAGAACCTCTATCACTTCAAGCACTACTCGTTCATCGGGCTGACGAACTACCACAACCTCCTGAAAACGGTCGACGCGGACTTCTTCATCGTGCTCGCACGTACGTTCCTGTTCGTGGCGATCTGCATCCCGCTCTTCCTCGGGCTCGGGATGCTGACGGCACTCGCGCTCAACCACCCGGCAGTCAAGTTCAAGGCGTTCTGGCGCGTCGCGTTGATCGTCCCGTGGGCGGTGCCGAGCTACATCACGGCGCTCGTCTGGAAGTTCTTCTTCAACGGCGAGTTCGGAACTTTCAATCAGCTCTACCGACTGGTGGCGGGGCCGCAGGCCGGGCTTCCCTGGTTGACGGATCCAAACTGGGCTTTTGCTTCGATAGTCCTTTGCAACCTCTGGATGTCGTATCCGTTCTTCATGGTCGTGATCCTCGGAGCGCTGCAGAGCATTCCGGGTGAGCTCTACGACGCGGCGGCCGTCGACGGCGCCGGCGCGCTGAGCAAGTTCTCGCGCATCACGCTGCCGCTGCTGCGGCCCGCCATCCTGCCCGCGACGGTGCTCAGCGCCATCCTGACGTTCAACACCCTGAACACCGCGTACCTGCTGACTCAAGGCGGACCCTTTGTCAGCGCGGCAAAACCAGGCGCGACCGAGCTCGTCATGGTGTACGCCTTCCGCGAGGCGTTCCAGCTGTTCAACTTCGGTTACATCGCCGCTTTCGCGGTCGTCATCTTCGCCATGCTGTTCGCGATCACGCTGGGGAGCCTCCGCTTCAGCGGCCTCGTCCGAGAAGAAGCGCGATGACGGTTCAGCCGCGCGAGCTCGTCGGGCAACCTCTGGCCATCGGCGCGGAGGAGCGTCGCGAGGGGCTGGTCGCAAAGGGTTGGCGTTTTGTCTCGCGCGCGGCCGTGCCGGTCGTCATCTATGTGTTCCTGATCGCCATGGTGATCTTCGCCCTGTTTCCCGCCTACTTTGTCGTGCAGGCGGCGTTCCGTCCGGGCCAATCGCTGTACACGCTCACGCTGAGCCTGTGGCCAAGCGATCCGACGCTTGACAACTTCACCTACATCTTCACCAAGATTCCGTTCCCGACCTGGCTCCGCAACAGCCTCGGTGTGTCGGTCGGAACGATGGTGGCGGGACTCATCGGATCGGCCACCGGCGCGTATGCGCTGTCGCGCTTTCGCTTTGCGGGCAAGCAGATGACGTTGATCCTGCTGCTCGCGATCCAGGCGTTTCCCTCCGTGCTGGCGCTGATCCCGATCTACCTGATCCTCAAGACGATCGGGCTTGTCGGCTCGCCGTTCGGCCTCGTTCTCGCGTACATGTCGGTGGCTCTCGTCTTCTGCACATGGAACCTGAAGGGCTACTTCGACACGATTCCCCGCGAGCTCGACGAGGCGGCGCTCATCGATGGCTGCACGGTGACGCAGGCGTTCCTCCGCATCATCCTGCCGCTGTCGCTGCCGGCCCTGGCCGTCACGGCCTTGCTCATGTTCCTCACCGCATGGAACGAGTGGGTCATGGCGTCGGTGCTGCTGCTCGATGAGAACACGTACACGGTGCCGGTCGGGCTCTGGGGCTTGCAGAACGACTACCGCGTGCCGTGGGGTTATTTCGCGGCGGCATCGCTCGTGGTCTCGATCCCGGTGATGGCCTTGTTCCTGGGGCTGCAGCGCTACTTCCGGACAGGACTCACGGTGGGCGGCGTCAAAGGCTGAGCAGGTCTCACCTCGCCGTCGCAGCGGCGGCGGGACTAGTCGCTTTACTTGCGATCGCAGCCGTCCTGGTCTACCGGTCGGCGCCGCACGCATCGCCCAGCATCGCGCCGGCCGCCAAGGTGGCGTCGGACCACTGGACGACCGGGGACAAGGTGGCGATCGGGACCGCCGCCAGCCGCGCGTCAAACGTGTGGTTCACTGCGGTGCACGGCACGCTCGCGGATGTCATGTACCCCACGGTCGACACGGACAACCTGCGGCAGTTCGGCTACCTGGTGACGGACGGTTCGACGTTTCTCTTCGACGCGTCGACGCAAGGCACCGCGACCGCCGCGGTCACCGATGATCGCGCGCTCACGTTCGAGACCCGGGTCGACGACCCCGAGCGGCACTTCTCGGTCGTCAGCGACTACGCGACCGATCCCGCACGGCCGGCAGTCGTCGTGCGCACGCACCTCAGCGGCGACGCTTCCAGGCTGCACGTCTACGCGTACCTCGTACCCCACCTGCTCGGATCAGGGGCGGGCCAGTCGGGATTCTTCGAGGGCAATCGCGCCTTTGTCAGCAAGCAGGGGTCGTGGCTCGCGGTTGGCGACGGCCGCGCCATCGGCGCCCACGCGGCCGGCTTCCTGGCGCATGGCGACGGCTTCGACCAGCTCCACCATGACGAGCTGTCAAGTCGCTACGACAGTGCGGGACCGGGCCGCGTCACGTTGACCTGGGAGCTGACCGGCTCGGGCCCGTGGACGACGGTTCTTGCTTTCGGCCATGACAAGTCGGCCGCGTCGGCGGCCGTCGACGCGGCCCTCAAAAAGGGCGCGCAGCCTGTCTTTGACGCTTATCGCGACGGCTGGCGCGCCTACGCGTCGGGCCTCACGCCGCCGCCGAACGCGCACCCGCTGTTCTTCTACAGCGCCGAGGTGATCAAGATGGCGGAGGATAAGACGCATCCCGGAGCCATCGTCGCCTCGCTGGCGTCGCCATGGGGAGACGCGGCAGCGGACGACGAAGGGGACGTCGGCTACCGCAAGGTATGGCCCCGCGACCTCTACCACGCGGCGAGCGGTCTGCTCGCGGCGGGCGACACCGCGACGGCCGATGACGTGCTGCGCTTCATGGGCAAGCAGCAGCAGGCCGACGGCGGCATGCCCCAGAACACCGACCTCACGGGTGCTCCGGTGTGGAAAGGGCAGCAGCTCGACGAGACCGCCGACGCGATCCTGCTTGCGGCGCGCCTCGCGGGCAAGGCGTCCGGTCCGGATGTCACGAAGGCCGCCGCCTACATCCTCAAGAACGGGCCGACGACGCAGCAGGATCGCTGGGAAGAAGCTGCGGGATATTCACCTGCCACGATCGCGTCGGAGATCGCGGCTCTGCGCGCGGCGGCCGGTCTGGTGGACGCCGGTGTGGCTGCATCTCTTCGCGACACGGCGAACCTTTGGGACCAGATGCTCGAGTCCTGGACCTTCGTTCGATCCGGACCCGCCGGCGTCGCGTACTACCTACGCATCTCGCCTGACGGCAAGCCCGATTCGTCGGAGCCCATCGACATCGCGAACGGCGGGGGTGTCTGGGACCAGCGGGAGATCGTCGATCCGAGCTTTCTCGAGCTGGTGCGGCTCGGGGTGCGCCGGGCCGACGATCCGCGGATCACGTCGACGATCGGAGTCGTCGACGCGACCATCTCCCGCCGCGATGCCGGCTATCCGACCTGGTACCGCTACCCGCATGACGGATACGGCGAGAGGAATGAGGGCTCCAGCGCTCCTGGACAGGGTCACGTCTGGCCCCTGCTTTCGGGCGAGCGCGGGGTGTTCGAGGTCCTGGCCGGCAAGGACGACGCGGACTCGTACGTCACCGAGCTGGAAACGATGGCTGGACCCTCTGAGCTCCTGCCGGAGCAGGTCTGGGAGACCACGGGCGCGCCGACCGGCTCAGCGCGGCCGCTGGTCTGGGCTCACGCCGAGTACATCATCCTCGCTGAGGCGATCGCGACCGGAACTGTCGACGATCGACCCGCTCAGCGTGCTTAGGTTCAGCGAGACCACAACGCGCTCCTCGCCGAGCACGCGCTCGTAGACCAGCTGGTCGCCGGTTGCCCGCAGCGTGCGGCGCGAGCCCCGGCGCAGGGCCACGGACTCGTTCCGCAATCGACCGAGCCGCTGGAAAAAGGCGTACAGGTCGAGGTCCTGGTCAGCTCCCCAGAGCATCGGCAGACGCGCCTCAGCGTTCTCGATCACTGCGTCCCAACGCTGTGACAGCCCGACCTCGGTGCCGTAGTAGATGACCGGCATGCCGGGGAGCGTCATCAGCAGTGTCGCCGCAAGCTCGAGCTTGCGCCTGTCGCCTCCCGCCATCCACAGAAAGCGGTTCATGTCGTGGTTGTCCAGGAGGGTTGCGCGTCCAAGGCCAGGAAGGGCCGAGTCGTGCGCGTCGAGCCACCGCGCGAACTCGTCGGCCGGCGTGACACCGCGGGCGAAAGTCTGCCGCACCATGTGCGCGAAGTCGAAGTCGAAGATCGCGTCGACGCGACCGGCGTAGCGCGCGAGCCAATCGAACTGGCCGGTGGCCTCGCCCAGGATGAGGGCGTCAGGTTTGACTGCTCGCAGCCCTTTGCGGAGCTCGATCCAGAACGCCGGGTCGACGCCCGCGACGTGGTCGCAGCGAAGTCCGTCGGCGCCGTAATCGGTCAGCCAGTGCCGCGCTGCCTCGACGAGGTAGCGCTGCACCCGGCGGCTGCCGGTGTCGAGCTCGGGCATGACGATGGTGTCCCCGAAGCAGCGGTAGTAGTGCGGCCACTGCCAGAACCGGTAGAACTCCGTGGCATCGCCGCCGTGCGTGATGGCGTCGCGAAACAGACTGTTGCCCCGCGCTGTGTGGTTTGGCACGAAGTCGAGCAGCACGCGCATACCGCGACGGTGCGCATCGCCGATGAGGCGCTTCAGCGCGGCCTCGCCCCCGTAGCGAGGCTCGACGGCGTAGAAATCCTCGATGTCGTAGCCGTGATGGGTCGGGCTCTTGTGGATCGGGGTCAGCCAGATCACGTTGCACCCCAGACCGGAGATGTGGTCGAGGTGCGCCCGCACACCATCGAGTGTCCCGCCGTAGAGCGCGGTCGACGAACCTGGCGCGGGCAGCGGCCCGTCCTCGCGTGCAAAGCGATCGACCATCACCTGATAGACGACCGCGTCCGGAATCCAACCGGGGGGACCTTCGGTAGTTCCGTACGCAAACTCCTGCCCGCCCGGACGCGGGATCGAGTCGGACGCCCACTGAGATCCCCAGGCGCCGTCGACCTTGATCCTGTAGCGGTCGTCGGGGGCGGGCTCGACCGCGATGGCGGCGGGCTCGAGGTCCGGCCTTATCTCCACCTCGCGGGCTGGGTCGTGGCCGGCCGCGACCATGCCGCCGTGGAACGCGCCGGCGTAAAGAGCTCGCGCGCGGCGTGTTTCGTGGGCGAGGCCCTGGTGTCCGAAGAAGAAGTCCTCACCGGACTTGATCTTCGGGACGAGGGCATGGACGGCCATCAGGAATGCCGCATGCGCGGCAAGGTCGACGCCCTCGCCATCGACCAGAAGGTCGAGCGAGTTGCGCCGGCTCAGCAGGGCGACGACCGTCTCGCGTCCGAGGTCAGGCATCGCCGGCGGCGTGGGGGCCAGCTCGGGTCCCGGACCGTCGCGAAGCCGCTCGTAAGGCTCGCGCACGCCCGTGCCGTGGACCAGACGCACGTGCTCGCCGAGGCCCCACATCAGGACTCCGTCAAGCCCGCGATGGCGGAGCGCCCACTCGAAGAAGGCCTCGGCGGCTGGGCGCTCGCCGCAGACGTCGAGGGCGTGCGCCATGAGCACGTCTTCGCCCTTCTCTGCGATGAAGGCGCCGCTCAGCTCCTGGTGCATGGCGATGACGAGGACGCTGCGGGCGTACAGGTCCTGGACAGCGCGGCGGTCGGCGAGGTCGGGGATGCGGTCGACCACGGCCGCCCGAGTCGCACCGGCAAGGGGCGGGAGGTCGAACTCGCCGGACGCTATCTCATCGCCGACGGCCGCGTAGCGCGTGTCGCCGATGCGCAGGATGTTGGTGCCGCGTACGTAGCCGACCCCCTCGCCGACGCTCGTGAACACGTAGGCGAGGACGCGGCCGTTGCCCACAGGGGCGAAGAGATTCACCGCCCCGCCGCCTTCATGTCCTGGACGATGCGCTGCACGCCTCCAGCGCGCTCAATGTCTTCAAGAGGTACGGGAAGCGCGAGCCTCCAGTTGGGGAACTCGTCGATTGTTCCGGGAACGTTGGGGCGCTCGTGCACGCCGAGAGCGTCTTCCATCGAGACGAGCACGATGCGCGGGCGTCCGTGCGCCAGGCGACGATACGTCTCGACGGCGACGTCGACCGGCGACGTCTCGTCGGGCAGGTTAGTCAGGTTGACCAGCTTCTCGCGCAGGTGATGGAGTCGATGTTCGGGTTCGCTGCGCGTCCATATGCCGGCGATGGTGGGAAGGTCGTGCGTCCCCACCGCCGCCACCGCGTCGTGCGGCCAGCGGCGCGGGTCCGAGCCCTCGAACCAGACCAGGCGGTAGGAAAGCGACGCCTTCCTCCGGAGGTGCCGGCGAACAGTCGGCTCGACGAGCCCGAGGTCCTCACCGATCACGAACTCGCCGGCGCGACGGCTCTCGTTGGCGAGCAGCGCAAGAAGGGCCGGCGCGGGGTACTTCACGTAGGCCCCCTGCGCCGCGGTCATTCCGTCCGGGATCCAGAACAAACGGAACAGGCTCATCACATGGTCCAGCCGCACGCCGGCCGCGTGGCGCGAGGCGCTGCGGATGGCGTCGATGAAGGGCTCCCAGCGCGCGGCGCCGAGGCGCCACGGGTTGAAGGGTGGAAATCCCCAATCCTGGCCGTCGCGAAAGAACTCGTCGGGCGGAGCGCCGACGCGCATGCCCGGCGCGAGGTAATCGTGCCAGCGCAAGGCATCGAAACCGTCGGATGAAAATCCCACGGGAACGTCGCTGACCAGGCCGATCTCGCGCGACGCGCGCGCGAGCTGGCGGTCGACGTGGAACTGCAGCCACATCTCGAACTCGACACTGCTATCCAGCGCGCTGCGCTCCGCGTTGAAGCGCGCGAAGTCGCCGAGCGCCGTTCCCTGGCGCGCGATGTAGGAGGCCAGGCCCGCCGGTTGACCGGCGACGGCGAAGACCCTTCTGAGGGCGGCGGACTTGAGCTGGAAGACGCGGTCGTAATCGATCAGGCGCTGCCGGTTCAGGGCCTGAGCCTTCTCGCGCTCCGGCGCAATGTCGACGCCGCTTGCTCCTTCGACATCCTCGACGTGGAGATAGACGACGTTGCGAAAACGGCGCGTCGACGCGTAGTACGGCGACGGCTGGTATGGAAGCGTCGGGCGCTGGGCGCCGAGCGGGTTGAGGAGCACAAGCGAGGCACCTGATCGTTTGGCCCATCGCCCGAACCGGCGCAGATCCGCGAGGTCACCGACGCCCCAGCTGTCGCGCGAGCGCAGCGCATAGAGCTGGATCGCCCAACCCCACACGCGCTCGGGTCCAGGCGTGCATGGCTCGATCGGAACCCTGGGACGGCGGAGGTGGGGCGGCCTATCGGTGGTCGCTCCCATCGCCGCCAGGATTCGCGCCTCGACCTCGGGCGGTGTTTGCACCACCTCGCCCTGCCAGCTGAAGTAGGCGGGCAGTATGCCCCAGCGGCGCGCCCGTTCGGAATTCAGGCCAGCGCTCTAAACGGTTCGGGCTGATAGCGCGCGAGGACGTCTTGCCATGCGTCCAGCGACTGCATCACCGCCGGGTCGTCCTTCACGAGCCACGAAAGGTGGCGCATCGCGTGCTCGACGACTGCGTCGACGCCGATCGATTTCGGTGCGGCCATCGCCTCGCCGCGCGCGAGCTCGGCGCGGCCGATCGGGAGCTTGACCAGCGAGTCCGGCGGCAGCTCTGCCGGGGGCGTGATGACGGCGATGTAGGTGAGGATCACGCGTCCCTCCTCGTGACGCCACGAGGTCGAGTGCACGACCACGGGCTCGAGCGGGTACCACTTGAGCACTTCGATGACCGTCTCGTGCGGCTTCGCTGACGCACCGAGACCGACACGGAGCGAGTCGGCGTGGATGGGCTTCATCCAGTAGAGCCCGTCCTCGTCCATCCCCACCGGCAGCACTTCGAGCGTCTGGGCGACGAAGTCGGGCGACCATGGCAGCGAAGAAACCGGCGGGCCCATCGTTTCCATGAGGCCTTTGAGGGCCGGCTTACTTCTTCGCGCCACCGGCCTCGACGGTGCGCCAGATGGCGCGAACCTGCGCGGGAGTGATGTCCTGCTGGTGGGCGGTCCGCCCGTGCGCCTGGACGCTGCTGATCACCTCTTGCCTGGTGCCGCGCGTCACCCAGCCGCAGCGGCACGTGACTTCCATCATCACGCCATAGAGCCTACCCGTTGGACGCGTACCATGGCGCGCATGGCGATCGCGGAAGACCTCGAGGTCGCGCAGTTTCTGAGGGGCGGGCCCAAGAAGCTGTTCATCGGCGGGCGCTGGGTGGATGCGGCGAGCGGCAAGACGTTCGACACCATCGACCCCGCGAGCGGGGAGGTGCTGGCGAAGGTCGCGGAGGCCGGCCCGGAAGATGTGGACCGCGCGGTGGCCGCCGCGCGCAAGTCGTTCGAGAGCGGCGTCTGGCGCAGCCTTCCGCCCGCGGAGCGAGCCAAAGCGTTGTGGCGCGCGGGCGACCTGATCGAAGAGCACGCGATGGAGCTCGCGCAGCTCGACAGCCTCGACAACGGCAAGCCGATCAACGAGATGCTGCTGTTCGACGTCCCGCTCACGGCAGCGACATTCCGGTACTACGCGGGGTGGGTCACCAAGCTCGAGGGGGCGACGCAGCAGACGTCGTTCCCCGGTTCGTACCTGAGCTATACCCTGCGGGAGCCGGTCGGAGTGGTCGCGCAGATCATCCCCTGGAACTTCCCGCTGATGATGGCCGCCTGGAAGGTCGCGCCCGCCCTCGCCTGCGGCAACAGCGTGGTGCTCAAGCCGTCGGAGCTGACCCCGCTCAGCGCGCTGCGGCTGGCCGAGATCCTGCAGGACGCCGAGGTGCCGGCGGGCGTGGTCAACGTCGTTCCAGGATTCGGCGAGGTGGCGGGGGCTCAGCTGGCCGCCCATCCGCAGGTGGACAAGGTCGCGTTCACGGGATCGACCGAGGTCGGCCGCCTGATCGCGAAGGCGTCTGCGGAGAGCAACCTCAAGCGGGTGAGCCTGGAGCTCGGCGGCAAGTCACCGAACATCGTGTTCGCGGACGCGGACCTCTCGCGGGCAGTCTCGGGGGCGTTTCTCGGGATCTTCTTCAACCAGGGACAGGTCTGTTCGGCGGGCTCGCGGATGTTCGTGCAAGAGAAGGTCTACGACCAGACCCTGGATGAGCTGACGCGGTCGGTCGGCGATCTCCAGCTTGGTCCGGGCATCGACCCGATGACGCAGATGGGGCCACTTGTCTCCAAGGGTCAGATGGATCGCGTGCTCGGCTACATCGCAACCGGAAACAAAGAGGGCGCGCGCCTGGTCACCGGCGGGTCGCGGGCGTCCGAGCTGGGGGCGGGTTACTTCGTGCGTCCGACTGTGTTCGCCGACGTCGACGGCGACATGCGCATCGCCCGCGAGGAGATCTTCGGGCCGGTCCTCGCCGCGATCCCGTTCAAGGACGAGGACGATCTCATCGCCAAGGCCAACGATTCGATCTACGGTCTGGTGGCCGGCGTCTGGACTTCAGACGTCAAGCGCGCGCACCGCGTCGCGCACGCGCTGCAGGCCGGCACGGTTTACGTCAACTGCTACAACGTCGTCGACCCGGCCACGCCCTGGGGCGGCTACAAGCAGAGCGGTTGGGGCCGGGAGCTTGGGTCGCACGCGCTCGACCTGTACACCGAGATCAAGAACGTAATCGTGGACATCTCCTAGTCAGATTCGACGATCGCCCTGACGCTCTGCAGCAGGTAGGGGTCAACGCCGTCGAGGCGTTCGCACAGGCTGTGGATGCGAAAGAAGAGGTCGGGCTTGACCTTGCGGTTACGGTCGAGGAGGAAACCGCACAGCGTCTCTAACGCGAGGTTGAAGTCGCGGCCTTCGATGAACTCCTGGATCTCGCGCAGCTCGTTGTCCGACAGGTGGCCGCGACTGTTCAGGATCAGGCCGTGGAACTCAGCCGTGACTTCCATGAGGGCTCAAAAGTATGCGACCGGAGCCGGCGGATTAGGTTAAGAAAATGGGTTCCTGGATTGCGGTCCTGCTCGCGCTTTTGATCGCCGCTGCGCATCCCTTGCAGCCGCCCGCTTCCGCGCCGATCCCGGCGGGGGACGAGTTCCAGTTTCCACTCGCCACATGGTCGCCGACATGCCTCGGATTCGGGAGCGAGTGGCGGTACTGCAACGGCGTTCCGCTGCGCACGTGTCCGTCAGGAGCGGTGTGGCTGCACACGGGAACGGACGAGGTCGCGACGGTGGGGCAGCCGGTCGCGGCGGCCGGTGACGGTGTGATCGCGGGCTACCTGGTCGACCCGACGTTCCGCGGCGGAGTGTTGATCCGGCACCAGCTCTCGACCGGGGTGGTGATCACCCAGTACTGGCACGTGTGGCTCAGGTCGGGATTCGTGGTCGGGACGCAGGTGAAGCGGGGCGAGGTGTTCGCAAACGTCGCGGACATGGGCGACAGGACGCATTTCCACTTCGCGGTGTTCAACGGCGACATGGAGTCGCACGCATGGAACGGCGCGCTGCCACCGAGCGCGTGCTCAGGGTTCCCTGCGTTCCCTTACTGGTTCGTCGACCCGACGGGGTTCATCGAGGCACACCTGCCGCCGGTCCGCGTCGCCCGAGGAGCCCGCTTCTAGCGAGAAGTGCCGGCACTTTCGCTGTTGAGATGCCCGGAAAGCGAATTTGTGCCGGCACTAACGCGTGAGCGACCTGTGTCAGGACCGATCCCGGATTACTCAGGACATCCGAGGCGGTGAAACGGAGAAGCCGGACGTCTGCATTGATCAGTCTGTTCTGACGGCGGTTGTCCTCGACAAGTGTGCGGCGATGAACGTCACCGTCGTACTCGATGGCGAGTCGATGGCTCTCGTAATAGAGATCCGGTCGGCCGACAAATCGCCCGGTCTCGTCGTGGATCGGGACCTGCGCCTTTGGCCTCGGCAGTCCGCCGAGGACGAGCAGCATCCGCAGACGCGATTCCATCGGTGATTCGGCTGCCGGCTCGGCCAGCGTGAGCACGCGACGCAGTGCTCTGATGCCGTGGAGGCGCGGGTTCAACGCCACCCACGTCGAGAGCGTGTCGAGTGTGAGGAGTCGCTTATGCAGGGCGGCGTCGGCTACCACCACCGCCTCCGTGAGGCTGAGTCGCCCAGCGACGTCGGCCAGCATTCGGGGAACCGAGACCGCGCGCAATCCTCGCACGATCACAACATCTCGACCGAGATCGGACCGCCGCACGGCGATCCCCGAGCGCCCCGACACGCCCGCGCTCTTCGGTGCCGTCATTTCGATGGGATCGCATGGTGCGACGTCGATGCCGTGAAGCCACGCCGCGGTAAGTCCGGAGAACGCGGCAACTGCCGGAAGGCGCTTGCGGGAAGCCTCGAGCCGAGTCATTGGGTCCTGCGAAGGGTGCGGCCGCACAGAGCCGAGCATCACGTACGGCGCGACACGACGCAACGTCGACTGTTAAGGCGTCACTCGTCGTAGCCCAGGTTCGGGCGCAGCCAGCGCTCGGCCTCGGCCGCCGTCATCCCCTTGCGCCGCGCGTAGTCCTCGACCTGGTCGCGCCCGATCTTCCCGACCATGAAGTACCGCGACTGCGGATGCGCGAAGTAGAGGCCCGACACGGCCGCGGTCGGGGTCATCGCGCCGCTCTCGGTCAGCTCCATCCCGATCGAGCGCGCATCCAGAAGGTCGAAGAGCGTCTGCTTCTCCGAGTGGTCCGGGCAGGCGGGGTAGCCGAACGCCGGCCGGATGCCGCGGTACTTCTCCGCGATCAGCTCTTCGCTGGTCAGCGATGGGCCGGATTCGTACCACGACCGCCGCACGACCTCGTGCAGGTACTCGGCGAACGCTTCGGCCAGCCGGTCGGCGAGCGCCTTGACCATGATGGCGCGGTAGTCGTCGTGCTCGGCCGTGAATCGCGCCGCGAGCTCATCGACTCCGAGACCCGCGGTGACGGCGAACGCACCGATGTGGTCTCCGCCCGGCGCGACGAAATCCGCCAGCGACAGGTAGGGCTTGTCGTCTCCATGGTCGACCTGCTGGCGCAGCATCGGGAACCGCACGCCGTTGTCCAGCGCCACGTCGTCGCCGTCCGCCCGGGCCGGCCAGAAGCCGTACACACCCCGAGCCGAAACGGAGCCGTCGCGCTCGATCTCGTCGAACAGCTCCTGCGCATGGCCGAACAGCTCGCGCGCCGCCGCGCCGTGCGACGGGCTGTCGAGGATCGCCGGGTACTTGCCCTTCAGCTCCCACGCGTGGAAGAAGAAGGTCCAGTCGATATAGCGGCGCAGCGTCGCGAGGTCGGGCTCGATGACCCGCCTGCCGGTGAACGGCGGCCGGGGCAGGTCATTGAACGGAACCCGGAGCCTCTTCGCCCGCGACTCGTCGAGCGCGAGCAGCGGGCGCCGCGACGAGGAATGCTGCGCGCGCAGCTTCTCCTGCAGCACGGAGTTGTCCTGCTCGAACTTTGGGCGCCGGCCGTCGTCGAGCAGGTCCGAGACGACACCGATCACGCGGGACGCGTCGAGCACGTGCACCGTCGTCCCGTCGTAGGCGGGCGCGATGCGCACCGCCGTGTGCTGCTTCGAGGTCGTGGCGCCGCCGATCAGCAGCGGGATACGGAAATCGCGCCGCGTCATCTCTTTGGCGACGACGACCATCTCATCGAGCGAGGGCGTGATCAGGCCGGAGAGACCCACCACGTCTGCACCGAGCTCAACCGCGGTGTCGAGGATTTTGTCGGCCGGCACCATCACCCCGAGGTCGTGCACTTCGTAGTTGTTGCATGCGAGGACCACCCCGACGATGTTCTTGCCGATGTCGTGCACGTCGCCTTTCACGGTCGCGAGCACAAGCCGTCCGCGGACGTGCTGGTCGCCGCCGGCCTCCTTCTCCGCCTCCATGAACGGCTGGAGGTAAGCCACGGCGCGCTTCATCGCGCGCGCGCTCTTCACGACCTGGGGCAGGAACATCTTGCCCGCGCCGAACAGGTCGCCCACGACCTTCATCCCGTCCATCAGCGGCCCTTCGATCACGAGCAGAGGCTTGCCGTACTTCACCCGCGCCTCTTCCGCGTCCTCTTCTATGTACTGGACCTCGCCGTGCAGCACCGCGTGCTTGAGACGCTCGTCGACCGAGCGCTCGCGCCACGACAGGTCGATCTCGCGCTTCGTTCCGCCGCCCGACACCGACTTGGCGAACTCGACGAGGCGCTCGGTGGCGTCCGGCCGGCGATCGAAGATGACGTCCTCGACCATCTCCAGCAGATCCTTCGGTATGTCCTCATACACCACCAGCTGCCCGGCGTTGACGATGCCCATGTCGAGCCCGGCGCGGATCGCGTGGAACAGGAACGCGGAGTGGATCGCCTCGCGCACGCGGTCGTTGCCGCGGAAAGAGAACGAGAGGTTGGAGATGCCGCCCGAGATGCGCACACCGGGGCACAGGCGCTTGATCTGTCGCGTCGCCTCGATGAAGGCTTTCGCGTACTGCGAGTGCTCCTCGATCCCGGTCGCGATCGGAAGGATGTTGGGGTCGAAGATGATGTCCTCGGGCGCGAAGCCGGCCTGCTCGACCAGCAGCTTGAACGCCCTCGTGCAGATCTCGACCTTGCGCTCGACGGTGTCGGCCTGGCCGATCTCGTCGAAGGCCATGACCACGACCGCGGCGCCGTACTCGCGCACCAATCGGGCCTGTTCGAGAAACGGCTGCTCGCCTGCCTTCAGGCTGATCGAGTTGCAGACGCCCTTGCCCTGCAGGCACTTGAGGCCGGCCTCGAGGACCGACCACTTCGAGCTGTCGACCATGATCGGAAGCCGAGCGATCTCAGGCTCGGTTTCGATCAGGTTGAGGAAGCGGACCATCGCCTCCTCGGACTCGAGGAGGTCGGCGTCCATGTTCACGTCCAGGAGGTTCGCGCCGCCTCGGACCTGGTCGAGCGCGACCTGCACGGCGCCCCCGAAGTCGCCCGACTCGATTAGCCGTCGAAAACGGATCGAGCCCGTGACGTTGGTGCGCTCACCGATGACGACGAAGCCCGAGTCAGGACCGATCTCGAACGGCTCGAGCCCGGAAAAGCGGGTGCCCGCATCGCGCCTCGGCACCTCGCGAGGCGGGACGGACGCGATCGCCTCTCGGATTTGGCGGATGTGCTCAGGACCCGTGCCGCAGCAGCCGCCCGCCGCGTTCAGGTAGCCCGCCTCGGCGAACTCCCTCAAAAGCTTGCTGGTCGTCGGAGGCTGCTCGTCGTAGCCGCCGAACGCGTTGGGCAGGCCGGCGTTCGGATAGCAGGTGACGTAGACGGGGGCGACGCGCGCCATCGCAGCGATGTACGGCCGCATCTCTGTGGCGCCGAGCGAGCAGTTGATGCCCGCGGCGAACGGCTTGGCGTGCTCGACGGACGTCCAGAAAGCCTCGACGGTCTGGCCCGACAGGTTGCGACCGCTGCGGTCGACGATGGTGACCGACACAAATAAAGGAATGTCGGGCGCGACCTCCTTGACGGCCGCGATCGCGGCCTTTCCGTTGAGCGTGTCGAAAACCGTCTCGATGAGGAGGATGTCGACGCCGCCTTCGACCAGCGCGCGCGCCGCCTCGGCGTAGTCCTCGCGCAGCTGGTCGAACGTGACCTCGCGATAAGACGGGTCCTCGACGCGCGGCGAGAGCGACAGCGTCACGTTGGTCGGACCGAGGGACCCGGCGACGAATCGGTCCTGGCATTCGTCGGCCGCCTTGCGGGCGAGCCGCGCGCCGGCCAGGTTCATCTCGTAGACGTGGTCCTCGAGCTGATAGTCGGCCTGCGAGACCCGCGTTGCGGTGAACGTGTTGGTGGTGATGATGTCCGCGCCCGCATCGAGGTAGTCGCGGTGCACCTGGAGGACGATCTCCGGCTGCGACAGGCTGAGCACGTCGGCGTCGTTGCGCAGGAGCTTCGGGTGGTCGCGGAACCTCTCGCCGCGATAGCCCTTCTCATCGAGGCCCTTGCGCTGCAGGAGCACGCCGATGGAGCCGTCGAGGATCACGATCCGCTGCTGGAACAGCTGATGCAGACGATCTCGGACCGAAGTTGCCACCGCCATGGTGACCCTTAAGAGTACGCGAGGGCCTCTTAGTGTCCCGGCTACTGGTCCCCGACCGGGCTCCAGACCTCGAACCTGCCGTCGTCGTAGAGCAGGCGCCGGCCGCTGGTGGGCAGCGCCGCCGCGGCCGCATCGCGTGTGGCGCGGTCGGTGGTGTCGCCGAGGTAGTAGTCGCGGTCGATCACGACGTATGAGCTCGCATCCAGCATGTCGGGGAAGTCGTTGATGATCGGACGGTTGGCCAGCCAGACGTCCAGGCCCGCGTCGGCGTTGACCGGCGCGCCGGCCGGGATCACCGACGCCGCCTCCTGCAGCTGCGCCACAGCGTTAGGCTTCTCGTAGACGGCGTTCGAGGCCAGAAGCGCCGGAGGGAAACCGCCCGCGCCCCAGCCGATGATCAGTGGGGGCAGCGCGATCAGGACCGCCATCGCGGGCCTGATCCGCGTCCGCTCCAGCAACCGCCGCGCGCCGATGCCGCCGGCGACCATCAGCGGGAACATCAATAGAAGGACGTAGTGCAGGTTGAGCGTGTTCTGAGGGACGTGCTCGCTGAGAACGTTCGCCAGGTACGGAGGGATCACGAACAGGAGCCAGCGCGGCGCGAGCAGCGGCAGCGCGAACATGGAGGCGATGATCGCCCCGACCATCAAAAGCGCGTCCGGCCGGACCAGCGCCTCCGCGACCACCTGCCACGAGACCGGCAGGTTGGGGTCGAGGTGGATCAGCCAGGCGTAGTAGACGAAGTCGGTGTAGCCGTTGGGCCCGCGCATGTGCTGCTGCACGATGCCGGTGCCGACCAGGAACCAGGCGCCCGCGAGGTAGAGGACGAAGCGCCAGTGGCGCTTGATCTCGGGCGCGCCGTAGACACGCAGAAAAAGCGCGAGCACCGCGACCGTGTAGACCTGGTCCTCTTTGCACGCGAGGTCGAGAAGGAGGAAGGACCACATCAGCACACGTCTGCCTCGCAGCCCCGCGTACGCCGCCACGAGCGCGAACGCGAGCGCCATGTTCTCGGGGTGGAAGAAATCGCGCGCCGCCTCCTGGATCGCGGCCCAGAAAGGGACCGGAGCGGCGAGCGCCACCGCCAGCCACGCCGACTCCTTGCGGTCGGACGGCAGCATCGCGCGGAAGAAGAGGTAGGCCGCCGGACCAGCGGCGGCGAGACCTGCCGCGGAGAAGATCGCCAGCACGATCGGGCTCGGCCACAGCTTCTCGATCGCGGCGATGGGGAGAAGGATCGGCTCGAGGTGGATGCCGAGGAAGTTCGCGCGCGCGAAGCTCGAGTAGAACCACTCGCCCTGGGTTATGCCCCAGATGACCTGCTGGTCGTAGGCGAGGTCCCACGCCTCGCTGGTCAGGCCGTACATGCGCTCCAGGAGGCCGTGCAGGAACCACGCGAACGCCAGCGCGGCCGCGAGCATGGGGATCGCGGGGTAGACCCACCAGGCTTCAGCCCGCGTTGATTCGCGCGGCGCTACGGCGATGGTGGCGGCTTCGGAGGACATTCCGCGCGAGCTTATCAAGGGGCCGTCGGGTGGGTCGTGGAGCGACTTTCAGCTGTGGACTCAGGGGTACGAGAGACTGGGAAGAGGGTGAACCTGGGGTGGCCGGATTGGGTTGTGAAGTTGCATATTACGCTTGACAGAGCGAGGATTTGTTTGTAGAATGTTCTTGTGTCAGATCTGGAGCGGCTCGAGGCTGCGGTCGCTGACTTCGACCTTCTTGCCGACGACGATTTCGTCGACCCCAGACGGCTCTCGGCCGCCATCGACCGGCTCCAGGCCAAGCTCTGTCGGGTCGTTCATCGCGCTCAGAAGCGAGGCGATCACCTTCTCACCGCCCAGAGCCCCTGCTCGTTCGTCGCGACCACCTGCCAGCTCTCGCGTACTTCGGCCTCGGATCGTCTTTGCGTCGGTGCGCAGCTCGAGTCGCTGCCGCGCATCGCCGCGGCCCTGCGCTCAGGCGAGATCGGCTACCAGGCCGCGTCCGTGGTCTGCCACCTCAGCGAGCAGCTGGGGGAAAAGCGCGAGCTCATCGACGAGGAGACATGGGTCGGCTTCGCGCAGCGCTTCACGATCAAGGAGTTGCGCTACCTCACCTACCAGGCGCGGCAGCAGTGGGATCCGGAAGGCATGGAGCGCGATGACGAGGAGGACTACGAGCAGCGCTACCTGCATCTGAGCCCGCTGGGCCGGATGTGGAAGCTCGACGCGCTCCTCGACCCCGAGGCCGGCGCCGCGCTGCGGACCGCGATCGAGGCGCTGAGCAAGCGAGCGGGCGCATCCGATGAGCGGTCACCGAAGCAGCGCCGCGCGGACGCGTTGGGCGCGATCGTCCAACACGCGATGGACAGGGGCACGCTGCCGCGCCGGAACGGTGCGCGGCCGCACATTGCCGTGCACGCCACGATCGAGGGACTGCAGGGTGCACCGGGATCCACGCTCGAGGACGGCACGCCCATCGCCGCGAAGACTGTGCAGCGCCTGGCCTGCGATGGGACCTTGAGCCGGGTCGTGAAGGCCGGTTCGGTCGTGGTCGATGTCGGCCGTGCGACGAGGTCGGTGTCACCCGCGCAGTGGCGAGCGCTCAAGGCCCGCCACAAGACGTGCGGATTCCCCGGGTGCGACAGGCCGATCAACTGGACCACTCCACATCACGTCGAGTTCTGGGCGAGGGGAGGAAAGAGCGACCTGCCGAATCTGTTGCCGCTCTGCTACTACCACCACCGCCTGGTGCACGAAGGTCGGTGGCAGATCGTGCGGGGAGGTGAGCGATTCCACTTCATGCATCCGCTCGATCGGTGGGGAGGAGCAGGACGCAGCCCGACCGAGGAGCTCGCGGCTTAGCCCGGGGCGGCGGTTATCTCCCCTTCCCGTCGGGATTCTCCGACGCCGACCCGGCCAGCCGGCGATTAATAGACCGACTGTCGGTCGGTTATAATGGCGGCATGGCCCGGACGCTGAATCCTGCCGTCCACCTGGTTCGCCGGGAGGCCTTTGTCGACGCGGCGCTGAGGTTGACGCAGACCAAGGGCTACGAGCAGATGAGCATCCAGGACGTGCTCGACGCGGTCGATGCTTCGCGGGGCGCCTTCTACCACTACTTCGACTCCAAGCAGGCGCTGCTGGAGGCGATGGTGGACCGGATCGCGGACGGGGCCCTCGCCGCAGTGGCCCCGGTCGTCGACGATCCGGATCTGGCAGCCATCCCGAAGCTCGAGCGCTTCTTCAGCGGCATCGCCCAGTTCAAGACCGACCGCAAGGCCCTGATGGTCGAGTTCATCAAGGTCTGGAGGTCGGACGACAACGCGGTCATGCGTGAGAAGGTCAGGCGGACTATGGTCGACAGGGTCGCGGCGATCCTGGCGCGCATCATCGAGCAGGGCATCGCCGAAGGCGTCTTCGCCACCGAGTCGCCGGGCGAGACGGCGGCCATCCTGATGATGCTCATGACCGGTTTCCAGGACACCGCCACCGACCTTTTTCTGGCGCGGCAGGCGAACGCCATCTCGTTCCAGGAGGCCGAGAGGACGATGTCCAGCTTCACCCACGCATTCGAGAGGGTCCTTGGCGCGCGCAAGGGATCCATTCACACGGTCGATCAGAAAACTCTTGTCGAGTGGTTCGGGTAGAGGAGGCGACATGGCGGCGATCATCGAAGTCGAGAAGCTCACCAAGAGCTACGGGGGCAAACGCGGCATCATCGACGTCACATTCGACGTGCCCGCCGGCGAGGTGTTCGGTTTCCTCGGTCCCAACGGCGCAGGCAAGACCACGACCATTCGCATCCTCATGGCGCTCCTGCACGCCGACAGCGGCAGGGCGCGGATCGGCGGCCTGGACTGCTGGGAGAAGTCCGTCGACATCAAGAAGTTCATCGGCTATATCCCAGGTGAGCCGTCGCTCGACAACAACCTGACGGGCGGCCAGATCCTCGAGTACTTCGCCAACCTGCGTGGGGGAGTGGACAAGGCGTACCTCAAATCCCTGATCGATCGGTTCGATCTCGACACGAGCCGCAAGTTTCGCCAGTACTCGACCGGCAACAAGCGCAAGGTCGTGCTCATCCAGGCCTTCATGCACAAGCCGCGCGTGTTGATCCTCGACGAGCCCACCAGCGGCCTCGACCCTTTGAACCAGCAGGAGTTCGACGTGATGGTGGACGAGGCGCGCCAGGGAGGGCGCACGGTGTTTCTCTCGTCCCACGTGCTCAGTGAGGTCGAGAAGACGTGCACGCGAGTCGGCATCATCCGCGAGGGCCGGCTCGTTCGGGTCGGCGGCGTCGCAGAGCTTAAGGACATCAAGCGCTACGAGATCACCATCCACTTCGCGCAGCCGGTCGCGTCCGACGCTTTCGCGCGCCTCGACGGCGTGACGAACGTCGAGACGCTCGACGACCGTTCGGTGCGCGTGACGATCCAGGGATCGGCGGATGCGGTGGTCAAGGCGGCGGCCCGCTACCCGGTGGTTTCGCTTACCAGCTACGAGCCAAGCCTCGAGGACGTGTTCCTCCGCTACTACGAGACCGACGAACAGGCGAAGGAGACGGCAGGCGTTGCTTAGGAGCATCTACCTCAAGACCATCCGCGACTATCGAGTCGCGATCGCCGGATGGGGCATCGGTATGGGCCTGACGATCGTGTCGCCGATGGCGAGCGTCTCGGCTCTGATCAAGACGCCCGAGGCGCGAGCGCAGCTGGCAAGCCTGGCCCAACAGTTCAAGTGGGCCGCCGACCCGGTGGCGGCCGGCACCGTCGGCGGGTACGCGACCTTCAAGATCGGCATCTTCATCCTGCTGATGGCAGTGTGGCCGCTGCTGGCCGCGAGCCGCACCCTGCGAGGGGAGGAGAGCACCGGCACGCTCGACATGCTCCTCTCCCTGCCCCGGACCCGCCTGTCGGTTGCGGTGCAGAAGGTGGCGGCGATGTGGACCGCGCTCCTGTTGATGGGCGCGATCGTCGGCGTGCTCGCTTACCTGGGCGGCGCGCAGTTCAAGGGGGAGTTCAACCTCGTCGACGGGCTCCTGTTCGGACTGAACCTTGCGCTCATCTGTGCGGTGTTCGGCGCGATCTCGCTGTTCGTCTCGCAGTTCACTCAGGAGCGCACGACGGCGGCTGGAGTCACAGGGGCTCTGGTGATCGTCTTCATCGCGGTCGACATGGTGCACCGCGTGATCCCCAACACCGACTGGTTCTCGCACCTGTCGCCGATCTACTACTACAACCTCAGCAAGCCGCTCGTTCCGAGCTATGGGATCAGTGCCGGCGGGATGCTCGTGATGGTCGCGCTCGTCGTGGTGCTGACGGTCGCCGCGGTCGCGCTGTTCGTGCGCAGGGACGTCGGCGCCGCGGTCAGGATTCCGATCGCGAGCCGCTTTGTCCCCGCGCCCGTGGCGAGCAAGGCGCTGCCCGAACGCGACTGGTCGCTCGGCTCCCTTTACGCGCGCAGCCTCGCCACCGTCGCCATGCCGACGTTCTGGTGGACGCTCGGCATCGCCGGCTGGGGGGCGTGGATGGTCGTGGTCGTCAAGCAGGTGGTCAGCTCGTTGACCAAGCTTCTATCGGGCAGCGCCTCGGCCGAGCTCCGGATCATCCAGAACATCGGTGGTGGCGCATCGAGGCTCGACCAGGTGTTCCTCAGCGCCATGTTCGAGCTGCTGCCCATTCTCCTCATGGCCTTTGCCGTCACCCAGGTGAACCGGTGGGCGGCGGACAACGATGAAGGGCGCCTGGAAATCATCCTGACGACGCCGCACCCCCGCGTCGAGGTCCTCCTGGCCAGGTTCGCCGCGCTGGCGACGGCGACGGTGGTCATCGGGATCGTCACGCTGCTCGCCTCGGCCGCCGCCTCGGCGATCGCCGGGGTGAGCGTCGACGGCGGCAACCTTGCGGCGGCAACGCTGGGCATGATCCCGCTCGGGCTTTTGATGGCCGCGGTCGGCTACCTGGCGGCCGGATGGCTCCGGACCGCCGCGGACACCGGCCTGCTGAGCTTCCTGCTGGCCGGCTGGTTCTTCCTGAGCTTCATCGGCCCGGACCTGAAGTGGCCGGACACGACGCTCCGGCTCTCGCCCTTCTACTACTACGGGACGCCGCTGCTGCACGGGCTGGATTTCGCCAACCTGGTGGTCATCGTCGTCGTGGCGGCGGTGTCGCTTGCGCTGGCGTCGGTGCGGTTCGCGCGCAGGGACCTGACCGTTTAATCCTTTCGCGTAGCTATTTACAAATTTCTTACCTGAGTTCGATCAGGCGCTCACTACCGTTCTGCTTCCGAGGGGTTTTCGAGGGGCGGTCGTTTTTCAGTTTCTGGAGGGAAGCCGGGTGAAAAGGGCGTTGGTGGCCGCCGCGCTGGCGGCCGGAGTTTTGGTTGCCTCGCCGACGACGGCGGGCGCGTGGGCGACCTTCTGCGACTGGGATCCGCTGGTCCTCGTGGTGACCCCGTCAGGCCACATCGTGCCGGTGTACGACAGCGTGTGGACCTCGAGCCTCCTCGACCTCGGTGTTCCGCTCGAGAGCTACACCGTGTCCCGAACGTACAGCCGCTCGGGCGCGCCGCAGACGCTGGTCGACATGACCATCAGCGTCCCGACCGGCCTCCTGCTCCAGTACCAGACCACCGATGAGGTGACGTCCGGCCTGCTCGGCTCGGGCACGGTTTACGCGCGGGCCAGCGGGTACAGCGGCACGCCGGTGCACCTGAAATTCACGCTCGCCACGCCCTGAACCTTGTCGCCTCGCCGGCGCTCTGAGCTCTACCGCGTCGTAGTCGGGCTGGCGGCCCTCGCGCTGTTTGCCGCCAATGTGAAGGGACTGTCGGCGGGCCATCCCGACGGATGGCTCGTCGGCGTGCTGGCGCTCGCCGGCATCCTGGCGCTCGAGTTCCCGCTCCACGCGAGCATCAACGAGAAGCTCAGCGTCGCCTCCGCGGTGTTCTTCGCCGCGGTGCTGCTGCTTCCGATGTGGCAGGCGGCGGCGCTGGTGGGCGGCCTCCAGGCGGCGGACCTGTGCATCGCCGCGCTGCGCCGGACGCTTGCGACGCGTGAGACCCCGCCGCTGCGAGCAGTCGGCATCAACGTCGCCTTCAACGGTGGGCAGGCGTACCTGTCGGCCCTCGGGGCCGGATGGCTGCTCGCGGGTGGCGGCGTGTCGGCGCGCAACGGGCTCGCAGGCCCGCAGGACGCCGCGGTCGTCGCGGCCGCCGCGGTCCTGATGTACTGCCTCAACCTGGTGATGGTCGCCATCGCCAAGGCTCTGATGACGTCGCGCCATCCGCTTCACCTGTTCTTCGACACGCAGCGCATCGCGTACGTCCAGTTCGCGAGCCTCTACGTCCTCGGCGCGGTCACAGCGTTTGCAACCGTCCGCGTCATCTGGATACCCGTCCTAGCCGTCGTGCCCGCCTTCCTCGTGTATCACTCGCTTCGCCAGCGCGTCGAGATGCGGCGTGACGCGATGCGCGCCATGGAGCGAATGGCGGATGAGGTCGACCGTCGCGATCCCTACACGTACAACCACTCGCAGCGCGTCGCGATCTACACGCACGCGATCGCTCGCAAGCTGGGTCTCGGGCCCGCGGACGTGGAGCTGCTCGAGCTGGCGGCGAAGGTCCACGACATCGGCAAGATCCGGATCCCCGACTCCATCCTCCTGAAGCCGGCCAGGCTCACCGATGCGGAGCGCCGCGTGATGGAGACGCATCCGCGACTTGGCTTCGACATCCTCAAGCCTTTCTCTGAATACGCCAAGGTGCTCGACCTCGTCCTGTCGCACCACGAGCGGTACGACGGCAAGGGTTACCCCAACGGGGTGGTCGGGCGGCGCCTCATGCTGATCGCTCAGGTGATCCCGGTCGCGGACTCGCTGGATGCGATGACAAGCGCCCGCGCCTACCGCGCCGCGCGCAGCTGGGACGCCGCGAAGGAGGAGCTGCGGCGCGGCGCGGGGACGCAGTGGAACCCACACGTGGTGGCGGCCGCGATCGCGGTGCTCGCCCCGACCGAACGCGAGGAGCCGGTGCGGGTGGCCGCGACTGCCGCTTCGGCCTAGGGCTTTACCGGACCGACCTTCACGTCGTGCTTCTCGCCGGGAGCGAGAAAGGTCATCAGCTGATACGACTCGCGCTCGACGGTGGCGCGCTCCGTCTTCGTGAGCGGCTTGATGAAAGGCGAGATCTCGAGCGTGGCTCTGCGCGGCACCCACATCGCGCGCACGAAGCCGTCGACCAGCACCGCGCCCTGCATCGCCCCGTTGCTGCTGAACATGCCGAGGTGACGGCCGGCGGGCATGATCCGCGAACGGTCGGCGTGGGCGAGAAGGATGTTGTCATAGTCGGGGATGAGACGGACCGGAGCGTGCTCGTCGGGATCCGGGCGTGGCGCCCGCGGAAGGTCGAACACCTCGCGGCCTTGTTCGTCGCGAAAAACCTTCAGCCTCGCGCGCAAGCGCTCGAACGCAGGACGCATCGCGAGCCCTGACCACGCCCGCATGTCGGCGGCTGATGCCGGGCCGAAGGCGGCGAGGTAGCGCGTGACCAGCCTCTCCGGTGAGATGGGAGGTCCGGGTGTGGCGCCGAGCCAGGCCTCGAACGTCGTGAGGGCCACCGGGCCGCCGGCCTGCCATATACCGCGGGGTGTCGTGAACACGAGCGGGACCATGTAACGCACGCCGTACGCCATCGCCAGCGAGTCGCGGCCGGGAAAGCGCTGCCCGAGCTGCCGCGCGAGGTCGGCGACCGTGTGCGGCTTCTCGCTCATCAGCTCCGCGCCCACTCCGCGAATGGCGCGCAGGTCTTCTTCTTCCATGCCGCGGCCCCACGGGCTGCCGTGGATGAACCCACGCTCGCCGAACGGCGTGAACAGAGGTTTCAACGCGAACGCGTCGCGCGCCGTCACCAGGTGGATGGTGTTGCGCATGAGCGAGATGCGCACCGCCTTGCGCGACTCGACGAGGCGCGAGAGCTCTTCGTGGCGGAAACCGGTCAACCGCGCCCACAGCCCGACGTAGGGAAGGTTCGGGGCCTGCGCCTGCATGCCGACCAGCCTCTCGATGGTCGACGCGGCGCTCGCCCGCCGCCGCTCGAGGAGCAGCTGCCGCGCGAGAAGAGCGCGGTTCAGCGCGCGCCGGTCGAGGACCGGTGCGGATGATCGGCCCATCGGCCCACTCTAGAGGCGCGGCCGGAAGCCCTCGGCGAGAGATTCGGCGATCCAGGTGGCCCAGATCCGGGTGAAGCGACGAGCAGCGCAGCGAGCGCATCTGTTGATGCGTGAGCGAGCAGCGCCGAAGCTGAGCCCGGAGATGGGCCGCATGGGCGCCGAAGATCCGTCGAGGGTCTTCTGGCCGCGCCTCTGACCAGCAGAAGCTAGAGGCCTGCCTCCATCTTTGCCTTCTCGCCCGCCTTGCGGAAACGCTCGAGGCGCTTGCCCATCTCCTTGCGCCTCGCCTCGCCGCGGTCGGGGTCGAGGAAGTAGGCGGCGGCGGCCGCGAGGCCCATCCACATCAGGAGGCGAGTGAACCTGAACTTGAGCATCACCTGGAGAACGGGCCTGGGGCAAGTCCTACTTGACGGGTGGCTCCCGCGGTGATATGTCCAGACCACTTCAATTTGGGGAGGGAAGCCGATGAGTACCCAGGGCTCTTCGAGCGCCGTATCGGGTCTGCAGAAAGACGCGATCGGCCTGGCGCCGGTCCTCTTTCAGTCCATCACCCACATGGCGCCGGCGGCCGCCGTTGCGTTCTCGATCATCTTCGCCACCACGTACGCCGGGGGCGCAACCCCCCTCGCCGTCGTGCTGGCGCTCGTCGCGTGCCTCTTTGTCGCGATCAGCATTGCCCAGCTGGCGCGGCACCTGCCCTCCGCGGGCGGCCTCTACACGTACAGCGCACGCGGCATCCACCCGGTCGTCGGCTTCTTCGTCGCGTGGGGCTTCATGCTCGCCGAGCCGATCGTGGCCCCGCTGCTCTACCTCGTGTTCGGCAACGCCCTGAGCGGCTACCTCAACGCGCACTTCGGAACGCCCATGTGGCTGTGGGCGCCGTTTGCCGCCGCCGCCGGGATCGGCGTGTGGGTGCTGGTCTACCGCGGCGTCCGCCTCTCGACCGAGACCGGCGTCGCACTCGGCGCGTTCGAGATCGTCGTGTTCCTCGCGCTGGGGATCACATTGATCATCGCGGCGGGTTCCAACAACACGCTGTCAGTCTTCAGCCCGCACACGGGCAACTCGAGCGGCCTCGGGTCGGTGTTCGCGGGCATGGTCTACACCGTGCTCGCATTCATCGGCTTCGAAGCCTCCGCGCCACTGGGGGAAGAGGCGAAGGATCCGAAACGGACGATCCCCCGCGCCGTGATCCTCTCCTGCGTGCTGATCGGCGTCTTCTACCTGATCTGCTACTACGGCGCGACGGTGTACTTCGGCCCCAACACGATGGCGGATCCGAAGAACGGGTTCTTCGCCTTCAACGGCAACGACCCCTGGGACGGATTGGCCTCCAAGGTATGGGGACCGCTGTCGATCCTCGTCCTGCTTGCGATCCTGAACAGCGCGTTCGCGAACTCCAACGCGGGCGCGAACGCGGCTTCACGGGTGGGTTTCGCGCTCGGCCGCGTGGGGATCCTGCCCCGCGCGCTCGCGACCGTGCACCCGCGGTTCAAGACCCCGTCGAACGCCATCCACGTCCAGGGCGTGCTCGGGATCGTGATCGCGGTCGGTCTCGGCTTCGCCCTGTACAACTCAGGCCCGTCACCTTCGCCGCTCAACGCGTTCGCGCTGCTCGGCACCGTGGCGACGCTGGTCATCGTGGGCATCTACATCCTTACCAACCTGGCGAACGTCCTCTTCTATCTGCGCAATGAGCGCGCCGAGTTCAACGTCGTGTGGAACCTGATCGTGCCGGTGGTCGGGACGCTGATCTTCATCCCGGTGCTGGTCGCGTCGTTCGGGATCGACTTCGGCGGGCTGGGCATCGTCGGCCTCACGCCCCCAGCAAGCTACGCGCCGGCGATCGTGGTCGTCTGGATGGTGATCGGCGTGATCCTGTACTTCTACCTCGCGGCGCGTTCACCGGCGGCGATACGGGAGACGGCCAGGACTTTCATCGAAGCGTGATCGTGTAGCCTGATCAGCCGCGGCGGACTGTAGTTTAGAGACCTCATGAGCCGCCGCGGTGTGCTGCTGTTCGCCGCCATGTGCGTGATCTGGGGCATCCCCTACCTCTTCATTCGCATCGCGGTGAGCGAAATCTCGCCAGCGACGCTGGTCGCGATCCGCACCGGCGTGGCGGCGATCATCCTGCTGCCGATCGCGTTCACGCGCGGCGGCTTTCGCGGGATCGGGAAAGCGTGGCCGTGGATCGTCGTGTTCGCGGCGGTCGAGGTCGGTGGGCCGTGGTACGCCCTTTCCAGCGCGGAGCAGCAGATCAGCAGCGCGCTCGCCGGATTGCTCATCTCCGCCGTGCCGCTCGTCACGCTCATCATCGGCATCGCCTTCCGTAATCGCCAGGCAATCGGGCCGGCCAATCTCGCTGGGCTGCTGGTGGGTATCGCCGGTGTGGCGCTTATCGTCGGGCTCGACCTGCGCGCGTCCAACATCGGCGCCCTTGTCGAGATGGCCGTCGTCGTTGTCGGATACTCGCTCGGTCCGACGATCTTCGCCCGCTACCTCACTGCGGTTCCCTCGTTTACCGTGAACGGCCTCGCGCTGGCGCTGTGCTGCATCGGGTACGCACCGGTCGCCGCCTTGCAGTGGCCTCACGCCGTGCCGAGCGCCAGCGTGTTCGGGGCCGTCGCGGTGTTGGCTGTCGTGTGCACTGCTCTCGCGTTCCTTCTTTACTTCGAGCTGGTCAAAGAGATCGGTCCGGTGCGAGCGAGCGTCATCACCTACATCAATCCCGCGGTCGCGGCGATGCTCGGTGTCGCGGTGCTTCACGAGTCGCTGACCCTCGGAATGATGGCCGGATTCGCCCAGGTCCTGGCCGGTTCGGGGCTGGCCACGCGCCGCCCGGCCGGACTGCCGGAAGGCCGTATGATTCCTTTGCCCGACGACCCTGGGCGGGTCGGGGAGGGAGTGCCCCGGTAGCGCGGTGGTGAAGGAGAAGCACATGGCCGTCGAATTCGACGCGAACGTGCTCAAGCAGATCGAGTCGGAGGTGCGCTCGATCAAAGCCGAATACCAGGGCAGGCTGCCCGAGGAGTCGATCGACATCGCCGCCGACGAGTCGATCCAGCGTCTCGCGGGGTCCCGTGTCCCCCAGTTCGTACCCCTGTTCGTAGGCAGGTTCACGCGCCAGCGGCTGCGCGAGCTGGTGGCGGCCGGCGTGGGTTCGGAGGAGAACTAGCCCGGCCGAACGTACTCGAGCCCGCCGGCACGTTCCCTCGGTGGAATGCGACCGGCGGCCAAGATCGCCTCCATCGGGGCAGGGCTCGCGACGACGGCTGCTGTCCTGCTCTCGGCGGCGGCCGGGGCCGTCCTTTTGAGCTCTTGCGCGAGCTGCGACTCGATCGTTCGCCAGACGGCCCAGCCCGTCCTGGCCGCGGGTATCTTCGACGCCGTAGAGGCCGACCAGGGCGGGCATAGAGTCTTTTTTGCCGACCAGGCGACCCACGGGGTCGACGTCGTCGATATCTCGAAGGTGAACCCGCGATTCGTGGGCGTCATCGACGTCGGTGGTGCCACCAAAGGCCTCGCCTACGCGCCCGACCGGCACCGCCTCTACGCCGGCATCGAAAGCGGTTACGTCGCGGTCGTCGACACTGACCCTGCGTCGGCTCACTACATGCACACGATCGACAAGGTCACCGTCGACCAGACTCAGGCCGACCTGCTCGACTACAGCGCGAAGACTCACACGGTGTACGCGGGGACCGGTCATAGCAACGCGGTGGTGGCCATCGACGCCAACACGGACAAGGTCACCCGTCGATACGATGCCAGGTCGGCGGTGGAGCAGCCGCGCTTTGATGGGGCGGACGGCAACCTTTACGTCAACACGCCGGGTGACGATTCCCTCCTCCAGATGAACACGGCAACAGGGAAGGTGACCCAGACGTTCACGATCCGTCACTGCCATCCGTCCGGGCTGGCGATCAATCCAACGCGGCAGTTGGCCATGGTGGCGTGTCGCAGCAGCACGGGGCTGATCAACCTCCGGACCGGCGCCAACGAGGTGTCGCGGACTGTGCCCGGCGGCGACCTTGTGAGCTACGACCTGGGCGCGGACCGATTCCTGGTCGGGTCCTCGCACGGACCGAAGGACAGCTCGGTCGGCGTGTTCGACGGCGACGGCCGGTTCCTGGCCCAGGTCCAGACGTCGGACAGCGCGCACGGCGCGGTAATCGATGACAGGACCGGTGTGGTCTACGCATTGAGCGCGGTCGGCATGCTGAGCTTTTCACCGTCGGCGTGCGCACCGACGCCGGACTGGCTGAACTTCGCCGGCGGGATGTCGGTCTTCCTCGCGCCGCTGATCGCGTTCGCGGTTTTCCTGGTCTGGTACGCGAGGCGGAGGCCGAATCACGACCCGAATGCGACCGCCAGGCCGACGTGGGAGGAGCTGCAGCGCGAGGACCTGGCGGCGGAGCACGAACGCATGCGCGCGCTCGAGGATGCGATCTACGGGCCGCTCGACGCCTGATTCTCGATCCGTCGTCTAATAGCTCAGTCGTGGCCACGGTGGTGAGCCGTCCGCAGCAGTCGCCGAGGTCCCCGGCTCGGGACCACTGCCTGGCGCCGGCGCGAAGCGTCGACGCGAGATCCGGCGGGCATCGCTACACGCGGATGTTTCCTTCGCTGCCGCACCTCGACATCGACGCGTCGTTCCTGCACGCGATCGGTCGCGCGTGTGAGGCGAGCGGAGATGCGCGGCAGGAGGCGGTCGGTGTGGCGGCGGGATGGCCGATCTTCGGGCAGTTCATCGCCCACGACATCACCGCGGATCGCTCTCCGGTCACGCATCACGACGACGAGGCGCTCATCCGCAACGCGCGCAGCGCGCGCCTGAACCTGGAGGCGCTCTATGGAGACGGGCCCGTAGGCAATCCGTACATGTACAGCCGTCACGATCCCTCGCAGCTGCTGCTTGGAGGCTCCGATGACCTGCCCCGCAACTCCGAGGGAATCGCGCTGGTCGGAGATCCTCGGCAGGACGTGCACGGGCTCATGTCGCAGATGCAGGTGCGGATGATCAAGGCGCACAACAAGCTCGTCGACCGGCTGCGCGAGGACGGAGTCGATCCGCCCTCGTTGTTCGAGGAGGCGCAGCGGGCGCTGCGGTGGCACTACCAGTGGGTGTGCTTGTTCGATTTCCTGCCGGCGGTGATCGGCGCGTCGCGTGTTGAGTCGCTCCTTGTCGACGGGCCGCGCTTCTACCGGCCGCAGGGCAAGATCGCGATCCCGTTCGAGTTCGCGGACGCCGCGTTCAGGTTCGGGCACAGCCAAGTGCGGGAGTCGTACCAGCTGTCGCGCAGGGGTCCGCCTTTCTCGCTGTTCCCCGACCTGATCGGGTTTCGACCGGTGCCGGAGTCACGGGTCGTCGACTGGACGCTGTTCTTCGACGTGCCTGGGTTCGAGACGGCGCAGCGTTCGCGGCCGATCGACGGATGCCTGCCGCCCGCGCTCGTCCACCTGCCGGTCGACATCACCGGCGACGTCGAGGATGCCGATTTCGAGTCGCTCGCTGTGCGCGATTTGCAGCGAGGTTCGGCCACAGGGCTGCCGTCGGGTGAGGCGGTGGCGGCTTTGGTCGGTGCGCGGGCCTTGACGCGGGCGGAGGTTGGGCTTTCCGCGTTCGGGTGGTCGGGTGAGACGCCGCTCTGGTACTACGTGGTGAAGGAGGCGGCCGTGTTCGAGGACGGCGAGCGGCTCGGGCCGGTCGGGTCGCTGATCGTCGGCGAGGTGCTGCTCGGGATCGTCGACGGCGACCCGGAGTCGTTCCGGTCGGTCGATCCCGCGTGGAAACCGACGCTGCCATCACGCGATCCTTCGAGGTTCACCGTCGGGGACCTTCTGCTGGCGGGCTGACCGACCGAGACATAAACTGGGCCGATGCTAGGGGAGGCTCCGCTCGACGTCGTGCTGCTCGCCACCGACCTTGAAGCGTCCAGGGACTTCTACCGGGACAAGATTGGACTCGAGGTTCTCATCGAGAGCTCCTATGCGGTCACCTTCAGGTGCGGCGGTGAGAGCCGCCTGGCCATCTCCAAGAGCACCGTCGGAACCGCGGATGAGCAGACGCAGGCCGCATTCCGCGTCACGGACCTCGACGCCGAGGTCGCGGCTCTGCGTTCGCGGGGGGTCAAGATCGAGGAGTACGACCAGCCCGGACTGAAGACGGTCGACGGCATCGCCGACGTGGGGTTTGCACGCTTCGCTTGGTTTATCGACCCAGGGAAGAACTGCGTCGGAGTGATGCAGCTGAAGTAGCGTCTACAGGCGCTCTTCGAAGACTTCTTTGATGGCGATGTCGCCGGCGGTGACGATCGCCTGCATCATCTGCTGGATCCCAGCCGCCACATCGGGATCTGGCGGCGTCTCCCACAGGAATGAGCGGACGACGCTCGTCGCATTGTTGGGCGCGTCCGACATGCGGGTAGTCACATAGAGCGTGGTCGGCTGATCGCAGATGAGAGTCTGCTCCAGGTCGGGCTCGAGAGAGACCACGCGCATATTGGAGAGTCTGCCGCCGTGGTGGCAGTGGAACTCGGCGCCGAGGTCCTCGCCGCGCGCTCCGGCGACGGCCTCCACTTCGTCGGCCAGGAGGTAGCGCTGCATCACGTCGGGACGGAGCATCCGCCTGTAGACGGTGCTCCGGGGCGCGTTCACGATCACCTCTGAGCTGAGCTGCGCCTCCTCACGTGTGACGCGCTTCCTCTCTTCCGCCTCGGCCTGCTCCCACAGGTAGCCGATCTCTTCGTAGCCGCCGGCGACCGAACCGACGTCGAACTCCTCGGAGTGCGCCGTGAATCGCGCCCGAGCGTCTTCGGGAAGTCTCTGCAACACGGCGTCAGTGACGAGGAGGTACTCCTTGGAAGGGACGTGGTTCTTGAGCAGGCGGTGGGGAATGATCACGTCAGCGCCATGGCGCTGCTCGACATTCCCCAGGCGCTGTCGCGAGAACTTGCCGTGATGGACGACGAACTTGAGCTTCAGGATGCCGATATTTGCGCAGGCGTTGCATGGGCAGGTGGTGACGGCCTGCATGTCCCGCAACCGTCGGTGGAAGGCGACGAAAGTGCCTTCGAGCGTCTGGATCACGTCCGGCGTTGAAAGGCCGCTGATGAACAGGATCGCATCGCCCTCGACCTGCGACACGTCCATGCGGCCGTGCAGGTTGCGCACCATCGTATCGAGCAGCTCATGGAGGATCGACCAGCTGTGGTCCACCTCGGTCTGCTGCACGAACCTGGAGTAGCCCGAGATGTCGGCGAGCACGAGGGCGCCCTCCTGCAGGCCGGCGAACAGCTCGGGATGTTCGGTCTGGCCTGGCACGTGCGGGATTATCGCGCCGGGCGGATTCCGCGGGGTTAGGCTTCCGCCGTGGGGCTCGACATCTACGCGGGACCCGTGAGCCGCTACGCGGGGGCGGGGTGGCAGACGATCGTCCAGCAGGCCGGCGCGGCGGCGGGGATGCCGGTGATCACCGTCCGCCCGGGCGAGTCGCTCAGCGAGGTGCAACCGGTCGAACGGTGGAAAGCGGCGATCATGCGCCAGCTCGGCGTCAACGAGGACTGGGACGACCGTCCCAACGGCGAGTACTACACGGACAAGCCCGGCTGGGAAGGCTACGGCGCTGTCGTGCTCCTGGCCGCCTACGACGAGCACCCCGAGCTGGCGCCGGGCGCGAAGGTCAAGCGGCTGTTCGGCTCGCGGGCAGTAGGGGCCGTCGCGCCGGACCAATTCGGCGAGGCCGAGGCGTACAAGGCTGCTGTGGAATCGCCGGTGCGGTATCCGACCTTGCTGCGGGCGGAATGGTGTTTGCCGATCTCGGGGGGACCCGCTCTGTTTGCCGCGCCGACGCCGACTGGCAAACAGGTCACGATGGGCCACGTCGATCGGCTCATGGGCGAGCTGACGCTGCTCAATGAGCGGACGCTGAAGCTGAGCCCGGCGGACATGGAGGCGGCGCGACAAGCAGGACCGACCGACCCGGGATCGCTCGAGGGCATGGTTCGTTTTGGGCTGAGCGTCGTGATGCCGACGGCGGAGTTTGCAGCCAAGAACCGCGTCGCCTGGATCATGGATTACTGACCTGCTGATCGATTAGGTTCGCCGACTGTGCGCTCCGTTAGGTATCGCCAGGCCGTGATACCTCACACAGCGCACACTCGGCGTTGGCCCTCACCCCGAGCCTCTCCCGCTGTGCGGGCGAGGGAGACGTCAGGTTGGTGGACCTGAGGGGAGTCGAACCCCTGACCTCGTGAGTGCGATTCACGCGCTCTCCCAACTGAGCTACAGGCCCACAGTGGTCGCACCGAGCGCTAGAAGAACGGAGTATAGCGGCGCTCCTATACTCGCCTTCCGGTGGCCTCCTTCTTCAAGCGCAACCGCGTGCCCGAGGGCGTCGACCCGGCCCGGATCCCGCCCGGCCAGACCCTCACCGCGCCCGACCGCTGGCCCCTGCTCCACTTCGGCCCCGTGCCCAAGACCGACATCGCGAAGTGGGATTTCCGCGTGTTCGGCGCCGTCGAAAACGAGCTGACGCTGGACTACGGGGAGCTCCGCGCGCTGCCCTCCAGAGAAGTTGTGGCCGACATCCACTGCGTCACCGGATGGAGCCGGCTCGGCGATCGCTGGACCGGGGTCCCGATCGAAGAGGTCCTTCAGCGCGTCAAGCCCAAACCCGAGACCAAGTACGTGATGGCGCACTGCGAGTACGGCTACACGACCTCGGTGCCACTCCCGGTTCTCCAGGGCCCCGACAACCTTCTGTGCTACGCGTGGAACGGCGAGGACCTGACGCCCGACCACGGATGGCCGCTCCGACTTTTCGTCCCGTCCAAATACTTCTGGAAGTCTGCCAAGTGGTTGCGCGGGCTAGAGTTCATGGCACGCAACCGGCTAGGTTTCTGGGAGCAACGTGGCTATCACGACGAAGCAGACCCCTGGAAAGAGACAAGGTACTGGTAGCGGGCTGAACCCGCCGGTCGTCACCTTTACGAGCGACTTCGGCTCGGGCTCTCCACTCGTCGCGGCGATGAAGGGCGTGGTGCTGGCGGGTTGTCCGACCGCGGTGTTGGTCGACGTCTCGCATGAGGTCCCGCGCTTTGACGTCTCGGCCGGGGCGTTCATGGTGTTCGCCGGCACTCGCCACTTCGGGGGCGGCTCGGTGCACCTCGCGGTCGTCGACCCTGGCGTCGGATCGTCGCGGCGACGCCTGATCGTCCAGGCCGGCGGCCGGTACTACATCGGTCCCGACAACGGATTGTTCGCGATCGTCATCGACGAGGTCGGCGTCCAGGCCGTGCATGAGCTCGCGCCCCGGCCCCATGGCGCCCCTACATTCGAAGGTCGCGACGTCTTTGCTCCCGCCGCGGCAGCGCTCGCGTCAGGTGTGCCGGTGGAGTCGCTCGGGCCTCCCACCGATCCTCCGGCCGGCCTGCCCGACTCCGGGCCCCGCGTCCTGTGGACGGACGGTTTTGGCAACCTCGTCACCAATCTCAAGCCGCCGGCGCGCCGCCTGCGCATCCACAACCACGACATCGTCGCCACGGCCAAGACATATTCGGAGGCGCGGCCGGGCGAGCCATTCGTGTACGTGGGGAGCATGGGCTACCTCGAGGTCGGGGTGCGCGAGGCCCGGGCGGACAAGCTGCTGGGCGCGCGGCCCGGGATGGGGGTCGAGACGATCTAGAGATCTCGGCCTTAACAGGCTGGGTTGGTTTTTTGCTCCCTTGTTCCTACCGTTGCCTTCGCTGTGGCTCGAGTGGTCTGCTTGCTCTTCTTCCTCCTCTCCCTGGTGGGCTGCTCGAGCCCTGCGTCGGCCGGACCGGCGCACGCCGCCACAGTGGCGGTCACAGGCGACGTTCGCATGTGGCAGGACGCCGCGATCTTCAACCTAGTGGCGCGGATGATCGATTCGGCGCGCCATCGCGTCCTGGTCGAGATGTACGAGCTCGGCCGCTCGGACATCGTGCAATCTCTCGGCGCCGCACAGGCGCGCGGAATCGCCGTCAGGGTCATCACCGATCCGACCGTGGCCGCGAGCCGCAAGTCATCGGCCCAGCTGCAGGCGATGCATGTGCCGGAGCGCGCCTATCCGGTCGACGACAGCCGCCATCAGATCGACCACGTGAAGATGCTGGTCGCCGACGACGAGGCGGCGGTCGGCGGCATGAACTGGGGCAGGCACAGCGACCGCAACCACGACTACGTCCTGGAGATCAAGGTCGCTGGTGAGGTCGACCGCGTCCGACGGATCTTCGACCAGGACTGGGCCCTTGCCGGCGGCCGGCCCGCACCCCTGGGCGCAACAACGGATCCGGTCGCGCAGACGGCGCCGGGCAGCGAGATCCGCTCCATGCTCGAAGGTGAGCTCGGGCGAGCGTCCCATCGCGTCCTCGTCGAGATCTACACGCTCACCGACGGCGCGGTGCTTGCCGAGCTGGTGATGGCGCACCGGCGCGGTGCGATCGTGCACGTGCTGCTCGATCCCAACCAGGTCTACAACGTCCACGCCTACACGGTGCTGCGCGCCGGCGAGGTCGAGGCTCGCTGGTATCCGATTCCGAAAGGCGCATTGCTCCACGCCAAGATCGGGCTGTTTGACAATGACCTGGTCCTCGGCTCAGCGAACTGGACGCTCAGCGGCCTGGGTGTGAACCACGAGCTCGACGTCGAAACCAGCGATCCGGCGGCCGTTCAGGCCTACGTCAGCCGGTTCGACTCCGACTGGGCGAGGTCGGGCTAGCTCTGTGGCGGAGGTCCGGCGGAACCGGGAGCCGGAGGCCCACCTGGGCCGGCGGCCGGCGGAAGCGACCCCGGCGACGCGGCGGGCGGCAGGTTGTTGAAGCTCACCTGCGGGACGGCGCGGTCGCCCTCGTCCGCCTGGAAGAAGCCAAAAGGCTTGAACCCCAGCGCCCCGGCAATCAGCGACGTGGGGAGGGTCTGCAGCTTCGTGTTGTAGTCGCGAACGTTGCCGTTGTAGAAGCGCCGGGAGAACTCGAGCTTGTCCTCAGTGGCGGTGAGGTTCTCCTGGAGGTTGGTGAAGGCCGAGATGGCCTTCAGGTCCGGGTAGTTCTCGGAGACCGCGAACAGCGACCGCAGGCTCTGCGACAGCACATTCTCGGCCTGCCCGATCTTGGTCGGGTCGCCGGTCGCGCCCGCGGCGACCGCGTTGGCCCGGGCATTCGTGACCGCCTCGAGGGTGCCGCGCTCGTGGCCCATGTAGCCCTGGACGGTGTTGACGAGGTTGGGGATCAGGTCGTGGCGGCGCTTCAACTCGACGTCGATCTCGGACCAGGCCTCCTGGGTGCGGTTCCGGGCCGTGACCAGGCCGTTGTAGGTGAAGACCAGCCACGCCAGGATCAGGACGACAACGACGCCGAGGATCACCCAGCCCACCATGTCCTACCTCCTACGCGCGCGCGTCAGGCGTGCGCGCGCCTCTGCCAACGGGTCTTCTTAAGCATCTTCTTGTGCTTGTGCTTGCGCATCTTCTTGCGCCGCTTTTTGATTACAGAGCCCAATCCAACTCCCAGTGCACGTCTGAACTAACCGGCTGAAGGTACGGCCGCGAATGATACCGCAAGCCGCAATACACTCGTTTCCGCATGTACTTCACCGACGCGCACGAAGAGCTCCGGCTGCACATAAGGAAATTCCTCGAGAAAGAGGTCCAGCCGCATCTCGAGGAATGGGAGGAGAAGACCTTCCCCGACGAGATCTTCAAGCGGTTCGGTGAGCTCGGCTTCCTCGGCCTGCGCTACCCGCCCGAGTATGGCGGCCAGGGCGGCGACTACTTCTCAGCGGTCGTCTTGTCGGAAGAGATGGCGCGCGCCGGGTGCGGAGGCCTGGGCATGGCGGTCGCGGTCCAGGCCGAAATGGCCACGCCGCCGGTCTTCAAATTCGGCACCGAGCAGCAGAAAAGGAAATGGCTCGTGCCCGCCATCCGGGGCGAGCAGATCGCCGCCCTCGCCATCACCGAACCCGACGCGGGCTCGGACGTTGCCGGCATCACCACCACGGCGAGGCGGTTCGGGAACGAGTACATCGTCAACGGCCGCAAGATCTTCATCACGAGCGGCGCGCGCTGCAGCTGGGCGCTGGTGGTCACGAAGACCGAAAGGGAGCGCGGCCACGCGGGCTTCAACCTGCTCGTGGTCGAGAAAGGGACCAGAGGCTTCGAGGTCACGCGGACTCTGCAGAAGCTCGGAATGCACTCCTCCGACACCGCCGAACTGCTCTTCGAGGATTGCCACGTTCCCGCCGAAAATCTGATCGGCGAGGAAGGCGATGGCTTCAAGGACCTGATGTGGGAGCTGCAGGGCGAGCGCATGATCGCCGCCGCGGGCGCGATCGCCGGGGCGCAGCGCGTGTTCGAGTACACGATGGACTACGCCAAGAACCGCAGCGCGTTCGGCCAGCCGATCTCCAACTTCCAGGTCATCAAGCACCGCCTCGTCGACATGGGCACCAAGATCGCTGCCGTCCAGTCGTTCGTCTACCAGACCGCCAAGCAGTGGGACCAGGGCGAATACCCCGTCAGGGAGATCTCACAGGCGAAGCTGCTGGCGACGCAGGTGGCGTGCGAGGTCGCGGACGACGCGATCCAGATCCTCGGCGGCCACGGCTACATGCGCGAGTTTCCCGTCGAGCGCGCGTGGCGCGACGCGCGGCTGGCACGCATCGGCGCAGGGACCGACGAGATCATGAAAGAGATCATCGCCAAGTCGTACGGCCTATAGCTGTCTGCGCTCAGTTGCCGACGAAATCAAGCAGACCGAGCTGACGGCCGATCGCGTTCGAGCGGTAATCGTCGTCCGCTGCGTCGCTTTCGCGGCCGAGCCGCCGAAGCACATTGGCCCGGTCGGCCAAAGAGCGCGCAAGCGCAGGCTGGGCCTCCATGGCCTCGAAGAGCTCGACGGCGCGGTCGAGGTCTTGCAGAGCGGCGGAAGGATCCGCATCTTGCTCTCGCGCGCTGCTTCGACCTCGGCCCCAAAGGGTCTGCGCCTCACCATATCGATCGTGCATCGAGCGCGCATTCGCGAGCGCTTCGTTCCAGCCCGCGATCCCGCCTGGCATATCGCCAAGCTGTGCCCGGGCTGATCCCAGAAAGGCGAAGGTCAAAGTCTTGAGCGGAGCGAAGTCGATCACGCGACTGAGCTCGCTTCCGCGTTCCAGCGCGCCCTTCGCCGTGATCGCATCGTCGGAGGCCAGGCTCGCGGCGCCCGTGATGACGTTGGACGCAAGCACGCACGCATAAGCGCCGAGCTCCTCCGCCCGTACCGAGCATTGCTGGGCGCTCTCGCGGGCCTGGGTGACGTCGCCGTGCTCGAGGCTGTATCCAGCGACCGCAATGTCGAGGTCGACGACGGCGATTGCATCCCCTTTCTCGGCGTAACGCTTCGAGTGCTCGATGATCTCCTCGGCGGACGCAAAATCCCCAAGCCGCGCGTAGGCGCCGGAGAGGAAGTTCGCGATCATCGCGGCGGACACGGCGTCGCCTTTCGCCTCGATGACCCCAAGCGCGCCGTGCATAAGGCGAGCTCCCTCGCGCAGCTGACCGGAGAAAGCGGTGAACGCGCCCATAAGGGCTCGCGGCACCACGGTCGCGGTCGAGTTTGAAACGTCCTCGCCTGCCTGTGCTACGCGCTCGAGCGCCCGTCTCAGCTCGGCGCTCGATTCTGGCGTCTCCCCGCGAATACGGCGCATGAACGCCAGCCAGAAATAGCCCTGCGCGACGAGCTCACTCGGGGCCGGGCCATCGCCTGCGACGGCCAGTTCGAGCGGATCGATGAGAGTCGCGGTGGCGGCAAAACCCCAGCCGGCCCTGGCTGCCCCGATTCCAGCCTGCAGCCTGGTCGCGACCTGCGCATCCGCCGCCGACGCGGTCGCACGGGTGAAAAACGCGAAAGCTTCCCGGTTGGCAAAGCGTTCGAGCGCGTGCTCTCCGGCAAGCACGAGGTAGTCCGCGGCGTGCTGCGCGTCGCCCGCCTGCTCGTAGTGCATCGCTACCACCGACGCCAGCTCGCTCTCGCGGCCAGGGTGCAAGGCGAGGATCGTCTCCGCCGCAGCGCGATGAAGCGTCCGCCGGTCCTGCTTCAGCAGCGACGAGTAAGCCGCTTCCTGCACGAGGGCGTGGCGGAACAGATACTCGAGCTCGGGCTGCAGGGCGGCGATCTCGATGAGCCCGCCCGCTTCGAGCGCGTTGAGGTCGGCCCGCGCGTTCACGAAGTCCTCTCGTCCAGCAATCGCTCGAGAAGCGGCACCCCGAATTGCCGGCCGATCACCGACGCGACACGCAGCGTGCGCTTTGACTCCTGGGGCAGCCGGTCGATGCGGGCGAGCAGCAGGCCGTGGATCGTGTCCGGGATTTCGATCGTCGTCGCGCCCTCGTTTGCGACCCAGCGATCGCCTTCCTGGACGATGGCACCGCGATCGATCAGCATGCGAATGACCTCCTCGACGAAGAACGGGTTGCCTTCCGCTCTGGCCAGCACGAGCTCACGGGTCTTGGGGGGCAGTGACTCGATCTGAAGAAGATTCGCGACGAGCGCCCGGCCGTCGTCCATCGAGAGTGGCTCGAGCCGGATCTCGGTGAGCGCGTCTCCGAACATGTCGCGAGATTCGGCCACCAGCTTCCATCCGTGCGCAGACCGCTCCAATCGCGAGCCGATGACGAGAAGCACTGGCAGGTAGCGCACGGAGGGAAGAACCTGAAGCAAGGTGTCGACCGACGCCCGATCCGCCCAGTGGGCGTCGTCGCAGAAGATCACTACCGGCCCGCGCGCGCTGACGGCGCGCAAGACCATGACCAGCGATGCGACGTAACGCTTGACCGTCTCGAAGTCGAGCAGCGACAGGCGCGACTGCATTTCCGGCGAGAGGTCGACGGAGAGCAGATGGCCGAGGTAGGCGAAGCTCTCGGCCCACTCTTCGCCCAGGAGCTCGCGCATCGTCTTCTCCAGCGCATCCGCGACCTGGGCCTCGTCGGCCGCTGCGTTGACGCCGATCACCGACCTCACGATGTCGATGACGAGGTGGTACGGCATCGTCCCGCCGTAGGAAAGGCAGCGTCCTTCGATCCAGCGGACCGGGCCGATCTCTTGCTCGATGCTCGCGTGCAGCTCGGCCAGCAGCCGGCTCTTACCGAGGCCCGGATCCCCGAGCACGGCCGCCACGCGCCCCTGGCCGGCCTGGACAACACGAAAGGTGCTCATCAGCCGGGCCAGCTCGCGGTCCCGTCCGATCATCGGCGCCCGGAGGCCGGCGAGGCCCCGAGTCTGGACGGCCCCGCGCTTGATGCCGATGACCTCGAAGGCGCGGACTGCGTCGCTCTTGCCCTTCAGCGCAAGCGTTCCAACGTCCGCGGCTTCCACGAGCTGTGCTATGAACCGGTGGGTGGCGGAGGTGACGAGCACACTTCCCGGTCGAGCTGCGGCCTGCATCCGGGCCGCCACGTTCACCGCATCGCCCATCGCCGTGTACTCGTGCGCCGTGTCCGTGCCCACCAGGCCGACCACGACAGGGCCGGTGTTGATGCCGACGCGGACCCTCAAGCCTTCTGTTCCGGGCGTGCGCCTGGGCGCATCCAGCTCTTCGATGGACCGGACCATGTCCAGGCCACAGCGAACCGCGCGCTCCGGGTCGTCCTCGTGGGCGACTGGAGCTCCGAAGAAAGCCAGAACGCCGTCTCCCATGAGTCGCGCCACCGTCCCGCCGTAGCGCTCGACGGTCTGGTTCATGCAGGCGAACGCTTCGCCGACGATCGCTGTCCAGTCCTCCGGGTCAAGTCGCTCGGCCATGGCCGTCGAGCCGGCGATGTCTGCGAAGAGCACTGTGAGCGGACGGCGCTCGCTCGACGCCGCCCGTCCGGCCGGAGTCGGCGCGTCCGAGACGCTCATGATTCTGGGAATCGTAAGCGCAAGCCGCGAGGCGGCGGCTTTCGCGATCAGCTCACGGCAAACGAGCTCGATTGCGTGACCGAGCCGGTGCTGTCGCTGGACGTGATGGTGACGACGTAAATTCCCGCCGCCATTCCGTTCTTGATCGTCAACGCGAACGATCGGGAGACCGTCTGGTTGGGATTGACCGTGACCGTCGCTTTGTCTGACGCCACGACCGTCGTGGTCCCTGACGCGTCGGTAAATGTCACCGCGTAGCTGATCGTCACCTTCCTGGTCACCGCGCCGATGTCGGTGACCGACACCGTCGTCGTTACAGTCGAATGCACACTGGCGGTCGTGGGGTTGACCGAGATGGCAGCGCTGATATCGGGAATGACGTTGACGAAGAACCCGCTGCTTACACCGCCCGGAGAGTCGTCACCGTCGACCGCGGTGCACGTGACGAGCGTCACCCCGACAGGGAACGTCGACCCCGATGAGTGGTCGCACGTTACGGCCGGTGTTCCCTCTTCGTCGATCGCCACCGGCGCGGGATACGTGACGGCCGCTCCGGCGGAGCTGGTGGCGACAGCCGTGATGTTGGCCGGGCCGGACAGGCTCAGGTCGGTGTCGCGAATCGTCACGGTGAATGAAGCTGTCACAACTGCTGGTGAGTCGTCCGGGTCGCTCGCCTGGCAGGTGACGGTGGTGATGCCGATCGGGAAGGTGGAACCCGACGCGTGGTCGCAGCTCACCGCAGGCGCGCCTTCCTCGTCGACCGCGGCCGGCGGAGTGAACGTGACCGCCGTCCCGGCCGAGGTGACCGCGTCGCGGACGATGTTGGCGGGCACACCGGTCAAGACAAGGTCGGTGTCGTTCACGGTGACCAGGAAGCTCGCCGTAATCGTGCTCGGCGTGTCGTCAAGATCGGACACCGAGCAGGTGACCGTCGTGGTTCCGATGGGGAACGTCGAGCCAGATCCGTGATCACACGTGACCGCCGGCGCGCCTTCCTCGTCGACTGCGGTCGGCGGAGCAAACGCGACCGCCGTGCCGGCCGATGTGGCGGCGTCTCGCACGATGCCGGCCGGCACGCCAATGAGGGCGAGGTCGGTGTCGTTCACGGTGACCTGGAAGCTCGTGGTGATCGTGCTCGGCGTGTCGTCGGAGTCCGTGGCAGAGCAGCTCACGGTGGATGTCCCGATCGGGAACGTCGAACCCGAAGCCGGCTGACACGTTACGGCTGGCGCTGTCAAGTCTTCGTCGGCCGCTACCGGCGGCGAGTAATTCACGATCGCTCCAGTCGGGCCCGTAGCGTTGGCCGATACGTTGCTCGGCACGGCGGTGAAGGCTAGATCGTTGTCGATCACGCTGATCACGCTGATGCGGAACGTCGCCGACACGCTGGTCGGGGCGTCGTCGGCATCGGTCGCGGTGCACGTCACCAGAGTTGTGCCGACGGGGAAGGTGCTGCCCGACGCCGGGCTGCAGCTGACCGCGGGCGACGTCGAATCCTCGTCCACGGCAGTCGGCTGCGCGTAGCTCACGACCGCGCCCGATGGGCCGGTCGCGGTCACCGTCACGTCGACCGGCACGCCAGTCAGGGCTAGATCGGTGTCGGCGAAGGTGACGGTGACGTGAAACGTCCCCGTCACCGTCGACGTGACGTCATCAGGATCTGTGACCTGACATGTCACGGCGGTGATGCCGACCGGGAAGGTGGAGCCGGACGCCGGTGAACAACTGGAGGATGTGACGTTCTCGTTGGCTCCAGGCAACCCAAAGTTCACGACAGCCCCTGATGGGCTGGGCGCCGCAACGGTCACGTCGTTGGGCAGAAAGATCAACAGATCGCCGTCGCAGGTCGAGTTCATCACTCCGCCTTCGAGCCCCACGGACTGTGATCCGCCAGGCCCGTTGTCGGTGAAGGTCAGGCTCCCGGTCGATGTCGCGCACGCCGACGGCGTGAACGTGAGCATCACGGTGCAGATCGCGCCGGCTGCAAGCGGGTTCGGCGCAGTAGGACAGCCGTTGGAGGTGATGGCGAAGTCGCCAGAAGCCGAGATCGAGCTGATCAGCAGAGGACCCGTACCAGCGCCCGACACGAGCAGGTGGTTGGTGCCCGACGTCGTCCCGACCGCGCTCACCACGCCGAATGAGAGGTTGTTCATGCTGAACGTGACAGCCGGATTGCCGGGGGGAGTCACGATTCCCGTGGCGAGGGCCCAGGTGTCGGTCGGGAATGTCCCCGGGTTCAGCTCATCGGACCCGCCGAACATGAGGGTGCTGCCAGAGCCCGACTGGTACACCATCGACTGCCCTGCGCGCGCGCTGGGCGCCGCGGCGGTCCAGTCCTGCGTCCAGTTGGTTCCATCCCACGTCCATGTGTCGTTGATTGGACCGAGCAGGAAAGCCTCGACGTGGTCGCCTCCGAACATTTCGGTCACACCGTCCTTCGCGTCGTAGGCCATCGTGTGGAAGAACCGCGGCGATGGAGAGTTGGCCGGCGTGCGCTGCGTCCAGTTGCTGCCACTCCACTCCCAGGTGTCGCTCACACGTTGGCCGCTCGCCCGGCCGCCGAACAGGACGACGAAGTTGCGCGCCGAGTCAAACGCCATCGACGTTCCATATCGCGGTGACGGCGAGTTGAGGGGCGACATCTTGGTCCAGTTGTTGCCGTCGTACGTCCACGTATCTCCGAGCTGCGAGCTTCCATCGAAGAGCACCATCACGCCGCGCGCCGCGTCGTAGGCCATCGACGTCCATAGGCGAGGCGATGGCGCGATCCCAGTGAGACGCTGAACCCAGCCGGCCCCGTTCCACTCCCAGGTGTGGCCGTTGTTGTCGAAAAGGACGGTCACTCCGCGGCGACTGTCGTAAGCCATTCCAGGTCCAATCGAGACGGGGGGAGCGGGATTTGGGAAGAACTGCGTCCATTTCGCGCCGTCCCACTCCCACGTGTCATTCAACTCGTTGGTGGAGTTGGTCGAGTTGCCGCCGCCGAAAAGGACAGTCCGGTTGCGGCCGGAGTCGTAGGCGATGCCCGCGTAGGATCGACCGACCGGTGATTGGGCTGAGCCAGGGCCGACCTGGCCCCAGTTCGGCTGCCCACCCGCGGCGCTGACGCTCGCGGAGGTCGTCACGATCACCGAGGCGGCGACGGCAAGAAGCAGGAGCGATGCGGCGGGCCGGGCGGACATTTGGACCCTCCAGAGCGGTGCGTGGTCGTTGAAGTCGCTCGACCCTAAAGGAACCCGGTCCTCATGTCAACGAATTACTTAACGACATTCCGAGGACCCCGCCAACCCGCCTGGGTTACTGTCCATGCGCGGTGATTTCAGCGGTGCTTTTCGCGGGCTGCAAGCCCGAGGTGGCGGCGTTCGACGGCCGGATCATCGCAGTCGGAGCCGGGGCCAGGGCCACCGCTGGGCGCGGCGCCGAGGTCGTCCGCCTGCGCGGCACGGCCTGGCCTGGCCTGATCGACTCGCACATCCACCTGGAAGGGCTGGCCGACCGCACGCTGACGGTCGACCTCACGGGCGCCAGGAGCCTGGCCGAGTCGCTTGCGCGGGTGAAGGACTGGGCCAAACCTCGGGCGAAGGCGGCGTGGGTCGTCGGCGCGGGTTGGTACAACGATGCCTGGGGTGACCCCGCTTTTCCGACGCGGGAGCATCTCGACAAAGTCGTCGGCAGCCGTCCCGCCTATCTCCTTCGCAAGGACGGCCACTCGGCCTGGACATCGAGCGAAGCGCTGCGCGTCGCCGGGATCGACGGTTCCACCGAAGATCCGCCCGGAGGCGCCATCGACCGCGACGTCCGTGGAGAGCCGACCGGCATCCTGCGCGAGACCGCGATGCTGCTGGTCTGGCGGCACGTGCCGCCTCCGACTGACACGGACCTGGACAGCGCGATGACGAGGGTCCTGGCGGAGCTGGCTCGTCTGGGCCTGACCGGTGTGCACTCGATGGACAGCGCGCGCGGGCTCGGCTCCCTGCAGCGGCTGGCGCAGCGTGGACCGCTGCCGGTGCGTGTCGTCTACAACCTGCCTCTTGCCGACCTCGCGCACGCTGAGCGGATCGGCGTGCGTTCTGGATGGGGCGACCCCTGGCTGCGCATCTGGGGCGTCAAGGCGTTTCTCGACGGCTCGCTCGGCAGCCGTACCGCCGAGATGCTCGACGGCTCAGGCGTCGCGCGTCTGCCGCAGGACGCGCTTGTGGAGATGGTGGAGCGCTGCACGCGCGCTGAGCTCAACGTCTGCCTGCACGCGATCGGTGACGGTGCCGTGCGCCGCGCCGTCGACGCTCTCACACCACATCGCAACGCCTGGGCCATGTGGCGGCCGCGCATCGAGCACGCGCAGTGCGTGCACCCCAAGGACATGCCGCGGATGGCGAAGGCCGGGATCATCGCCTCGATGCAGCCGATCCACGCCGTCGCCGACCGCGAGCTCGCCGACACCATGTGGCCCGAGGTAACTCCGAACGCCTATGCGTGGCGCGCGCTCGAGAAGGCGGGTGTGCGCCTCGCGTTCGGCTCTGACGCGCCCGTGGAGACCGCCGATCCGCTGGCGGGCATCGAAGCGGCGACGACGTGGCGACGCATCGCGAAGTGGCACCCGGGGCTCGCGCTCACGCAGGCGTCGGCGCTGCGGGCCTACACCTCGGGTGCCGCGTACGCCGCAGGCATGGACAACGAGGTCGGAGCGCTGCGTCCTGGGCGGCTTTGCGACATGACGGTGGTCGACGGCGGGCGAGTCATCGCCACGATCGCCGGCGGTCGCGTCACGTGGCGGCGAAGGCTTTCCTGAGCTTCTCCGCGGTCTGCTCGAGCGATTCGTTGACGATCTTCACGTCATCGATGACCGCCATGAAATTCGTGTCGCCATTCCAGCGCGGCACGACGTGGAAGTGCACGTGGTCGGGAATCCCCGCGCCGGCGGCGCGTCCGATGTTGACGCCGGCGTTGAATCCGTCGGGATTCATCACGGTCCTCAACACCGTGAACGTGCGCACGACCACGCGCATCAGCTGCAACAGCTGGCCGTCGTCGAGGTCCTCGAGGCTGGGTTTGTGCGCGTGCGGAGCCACCATGGCGTGACCGGGGTTGTACGGAAACTTGTTGAGCAGCACGATCGCGCCCTCGGGTCGCCAGACCACGAGTTTCGCGTCCTCGTCGTCGGGGTTTGCGATGACCCGGTCGAAAAGGCAGCCCGGTCGCTGCTCGGCGCCGACGTACTGCATGCGCCACGGCGCCCACAGTCGCTCCATTGATCTACGTCCTCTTGCTCCTGATGGTGACAGCTGTCTGGGGCTGGACCTTTGTGCTCGTCAAGGATGCGGTCACACAGTACACGACGCTGCCGTTCCTGCAGATCCGCTTCGCGCTGGCGCTCATCGTGATGGCGGTCATCGTGCACCGCCTGCCGACGCGACGCGAGCTGCGCATCGGCGCCATCGTCGGCACCGTTCTCGCTGGCGGATACCTTGCACAGACCGTGGGCCTCAACTACACGAGCCCCGGCAACGCGGGTCTGATCACGGGCCTGTTCGTGGTGTTCACGCCGCTGCTCAACCGCATCTTCGGCGCACCGATCCGCTGGTGGACGTGGGGCGCCACCGCCATCTCGCTTGCGGGCCTCGTGATGCTGACGGGCGGTCCGGCCGGAATGGGCTTCGGCGACTTGCTCGTGCTCGGGTGCGCGGTGCTGTTTGCGCTCCACATCGTGCTGCTCGGCCGCTGGTCGCCAGGACTTCCGGCGGCGCCCCTTGCGATGGTGCAGATGGGGACGTCCGCGTTGATCTTCAGCGCCGGCGGCACGTGGCAGCTGCGCCCGCCAGGCGGCTCCGTGTGGTTCGCGATCGTCATCACCGGTGTGTTCGCGTCCGCGCTGGGCTTCTACATCCAGACCTGGTCGCAGGGCTTCATCAGCGCCAATCGCACAGCGCTGATCCTTGCCACAGAGCCGGCGTGGGCGCTCGCCGCGTCGGTGGTCCTGGCCGGGCAGAGGCTCGGACTGCTGCAGGCGGCCGGCGCCGCGCTGGTGCTGACCGCGATCGTGGGCCACGAATTGGCATCCCTAAAATTTGAAGCCCATGGCCAGCCGACCGCGCCGTAGCCAGTACGTTCCCCAGGAGATCGAGCCGAAATGGCAGAAGGTCTGGGCCGAGCGCGGCGTCATGAAGGCTTCGGACAGCTCGCCCAAGCCCAAGTTCTACGACCTCGTCATGTATCCGTACCCGTCCGGCGAGCTGCACATGGGGCACGCGCGCAACTACGTGATGGGCGACGCGCTGGCGCGGATGAAGCGAATGCAGGGCTTTGAGGTGCTGCATCCGTTTGGCTGGGACGCGTTTGGTCTGCCTGCGGAGAACGCGGCGATGAAGCATCCGGGCCTGCACCCGCTGAAGTGGACGCTCGAAAACATCGCGGAGTCGAAGCGCGATCTGAAGATGATGGGGATCCTTTACGACTGGGAACGCGAGGTCAACAGCTGCCTGCCCGATTACTACAGATGGACGCAGTGGCTGTTCCTGCTGATGCTGGAGAGCGGCCTCGCGTATCGCGCCAAGGCCCCCGTCAACTGGTGCCCGGTCGACAAGACCGTGCTCGCCAACGAGCAGGTGATCAACGGGCGATGCTGGCGCCACCCCGACGTCGAGGTCGAGAAGCGCGACCTCGAGCAGTGGTTCTTCAAGATCACCGATTACGCGGACCGGCTGCTCGACGACCTTGCAACCCTCGATGGATGGCCGCAGAAGGTCCGCGTCATGCAGACGAACTGGATTGGGCGGAGCAAGGGCACCGAGGTCGACTTCCCGATCGACGGCGTGCCGGGCGAATCGGTCCGCATCTACACGACTCGCCCCGACACGCTGTTCGGCGCGACGTTCATGGTCCTCGCACCGGAGCACCCATTGGTCGAGCGCATCACCACCGAAAAGCATCGCTCACGTATGCGCGAGTATGTCGACAGGGCGCGCAAAGAAACAGAGATCGAGCGGTTGTCGACCGAGCGCGAGAAAACCGGCGTCGCGACCGGTGGTTTTGCGATAAACCCGGTGAACGGCGAGAAGATCCCGATCTGGGTCGCCGATTACGTGCTGATGACGTACGGCACCGGCGCGATCATGGCCGTGCCTGCGCATGACGAGCGAGACTTCGAGTTCGCGCAGCGCTACGACTTGCCGATCCGCGAGGTGATCGCTCCCGCAGGCCGCTCCCAGGGCATGCTGCGGGAGGCGTACGTCGGGCCGGGCGTGATGGTCAACAGCGGCGGATACGACGGCCTCGATTCGATGGTGGCGTTCGAGAAGATCTGCGACGACCTCGAGAAGCGCGGCGTCGGCAAGCGCGCTGTGAAGTACCGGCTGCGCGACTGGTTGATCTCGCGCCAGCGCTACTGGGGCGCGCCGATCCCGATCGTCTACTGCCCCACGCACGGGATCGTGCCCGTGCCGGTCGAGCAGCTGCCGGTGACCTTGCCACACGAGTACAGGCCGCTCGCGGAGCAGCCGGACTGGTACCGCACGACGTGTCCCATCGGCGGCGAAGAGGCGCGCCGGGAAACGGACACGATGGACACTTTCATCGACTCCTCGTGGTACTTCCTGCGCTACGCGTCGCCGCACGACGAGCGCGAGCCGTTCGACCCAGAGCTCGCGAACCACTGGATGGCCGTGGACCAGTACACGGGCGGGGTCGAGCACGCGATCCTGCATCTGCTCTACTCACGTTTCTTCACCAAGGTTCTGCATGACGCGGGGATGCTCTCTGTAGTCGAGCCCTTCACTCGACTGTTCAACCAGGGGATGGTCAAGCGATTCGGCCAGGTGATGGCGAAGTCGGCCGGCAACGGGGTGTCGATCGCGCAGCTCTCTTCCGAGCAAGGGGCTGACGCGGGGCGCGTGTACGAGATGTTCATCGGGCCACCCGAAGAGGACGTGGAGTGGAGCGAGGCTGGGCTGAACGGCGTCGTCAAGTTCTTGCAGCGGGTGTGGCGATTGGTGTTGGAGCCGGAGTCGATCGACGTCTCGGAGGGTCCGGCGGTGGTCGTCGACTTAGACGTCTTACGCCGTAAGGTTGCGCAGACGGTCGGCCGGGTGACCGAGCACTACGACGAGCTGCGTTTCAACACCGCGGTCGCGTTTCTGATGGAGCTGGCCAACACGATGCAGGACTACCTCCAGGGGGGCGGTGCGCGCGACGGGTCGTGGGATGACGCGGTGCGATCGCTGATCAAGCTGCTGAACCCATTGGCTCCGCACATGACCGAAGAGATGTGGGAGCGCCTGGGTGAGCAGGGGATGCTCGCCGACGCGTCGTGGCCGGTCTTCGACCGTGCGGCGGCCGCGGAGCCAAAGGTCACCCTCGTCATTCAGGTCGCGGGGAGGGTGCGGGACAAGCTGGAGGTCGATACGGGGCTGCTTGAGGACGAGGCGTTAAGGCTGGCGCTGGCGCGGGAGAAGGTGCGGGCTGCGCTGAATGGTCGTGGTCCGTCGAAGGTGATCTACGTGCCCGACCGGTTGATCAACCTGGTTCCTTAACAACCAGGGTTGACATCCGGCCGCGCAAACTGAACCCTGTCCGATCTCACCGCACGACTCCCCCAGGATGGGTGGGGGTCAGTGGCTGGAACAGGTCGCGTGCGTGCGCGCGTCCTATTGCTGAGGTAATGGTTGAGGTACCGGCGCTCGGATCCCCGAGTCGAGCAGATAGTTCGCCACCAGGCTCGACCCGGGCGCGACCGCAATGGTCAGCGGCCCGCTGGTCACGCGCATGTACGTCTTCATCCTGACCTGATACGTCCCGGGCGCAAGAGAAACCAGGTAGCTGCCGCCTGAATCGGTGACCGTGACGGCCGCGACCTGACCGTCCTTGACGTAGTCGAGCTCGAGCTTGGGCACCGGCCGGCCGGCGCAGGTCGTGCCCGCCTGCTCCACCGGCGCGCACGGGACGGCCAGCACCCGCCCGCTGACGGTCCCATTTTCTGGAGACGGGGACGGGTTGCTACCAGGAAATTGGTACCCACCGCACGCCGCGGCGGCCAACAGCAACGCGGCCAGGCCCAGGACTCGCATCACTAAACCAACGCCGGACGGCGATTCGGAGTCACGCGCCGCGTGGGGAATGACCCGCAGGACGAGCGCTACTGTTGATACCGATCCCGGGTGGCCAAGAGGTAAGGCAGAGGACTTTGGATCCTCGACCGAAGGTTCGAATCCTTCCCCGGGAACCAGCGCCTTAACAACCTGGGTTTTCGCCGCGGCGGGTGAGCCCTAGCCTCGACGCATGCGCGTTCCGTTCCGCATTCCCCTCCGCATCGTTCCGGGCTGGAAACGGCCGCTGCTCCTGCTCGCGCCTCTGACGCTAGCCGTTGCCGGCGTCGCCGCCGCCTACGTGTACAGCACCACCCGCGCCGAAAGCCCGCCCGCGCCACCAATCACCAACCCCGCGCTCGACCTGCCAGCCCAACCGGGTCTGCTCGTCGATGTGTCCGGGGCCGTCGAGAACCCAGGCCTCTACCGGTTGCCACGGGGCGATCGTGTATTCGACGCGATCGCCGCAGCCGGGGGCCTCAGTCCCGACGCCGACATGTCGAAGCTCCCCAATCTGGCCGGCCGGCTAAAGGACGGCGAGCAGGTCAAGGTGGCCTTTGCCAAGACGGCCTCAGGCACTGTCGTGGTCCGGATCAACCTCAACGCGGCGACCCTGGAAGAGCTCGAGACCGTCCCGGGCTTCACCTCGGCTTTTGCCCAGGAGTGCATCGACTACCGCACCAACTACGGCGGCTTCCAGAACACGCGCGAGCTGGTCGACATCCTCGGCATGAGCGAGGCGGAGTACGTGATCGCCCGCAGGTACCTCACGCTGTGACTCGATACCCGGCGCTTGTCGTGGCTTTGGCGTGGTGCACGACGATGGCCGCGACGGTCGTGCTCGCGCCCAACGAGCCATGGCTCGGAGCCCTGGCCATCGGTGCCGCCCTACCGCTCGCGGCCCTCGCCATATTCATCAGGCCGGCGCTCGTCGCGCTTGCCCTCGCGATCGCTCTGCTCGGCGTCGCACGCGCCGAGCTCCCAGCGGCCGACGCACTTGCGCCGGCGCGCGCCCACTACGTCGTCGGCGCGACCGCCGTGATCACCGGCCGCGTCGCCGATGACAGCCGGCCGACCGGCGGCGGTGGCGAGGTACTGGTCGAACCAGAGCACGTCCAGCTCGCATCCGGTGAAGTGACGGGGATCGGCAACCTGATGGTCCGCTGGCGCGGGCCCGGCGACGCGAGGTTCGGCGACGCCGTCACGGCGACCGGAAAGCTCGTCCTCCCGCGCGACCTGCCCGCGTTCGACCGCCGCGCATTCCTCGCCCAACGTGACGTCTATCTCGAGCTCCAGTCGACCAGCTTCGACGTGACGAGCCAGCAGGCCGGGCTCGCGGCCGTTCCCGCGTGGCTGCGCGCACGCTTCACGGCCGGGGTCGACAGCGCTATGCCCGCTCCGCACGCGGCCGTTTTGCTAGGCGTGGTCCTCGGCATCCGCAGGGGCATCCCGCCCGACCTCCAGAACGCCCTGATCGCGACCGGACTCATCCACCTCCTTGTCCTGAGCGGCCTCAAGGTCGCCGTGTTCGCCCGGATCGTCCAGGGCGCTCTCCACCCGCTACTTGGACGCCACGCGACCTGGCCGGCCATCGGTCTCATCGCCCTCTACGCGATGGCGGGCGGCGCCACCCCGGCCGCCGTCCGGGCGTCGGCGATGGGCGGGCTCGCAATCGCTGCCGTGCACCTCGGACGCCCCTCCCACGTCTGGACCTCGCTGGCCCTTACCGCGGCGGCCATGCTCGGCTGGCATCCCGAGCTCGCTTGGGACGTCGGCTTTCAGCTCTCGTTCGCGGGCACGGCCGCGATCATCCTGCTGACACCCGCCATCGCGAGACGATTCGCGTTTCTCCCGCACGTCCTGCGCGAACCGTTCGCTGTCACCTGCGCCGCGCAGGTCGGGACTCTCCCCATGATGGCGACCGATTTCCACGTCCTCTCTCCGGTCGCACCCATCGCCAACGCCCTGACCCTGCCGATACTTCCCGCGCTCGTCACGGCCGGACTCTTCCTGGGCGCCACCTCTTTTCTGCCCGACGCCGCCCGGATCATTGCGATTCCGATCACCGGATTGGTCGCCTACATCGAGCAGGTCGCTTTCGTCCTCGCCAAGGTTCCGGTCGCCTCGATCCCGATCCCCACCTTTCCCACGTGGATCGGACTCGCCTACTACTCGGCTCTTGCTCCAGCATTGGCCGGGGCGAAGGCATCAGGGCACAGCCGAAAGCTCGCGTTCACTCTGGCCGTGGCGGCGCCTGCATGCATCTCCATCGCTGCGCTGCTCATGTGGTCGAGCTCGCCCCCACAAGCAATCGTCCTCAACGTCGGTGATGGCGAGGCGGTATTGCTGCGAAGCCCACAGGGAACCGTCCTCATCGACGGCGGTCCAAGCCCCGCAAAGCTCAGCGATGGTCTTGGCGCCCAGCTTCCGCCGTGGCAGCGCACGCTGGACGCACTGATCATCACCGCGCCAGGGCTCGGCCACACCGGCGGCCTCGCCGGCTTCGATCGCAGCGCGCAAACGGTCATCGTGCCCAACGTCCGGCTGACCGGGTCGGCCTGGCGCACTGCCGCCCTCGAGCAGGCCGCTCGTGGCGCCCAGATCGAAGCGGTGCGTGCCGGCGTCGCGGTTCGCATCGCCGGTTTCACCATCCAGGTCCTGGCTCCCGAACGTGGAGCGCCAGGAGACATCACCGGCGCCGCCGACCTCGCCTTCCGGGCGGTTGCCCCCGACGGCAGGTCTTTCTGCGACCTCAGCGACCTCGACTCGGACGCACAGACGGTCGCCGCCGCCCGCCTGACCGCGCCTTGCTCGAATCTCCTTCTACCGGTCGGCGGCCGAAGCGCCTTATCACCCGACATGGAAAGAGCCGCGGTCGACTCGACCACCCAGCTCATCGCATCCCGCGGTGCGGGACGCCTCGCCAACGGCTTCCCACCCACGGTCCTGCGGACCGACCAGGAGGGCGCGATCACCATGCCCCTCTGACGCCGCGTGCGAAACCGTCGTCGCTACGATGAGGGACTTGCCTCGGAACCCGAGTCGTGTGTCCACCGCCCTCTTGCTCCACGGCGAGGAGCGATTCCTCATGGAAGAGCGCAGCCGCGCGATCCTCGAAGAGTGGCGCCACGACCTCGTCTCCGACTTCGGCCTCGAGACCATGGAAGGCGCAGGCCTGACCTCGGCGCGACTCCAGGACGCGGTGCTTCAGGCGCCTTTCCTCGACCCTCATCGCGTCGTGTTCGTGAGGATGGTTCCTGCGAACCGCGCGGAGGGTCTAGCGCCGGCCGTCCAGCAAATACCGCCCACGACAAGGCTCCTCATCACGGTGGCGGGCCGCCTCGGCTCGACCAACAAGCTCGCGAAGGCCATCGCCGCCGCGGGTGGTGCGGTCGAGGAGAGCCAGCACCTCAAGGGTCGCGCCCTCAGCGAATGGGCCGCCAAGCGAGCGCAGGAAAAGCACGGCCTAACAGCCGCCATCGCGGCGCAGGTCGTGCGCGTCTCGCCGCCCGACCTCGGAGTCATCGACTCCGAGCTGAAAAAGCTCGCCGCCTACAAAGCCACCGGAGAGAAGCTCACAACCGAAGTCATGAGCGAGCTCCTTGCGGGCGGAAGGGAGGACGAGATCTTCCGCCTCACCGACAACCTGCTCCCACGGCCCACGCCTCAGGCGCTCGAGATCGCCCGCAACCTCACGCGATCAGGCCTGCAACCGACCTCCGTCGCCTACCGGATGGCACGCCACTACGCGCTGGTGCTCGAGGTCAAGGCGCGACAGGAGCGCGGCGAGTCGCTGCAGCAGGTCCAGGAGGAAATCCCCGAGCATCGCTTTGTCGTCCAGAAGGCATTCGACGCCGCCCAGAACGCCAGCGGCGACCGCCTGGAGAAGGCCCTGCAGCAGATCCGCGACTACGAGTGGGAGGTCAAGTCAGGCCAGGTGGACGCCGACCTCGGCCTGGACGTGCTCCTGACGCGCCTTTAGAAAGGGGGTCTTACTTCTTTTTCGTCGCTGAAGGAGCAGCGGCCGCGGCCTTCTTGCCCTTACCCGAAGCCGCAGCCGCAGCGACCGGCGCCGGAGCCGCCGCCTCGAGCTTCGCCAGCTTGCGAGCCAGCCGCGACTTGCGCCGCGCCGCGTTGTTCGGGTGAAGGATCCGCTTCGATGCCGCCCGATCCAGGGCCCGCACTGCCGATACGGTCTCTGACGCGCGCTCCGCAGCAGAAGAACCGGCGCCGGACCCCAGCGCCCGTCGCGCCTTCACGATCAGCGTCTTGACCTCGGAGCGCACGGCACGATTGCGCACGGTCCGCCGCGCACCAGCGCGCGCTTGCTTCTTTGCCGACGCAGTTCGCTTGGCCACGAAACAGCGATTATAGGGGCCAGTGGAGTTCGAGCTTGGCGGCCGGAGACCGCAGGTGCACCCGGACGCCTACATCGCACCAACCGCCGTCCTCATCGGCGACGTGCATGTGGCCAAGGGAGCAAGCATCTGGTTCGGTGCGGTCTTGAGGGCGGATGAGGCCAAGATAAGCATCGGCGAAGGCGCCAACGTCCAGGACAACGCCGTCATCCACTGCGCGGAAAACCTGCCCACCGTCCTCGAGCCAAACGCAACCGTCGGCCACTCGGCGCAGCTCGAGGGATGCGTCGTCGAGGAAGGTGCCCTGGTGGGAATGGGCGCCACGATGCTGCAGCGGAGCAGGCTCGGAAAAGGTTCGATGCTCGCCGCCGGCGCGGTCCTCCAGGAAGGCACGCACGTCCCCGCCGGGCACCTGGCCGCCGGCGTGCCTGCGGTCGTCAAGAAACAGCTCGGTGGCTCGTCGGACAACTGGGTCGGCACCTCGGCGCGCCACTATCAGGAGCGGGCGGTGAGGTATCGGGCGGAGCTCAAACCGATCCCATCGCGTTGACCCTCGTGGTGCCCGCGCGCGCCAAGCTCAACCTCGACCTGCGCGTCATCGGCCGGCGAGAGGACGGATTCCACGACCTGCACACGACATTCCAGGCCATCGACCTGCACGACCTCATCGACTTCGAGCCAGCGACCCACACGCGATACGAAGTCGAGGGCTTCGACCTGGATCCGCATGACAACTCGGTCGTCAAGGCCCACAAGGCCGTCGAGCTGGCGCTGCAAGAAGAGCTAAAAGTTGCCATCCGTGTGCACAAGCGCATCCCACCCGGGTCGGGCATGGGTGGCGCCAGCTCCGACGCAGCCGCGACACTGAAGGCCCTGACGATCATGTTCAACCTGAAGGTCGACCTGTACGCGATCGCCGAGAAGCTCGGCTCAGACGTTCCGTTCTTTCTGCACGGCGGTCGGGCGAGGGCGGAGGGCCGCGGCGAAAAGCTCATGGCGCTCGAAACCGGCCCGACCACGTTCGCGATCGCGTGGCCCGGCTTCGGGCTCAGCACCGCCGACGTTTACCGAGCGTGGGACGAGGTCGGAGGTGAAGGTCCGAACGGGCTCAGGAGAGCGGCCGAGCACGTCGACCCGCGACTCAAGCAGTTTGCGGAACGCCTCGGCCCCGGCTGGCAGATGACCGGCAGCGGCTCCGCGTTCTTCAAGGCCGCCGCCGGCGACCAAGAAGCAAAAGCCGCGGTGGCGGACCTCGACTGCTGGAAAACAGTGGCAGCGAGCGTGCCGCGCTGGTCCTGACAAGATGATCCGCAAAACCGCGGCAGTCTGGGCCGGCAAGGCCACCGGAACCTTGAGCCGGATGACGCGACGCGGCGCCGGCACGACGCTCCCCGGCGATGTGGCGAGGGCGATCGATCCGAACATCCTCACCGAGCTCGCACGCGACCTCACGCACGGCTCGGTCGTCATCACCGGCACCAACGGCAAGACCACGACCGCGCGCCTCGTCACCTGGCTGCTCGAGGGCGCCGGCCACCGCGTCGTGTCCAACCGCGCGGGGGCGAACCTCATCTTCGGCGCGACCGCCGCGGCGCTCGACCGCGCAGGCGCGAACGGAAAGCTGAAGGCGGACTGGGGTGTGTTCGAGATCGACGAGGCGAGCCTGCCCCGGGCCATCAAAGAAATTCAGCCCACGGCCACGCTCGTGATGAACCTATTCCGCGACCAGCTCGACCGCTACGGCGAGCTCGAGTCGATCGCGAAGACGATCGAGCAAGCCCTCAACAACGCGAGCGAAAACGCCACTGCTGTCCTCAACGCCGACGACCCGCGCGTCGCCGAGATCGGCCTCGACCTCAGGCGCAAGCCGCTGTGGTACGGCCTCGAGGACGAGAGGGTGGCCAGCAGGATTTTGCCCCACGCGGCCGACGCCCGAACGTGTCCAAGGTGCGGCGCGAGTCTCATCTTCGACGCCGTCTACGTCGGCCACGACGGCGTCTACCGCTGTCCCAACCACGACTTCGCAAGACCGCAGCCCGACATCAAGGCCACCGACATCGAGCTGAACGGTTTCGACAGCCTCGCCATGACCGTCGAGGGCACCAGGATCGAGATGCCGCTCGGCGGTCTCTACAACTGCTACAACGTGCTCGCTGCGTTCGCGGCCGCGTGCAGCATCGGCCTCGATGCGAAGTACATCTCGGAGAGACTCAAGACGTTCAAGGCTGCGTTCGGCCGCCAGGAGCGCATCGACTTTCGCGGCCGGCACCTGATCCTGGTCCTCTCCAAGAACCCCGCCGGTTTCAACGAAACTCTGCGCACGGCGGTCGAGCTGGCGAAGGGCGAGAACTTCATCCTCGGCCTCAACGACCGCAAAGCCGATGGCACCGACGTCAGCTGGATCTGGGACGTCGACTTCGAACAGCTGCAGAGCCACGCGAAGACCGTCATCCCCGCGGGCGTGAGGGCCAACGACCTCGCCGTCCGCCTGAAGTACGCCGGTGTCACCGCGCAAGAGCCGCAGACCGAGCCGGAGAAAGCGCTGGACGAGCTCATCGCGTCGACGTCCGAGGGCGACATCGCGTATGTGCTCTGCACCTACACCGCCATGCTCGACATCAGGGCCGAGCTGGTGCGACGCGGCTGGGCGCAGCAATACTGGGAGACGTGAGCAGCAACAACACGTTCACGATCGGCTGGCTCTACGCCGACCTGATGAACATCTACGGCGACCGCGGCAACGTGCTCACGCTCGCCAGGCGTGCGGAGTGGCGCGGCCTCGAACCCAGGGTGATCGAGATCGGCAGGGGTGCAAGTCAAGACATGAAAGGCGTGGACGTCTTTTTCTTCGGCGGCGGGCAGGACCGCGAGCAGGCCCTCATCTACGACGACCTCCGCCAGTACAAGCAGGACTCACTACAAACGCATGTGCACGACGGGGCGCAGATCCTCGCGGTCTGCGGCGGCTACCAGCTCCTCGGCCACTACTACCAGACGGCCGATGGCGAGCGGTTCGACGGCATCGGCATGCTCGACGTGAAGACCGAGGCGGGGAAGAAGCGCTTCATCGGCGACGTCGTCGTACAAACAGAAATCGAAGACCTCACCCCGAGCACCCTCGTCGGTTTCGAAAACCACAGCGGCCGCACCTTCCTCGGCGACGCCGCGGCGCCGCTCGGCAAGGTCCTGCATGGCAAGGGCAACAACGGCTCCGACCGGACCGAGGGCGCGGTGCAGGGCAACATCATCGGCACGTACATGCACGGGTCGCTGCTGCCGAAGAACCCGCACCTCGCCGATCACATCATCGGCAGGGCGATCAGGAGGCGGGGCGGCGCCTCGCTTTCACACCTGGACGACTCGGCGGAGCTTGCCGCTCACGACTGGATCCTGAAGCGCGCGCAACGACGGTAGGCCGCGCACCGTTCCCCCCGTTCATCGCCGCGGCCTTCCGCGAGACCAACGCCTCACGGAGCACCTGGTCGATCGACTCGAGCATCACGAACTGCATCTGCTTGCGCAGGTCCGCAGGGATATCGTCGAGGTCGGCCTCGTTGTGCGACGGAATCAAAACCCGCCGCAGCCCCGCGCGGTGCGCGCCCAGGACCTTCTCCTTGATCCCGCCGATCGGCAGCACGCGTCCGCGGAGCGTGATCTCGCCGGTCATCGCGACATCGTCGCGCACCGGACGTCCGGTGAGGATCGACGCCATCGCGGTCAGCACGGTCACGCCCGCCGACGGCCCCTCCTTCGGCTGCGCTCCCGCCGGCACGTGGATGTGGATGTCGTTGCGGTCGAAGAGCGTCGGGTCGATGCCGATCTCGCCCGCGTGCGACTTCAGATAGGACAACGCCGCCGCGGCCGACTCCTTCATCACCTCACCGAGCTGGCCCGTCAGCTTGAGCTCGCCCTTGCCCGGCGTCAGCGTCGCCTCGACGAAGATGATCTCGCCGCCGGTCGGAGTCCACACCAGCCCGGTCGCGATGCCCGGCCGATCGATGCGCTCGGCGACGTCGTCGTAGAACCGGCGCTTGCCCAGCGCCGCGCGCACCTTCTTCACGCCGTCCTGGGCTTTGAGCTTCTTGCCCGACGCGATCTCCGCCACGTCGCGCCGGATCAGCGCCGCGATCTCGCGCTCGAGGTTGCGCACGCCCGCCTCGCGCGTGTACTCGCGGATGATCAGGCGGACGGCGGCCTCCGGCACCTCGACCTCGCCCGGCCGGAGCCCGTGCGCGCCCAGCTGCTTGGGGATCAGGAATCGCTCCGCGATCTGCACCTTCTCCTCCTCGGTGTAGCCCGAGAGGTGCAGCACCTCCATGCGGTCGCGCAGCGCGGGTGGGATCGTCTCCAGCGAGTTCGCGGTCGTGATGAACATCACCTTGGACAGGTCGAAGGGCACGTCCAGGTAGTTGTCGCGGAAGTCTTTGTTCTGCTCCGGGTCCAGCACCTCGAGCAGCGCCGACGACGGATCGCCGCGCCAGTCGGCGCCGATCTTGTCGACCTCGTCGAGCATGAACACCGGGTCGTTCGATTCCGCGCGGCGGATGGCCTGGAGGATGCGGCCGGGCATCGCGCCGATGTAGGTGCGGCGGTGGCCGCGGATCTCCGCCTCGTCGTGCACGCCGCCAAGAGATGCGCGCGCAAACTTGCGGCCCATCGCGCGCGCGATCGAATGACCGAGGGAGGTCTTGCCCACGCCCGGTGGCCCGACGAAGCAGAGGATGGGTTCGCGGCCGCGGTCGGTCGAGCCGCGCTCCTGCTTCAGGCGCCGCACCGCGAGGTGTTCGACGATGCGCTGCTTCACCTTGTCGAGGTCGTAGTGGTCGGCGTCGAGGATCGTGCGCGCGTTCTTGACGTTGACCTCACCGCCGGTGGACACGTTCCATGGAAGCGACACCATCAGCTCGAGGTAGGTGCGGATGACCGACGACTCTGGCGACGCTGACGGGATGCGCTCGAGGCGAGAGATCTCGCGGTCGGCCTCGCGCTTGGCCTCCAGCGGCAGTCCCGCCTTCTCGATTCGCTCGCGCAGCTCCGAAAGCTCCGCGTGCTCGCTGTCGAGCTCGCCCAGCTCGCGCTGGATGGCCTTCAGCTGCTCGCGCAGGAAGTACTCGCGCTGCGCCTTCCCCATCTGCTCTTCGGCCTGGGACTGGATCTTGCGTCCGAGCTCCAGCACCTCCAGCTCGTGCGCCATGTGGCCGAGCAGCCGTTCGAGCTTCGCCTTCGCCGAGTCCAGCTCGAGGATTTCCTGGCGCTGCTCGGTGGTGAGGCGGATGTGGTTGGCGATGTAGTACGCGAGGTGCAGAGGGTCGTCGATGGCGGCGGCGGCGCCGGCGAGCTCGGCCGGAAGATGCGGCGCGAGCGACACGAGCTGCTGGAACGACGCGGTCGCCCGGCGCATCAGCGCCTCGCGCTCGATCGTGAGGATGTCCTCGACGATCTCGGGATGCATCTCCACCGCGCATGTCAGGTAGGGCTCCTCCGACTCGACGTCGGTCAGCCGGATGCGCCGCAGTCCCAGCACGGCGAGCTGCACGGTCCCGTCGGGGAGCTTCAGCAGGTGCTGGACCCGGACCATCGTCCCGACGTGGTGGATGTCCTTGAAATCCACCTCCTCCTGGCCCTCGTCGAGCTGCGTCGCCACCGCGATGTGGCGCTCGACGCCGCTCAAATCCTCGAGCAGCTCGAGCGACTTCTTCCGCCCGACCGACAGCGGGATGAAGATGCGCGGGAACACCACCGTCGACTTCAACGGCAGCACCGGGAGATGCGAGGGAACGGCACCCTCCAGGTTCACCGCGGGCATCTCGCTCACAACTGAGTGATGCTACGCCCGAAGATCAGGAGTTCGGCCAGAACCGCGGCAACGATCAGGCATAATCGGCTTGATCTGAGCCCCACCCTGACTGCGGTCATACTCGCCGCCGGCCACGGTACGCGCATGCGCTCGCGGATCCCCAAAGTCATGCATCCGATTTGTGGTCGGCCCATGATCGATTGGGTGCTCGGTGCCGTGAACGAAGCGGGCGTCAAGGACGTCACGGTCATCGCCAACCCACACCACGCGGAGCTGGCTGCGCACCTGGAAGGGAAAGCCAAGCTCGTGTACCAGCGCGATCCGAAAGGAACCGCCGACGCGCTGCAGCAGATCCCCGCCGGCGAGCTGAGGGGCCGCCAGGTGCTCGTCGTCAACGGCGACTCGCCGCTCCTGACCGCGGTAAGCATCCTCAAAGTCATCAAAGCCCAGCAGGAATCCGGGGCGGCCGCGGCGATCGCAAGCGTCGAAGACCCGACGAGGGACGACGGCCGGATCGTCCGGAATGACCGGGGCGAGCTCGAGCGCATCGTCGAGCGCAAGGACGCGACGCCGGAGCAGAAATCCAACATCCACGAGTTCAACGTCGGCGTCTACAGCTTCGACGGCAGCAAGCTCGAGGAGGCGCTGCAGAAGATCACCGACGACAACAAGGCCGGCGAGTTCTACCTCACCGACGTCTTCCTCCACCTCGCTCCGACGACCGTCGTGAAGCTCGACGATCCCGACGAGGCGATGGGGGTTAAGGACCGCGTCCGGCTCGCGAAAGCGACCGAGATTCTGAGAAAGCGGCTGCTCGTCCAGTTCATGCTCGGCGGCGTCACTATCGTCGACCCCGAGTCCACCTTCGTCGACGCCACCGTGACGATCGGCATCGACACCGTCATCGAGCCGTTCACGGTGCTGAAGGGCGACACCCAGATCGGCGCCGAGTGCCGCATCGGGCCGCACGTCTATATAGAGGACGCGAGGATCGGCGACCGCTCCGACTGCGGCCCGTTCGCCAAGCTCAGGCCCGGCACCGTGGTCGCCGAGGACGTCCACATCGGCAGCTTCGCCGAGCTCGTCCGCACAAGGGTCGGACGCGGCAGCCGGGTGCCGCACGTCTCCTACCTGGGCGACACCGACCTCGGCGAGGACGCCAACATCGGCGCGGGTACGATTACCGCCAACTTCGACGGGACGAACAAGAACCGGACCGAGATCGGCGACGGCGCCTTCGTCGGCGTCGATACGATGCTGGTCGCGCCCGTCAAACTTGGCAAGGGCGCGCGTACGGGAGCCGGTTCGGTCGTGACCAAAGACGTTCCCGACGGCGCGACAGCCGTGGGAGTTCCCGCTAGGGTGGTACGGAGGAAGAGTTGATCGGCAGGCTGCAGACGGCGGTCGAGTACACCGGCACCGAGGCGTCGCCGTGGGGCGAGCTGAAGCTCATCTCGGGAAGCGCCAACCCGATGCTGGCCGCCCGCATCGCCGAGATCCTCGATGTCCAACTGACCGATCCGCGGCTCCGGCACTTCCCCGACGGCGAGATCAACGTCAAGATCGAGGACTCGATGCGCGGCCACGACGTGTTCGTGATCCAGCCCACGAGCCCGCCGGTGAACGACCACCTGATGGAGCTGTTCATCATCCTCGACGCGCTGCGCCGCGCCTCGGCCGGCCGCGTGACCGCGGTGATCCCGTACTACGGCTACGCTCGCAAGGAGCGCAAGACGCAGCCGCGCGAACCGATCACCGCCAAGCTGGTCGCGAACTTCATCACACTCGCCGGCGCGGATCGCCTGCTGCTCTTCGATCTGCACGCCGAGGCCATCGAGGGATTCTTCGACGTGCCGACCGACCACCTGTCGCCGCATCGGATCTTCTCCGAGCACCTGAGGCAGAAGAACCTCCAGCGCCTCACGATCGTCGCGCCCGACGCGGGCGGCGGGCGCCGGGCCGAGGCCGTGGCCAACGACCTCGGCGCACCCATCGCGTTCGGTTACAAGCGCAGGCCTGATGAGCAGTCGGTCGAGGTGATCGCGATCTCGGGCGACGTGAAGGGCCGCGACTGCGTGGTGATCGAGGACATCATCACGACCGGCGGCACCGTCTCCAAGCTCGCGGTGGCTCTGCGGGCGCAGGGCGCCAACCGCGTCCTCATCGCCGCGACGCATCCCGTTCTCAGCGGCGACGCAATGGAACGACTGAGAAAAGCTGACGTGGAAGAGGTGATCGTGACCGACACAGTCCCCGTCCCGCCCGAGAAGGCGGGAGCGCCGCTGAAGGTGATCTCGGTGGCACCTCTCCTCGCTGAAGCGATCATCCGGGTACACGAGAACCGGAGCGTCAGCGAGCTCTTCGTTTAGGTCGTAATGACCGGCCAGGAAACGATCGAGCTGATCGTCCTGATCGTGTGCTTTTTCCTTGCCGCGCTGGCCAGCGGCACCGAAACCGCGCTCACGTCGGTCGGCCGTCTGCGCGTGCGGTTCCTCGCCGAGCAGGGGAGCCAGGCGGCGCAAATCCTCCAACGCCTGCGCGCGGACCCGAACCGATTCCTGTCCACGGTGCTCTTCACGAACACGCTCGCCCTGATCCTGGCGTCGACCGCCGCCGCGCTGATCAGCGACTCGATCTTCTCCCGGATCGGCGTGCCGCCGGGCTTGCGGCTGTGGCTGACGCTTCTGACCTCGGTCCTGCTGTCGATCGTGCTGTTGATCGTGGCCGAGGTGACGCCGAAGACCCTTGCGATCTCGAACGCCGAGCGGTGGGCGCTGGCCGCCGCAGGCCCGGTCGACCGGATCGCGAGCTTTCTCGGTCCCATCCTCTGGGCGGTGACATTGATCTCGCGCGGGCTGACCGGTGGCCGCGCCGCGCGCGCCCCGTACCTGACTGAAGAAGAGCTGCTCACGGTGCTGCACGTGTCCGAGGAGCAGGGGGTCATCGAGGAGCAGGAGCACCAGATGATCCACGGCATCATCGAGATCGGCGACAAGACCGTGCGCGAGATCATGATCCCGCGCACCGACATCGTCGCCGTCGACAAGGATGCAGGCCTCCGCGACATCGTCCGGCTCTTCAAGCAGTACCGCCACACGCGCATGCCGGTCTACGAGGAGAACATCGACCACGTCATCGGCTTGATCCACACCAAGGACCTGCTGCTCTTCTACACGCTGTCCAGCTCGCAGAAGTTCGACATGGACAAAGTGCTGCGGCCCATCGAGTTCACGCCCGAGCAGAAGAAGGTCGACGAGCTCCTGAACGAGATGCGCTTGAAGAAGGTCCACATGATGATCGTCGTCGACGAGTACGGCGGCACCGCCGGAATGGTGACCCTGGAGGACATGCTCGAGGAGATCGTCGGCGAGATCCGCGACGAGTACGACACCGCCGAGCAGGAGCAGCTGGTCATCATCAACGAGCACGAGGCGCGCGTCGACGCGGGCTTTCCGCTGGAGGAGCTCAACGAGCGACTCCACCTCGGCATCGAGGAGTCGGGCGACTACGACTCGGTGGGCGGCTACGTGCACGCGATGCTCGGAAAGATCGCCGAGGCCGGCGACTCGTTCCAGTCCGGGCGCGCCAAGTGGATCGTCGAGAAGGTGAAGGGTCGGCGCATCGAGTCGGTTCGACTGGTGTCGCAGGACCCGTGGCCCGACGAGGTGCTCGGCCGCGACGGCGCGAAGCACGCACCGGTGGAGGAAGGAACTGGCCACATATCGTGACCGCGCCGTCGTCCTGCGCAAGCTCGACTACGGCGAAGCGGACCGCATCTTCACGCTGCTGACGCGCGACCACGGCAAGGTGGGCGCGATTGCCAAGGCCGTGCGCAAGCCGGAGTCGAAGCTGGGCCCGTCGCTCGAGCTGTACGGCCACGTCGACGTGCTGCTGGCCCGAGGGCGCGGTGAGCTCGACGTCATCGCGCAGGTGCAGCGGGTGCCGGGTTACCGGATCGAAGGCGACGTCTCGCTGATGGCCCACGCGGCCCTGATCGCCGAGCTTGCCGAGCGGGTGTGCGAGGACCGTCACCCGGTCGACGGGGTCTACGAGCTGGCCGTTTTTTCGCTGGCCGAGCTCGCCCGCGAGACCGATCCGCGGCGGGCGTCGGCGTGGTTCCTGATGAGCGCCCTGGACCTGCTCGGTTACGCGCCGCAGCTGATCAACTGCGCGTCGTGCGAGCGACCCCTCGCGGCGCACCCGGCGCCGTTCAGCGCCGAGGCGGGCGGATTTCTATGCGATCGCTGCGCGCTGCCGGCGATGGAGCCGGTGCCGCTGGCCGCGATCAAGGTGCTGCGGCTGATGGCGGCCGGCGACGCTTCCACCTACCGCCGCCTCAAGCTCGATTCAGCTTTGATGAACGCGATCGATGGAGTCCTGCAGTCCCAGCTCGAGTACCACATGGACCGACGCCTGAAATCACTGGCCTTCCTGAACACAATGAACTCCTCCCCACGCAGTGGGGAGGTGGCGCGAAGCGCCGGAGGCGCTACCGGGTCCAGCGATAGAGATCTCTGAGGTTGCCGATCGCGCCGGTGTGCAGCGCGTCGTGGTCGATCATCGTGATGAAAATCCGCCACGCCGGCCACATGTCGCCCCAGTTGGTCCTGCGCTCAGCGTCAAGTCCATCCTCCGTCTCGACCTCGAAGTCGGCCCGAAGCGCTACGTAGCCTTCCTCGAGCAACCGGAGCGCTGCGACCGCGGTGTGCGGGATGGAGATGTCGGGAAAGGTGAGCTTCGCCTCCCCATAGGCGTGCTCGTGATACATGAGCCGCGTCGTCCCAAGATGCACGACCTGCCACGCGATGGTGGTCATGGGCGCGGGCTGCGGGTCTGGGATCTCGTAGTTGTAGGTCCAGTGGCCAGGCCGGTCCTCGAAGATGGTCCAGGCCTCGGGAACAGGCTTCCAGAAAAACTCCTCGTCGTCGATTCCTTCGAGACGGCCGCAGAGCCTCGCGTATGCGTCTTCCATCGTGGCGGCGAGGAGCTCGCGTCGGCCCACGTCGTGATTCTCTCCCCTGCTAGGGTGCTGCCATGCCGGTGAAGCGTGAAGAGGTGATGGAAAAGGTCGTCGCGCTGACCAAGCGACGCGGTTTCATCTACCCGTCGAGCGAGATCTACGGAGGCCTGTCCGGCTTCTACGACTACGGCCCGTACGGGGTCGCGCTCAAGCGCGCGATCAGAGACCTGTGGTGGCGGCACATGGTCGACCTGCGCGACGACGTGGTCGGCCTGGAGTCGACGCTGATCATGCCCGAAGCGGTATGGGAGGCATCCGGGCACCTGGCGAACTTCGTCGACCCCCTGCGCCAGTGCCTCGGCAAGTGCAAGAAACGGTGGCGCGCCGACCACGTGCTTGGCGAAAAGTGCCCGGAGTGCGGCGGGCCGCTCGACGACGCGCGGATGTTCAACCTGATGTTCAAGACGCACGTCGGTCCGCTGGAGGACCGCGCGTCGGAGGTCTACCTGCGGCCCGAGACGGCGCAGGGGATGTTCGTCGACTTCAAAAACGTGATCTCATCCACGCGCGTGCGCGTGCCGTTCGGAATCGCGCAGCAAGGCAAGGCGTTCCGCAACGAGATCACGCCGGGCAACTTCGTCTTCCGCGTGCGCGAGTTCGAGCTGATGGAGATGGAGTACTTCGTCAAACCGCAGCAGGACGACGAATGCTTCGACTACTGGCGGCGGGAGCGGTTGCGTTGGTACACGGACGTCTTGGGGCTGCAGTCATCGCGCCTGCGGATGTACGACCATCCGAAGGAATCGCTTTCGCACTACTCGAAGCAGACGACCGACATCGAGTACGAGTTTCCATTCGGTTGGGGAGAGCTCGAAGGCATCGCCGACCGCACGGACTACGACCTGGCCGTGCACCAGGAGAAGTCGAAGCAGGACCTGACCTATCTCGACCCCGAGTCGAACGAGCGCTACCTGCCATGGGTGATCGAGCCGGCGGTGAGCGTGGAGCGCATTTTCATCACGTTGTTGCTCGACGCGTACGACGAGGACGTCGTCAACAACGAGCCTCGAGTCCTGCTGCGCCTTCACCCAAACGTCGCGCCGGTGCAGGTAGCCGTCGTGCCGCTGTCAAAGAAGGAAGAGCTCATCAAAGTGGCGAAGGAGATCGTGTCGACGCTGCGCGGTGAGTTCCGAGTGGAGTACGACCAGACCGGAGGCCACATCGGCCGGCGCTACCGGCGTCAAGATGAGATCGGCACGCCGTTTTGCATCACCGTCGACTTCGACACCCTGAACGACCAAGCAGTCACAATCCGTCATCGCGACTCGACCCACCAGGAACGTATTCCGATCGAAAGCCTTGGCTCGCGGATCGGCTCACTGGTTGATCGAGGCAGGTAAAACCGCCGCAATTTAGCGTGAGGACCGCTCGCAGCACTCTAGGGTTGATGACTTCGTTGTGGATGCTGTCCTATTGGACACATCCTTTTGCAGTGCACGTCGCTGCCAATCATCGTCAGACGATCGCTGTCACGTGCTCGTGTCGGAGCGGAAGTTGCAGGCTTCGCGGACCTAGGCGATGAGGAGCCGATAAGCGAATCCTCCGCCTGGGCAACATGCGATTCCATCAAGAGGGACCAGCCGCACCTTGCACAGGGCAATCCCAGATGTAATCGATAAGCGTCGGCTGTCGCCTGCAAGCGTCTAGCCACTCGATTGCTCGCACCAGGGGTTCAGGCCAAAAGATGACGCTCATGCGGCGTGAAGGAACCGGTCGCGCAATGCGCGAAACCCACGTCTTGTGGAGCTTATCGCGCCAGCCTGGGTGGTCACGGAGCGCGTGTGGATGTCAACCAAGCACTGTAGGTACCACCCGGCACTAATAACTATTTCGCGCGACTCATTTCACGAGATGGGACCTGGAACTCGAGTGACGACCAGGGATTAATCACGAGTGTCACATCATCCTCAATATGTGCGATAAGCCCAGCGCCGTCAACCACCAACACCATCAATGTTTGCCAATCAGGGTTGCGAAGCAATGCTTCTCTCAGAAAGTTCGGGCGCGTGAATACCGGCAGCATTACGCGTTCAACACCGTGTTCGTCATCGATGGTGAAATGCAAGAGATCTGCTTCCGTTCCACCGTGAGTGGTTACTTCACCCGCTGCATGACCCAAAGCGTAAATGTTGGTTTCTGCAACCTTCTCACGGATGGCAGGCACGGGATCGGGTGAAGTTCGCTGCATCTCAATCGTGATCTCTAGTCTCCCAAGTGAACTGAATGCCGACAGTTCCTGCACGCTTATGCGGCGGGTGTGTATAACCTCGTCGCCAAAGGTCTGCTCCCCACGGACAACCTCGTCAAACTCTGCTATGAGTTCAGATGAATCCACCCACTGTTGCCAGCTCCATGGGTTCGCGACAAGGATGGTGTCTTCGTCAATTGCCGGAACTATCGAGGCTCCGTCGACCATTAGCTGTGAGTATTTCCCGAAGCCGGGAACCAGCGTTTGGGCTATGCCGGCCGTTGCCGGGGACGTAAATATGGGCAACATAACTCGGGGAGAGACTCTGCTCCGGATCGTAACAATCTCCAATTGAGGCATTGGTAAGCCCGAATCGGGCCCTGCCACAGATGAAGCGTCGATGCCGATCGCTTCACCGAGCACCAAGACAAATACAGGCGCTGTCGGGCTTTGCAGGGCTTCTTTGAGCGTTATGGGTACTCGAATACCTTGGCCGGCAAGTGCCGCCCCAATGCCCAAAGGTGAAGTTGCTGCGAGCCCAAGCATGCGCTGTTGCAGTTCGGTCTCTTCTCGCACAATATCTTGGAACTCATTCGGTGACATTACTGAACTTCCCAACGCATGCTTACGCAAGCGCTCTACAAGGTCGATATACCACTCGGCGAGTTGTGGGCCTTGGACGGCTCTCGGGTCTCCGCCTAATGGGAGCTTTGGTGTTTCGCCCAAGGCAAAATGTCCCGAACCCGTTGTAACAGCGAGATCCGACGCTCGGTCTGTCGAGCATCGTCTTTGGTCTTCGTCCACTCTGCGCACATCCGCCGGGCCTCACTTAGAGCTGCTTCAGCGAACGGCGAATCACCGCCCAGCAACGCTGCGTCAGCCGCACTGGTGCATGCGATCCCCATGTAGAAATCGGCGGACCCCACCTCTTGTCCCGCACCGTGCATCGAGGCCGCTTGCTCGGCCCAATGCGCTGCGTCCATCAATAACCTTGCGCCGTCCGAACGAGAATTCGGGTAAGCACCTACCATGAACCCGAGCTGGATGAAAGGCTCTACGAGAGCGGCCGGAGCCAGCGCAAAGGACCTTAACCAGCGCTCTGCCATTTGCCACCGGCCTTCGCGCATTGTTGATCGCACCAACGCTTCGCCGTCCACCAGCCAGTCACCATTGCGGAGACCTGCCGCAAGGCAGTCATAAATGCCATCTGGCGGGGGGCCTACATTTCCCTTAGCCACGACATAGTCCAGTACCTCGAACGGCTGTCCGCCCTTGTCTTTCGGCGGCATGATCAGCGCCGATGTCGCAGCAACGGGCGTGCGGGCCCACGATAGAGCCGCTTCGAGTTTCGTTGTGTCGATCTCAATAGCCATCTCCGCCCTTGCAAGATCGAAGACCTGATTCTGGGTAAGGGCTTGCCGCAATCCCAATCGTCGCGCATGTACGGCCCCATGCACGACCGCTCGTTCGGCCCCCCTCTCAGGCGCTTTGACCTCAGCAAGCTTCTCAAGCAGCTGCGGCCCAGCTATAAAAAATTCAGCCAGATTCCTGGCCCGCTCAGTATCAGTTTGCCTTTGCAACCCGGGATATAGTCGCTGGGCTTCTTCCCACTCCCCCGGGTCCAGGCGTCTTGGGAGGTCGGACCGGTGATATCGCGGATGATTCTGTATTTCTTGCCACGCGGTTACCTTGCCAGGCGTGTCCAATCCAGATTCGTCAAGAGTCGCCATCATCACGACCCGAGGATAAGCCGCGAACAGCCTATCGACGAGTTGGGGAGTCAAGGCCCGAACCTGAGGCGCATTTGGCGCCGTCGGAATCATGAGGTGGTCTTGGAGCCCATCCAGCCAAATGACCCCGCCTTCACCAGCCGGGATCGAGGTGGGCGTCTCAATCACTCGCCACAGTGGCGAGTGAGTATCACTCGCTAGTGGTGGTCTCGGTGCGATCAGTACCCAATTTGCGAATTCATGTCTAACGAACTCAAAAGCAGTCCGCGTCTTTCCCGACTTTGACTCCCCAACAATGGTCACGAACGCGTTCTTGATGATTGTGACGAAATCGCGCATATCGTGGTCGACTGCTCGAGGCACGTATTCTGTCGCGCCCCTTTTAGCAGCCATTTCCTGAGCTATCCCTGACTCAATCACATGGACATCTGAGATCGTCAGGAGACGGAGAGCCACGGTCGGATCTTGCGTCAAATACTCGAACCATCTTTCATGTCGGCTCATGACGTGGCTAGTCCTTGACTCGGTATCTTTGGCGCATCACTTCGGAGCCAATCAATGACGGTCTTTAGATCGGGGTACTCTGCCGACTCAGCATCCAGAATTCGCGGATCGACTAGGTTGCTAAGGCCTACGCCGCGCAACCGGAGCGCGGCTGCAAGCAGAATCTTGTCTACGGGGTCGTTTGAGCGAGAGACCTCCGCTTCAACAGCGCGGCTTAGGTAAGTCACCCTTTGGCTCTTTGGCGGAGGAAGTTGCTGGTAGCAGCAGGCCAACCAGAAGATGGCCCATGGCCAACGAGGAACATTATCGACCACCTGTTCAAACAGCGTGGCAGCCTCACCATATCGTCGCGCGCGGAGCAGTGCCATAGCTGTCTCGTAGAGACTTGGAAGAAGACGCCTGCTTTCTGACCTAAGGCGCCCTGTCGCCCATGCAAAGTCGACAAGTGTGACGGTTAATACGCCAGACAAAAGGACTACCGTACTGATTACGGCGGACTTGTCCCAGCCGCTCAGGCTGGACCACTGAAGGAAGAGGGCGACGCCAGCTAGTCCTCCTCCCACCAGCCACGCTACTACGCAGACGATGACGGTTGGCAGGCTCGCCCAATCGAGTGTCATCTCTCGGTCGTATTCGTCTCGGATCTTGATGAACTCCGATGGGCGCGGGTACGACGCTGTCGCTTGCGTGATGTCAATGGCACGATCGAGGAGTTGCTCATAGCGGGCTAGAGCGCGGTCGCGGTGGGCGTGTACGCGAACTGAAAGAAACCCAGAAAGGAACACCAGGACCGTTGTTATGACTGCAAGGAGAGCGAGTGGAGTTGCTGCCATCACGTCTTCCAGGTATCACTGAGATGTTGGGAGCACATCAGGATGGTGTTGACCGTCACGCGTACGTCACGGAAACGTTGTCGCTCCTACGACGACGATGGCTTGACCCCCTTACCCGCCGGGTAGCCCACCTACTGTGAGGGCCAATCCACCTCACGATGTGGCGGGCCTCGTCGGAGCGATAACCTACACCCTTTACAGGCAGCCCGCACGAGTTCCCAAGCCAACTCCGGACCACGTTGCCGCACGCTCACGAACCTGCACGGGGGCTCCTGGGTGAAGCTGATGACCTGGGGTTCAGCCGACGCCCAGTTTGCTGCGATAATTGCGGGCCTATCCAGATCAACTCGGCGTGGGTCGATCCAGATCGCCAATTCAGTTCGGCCAGTCTTGTGAGCCCTTGCAAGCGGGATAGTTGGAGCAGCTGAGAAACAGTCCGTATTTGCCGGTTTTCGGCTTCATTGGAGCACCACAGTTAGAGCAGGAATAGATTCGTCCACCGAGCCGTCGAGCGACCGATGCCTGGATCATTTCTTGGAGTCGTTCGCCCGCCACAAGCTCGATTCGCGGATTCTGTTTCGCGAACTCCTCAGCTGACGCGTCAAACACCCCACAGCTGACGAAGATGCCTCGTTTCGCCCGGTAGTGTTCGAGCGTTCCTAAGAATTGCCTAAGAGGAATGACGTGCACCCAGCTGTCGCGGTAGTGCTTGCATTGCACCAGAACCGTTTCCCGGTCCTTCTTCATGACAAGGTCCCTTCCGCCATCCGAAGTCGCGCGTCCAACATGCTCCACCTCGTAGCCCAGCGACTGGTAATTCGCTGCGACAAGCTGCTCGAACTCGGGCCAAGACATTTCGCGAATCTCTCGCATCGTTTGATGGAGTGCCAGCAACCTGCTGTACCGACCGCGAGTCGACATTGCTGCGGTCGCGAGGATCGTGATGATGTACGTGACCACTAGGGCCGCGGCGCCGCCGACCACTACGGTTGAGAGCTCGAGCGATTTGGTCCATAGACGGTGCTCGGCGACGATTGCCACCAACACGGCAACTCCGTAAAGGATGACGAGTCCCAACGCGACGGGCACCAGGCTGGCCACGAACACTCCACGCTTCACGAAAAACTGAAGCAGTTGGCGTTCCCACCAGGTGTCTGAATCGGCCATAAGCGCCGAAAAGAGTAGCGAGCGCGACCCATTAATCAACCCTGACTCGGTCGGCTGTAGTCGGAAATCCGGTCTCCCGATCCCAGCGGCCGGCGGTAGGCAATTGGGGCTAGGGCAAGCTTCGATTCGGCTGTATGCGGCGCGGACTCATGAGTCAACGGGTCGGCAAAATGCACGTGGTGAGTGGAACGCTCCATAAAACCGGCACGAAAGCCGAGCCTTCGTTAGCTGGCCAATTCGAAACTAGTTCCCTAGGTGTTTCGCGAGTTGCGAGGGCAGCGCCGATGTGGGAGCGCTATACCGATCTAGTTGGGATTGCTCTCGTGAGCCAGGGTGCCAGTCGAAGCTCAGATGGCCACCCAGGTCCGACGGCTCGCACAGGGATCGCAATTGGTCGGACGGGACAAGCAGGCATTCGTCGTGAAAGTGGCGCTCGTCCTTGAGCCACGCGAGGACCACAAAGAAAGTCGTCGGTGAGGGACGGAAGCTCGACGCAATACGCTCACGGTCGGAGCGGGATTCGCTGCGTCGACGCTGACCGTCTTGATTTGCACGCCAATTACTCGGCGGCTGACCAGATGAAGAACCGCAAGCTCTGATGTTTCCAGGTCCGGGAACGCCCGGAACAGATTCAGCTCGCCGTCTTCAGCGAGCAGGCGGATGACCTCCGATTCGCCGAGGAATCCCAGGTCGCTCCGCCATTCCCGGCCCTCGCCGGCGACCGCGATCTCGGCGGTCTCAGCAATGGTGATCCCGAAACGTTCCGCAAGACGATCGGTCGGCACCAGGTAGGGCAGCCAGCGGCTGTCGGAATGCGGGTTCATTCCGAATCCCATCGAGTAGACCGGTCGCCCGTCCCACGTCGACAGCTCGGCCAGGCGTTTGAAGTCGCCTTCCGGGACCACCAGCATCGTCGGGCCAAGCCCGCCCTCCATCACGAGACCGCCGACCAACAACGCGCGGTCGTCACTCAGCGAACCGGCCCACACGACCAGGTGCACCTCGCCGTCCATCAGCGCCGACCGGCCTTTGGCCTGGACCGGGATATAGACGTCGTTAATCCGACGGTGGATCAGCGCGTCGATTCCTCGGTCTGCAAGAGGCAGAAAGACGTGCAGTTGCCCGCGCGATTGCTCAGTCAGCAGCGCCCACAGCCGAAACTCGAACACCTGGCCCGAGGCGCTCGCCTCCTCGCGCGTCCACGGACCGCTCAGTTGCAGAGTTCCGTGGCCGCGTTCACGTAGACCGAGACGCACCTCTCCGCCGTTGCGACGTCGACCCATTCCACATCGGCGTGGGCGCCTTCGCCCGACGGGCCGAACGCGACCGTTGGAATGCCGGCCGCGTTCATCAGCGCCATGTCCATCCAGTACGCGACGCCGATCAGGGGTGGGTGGTCGGCGATTCGCTCAAGAGCTGAGGACAAAGGATGATCGGGCACCACTTCCGAGGGCGGTCGTTCGAGAGTGACCCGGGCCGTTGCTTTCTCCGTGCCGATCAAATCCTCGATCTCACGTAGCACAGAAGCACCATCCTCGCCGGGCACAGTCCGTCGCTCCAGCTTCGCCAGACATCGAGCGGGATAGGTCGACATCTCCTGGCCGCCCTCGATCAGAGATGCATGGATCGAGCCTGTGCCCAGCAGCCCATGGCGCGGACCAGCGCGTAACCGCGACTCCAGCGCGAGCACCCCCGACAGAATCGGTCCCATGTGGGCGATCGCGTCCACGCCGAGGTCGGCCCGCGAGCCGTGCGCGGCGACGCCGGCCGTCTCGACCTCCAGCCAAACGAACCCCTTGTGCGCGAGGCAGAGCGCCAGCTCCGTCGGCTCGGTGACGATGCCGAAGTCCGCGTGAAACTGCTGCAGCACAGCCGCCGTCCCCAGCGACGCAACCTCTTCGTCCGCCACCGCGCAAACGATCACGTCGCCGCGCAACCCGCCACTCGCAAGCGAGCGGGCGGCCAGCATGATGGCCCCCAGCGACGCCTTCATGTCGTACGCGCCGCGCCCGTAAACGCGTCCTTCGCGGACGACCGGCGAAAACGGCGAGGCCATCCCGCCGGCTCCGACCGTGTCCATGTGCGCGTTCAACATCAGCGACCGGCCGCCACCCGAACCTCGCGCGACCCCGACGACCGAAGGTCGCCCCGGCACCGGCGCGACGATAGAAACCTCGAGACCGGCCGAGCGCAGCCACGACCCGACAAAGGCAGCGATCGCCGATTCGCCAGAGCCAGAAGGCACAAGGTCCGGGTTCACGGACTCGATGGCCACCAGCTCGCAGATCAGATCTTGCAGTTCGCTCAGGGCGGCTCATGCTAAACACATGAAGACGCTCGAACGAGAAGAGAAAACCCGGGAAGCCCAGCGCCAAGCCTTCCAGCCGGCCGACGTCCTGAAGCAGGTCGTCATCAGCGCCCTGGCGATCTCGCCCGACGGCGAGTCCATCGTCTATGTCAAGCGCACGATCGAGAACAACAAGTACGCCCGTCGCCTCTGGCGCACCACCTTCAAAGGTGGCGAGGCCGACCAGCTGACCACCGCCAACGCCAACGACCTGCGTCCCCGGTTCTCACCCGACGGCAAGCAGCTCCTCTTCATCTCGGACCGCTCCGGCAAGCCGCAGGCGTGGGTCATGCCGACCAGCGGCGGCGAGCCCAGGCAGGTCACCGACCTCCCCAGCGGCGTCGCGGCCGCGGAGTGGTCGCCCGACGGAACCAGGCTCCTCCTCGGCGGCGGTTCGGGCGTCAAGCGCTTCATCGTCGGCAAGGACGACGACCCGACGGCAAGGAGAATCCGCGACTACACCTGGCGCTTCGACGGCGCCGGCATCCGCGACGAGTACTCGAGCCTCTGGCTCACCGACGTCGACGATCCGAAACCAATCCGAATCACCGACCCCGACTACGGCGTCGACGCGTTCGCGTGGTCACCGGACGGCAAGAGCGTCGCGTTCATGGCCGACCGCAGCGAGACGAGGGGGCTCGAGGAGATCGACTCGCTCTGGATCATGGAAGTCGAGGGCGGCCGGCCGCGCGAAGTCGCGCGCCTGAAGGGCGGCCTACAGATCGTGAGCTGGGCCCCAGGCAACGAGATCGCGTTCACCGGCACCGACCAGCCGGGCTCGCCCGGATGGGCCGACATCGAGCTGCACGTCACCGACGCGAGCGGCAAGACAGAGCGCCGCCTCGCCGCCGACCGCGGCCTCAACGTCCAGGTCACCAGCTACGGCGACTACCAGGACTCCGAGCAGTTCACTCCGGCGGCGATCGCGTGGGAAGACCCCGACAACATAGTCACGCTGGTGTCCGTCCACGGCTACAGCCACCCCTATCGCTTCGGGCTCGACGGCAAGGTGGAAGCCCTCGCCACGCCGGACGCGACCTGCAGCTCGATCGCGTCTGGCGGCGGACGAATCGCGGTCATTGCGGCGACGGCCGATCATCCGAACGACGTGTTCGCGGTCGAGGACGGAAAGCTTCGACGGCTGACCGAAGACGGCAGCAGGTGGTACGGCCCGTTCGCGAGGAAGTCGGAGCATCCGCGCATCAAGCACAAAGACGGACACGAGATCGAGGCGTGGCTGCTGCCGGGAAACGGAAGCAGGACAAAGGCGCCGCTCGTGATCGACGTCCACGGCGGCCCCAACTCGAGCTTTGGCCCGACGCCGTGGCTCGAGATGAACGCGCTCGCCGACGCCGGCATCCACGTCATCTGGTCCAACCCGCGCGGAAGCGTGAGCTACGGCGAGAAGTTTGCGAAAGACCTCGAAGGTGTGTGGGGAGATCCGGACGGCAGCGACCTGCTCACCATAATCGACTGGGCCGTCGACCAGGGCCTGGCCGACCGCAAGAAGATCGGCATCATGGGACTCTCCTACGGCGGCTTCATGACCAACTGGATGCTCGCCAACCACCCCGGCGTGTTCGCCGCCGCGGTCAGCGAGAACCCTGTCACGGACCTGCTCGGCGAGTGGGCGACCTCCGATTTCGGTCGCTACATCGGCAGGCGCGCGATCGAGGTCCAGAACCCCTGGGAGGACGTCGACAAGTTCGTCAAGCGCTCGCCCTTCTTCAAGATGCACCAGAACCACGCGCCGCTCCTCCTGCTGCAGGGCGAGAACGACATGCGATGCCCGCCGGGGAACAGCGAGATGGTCTTCCACATCCTGCGCACGCTCGGCCGGGAGGTCGAGATGATCCGCTATCCGCAGGAGACGCACGTCATGCTGGCGCTCGCGCGGCCGGATCGCAGGGTCGACCGGCTCGAGCGGATCGTGGGGTGGTTCACAAAGCACCTCGGCGACGCCTGATCTCTTAACCCACCCTTCCCCCGCGATGTGGGAGAACATGTAGGACCAGCCCGGGGTGGTTACGGGCTGGTGGTGCCGTCTTCTCGTGGGCCTTTGAGGAGGAGGAAAGATGCGCCCGAGACGTACGTGGCTCCCTCTGGTGGGTGCCGCCCTGCTGGGACTGTTTTCGATCAGTCCCATGACAAGTTCCGCCGAGGACCAGACCGCTTCGAGCGCCTCGACGGCCACGCCGATCCAGCACCTGGTCGTGATCTTCCAGGAGAACGTCTCCTTCGACCACTATTTCGGGACCTATCCCGAAGCCGCCAACACCTCCGGTCCGCAGTTCAAGGACATAGGCCACGTCGTGGTCAACAACCTGGCCAACACCCCCGGCGCCGGCGGTGTGGGGACGCTGCTGACCAACAACCCCAACAAGGACGCCGGCGGCAACCAGATCAATCCGCGCCGCTACGACCCCGCCAACGTCAACGACATCCTGACCTGCGATCAGAACCACAACTACGACTCGGAGCAGAAGTCGTTCGACGGCGGCGCGATGGACAAGTTCGTCACCACCGTCGGCACCGGCAGCGGCAAGAGCCCGACCGGCCAGACCTGCAACGCGGCCGACGTCCTGAACTACTACGACGGCAACACCGTGACTGCGCTCTGGAACTACGCCCAGCAGTTCGCGATGAGCGACAACTCTTTTGACACGAACTTCGGCCCGTCGTCGCCGGGCGCCATCAACCTGGTCTCAGGCAACACGGGCACCGCGATGCAGCCGCCGGCGCCTGGAAAACCCGCCACCAACGTCATCTCCGACGGCAAGGGCGGCCTCTCGCTCATCGGCGACGACCAGCCGTTCTACGACGACTGCTCAACGCGCGACTCCGTGATCATGAGCGGCAAGAACATCGGTGATCTCCTGAACGCAAAGGGCATCAGCTGGGGCTGGTTCCAGGGCGGTCTCAAGGCGACCACGTCATTCGCCGCCGCCACCGCCGTCGTGAACCCCGGCCAGCCGACCAGCACTTTCATCCCCGACGAGTTCAGCGGCAAGTTCGCCACCGCTCCGGCATCGAACCAGGGCATATGCAACGCGGTGCATCCGGTGGGGATCACCGTCGGCGGTGTTGGCCAGTACGGCTACAAGGACGACTACATCCCGCACCACGAGCCCTTCATGTACTACGCGTCGACCGCGAACCCGCACCACCTTTCGCCGGCCTCGCTGGTGGCGATCGGCACCGACACGCAGACATTCGTCGGCGGCGTCCCTCAGTTCAACACGGCCAACCACCAGTACGACAGCAGCGATTTCGACGCGCTGGTCGCCGCGATCAGCCGCGGACTGATCTCGCCCGACCACCTGCCCGCGGTCAGCTTCCTCAAGGCACCCGGCTACCAGGACGGTCACGCGGCATACTCGGACCCGCTCGACGAGCAGCAGTTCGTCGTGAACGAGATCAACGCGCTGCAGCACACGCCCGACTGGTCGAGCACCGCGGTCGTCATCGCCTACGACGACTCGGACGGCTGGTACGACCACGCGTTCAGCGGCGTGCACAACGCCTCGACGACGTCGCTCGACTTCCTCACCGCCACCGGTCAGTGCGGCGCGGCAAACGCGCCTCGGCTCGGTGGCCAGCAGGGGCGCTGCGGCTACGGCCCGCGCCAGCCGCTGCTCGTGATCTCGCCGTTTGCCAAGGAGGGCCAGGTCGACCACACGCTGACGGATCTGAGCTCCATCCTCAAGTTCGCGGAGGGCAACTGGAACCTCGGGACCATCGACGGATCATTCGACTCCATCGCTGGCTCGCTCAACGGGATGTTCGACTTCAAAGACGAGCGTGGCGACAACTCCAAGAAGCTCTTCCTGGACCCGATCACCGGACAGCCCGTGCGAAAGGACTCCTAGGAGAAACCACAAAAAGGCGAGGGCCCGGGCTCGGGCCCTCGCTGGACACAAGGGGACTCAGTCGTCCGGGTTGGACATGGCAAACCAGGCGCCTCCGGGTGATGCCACGAAGACGATCGGTTTGCTGCAATTGGCCGGCAGCGTGACCGTGTCATTGATCTCAGCATCGCCGGTCGAGCTTGCCTCGAATTTGCCGGTCGACACGTTCTTCACTCCGGTCGGCGTGATGCAGCTCACGGTGGCCTTGAAGAACGGCACGGGGTTGTGGCCGTTGACCGGCGGCACCACGATGATCAGACCCTTGACGTTCACGTCAACGTGCCCGTCGCTGTGCACCCAGCCGTGCGCGGATGTGATCACCCACGGAAGCCCGCCACCCGTGATGCCCCGGTCGTTTACCGTGCCGACGGCAGAACCGGTCACGGGCGTCATCGAGTCGAACTCGAAAAATTGGTTGCCCCCGGCGTCCGCTCCGGCGGTGAGCGTCCCCGCCGCAGCCAGGCTCATGGCGCCGACCATCCCCAGAATGGATTTCCGCCAAACCCTCATCTGCAAACCCTCCACAAAACCCCAGAGCCGGTTACTCGCTGGGATACAGAGCGGGGTTACGTGGAACGGCGGCCGAAGATCGAGCTCTCCGCCACGTAAAAGGCTGCGATCGCCGCGTAGAGAAGCGCGCTGAACTGGGGGCTGACGACAGCGAAGACGGTCGCGATTCCATATGAGGCCGGGCCCAGCACGTAGCTCCGGCTGATCCCGTCGATGACGCGTTGGTCGACGTCCGGCCGAAGAAGGCGATGGTGCCAGGCGGCGTACCGCCACATCACGTTGAACAGGACGGCGGTCCCCGTCAGCGTGATCCCATAAGCCACCGCCGCCGCCTCGGCGTCGGGGGTCTCGATGTCGAGCGCCAGGAGCCGGGTGGGGAAGGGGATGAAGGCGATGAACATCAGGAACAGGACAGTGACCATCAGGAAGAACCGGTCGACGTGCTCGAGCTGGTGCATCACCTGGTGGTGATTGGCCCCGATGATCCCGATCGTGATGAAGCTGATGGCGTACGCCGCGAAGCTCGGCCAGGAGTGCAGGAGCTGCGGGCCCAAGGCTTGCCGCTGGTCGACGGCGATGTTGAGAATCAGCAGGGTGGCGGCGAAGGCGAAGATGCCGTCCGCAAACGACTCGACCCGATTTTTCGGCATTGCGCGTTAATTCAACCGCAAGGTTTCCACGGGGCGCTCGTTAGGCGGGTTTGTAGGAATCGCTAAACCCCGGGGAGCGGCCTTCTCCTCCACCTCTACTCCGGAAGGCCAAAGCTCCAACCGACCCGGCGAGCCCCCTCCCTACACGCTCGCCGGGCTCCGGGGGGTTGCACCCCCGGCCTATTGACCCACCAACCGGATCGTCCAGAGGTCCTGCGTCAGGCCCGGCTGGATGAGGTAGGCGTACGGGAGGGTGAAGTACCCGCTCATGCCCCAGCCCTTGCCCCAGGAGTTGCGGACCAGGAACCACTGGTTGGAGTCGTCATAGCCGACCGCCATCACGGCGTGGCCGCCGATCGGCCGGTCTCCCCACTGCGGCATCGGCGCGTGGCCGGAGCGCGCAACACCAGGCGACTCGAAGCTCTCGTAAACCGTGAACCCAAAGACGAATGGGTAACCGGAGGCGAGGCAGCCCTTCATCTGGCTCAGGTCCTGGACGAGGGTCTGGTACGACACCGCGCGGTCGAGACTGGCGTCGCGATACGCGCGCTGCGGCGGCTTGCTGGCGAACTTCGCGATGTTGTAAGGCCACTCCGGCTCCGGGCATGCGCCGAGGCTCGCGACCGACTTGATCCCGTCGCGCAGCTGCGCGCCGCTGTCGGACCGGACAGTGTGCTCGATGACACGCTCGTTGTAGTAGATGAAAAGACGCGAGGGAACGAAGACCGACAGCTTCTGCTTCATGCGCTCGAACTCGACGGCCGCGGCGATCGCGTTGGCGGTGCAGCTGCCGAGCGCGCCCTGGTTGTAAACCGGCGGACACCGCCGGCGAAGGTCGGCGCGGGGCGGCAGCGCCGCGAGAAACTGCGCCGGGGCGGAGTAGAGGTGGTCGCGCTGGTCGGGTTGGTCGGGAATCCAGCCGTAGCGGCGGATCTTGCGCGGTCGGGTCATGACCGCTGGATTATCGCCGGTCGTCCGAAAGCGCAAAACCCGCGATAGTCGCGACTATCCACGCTTCTCGGCGGGCAGCAAGCGCGTTAGGCGCGACTATCGCGCAAAAAGCGGGGTCTTAGAGGTACGGCCAGTTCGCGACGCTTGCGCCCTCTCCGACGTACGCTTGCACGCCCTTCGGAAAACGGTGCGCCTCGAGCACGATCGCGGTCGCGCGGGCGTGACCCTCGAGGATCACCAGCGCGCCATCCGGCCGGCGCAGGCCGATGATCTCCGGCACCTTCTTGTCCGAGTGACACAGGCCTGACGCCAGGGAGAGCACGACCATGTTGGTCCCATCACCGGTGAAGACGTGTCCGACGTTGGTCGCGCCTTCCGCCACCTTCCGCGTCACCGGCGATAGCAGCTGCCACGGCCCGGACCTGCGCATGTAGAGCATCTGGGCAACCTCGTCGGTCGTGAGGTGCACGCGCCGCCAACGGAGGTCTTGCCCGAGCCCTTCGAACGACCCCGCGCCGGTGCCGAACCCGTAGGTCGAGGTGATGATCTGGCGCCGGAGGTCGTTCTGCGTCTGGTCGCGCAGGTCAGGCGATCGCGCGGCCTTCAGCGCGAGCGACAGGTTTGCGGGGTTCGGCGGATTGCCGACGACATACGCCTGGAACTCTGGCGACTCGATCTCCGCTTGCAGCCACGCAAGGATTACCTGGTCGTCGGTCGCAGCTCCAAGATCCTCCACGAAGGGCAACTTTAGAATGACGAGAGCGATGCCAAAGACAACCAAGTGGGTCTATCAGTTCTCCGAAGGATCGGCCAAAATGCGCGACCTCCTCGGCGGAAAGGGTGCGGGCGCGGCCGAGATGACCAAGGCGGGAATGCCCGTTCCGCCGGGTTTCACGATCACGACCGAGGCGTGCCGCGCCTACTACGCGAGCGGCGGCAAGTTCCCGACGGGCCTCTGGGAGCAGGTGATTCCCGCGCTGAAGATCCTCGAGCGCAAGGCCGGCAAGAAGTTCGGAGACCTGAAAGACCCGCTGCTCGTCAGCGTCCGCAGCGGAGCCAAGTTCTCGATGCCGGGAATGATGGACACCGTCCTCAACCTCGGCCTCAACGAGGAGACGGCGAAGGGCCTGGCGGCGCTGACCAAAGACGAGCGGTTCGCCCTCGACGCGCGCCGGCGCTTCGTCCAGATGTTCGGCAAGACGGTGAAGGGCATCGACGGCGACAAGTTCGAGCATGCCCTGCAGGAGGCCAAGCGCAAAGCCGGGGTGAAGACCGACCCCGAGCTCAAGCCGGAGCAGCTGAGGCCGCTGGTGGCCGAGTTCCTCCGCATATATAAGGAAGAGACGCACACCAACTTCCCGTCCGACCCCGTCGAGCAGCTACGCGACGCGATCGACGCGGTCTTCAAGTCGTGGAACACCGACCGCGCCAAGACCTACCGGCGCGTGGAGCGCATCCCCGACGACCTCGGCACCGCGGTCAACGTCCAGATGATGGTGTTCGGCAATATGGGCCCGACCTCGGGCACCGGCGTCGCGTTTACCCGCAACCCGATCACGGGCGCCAGGGAGCTTTACGGCGACTACCTCGCCAACGCGCAGGGCGAAGACGTCGTGGCCGGCGTAAGAGACACGGAACCGATCAGCGCATTGAAGCGCCACCAGCCGAAGGTCTACGCGCAGTTCGATCGCTACGCCCGCCAGCTCGAGAAGCACTACAAGGACGTGCAGGACCTCGAGTTCACGATCGAGCGGGGAAAGCTCTACATGCTCCAGACCCGTGCCGCCAAGCGCACCGGCGAGGCGGCCGTGAACATCGCGGTAGACATGGTCAAGGAGCGGCTCATCACCAAGAAGGAGGCGGTCGCGCGCGTCGAGCCGCGACAGCTCGAGCAGCTGCTGTTCCCGCGTGTCGACCCCGCGGCCAAGGTACACCCGTTAGCCAGAGGCGTGCCCGCGTCACCGGGCGCGGCCAGCGGCGGCGCGGTCTTCGACGCCGACACCGCGGTGGCATGGGGCAAACAGGGCAAGGCCGTGATCCTGGTACGCGTTGAGACCAACCCCAACGACGTGCACGGGATGGTCGAAGCGAAGGGCATCCTCACGCAGACCGGCGGCACGGCGTCGCATGCGGCGCTGGTCGCGCGCGGGATGGGGCGGCCGTGCGTGGTCGGCGCGAGCGCCATCGACGTCGACGTGCGCGAGCGGAAGTTCTCCGCCAACGGCACCACGATCAAGGAAGGCGACCAGATCACGATCGACGGCACCACCGGCGACGTCTACGTCGGAAACGTGCCGACCATCGAGGCGCGATCTCTGAACCAGCACCCTGCGGCGAGCGCGATCCTGAGGTGGGCCGACGAGTTCCGCCGTCTCGAGGTCTGGGCCAACGCCGACTACCCACGCGACGCGAGCAAGGCACGCGAGAACGGCGCGCAGGGCGTAGGGCTGTGCCGGACCGAGCACATGTTCATGGAGCAGAACCGGCTCCCGATCGTCCAGGCGATGATCATGGCCGACAGCACCGAGGAGCGCGAGAAGCATCTGGCGAAGCTGCTGCCGATCCAGCGCGGCGACTTCGAGGGCATCTTCAAAGAGATGGCCGGGCTGCCGGTGATCATCCGGCTGATCGATCCACCGCTGCACGAGTTCCTGCCGAGCCTCGAAGACCTGATCCGAGAGACGACGCACCTGAAGGACACCGGCGAGAATCCCGCGCGCCTCGCGGAGGCGGAAAAGGTTCTCGCGCGGGTCGAGGAGCTGCACGAGGCCAACCCGATGCTCGGGCTTCGCGGGGTGAGACTCTCCATCCTTTACCCCGAGATTCCGCGCATGCAGGTGCGGGCGATCATGGAGGCCGCGACCAACCTCCGAAGGAAGAAGGTCGACGCCCGGCCCGAGATCATGATCCCGCTGGCCGGAACGGTCGCCGAGCTGCGCGCCGTGCATGCCGAGCTGAAGCCGGTCGCGGAGGCGGTGCAGAAAGAGGCGGGGATCCGCGTGCCCTACAAGTTCGGCACGATGATCGAGATCCCGCGCGCAGCGCTGACCGCGGGCGAGATCGCGGAGGAGGCGGAGTTCTTCTCCTTCGGCACCAACGACCTCACGCAGACCACGTTTGGATTCAGCCGCGACGACGCGGAGCGCGCGTTCATCGTCCGCTACCTCGAGCAGAAGATCCTTCCGCGCAACCCGTTCGAGACGATCGATGAAAAAGGCGTCGGCCGCCTCATGGCGATCGCGGTCACCGAAGGTCGAAAGACACGCAAGGACCTCGAGGTCGGCATCTGCGGCGAGCACGGGGGGGACCCCGACTCGATCCACCTGTGCCACAAGCTGGGCCTGAACTACGTGTCGTGCAGCCCGTTCCGCGTCCCGGTGGCGCGGCTGGCGGCGGCGCAGGCCGCGATCGGCGAGGGAGCCGGAACTAGGTAGAGGCCTGGTTCAGAGCCCAGACGTGCACGGCCTGGGCGCGGCAGTGCAGGCCGTTCGCGGCGTAGAGGCGCTCGAGCTGCGTGCGCACGGTCCGCTGTGAAACTCGAAGGGCGATCGCGATCTGCTTATCGGAGTATCCCGACGCGATGAGGCTCACGATCTCGGCCTGACGCGGACTGAACCTGACTGCCATGGGTTGCGCCCATGGAACCTCAGGCTCAGAGGACGTTCAATTCGCGATTTGCGGTGTCGTCATTTTGAGGGACACGCTTTGTCCAGTTGGCGGCGGCCTCCGCGCGGTTGCGCAGCCCGTGCTGTGCGTAAAGCCGCTGGAGGTGCGTCCGCACCGTGTGCGGTGAAACCTGGAGCCGGGCGGCGATCTCCTTGTCAGACAGGCCGTTGGCGACCAGGTGCATGATCTCGCTCTGCCGCGGCGACAGAGCCATGGGCTCGGCTGCCGGCGCGGTACGCGAGGACTTGATCTGCGCCGCGTTCAGCTGGAAGTTCTCGCGCAACAAATTCTGGACAGCGACGAAACCGAAGCCCAGGAAGAGCCAGACCAGCGCCACGCCGAAAGCGTTGATCGTGCCGGTCCCGGTCGCCGCCTCGGCGAGAAAGATCACGAGCGCCACCACGGGCACGGCCACCGCCGCCGGCCGCCAGCTCGGCCAGACCGCGGCCACGACCATGCAGTAACCGAGCAGCCCGTCGTGCCAGACTCGCGGCTCACTGAAGGTCAGGACGATGCCGAGCACGGTCAGCGCGACGAGCACCCCAGCGGTGATGGATGCGTCGCTTCCGGCCCGAACGTCGAGCCAGAACCAGGTCCACACGAGCGCAAACGAGGTCAGGCCGATCAGCGAGTTAACCAGCTCGCCATTGGGCAGTCCCCTGCTGAGCAGGAGGAGAAGCGGCCACACCAGGATGAGGATCCAGGAGAGGGGCACGAGCCGGCCCACGCGCTGCCAGACCGTCGCCTCGCGGAGCCAGCCCCCCACCTGTGCGAAGAATTATGGGCGCTTGCTGTTAAGCAATCGACTAAGCGTTCCGTCCCGCGTAAGCGGCGCCCAGCGATGTGATCAGCAGGGCCAGAAATGCGAGCCAGTAGGCCCCCCGGAGAACGACTGCACCCACGGCGACGACAAGCCCCAGGCCGATCAGCGCGGCCGCGACGACCGTTCGGGCGCGCCTGCTTACCCGCCGCCGATCCGAATCTTGCTGCGGCACACCGGCGGGATCAGGCCGACCCTCAGGTCAGGTCCCGACGCCGCAGAAGGTAGGCCGTCCCGGCGCAGAACAGCAGGAGGTAGGCCGCCACGGCGGCTGCCGCCTGCCATGCCGCGACGAGGGCGTTTGGAGCCTGGAATCCGGCCGGGACGTAGCCGTGTCCGAAAGCCTGGACCAGGGCTCCGGCATTGGGGCCTGGCAGGAGTTTTTCCAGGTCGCGAACCCCCTCACCGCCCATGCTGCCCAGCAGGTTGAAGACCAGGCCCTCGATGACCAGCATGTAGAGCAGCCCCACCGCAAGCGGCACGACCGGCTGGCGAAAGGCGGCCGCCAGCACGACGCCGAGGGCGCACCACATCGAGCAGACGAGCCACGTCGTCGCGATGGCGGCGATGAGCTGTTGAAGCGGCGGGCCGGCCGGTGACGCGGCGTCGATCCCGGCGAACGTCAACGCAACCGCGCCGGCGACGGCCCAGAGCAAGAGATCCAGTGCGAGGACAAGCGCGGCAAGGACCGCCAGCCTTCCCGAGAGGGACGCCAGGCGACCAGGCGGCAGCGACGTGATGGTATGGAGCGTCCCCCACCCGTAGTCGCTCCCCAGGCTGAGGACGCCAAGCGCGAGGCATGCGGCGCCCATCAGCCCGGGCATGGTGCTCAGGAAGTGGGGAACCATCAGCTGCGGGTAGTACTCGGCTTTCAGCTGCTGAACGTCGGTCCCGGCCGGCAGCAGGCCCTCGGGCCCATGCGCGAAGAACCACCACCCGGGCACATACACCAGGAAGACCAGCACGCCGATCAGGATGCCGAGCAGGATCCAGACTGCGGGGCGCCGTGTCGTCTTCAACCATTCCGCGCGAATCGACTCGATCATGCCGAACGAGCCTCCGCCCGAGACGTCAGCTCGAAGAAGACCTCCTCGAGCGAACGCTCCTGCTGGCGAAGCTCCAGGATGTCCACGCCGGAGGAGGTGAGGGCGTGGCTGATGTCACGCACCGGAACGCCGTCGAGCGTCATGACCAGGTAGTCCTCGCGGCGGATCACCCTGTCCGGGCCGGCGAGCGCGAACAGCACCCGCGCGGCGGGCTCCAGCGGCGCGGCCTTGACTAGCAGCGAACGCGCGCCTCTGAGCTCGCTCACCGGTCCCTCGCCCACCAGCCTGCCGCGATTGACGACGGCGACCGTCTGGCACACCTGCTCGACCTCGCTCAGGTGATGGCTCGAGAGCAGCACGGTGCGGCCGCTGCTCGCCATCTCCCGAACGAGCATGCGCATGTCGACGATGCCCTGCGGGTCCAGGCCGTTGGTCGGCTCGTCGAGGATCACGACGGCCGGCTCCCGCATCAGCACCGCCGCGAGCGCGATGCGCTGCTGCATGCCGCGGGAGTAGGTGCCGAGCCTGCGATTCGCGTCGCGCGTCATCCCAACCTCTTCCAGCGCGAGCTCGACGCGAGTATCGCCGAGGCCGCAGTAACGCGCGACCACGCGCAAGTTGTCGCGGCCGGAAAGATAGGGGTAGAGACCGAATCGGTCGAGCAGCGCACCGACCTGTCGACGGCTCTCACTCGAGCCCGCGTCGTGCCCCGCGACGATCGCGCCGCCGGCGGTCGGGCGGATCAAGCCCACCAGCATGCGCAGCGTCGTCGTCTTGCCGGCGCCGTTGGGCCCGAGCAGCCCGTAGACCTGGCCGCGCGGCACGTGCAGATCAATGGAGTCGACGGCGAGGACCCCGTTGGGGTATCGCTTGGACAGCGCGTTCGACGTGACTGCGAGGTCCATGTCGCGAGCATCAAACACCGACATCGACAGGACCAAAAGTCGGCATATCCACCGACAGGCGAGTTGAATCGAGCTCGCTGTCGGTTGTTATGCCGACTTGCCCACCCTGTTCTGCGCTCCTAGGGTGCGTGGCTGCGGGCCGCACCTCGGAATCAAATCGAAATCTCACGGAGGACAAATACGTGATGGTTGCAATGCGTGCGCGAGCGCTCGCGGGCTCCAGCGCCGTGACCGGCCTGGTGATCCTCGCGGCGATGACCGCTGCCGTTGTGGGGCAGCTGATGTCCCACTTCGGAGTCAGTTATCAGGACGGCCTGCTGATCGTGGCTCTTATCGCGGCCGGGAGCCTCGTCTTCTTCTGGATGTTCCCCTACCTCATCCCGGTCATCGGAACGATCCGCCTGCTTCTCTTCTATTTCGGCACGGGCGTCGTGGTCGGCTGGTAACGCACCTCGCGGCCGGCCTCAGACCGGCGGAGGAACTGGAGGTGACATTTCGTGTTGGCTCTTAGCGCGGTGGCGAATCGATACCGCCGCCTTGGAATGCTGAGCGTGGCGGCGGCCGCGGCGGTTCCATTTCTCTTCCACCTGAACGACGCGATCGGTCTGGTCGTCAATCACTTCGGCCTGACCTACGCAACTGCGTTCGTGATCGTGAGCCTGATCGTCGAAGGGTCGTGGTGGGTCGCGATCTGGTTCCCCTACATCATCCCCGTCGAGGTGACGGTCGAGATTCTCGTCGCGGTACTTGGAATCGGGTACGCGGTCGGCTGGTAGCTAGGCTTTTCGAGCATCAGTTGAGCGAACGCAAGGCGCAGCGGCGATGACCAACATCGCCGCTGCCGTGCCAGTCCTGTTGTGGCGTGGAGAGCTGCGGGTCCAGGGCTTGCTCCTCCGCAGGCCGCTGATCACCGCGGCGCAAACCATCATCGGCCTGGCCATCCTGACCGTCGTCGCGCTCCGGGCCCATGACCAGCTGACCTCGGACGCGCCGGTGCGATATCTGAACGTGACGATCGTCACGCTCGCTCTGGGCGCTTTGATGGCGGCGAACGTCACGCTGCTCGGCGAACGGACCGGCACGCTGCCGTGGCAGCTTCAGCGATGGGCGTCGAGCCTGCCGATAGCGGGCGGCCAGCTGGCGCGATTGATCGTGGTGTTCTCCTTGCTGCGAAGCGGACTGCTGACGGTCGCGCTGCTCGGAGCTGTGGCCGTTGGTGCGTTGACAGCGGCGCACTCCATCACCGCGGCCGCGATCATCGCGGTCTCCGCGATCCTGCTTCCACTTCTCCCAGTCGCCTTGGGACTGCAGTGGGCGCGGCGGCGCGGAACCTCTCCGTCGTTTGCGTTCACGTTGGTTCCACTGGGCGTCGGTGTCAGCGCGATGACAATCCCTCTGCCGACGCCTGCCGGTTGGCCCGGCGGAGTGCTGCAGCTGACAAGCCTGCCGGCGATGACGCTGGCCGGACGGGCGAGCCTGGTCGATGCCGTCGTACTGCTGGCCGTCTGGACTGGCCTGGCGCTGGCGCTGATGCGACCGGCGGCGCTGGCGTTGAAAGAGTCCGCGACCGGCCGCGGATTGGGCTCGGTGGTCTGGCGGCCCAGATCTCTCACCCTCGACCTTGCCGTGCACAGAGTCACGGCCGGCGATCTGGTGGAGATCGTTTTCCTCGGCGCCGTCAGCTGCTCGGTGGTCGCGTTGGAGGTCTTCGCCAGGGGAACGGTCTTCGGCGCCGTGGCGCTCGCGGCCGCTATCTCCACCGCGGCAGCGACAGCGACGCTGGCGGGCTACATCCAGATGAAAGCCAACATCAGGACCGACGACTCCACCGAAGCGTGGATCCGTGGGCTGCCGGTATCGGCTCCGGCCCTGTCCCTGGCAAGACACACGGTCTGCACGGCCGGCGCGGTGCTCGCGGTGCTGCCCGTGATGGCGCTGGCGGTGATCAAGATGGGCGGCCTGCTCGCGCCGGGCGCGGTCCTGCTGGCGTTGTGGGCGGCGCTGTCCGCGTGGTCGCTCACCGGCTGGTTTGCCTCTTACCTGTCCGCGCGCGGATGGCGCAAGCACCTCGGTGGGTACTCGCTGTTCGCCTGGTTTGGAATCCGTGGGCTGGCCGGCGCTACCGTGCTCACTGCGGCGAGCAGTCCCCTTTTCGTGGCTGGACTGTTCGCGGCGGACATCCTCATCGGGCTGGCCGGCCAGTGGCGCGGCGCCACGGCGGCGTCGAGGAGCTGGGAGTGAGCTGGGCGGCGCGACGGCTGACCAGCCCGCTCGTGCTGTGGTCGGCGGGCGCGTTCGGCGTTTACATGCTCGGCGCGTGGGTCGGAGGCCTGGGAGCGTGGGCCGTACCTGGCGCGCAGCTGAACCCGACGAACAACATCGGCTCGGCCCTCGAGATATTTCTGCACAACCTCGTGGTCCTGGCCTTGATCTCGGCCGGGTTGGTGACCCTCGGTACGACGACCGCGGGCGCGCTCTTCTTGAACGGCGGCATGCTGGGGTTCGTAGGAACCGAGCTTCTCCAGCGCCATCAGCTCGGCATGTTCCTGACCGCCGTTGCGCCGCAGCTGGCCCTCGAGGTTGGCGCGTACGTGATCGCCGCGGGCGCGACGCTGCGCCTGGGATGGAGCGTCTGGTGGCCGCTGGTGTCGCGGCGCAAAGGCCCCCGCGTTCTGTGGAGGCAGTGGATGCTGGCGGAGACCGCCGCTGTTTTCATGCTCTTCGGTGGTGCCGTGATGGAAGCCACGTTTTCGCACGTCTGAGGAGGCTCGCATGCAAACTGTGGCGTTGGAAATCGAGATGAACAGCGGCATCGACGCAGCAGCAACAGAGCTCGAAGTGCACGGCCTGTGGGCCGGTTACGGCGCGAGAGACGTGCTGGAGGATTACGAGCTGGTCATCTCACGTGGCGAGAGCGTGAGGCTGACGGGTCGGAACGGGTCGGGCAAGAGCACCCTGCTGAGCTGCATCGCTGGCAGCCACAAGCCGCGCGCCGGAAGCATTCTCGTCAGCGGCATCTCGTTGATGGACAGGCCGGTCGAGGCCAAGCGCCTGATCGGGATGAGCAATGGAACGTGCCCCTTCTCGTACCTGACCGGCCGCGAGAACATGGACGTGGCGAGGCGCGTTTACAGTCTGCCCGCCGAGCAGGTCGAGAACTTCCTCGGACGGTTTGCGACATGGGAGAGCGTCCGATCGCTCGACGAGCAGGTGCGGACGTACTCGCACGGGATGCGTCAGCAGCTGGCGCTGCTGCTCGCGACCGTCCACGAGCCGCCGCTGGTGCTCCTGGACGAGGCGACCGACGGCCTCGACAAGGAGAGCCAGGCCGACTGGTCGAAGTACCTGAGCGAACGGTCGGAAGCAGGGGGGACCCTCGTCTACGTGGCGCACAAGGACGGGGTCGCGAGCGGGTTTCCGATGGGCCGGTCGATCAAACTGACAAGGGGGCAATGATGCTGCAGGCGGCGAAGTTTCCACCCGAGCTGCGCGTTCACCGGATCTGGGAGCCCAGGCATGCGTCGGACAACCGCCGCCCGATCGCGTTCGTCACCGAGCGACGCAGGCGCTCGATCGGTGCAGGCGTGATGGCGGTGGGCGTGGTCGAGCTCCTTGCGATTTTCCTGATTCATCTGGACGTCGTGCTGATCTTTGCGGGGGTCCTGATCTCGCTTGCCGGGGGTCTCTATGCGAACGGCGGGCGCGCAGGGTTCTATGAGGTCGATGGCGACGGAAGCCTCGGCGCCTACCTCGGACGGGCGAGGCCTGGCCTCGACTCGATGCGATCGAGGAGACCCGGAGCCTGATCGTCAACGTCTGTCCGGCGGCGACCACCAAAACCGCGCCGGACAAGGTCTGGGAAGTAGTTGAAGCGGTGGATCGTTTGGGCGAGTGGACCGACGCTGCGGTCGTGAGCGTGGAACCACCAGGCCCGGCGCAACCAGGTCAGGTGATAAGGATGGGTGGGCCGGCGCTAGGGCGGAAGTGGCTGTTCTCGATCGACGTGCGCGACGTCGACCCTAAGCGCCGCTGGATCGACCTGGTGGTCCATCTACCGTTCGGCATTGAAAACCACGAGCACCTGACCCTGACCGAGACAAAGGAAGGCGGGACCCTCGTCAGGTTCAATTGAGACTTCCACCTCCCGCCCGGGTGGCGGGGCCACCTCGTCAAGGTGCTGCTGGGTCGCGAGATGCGCCGCGGCCCTGAGCAAGCGCTGCGCGACCTGCTGAGAGTCGCCGAAGCCGATTCGGTCTAGGCCGCCACCTCGCCCCACCGGCGCCTGGCTGAGAACGCTCGATATCTGTCAGGCGGGATGAACTTGAGGTCGCAGCCTGCCTTGACTATCTGCCACCCGCCTTCATGGACCAGGCGGTGATGGTGGTAGCACAGCGGGAGCAGGTTGCCCATCGTCGATTGGCCGCCATGGCAGCGGAATTCGATGTGATGCGGGCTCGTCCAGTTGATCGGCCGGTCGCAGCCCAGCCAGCCGCACGTCTTGTGGCGCGCCTTGAGGGCTCGCCACTGCGCCGGCGACACGCTCGGCGTCGCCCGGCCCACGTCGATCACCATGGAGTCGGCTTTCACGACTCGCGAGAGCATGCCGTCGCACGCGAGGCGCTGCACCGTCTTGCTCGAGATGAGGCTGCCGTTCTGCAGCTCCGATGCCGCCGCGCCGGTCTCCGCGCGCAACCCCTCGACTGTGGTCGTCACCGTGATATGCGGGCGCACGCGGTTGCGGCGAGGCAGCGTGCCCTGATCGAGCACGTGGCGCACGACCTCGGAGAAGCCGTCGGCCCGGCGCTGCTTCGGCGTGCGAGTGTCGCCCTCGCCGAGGCGCTTGCTCAATCCGTCGATCGCGGCCCGCAGCGCCGCGCCAGTCTCGGGGTCCAGCACCGCGTCGAGCTTGAACATGTTTCCGAACGCACTCAGGTGCAGGTACCGCTGCTCGTAGTCCTCTTCGCCGTCGCGGTCGAACCCGTCCGGATCCAGCATGTAGCGCACATGCTGGGCAATCCAGCGCAGGTTCCTGGGTCCGTGCTCGCGGGCGTAGGAGATCCAGAGGTCTTCGTCAAGCAAATCGCGCCGTTCGCCAAGCTTGTCCCGCAGGTGGCAGATGACCGACGCGCACTGGTACCCGATCTCGCCTGAGCTCAAGGCATCGGCAACCTTCGGCAGGTGTTCCATCTGCGCGCCGACGCAGAGCCGGTCGGAGGCTGAGGTCGGAGACATCGAGCACGTCGACGCGACCCACGCGACTGGAGAATTGGCGGTCATCTGATGGTCGCCACGCTGGGTGGCCGAGTGCACCACCTGGGCGAACTTGCCCTCGAGCCGGTCGGCCAAAGAACGAAGCCGAGAGGGGTCGAGACGGTCCGCCAGCTCAACGCGGCGTACAGCGATCTCGAGCTGATCGAGTTCGACCAACATGAAGGAATCATACAAACGTTCGATCTAAATGTCAAGCGTTAAACGCAACAAAACGCTACCCGCGAGGCAACCAAGACACACCCGAGCCACCCTCTTCCCAGTCAAATCTCCAGACAAGGACTTGACACCAACTGGCAAAGTTTGATTGAATACCCAACCAATGCTGAATGATCGTTCAACCAAACCCGACACCCGCGAACGAATCCTACAGGCCGCCTTCACCGTCCTGAGCCGCCAGGGCTACGGAAACACCTCCATCAAAGACATCGCGGAGGAAGCCGGCGTGGCCCAAGGCCTGGTCCACTATCACTACAAGTCGAAGCAGCACCTGGTCGTCGAGGTGCTCGCGTTCGTCTGCCGGAAGCTGGAGCTCGATCCAGCCCAGGGCGAAGCGGGTGCGCTGCAAGCCTTCGAGCACACCAAGCACCTTCTCCGGGAGAGCCGCGACACCAACGCGCTCTATATCCAGCTCATCGGCGTGGGCCTCCACGACGACCTCGTAGGCGCTGCCGTGAAGGACTTCATTCGCACCGACCGCCAGCACACCGAGGACATAGCACGCGACGTGCTCGCAGAGCGCGAGCTGAATCCCGACGCCGCCCGGGGCATCGCGGGCGCTGTGTGGGCGGCAATCCTCGGGATCATGATCCAGAGCCTGGTCGACCCCGAATTCGACGCGGACGAAGCGATCGACGCCCTCGCCGCGATGTCACTCTCGGCGGTATATCTCGGCGCGCAGCCGCGCCCGGAAGCGTAGGAGGAAAAGGGAAAGTGTTCGCAGCCTGGGGTCGATTCGTCTACCGCTACCGATGGGCGACGCTCATCGGATCCGGGGCGCTCCTCGCCATCTCGCTCGTGCTGCTGATGATGGGCGGCACGCTGCAGAGCGGCGGCCCGCTGAGCAGCAACCTGCAGTCGGCGAAAGCTCAGAGCCTGATCAACGCGCAGCTGAACTCCAATACGACCCCGACCTCGAACTTCGACCTCATCTTCAAGAGCGATACGCTCAAGGTGAGCGACTCGGCCTACCAGTCGGCGCTGACAGACGCCATCGCGCCGATCCAGAACGACAGCCGCATCGCCAAGCTGACGACGCCGTACTCGACGAACAACCCCCAGGTCCAGGCCGCGTTGACGTCCACGGATGGGCACGAGGCGCTCGTCATCGTCGAGCTCCACTCGACCCGCACACAGGCGTGGAGCGACTACACAGACCTTCGCGGCAAGGTGCAGTCGAGCACCCTTCAGATCACCGGCACCGGTTTCGTGCCGATCAACAAAGCCTTCAACACCACGCTGGAGTCGGACCTGCAGCGCGCCGAGGTCGTCTCCTTGCCGCTGACGCTCATCCTGCTGGTGATCATCTTTGCGGGCCTGGTCGCGGCCGGCCTGCCTCTCGGCGTCGGCCTGCTGACGATCGTCGGCGGAATCGGCGGCACGTTCTTCCTCAACCGCTTCACCGATGTCTCGCAGTACGCGCTGAACATCGTCACCCTGATCGGACTCGGCGTTTCGATCGATTACTCACTGTTCATCGTCAACCGGTTCCGGGACGAGCTGGCGAAAGGCGCGAGCCGAGAGGCCGCGATCGCGACCACGATCGCCACTGCGGGCCGCGCGATCACGTTCTCCGGTCTCACCGTCGCGGTGGGGCTATCGGCGATGCTCTTCTTCCAGGGCACCTTCATGGCGTCGATGGGCGCCGCCGGCGCGATCGTGGTCGCGGTCGCGGTGATCTACGGCCTCACGTTCCTGCCCGCGCTGCTTTCCGTCCTTGGCCCCCGCGTCAATCGCCTGAGCTTCGGCTCCGTCGGTCGCGGCGGGACTGAGCGTGGCTTCTGGCATGGCCTCGCGACGTGGGTTATGAAGCGCCCGATCGTCGTGCTCGTGCCGACGGTCGCCTTCCTCGTCATCGCATCGCTGCCCTTCTTCAGCCTGCGCCTCGCCAACGGCAACGTGGACATGCTGCCGACGCGACTCGAGGCGCGCCAGGGCTACGACCGGCTGATCGCGGACTTTCCCGGGCAGGGTGAGACCACCTACAACATCGTGGTCAGCTATCCCGACGGATCGCCGCTGACGGCGAACCGCATCCAGGACCAGTACGCGCTGGACAAGCGCATCGCGCAGATCCCCGGCGTGATCAAGACGTCGTCGATCTACGACCTCAACCCCAGCCTCGGCCTATATGACTACGAACAGCTGTACACGGGCGATCCGACCAACATCCCGGCGGCAGCGCGACCGCTCGTCGCCAGCACCGTCGGGAAAACGATGGTGCTGATCCAGGCCACGAGCGGCGCGGATCCGTCTTCTGACACCGCTCGCAACATCCTCAAGGCGATTCGCGCCGACCAGGGCGTCAGCGGTGGCCAGGTGCTGGTCGGCGGGCAGACGGCCATCGACGTCGACGTCATCAAGTTCATCTACGACCAGGTCCCGCTCGCGGTCGGAAGCGTCGTGCTCGCGACCTACATCCTGCTGTTCCTGCTGACCGGGTCGGTGGTGCTCCCGCTGAAGGCCGTGATCCTCAACTTCCTGTCGATCGGCGCCTCGTTCGGCGCGCTGGTCTTCATCTTCCAGCAGGGCCACTTCTCGAACATCCTCGGATTCACGCCGCAATCGCTCGACCCGAGCATCCCGGTGATTCTTTTCTCGATCGTGTTCGGCCTGTCGATGGACTACGAGGTCCTGCTCGTCAGTCGCATGCACGAGGAGTACGTGAGGCTCGGCGACAACACCGCCGCCGTGGCGAGCGGGCTCGAGCGGACGGGAAGGCTGATCACCGGAGCGGCCGCGGTCATGTTCGTGGTGTTCATGGCTTTCGGCCTCGCCGAGGTCGTGATCATCAAGGCCATCGGCATCGGGCTGGCGATCGCGGTGGCGATCGACGCCACGATCGTGCGCACGCTGGTCGTACCCGCGGTCATGCGCTTACTCGGCGACGTGAACTGGTGGGCGCCGCGGCCGCTGCGGTGGCTCTATGCCCGGATCGGTCTTGGCGACCTGGGCGTCGAACCAGTGAGACGGCTCCCGCAGCTGCCCGTTGTTAAGACCCCCGAGGAGGTCGCCGTCTAGGGCGACCGCGACGCTAAACAGTCCGCCCGATGCCGGGATAGTCAAGACAGAGTCCGTCCTGATCGAAAGTCAGGTCGGCGACGAAGTCGCGGGACGACGACTCGTACCTGACGATCGAAAACGCGCCGGACTTGCGCATGAACCGATAGCGCTGAACGCTCGGGATCACATGTAAGTCCGGCACCGAAACCCATGCCATCAGGAACTCGTACGGGCCACCTCCCTCGAGGAGTCCGTGGCGCAGCACTGGCATCGTGTTGGTCAACGGTGAAAGCGCGAGGTCACAATCTAGGGCGCCCCTGACGGCGCTCATCTCGCTGATGACTCCCGCACACAGCCACCGACCCGATCGCAGGCGCGTGAGATGGAGTCTCCGCCGCCAGCCGTCACCCCGCGTCGCGACAGTAAGTCTCTTGGTCACGAACTCCGGACCGGTGTCAAGCCTGTAGTCGAGGCGATACCCAGACGGCGACGAACCGATCGCCGTACCGGAGGCGCTCAGGCCGTCACGAGAAATGCTCACGGAGACGAACTCAGCACCGAGCGGATCGTCTTTGACCCATGCGATGGATCGGCGCGCCATTCCGCCGCCAACGTAACGCACTCCAAACCCGCCAGTGCCGGCGATCGCGGCATTGACCGCTCCCTGAAACCCGCGAGCGCCGGCACTCGCGTGGAAATCAGCGACGCGGGCCGTTCCGGACGCATAATCGCGTGGTGCCCACCCTGTCGTCCGATGACGCCTTCGCGGAGGTCAAGGCCAAGGTCGACCTGGTCAAGGTCGTCCAGGAGCACGTCCGCCTCACGAAGAGGAACCGGGACCTCTGGGGCCTGTGCCCCTTTCATCAGGAGGACAGCCCGAGCTTCAAGGTCAACCCGCAGATGCAGTCCTGGTACTGCTTCGGATGCGGGCGCTCCGGCGACGTCTTCACGTTCGTCGAGCTGATCGAGAAGATCGACAAGCGCGGCGCGCTGCAGATGCTCGCCGAGCGGGCCGGCGTCGAATTGAAGAAGCTCAGCCCCGAGCAGAAGGAGCGCTCGGACGTGCGCAAACGGGTGCTCGAGATGCTCAAGCTGGCCGCGCAGTACTACGAGTACGTGTTGTGGAAGCTGCCGGCGGGCGAACCGGGCCGCAAGCTCCTGGAGTCGCGCCACGTCAGCGAGGAGACGGCGCGTCACTTCCAGCTCGGCTACGCACCCGCGGGGCGTGGGTTTGCCGAGTACCTGAGGGCCAAGAAACGCTCGCTGGCCGATGCCCAGGAAGCGGGCCTGATGCGGCGCGATGGCACCGACTTCTTCGCCGAGCGTCTCGTGATCCCGATCCGCGACGAGCGGGGCCAGACCCTCGCCTTCACGGCCCGGACCGTCCGGCAGGAGGAGCCACGCAAGTACATCAACTCCCCTGAGACGCCGGCCTACATAAAAGGAAGAGTGCTATTCGGTCTCGACCTGGCCCGCGACGAGATCACTCGCCGCGGCCACGCGGTGGTGATGGAGGGTCAGTTCGACGTAATCACGGGGCACCAGTTCGGCGTTACCAATGCCGTGGCCAGCTCCGGAACCGCGCTCACAGACGACCAGCTGCGGCTGCTCAAGCGCTTCACCGACGAGGTGCTCCTGGTGTTCGACGCCGACCGCGCAGGCCGCGAGGCGGCGAGAAAGGCGGCCGTGCTCGCGGCACAGCATGGGATGCGCAGCCGCGCGGCCACGATCCCGGACGCCAAGGACCCCGACGAGTTCTTGCGCGCGGGCGGCCACGAGGCTCCAGCCCGCTGGCAGGAAGTCGTCGACAGGGCGCCGTCGGGGTTCGAAGCCGGCGTGGCCGAGTACTCGGCCGGGCTCAATCCCAGCAACTCCAACCAGGTCGAGCAGGTCGGAGGGAGGCTGCGCGATTGGATCCGCCAGTTCCCGCCCAACCTGCACGAGGCGTACGCAGAGCTGGCCGAGCGGAAGACCGGCATCTCTCGCCATCTGCTCCTGCGCGACCCGGAACCCACACCGGCCAGGGCGCCGCTCGCCAACGGGACACGCGCCGCGGGCCCGCCCAAGAAGATGACCCCCAGCCGATATCTCGTACAGTTGCTGGCCGTTCGTCCAGCCGCGGTCGACCGCGTGCGGCTGCTGCTCACCGTGCAGGAGATGGACCAGGACGTTCGAGGGATTTTCATCCGTATGCTGGAGAGCTACGAGCGCGGAGGGCCAACCGGGCTCGAAGCCGATCTAACCGGCTATCCAGCGGAGGAGCAAGACCTGATCAGACGAGCATGGGCGGCGCCGCCGCCTAACGTGGATGACGAGGTGGCAATCGAGCTTGCGGAGAGAATCCGCCTGGAACACATGAAGGGTATGCACAGTGGGATAATCCGCCAGCTATCCGAGGCCGAAAGGGGCCGGGACTCGGAATCGGTGGCGCGCTTGGAGTCAGAAGCCAGGGAGCTGGCCCGCGCCATCACTGACATGGAAAGGAGAGGGTAGAGATCGCGCGCGCAATCAAGCAGACGCTCAAGGCAGCGCCCAAGCCGGTCGCCAAGCCGGCGGTGGTGAAGCAGCTCGTGACCAAGCCCGTGCCCAAAAAGCAGGCGATCGTGCCGGTCGTCAGCAAGGCGGTCCCGATCAAGCCGGCCAAAGCGTCGAAGGTCGTCGACAAGCCGGAGCCGAAGTTCGAAGACGAGCTGATGGCTGTTGCCGAGCAGCTGATCGTCAAAGGCAAAGAACAGGGATACCTGACCCCGGATGACATCCTGCAGGGATTCCCGGAGATCGACGCCGAGCCAGACCAGATCTTCCGCATCTTCGCGGCCTTCAAGGAGATAGGCATTGAGGTCACCGACGGCGAGAAGGATTTCGAAGAGGTCGAGCAGATCGACGACGAGATGCTTCTCGACATCGAGATGATGGATTCGGTCTCGCTCGACGACCCGGTCCGGATGTATCTCAAGGAGATCGGCCGCGTTTCGCTGCTCACCGCCAACGACGAGGTCGAGCTCGCGCAGGCGATCGAGGCCAAGCCGCTGCACGACGCGATGAAGGCGTTGAGCGTCACCGAGGAGGTCGACGGCCGGCAGCGCTCGGTGGACGAGCTGCTCCCTGAGGTCATCGAGCGCCTCGGCACGGTCAAGCGCAAGGGCCAGCAGGCGCAGATCGCGCAGGAGCTGCTCGGCCTGGGCGACCTCGGCAAGCTGCCCAGCCTTTCCGACGCCGCCGCCGCCGAGCGCAAGCGGCTGACCAACGGCACGCGTCCGCGCATCCGCGCCGACTCGCTCGAGCAGTACCGTATCGCGCGCTACCGCCTGACCGAGCGCTACGAGCGCGCGTACGAGGCGAAGCAGCGGCTGACCGAGGCCAACCTTCGGCTCGTGGTGTCGATCGCCAAAAAGTACATCGGCCGCGGCATGTCGTTTCTGGACCTGATCCAGGAAGGCAACATGGGGCTGATCCGCGCGGTCGAGAAGTTCGACTACCACAAGGGCTACAAGTTCTCGACCTACGCGACGTGGTGGATCCGGCAGGCCATCACTCGCGCGATCGCCGACCAGGCGCGGACGATCCGGATCCCGGTGCACATGGTCGAGACGATCAACAAGCTCGTGCGCGTCTCGCGCCGGCTGCTGCAGGAGCTCGGCCGCGAGCCGTCGGACGACGAGATCGGCGAGGAGATGGGCATCACGCCCGAGAAGGTGCGCGAGATCGTGAAGGTCTCGCAGGACCCAGTGTCGCTGGAGACGCCGATCGGCGAGGAAGAGGACTCGCACCTCGGCGACTTCGTCGAGGACCGCGAGGCCGTCTCTCCGTCCGATGCGGCGTCGCTGACGATGCTGCACTCCGAGGTCGAGGACGTGCTCGACACGCTCACGCCGCGCGAGCGGCGCGTCCTGCAGCTGCGGTTTGGGCTGATCGACGGGCACCAGCGCACGCTCGAAGAGGTCGGCAAGCGCTTCGGGGTGACACGCGAGCGGATCCGCCAGATCGAGGCGAAGGCGCTGCGCAAGCTCCGCCACCCGTCCCGCTCGAAAAAGCTGCGCGACTACCTGGAGTAGCCGTCCGCGATTCGGTGCGTTTTGCGCAAAAGGCACCCTTCCGGAACCGTTCAAATGAGCGTTCTGCGCTGGACGCACGTTTAACCGTTTCGCCCGACAATTAGGGCCGTGCCGGTCGTCACGGTCGGGCGGCAGTTCGGGGCTGGGGGCGCCACGGTCGGCCACATGCTGGCCCAGCGTTTGCGCGCCGACTTCCTCGACTCCAACATCATCGACGAGGTGGCCCGCCGCCTCCAGCTGCCCAAGGAGGAGGTCGAGGCCGAGGACGAGCACCCCGGATCGCTGCTCGCCCGGCTGCTCGTGGCGCTGGGATCCGCGAGCAGCGAGCCCCTGATCCCGCCCGAGGCCACCGCCTGGACGCCGCCCAACGCCGCGCCAACCTTCGACACGAGAAAGGCCGTGCTCACGATCACCCAGCACGTGATCCAGGAGGCCGCTCGCGCGGGCAACGTCGTCATCGTCGGCCGCGGCGGCGCCTACATCCTCCGCGACTTCCCCGGCACCCTCCACGTGTTCCTTCGGGCGTCGGAGGCAGTACGGGTGAGGGCCCTCATGCAGCGCTTCAACATCGCCTCCGAGGAGGAGGCGAAGCGGCGCCTCAAGCAGACGGACGAGAACTGGACCTCCTACATCCGCCAGGTGTACGGCCACGACCGCAACCACCCGGCGCACTACGACATGGTCCTGGACACCGGCCGCCTTGGCTACGACACGACGGTCGAGGCGATCCTCGTCGCGCTAAGGGAACGCAAGCCGATAAGCTGATCCGCGCATGGTCCACTCCCTCGGCTCCCGCACGTCCGGCGTCGACGGTTCGAGCGAGGGCGGCCGCATCAACACGATCAACCTGCCCGGCGTCCTCGTCCTCTACGGGGTGGCCCTCCTGCAGTCCCTCGCCGGCGCCAACCCGAAGACGAAGCTGACCGTCGCGCCCGTTCAGGAGGACGGGACCTGGCGCCTCCAGCTCACGTACGACGGCGATGAGCTGAAGGGCGTTCCCGAGGTCTGGCACGGGCACCGGGTCGTCCTGAAGAGAGTCGAGCCGCCGAGTGCCTGACGCCTTCACCCCCGAGAGCAAGGTCCGCGACGTCGTCGCACGGCGTGGCGACGGCGGCCAGGAGGCTCTCCTCCGGCACGGTTACGACCTCGGCGAAGGCTTCGTCGACGTCCTGTCGCAGTACCAGACGCTCGAACACGCCGCCCGGATGGAGCGGCTGCGGGACCTCGACGGGCTGCTGCGGGAGCTCAACGCCGGCGCCTGAGCCGTCCAGGTGCGCAGCGCGCGAAAAGTCAGTGCCTATTTACAGAGTTTTGACGTTCCAATTGGAAAGCCCCAGGTGTAAGCTGCCACGAAATCCACTTTTCCATCGTTATAGAGATCGAGGAACACGTCATTGCAAAGGTCAAAGCTGGAGTCAGACAAGGGAAAGTGCACTTGTGGGCGGCGCCTGAAAGACGCGGCCGTCTACACCTACCGATCCCGCACCGACCGGTACCTGTTCCACCGGTGTGACTGCGGGACGGAGTGGACCGAGCACCGGACCGACGTCGACCCGACCGACCCCGTCAGCTCGGACGAGGTGATCGAGGTGCACCGCCAGCTGGCCAAGTTCGAAGGCTCCATCGCCGAGCTGCTCCAGCCGAACCCGACGCAGTAAGAAAAGAAGCCCTCCCCGTACCGGGGAGGGCTGAAAGCGAAGAAGACGGCTCGACTACGCCGCCAGGTCGTGAACTCGTTCGAGCAGGTTCTGAGCCCTGTCGATCAGCTCGTTGGCGCGCGCATCGTTGATGGATTGGCCGCCGAACTCGGCGCCGTTGAGGAGGTCGCTCATATGGCCGGCGATGCTGTCGCGCTGCTGGCCGAAGCCCATGAGCCGGGCCTCAAGGCTCGCGTAGGTTCCGTCTCCCGCGCTGGTGCTTGCCAACGCGGTGGTGGAGATCTTCAGCGTGTCCAGGCCGAACTGGCCGACCGGCGCGTTGAGCTGCGTGTAAGTCCGCGCCAGGCGGAGAACCGTGGCGCTGTCGCCGCTGACTGCAGCCGGCTCGACTCCGGTCGTCATGTCCTCGTAGAGCACGCGGCCCTCGCTCGTGTAGTCGTCGTGCAGCCCGGCCAGGGCAAGGATTGTGGGCCGGGTGTCGGCGTGGCTTGTCCACGTCGAGCTGTCGACGCCGAGGTGCCTGACTCCGGGACCGACGAGCCCGAGGAAGCTGGTCACGATGTCCGGCTGGAAGTCGCCGTGCTGCCACGCGAATCCAGCGTTCTGAAGAAAGTCAGGTGCCCCGAGCGTCTGGAAGAAGTAGTCCGGGTTGCCGAAGTAGATGAACGTCGGCGTCCGAAACGGGTCGCCCGTGATCATGTGCAGGTTCTGCATCTCGACCGGGTCCGCCATCCGCTGCATCAGCGGCGTGGCCTGGCCCGTCACGTAGTTGTTGGGATCGACCAGGGTCGCGGCGACCTGCTCGAACTGGCGCGTGGCCGGGTCGGTGCGGTCTGTTCGCGGCAGAAGATAGACGGCCGGCGCGCTGTCGAAGTGCAGGTCGAAGTTGGTCGTCACGCCCGCCTTCGCCATCAGGTCGGTCATGTTGGTCGCGATCTCACCGATGTTGCCGGTCCCCTTGCTGTGGTTGTAGACGCACGGAGTCGTGACACCGTCGCAGTTGGGGAGCAGCTTGCCGGCGAAGTGGTCGTTCTCGTCGGACGTGATGTTGAAAAGCGTGTTCTGGGGCGTGATGCCGTCCGCCGCCAGGCGAGTGAAGAAGGCGCCGAAGGCGGTGTCGTACGACTTCAGCTGCGCGACGTATCCCGCCTCACCCGGACCGTAAGCTCCGAACGGAAAGGTGTGGTTGTCGTGGGCGTCGGAGATGTACGAATAGGTGACCGGCACGCCGTGCTCGAGCATCGCGGCCGTATAGCCGAGCGACTGCGCGGCCGTGATTCCTCCGAATCCGGGGAAGCCGGTGATCGGGTTGCCGGCGAGGTCGGTCAGCGGGCCACCCGGGCTGATGACGGGGGCGACGAAGTCGTGTCCGAACAGAGCATTGAAACCGTTGTAGCCTCCCGGCTCCTGAGGCAGCACGTCGGGCTGACCGCCATTGCAGACGGCGTTGTTCTTCGCGCAGTGGATCGCGATGCCGATGAAGTCGGCCGTCGCATCCGGGTCGGTGACGTTGGGGGAGCCCGCGCCGAACACCGTCGCGAGGTTGCCGGTGTTCTCCAGCTCGATGTTGGCCGTCGAGACGCCGCCGACGTTGCATCCCGCCCGGGTGAACGGCACCCACGGCGCAGGCGTGTTGTTACCGCTGGACGTCACGTTGTTGAAAGCGCCGCTCCCGATCTTGTCCGTCCAGTACTGGAACGCGCTCGGAAAGCCGCCCTCGGTGCCGTCGGGGTTGTAGAAGGCGTAGCTGTTGGAGACAGCGAGGCCCTGCTGGTCCGGATAGAGCCCCGTCAACGTGGTCACGATGTCGTCAGCCGTGTGTGAGATGAGTGGCGTGTAGTTGTGCGTGATCATCACGCCGTTGCTCTCGATGAAGTTGAGCAGGTTCGGCATCTGCTCGAGGTCCGAGGGAACGTTCGGGTTGTCGCGCGAGAGGTGGACGTTGTCGAAGACGACGTTTACGACGTGCGAGACGCCGTTGCCGAGCTGACAGCTTGACGCCGCTGGTGCCGCGATGGCGCTCGCATGGGCGCCGGGCGCGGCGGCCACCTGCGTACCGATCGCGAGAGCTGCCACGGCCACGAGTCGGACCAGTCGTTTCATGCCAAACCCCCTACATCAACGACTGCCTGCGGAAGGCGAGCCTTCTCTCGCTCGCCGACCCGACGATAAACCCCGCCCGGTTATGTACCGGTTACGCCCCGATTAGGGAATCGAGGCTCTCCTGCAAGAGCTTAGCGCCGCTCGGGAGGCCACAACCAGCGCGTGGGCCGCTCGACGTCCAGGGGCCGAGAGTCGGCGCCGAAGAAGCCGGCGACGAGGCACAGCGCGGTGAAGATGACCAGCGTCATGACAACCTCCATGGCTAAAGTTTTCCCGCAATGAATGTCCGGAGCAACAGGAGTTTTCCCCGTAAAATATCGACATGCCGAATAATTGGGCCAGCGTCGAGCTCAAGCATCTTCGCGCCCTGCGCGCGGTCGCCGAGACCGGGACCTTCTGGGCGGCCTCGCAGCAGCTGAACAGCTCGCTCTCGACGGTCAGCGACCACATCAGCGAGCTGGAGACGCTGGTCGGCCAGCGTCTGGTCGAGAGGTCACGCGGCCGGCGGACCGTGGAGCTCACCGAGGCCGGGCGTCTTGTGCTCGGCCACGCGGCCGCGATCGAGTCGCGCGTCTACGCGGCTGAGGCCGACCTGCGCGCCTACGCCGCCGGCCACGCAGGGGCGCTGCGGGTCGGCGTCTACCAGAGCGTCGAGAACAAGATCCTGCCCGAGGCGATGCGCCGGTTCAAGGCTGGGTGGCCCGACGTCGACGTCCAGCTGACGGAGGACTCGCACGAGGCAACGCTGGTCGAGTCGGTCGAGCGCGGCGCGCTGGACGTGACTTTCGCCATCGAGCCAATCCCCGAAGGGCCGTTTGCGGTCCGCCAGCTGATGCGCGATCCGTACGTCCTGCTCGTGCCGGCCGGGTCCGCGCGCGGCGAATCACGCGTCAGCCTGTCCGTGCTCGACGCGAAGCCGATGGTCGCCTACCAGCACCTTCGGCACCAGGACCTGGCGGAGGACTTCCTTCGCGCGCGCGGCGTGAGGCCGAAGATCGTTTTTCGCTCCAACGACAACGGGACCGTGCAGGCGATGGTGGCCTCCGGCCTGGGCGTCGCCCTGGCGCCGCTGCTCGCGGTCGACGAGAATGACCCGCGGATCGAGATTCAGCTCCCGATCGAGCCGGTCCCGCCGCGAGTTCTTGTTGTGGTCTGGCATCGCGACCGCTACCGGCCGCCCTCGGCGCAAGCGTTCGTCGACACCGCGATCGCGGTCGCGGCCGAGATCGAGCGCTCTCATGAGCGCCTCCTCAGCCGGCTCGGATCACGAAAACGAGCTCGAGCCCGTCGACCTCGTCCTCCTGCGTCCCGATCTGCGTGAAACCAAGTCGGCGGACAACCGCGAGCGACGGACCGTTGTTCGGCGAAACTGCCGCGTAGACCTCGCGCTCACCCTGCTCGAATGCCCAGTCGACCAAGCCTCGCGCGGCCTCCTTCGCATAGCCGCGCCCGCGGAACTGGCTGAAGACCGTGTAGCCGATCTCGGCCCGGCCGACCGTGTCCGGAGGTCCGTGGAACCCGCAGTGCCCGACCGCGCCCTCGGACTCGCCGACGATGAGGCGCGCCATCCATTGGCGCCGGTCCGGCTCTGCCTCCATGCGCTTCAGCTGCACCGGCAGAAATCCATCGAGGTCGTCCGCGGTCGGAAACTCGGCGGGCAGTCTGAATCTCAAGAGCCGCTCGGCCTCATCGCGAGTGCCCGCGATCACCGCAGAAATGGCTTTCGGCGGGAAAGCGATCAGCTCCAGCCGTTCGGTGCGAATGGGCGGAACTTTCACTTTCGCGGCAGAAACACGCGCAGCGCGCTCACCTCGGCGCTGATCGTCGCCGGCGTGCGCCCGGCAGCGTCGCTGTCGGCGTAGACGCGGACCCGTGGCTTCGTCTTGACGTGGAGCTTTTTGAACTTGAAGACCTGAGCTCCACGATCCTCGCTTTCCGCGAACGGCAGCGCCGACCTCAGAGCGCGTGTCGCGATGTCCGTGCGGCTGCGACCGGCGTGCACAGAAAACTCGAGCTGCGGCGCCAGCGGGCCTCCGTCGCCGACGGCCAGGAGGGCGCCGATCGTGCCCGTGTTGCTGAAGACCAGCGACATGGCAGAGCCGCTTCCCTCGAAGTCCCCACTCAGCTCGTACTGGAAGGGCCTGGCCGCGATGACGTTCTTCAGCTTGACCGCGAGCTTGCCGAACTCCAAGTCCTTCGCCGATTCCCCCAGGGCGATGGTCTCGCCGAACAGGCCGATGGCGCACGCCTCGACGAAGACCCTGTCGTTGACGCGGCCGAGGGTGATCGGACTCGGCCGCCCGCTGCGCGCAACCTCGATCGCCTGGTCGAGATTCATGGGCAAGCCCAGCGCGCGGGCGAGATTGTTGAAAGTCCCAATGGGGACGATCCCGATGGGATGGCGCGTGTCGGCGAACTTGCGGACGATGCTCTCCACGCTTCCGTCGCCACCCACGACCACGATGCGAGCCTGCTTCGAGATGCCCTCGAGGGCGCGCTTCGGGTCGAAGTCGACGATGAGGTAGCCGGCGAAGGCGCGGCGCAGCTTTGCCTCTACCTCTTCGTTCATACCGCGCGCGCTGCGGCTGATGACCAGCACTCGCGAGGTCAGCCCTGGCATGCCGGACACCAGTAGGCAAGGCGCGCGTGCTCTCCGAGGGCGCGGACCTTGATCAGGGTCCCGCATCGCGGACAGGGCCGGCCGCCTCGTGCGTGCACCGCGCCCCCTCCATAGCCCGGAAACCGCCGCCTGAGATTGCCGCCGAGGTTGGCGCGCATCGCCAGCCGCGCGACCTCGAACAGCGACGCGAGCTCTTCGTCGGTGAGCTGATCCGCCGGCTTCCAGGGATTGACCTTGCGCTGCCATAGTGCCTCGCACCGGTAGACGTTGCCGATCCCGGCGGTCACGCGCTGGTCGAGCATGACCTCGCCGATGGCGGCCGGCCCGAACGACCTGGCTCGTTGGACGACCGACGCGACGTCCCAGTCGTCGCCCAGGATGTCCGGGCCGAGGTGGCCCACGTGGGAAGACTCGTCGCGGATCAGCTCGACCAGCGGCGCGGCGAAGCATGCGGCGACCATTTCGTCCGTCTCGAGGATCGCCTTCAACTGCCAGTCAGGCCGGCCCGGCTTCTGACCGCGCGGGTAAACCTGCCACACGCCGCGTATGCGCATGTGCGTGTGCAGCGTGAGGCCGTTGTCGAACCGGATCATCAGGTGCTTGCCCACAGGCTGCACGTCGCTGACGCTCGCCCCGGCCAGCCTCTTGAGCTGATCCGGCCGCGCGCTGACAACGCGCTTGCCCTGAAGCGCCTGTCGGAGCTTTTCCGCCGTGCGAAAGATCGTGTCGCCTTCCGGCATGTCGTGTTACGCCATGATGCAACTCGGTGAAGGTAGGCGACGTCGACGTCAGGCGCATCGGGCTCGGCACCAACCGGCTGACGTACACGCGCGAGCACGTCGCGTTCATCAAGGCGGCGGTGGCCGAGGGCGTTCAGATGATCGACACCGCGCACCTCTACACCGGCGGTCAGAGTGAGCAGACGATCGGCGAGGCGCTGTCGCCGATTCCCGAAGACTGCATTGTCGCCACCAAGGGCGGAATAGGTGGCCCTGGACGAGGCAGGCCGGACGCGCTCACGGCCGAGATCGAAGAGAGCTTTAGGCGTCTGCGCACCGACACGATTGCGCTTTACTACCTGCACCGCGTCGATCCGCAGACGCCGATCGAGGAGAGCCTGGGCGCGATCAAGGAGTACCAGGACCGCGGCAGGATCCGTCATATCGGCATCTCCGAGGTCGGGATCGAGCAGATCGAGCGCGCGCGGAAGGTCGTGAGCGTCGCCGCCGTGCAGAACCAGTTCAACCTCGCCGAGCGCAAGTACGACAGCGTCGTCGATTACTGCGAGCGCGAGGGCATCGTCTTCGTGCCGTTCTATCCCCTGCGCGCGGGCCGCAGCGCGGCCGTCGACGAGATCGCGCGCCGGCACGACGCGACACCGTCGCAGGTGATGCTCGCCTGGCTGCTCCAACGCTCGCCCGTCATGCTGCCGATTCCGGGCACTCTGTCTCCCGAGCACATGAAGGAGAACCTCGGCGCGCTGGACCTGCAGCTGACGAAGCCGGAGTACGAACGGCTCAGCGGCTAGGCAAGAGGCTACGCTGGGCCGATCGAGGGCATCGTCCGGCGTTACCTGCTCGTCGGCCTGAGGCTCGGGCGGCACATCGACGGCATCGTCGACGCTTACTACGGACCGCCTGAGCTGGCGCGGCAGGTCGAGTCTGAACCGCTGACCCCACCAATGGAGCTTGCCGGGGAGGCCGGCCGGTTGCGCGAGGAGGCGGAGGGAATGGGGGACCGCCAGCGTTCGCGATTCCTCGCCGCGCAGCTCGATGGTGTCGCGGCCACCGCCGAGCGGCTCGCCGGCGACGCCCTCTCCTATAAGGAAGAGGTCAGGCGGTGCTACGGCATCGAGGTCGATTGGGTCGAGGACGACCAGCTCGCACAGGCGCTCGATGCGCTGGACCGCCTGATCCCAGGTGAAGGCCCGCTGCGGGAGAGGTACAAGGTCTGGCAGCGCGCCTCCGAGCTGCCCAGGGATAGGTTGCTGAAGGCCCTCGATCCCGTGAAGGACGAGCTGCGCCGGCACACGCAATCGCTGTTCGGGTTGCCAGGTGGCGAATCGGCCGGCGTCGAGCTGGTCGCCAACCAGCCCTGGCTGGGTTTCAACTACTACCTGGGCGGGCTCAGGAGTCGAATCGCCGTCAACACCGATGTGCCCACCGTCGCGGACTTCGTCCCGACTCTCGTGGCGCACGAGATCTATCCGGGCCACCACACCGAGCACTGCTGGAAAGAAGAGCTCCTCGTCCGAGGTCGCGGTCAGCTCGAAGAGTCGATCTTCCTGATCGGCACGCCGCAGTGCCTCGTCTCTGAGGGAATCGCGAGCCACGCCCTGAGCTCGCTTGGGCCGGAGGCGGAGTCCGCGTGCGAGGCGGTGCTCGCCGGCCTCGGCCACGGATATGACGCGGAGCTGTCGCGAGCGGTCAGAAGCGCGCTGAGGCGGCTCGCGGCCGTGTACGACAACGCCGGCATCATGCTGCACGAGCAGCGTCAAGACCCGGACGACGTGCGGGGGTACGTCCGCCGCTGGTCGGTCGACACCGACGAGCGGATCGACAAGAAGATGGAGTTCCAGCTTCACCCCGTCTGGCGCGCGTACAGCTCGATCTACGAGGCGGGGGAGCGTCTGATCGAGCGCTGGTCAGCCGGGAAGCCGGATCGATTTCGCCGGCTGCTGACGGAGCAGCTGACGCCGGCCGACGTCTCGGCCCAGGCTTAAGTCGCCGATTAATCAAAAGGATTAACGCCGCCCATCCGGATGGGTAGGGAAATCACCCACTCGATGCAATTGGTATTCGATTTGTCGTCGTTAGCTTCCTCATCAGAGGAATCGGGGTGCGACAGATCGACGCAACCGAGGTCACAGATGGGCGCCGCGGCCGTGCGGCCGCTCTCTGGATGCCCGCCTGGGTCCTCATCGGCGGAGCCCTGATCGTCTTCGTCGCCGCCGCCGGCGCCGCGCTGGCGGGACGTCCGGCCGACGCCCAGGCCGCGACCGCGCTGCTGCCGTCGCCGTCGCTGCCCGCGCTGCCGTCCGCCAGCCTGCCCGCGCTCCCGCCGCCTCCCAGCATCCTGCCCACGCCGGCTCTTCCCAGCCCGAGCCTGCCCGTGACACTGCCTACGCCCAGCCTGCCGGTCAGCCTGGCTTCGCCGCTTCCGACTCCAACCCTTCCTGTGCTCGGGGGCTCGCCCTCACCCTCGCCTACGGCGGGCGCACCGGCCGTCACCGGGTCGGGCGGATCCGGCACGGGCGGGAGCGGGACGGGTGGCGGAGGTGGCGGGGGTGGCATCCAGATTCCGTTCACGGGGATCGTTCTGCACTCGCCGCTGGACGTCGCCCTCCTCGCAGGCGTCGCAGCCCTGCCGCTTCTGTTTGGTATCTGGGTCCTCGTCTTCGGTCGAACCTGGGCTGCGGCCGTGCGCGCGCGCGACGCCCAGATCCGGCTGGCGCTGGCGCACGACCTCGGGCTCAGCCCGCGGGAGCTCGAGTCGGTGACTTTGAAGGGACTGTTCAAGCTTCGCGAGGAGGCGGCTTTCGACGAGCTCACCGGGGTCCTCCGGCGCGCCGCCGGCGTCGCCGCGCTCGACCGTGAGGTCGCCCGCTCACGGCGCCAGAGGACGCCCCTCTCGATCGCGTTTCTCGACGTCGACGGCTTGAAGCTGGCGAACGACGCGCGTGGACACCGCGCCGGCGACGAGCTCCTCAAGTCGCTGGCGACCACCCTCAAGGCCGGGCTGCGCGGCCAGGACCTCGTCATGCGCTACGGCGGCGATGAGTTCGTCTGCATCCTGCCCGACACCGTGGCCGACTCCGCTCGGGCGAAGCTCAGCTGGATCCAGGACGAGGCCGAAAAGGCGGGCATCTCGTTCAGCTGCGGCGTGGCCGAGCTCGAGCGCCCGGACGATGTGGTGAGCCTGCTGGCTCGCGCGGACAAGGAGATGTACGCCGTGAAGTCGCGCCGGGGCAAGGTCCGCGACCTGCGCCTGGGTGTCGTCGGCAAGCGGCGTGAAGTGGCGACCTAAAAAGTCAAACAAAGGTCTTGACAAACCGGCCTCCTTAGGGTTTAGTGGGTCACAACCCGACAAACCGGAGGTACAGGAATGTTAAGACCCGCCGTCCGAGCCGTTGCCCTGGTTGCTTTTGCCCTCGCGCTCGGCAGCGTGCAGGCGATGGCCGCCAACCCGTCCCCGCCGCCCGGCTCGATCCAGGTCCAACCGGTCTCGGCCTCGGCCGGCAGCCCGGTCCAGAGCGGCAGCACGGCCGCCGTCTCCACCGGCCAGGCGTGGGGAGGATCCAACAGCCAGGACACGACCGCCGCGCACTGCGGCGCCAACGCGAGCGCAGGCTCCACCGGCTACGCGGCCCAGCCGCAGCAGGTCGACACATCGGGCGCTTCGTCGCCGAGCTGCGGCACCACATCTGGTGGCGGCGCGGGTCAGACCAATGCCCAGGGCCGCACGACCGGATCCGGCACGGGCGCCGGTGCCGGGAACGCGGGCGCAACTTCGGGAGCCGGCGGCACGGGATCGAGCCGCTACTCGCTGAAACCGGCCGCCTCCGTGACCGGCCTGGCGTGGTTCGCGCGCTGGTTCGGCTGGCTCTCCCTGCTCCTGTTGCTCGCGATCCTCTTCTTGCTGCTGGGTTTCGCCGTCGGGCGCCGGCGCCGTGAACCGGTCGCCGCATAGATGCCTACCTCCCTCCCTTTGCCAGACCGGCGCCCCTCCGCCGGTCTGGACCCCTACCCCAACTCCGGCGGCGCTGGACGAGGCGTAGCGAGCGACATGGAAAGAGCGCTCGGGGCGCTGCGCGATTTCACGAGGCGCGACATCCTCTTGCGCTTCTACTCGGACCCCAGGCCGCGCAGCGTCGACGATGTCGCCCGGACAGCCGGCATCCACCGCTCGGTCGCGTTCGATCACCTCGAGCGGCTCGTCGCCCTCGGTTACCTCGAGGTCGAACGGCGTCGCGGCCTCCCCGGAAAACCGGCCAAGATCTACCGCCTGGCCGCCGGCCCGGTGCAGATCAGCCATCCGATGCGGCGTTACGACCTGCTCGCCGAGACGCTGGCGGGCGCGCTGGACGCGGCGCTCATCATTGAGGCAGGTCGAACTTTCGGGCGCAGCCTGGCGCGACACCGCGTCACCTCGCTGGTGGCGGCTCTGGAGCCGATGACCGAGCTGGGCGCCGAGTACGAGATCGAGCGGTCCGGCAGGATCGTGTGCCACAACTGCCTCTTCGCCGAGGTCTGCCGTCGCGTCCCCACCATCTGCAGCTTCCACGCGGGCGTGATCGAAGGCCTGACGGGTCAAACCGGAGGCGTGCGCGCGCTCGGTTTCCACGGCGCCGGCGGCTGCGCCTACTTGCCGGCCGGGGTTTGAGATGAGCCTCCGCCCCGGAATGCGGCTCGGACCATATGAGGTCGTCGATCGTATCGGACGCGGGGGAATGGCGACCGTCTACCGCGCCTTCCACGCCGCGCTCGACCGCGAGGTCGCGATCAAGGTGCTGCCGGAGTTCTTCGCCGAGGACCCGGAATACCGCGAACGGTTCCAGCACGAGGCTCGCGCCGTGGCGCGCCTGAAGCACCCGAACATCCTCGAGGTGTTCGACTTCGGCAACCAGGACGGCACGGCCTACATCGTCATGGAGCTGGCGGAAGGCGGAACCCTGGCGGATGCGCTTGGTGCGCCCATGCGGCTCGAGGACGTGCTCAACCTGCTCGAGCCGCTCGCCGCGGCGCTCGACTACGCGCACTCGCGGGGGATCCTGCACCGCGACATCAAGCCGGCCAACATCTTTCTGCGCCGTGACGGCACCCCCGTGCTCGCCGACTTCGGGCTCTCGCGGATGGCGGGGTCGCACCCGCGGCTGACCGCGTCCGGCGTGGTGATGGGCACCCCTGAGTACATGTCGCCGGAGCAGGTTGGCGACCAGCCGCTCGGACCGCCATCCGACCGCTACTCCTTCGCGGTCGTCGCCTACGAGATGTTCACCGGACGCGTGCCGTTCGAGTCGGAGTCGTTTGCCTCCGTCCTGGTGTCGCACCTGACGCGGCCGATGCCTCCGGCGCGCGAGCTCACTGGCGAGGTGTCGGCGCACGTCGAATCGGTGCTTCGCCGAGCCCTGGCCAAGAGACCCGACGAACGCTATCCGAGCGCGCTCAGCTTCGTCCTGGCGCTCAAGCCGGCCGCGTGGATTGGCCGGCCGGATTCCATCTCCTACCTCGCGCAGCAGCCAGAGGTTCGCCGGTCCGGCCGGCGCCTGCCCGTCGTGCTGGTCGTGGACGATGGGGAGGCCAACCGCGAGCTGATCAAGGCCTGCCTGAGCGAGGTCGAATGCGAGGTGCGCACCGCCGAGGACGGCCTCGAAGCGGTGCGGTCGATCGAACGATCGCGCCCGGACCTCGTCCTTCTCGACGTGCAGATGCCAGGTATGGACGGCTTCGAGGCGTGCCACCGGATCAAGCGGCTCGACGGCGGCAGCCTGCTGCCGGTGGTGATGATCACGGCGCTCGACCAGACCTCCGACCGCGTCAGGGCGCTGACATCTGGCGCGGACGACTACATGTCGAAACCGGTCGACCGCATCGAGCTCGTGGCCCGGGTACGGTCTGCGCTGAAGCTCAAACGAGTTTATGACTCGCTCGACAGCGCGGAGCGTGTGATCTACGCGCTGGCCGCGGCGGTCGAGGCGAAGGACCCATACACCGAAGCCCACACGGTGAGGGTCGCTCGGTCAGCGCGCCGCGTCGGCGAGCGCATGGGGCTTTCGGACGACGAGCTCGACGCGCTCTATCGAGGCGGAATCATCCACGACATCGGCAAGATCGGCGTCCCTGACAACATCCTGCTCAAGCCGGGCGAGCTCGATCCGGAGGAGCAGACGCGCATGCACCTGCACCCGATAATCGGCGAGAACATCGTCGCGCCCCTGCAGACCGGGGGCGAGCTCCTGCCGATGATCCGTCACCACCACGAACGTTTCGACGGCAATGGCTATCCCGACCGGCTCGCCGGGGACGACATTCCGCTGCTGGCCCGCATCCTTTCGGTCTGCGACGCGTACGACGCGCTGACGAACGATCGCCCTTACCGCCCGCGGCAATCCCACGACGCCGCCCTGGCGATACTGCGCCAGGGAGCGGGGCGGCAGTGGGATCCGCGGGTGGTGAGGCTTGCGCTCGAGGAAGAGGGCCGCCCGCTGCTGGAGGCCGCGTCGGTCTGATGGCGGACCCGGTCGTGTGGCTGCAGGACGTCAGCGCCGCCGCCTTCGTTCTGCTCGGCGTGGTCACAGGCGTGAGCTGGCTGCGGAAGCGCGACGCAGCCACCGGATTCCTCGCGCTCGCGATCGTGCTTCTTTCGTCGGTCACATTGCTCTCCCGGCTACCGGCGCTCCTGCACATGACGCGGCCGCTTCTGCAGCAGGTCGCGCTCGTCCTGTTCATGGGCTCGGGCTACGCGCTGCTCCGTTTTCGTGCGTCGCTAATCCCCCTACCCCGCCGCTGGCACGTCGGCGCGTGCATCTCAATGCTGGCTGCCAGCGGCCTTTTCTTCGCCGCGCAGGTCGCGGGGTCCACGGGCGCGGTCAGCGCGCTGGGGTTGGTGTTGATTGCGATGTGGTCCGCGGTGGTCGTCGAGCCGACCGTGCGTTTCTGGCTCGTCGCCAGGAAGCTGCCCGCGGTACAGGCGTGGCGACTGCGCACTCTGGCGCTGGGATTCGCGGGCCTCGTCGCGATCCTCATCTTCGCCATCGCCGCCGGCGCCTTCACGCGGCACCCGGTGGTGCAGATCGTCACCCAGGTGATCGCCCTGGCGATAGTTCCCCTGCTGTACGTGAGCTTCTCGCCGCCGGCGTGGCTGCGGCGTGAGTGGCGCGCGGGCGAGGAGGAAGGCCTACGCGCGTTCACGGAGGAGCTTCTGCTGGGGCCGGACCATGACGAGCTCGTGCAGCGCGGGATGGCCTGGGCCGCGCGGCTGGTGGGCGGAGCCGAGGCGGCAATGTTCGACAACGCGTGCAACCCCCGGGCGTCTCACCGGCTCGAGGAGGAGCACCTGGTCGAGCTCGCGACCCTGCTGCCGGAGCTTGGCGACGGTGTGGTCCGCGCCCGGGTCGCCGGCGCAGACCGCACGCTGCTTGTCCTTCGTGTCGCGGGCCTCGAGCACTTCGCGAGCATGGTCGTCATCGCCGGGCCGTTCACGCCGGCGATGGGTGGCGAAGAGGTGCGTCGGGCGCAGCAGTTCGCCAGCGCCTTCATGACGGCGCTCGATCGCCGGCGTCTCATGGAGCAGCTGCGCGACAGCAACCAGAAACTCCAGGAGGCCAGCAAGCACAAGAGCATGTTCCTGGCCAACATGAGCCACGAGCTGCGCACACCGCTCAACGCGATCATCGGCTTCTCCGAGCTGCTGTCCGACGCCACGCCTCAGCAGTTCGATGACGCGACGCGGAGGCGATTCCTTTCCCAGATCGTGACCAGCGGCAAGCATCTGCTGAGCCTGATCAACGACATCCTCGACCTGTCCAAGGTCGAAGCCGGTCAGATGGATCTGCGGATCGAAGCGGTCTCGATCCCCGACGTCGTCGAGCAGGCGGTACGGACGGTCGAGCCGCTGGTGACCAAGAAAGGCATCCACCTGCAGGCGGAAGCCGCCGAAGGCGGGATGGTGCACGCCGACCCGGGCAAGTTGAAGCAGATGCTGCTGAACCTCCTCTCCAACGCGATCAAGTTCACGCCGGAGGGCGGCGACGTCACCATCTCAGCAACCCGCGGACCGCGAGCCGTCGAGCTCTCGGTCGCCGACACGGGTATCGGCATCGCCGAGGCCGACCAGGGCCACATCTTCCAGGAATTCCACCAGCTCGACGGTGGTCCCGGCCGGCGGCACGAGGGCACCGGTCTCGGCCTCGCGCTGACCAAGCGGTTCGCAGCGCTGCACGGCGGCGACGTGAAATTCCACAGCAAGATGGGGAGGGGCAGCGTTTTCACTCTCACCCTGCCCCTGGAGATGGCTCCGGCGGAGCAGGAGCCTGAGCCACTCGCCGTCGCCAAGGCAAACGCAAACGGTCCGCTGGTGCTGGTGGTCGAGGACGATGCCAGCGCGGCCGAGCTGCTGACCAGGCAGCTGGTGAGCGCGGGTTATCGCACCGCTGTGGCCCGCACCGGCGCGGAGGCGCTGGCCAAAGCGAAGCAGCTCGCACCGGCGGCGATCACCCTGGACATCATCCTGCCCGGGCTCGACGGCTGGGAGGTGATGACGAAGCTCAAGGGCGACCCCACCACGGCGAACATCCCGATCGTCGTCGTGAGCGTCGTGGACAACCCAGAGCTCGGCATGGCGCTCGGCGCTATGGACTACCTCATCAAACCGATCGACATGAAGGTCCTCATCTCGAGGTTGAAGGCCTTCGCGCCGGTGAAGGAACGGCTGCAGGTGCTGGTCGTCGACGACGACGACGCCAGCCGCGAGTGGTTGGCGAGGGCGCTCGAACCGGCCGGCTTCGACGTGCTCTCGGCTTCGACCGGCAAACGCGGAATCGCTCTCGCCCGAAGCCGCAAGCCAGACCTGGTGCTCCTCGACCTCATGATGCCGGAGGTCAACGGCTTCGACGTCGTCGAGGCGCTCCGCACCTACGAGTCGACGCGCCACACGCCGATCCTGATCCTCACCGCAGCGACCCTCAGCGAGAAGGACAAGCGCAAGCTCAACGGCCAGGTCTCCGACATCTTGAGTCGCGGCAGGGTCGGCTCCTCGGTGATCGTCGACCATCTGCGGGCCGTCGCGCGCCAGAGCGGGGTCGCATGAGCCGAGGCGAGGTCGTTCTTCTGATCGAAGACAACGAGGCGAACTCGATGCTCGCGACCGCCGTCCTCGAGCGGGAAGGGTTTCACGTGGAGGTGGCAGGCTCAGCCGCCGAGGCGAGCAGACTCCTCCGGGCCGTTGTCCCGGCGGTCATCCTGATGGACATCCAGCTTCCGGGTGTGGATGGCCTCACGTACGCGCGCCAGCTAAAGGCCGCGCGCGCCACGTCACGGATTCCGATCGTAGCCCTCACCGCCCACGCGATGGCGGGCGACCGCGACCGCGCCCTGAACGCGGGATGCGCGGGCTACCTGTCCAAGCCCATCGATACCAGGACGTTCGCCGCCAAGGTACGCGAGGTCCTCGATGGTGCACGACGATTCCCAGAGCGGGAAGGTGCCGCGTCATGACCTCAGCGAGCCGTCGCATCCTCGTGGTCGACGACGACCCGGCCAGCAACGAGCTGGTGGCTTATTTCCTCAAGTCGCTCGGCTACAACGTCGCCATCGCGGCGGATGGAGGCAGGGCGCTGAACATGGACCTCGACGACGACATCGAGCTCATCATCCTCGACGTGCACCTCCCGCAGCACGACGGCGACGAAGTCCTGGTGATGCTGCGCGAACAGCACCTGTCGCGGCCGGTCAAAGTGCTCGCCCTGACCGCGGACGGGTCGGACGAGGTCCGCGAGTCGATGCAGAGCGCAGGTGCGGATGGCTTCCTCACCAAGCCCGTCGACCTCGACGTCCTGCGAGAGGAGGTCGGCCGGCTGATGCCAGGCCACTCCCAGGTCGAAGGAGGGCTGTACCGGCGAGTGCGCGAGCGAGGCGTGACGCCTCGGAGCATCGACCCGCGCGCAGCGCTCAAGCGAGCTTAGAACCGAGGAAAGGCGCCACCCTCAGCCCCTTCCGATGTACGGCATCCTGGTCGCCATCACGGTCATGAACTGCACGTTCGCGTCCAGGGGCAGGCTCGCCATGTAGACGACCGCTCGCGCGACGTCGGTGGTGGACATCTTCGGCTCGCGCAGCGGTTGCGTCATGTCGGTGTCCGCATTACCTATATCTATCTGGCCGCACGCTATGTCATAGGCGCGGCCATCGAGCGAGGTCGACTTCGTGAGCCCGGTCATCGCGTGCTTGCTCGCGGTGTACGCGGCCGAGTTGGGGCGCGGCACGTGGGCGGAGATGGAGCCGTTGTTGATGATTCGCCCGCCACGCGGCTGCTGCTCCTTCATCATGCGAAACGCTTCCTGGGTGCACAGAAACGCGCCCGTCAGATTGGTCTCGATCACGGTCTGCCACTCCTTGTAGGTCAGCTCCTCGAGGGGAACCGCCCGGGCATTGGTGCCCGCGTTGTTGAAGAGAAGGTCGACGCGGCCGAACAGCTCCTTGACCCGGGCGAACATCGCCCTTACCGCGCTCGGATCGCGCACGTCGGCGACGACCGGCACCACCTCGAGCTTTTCGGTGCGGGCCTCGGCGGCCACGCGATCCAGCGGCTCGCGATGGCGCCCACCGATGACAACGCCGAACCCCTCGTGAGACAGGGCGAGCGCGACCGCCTTGCCGATCCCGGTGCCGCCTCCCGTCACCACGGCGACCTTCGCCACGGACATGGTTGTAGCAGCAGCCGGGTAACCAGCGTCGTAGGCGAGCTACTCTGTTGCGGTACCGATGAGCGACCCCAAGGTCGACCTGCTCAAGAAGGTGCCCCTCTTCGCCCACTGCTCGCCCACGTCGCTCGAGTCGGCGGCGGCCAACACCGACGAGGTCGACGTCGTCGCCGGCCGCACCCTCATCAGGCAGGGAGAGCCGAGCGACACGTTCTACGTCTTGCTCGACGGAGAGGCGGACGTGGTCATCGGCGGCGAGAGCCGGCGCAAGCTCGGGCCTGGGGACTTTTTCGGCGAGATCAGCATGCTCGACCGCGGTCCGGCGACGGCCACGGTCACGACCACCAGGCCGAGCCGCATGATGGTGATGAGCCACATGCAGTTTCGCGATGCGATCAAGGGCAATCAGGACCTGCTCATCCAGGTGCTCGCGTCCGTCGCCGAGCGGCTGCGCGCCGACACGATCGCCGGCCTGAAGACGCGCTGACCGGCGTCCAACAGGCCCGGTCTCTAGTGCGGCCCGACCGACTCCGCCTGGTGGGACCGCCGGCGCCGTTCCTCTGCTTGCGCTGAATCGCCGCGCAGCTCTGACACCCGGGCGAGCGCCCGCCACGTCCAGACTGGCAGTTGGCGGTCGCCGAGCTCCTCGGCCACGCGAACCGCAAACTGCAGGTCCTCCTCGGCTTCGTCGAGGCGGCCCAGCTCACGCCGGGCGATGCCGCGCGCAGCCGTCGCGTCCGCCTGCTCCCACCGCGCACCGAGGTCGGCGAAGATCGCGATCCCCTCGTCGAACCACGGCAGCGCCTCCTCGCGCCGCCCGAGGTCGTCGAACACGCGAGCCTTCTGGACGGCGGTCATCGCCACGCTGAACTGATCGCCGCACTCCTCCGCCAGCTGTCGCGCGTCCTCGACCAGGCGCAGCGCGCCGTCATGGTCTTCCATCTCGCTGTGGTTGATGGACAGAGCGTTGAGCGCACGCACGCGCGCCCAGCTGTCGTTGTCTTCGGCAGTCTCCAGCGCGCGCCGCCAGATGGCCTCGGACTCGTCGTACTTCTCACGGGTCCAGGGCACCCACCCCGCGAACAGGAGGCTGCGCGTGATCGCACGCGACTCGCCCAGCCGCTCGGCCGCGGCCAGCGAACGCTGCAGAAGACCCTCGGCCTTGTCCACGTCGCCTTCGTAGTTGATCGCGATGTCGCCGAGGAATCGCAGCGCCAGGGCGAGCGCGAACGGTTCGTCGTTCGCATCAGCAAGCTCGACCGCCTGCTCGAGCGCATCCTTCGCCGCGGGATACTCGCCCAGCCAGTACAGCGACTCACCCATGCCGGCGAGCGCACGGGCCTCGCGCAGCGCCCACCGCGACTTCGGGCCGGCGAGGGCGAGGCAGCGCTGATAGCGGTCGACCGCGGACCAGCTCTCCATGCGTCTCCGGGCGCGATCGCCCGCCAGCAGCAGCGCCTCGGCGGCCTCCTCGGGCGCGGTGAGGTCGTCGGGGTCGAGGTCGAGCGACGCCCTGGCCGCGAGCTCGAGGTGGTCGGCGGCCCAGGATTTGTGCCCATCCACGAGCAGGCGCTGGGCGACGAGGCGATGCAGGCGCAGCCTCTCGCGCTTCGGAAGGCTCGCATACGCGACCTCTTTCAATGTGGCGTGGCGGATCCGCCAGTGGCCGGTCGTCGATTGCTCGTCCCGGACCACGACCTCGGCCTCCTCGAGCTGCAGTAGCTCGGCATCGGTCGCGACCGGGTCGACCACCTGGAGCTCATCGAGGTCGAACCCGTACATGAACACCGATGCGTGTCGCGCGAGCTCACGCAGGCGTGCCGGCAGCGCGTCGAGCCTCGCCTCGATGATCGCCTGCACCGTCGGCGGCAGCCTCATCGGCCGGTCGGGCACGCCGTCGCCCGAGCCGAGAAGCATGCCGGTCGTCTCAATGATGAAGAACGGATTGCCGCCCGCGCGCTTGGCGATGATGGCGGCCTCGCGGTCGTCGACGCGTCCGCCTGCCGCGTGACGCGCCAGGCGACTCGAGTCCTCCAGCGACAAGGGCTCCAGCCTGATGACCACCGTGCCGCCCGCGATCGCACCCCACGTGGGCCGCAGGTCGAGCAGCTCCTTGCGGGCCAGCGCAACGACGAGTGCGCGCCGCGGCCCGCGCCTTCCGGGCGACCCGGCGCGCTCGACGAGGTCGAGCATCGCGGGCCGGAGCGTGTGCGCGTCGTCGAAGATGAGGAGGACAGGGTGGTCGCGGGCGAGGCCGTCGATGAGCTCCATGAACCCCGCATGCACGTCCTGCACGAAGGTCGATTCATCACGTGCGCCCGCGCCGAATAGCAGCGACAGACGGTCGGTCGTCCGGTCCACCTCGCCCGCATCGCAGCACTCGAACGCGAGCGCGCGTAGTTTGCTGCGGACAACGTTCGGCGGATCCTCATCGGCGATGCCCGCCAGGTCGGCGACGATCGCAGCCGCCGGCGAGAACGTGGCGCTGTCGGTGAAGCTGCGGGCGTGTCCTCGCAGGACGCGGACGGCGGCGCTCAAACCCGCGGCCAGCTCGTCGGCGATGCGCGACTTGCCGATCCCGGGCTCGCCGATGATCGTGACGAGGACCGGCTTGCCGCTCGTGCTCGCGAGGCCGAGGCTCTCGCCGAGAATCGCCTGCTCGCCCGCCCGCCCGACGAACGGGATCGTGCGGCGCGCAGACCGCGTGGTGATGCTCTCGACGGGGAACGCGTCGAGCGTGACATCGAAGCCCTTCGCCCGCACACGCCGCTTGCGTCCGAACAGGACCTTGGCGGCGGTGAGCGCGTAGGCGGTCGGGCCGGCGAGCAGCTGCCCCGGCTGGGCCGCGGTCTGCAGGCGCGCCGCGGTGTTGACGACCGGACCGGTGACCAGGAGCTGGCCGGCAGGCCCGATGCCGGTGGCGGCTTCTCCGGACTCGACCCCCATGCGCACCTCGAGCGGCCCGCCCGACTCGATCTCCTGGCCGAGGCGGCGCGCCCGCGCCCGGATCGCGAGGCCCGCGTGGATCGCGCGAAGCGCGTCGTCTTCGTGCACCTGCGGAAGCCCGAACACGGCCATCACGGCGTCGCCGATGAACTTTTCGGGGCGGCCTCGGAGGGCCTGCAGCTCTTCGGTCGCCGCGTCGAAGAACCGGCTAAGGATCTCGCGCGTCCGCTCGGCGTCGAGGCGCCGCGCCAGGCCGGTCGAATCGACGAGGTCCGCGAACAGGACGGTGACCATCTTTCGCTCCTCGGTCTCGAGGAGCGGTCCGACCGCGGCTCCGCAGTTGGGGCAGAAGCGCGCGCCGACCGGCAGCGGATGGCCGCAGACCGAGCACGACATCGGCATGAATGGATGCTAGCGGCGCTCCAGGATCTCCTTGAGCCTCGCGAGATCTTTGATATTGGCGCGGCGCATGGCGCCGGCCATCACCGGCGCCGTCACCGCGGCAAAGCCCTGGGGTTCGCCGCGGTTGCGGAGCGTCATCCGCGTCCGGCCCGGCCCAGCGTCCTGCCACGCGTACGTCGTCTCCATCGCAAACGGACCTTCGGAGGTCCGCATCACGAGCCGCTCGCCCGGCACGAGCTCCACGATCTCGTACGTGTACTCGAGCCTCCGGCCGAGAAATCGCGCGACAAACGCCATCCGCGACCCGACCCGAATTGGCGGTTGCGTCTTCCAGTCGACCGATTCGATGTTGGAGTACCAATGCGGGGCGTTCGTGGGATCGGCCGTGTAGCTCGACACATCGGATCGCGGGCGTTCGATGACCGCCTCGGTCGTGATGTCGACCTTCATGCCGCCTTCACCTCGTCTGCAAACCACTGCTTCAGCGTCGGCACCAGGTCGGGCGCCAGCCCAGGGGAGTGGTCGTCGTCGGAGAGCAGGCCGGTCGGATTGACCAGCAGCCCGTGTCCCGTCGGAACGAGATGGACCGTGAAGTTCGCCATGTGCATCGCGTTGAGCAGCTCGACGCACACAGCGGTCGGCACCGTCCGGTCGTTCGTGCCGAGCACCCAGATCGCCGGCACCGCCATCGCGCGCAGCGCCGCCATCGGGTCGTAGCCTCCGCTCGCCCTGCGCACCTCCGCGAGCATCTGATCGTTCGACTCGCTCGGTGAATTGGCGCCGCCGCCCGTGAAGCCGGCCCAGAGATCGGTCTGGTCGACCGTCGTGGCGGGAGCCGAAACAAGGACTGCGAACGCCCCGCCGCCGTGACGCAAGATCGCCAGCGGCACCGTCCAGCCGCCCTGGCTTCCGCCGTGGAACCCGACCCTCGACGGATCGACGCCGGGCCACCGCGCCAGGAAATCCCGCGCGGCCGCGGCGTCGTCCGCGTAGATGTTCAGCGCCTCGGTGGTCGGGAACTCGCCCGGATAGGTTCCGGTCGAGGCACCGACCCCGCGCTTGTCATAGGTGAGGACGGCGAATCCCATGCTCGCGTAGACGCCGACCCAAACGTCGTAGATCTGCCGCTCGCCACGTTCCGCCCCGTGCACGATGACGATTCCAGGGTGCGGAGCCGAGCCCAGCGGTTCGGTGATGGCGCCCGCCAGCTGCGCTCCCTGAGCCGGGATCACGACCTGCGTCTCCCGGTACGCGATCCGGCGGGCGGTCGTGACCTGGCCCGACTCGCTGACCGTCAACGTCTGCCCAGAGAAGGAGAGGTCGGCGAACTTCGGAGTCGGTTCGAGGAATCGCATGCCGATCGTGAAGCGGGATGGGCTGCGCGTCGCATAGATGGTCCGGTACGCGGCGGTCTTCATGTCAAAGAACCAGCCAAGCCGAGCGATCACCAGCACGTGACCCCTCCCATCGGCGTAGCTCCCGTAGTAAGGGAGCAGCTGCTGGACGCTCGCGGGAACCGGCGCCGTAGAAGCCTCTGGGCCGGGGGAGGCGGTCCCGCAGGAGGTGAGCGACGCGGCCACGAGGGTCGCGACCACGAGACGCATCGAGGGACGATATCACGGATCCGTGGTAGTTGCCACGGACCCGTGCTAACCGATATAGTCGCGAGGCGGTTTGAGCCGAGCTGAGATTTCGCTCCTCTTCGACTTCTTCGTCACGGCGCAACGCCTGCGCCGTGTGCTCACCGATGCGCTTGCCGACGCCGGCATGCGCCCGGACGAGTACGCGGTCTACAGCCTGCTGCTGGAGAAGGGCCCGCTGACGGCGACCGAGATGTCGGAGATGCTCGCAATGCCGTTGACCACCGTCCTCGACTACTTGAGAGGGCTGGATCGGGCGGGCCACCTCGTCCGAACCGCGCATCCCTTTGACGGACGTTCGACCGAGCTGAGCCTCAACCGGTCGGGCCTCGCTGCGCAGAGGCGCGCGAACCGGCGCTGGGAGGTCGCCCGGAAGAGCATCGAGGCCGGCCTCGAGGTTCCACTCGATCAAGTCAGGCGCTCACTGCACGCCCTGGACGACGCGGCGCGAGAAGCGGGCCAAAGGGCGGCCGGCCGGCTGACTCGGGGACGTATCTCCAAAAACAAGGCCGCCGGCTAAGCGCCCAGCGCCACGCGGATGCCCTGGAGGTGGCGCTGCGGATGGCGGCACGCCTGCCGGATCACGAACGCTACATCCTGGATGCCGAGCCAGCCGAACCTCTGAGTGACGTTCAGCTGCTCGTCGGTCAACTCGTGGAGGAACTTCGAGGTTCGCGCCGTGCTGGCGCGAAGCCGCTGAATCGTCTCCGAGCGCGTGCGGCCCCGAGCCTCTCTCGCGTGCGCGGCGTTCTCCGAGTCGATCAGGCCGGGGTCCACCTCGGCCGCGCGTCCGCGAAGAAAGGTGGAGGCCCACTCGACGCTCTGATCATTGCCTGCCGCGATGTGGTCGAAGAGCACGCCAACGGAGCGCTGCTCATCGACCACCCGCCGTGCCCACTGCTCGTCGTCGCACGCTTCGGCGACCTCGATCACGTCGTCGAGCACCGCGTCGAACTCACCCGCCAGCAGCGCCGCAGCTCCACGCACCTTCATCAGGCCACCGAGTCAGGCAGGACCGGGCACACGTTCTCAGCGGCTCGCCTCGGCCGGCGGGCCAGCTCGCCACCGCAGTTCTTGCAGCGGCGCTCGAGCTCGTCGGAACAGACGGCGCAGTAGGTGCACTCGTAACTGCAGATGTAAGCGACGTCATCGGCCCGCAGTGAGGCGTGGCAGCGCTCGCACTCGATCCGCATCGCCAACCCGGTCACAGGCGCATTCGTAGAGGCTGTTCGGCCTGCAACGTGACTCGGAGCGTTTCCGGACGTACGGCAAACACCGAACGTTAGGATAATTCCAGCATGCCGAAGCCGCAAGCCCCCCAGGTGATCGACCGGAGCGCCGCCCGCCCGCTCGAGACCACGGTCAGCTACGGCACCGGCCTCGAGGCGGTCCTCTGCATGATGGTCCTCAACGGCGACCCACCGTTCGCCAACTTGGAGCGCGGTGCTGACCTTTCACGCGCGGTCAAGAACGGTCTCCCGCCGGCAGTCAGCCGAGCGTCGACTCGGCTCCGCACCCCGCAGGGTGATCCATGGTCGGCGCTGTTTGCCAGGCTGGCTGCGGACGATGAGCCACCGCATGACATCAGCACCGTACTGGAGCGCCTGGAGCGGACGGCTCCCGCCGAGCTGAGGCTGACGATGCTGGGATTCGGCCGCAGCGCTGGCCGGCGCGATGCGTCCATATATAGAGCGGTAGGGGCGGGGGACAGGGGCGCGGCGCCGGCTCTGCGAAGGGTCGCAGCGGCGGAGGGTCGCGCCGAAGAGGTGGAGCCGCTGCTGCGGATCGCGGCGACCGATCTGCGCACCCTCGTGATCGACGCACTTCGGAACCTGCCGCCCGAGCTGTATGCCGGGCCGGGCGCGGCCGAGCTGCTCGAGCGCGATGCGGTCGCCGCGAGTGAGCAGCTGTTCGACAGCCGCGTCATCGACACCCTCGTGGAGCGGCTGACGCGCGGCCTGATCTTCAAGCCTGAGCCGGGAATCACCGGGCTGGTGCTGGTTCCGAGCCTCGTCCATCGGCCGTGGACGCTGGTCCTCGATCACGGTCATCGCAGGGTGTTCTGCTACCCGTGCCGCCTCGAGTCCGAGCTGTCGGCGCCTGATCTCGGCCTGATCGCGATCTACAGGGCTCTCGGCGACGGCACCAGGCTGCGGATCCTGCGCCGCCTGGCGGCAGGGCCGGCAAGCGTCGGCCAGATGAGCGAGCAGCTTGGGCTGGCGAAGTCCACCGTCCACGAGCACCTGCTCAGCCTGCGGACGGCGGGGCTTGTGAGGCTCCCGGTTTCCGGCGGCTTCGAGCTCGTGCCAGAGCTACCCGACCTCAACTGGATGCTCAAGGAGTTCTTGGGCCTGGAGATGCGCAGCCAGTGCGAAACATGCGGGGCGCAGCTCGAGCCAGACGGGGTCGCGTTCATCTGCAGCTACGAATGCACGTTTTGTGAGTCGTGCGCCGGGGTCCATCACAAACTCTGTCCGAACTGCGCCGGAGAGCTGGTGGCGCGGCCGCGCAGGGTGAAAGCGATGGGACGCGGGCCTGGCGGAAGCCGCGCGCACCGCGGCGAGCATCAACGCGCCCGAAGCTAAGGGCGCGAAAGAGGGAGGGACCTTGGCGATCCCTCCCTACGTGGTTTCAGAGGACTGAAGCGGTTCCTCATGGGCCTAGATCTTTGCGCCCGACCGTTCCTCGGATCTGTCGTGAGCGATTTGCTCGCCACCGACTGGGCTGGAGGTGCTGAGTCCCTCCTCGGATCTGTTGTGAGCGACCTGCTCAGCACCAACCCCATGCAACGTCACGACGGTTGGCGTCGATGACGTCGCCGGCCGATCGACGGTAACGACCAGGACGAGCGTGAGTGCCACGGCGACCACGGTCGCCACAATTGCGATCAGAGTCGATAACGACCACCTCGGAAGAGCGAGTGTCTGCTGTGCCTGCAACTTGGGTTCCTCCTGTTACGTGAGCTGGCCGATCACCGGCCGCAGACAGGACGCTAGGCTCGACCGAGCGAGGTTCCCAGCGGGCAAAACACCCAAACAGGTACCTACTCCGGTACCCGTTTTCGCTCGTTAAGATCGTCGCGGCCTCCGGGAAATGAAACAAGACAGGGCTCCAAGGTCCGCACTTAGCCGGCGCGAGCTGGAAGTCGCCGCCCTGGTGGCGGAGGGCCTGACGAACCGTGCCATCGCCCAGCGCATGTTCATCTCCGAGCGCACGGTCGACGGCCACCTCGAGCACATCCGGGAGAAGCTCGGCGTCACCAGTCGCGCCCAGGTCGCGGCCTGGTACGTCGCGCAGCCGCCGGCCGGGACTGCGCCTGCGATGGCTCCGCCGTCCACTCGTCGCCGCCCGCGGCGCGCTTTCGATGCCCCGCTCCTGGTGGCCGCCCTGGCCGCCCTTGTGCTGGTGGCCGTCCTGGTTGTTCCCCGAGTATTTGCTCCGGCGGGCACCTCCGGTCCGGCGGTGATCAGCTACACCGGAGCCGCACCCACGCAGTTCAGCCGCCCACAGTCCGTCGCCATCGGCGGCGACGGATTCATCTACGTGGCCGACACCGAGAACTTCGCGATCAAGAAGATCGATCCCAAACGCCGGATCATCACGATCATCGCGGGCGGAATTGCAAGGGGGGACTTCGTCGACGGCGGAGATGCTCTGTCCACGCCGATCGGAATTCCAACTGGATTGGTGGTGACTCCCGGCGGGGCGTTGTTCTTCGCCAACGGTGATTTCATCGGTAGGGTTGATACGGACGGCACCGTTCACCGGGTGGCAGCGCATCCGCCAGTGCAGCCCGTGGCCCTGGCGCTCGCTTCGGACGGCACCCTCTTCATCGCAGATCGAGCGGGCAATCGCGTCTGGCGACGCTCACCCGGCGGCGACATGGCTGTCGTAGCAGGAACCGGCGACCCGGGCTTTAAAGGCGATGGCGCGTCGGCGCTCGACGCTCAGCTCGACCATCCGATGGCGGTGGCCGTCGACGCCGCGGGCGACGTCCTGATCGCGGACGAAGGCAACAACCGGATCCGCCGAGTCGACGCGCAGACCAATGTCATCATCACCGTCGCCGGGAGCAATGAGATCTACGGGTTTGGAGGCGACGGCGGGCCGGCCGATCGCGCGCTGCTCAGCTTGCCCTTGGGGGTTGCCGTGGCGGGGAACGGCGACATTTACATCTCGGACACAGGCAACGATCGGGTGCGGCGGGTTGGCAAGGACTTGAAGATCACCACTGTCGTCGGAGCCCGTGGCGAGCTTTACGGACCTGGAGGCTTGGCCATCTCCTCCAACGGAGACATCTACATCGCCGACATCGGCGACAACAGGATCGCCGTCGTGCGCGGCGTGGCGACAGGATGAGACCTGCCGCCCTGCTGCTGGTCACGCTGATGTCCGCGATTCTCTCGTGTACCGGTTCCGCGACTTCAGGTAACCGTGACGCGCAGATCATCATTGCGGGCGAGTTCCCGCTCGAACGAAACGGAGGTGTCGGCGGGAACGACGCTAGCCGGGCAGTGGAGATCGCGCTCGCCGACCATCCCACCATCGGCGGATATCGACTGGTTTATGAGCCGCTCGACGACAGCCTCGCCGGGTTTCAGAGCCGTGACAAGGCCCTGCAGAACGCAAAGATCATGATTCGCGAATCGAGAATCCTCGGTGTCGTCGGTCCGTGGGACAGCCGGAACGCCATGGCCGTGGTGCCGATCACGGGCCAGGCCAATGTCGTCATGCTCAGCCCGTCAACGACAGCGGACTGCCTCACCGCAAAGCCCAAGGCCTGCTTGGCGGGTGCCGAGACCGCAAAAAACTACTTCCGGATCGCCGCTCCTGACTCGGTAGGGGCGCGCGCGGAAGCCGGCATCGCGGTCCATAAGCTGGGACTCACGAAATTCGCGGTCATCACCGATGACGAGCCCTACGGCACGAGCATCGGTGATGCCTTCACCAGCGAGGTCACCACCTTGGGTGGCGCGGTCGTCGTGAGGGAGTCGTACACGCAGACAGACCAGAGTTACGATCCTTTGCTACGAAAAGCTCGGAGCGCCGGCGCCGAAGCGGTGTTTGTGGGTGGCTTCAGCCAGAACGGTGCGTGTCGGATTCGGGCCGCGATGACCGGCGTGTTTCCCGCCGACATTTACTTCTTCTCCGGCGACGGAATCGTGGATCGGGACTGCCTCATGGATGCGGGCGCCGCGGCAGACGACCGTATGGTGGCCGCTGTTTCCGCGAGGCAGCCGTCCACGGTGCCGGCAGTTTTGCGGCGCTTGCCGTACAGCGCATCGGACGATGCGTATGTCTTCGCGGCCTATGACTGTGCGGAGATCCTGGTGGCGGCCATCGACCACGCGATCAAGCAGAACGGCGGCAAGGTTCCGAGGCGCGAGCAGGTGCTCGCCGCCGTGGCGGCGACTCGCGACTACAAAGGTCTTACGGGCACCTTTTCATTTGATGCGAATGGCGACGCGACCAAGCCTGCGGTGTCGCTTTACCACGCGCGCAACGGCGCATGGACGTTCTGGCAGAACGCGTAGCGCCTCCAGCTCGGGCCGCAATCGCGGTATGTGAGGGGAGGGACCGTGGGAATCCCTCCCTTCGTGGCTTCAGGGCTGAAGCTGAAGCGCCGGCGCCGGAACCTGGCTCGACGCGCCCGATGGCACGGCGTAGCCCAGGCTGTCGATGTACTCATCGACCTTGAAGGGGTGCGAAGCGGCCGGCGCGAGGTAGTTCTTCACCCACGTCGGGAGCTGGGCGGTCCCCGTCGAGCGATCGGCCGGCAGTGCCCGCGTCAGGTCCGACTGGGTCAGGTCCTGGCTGTCGCCGGTGATCCGCTCGTACGAAACCGGGTTGCCGGCAACGGCAGCGTGCGAGGTCAGCGCCCTGACCATGTAGCCGCCGCTTGCCCCGGCCAACAGCGCAGCGCTGACCGCGACCACGAACATACCGACGCTAAACGCTGACATCCGGGTTCTCTGGATGGCTGCCATCACGACTTCCTCCGATTAGCTGCAGCCCGGTGGGCTGCCAGCGGGTTGACTGCGACGGTGGCAGCGTCCGATCCGGGCTTCAACGGGCGCTCAAGCGGCCCTCAAGTGGTCGCGGACGATCCTCCGCGCGAGAACGAGCTAGGCGTGCTGCAGCTTGAGGTCGTACTCGATGGTGACCAGCGGCTCGGCGCGCGTGAACGAGATGTCCGGGGGCGCGATGGCGAAGTCGCGCATGTCGACCGCGATCGACCCTGCGACCTCTGCCTGAGATCCGTCGTCCTGCGCCTGGACGTGCGCGGTGACGTTTTTGGTGACTCCGTGGACGGTGAGCCTGCCGGGCACGTCGACGCTGGCAGGCCCGCTTGCCGGAACCGGAAAGCTCACGGCATCGGAGGCGAACACCGCGGTCGGAAAGTTGTCGGTTTGCAGATAGATCGACCGCACGAAGAAATCTCGCTGGTACACCTGGTACGTCGCGTACCTGTCCTGGCTCACGAGCGCCGCGAGGTCAACCGTGAACTTCATCTGCGAGATCTTCACCGTCCCCCCGACGACTGAGACCACCATGCTCCCCGTCACCTGCGACGTCCGCGCGACCGCCTCCGTCTGGCTCGGTTGGTTGATGAACTGCTCCTTCGCGCGATAGCCGACCTGCGATCCGGGACCAACCTTCCACATCCCGGCCATAGAGGATGTTGTGCCCGAGGCGCTGGAACTGCTGAGCGCCAGCTGCGGCGGCGCGTTGTGCCTGCCTAGCAGCAACGTCGCCGCGCCGGCGGCGCCGGCCACGACTATGAGCGTGGCCGCAGCGACGATGAGGATCCGGCGGTTCAGTCGCGTAATCCCGGGAGGCTAGGTCTGCTCCGCCGGCCTGTCAACGCTTTCGCGGATTTCAGCCATCGGTTTATCCCGATGGGCACTCTCTCGATAATGGGATCATCGCGACGAGAGCATCGACCGTGCATTGCGTCGGCGCCGCGGCTTCATCGGCGGCTGAGCTCGCATGGATCCTCGATCTGCTGGTCCAGACGGCGCGATACGCCGAGCCTGCGCTCGACGAGCTCGACCGCACGCTCCTGCCAGGAGTGATGGCGCTGCGCCCGAAGGTCATGGATCGCTTCGCCTCGCTGTTCAAGGACGAGCTGCGCGGCTGCCCCGAGCTGCTGATCACGGCGGCGATGGGCGGTTGCCTGGGCGACCAGGAGCCGCGGCGCCTGTTCGGCTGGTTGAGCACGCTGCCGAAGAAGACGCCGGTTGAGCCAGAGCTCCTGACCGAGCGAGGGCCGAGTCGCCGGCCGCTGCGACGCCGTCTCGCCCTGCTCGACACCGACATCCGGGTGCGGCGCGCGTACAGAAACATCGTCGCCGGTGTGTGGGAGCTCGCCGGTCCCGCATGGCAGCGGCGCGGCCGCGGGGTTGCCGCCCGAGCGTCAGCCGATTGGAACCGAAGGTTGAAGAGCACGACCACCACCAGCGCGCTCATGCACGTCATGCCGCCGCGCCATCCGCTTACACGATGGGAGCAGCCCGACGTTGGGGCGCTGTTTCGCCGCCGGCCGAATTTCGCGCTGGTCCCCGTCTACTTCTGCATGTCGGGCGGCCAGGTCGCGGACCTTGGCGACCACCTGCACATCGGCGTGCCGGCCAGCGCGCTGGAACCGGCGCGGCGCACGCGTGACGCGGCTTTTGTCGCTGATCGTCTGCGCAACCTTGCGGAACCGACGCGCGTCCACATCCTGATCCACCTGATGTCGGCCCCATCGGGAGTGATGGACGTCACGCGCGCGTTGGGGATGACGCAGCCGACCGTCAGCGAGCACGTCCGGGTGCTGGCCGCGGCCGGCCTGGTGCGGCGCGTGCGCAGGGGCGGTCGCCCCGTTTATGCCGCCTCCACGCAAAGCCTCGAACGCCTGCTGGAAGACGCGAGGGCAACCCTGGTCCGGTGGGGGTGAAGCCTTCAGCAGCCGACGAGCGGGCCGGGGTCGGTCGGCACGCCACCGACCTCGAGCTGCAGATGAAGGTGCGCGCCGATCGAAAGACCGGTGCTGCCGACGAAGCCGACCGTCTGACCCTGCTGGATGAGCTGCCCGACGGCGGTCGAGGCGAGTGACATGTGCGCATAGATCTCGACGAGCCCGTAGCTGTCGGTGATCGCGACGCGCATGCCGAAGTAGTCCGCGTACCCGGTCGCGGTGACCTTACCGCCGGCAGCAGCGACGATCGGGGTGCCGAATCCCGCGAGCAGGTCGAGGCCCGTGTGGAAGTGGAGGTAGCCGCCGTACGGAGGTTCGAGCCCGAAGGATGTCGGCCCGAATTTCTGAATGATGGGCGCGCCCGGGATCGGGCACATGAGCTGGCCGGGGTGAAGCGGGTCGGCTGGAACGCCGCTCGGCAGATTTGGACCTGTCGCCGGATCGATCGGAACGACGAGCTTCATTCCGGGCGCGAGCTGCTCGGCGCGGATGCTGTTGAAGCCGAGAAGGTCGGTCGGGTCGACGCCGTATCTCGAAGCGAGGCTCGCGGGCGAGTCGCCCGGTTTGACGGTGATGACCACGCCCGGCATCGGCGGCAGGTCAAGTGGCTGCCCGAGCTTGAGCGGCAGGTGCAGTCCGGGGTTGGACCATGTGACTTCCCTCAACGTGATGCCGAACGCGTGCGAGATGCTGTCGAGGGTGTCGCCGTCCTTCACGCGATAGAGGATCGCCCTGCGGTTGGGCGGCGCCGACGTTGGAATCGAAACCGGCTTGATGATCACGCTGTCGCGCCCGAGGGCGATGTTGCCGAGCGAGCCTCCGTCGTCAGGCACCTGCGCGCTTAGAACACCGGCCTTCGCGGCCACGGAAAGGCCGAGGTCGGCGGCTCCGTAGCCGGAAATCGCAACCGCTATCAGCACGACCAGGCCGTGACTGACATAGCGATACTGTCGCAACGCCTACCCCCTGGCTTCGCTCCGAACGCCGCGGCGTCGGAGAGTTCGCGTCACCGTAACAAACATTGCGGTGAGGCGTCAAACGCAGCTCTCGACAGAACTTGCGCGAGTGCGGTCACTACATAGACGCAGGGCGGCCATTACACGGATAGGACGCGCGCGAGAGAAAGTCCGGTGACCATCTCGGTTGGCCTTCATGCGTTGCGCGCAGATGCAGTTGCGACACGTCGTCCACTGCATCAGCGCGCGTTGATGCGATGCGCGCGAGAGTTTTCGCGGACCGCGATTTTTTGTTCAAGCCATTGACAAGAGCGGTCAAGTTCGTTTATCACAACACTTCGAAAGTGATGCGGCTCGTGGTTGCCAGCACAGACACGACGACCCAGGCGAGCGTGCGGAACTTATCAGTTGACTCATATGGACCCGTTAGACCACCGGTGTGCATCGGGTCCTAGTACGAAGAGAAGGAGGTAAAACCAACATGGCTGCCAAGAAGAAGGCCGCGAAGAAGCCTGCCGCCAAGAAGAAAGCAGCGAAGAAGAAGTAACGACTTCTTTCTGAGCTGTCTTCATCGAGCGTCAACACGCCGGGGTTCTGTGACCCCGGCGTTCTCATGCCAGATTGAGTCGGTGGGCCGATGAAGCTGTACGACGAGCTGGCCGACTGGTGGCCGGTGTTCTCACATCCTGCCGCGTACCGGCGCGAGGCCGCTCACTTCATCCGCGTGCTGCGCGGCGCGACCAGGCCGGCTCCGCGCACTTTGCTGGAGCTCGGCTCGGGCGGAGGCAACAGCGCCTTCTACTTCAAGTCGCGTTTCGCGATGACGTTGGTGGACATGTCAGCGCGGATGCTGAGGGTGAGCCGCCGGCTCAACCCCGAATGCCGGCACCTCAAAGGCGACATCCGCCGGGTTCGGCTCGGGCGGCAGTTCGACGCGGTCTTCGTGCACGACGCGATCTGTCACATGACCAACGAGGCGGATTTGCTCGCCGTGATGCGGACGGCGTACGAGCACTGCCGGCCGGGTGGTGCTGCGCTGTTCGTCCCTGACTTCGTCCGCGAGACGTTTGTCGCGGGCACGGACCAGGGCGGGAGCGACTCCGATCGAGGGAGCGTCCGTTTCCTGCAGTGGGTGGTCGACCCGGATCCGACTGACACCACCTACGTCGTCGACTTCGCCATTCTCATCCGCGATCGCAGGGGCCGGGCGCGGGTGGAGCACGATCGCCACGTCCTCGGCCTTTTCCCGCGGAGGCGGTGGTTGCGGCTGCTGCGGGACGTGGGGTTCAAGGCGAGACTCGTCAGGGACACGCACGTGCGCGACGCGTTCCTGGGCCGGCGGCCTTCAGGAGATTCGCGGCTTCCCTGACCAGAGCGATTCGTAGAGATCCACCGTCCTGGTGGCGATCGACGGCCAGCCAAAATTCTGGACGACTCGCCGCCGGCCCGCCTCGCCCATCGCGCGCGCTCGCTGGGGATCGTCGAGCAGCAGCTGGATCTTCTGCGCAAGCGCGGTCGCAAACGCCTCCGCGTCGTTGGGGTCGAAGTCGATGAGAAAGCCAGTCTCACCGTCGACGACGATCTCGGGAATTCCACCCAGCCGGGACGCAACCACCGCCGTCTCGCACGCCATGGCCTCGAGGATGACGAGCCCGAACGGCTCGTAGACCGATGGACACACGAAGACGGACGCGTGCGAATGAAGATGGATGAGGTCCTCACGCGGAATGAAGCGGTCGATCCAGACCAGGTTTCGACCCTGGGCACGGACCCGCTCCACGAGATCATCGACCTCGGCCGCGATCTCGGGTGTGTCCGGGCTGCTGGCCGCGATGACCACCTGATGTGATCCGTCGAGCTTCAGCGCCGCGTTGAGCAGGTGGGGCAGACCCTTCTGCCTCGTGATCCGTCCGTTGAAGAAGGCGTAGGGGCGGGTCGGGTCGACGCCGTAGCGCGTCAGCGTCTCAGGCGAGGGCTGTCGCCGGTAGATCTCAGGATCGATCCCGTTGTGGATCACGTGGATGCGACCTGGATCGACTTTGGGATAGCAGTCCATCACGTCTCGCCGAACTCCCTGCGACACGGCGATGACCGCATCGGCGGCCTCGATCCCGGTCCGCTCGCAGAACAGGGACAGCTCGTATCCGCCGCCGAGCTGCTCGGCCTTCCAGGGTCGAAGCGGCTCCAGGCTGTGGATCGTCATGACGTGAGGTATCGACCACATGAGCTTTGCGAGGTGGCCGCCAAGCGTGGCGTACCACGTGTGGCTGTGTGCGAGGTCGGCGCCTTTGACCGCGGCCGCCATGGCGAGGTCGATGGACATCGCCTCCAGCGCGGCCGCCTCGGGCTTTGGCTCGGACAGCTGGTTCCACGCTTTGAAGGCGTGGACGTTGGCCTCCTCGCGTGGCGACCCCCAGCAGTAGACGGCGACGGCGAGCAGCCGGCGCAGCTCGCGGACCAGGTACTCCACGTGGGTGCCCGCGCCGCCGTAGACCTCCGGCGGGTACTCGCGCGTCAGGAGGGCGACCTTGCGGTCCTCCGTCACTGTCGGGCTTCCATCAACGTCGCCAGATGAATGAAGTCGGTCGCCTGGACGTCCGAGTCTGGATCGGTAAGCCGATCCGCGCCGCCGGCAAGCCCCTTCTCCAGCGGTCGCTCAACGAAGGCCGTCCGCAGACCGGCGGACTGAGCCGCGCGCAGGTCCGCCTTGTGGGCCGCCACCATCATCACCTCATCGGGTTGCAGGCCAAGCTTGGCCGCCGCACCCAGGTAGATCTCGGGGTCGGGCTTGTAATGCTGGAAGTCCTCGGCGGAGATCAGGCGCTGAAACGGCAGGCCAGTGAAGCGCATGAGCGCCTCCTGCTGCGCTCGATTGCCGTTCGACACAGTGGCAACGGTGAATCGCTCGCGTAGGGCCGCAAGACCTTGCGACGCGTCGGGCCAGGCGGGCAGGCGCTCCCAGGCGCGAGTGAACTCGTCTCGCGCAGGCCCGTCAAGACCGCTGATCCCGAGGTCGTCCAGGACCTGGTCGAGCGACATGCGGTGGAGCCGGTCGAAATTGGTCCACGGCAGCTCTCCAGTGCGGACCCGGCCCATGTAGGGGGCATAGAGAGCACGCCATGCGTCTGCCACCTGCTCCCAGTCGGCGTCGATGCCGTGCAGCTGACCGAGCCGCCGGCCTTCGCGCGCTACTCCGGTGCGCCAGTCGACGACCGTCCCGAACACGTCGAAGGTGAGGGCTCGAATGCTCGACAGGTCACTCATTTCGGCTGAGTGTCAGTCTGTCATGGTGTCCTCTCAGTGAAGTTCGCTGAGCTCAGCACCTACCTCGACCGGATGGAGGCGACGCGCAGTCGCAACGAGCTGGTGAAGACCCTGGCTGAGCTCTACAAGAAAACTTCGGCTGACGAGATTCAGCCGGTCACGTACCTCATCCAGGGACGGCTGGTCCCTTTCTTCGAACCTGTCGAGATCGGCATGGGCGAGAAGCTCGTGATCGCAGCGATCGCTCAAGCCGCGGATCGACCGGCGCCGGAGGTGACGCGGCTGTTCAACACGCTCGGCGACCTTGGCCTGGTCGCCGAGAGTCTTTCCACCCGCTCCGGCGATTCAGCTCCGACCATCACGCAGGTCCACACGAGGCTGATGGCGATTGCGGCGTCCACTGGGGCGGGATCGGTCGAGAAAAAGCGGTCCCTGTTTGCTTCGCTGCTCCGAGATCTCGATGCGCGCTCCGCCAAACACCTGGTCAGGATGGCCCTCGGCCGGCTGCGGCTCGGAATCGGCGACCCGACCGTGCTCGAGGCGCTCTCATTCGCGAAGAGTGGCGACCGGTCTCTGCGTCCCGTGCTCGAGGCTGCTTACAACCGCACGTCGGACCTCGGCCTGATCGCCCGGACCTTCTGGAGCGAAGGTGAGAAGGGGATCGCGGCTCTGAAGATCACGGTCGGCCGGCCAATCCGCCCGCAGCTGGCGGAGCGGCTGCCGAACCCAGAAGCCGTGATCAAGAAGCTGGGCAGCGTGGCCGTGCAGCCCAAGTACGACGGAATTCGAGTCCAGATACACAAGAAGGGTTCGAGCGTTCGGGTCTTCTCGCGAAACCTCGAGGACTTCAGCGCGATGTTCGTCGAGCTGGTGGCGGCGGCAAAAAAGCTCGTGGACCGCACCCTCATCCTCGATGGCGAGGCGATCGGCTACAACCCCGAATCGGAGGAGTACGTGATGTTCCAGCAGACGGCGTCGCGTCGCCGCCAGCACGGGGTCGAGGAAGCCGCCGCCAGCCTGCCTCTCGTCGCTTTTGTCTTCGACGTCCTCTATCGCAACGGCAAGGACCTGACGCCGCTCCCCTACGGCGAGCGCTACGGGATGCTGGGCGACGTGCTGGGCGACTCCAGGGTGTTGACGCCGGCGCCACTGACCACCACGGATTCGGCCGAAGAGCTCACCCGGACGCTGCTCGACAACATCAGCAAAGGGCTCGAAGGAGTGGTCGTCAAGCGTGTGGACTCCCCGTACCAGGCAGGCGCTCGCAACTTCAACTGGGTCAAGCTGAAGCGAACCACCAGCGGGCAGCTCAACGACACCGTCGACCTGGTGCTCCTCGGTTACTACTTCGGCAAGGGAAAGAGGACCGAGTTCGGTCTCGGCGCCTTGCTCGCGGGGGTGTACGACGCGGAGCACGATCGCTTCGACACCATCACCAAGATCGGCACGGGCCTTTCCGACGCCGGGTGGCGCGAGATCCACGAACGCGCCGACAAGCTGCAGGTGAAAGAGAAACCCGCCCGCGTCCGATCCCTTCTGACGCCTGACGTGTGGTTGAAACCCGAGGTCGTGGTCGAGGTTCTTGCGGACGAGATCACGCCGGGTACGAACCACACCGCGGGCAAGGTGGGCGATGGCCCGGGCTATGCGCTGCGGTTCCCTCGCATCGTCTCGTTTCGTGGAGCGGACAAGAGACCGGAGGACGCGACGACGGTGAAGGAGATCATCGAGATGTTCCGGCAGCAAGGAAAGCGCGCGGTCCCGAGCTAGCGTCCTATCCGCCGTGCTTCTTGTGCCCGCCGCCGCCCGGTCCGGTCGATGACTGCGGGGGAGAGGTCGGCTGCGTCCCCGGCAGGTAGTAGTTGCCGAACGCGGAAACGAGCCCTGGAGGCGGGGTGTACCACGTATCGGCGCCCAGGAGCGGCAGGCCCTGGGACAGGAACGAGTGCCAGGCGGGGACGGCCACGTAGTAGCTGTCAGAGCCCTGCGTCATCTTGATGCGCCAGTCCGGATTGCCCATCCAGACCGCGACCGCGAGTCGCGGCGTGAAGCCGATGCTCCAGGCGTCGGCGAAGCTGTCGGAGGTCCCGGTCTTGGCCGCCACCTGCCAGCCCGGTATCACCAGCTGAGAGCTGCGGCCGAAGATCATCGCCCGATTCGCATCCTTTGACAGCATGGCGGCCATGATGAACGCGACCTTCGGGTCGACCACCTGCTTGCCCTCGCCGACGTGGACGTAGATGGCCCTGCCCGCCTGATCGATGCGCGAGATCGCAAACGGCTGGTGCAGGACGCCCTGGGCAGCGAGGACAGAAGCGCCAGTCGCCATCTGCAAAGGCGTCTCGCCGTAGCCACCGAGCGTCAGCGAGGGTCCGAAGCTGCTCACCGGGTCGTCGTTCGTGAAAGTGCCGTTGGCCTGCTGCTGCCAGGGCGGAGCTCCCATCGATCGCGCCATGTCGACGACGTTCGCAACGCCCACGCCGAGCTCGACCTTCACGGCGGGGACGTTCAACGAGTTGCCGATGCACTCCTGCACCTGACAGACGCCATGAAAGCGTCCGTCGTAGTTCTGCGGCGTGTACGTGATGCCTGGAGCCCGGTAGGTGAAGGGCGAGTCTTCGATCGGCGTCGTCATCGTGAACTGACCGCTGTTGATGGCGGCGGTGTAAGTGAAGATCTTCATGGACGAACCAGGATTGCGCGGGGGCCACACGGCCAGGTTGTACTGCCCACCGTTGGCGTTCTGATTTGCTGAGGAGACCATCGCGATGATCGCGCCGGAAGTCGGGTCGATCGCCACCAGCGCGCCCTGCTGCACGTTGCGCCAAGCCAGCGCTGACTGCGTGCCCGAGATGGCGTTCTGGCCGATCGTTTGCAGCTGCAGGTTGAGGGTCGTCCAAACGCGCAGGCCGCCACCGTAGGTCTCTGCCTTGCCGTAGCTCCGGATGAGGTTCTGGACCACGTAGTTCACGAACCCCGGAGCGACGACGTTGTTGGCCGGCATGAACATGTGGTTGGGTGGGGTGAGGTCTTCCTTGAAAGCGCGGTCCGCTTCCCCCTGGCCGAGCTTGCCCTGGTCCACCATCGCCTGGAGGACGTCGCGCTGCCGGTCCTTCGCGCTTCGCCAGTGCAGGAACGGGTCGTAGTGCGTGGGACCGCGAATGAGCCCGGCGAGCATCGCCGCCTGGGCGAGGTCGAGGTCGGACGTCTTCTTGTGGAAGTAGATCTGCGACGCGGCGCCGGCGCCCACCGCGCTGTTCCCGAACTGAACGTCGTTGAGGTAGATCTCGAGGATCTGCGACTTCGAATAGCGACGCTCGACCTCGAATGCGAGCCACGCCTCATTGAGCTTGCGTTGAAACGTGGGCTCGCCACCGAGCACACGCAGCTTGACGAGCTGCTGGGTGATCGTCGACGCGCCTTCGACCGCGCTCCTGGCCTTCAGGTCCACGAATGTCGCGCGCACGATGCCCGCCGGATCCACGCCCGGCTCCCCGTAGAAGTTGTGGTCCTCAATGGCGACGGCCGCCTCGGGAAGGTAGCCCCCCATTGAGGAGAGCGATTCGTCGTAGTGCTGGTACCCGGCGGGGTGGACGTCGGCCAGGATCGTGGTCTTGTCGGCGGCGTAAAGGATGGTGTCAGCCGGGAGCGGGTCTGCGACCGCGGAGACGTCCGGAAGCCTGGACGCATAGGCGACGCCAAGGGGCGGCGCAAGCGCCATCAGAATCGCCACGACCACGAGTGGGCCGAAGCGACGTGACCATCGCAGCCGCTGCGCGAGGAGCTTCAGCGTGGACAAACCCATACCCAGCAGACCACAACGCCTTGGCCGCGTCGACTATTGAAAGATTGCCGTTGTTGCTCTTTGTGAATTGTTGTTCAGAAATTGAACTCAAACAAGAGCATGCGAGAACGCGCGCTGGGGAGGGGTCAAAGATCGTATGTCCTGGAGCTGGTGGTGTATCCAACGCGCGACGTCGTTGGCCGCCACGACCTGGTTGATGGCTATCGACCGCTCGGTTCGTTCGGCCTGGCTCATCTGCAGCGCGCGGTGAATTGCCCTGGCCGTGACCTCGACATCGAACGGGTTCACGCTCAGGGCGTGAGCCCCCAGCTCCTCGTGTGCCCCCGCAGACTCCGACAGGACCAGGACCCCTGAACGCTGGTTGACCACCGGACCCTCCTTGGCGACAAGGTTCATGCCATCGAGGATTGGATTGACCAGCAGCACGTCGTAGGACCTGAACGCGGCGACCGCGCGATAGATGTCTTCTCCAAGGTCGAGGCGAGTCGGCTGCCACGCAGCGCTGCCGAATCGAGCATTGATGCGTTCGACGGTCGCGCGGACGAGCTCGAGGTACTGCCGGTACGCGTCGACGTCCTGCCGCGACGGTTGGAGGAAAGCCCACAACCCGACCCGACCGTGGTGTTCGGGATGGTCCTCGAGCAAGCGCTCGTAGGCGAGGAAACCTCTTACCAGGTTCTTCGCCGGGTCCGTACGGTCGACGCGCACGATGAGCTTTTCGGGTCGCCAACCCTCTATCTCCGCGCTGATGTCGGCGACTTGTTCGGACTCACCAAGCTGCTTCAGCGCGGCGACGTCGATCGAGACCGGGTACGGGCGAACCCAGACCAGCCGTCCGCCGTACAGCACGACAGACTCGGACTCGACGACCCGCAAGCCCATCAGCTCGGCGCAGCAACGCAAGAAGTTGTTGACGTCGAGGGTGGTCTGGAGGCCGACGATGTCGTTGGCCAGAAGACCCCTGAAGATCGGTTCACGCATCGCCGCCGGGAGGACCTTCAAATATCTCGGCTCGGGCCAGGGGACGTGGATGAAATGCTGCATCACCGCGTCGGGAAGCGCGGCGCGAATGTGCTCGGGCGCGAGGTAAAGCTGGTAGTCCTGCGTCAGAAAGAGCGGCCGGCGTGGCAGCCCACGAGCCACCGTCACCGCGCGGTCAGCGACGCTTGCGTTGATCTTGGAGTAGCCGTCGAACCAGGCGCGGTACAGCGCCTTGTCGACGACCGGCTCTGTCGCAATGTTCCAGAGGTAGTGGTGCGCAAACCAAAGCAGGGGGTTGCTGATGACTGCGTAGTGCAGCCGGTAGGCCTCCTCGTCAGTCGGTGCGAAGAAGATCGGGAATGAGTCGACGGACCCAGCGGCCGAGCTGATCGAGGTGCCTCGGCCGGCGATCTCCCGCTCGGCGTCCGTCCGCGCCGCGGCCACCCATGACGCCCTCACCGCCGTCGCCAGCGATGTAAGGGCTTTGACCAGTCCGCCCGCGCCCGGCACGAAGCGTCCGTCGAGCGTCGGCTCGATCGGCGCCCGGTTGCTCAGGATGATCGGCGAGAACTGGCCGAGGAGCCGGGACGAGTCGCGGGCAATCTCCTGAAGGGCCGGGGTCGGCGCCGGAGACATCACGCCGGATGTCCGTTGGCCGCGCTGAGGCGCGCCGTCTCGGGCCGAACCGCGGACCTGACCCTCATCATCACCACCGGCGACTCGAGGTGACGCAGCATGCGGTCGAGCTCCCGGCCAATCAGCATGCTCGGCCTCGTTGGATCGAGACGCGAGCCCATCATGACCAGGTCATGGCCGGCTGCCTCCTCGAGGATGGCCTGCGCCACCGAGTCGCGGCGACGGAGCGTGACGATGGTGGCGGGCCGGCTCAGCTCGTCGACGATCTCCTCGAAGCTGTGCCACTCCCGACGTGACCGATCCGGATGCTGCGAATCCGTCTGGATGTGGAGCAGGGTGAGCACGCTGCCAAACACATCCGCAAGGGCGGCGGCGGCGTAGGCGACCGCGCGCGCGGATGGCCCGCCGCGAATCGAAGCCAGGATCGAGCGAGGAGCGATGACCTGGTTCTGCGCGCGGGGGTTGGCCCGCAACAAAAGAAGATCGGTCGTGCCGTCAGGCAGCAGCTGGCGGGTCAGATCGGCCAATCCGTGGCGGCGAGAGCTCGTCGTCGTCGGCCACTCCAGCACGAGAGTGGTCGTGCCGTACTCGGCGATGGCGTCGCGAACGCTGCTCGCCACGTTGGCGGTCATCCGCAGGCTCAAGCCCATCCGGCGCCGTACGTCGTTGGAGTATTCCTGGCCCGCGAGCCACACCAGCATGTCGCGTCGCCGTCGCTCCTGAGCGAAGACTTCGTTGTCGCGGCCGGAGCGGATCTCCACCATGGCCAGCATGTGGCCCGAGCCTCCCGGTGATGCCGCCAGGGCGTCGCCGAGGCTGATGATCGATTGCGCCGCCTGACCCATGAGCACCGGGACCAGCACGCGGGGACGCGTATGAAGCTGCGACGGGAAGACGTGACGTCTCGCGATCAATCCGCTCCTCCTTTCCCCGCGCCGTGGAGCCGGTGCGACTGTCCATTCTGGGCTCTGGGCCCTGGGAAAGGTACGCGGACCGCGTGCCCGAAGTTACATCGGCACCGTCTCGAACACGCTGATCTGCCTTCCGTGTGCAAGGAGCGGGCACTGTGCTGCGAGGTCGACCGCCGCGTCCATCGATTCAGCCTGGACGATGTTGTAACCGGTTGCGTTTGGCCCGACCGCCGGACCCACCGCGCTTTCCGAAACCGTCTTCGCCCCGATGAACGGAGCGCCTGGATCCACAAGGGCGGGTCCAAGCGATCGATACCAATCGGCCATCATCGCCATTCCGGCGGCGCGGTCCGCCTCGCTGTCCGCCGACGGGCCATAGACGACCAACAGATACTTCTTCATCACTCCCCCTCGTCCTCATTTCTCGAGCTTGCGCAGACCATCAGCCGTGAGCAGATACGAACCTGCCTCACCTTCAGGTTCGGTCGCGAGCGTGACAAAGGCCTTGCCGGCGATGGCAGGCGTCACCGGATCTCCAAGGCGGGCGAGGTACTCCTTCTCCTCCAACCCCTCCCGAGCCGCGTACGCGGTCACCGCCGGCCGGCCCAGGCTCGTGGCCGGCGTGAGCCTGGGAAGAACGGCGGTGATCGCGATGCCGAGTCCCATGCGTCGCGACTCCTGGGATGCGTACTCGGCCAGGAATCGCTCGGTGGCTTTGGCGCCAGCGTAACCCCCGCTCAGGGGCGAGCCGAAGACGGCCGCGCCGCTGCTCATCACGATGACGCGGCTGCCTTGGGCCAGCGGGAGCAGCAGCGCCTCGCGGAGCCAGTGAAAAACGATGCGCACGTCGACGTTCCAGTTGAGGGACAGCGTTTCCCAGGTCTGGAGGTGAATCGGTCGCAGGAAGGGAGCGGCCCCGGCGACTAAGGCGAGGACATCCGGTTGCCACTGCGTCAACACATTGCCGGCCACCATGGGGTCCGTCGCGTCGGCGGCGATCGGATGCAGGCGCGGATTCGCCGCGGCGAGCTCCTCGAGTCCCTGGACGTCGCGCGCGACTCCGACCACCGCGGCGCCCGCGGCCAGGAATGCCTCGAGGATTCCCCTTCCGAGCCCCCGGCTGGCTCCAACGACGATCGCGGTCTTGTTCTCGAGCGGTAGGGGCTGCATAGTCTTCACCCTTCGAGACGCCGGCGCCTGACAGGGCTGTCAGCGAGCCGCGTCCCCGGTGTAGAGGAATTGGATGCTTATGCCGTGAGCGTCGAGCCCGACCAACGCGTTCTGCAGAGGCTGGCCGAGGGTGATCCAGACGCGATCGCGGCGATCTATGGCCGGCACGGGGCGAGGATGGTCGCCTTCGCGAAGCGATACGTCGGCGACCTCGGCGCAGCCGAGGACGTGGTGATCGGGCTGATCGGCCGGTGGCTGGAACGCCCGCCCAACACAGGGAGCGTGGAGCACGTCAGCGCGTTTCTGGCCACGAGCGTCTACCACGCAGCGGTCGATTGGATTCGGCGTGACCGCGCGGAGCAGGGCCGTCCGCCGCGCCAGGATGCGATCCCGTCTCGCCCCGCGACTGTCCCGGTGGCCGAGCCGGACCCGAAGACTTCACGCGAGTCGATGCGTGCCCGCCTGGCCGCGGCGATGGCGCAGCTGCGCGACGATGAGCGCCTCCTCCTCGAGACCCACTACGGCCGGGCGTTGACCGCCGAGGAGAGCATGAGCCAGCTGGGCATCACGCGCGCCGCGTTCCATCAGCGCGTGCACCGTGCTCGGGAACGCATGGCGCGGTTGCTGGAGGCCGAAAGATGAACGTGGCCGAGCTCGACGACCTGGTTGCGGCAGTGGGATTGCCGGTGCGGGCAGAAACCCTCTCCGAGGCCTGGGACATGACCGCCGTCGCCAAGCGGAGCGTCGTGCCCGCGGGACAGGTGCTTGCGGTTATCACCATGCGGGCGAGAGTCGGGATGGAGGAGCGGCTCGGTGAGTCTGCGCGCGAATTCGTCCATGCGTCGTCGAACACGATCGGGGCGATCGGCACGACGTTGCATCGCTCGTCGATTGATCCCCGCACGTGGTTTCTGATCGAGCGATTTGCCGGCGATGCGGCATTCGGCCGCCACATGGCAAGCGACTACTTCCGAAGATTCCAGGAGGTGCAGCAGACGTTGCTTTCAGAACCGGTCCGCGCCACCTTCCTCGCCGGAAGAGCCTGACGGAAGTCGGTCCGCCGGCACGGTCAATCCGGAGTAGCGTTTCCCGCGGAGATAAAGGCTTCGGTGGTAAGCAAGCCCGACGTGAGCGATGCCGAGCGAGCGGGCATGCTCATGCAAGCTCTGGGTAACCAGTACGGCAGGCTGCAGTCCGCCCGCGGAGTTACCGTCGCGGAGAGCTCCTCGCGGTCCAGCCTTTACCTCACGAGCCTTTCGGGCGCGGTGGTCGCGCTGTCCTTCGTCGCGCAGGCCTCGCGGTTTGGAGACACCTTTTTCACATTTGCGCTCGCGATCCTGCCCGTGGTCTTTTTTCTCGGCGTCGTCACCTACTACCGAGTTCTCCAGACTGGCGTGGAAGACGTGATCTACGCCCGAGCCATGAGCAAGATCCAGAAGTTCTTCAGCGAGATCGACCCAGCTCATGGCGACCTGTTCCACGCCACGTCGGTCGACCAGGTTGGACTGAGGCAGATGGGACTCTTCGCTCTGCGCTGGCAGCAGTTCCTGTCGTCTGCGGCCACGGTCGCGATCGTCAACTCGGTCGTTGCGGGGGTGTTCGTCGCGCTGACGGTCACCGCCGCCGCGCAACCGCCGCCGCTCGTCGCGATCGTCATCGGGGTAGTAGCCGCCGGCCTGATCGGCGCCGCCTTTTTGCGACACCAGTGGATGACCTGGATGCACGTGGCCAAAACCGTGCCGTGACTGACTGATTGCTGAAATCGCTTGAGCAACGGAAAGGGTCCTCCCTGACGGGGAGGACCCCTCCGCGCATTTCAACGCACGGTCAACTGCAAGCTATGCGCTGAGGGTTACGGGTTGGCCGGCGGGCTTTGACCCGGGTTGTACGTGATGTTCACGACCTCAGCTGTGCAGCTCGTGGTCGCGTCGGTGTTCCTACCGTCGGAGGAGTGGTAGGTGACCTGCCAGCTGTAGACACCACCCGCCGTGACTGGCGTCGTCGAGGGTGTGCTGGCGGTTCCATTCACGAGGGGAATGTTGGTGAAGCTGGCGAGAACGGGAGCGTTGACGGAGCAATCGGGTGCGTTCGTCCCGCTTGGGCCGAACAAAGTGAAGTCAACAGAGCCCGCAACGTTCAGGCCTGTGACGGTGACGGTGTCGCCCAGTAGGACGGTCGTCGTCAGGGTCGGGGTCCGCGGCAACCAGGTCTTCTGAGCGTCCGTGCTGTCCAGTGAGATGCCATCGTTGGTCGTACGAGTCAGCTGGACGCCATTGACGGTGACCGAGATGGTGGCTCGGACTACCGTGGTTCCGGCGTCGTCAGATGTGATCGCGATCGAGCAAGTCCCGAAATCGGGCCCTGCGACATTGCTTGTGGTGCAGGTGCTCACGTTGCCGACGAACGAGCCTGGACCTGCCTGGATGCTGAACTTGACGAGGACATTGCCGGCGAGTCCTGCTCCGGTTCCGGGGTCTTCGAACACGCTCGCCGTGATGGTGTGGTTGGTGCCGACGAGGTTGCTGGCCGTCAGCGGGGTGAGCTGGAGGTACGCGTCGACGTAAGTCTTGGTCGCCGGGCCGCTCCCACCCGGGCCGGCGTTGCCCGAGGTCGAGCGGGTCAACGTCACACCACCGACCGTCACGGTGGCGGACGCATTGGCGTTGAAGGTTCCTGTCGTTGCGCTGTTGATCGTGAGCGCACACGCAGCGCTGTTGCCGGTGGTCGTGCCGCAGGTGTTGCTGGAAGAGGACGGAGCCGGGTTGACGTTTGTCGAGATGGTGATCGTGGGGGTGCCTGCGCCGCTTGGGAACGCCGTGACCGAGATGTTGAAGGTGTGGGAGTGGTTGATCTCGTTGGCGGCGCTGGGCGCGATGGTGATGGCCGCGTCAACAGCCCGGAGCGGTTCTGTGCCACATGCACTGGAGGCTCCCGGATTGCGTCCGTTGGGAAGGTCCCCGCTGTAGACCGCGATCCACTGCCAGGTTCCCGCGCTGCTCGGCGTGAAGGTGAACGATGGCGGCTGGTCGCCAGAGGCGGTGACGTTGACCGTGCTGCTGTTGACCAGGCTGCCGGTCGGGTTGCCGGCCGCATCGCAGTCCGTACCGGTGAAGAGCTTGTACGTCAGGGTGCCGCCTGGAATCCCCGAAGCTCCCGAGATCTTGGCAACATCCTGCACGGGCGTCCCGACCACAACGTTGAGCGCCGCACTCGTCGCGTTCTGCGTCGTCGTGATGGTCGGGGGAGCACAGCTGTTGAAGCTGCCGCCGGTGAAGTCTTTGAGCGTCGCGGTGAGCTGGGCCGAAGAGCGTGTCTCCGCCTGGAAGAATGCGAAACACGGAACGGATCCACCAAGAACGGCGGTGAGATCCACGCCGGCTTCGACGAAGGTGTTGGTCTGATGGCCTGACGTGTTACCGGGCGCCCACGGAATGTCGCTTGCCGGCAGAGCGGCGTCGTTGGCTATAGCGCACATCGAGTCGTTGGCCGCCGAGCCGCAAATGCCTCCGTGGGCGATGGCGGTCAGGACCCCGGCCTGCTGCTGGAACAACTGCACCTCCTGGTTGCCGCCACCGTTGGTGTAGTTGCTGACGATCAGGATGTCGCCGTCGGTATGGCTGCCGCTGAACGTTCCCGTCTGCGTGTTGCACGTGACGGGATTCTTGAACAACCAGAAACCTGCGAAGGATGTGCCGTTGTTACTCTCGCGCTCCGAGCCGACGTAGAGAACGAGATGGCCGCCATTCGGACCAGAAGGGACCTGGATCAACGCTGCATAGCTGTTGAGCAGGTTGTCTTTGGCGGTCGGGTTGTGGATCGTCGTACAACCCCAGTTGCTGATGGGATTTACATCCTTGACGCCTCCACCGTTTGAGGAGAAGTAGGTTGCGTCCGGATTTGTGAAATCCGCCAGGAAGTCGTCTGCAAGAAGAGCTCCGCTGGGCGGGGCGATGATTCGGTTACCACCTGAGTCGAAAAGGCTCGCCCAGTCGTACGGCGGAGCCGTGAGCGATCCATGCTTGATGTTGCCGTCGAGCTCGAACATTCCGTTGTCGTGGACGGCCAGCGCGACGATTGGTAGCAGCGCGAGCGATCCGATTGCCGCGAGGCCGCCAGTAATAAGTTTCCGGGAAGAAGCCGATCCGCCGCGTGTTCGGCGCTTGCGGTGCCATTTGTCGACGACGACAGAGACTGGACCGAACATTTCTCACTCCTCTCGATACCCAACCGCCCTCGCTTGATCGCGCGCAATTCTTCTTCGTACGAAAATGCAGCGAGGAAATTCTTTTTGAACCCTAGCCAGCGCTGCGAGCACCGTCTTCGGTAATAAGTACCGATCTTTCGCAGGGCTGATCCGGTTGACACATTCGACCGCGGGCGGCACACTGCGGTTTCAACCGGAGATGGTTTGACATTGAATCGGGGCGACCCAGGCGGCGGCAAGGCCGGCCAACCGCGAATGACCGACACCTCCCGGGTGATCAGCGCGGACTTCAACCGTGATGGCATAGCGGACCTCGCAGTCATCACGCCGGCGGCGGAGCTCCTTGTCCTCCTCGGTGCAAATGCAGGGCTATATCACCGATCCTTCCGTTACAGGCTTCGCGGCCAGCCACATGGGCTGGATGCCGCCGACCTCGACGGCGACGGCATGCTTGACCTGGTCGTCGCCCACAGCGACCGCGGTGGCTTCAGCCTGCTTCGGGGCAACGGCGACGGGACCTTCTCAGCGACGCGGGACATGGTCACGACGCAACCGACAACATGGTCGCTCACGCCTCGTGAAAGTGAGGTCGCGCGCCTCGCAGGTGCCGGCCACACGTGCACGGAGATAGCGCGCATCCTGGGAATCAGCCGGCGGACGGTCGAGACCCACATCGGCGCCATCCGCTCGAAGCTCGAGCTGAAGCACAAGCGCGAGCTGGTGCAGCTCGCCAAGCCACCCGGCTGAGTGGGTCCAGATAGACTGAGGGTGAACAGAGGGGAGTAGCTCCCTTCGCCATTCCCGTCAAGACGGTGGCAACACCCGGGATGGCGGCGGACCTCGTTTCCGCGGCAAGACCTCTGCAAGGTCCCGTCGAAACAGGAGGTTGCCATGTCAGGTTCTCGTTGGCTTCGTCGCTCCGCGCCTATGGATCTCCGCAGCTGGGCACGCATTCTGGCGGGGGTCGCTCTGGTTGCTGCGGGTGTGATCCTGTTGTTCGATCCCGACCTTGAATAGACGGGCGCGATCCGGAGGGCTGCAGACCGGCACAGCGCTTCAGGTAGGGATGGTGCTGCTGGGTCTGGTCGGCGCTGCTTTGCTCGTGGCGCGGCTCCAGGAACTCGTCGTGGTCCTGCTCATCGGGATCGTTCTGGCCGAAGGGCTTCGTCCTGTGGTCGATGCCTGCGAGCGCAGAGGAATTCCGCGGGCATTGGCCGGCGCGGTCTTGTACGGCTTGATCGTGGCCGGCCTGGTGGCAATCGCCGTCGTGCTGGCGCGGCCCGTCGTGACCGAGGCGCGCTCGGTCGCGTCGGATCTGCCCGCCTACCAGGCGCGGTTCGAGCACAACTTCAGCCAGGCGCTGGATCAGTTTTCGATCGACCCCGGCGTGGCATCGCAGGTCGGCGCGTCAGCGGGAGGGATCGCCCGCGCCGCGTTTGGCATCGCTGCGACTCTGGTCAGGGGAGCAGTCGATTGCGTGGCTGTCCTCCTCGTCAGCTTCCTCTGGCTTTCCGCGAGCGCCCGACTCGGCAGATTCGCGCTCGGACTGCTGCCCCTGCAGAGCCGAGTCACGGCAACCTCGGTGTGGCAGGAGATCGCGCGTGGGTTCGCCGGCTACGTGCGAGGGACTGCGATCAACATGCTCGTGATCGGCGTCGGGACCGGGGTGGCCGCGGCTCTTCTTGGCCTTCCAGCTCCGGCCCTGTTGGGGGTATTCGCCGGTCTGACCGAAGTGATACCGATCGTTGGCCCGATCATCGGCGCAATTCCTGCCATCGTCCTTGGCTTCACGATCTCGCCGTACTTTCCGCTGCTGGTGGCGCTCGTTTACGTAGTCATTCAGCAGGTCGAGGCGCACACGCTCGTACCGCTGGTCATGCGGCACTCGGTGGGGCTTCCTGCACTTGGCGTGGTGCTCGCAATTGCCGCCGGTGCCACGCTCGGAGGGGTCGGAGGCGCAATCGTCGCGGTGCCCCTCGCCTTCGCCGTTCAGGTTTTCCTTGTCCGATTGGTCGCTCCCTGGATCCGCGGGCGCACTGGTGCGGCGTCCTCAGTGCCACAGCCCGAGCTCACGATCGGAACCACGACCAGATCAACTGGCCGCCGATGATCAGCAGCGCCGCCCCTGCCACGGGTTTGAGCCAGGTGAGGCGGTCGATAAGAGTCGAGCCGATCAGGGTGAAGCCAAACAGACAAACAGCCGCGAGGAGAACTCCACCGCCGAGCACCAGGAAGCGTTGGCCGGAAGGCACACCCGACGCCACCGTCGAGATGGCGAGGGCGTTGTCGAGCTGCAGGGCCACATCGGTCAGCGCTATCACGAGCATCGGTAGCAGGATGGCTTTGTTCACGTAGACCTCCCAATCGCTTGATTCGACAAGAGGTCTTGCCGCGGGCTGGTCGCCCGCCGCCGTCCCGGGTGTTGTCACCGTCCTGACGGGATCAGCGAGGGAGCTACTCCCCTCTGCGTCGATGCTGATGATAGAGGAGCTTCGTCAGTGGGAGAAAGCTCGACCGGTGGCCTATATAATGCGCGCGCCGAACCGGAGGGACGCGGTGTGGAGCGCGTCCGAATCACACATGGAGGCTCTCCCTGAATGACGCGCTTGGTACGTCTCGCCCTTGCGGTTGCCGCCACTCTCGCCACCATCGTCGCCGCCTCGCCGTCGGCTCCCGCCGCGGCACTCGCCCATCACCCTCGCGAGGGTCGCGGGCATGGCGTGGGCAACCTGGGTTGGTCGTCCAGCAACTGGTCCGGCTACGCGATCACGGGGGCGGGCTTCACCGCCGTGACCGGCTCATGGACGGTGCAGGCGGTCTCGCCGACCAAGAAGGCAACCTTCTCCTCCCAGTGGGTGGGGATTGACGGATTCAACGACTCGAGCCTCATCCAGACGGGCACCGAATCGGACTACTTCCGCGGCTCGGCCCACTACGACGCCTGGTGGGAGATCCTGCCGGCGGCCGAGACCGTGATCCCGAGCCTCCCGGTCAATCCGGGCGACCACATGTCCGCGTCTGTCACCAGCAAAGGCAACGGGACCTGGACAATTTCAATCAAAGACGATTCGACCGGCGGCTCGTTCAGCACCGTCCAGTCTTACAGCGGCCCGCTGACCTCTGCGGAGTGGATCGAGGAAGCCCCGACCGTCGGAGGGCGGATCGCCCCGCTCGCCCATTACTCGAGCCCTCAGACGTTCGACCCTGGGTCGGTGGATGGCGGCAACCCGAGGCTGAGCGTGTCCAACGGCGGGGACATGGTCCAGCAGAGCCAGGTGGTCTCGATTCCGTCGAACCCCGACTCGGACACCGACGGCTTCAACGTCTCTTATGGCCGGTCTCAGCCCGCGCCGCCGAGGAGCTGAGCTGAGGGCGCATCCCAGGTAGTCCGTTGGCGCGGCGATGCTGCGAACTAGCTGCCCCGGCGTTGTTGTAGTATCCAACTACAATGCTTACCGTTCCGGAGGCGGCGCGCCGCGCTAAACGTGACCCCGAAACGGTGCGTCGTTGGATCCGCTCCGGCCGCCTGCGAGCCACCAGGGTCGGCACCCAGCACATGATCGATGAAGCCGATCTGGCAGAAGTCGCCGAGGACCAGCTGGTGCTGCCGCTACCGGTTGGCTGGCGTCGTACCGCAACACATGGACCGATGCCCAATGTGATCGCCGCCATCCGCGCTTCGCGTACCGGTCGCTGAGTGCTCGTAGTCGACGCCTCTGCAGTAGTGACCGCATGTCTGTCCGAGGCCGGGCTCGACCCGCTGGCGAAGGAGCAGCTCGTTGCCCCGCACCTGATGTGGTCGGAGGCGTCCTCTGTGCTTCATGAGCTGCGCTGGCGACGGGAGATTTCGAGCGGGCTCGCGACGACCGCGCTACGGCGTCTCTCGGGGGCGGACATCAGCCCGCGACGCCCGAAGCGCCTGACGGACGAGGCGTGGCGAATCGCCGATCGCCTGGGCTGGGCGAAGACCTACGACGCCGAGTACCTCGCACTCGCGCGGCTCACTCGTTGTCGGCTGCTGACGACGGACGCGAAGCTGAAGAATGCGGGCGCGAAAGTTGTCGACGTGATTGGACCAACCGAGCTCTAGCCGGATCAGCCAGGCGCGGCGCCCCGAAGGAGCCGCTCAGCGCGGGCTAATCGGATCGCCGCAAATATCTTGGCTACACAGCCATGGACGAGTTTCTATATCCCGGCGCTGGACCGGCTGATGACGCCCAGGACCTGCTGCTGGTAGTAGAGCATCGTGCCGTCGTCCGCCGGCACGCCCGACGGGTAGTGCGTGGAGACGGACAGCGTGTAGATGTTGGTTCCTGAGACGGCCAGGCCGAAGTAGTCGCCGATGAACGACAGTCTGCACGGATCGTTGTGTGAGGCGCACGCCATCTGGCCGAGGCCATGCAGCGTCTGCAGGTCCGCGGTCGTTCCGTCCGGCTTGACCAGGAGCCCGGGTTGCTGCGGGTCCCATGTGAAGTTGGAGGCTCTGATGTTCGTGCCGACGGGCACCGCACCGCTGCCGCCGTCATGGAACGCCTGGACCGAGACGTCGATGCAGAAGTTGGTCTTGCCCTGGTCCTGCGGGATGATGCTTGCGTCCGTCGGGCAGGCGGCCCGGCGGTCGTAGAACGCGACCGCCACAGCACCGTTCGGGCCCGCGGCCACCGCCGCCTGGAAGTGGTCGGCGACGTGACCGTGGGCGACGGGGTCGTTCACGAGCATCGGCTGGCTCCACGTCTGCCCGCCGTCACTCGATTGGACCAGGAAGACGTTGTACTGCGTGCCGTTGAAGTCGTCGTAGACGAGGTAGAGGTGGCCGGGCATGTCCGGCGACACCGAGAAGGCGAAGTTGATGCCGTCGCGGAACGTCGTGTTGGTGTCGCGCACTGAGCCGACGCCGATGATGTTTCCGGTCGCCACCTTCACCGGCGTGCTGAAGGTGTCGCCGTCGTCCGTGGACTTCGTCACGAACATGTCCGCCTCGGTGCTCTTCGTTCCGATGTTCGTGTACGCGACGTAGAGGTCCCCTTTCGGGTCGACCGCCGGCTGGCTGAACTGGTCGCGCAGCTGGTCCGTCGAAGCCGACACGATGGTCCGGGCCTTCGAGAAGGTCTGGCCGCGGTCGCGCGATACCGCCAGGCGGAGCTTGACCGTGCTGCCGACGTTGCCGTCGACGATGTCCCACGTCGAGTAAACGTGATCCTGGAATTTGTTGCCCGTGTAGTGGTTGACGGCCACCCACTGCTTGTCCTCGACGTGTCCGAGCTGGAAGGAGCTCGAGTTGGGCACCTGCTCCAGCGCCTGACCGCCATTGCCTGTCACCCAATGCGCCCCCATGTCGTCGCTGAACGAGACGGTGATCTCGCCGTCCGGGTGCAGATTGGTCCAGAACGCGTTAAAGGGAAGCATCGTCTGGTAAACCCGGCCCTGGCTGTCGAAGCCGACATTCGGGTCGGTCGTGTTCGTCCAGCTCGGCGGCATGTCCTGGTTCAGCACTCCCGGCGTCGTCTCGGTCGTCGAGCAGTCGTAGCCCTGGACGATGTTGTTCGAGTGCGAGAGCGTGGCTCCGTCGATGTTGAAGCTGCCCAGATAGAAGTTGTAGTTGGTTGAGAACCTGTCGAAGAAGAACTTCGACGAGCCCACGATCTGCTCCGAACCGGGCTCGACCGTGAGCTCCGATTCGGAGTGGTTGGCGTTGAAGTTGTTGGCGCTCGGCCCCACGCAGCCGCCCTTCGCGGGAGGAAGCTCTGCGTACCCGCCGCCGCTCGTCGGTGTGCTGACCACGACATTGGTCGCCGGCACCGACGACGTCCACGGTCCGGCCGCCGAGGTCAGGCCCGATGGCCAGACGGCGATCAACGCGACGATCGAGAGAAATGCGGCCTTCAAGCGCATCACCACTAACCTCCACCTACAGCTCAGCCGGCGCGTGCGTGCTCTCGACAACGTAATCCTTCGAGTTGGAGAAGGCAAGAACGCCATTCGCGGCGCCGGTTGCGCACCGAATGGGCCGGCAATACACTCAAGCTCTCCGCCCACGACGTAAGGAGGACGCCATGCGAAGGCTGCCCGCACCCGGCCTCTTGATCCTCGTCGCCTTGATCGCCATGCTGCCCGTGGGCACGTCGGCCGCGCAGAGCGTCCCGCTCAACGTGGACGTCAGCCAGCGCCCACTGAACGAGTCCGAGGAGGCGATCGCCATCAACCCGACCAACCCGAACAATGTCGTGATCGTCACCAACGTTGGGCACGGCGAAGCCGGGCTCACGGCCGGCATGTTCGAGGCAGTCAGCTTCGACGGCGGCGCATCGTGGACCCGCAAGCTGATCGGCAACCACGACAACCTTGGCGACGCGTGCTGCGATCCGACCCTCTCCTTTGACGGGTTCGGCAACCTGTTCATGAGCTACCTCTTCGAGGCCGAAAACACCGTCCCGATCGCCCTCAGCACCGATGGCGGTCTCAGCTTCAAGCTGGTTGGCAACATCGTCGCACCGCCGAAGGGGACGCCGACCAAGGGCAGCGGCGACAACCGTGGCCTGTTCCGGTTCGTCGACCAGCCGACCATCACGGCGGCCAGGGGCGAGGTTTGGGTGATCTTCAACGCCGGCGGGCCCCTGTTCGCGACAGGCGCGGCCGTGGCGGGCTTGGGCCACGTCGGGTCGTTCTCCCAGGGTGAGGTCGTGCCGGGCACCAACAACTGCACGTACGGCGACATCGCGATCGGACCGGCGGGCCAGGTGATGCAGGTCTGTACGCTGACCGAGTCCGGCCAGGGCGGCGGCAAGCTGTTCGTCAACGTCGATCCTGACGGCCTTGGACCAGCCGGCTTTGGCGACCGTGTGTTCGTAGCCGAGACGCATGTCGGCGGATTCGATTTCATCCCCGCGCAGCCGGACCGTTCGGTCGACGCCGAGCCGGGCCTGGCCTGGGACCGGACGGGTGGACCGCACAACGGCCGCGTCTACCTCGTCTACACCAAAGAGATCCAGAACGAGAGCAACAACACAGACATCTTTGTCCGCTTCTCCGACGACAACGGCGGGACGTGGAGCCAGGGCGTGCGCGCCAACGACGACCAGACCGTCAACAGCCAGTTTCTGCCCAAGATCGCGCTCGACCAGACCTCGGGCAACGTCGCCACCGTGTGGTTTGACGCCAGGCGTGACCTCGGCACCGGCGGCGCCGGGGACACGGACGGGATCGCGAACGACGATGCGCAGTTCTGGGGCGCGTTCAGCACCGACGGTGGCGCGACGTTCGGCGCCAATATCCAGATCAGCGCCGGGACCTCGAACTCGCGCGACTCGGGCAATGGGATCGACTACGGTGACTACTCAGGGCTTGCCTTCTTCGGAGGGACTGCTCGTCCGGCATGGTCCGACAACTCGAACAGCACCGGCAACAACCCCGACGGCGCCCTTCACCAGCTCGACATCTACACCGCGGCGGTGAATCCGTAGGATCACCCGTTCGTATCCGGAGACCTAGCGCGGTTTGCGCAGTTCGGAACCAATACCGATAGCGATCATGGCGACCGATGTTGCGAGGTTGGCCAGGATCGCCACGCGCGTCCCCAACGTCCATTTCTGCGGTCTGCGGATGACAGGTTCAACAAACGTGCCCGCTATGCAAGCGAAGCCGATAGCGGCGCACGTCACCGCGCGCGTTCGGGGCGATGAGGCATGTCGCCTGCCTGTGACCAGGAGCGCAGCCACTGGCATTGGCCAAGGCGCCGCAACTCCTGCTCCCCATCCCACGAGAAGCGCAGTTGGAACGGAGAGCGGCAGGCGGATACCGAGTGGCTCCCCAGGTAGACGGTTCCGAATCGACACAGCGCTGCCGAACACGGTGGCTCCGGCAAAGGCCCACGCGGCGAGCTGGAGCACCCGGCCGCTCCCCGTCATGGTCGGCGTCTCGCGTCCTTTCATATATGTGCGGGCCGACACCTGGCGAAGGTTATGCGAAAGTCGTGATCACTATCTGAACGCGTACCGGGTGGCGGCCGATCCGATCCGACCTGTGCTTAGACTCACTCATGGCTCGCGAGTACACGACGATCGTCCTCCACATCGACGCGGACCGTACCGAAGAATTTGAGGCCCTCTTCGAGCGTGACGAGCTCAAGCGCTGGGACGACTACACGTCACGAGGACGGTTCGTCGAAGCGCGTCTCATCCGCTGCCGGTACAGCGCGCTGGCGTCAAAAGGCATCCAGGATTACGTCCTTCACGTCGTGACGGCCGACGAGCACGCCCACCACGAACACGACGAGGATCCCGGCTTCAAGTCCTACAACGAGCTGGCTGATAAATTTCAGCCCGAGGAGCCGACGGTAACCTTCGGCGACCTCGTCTTCGAACGCAAGTCCGGGTCGTGATCGCCCCAACATATATATAAGGACGCGCGTAAACCCTATCGGCCTAGTCCAGCCTGGACCAAACCTGGCTCGCGACCCTGTGGAGGCGACGTTTCTCTAAGCGCACGGGCAAGCAGCGGCAGGGCAACGCCCAGGAGCGCTGCGCTTGCCAGCAACGCGGCCCTGATCGACACTCCAGAACCGATCGCTCCGATCATCGGTCCGCCGGCAATCTGCCCGAGCGCATCAGCCTGCCCGTCGATTGACAGCAGCGTCGCGCGGTTGGCCGAATCGAGCGACCGATTCAGCCATGATCGCTTGACGGGGCCGAAAGCCTGTCGCATTGCCGACGCGATCCAGAAGAAGGTCATCGCGACCGCCAGGTTGGTGGCGAGCGCGAACCCGGCAGCCATCAGTGCTCGAATGGCGGTCGCGGCGAACAGCATGCGCGTGACCTGGCGGTGATCCTGGAGATCGAGGTGACGCCTGAGGGTTCGTGTGGTGGCGATGCCGATCAGCGTCGAACCTCCGCTTATGACTCCGAACCAGAGCACGGGCGACAGACCCGCAAAGTTCGGCAGACCCACGTCCCTCAAGAAGTGGACCTGGTTCAGCCGATCGATGCCCTCACCGGAAAGTCCCCAGACGACAGTGATGGCCAGGATGATCACGATGAGCCGGCTGCGGCGGACTGAGACCAGCGAGCCACGGATGCCGTCGATCACGTCGGTGATCGGGTCACGTCTGTGCCGGGGAATCGCCCGATAAGCGGTCTCGCTCATCGCCAGAAAGAGATAGACACCGAGCAACGCGTAAAGCACACCGCCGACCAGGATCGGCAGGTTCAGCCGGATCGTCGCGAGGCCGACGCCGATGAAGATCCCCAGCAGACCTGATGCTTGGGCGAACTGTGACGCTCGCAAGAAAAGACCGCCGGCCACGTCGACTCCGACCTCATCGGTGATCCAGGCATCGTCTGCACCGTCCGAGAGGGTTGCCCCAACACCCCAGATGACCTGAGCAATCGCAATAGCCGTGAACTGAGGAACCAGGCCCTCGAGGATGAAACCGGCGCCCACCAGACCGCATCCGAGCGCAACGGCCCAGCGCCGGCTGATGGCGTCGGCGAACGCTCCGGTAGGGACCTGGAAGACAAAGCACGTGAGCTCCAGAACGGTCCCGATGAGCAGGAGCCTCAGCGGGTCGAGATGGGCGACCTCAACCTGGTAGACGAGGTTCGTAACCGCCAGCACGCTGAAGAAGAGAGACCCACCGGTCTGTAGAACGAGATAAACGAAGGTTGGGTCCTTGGAACGAATGGACAAATGAAGGTCCTCCCGCCGGCGCCGAGGCGCGGCAAATCGGCTGAAGCGGGGGACTCAAGCAGATGGCCCGGCGGCCGGGAGGCTAGAGGTCTCCCGCGAAGTCAGAGACTCTCGCGGGTGCCTTCATGCCGGAGATCATATTCCTTGCCGGCCGATGTGACAGCCCTCAGTTCTTCTCGCGATCTGATATCGAGCTTCTCATAGATGTGGCGCAAGTGATATTCGATGGTTTTCGGACTCAGGTACAGCCTCGCGCCAGCTTCGCGCGTGGTGATGCCGTCCGCCAGAGCGAGCGCAACCTGAAGCTCTTGTGGTGTCAGCTGCTGGCGATGGCTGTCGTCGCGGACGCGCGCTGTCTCTCCACTGGCGCGCAGCTCCGTCATCGCTCGCTCAGCCCACGGCCTGGCGCCGAGCTGGTCGAAGGCGCCTAGCGCAAGCCGGAGAAGTTTTCGTGCATCCAATCGCCGCCGATTGCGTCGCAGTCGCTCGCCAAAATAGAGCTGCGTCCTGGCACGCTCGAAGACGTCGGACGTGGCGTCGTGATAGCGGAGAGCGGCATTGAATTCATCGGCATACCCGTCGTTGCCGGCCAGCAGCCCTCGTGCCCTGGCGGCGCGAGCCAGAGCGAACGGCAGCCCCTTGAGTCGGGCGGCGGGCTCATAACGATCGGCGGCCGCGCGCGCTTCATCGATCCGACCAAGACGAACCAGGACGTCGACGATATCCGGGGTCGGCGAGAGGTCTGGGTCATTCAAGGACACCTCGCGCAGGAATCCCTCGCAGGCAGCCATGTGTCGCAGGGCGGGCTCCAGGCGACCAAGCCCTAGTTCGAGCTGGCCGAGGGCGATCATGGACCAGACCCTGAAAAGGGCCAGGCTATATTGGTCCGAGACCTCCATAGCTCCCGCCGAGTGCGAACGGCACTCCTCCTCGCGACCCTCGAGGGCGTCCAACCAGGCGAGGCCCGCCAACGAGCCTGCGACCCACCTCAACTGGGTGGTCTCGCGAGCGATGCGCTCGCTCTCTTCGTATCGCGCGCGTGCAAGGGGCCATCCCTCGGTGGCCGCTGCGTCTCGGCCCAACAGAAAAAGCATGCCCGCCAGTGAGCTCGGCGCCTGTTCCCGAGCGAGGTTGAGCGCTCGAGCAAGCAGGTCGCGGCCAACTTGTGCGTCGCGCAGGTAAAGGCCGGCTGTGGCGGCGCACGTGAGCAGCAAGGGATCGGTGTTCTGTTTTGGAATCTTCTCGAAGAAGGCAATACTTTCCTGAAGATGCCGGGGTCCGTCGGACCCTTGGCCCGCAAGAATTGCTGAGGCTCCAAATGCCACATGGGCGAACACGGCGTACTCGGGCGGATCGTCTGCGTGGAGCAGGTCGAGGCCCTTACGCGCGATGGATTGCGTGTCAACTGTTCCCGCTACGCCAGTGCTCGAAATGGTCGTGTCGCTGAGAATGCGAATGGCTTTGAGACGATCGACGGCCGCGATGGTCTCGGCAGCGCCTACCAACAGCCGATAGCCACTGGTCACGTCGCCCTGCCGAATCGCGATGTGCCCGCTGAGGTCGTCGATCTCAACCTGGAGCTTCAAGCCCAACGCCAGCTCCCGGGCTGCGCCAAGGGAATCGAGAGCATCCGCCGCCTGTCCAGCGAGCCAGGCGGCCTCGGCTGCGTGGAAAAGCCTCGCGGCGCGCAGCTCAGGCGGTTCGGTAAGTCGCGCCGACTCTCTCCAGGCGCTCGCGGCCGCAGCGTATCCCGCACTCTCTCGAGCGCGTTGCGCGGTCCGTTCGAGAGCGGTCGCTGCGTCGGCGTCCCATCCGCTCGCTGCGGCCGCGAGGTGCCATGCCTTCCTGTCTATATCGTGTGGGTTGGTAATTGCGATTGCTAGCGCCCGATGCGCTGCTCGACGATCGGAAGCCGACGCGGAGTGATAGATGGCCGCTCGCGCAAGTGGATGTACAAATAGGACGCTGCCCGCTCTCTCGATGACAAGTCCCTGAGCCGCCTCTGCCTCCTCAACCTCGGAAGTTCCAAGACCGAGCGATGCGGCCGCCCGCTCCACCAATCCTAGCTCTGGTGTTCCGGATGCAGCCATCAGGAGCAACACGCGTCTTGCGCCCGTGGACAGACCTTCGGCACGGCGCATGAAGGCCAACTCCACACTTGTCGCGACCGGCGGGGAATCAAATGGGGATGCCGCCAGGCGAAACGCGTCAGGCCCAAGCTCGAGCAGCGCGAGGGGGTTTCCACCGGTTGCGTCCACCGCACGGCGCGCCAGGTCGGACGATACCGTGGTGTTGGAGGCCTTCTCGAGAAGAGCGGCGGTCGCCCCTTGATCCAGGCCTCTCAAGCGCAGCTCAGGCAGACCCGCCGCCAGAAAGGCCGACTCCTCGCCTTCGCGCAAGGCGATGAGGATCGCCACAGGGTCTGCCAGGAGGCGCCGAGCCGCGAACCCGATTGCCTCCGACGAGGCGCGATCGAGCCACTGGGCGTCGTCGACTGTTACGAGGAGGGGGCCTTCCTCGGCGAATGCGGAAATCAGGCCAAGCACCGCCGCGCCGATGATCAACGGGTCGGACTCGATCCGCGGACCGAGGCCCAAGGAAGAGCGGAGGGCCGCGGCCTGGATCGCGGGTAACCGATGGAGCAAGCGCAGAGCTGAATGAAGTAGGTCGTGCAGGCCGGCGAACGGAACGTTGGCTTCGAACTCCACACCGCGGGCAGCCAGCACCCGCATTGCGCCGCAGTGGCTGACCGCGTAGTCCAGAAGGGCCGTCTTGCCAATGCCGGGCTCGCCGCGAATGACCATGCATGAGCATCTCCCGAGCTGCGCCGCAGCCAGAGCCTGATCGACGACTTGCAGCTCTAAATCTCGGCCCAGGAGCATCGCTCATAGATTGTCGGGCCAAACAACTAGGTGGGGCCCCTGATGCGAACCCGGCTGCCCGTCCCTACTGTGAGGGCGAGCAAGTTGCGTTTACGAAAATCGTCCGGGGCCTATAACTGCGACCACAAGAGGTTTTGAACATGTATCGGGATCGCGTCCGAAGGGCAAATCCCAGCGATCGACGAAGGTCGATTGCCGGTACACGTGCCACAATCCGTGTGGCCGGCCAGTCCCGGTCTGCGGCCTTCTGGCTGACGTCCATCGTGGTTCTCTCGATTGAGCTGGTTATCGCGCGGGATCATCCCTCCGCGAATGTCTCTGTACCCGCCATCGTGCTCTCGGGAATTCTGGGATGGCTGCTGGGAGCGCACGTCCGTCTTCGCAAAGCAAGCGCAGCGACACCGCATCGAGCGCTTGCAGCCCAACCAGGCCCGGCTCGTTGGCCCCGCGATCTTGAAAGCCCTGGTCGACAGCTGCTGCTGAAGTCAGCGCTCGAAAGTCTCGCGGACGTCGAGGCGTTGGGTCGAAGTCCCCTGACGCTTCTACCGGCGCTGTCAAGCAGCCTTAACTCGGGCGCTGATCTCCGCGACATGTTGGTCGATGTGGTCACTGATCTGACTGCTTCGCGCGCACCACGCGACAGAGAAGCGGGACAGCTTCTCTTTGACTACTACGTGAAGCGGGTTGGCAGCCACGAAGTTGTCATGGAACGGTTATGCCTCTCGCGACCAACCTTTTACCGGCGTTTGCAGCGGGGTCTTGCAAGGCTGGCGGAGCGGCTGGACGCGATCAATGATTTCGCTATGCGATCAGAGGAGGCGATCGCGTGAGAGCGAGGGAACCCGACCGACACGGTTACACGGTCCGCGATGGAGTGCGTCTCCATTGGGAGCTGTACGGCGACGGCGAAGAGACCGTCTTTCTACTGCCGACGTGGTCGATCGTTCACTCGCGAGTCTGGAAGGCCCAGATCCCGTACCTGGCCCGCCATTGTCGGGTGCTCGTCATGGATGGTCGCGGCAACGGACTCTCGGACCGCCCGGCCGGGGCGGCCGCGTACACCGATGAGGTTTTCGCCGCCGACTGCCTGGCTGTCATGGACGACACCGGCACGCGGTCTGCAAGCCTGGTGTCGACATCCGCAGGCTCGCGATGGGCTCTCCTGATGGCCGTCGAGCACCCGCAGCGAGTTGTTTCGCTCGTCTTCCTCGCGCCCTCGGTCCATCTTGGACCACCGCGAACTGACCGGACAGCGGAGGACAACGCCTTCCACGAGCAGCGCGACGAATACGTCGGCTGGGCGAAGTTCAACATCAACTACTGGCGGAGCGACTATCGGGGATTCCTCGAGTTCTTCTTCAGTCGCATTTTCACCGAGCCGCACTCCACCAAGCAGATCGAAGACAGCGTGAGCTACGCACTCGACACGACGCCGGAAGTCCTGCTTGCCACGCGCGACAACCAGATGCTGGACGGGGCGTTCGCTGAGCTGGCGCGCCATGTTTCATGCCCAGTGCTCGTGATCCACGGCGATGAGGACGGCACCGTACCGATAGCTAACGGCGTCGCGATGGCCGGCCTGACCGGCGGACGGCTGCTGACGATGGAGGGCTCGGGCCACGCTCCGCAAGCCCGCGACCCGGTGGCAGTCAACCTCGCCCTTCGCGATTTCCTGCTGAGCGGTTCGCCTCCGCCGCCGGCTCACCGGAGAGCGCAGCGCCGGGCGCGACGCGCGATGTTTGTTTCGTCGCCTATCGGCCTCGGCCACGCGCGCCGCGACGTCGCCATCGCGCAAGAACTTCGAAAGCTGATTCCTGACCTCGAGATCGAATGGCTCGCCCAGGACCCGGTGACGCGGGTGCTGGAGGTGAACGGCGAGCGAATTCATCCGGCAAGCCGGGCGATGGCGAGCGAATCTCAGCACCTCGAACGCGAAGCAGGCCATCACGAGCTGCACGTCTTCGAAGCGTTCCGACGAATGGACGAGATTCTTCTCGCCAACTTCATGGTGTTCCTGGAGGCCGTGCGCGAGCGCGACTACGACATCTGGATCGGTGACGAGGCATGGGAAGTCGATTATTTTCTGCACGAGAACCCGGAGCTGAAGCAGGCCGCGTACGCCTGGCTCACGGACTTCGTCGGCTGGGTACCGATGCCCGGACTAGGCGCCCGCGAGGCTGAGCTGACGGCCGACTACAACGCCGAGATGATCGAGCAGGTCGAGCGATTCCCGCGCGTTCGTGACCGGGCCATCTTCATCGGGCGGCCACAAGACATCGTCCCGGGCACGTTCGGAGCTGGCCTGCCAGAGATCCGAGCGTGGACCCAGCGCCATTACCAGTTCTCGGATGGTTACATCCTCGGACGCGACCAGCAGAATGTGAGTGACCGCACCGGACTTCGTCGCAGGCTGGGTTATCGCGAGGACGAGGTTGTCTGTATCGCCTCGGTCGGCGGCTCAGGAGTTGGAGCCGAGCTGCTCGGCCGGCTGATGCAGGCTTACCCGGCGACCCGCAGCCGAATCCCGCAACTCAGGATGGTCGCGGTCGCGGGGCCACGCGTCGACCCGAACGCGCTACCTCGCGTGGAAGGTGTCGAGCTGCGGCCCTTCGTCCCCGACCTCCACCTTCACCTGGCCGCGTGCGACGTCGCGCTCACGCAGGGCGGTCTGAGCACGACCATGGAGCTGACTGCGGCTCAGCGTCCATTCATCTATTTCCCGCTCCGAGATCATTTCGAGCAGAACTTCCATGTCAGGCATCGACTCGAGCAATACCGCGCTGGGAGATGCATGGATTTCGATGAAGCAACGCCCGAGAACCTGGCGGGCGCGATCGAGTCGCTTCTGTCGCAGCCAGTCGACTACGCTGAGGTGGAGACCGGAAGCGCGACCCGAGCGGCAAAGCTTATCGCCGAGCTCCTTTAAGCGGCCCTCTCAACCTGCAACATTGCGTTTCGGGACGGACAGAGCCTACGCGGTCAGTCGTCTGCCCCATTGGCCGAACGGGCGCGTCGCGAGCTGCGCGCCGCGGGGCAGAACAGCCACAGCCGCCCGCCCAGGGCGTCGGATCGCCTCACGCCCGAGGAGCTCCAGATCGCTCAGATGGCGGCCGCCGGAAGGTCAAATCGCGAGATCGGGCAAACGCTCTTTCTTTCACATCGCACGGTCGGTTTTCACCTTTACCAGCTTTTTCCGAAGCTCGGCATCTCGTCGCGGAGTCAGCTGCGGGATGCGCTCGGTGCCCAGGAGCTGAGCGGCTAAAGGAATCTCATTAGGGCCGACGCCACGAGGTGATCACACACAAGCACGGAGGGGAGGCTGCGCTCACCCTCCGTGCCGGAGCAGCTCAGAAGCTGCAGTTGCCGGGGTCGGGCATGCTGATGGTTCGGGCGACACCGGTCGGGACCAGCTGCACCACGATGTTGACCAACGGCACACTGCCCTCGTTGCGGACGATGTGCACATTCTCGGCAGGCTCGAAGATCGTGCCGCCGGCCTGGACGTCCTGCTTGGTACAGGTCGGGTCGTCGCCCTGATAGACGGATGCGGTGCCCGACTTGACGATCACGAAGCTGGGCCCTGCGTGCATGTGCCAGCCGGTCGCCCCGCCGGGCTGAATCGTGACCTGCGTGACGTACATGTCCGATTCGCCATGGGTCTCGACCTTACCCTTCCAGTCGCCGTACTTGGTGTTCACGTTGATGTCGCCAAAGTGGCCGACGGGCGCGAGTGAAACGGCGCTGGACCCCACGGGTGGCGTGGCCAGGACCGTGGCGGTCGAGGCCACCATGACGCCGAGGACTCCGATGACGACGATTGACCACGCGACTTTGGATCTCATCTCCTCTCCTTATTAGTTGCTGCGATTGCCTTCACCACACGGAACGGATCGAGGTCGGCGCGCTCAGCCGCGAGGGCGGCATGCTCGCCCAAGGCGGCGGCGAAGATGAAGAAGCACATCTCGTCCTCGGGCACGTGAATCGAGCGCTCGAAGCGGACGCGGATGCCCTCGCGCGTCAGCTCCTCGGCAGCCGAGCGCGCCCGTCGCGTGCGCGCCATCCGTTCTCCCGCCCGGCCGCGCGGGAGATACGTCTCGACGAGGTAGCTCGGCACGGCATCGACTCTGACCGCGCCGGCCCAAGGCCCGAAACGTAAGAACCGCGGATCTTTACTTCAGCGTGCGCGCGAGCTCGGTACGCGATCGGATGCCCAGCTTCGCGTAGATGTGCGTCAGGTGGCTGGCGACCGTGCGTTCGCCAAGGAACAGAACGGCGGCCACCTCCTGGTTCGTCTTGCCCTCAGCCACCAGCGCGGCGACGCGCCGTTCGGACTCGGTGAGGTCGTCACGGCCAGGAGCACGCCCGCCGATGCGCTTGGTCTCGGCCTGGGCCTTCGAGGCCCAGAGCGGCGATCCCAGCCGGTGGAAGATCTCCTCGGCCTTGCCGAGCGTCTGGCGGGCGGCGCCGCGCCGCATCGCCCTGCGCTGTGTGATGCCCTGGGCGAGCAGCGTGCGAGCGTGCTGGAAAGGATCTTCGGTTCGCGCGTGTTCCCGCAGCGCCCGCTCGAAAGCCCGCTGCGCGCCCTCGTAATCTCCGCGCGCCGCCAGCATCAGCGCGCGGCAGCGGGAGGTGATCGCGAGAGCCCATGAACGGTCGAGCGCTTTCGCGCGCCGCTCCCACTCCCGCAGCTTCTGCTCGGCCTCGACGAGGTCGCCCACCGCGATCAGGGCCTCGAGCGTGTCCGCGAGCTCCCATCGATGTCCCGGCTCCATCAATCCGGCGAGGTCGCGGACCTCCCAGCCGCGCCGGAGGTAACCGAGCGCGGCTGCAGGGTCGCCATGGGAGAGCTCGATGAACCCGAGGACCGCGCGATGCGCCGATTGGGAGATGAAGATGCCGTCGCGTTCGGCGCGTGCGAGGGCTCGGGTCGACCTGTCGCGGGCCTCCTCGACCTGGCCACGGTAGGCCGCGATCATCGCCGCCGGTACCTCCGCGATCGGTTGCGACCCTTCGACGCCGTATTCCTGGCGGATGGCCAGGCACTCCGCGGCCAGCCGCGAAGCCAGCTCCCAGTTGCCCGCCCGCCACTCCAGCATCGCGCCGTACCACAGCGCCATCTCCTGGGCGCGATCCTCGGCCGAGGCGAGCTTGGCAAGCCACGGCCCGATCACATTGCGCGCTTCGCCGAGCCGGCCCGACCAGAGCAGCTGATAGACGTGCGTCTGGGTCGCGACATCGGTGTCGAGACCGCGTTCGAGCGCCAGCGCCTGTTGCGTCTCCTCGTGGGGGATGCCAAGGCCCGACCTCGAGTGCAGGAGGCTGTGGATGGCCAGGGCTTCGCACCGCAGAGCGACGTTTCCCGACGAAGCTGCGGCCGCGACCGCGAACTCGGCGTGCTCAATTGCGAGCCGGGCGTCCGCCGTTTCCTTCAAGAGGTCGGCGAGCTTGAGGTGTATCTCGGCAAGCAGCGCGTCGTCCGCCTGTGCGTCGGGCAGCGCTTCGCGGTAGCGGGCGATGCCTTCGCGCGTCCCGACGAAGTCTGCCTCGGCATGGGCAAGGTGGACGAGCACGGTGCCGCGGGCCGTCCCGGCTGGAGTGACCGCGAGGGCCTTCGCGAGGACCCCGATCGCCCGGCGTCCGTCGCCGGACTGGGCGAGGTAATCCGCGTGGCGGACGATCCGCCGCAGATGATCAGCGGGCAGGGTCGGCGGTGTCAGCTTCGCTGCAAGCTCCGCTAGTTCTGCGGCCATCGAGGCCGCCGCTCGTGTGGCGGCGAAGGCGGACGCTTGCTCGAGGGCACCGGCCACGCCCTCGTCGGCCTCAGGCGTGGAGAGACCGAGGTGCCTTACACGGGCGATCGGTTCGTCGACCATCCCCGCGAGCGCGCGATGAGCCTCACGCCGAGCAGCCGGCGAGGCGCGCTCGTACACGGCCGCGGCCAGTAGTGGGTGCGTGAATCGAACCGTGCCGTCGACGATCTCGACGACCCCAGCTTCCAGCGCGGGTTGGAGAGCCTGCTCGGGCAGGAGGTCAAGCGGTGGACGGCCGTGCGCCGCGACGAGCAGCAGTGCATCCTGAGTGCCCTGCCCGAGACCGTCAAGTCGTCCGCCGATGAGCCGCGCGAGCGTCTGGTGGCGGTCGGTGTCGGTGGCGCGGGCCAGCTCGAGGACGAAGAACGGATTTCCCGCCGCAGTCTCGTGGAGCCGGAGCAGCGTGGGCCGAGGAAACGTTCGCTGCAGCCGGTCGTACAGGAGCTTCTGGGTCGCACCGACGCTCAACGGTCCGACGTGAACGAGCTCGAAGTCCATCGCCCTTTCGAGTGCCGTCGTTTTGCCGCCCACTCGCCTGCTCAGGAGGACGGCGATGCGGGCGGTCCTCAAACGGCGGAGCGCGAAGGCAAGGCTCTGGGCGGACGAATCGTCGAACCACTGAGCGTCGTCGATGGCAACGAGCACGCGAGCGGTGGCGGCGAGCGCCTCCAGAGCGTCGCGGACGGCGAGACCCAGCGCGCGGGCATCGATCCTGCCTCCAACGCTTTCGGTCAGCAGCGCCGCCTCGAGTGCGTGACGCCGCGGCGTGGAGAGCGCTGGCAGGACCTCACCGGCCACTCCTTCAATGAGGTCACCAAGCCCCACGTAGGCGAGCGCGCGCTCTGCTTCGGTCGGCCTGGACTCGAGGATACGGGCGCCCTGGTCCCGCGCGAACGAGACGCCGGCAGCCCAGAGCGTGGACTTGCCGATTCCGGCCTCTCCATCCAGAACCATGGCCGTTCGGCCGCTTTCGAGCCAGGCGGCGATGCTCGCCAGCTCCTCTTCGCGCCCGACGATTTCCGGGATCGGGTTGGCCCAGGCCGCCATCGCGTGATGGTACTGACTGTCCTCAAACCCTGGGGTGGCTTAGAGGAGCTCTGGCCGCCTCCAATCCTGACCGCGGACGTGGTGATCCAGGAAAGCGAGAACGGTCTCGTACCAGACCATCGCATTTCCCGGTTTGAGGATCCAGTGATTTTCGTCTGGGAAATACAGGTACTGGGAAGGAACCTCATGACGGCGCAGATCGGTCCACAGTTGAAGCGCCTCGGAGATCGGGACCCGGTAATCGAGGTTGCCATGGATCACGAGCATGGGTGTGCGCACATTGCTGATGGCCCGGTCAGGTGACGCGGCGTCGTAGCGCTCGGGGTGTTCGTAGGGCGATCCGAACTGGTGCTCCCAAAAATCCGGCTGGTCCGTCGTCGCCTGGAAGTTGTCCAATGACCACAGACTGGCGTGAGTGATGATCGCGCGGAAGCGGTCGCTGTGACCCGCGACCCAATTGGACATGTATCCACCGAATGATCCGCCCATTGCAGCAACTCGATTCGAGTCGACGTCGGGGCGGGCGAGGACGTCGTCGAGGACGGTGAAGACGTCTCGCATCACCAGGTCGCCCCACACACCCCATGCGCGCTGGATGAAGTCCTGTCCGTAGCCGGTCGACAGCGCTGGATCTGGCAGAAGCACGGCGTAGCCGTGCTCGGCAAGCAGATGTGGACACCACCGCCAGCTCCAGGCGTTCCAGCTGTTGAATGGGCCGCCGTGGATCCAGAGGACGAGCGGCACCGGTTTCTCCGCCGATGCGTCTTTCGGCATCACGAGCCAGCCCTGTAGCCGGGTGCCGTCGTCCGCCGTTGACTCGACCGACGACACCACGCCGGGCAGGTGCATTGGAAAGCCGGGAGTGGGCAGCGATTCGACCGTGCCGTCGATACCGACTCGCACAGCCTCCAACGGAGAGCTCCACGAGCTGCGCAGCGCGTAGATGAATTGGCCGGATGCATGCGGAGATACCGAGAAGAAAGCGCCCTCTCCAGTGATTTGCTGAATCGCGCCGCTCGCCACATCGAATCGAAATATCGGTCGGTGCCCCGCATGATCCGCGACGAAGAAGACTGCTGCACCATCCGCGGACCATCGGGGCTCCGCCGGCCACTGCGCAAAATCGGTCGCCACGATCTCTCCGCCTTTGGAGCTGGTGTCGCCGAGCCACAGGAAGTGACGCTGCGCGCGCTCCGGCGTGCCTCGATCCTCCGCGACGGCGACGACTCTTTTGCCGTCAGGGGAGATCTGAGGGTCGGCGAACTCGTAGTCGCCCGCAGTGATCGTCGTGCGCTGTCCGTCGGCGATAAGGACCAGCTCACCGTTGTGCTGAGCTTTTCCGAGCTCACGTGTCCAGGTCGTGATGACGAGGCCGCCGTCCGGCGACACCGCGATGCCGGCCTCCTCAAGGTTGTTCACAGCATCGCCGGTAACGTCCTCCGACTCTGATCGGAGATTGCTCGCCACGCCTCGCATCCGGAAGAGACGGCTCCAACGGGGTCCGAGATCGTGGTCCCAGAAACGAATGGGAAAAGTGTCGTAAAGGATCGCGTTCACTCCCGCTTCCTTCCGCTTCTTTCCCTTGTCGGCGTCCCCGGGAATGTCGGGTGTGCCGGGAAACACCTGAGCACGGAACACGATGGTGTCGCTCGCGTGTGCGGAAGCGATCGTCCGAATCCCCCCTGGAACAGACAGCACCGCTCGTGCCTCACCACCGGTGGCAGGCAGAACCCACAGCCGCGATTCCGCCTCGTCTTCCTTCACGGTGGGGTCGCTGCGACCCGAGCTGAACACGAGCGAGCCGTCCGGCAGGAACACCGGATTCGCCTCTCCCTTGTCGGAGAAAGTCAGCCGGCGCGGGACGCCTGTTCCGTCCGTCAGCACCTCCCAGAGCGAGGTGACGAATCGAGTCGCGTCGGCGCTCAGCGTCTGGACAGACAGGACGAGCCTTCGGCCGTCGGGAGAAAGAACCAGGGCCGCCACGCGCGGAATGGAGTTGTAGTTGGCGAGGGAGAGATCCGTCACACAGATATCGTCGCAGTCACCGCGCTCCCATACGGCGCTGCTGCGGGGTCACAGGGAGGGAGAGGGCCGCGTCACCGCCCGCGGAACTGCGGCCTCCGCTTGCCACTGAATGCCGCGTGGAACTCGCGGAAGTCCTCCGAAGTCATCAGCAGGGTCTGGGTAAAAGCCTCCATCGCGACCGCACTTGAGTAGTCGCTTGACGCGCCTCGATTGAGCATCTCTTTTGTCATGGCAAGGCCCCACGGAGCGAGCTCCTTGAGCCGGGTGGCGTACCCGGCTACTGCGGCGTCCAGGTCGTCGTCAGGGACCACCTGTGCGGCGAGGCCCCATGCGGCAGCCTCGCGGCTGGTGATCTCCGCTCCCAGCATCAGAGCTTCGGTCGCGCGCCCCATGCCGATGATCCGCGGGAGCAACCAGCAGACGCCCATGTCGCCTCCCGAGAGCCCGACACTCGTGAATAGGAAGCGAAATTTCGCCGACTCCGCCAGGACGCGAATGTCGGCAGCGGCGGCGAGAACCGCGCCGGCACCCGCAGCCATGCCGTTGACCGCCGCGATCACAGGCTGCGGGATCTCCCGTAGGTTGCGCACGCATGCACCCGTCATGAGCGCGAAGTCATACACCTCGCGAGGGCCCTGCTTGACGAGCTCGCCGATGATCTCGTCGACGTCTCCGCCGGAACAGAAACCGCGCCCCTGTCCGCGGATGACGAGCACTCGGATGTCCTCGCGCCGCCGGAGCGAGTCGGTCAGATCGCGGATATCCGCATAAACGTCAAAGGTGAGTGCATTGAGGCGCTCCGGCCTCGAGAAGGTGACAGTCGCGACGCCGTCGCGCTCGTCGTAATCGAAGTGCTCCCACGCCTTCACGTCCGGCGCACCGCGACCGCGTCGATCTCGATCAACGCGTTCGGATCGACAAGAGAGCGCACCTCGATCAGGGTCGACGCCGGGTAATCGCTCCTGAAAAACTCCCGGTACGCGGCTCCGAGCGCGCCGCGATTGTCTCTGTAGGCCTGGATGTCGGTGACGTAATAGGTGAGCTTCACCGTGTCTTCCGGCTCGCAGCCAGCGGCCCGCAGAGCGATCGCGATGTTCTGGATGGCCCTGGTGTACTGGGACGCGATGTCACCGGGCTCGACGATCTTGCCCGTCGCATCCGACCCGATCTGACCCCCGATCCATACCGTGTCACCCGCCACGGTCGCGTGTGAGAAACCGCGCGCCGGGGCGAGCTCCGCGGGGTTCACGTTTCGCGGCCGGTCGGCTGGCTGCATGAAGGTAGTATGTCGAGGCAGCGGACGCCGGGCAGGGCGCCGAGGAGAATGAGGCAGGTAACGCGATCGGCTCACGCCGACACCTTCACCCGGGAGAACCTCCCTCCCCGATCGCAATGGCCGGAGTTCCTGTTCACCCTTCCCGAGCTCGACTACCCCTCGACGCTGAACTGCGCTCAAGAGCTCCTCGACCGCCACGTCGAGGCCGGCAACGGAGGCAGGCGGTGCATCGTCACCGAAACGGAGACCTGGACGTACGGCGACCTGTTGACGAAGTCGAATCAGGTTGCGCACGCCCTCGTGCGCGAGATGGGTCTGGTGCCCGGCAACCGCGTGCTCCTTCGCGGGCCCAACAACCCATGGCTCGTCGCGAGCTGGTTCGGGGTCATCAAGGCCGGCGGCGTGGCGGTGACGACGATGCCGCTTTTGCGCAAGCGCGAGCTGGAAGCAATGGTCGAGATCGCCGACGTCAGGATGGCGATTTGCGACCACCGATTCGTCGAAGACCTCGATGCCGCAGCCCCCCGCGGCCTTCAGGTCTTCACCTATGGCGGCCCTGACGGGGACGATCTGACCAACGCGGCCGCGAAAAACAACCCGGAGTTCAAGAACGTCGCCACCGCGGCCGACGACGTCTGCATGCTCGCGTTTACGTCCGGAACCACCGGAAAGCCAAAGGCCACGATGCATTTTCACCGCGACGTCCTGGCCATCGCGGACACGTTCTCGCGCCGGGTGCTTCGACCCACAGCGCGTGATCTGTTTGCCGCCAGCCCGCCGCTGGCATTCACGTTTGGGCTCGGCCAGAGCCTTGTCTTTCCGATGCGGGCTGGAGCCGCGGTCTACCTGCTCGAACAGCCGTCACCGGCTCGGCTCCTCGAGGCCGTCGAGCGTCATGGGATCACTGTCCTCGCTACCGCGCCAACCGCCTATCGCGCGATGGTGTCCGACCTCAGCGCGGCGCGGGTCAGCAGCCTGCGCGCGTGCGTGTCGGCGGGGGAGACGCTCCCTGAAGCAACGTGGACAGCCGTGCACGACGCGTGCGGGATCCGCATCATCGACGGCATCGGATCGACCGAGATGCTCCACATCTTCATCTCGGCCGCGGGGGCTGAGATCCGTCCCGGCGCCACCGGACAAGCCGTGCCCGGTTACGTGGCCGAGGTGCAGGATCCAGACGGCGGACCGGTGCCTGACGGCGAGCTCGGGCGGCTGGCGGTGAAGGGACCGACGGGCTGCCGCTACCTGCGGGGCGACCGCCAGGCCACCTATGTAATGGACGGGTGGAACATCACCGGCGACGTTTACGTGCGTGACGCCGACGGCTACTTCCACTACCAGGCGCGGGCCGATGACATGATCATCAGCGCCGGCTACAACATCGCCGGCCCTGAGGTGGAGGAGGCGCTCCTCCGGCACCCCGCGGTCGCCGAAGCCGCCGTCGTCGGCGCGCCGGATGAGGAGCGAGGCATGATCGTCAAGGCAGTGGTGGTGCTGCGGCCCGGCGCCGAGCTCGGTCCCGAGCCGCAACGGACGCTGCAGGATTTCGTCAAGAGCCAGATCGCGCCCTACAAATATCCGCGGGCAATCGAGTTTGTCGGCGAGCTGCCCCGCACGGCGACCGGCAAGCTGCAGCGATTCCGGTTGCGGGAGGGTTAGCAGTCTCGAAGCTGGCACTGAGAATCGCGATCATCGGCGGCGGGCCGGCGGGGCTGTACCTCGCGACGCTGGTGAAGCTCCTGAATCCGAGGCACGAGATCGAGGTCTGGGAGCGAAACGCCGCCGACGACACATTCGGTTTCGGGGTCGTGTTCTCGGACGAGACGCTGGGAGGAATCGAGAACGCCGACCCGGCTTTTTACGAGCGACTGTCGAGGGACTTCGCCACGTGGGACGACATCGACGTCCACTTTCGCGGCGAAGTTCTCACCTCAGGCGGTCATGGCTTTGCGGCCATAAGCCGGCGGCGCCTGCTCGCAGTCCTGCGCGAGAGATGCGAGGAGTTCGACGTCACGATCCATTACCGCGAACCCGCCCCGCCGGTCGAGCCGCTGCGCCGCGCGTTCGACCTTGTGGTCGGCGCCGACGGCGTAAACAGCCTGACCCGCAGCAGCGGCGCCGAGGTGTTTCGGCCGGCGCTCGATGTCCGCAAGGCCCGCTACATGTGGCTGGGCACACCGCGGGTCTTCGACGCGTTCAAGTTCTTCATCGCGGAGACAGACGTCGGAACCGTGCAGGCGCATGCCTATCCCTACAGCGAGGCGATGAGCACCTTCATCGTGGAGCTCGAAGAGGGCAGCTGGACGCGGAGCGGTCAGGTCGACGCCGCGGAGCGCACCTGGAAACCGGGCGAGAGCGACGAGGCCGGAATCGACTTCTGCGCTGAGCTTTTCGCCGACGCGCTCCATGGCGCGCCGCTCGAGGGCAACAACAGCCGGTGGATCCGCTTCGCCACCCTGCGGACAAAATGCTGGCGGGACGGCAATCTGCTTCTGCTCGGTGACGCCGCACATACGGCCCACTTCTCGATCGGATCAGGGACGAAGCTCGCCATGGAGGATGCACTCGCGTTGGCCGCCTGCCTCTACGAGCACTCGAGCCTCGATGAAGCGCTCGCCGCCTACGAGGTGGAGCGGCGGCCAGTGGTCGAGAGCGCCCAGCGAGCCGCGCAGGCGAGCCTCGAGTGGTTCGAAAACATCCCGCAGTACACGCATCAGGAACCGCTGCAATTTGCGTTCAACCTGCTGACGCGAAGCCGGCGCGTGACGTACTCGAATCTCAAGACGCGCGATCCCGAGTTCGTCGACCGTGTCGACCGATGGTTCAACAAAGGCCGCGATCCGGTTCCACCGATGTTCGCGCCGTTTCGATTGCGTGAGCTCGAGCTGGCCAATCGGGTGATCGTCTCGGCGATGGACATGTATTCCTCGGAAGACGGTTTGATCGGCGACTTCCACCTCGTGCACCTGGGGAGCAAGGCCCTCGGCGGTGCTGCCTTGGTGATGACCGAGATGGTGTGCGTATCGCGCGAGGGGCGCATCTCACCGGGTTGCGCCGGGATGTACGCGCCTGAGCATGTGGCTGCGTTCAAGCGGCTTGTCGAGTTCGTGCATGAGCGGACCCCCGCGAAGATCGGAATCCAGCTCGGCCACTCCGGCCGCAAAGGCTCGACCAGGCTCATGTGGGAGGGCATGGACGAGCCGCTGGAGGTGGACAACTGGGAGCTGATCGCTCCCTCTCCGCTGCGCTACCTGCCCGACGGCCAGGTCCCCCGCGAGATGACGCGTGCGGACATGGAGCTGATCAAAGAGCAGTTCATCGCCGCGACGCGCATGTCGGCTCGCGCCGGCTTCGACATGCTCGAGCTGCATTGCGCGCACGGCTACCTCCTGGCCAGCTTTATCTCGCCGCTCACCAACATGCGCGAGGACGAGTACGGCGGCGGCCTCGAGAACAGGCTTCGGTATCCGTTGGAGGTCTTCGACGCGATCCGTGCCGAGTGGCCCGCCGGCAAACCGATATCTGTGCGCATCTCCGCGACGGACTGGCACGACGCCGGGCTGAGCGCCGAGGATTCGGTCGAGGTTGCGCGGGCATTCGCGGCCCATGGCGCGGATGCGATCGACGTGTCCACCGGTCAGACCGTGGCCGATGAGCAGCCGAGCTTTGGGCGAAGCTACCAGACGCCGTTTGCCGACCGGATTCGCAACATCATCGGGATCGCGACCATCGCGGTCGGTGCGATCAGCGGCTACGACGACGTCAACAGCATCATCCTCGCCGGCCGGGCGGACCTTTGCGCGCTCGGCCGCGCGCATCTCTACGACCCCTACTGGACGCTTCACGCCGCCGCCGAGCAGGACGTAGCGATGACCTGGCCGGTGCAGTTTCAGCGCGGGAGCCGAAAGCCGCCGGCGGGGCGCACCGATGGGCCGCGTCCGCGACTCGAGCTGATTCGAAGCGTCATGAAGAGCCCGCACCGGCGCTGGCGGCCGGGGCCGGCCGACTAGCGCTACCCTTTCCGGCAGGACCTTCCGAAACGGATTCAGGAGGCTGGGAGACGTGCTCAAGAAGATTCTTCTCGACGAAAGCGACATTCCCGAGCGGTGGTACAACATCCTGCCCGACATGCCGGCACCACCCTCGCCGTACCTGAATCCGCAGACGCTGCAGCCGATGGGTCCGGCCGACCTGGCGCCGATCTTTCCGCAGGCGATCATCGCTCAGGAGGTCTCGGCCGAACCGTGGATCGAGATCCCCGACCAGGTCCGCGAGGTGTACAAGATCTGGCGGCCCAGCCCGCTCTACCGGGCTGATCGCCTGGAGAAGGCCCTGGACACGCCGGCCCACATCTACTTCAAGTACGAAGGCGTGTCTCCGGCGGGCTCGCACAAACCAAACACGGCCGTGCCGCAGGCGTACTACAACGCGCAGGAAGGCGTGAAGCGGCTCACCACCGAGACCGGCGCTGGCCAGTGGGGTTCGGCACTGGCGTTTGCAGGCGCCTTGTTCGGCCTGGAAGTCACGGTCTACATGGTCAAGGTGTCCTACGAGCAAAAGCCTTACCGGCGGGCGATGATGGAGACGTGGGGCGCGACTGTGTTCGCGTCACCAACCAATTTGACCAACGCGGGTCGCGGCATCCTGGCCGACGACCCCGACTCACCCGGCAGCCTCGGGATTGCGATCTCGGAAGCGGTCGAGGACGCGGCCACGCACGATGACGCCAAGTACTCGCTGGGGTCGGTGGTCAACCACGTGCTGCTCCATCAGACGGTCGTCGGTCTCGAGGCGAAGAAGCAGATGGAGATGGCCGGCGAATACCCGGACGTGCTGATTGGCTGCGTCGGCGGCGGCTCCAACTTCGCCGGCCTGACCTACCCGTTCATCGGCGACCGGCTCAAAGGGCGCCAGCCAGACACACGTTTCATAGCGGCGGAACCGGCGGCATGTCCGACCCTCACCCGAGGCGTGTACGCGTACGACTTCGGCGATGCGGTCGGCATGGGGCCGGTCGTGAAGATGTTCACGCTCGGCCACAGCTTTGTGCCGGACCGGATTCATTCAGGTGGACTCCGTTACCACGGAGATGCGCCGTCGCTTTGCGCGTTGGTCGATCACAAGGTCGTGGAAGCCCGCGCGTACAAGCAGAACGAGGTGTTTGCCGAAGCAGTGCGGTTCGCCCGCTGCGAAGGATTCCTTCCTGCGCCCGAGTCAGCTCATGCCCTGCGGGCTGTTGCCCAGGAGGCGGCTGCCGCTCGCGAGGCGGGGGACAAGCGCGTCATCCTGTTCGGTCTCTCGGGCCACGGCCACTTCGACATGTCGGCCTACGACGCCTATTTCGCCGGCAAGCTCGAAGATGTCGAGCTTTCACAATCGCGGATCGACGCCGCGATCGAGGAGCTGCCCAGGGTCCCGGCAATGACCTAGTCTCGACCAATGAGTGAGTCGGAAACCGCTGCTGTGACCCAGGTGGAGCCACGCGCACAAGCTCCGAAAAAACCACGGGAGTTGCGCGAGCTCAAGCCGCCGGAATGGTTCCAGGAGCGAATCACACTCTGGGTGCGGCGTATGGGGCTGGGCGCCTGGACCGTTCGGCCATCGTACAAACCGAAGCTGCGCGGCGCCGAGGGATACGCGAAGGTGACACCGACGTTCCTCGAGGCCGAGATCCAGTTCCGGCAGGACATACTCGTCGAGCGAGGCGACGTCGTCATAGTCCACGAGCTGACCCACATCCTCACCGATGAATGGGCGAGCGCCATGCAGGATGTGATTCGGGACATGGTGCCCAGAAAGCTTCAACGCGATGCCCGTGACCTTCTGCGTCCGCACGAAGAGTCAGTCGTCGAAGCGATCGCCCACGCACTGGTCCGAACGGCCGATGATGGGTCGAAGGCAGCGAGCTCCTGAGGGTTGAAGCGGACGCCGGCGAAATCGTCATCACCTGATGCCCGCTAAAGTCCGACGGATGGGCACGGTCACCGTGGCGGCCACCTACGGAGCCGGCGGAAGCGTGATCGCACCGGCCGTGGCCAGCCGACTGCACCTGCCTTTCATCGACCGCGCGATTCCCATGGCGCTGGTAGAGGAAATTCACGGACCGCTCGGCGCCGAGCTCGCCGACGACGCCGACCTCACGCCGGGTGTCGCTCGACTGCTCGACAGGGTTCTCGCAACGAGCGGCTTGTTCGTGGGCGTGACGGCGTCGGCCGAGCAACGTGGCGCCCTGCCAGAGATCGCCAGGACCGAGGAGGCACTGCGCCGCATCGCGGACACGACGGGTGCGGTGATCCTCGGACGGGCTGGGGTCTTTGCCCTCAAGGATCGCCCCGGAGTGCTCCACGTGCGGTTGGACGGCGACGTGGACGCTCGCCGCCGCGTCGCAGCCGCCCGATCCGGGATCGACATGGTGGCTGCCGCTCGCGCCCAGCAGCAGGCGGATCGCGCGCGCCTTGCCTACGTCCGACACTTCTATCCGCGGGCGGGTACGTGGAACGACCCCCGCCACTATCACGTGGTGCTCGACAGCACAGCGATCTCGCACAACGCGTGCATCGACATCATCGTCAGGGCCGCGCAGGACCTGTTCAGTGCGCAACCAGGATCACCAGGGAGGCCTGAACAAGGTGACAGCTGAACAACCACACGCGCTGCCGGATGCCACGACGTCACCGGAGGTCGAACCGCAGCCGCAGTCGTTGATGTTCTTGCCGCCGCGCAGGAAGCTCGCGATCCTGGGCGCGATCCTCCTCACTTTGTTCCTCGCCTCGCTCGACCAGACGGTCGTTGGCACCGCGCTGCCACGCATCATCACCGACCTCAACGGCGCCAACCTCTACGCGTGGGTTGTTACTGCGTACCTCTTGACATCGACGATCACGGTGCCGATCTATGGCAAGTTTTCGGACGTCTTCGGCCGCAAGGCCATGCTGATGATCGGCGTTTGTGTATTCCTTTTAGGCTCCTGGCTGTCCGGGGCGTCGCAGAACATGACCGAGCTCGTCCTGTTCCGCGCCGTCCAGGGCCTGGGCGCGGGGGCGCTGTTCCCGATCGTGATAGCAACCATCGGGGACCTTTACAGCCCGCGGGAAAGGGGGCGCTTCCAGGGTTTGTTCGGAGCAGTGTTCGGCCTGAGCTTCATAGTCGGCCCGTTCATTGGCGGCTGGATCACCGACAACATCAGCTGGCACTGGGTCTTCTACGTCAACGTGCCCTTCGGCATCGCTTCACTCGTCGTGCTCTCGACCACGCTGCCGGGGATTGGCCGCCGGACGGCATCGCCACGTGACCTCGACTACCTGGGTATCGCCGTCTTCACGGCCGGTGTCGTTCCGCTGATGGTGGGTCTGAGCAACAAGGGTTTCGTGAACAGCGCCGGCCAGCTGCCCAACTGGACCGACCTCAACGTTGGCGGCCTGATCGTGCTTGGTCTTGTGATCCTGGTCGGATTCGTGTTCGTCGAGCTGCGAGCCAGGGAACCAATAATCCCGCTCGACCTGTTCCGCGGTCGCGACTACTCGGTGAGCATGGCGGCCGTCTTCGTATTCGGTGTCGCCATGTTCGCCGCCGTCCTTTTCATGCCGCGCTTCTACCAGACCGTGCGCGGCGTCAGCGCCACGGCCTCCGGCTACTACATCTGGCCTTTGCTCGTAGGTCTGATCGGCGGCAGCATCGGATCGGGGCTGCTGATCAGCCGGCTGGGCCGCTACAAGTGGCTCATGGTCGGCAGCGCTGTGGTGATGGTGATCGGCGGGTTCCTCCTGACTCACATAACCGCGGACATTTCGGACTGGACGCTTTGGGCTTACATGCTGATCCTTGGTTTTGGCATCGGCCCGTCAATGGCCGGCTTCACCGTTGTGGTTCAGAACTCGGTTCCGGTCAACCGCCTCGGTGTCGCCACCAGCACGCTGACGTTCCTCCGCCAGATCGGTGCTTCGGTTGGCCTCGCCGTGGCCGGGACCGTGTTCTCCACGCAATTCGCAAATCGCCTGCCCCAGACGCTGGCCGCTCACGGAGTGCCCCAGCAGGCGATCCCGCAGCTCCTCAAGCTCTCCGAGCTGCTGCAAAGCGTGGGCAATGGCCGGTCGGTCCTCGAGCGGATTCTCACCGGACCAGCAGCGGTCCTCATCCCCAAGATCATCGCCGGCGCCAACGAGGCACTGGCCCTAGCTGTCGGGGACCTGTTCTGGGTCACCGTGATCGCCGGCGTGCTGGGCCTGTCCTTCACGTTGATGCTGCGCGACCGGCCCCTGCGCTCGGCCCGCGAGATTCGGGCTGAAGCTTTCGGCGCTCAGGGGGAGCCGGCGCAGCAACCCGCAGTCGAATTCGGCGAGTAGAGGCGGCGCATGAAGCGTCGTGTAGTCGATCCGTTTCAGAAGCTGGTGCTCAATCCGCTCGTGAGGGCCGCGTTCGACGACGACGATCCGCGCGCACGTCAGCGGACTGACCGCTGGAGCAACCTCGCACGGGGACTCTGCGAGAGTGCCTCGGAGATGATGGGAACTGATTTCTTGGGATCCGCGTCGACCTGTATGCTCCGACGCCGAAACGGAAGCGAGCGAAGCGAAGCCCCATCACCTGAAGTTGGATTAAGCGATGCAGAGGCTGGCCCGAGAGCAACTACACAGGCGAGGAACCTGAAGCCCTAACCCTGTGACGGTCAGCTACGCCGCCGCGCCACCCACATGATTGCGCCCGCCAAAATGGCCAAGACCCCTGCCACGCGCAATATCACCTCACGCGTTGTTCCTGGCACCAAGAACCCGATCACGAGCATCACAACACCGACGGCGATGCTGACAGCCGGATTCGATCGCAACCTGTCGTGAGTGTAGCCCGCGATGAACACAGATTCGTCGGAGCTCAACCAATCGATAACGTCAACGTTGCTGTCGCCCCGCCATACATATAAGGACGCGCGAGACAATCCAACGCCGACGGTTTTGAAGACCGCGTTTCTGACGTCCGCCAGCGTCCTGCAACGTCCGCGCAAGATCGGAAGTCACGACCCGGCGTCCGCTGACATTCGCTGACGGTTGCCAACGTCCGACAGAATGGCTGTCATGTTGGCTGTCAGCACCTCCCTCCTCGGACGCACGGGCCCGAACCGTGTCGTTGGCGTGTCCTCGAGTATCCCGTCGGACCGTGCCCCGGCTGTGCCCCGGCGAGTGCCTCACAAGGCGGGGACCGGCGAACTACCTCGCACTAGGAAATCGCATTACGGGGCCAAGCGTTCACACAGTTCAGTGCGTTGACCCGGTGGCCCGAAGCTACATAACGCCGAACCAACTGACCGCGCCTGGCCAGCAGCAAATCACGCTGGCTTCGCAAGTCTCTTAGGGGTGTCTAAGAAAGCCAGGGCGATTCAGTCCGGCTGCCCCTCAGTACCACGCTGCCTTTGAGGCTCATTGTTTCAGCCCTGCGGGCCAGGAATCGCGCCTAGCTGCCGAAGCATCTCCAGGGTCTCGATGACGTGCCAGTGCTCCGCCAGCTTGCCATCGCGGAGGCGGTGGATGTCGATGCCCGATATGTCGACGGCCCGATTCGTCGCCGGAATCCCCATCAACGGGCCTAGGTGCTTTCCGGTCATCGTCCAGCGGACCGCAACCGCGTCGCCGTCGGCGATCACGTGATGGAGTGTGTACTTGGGCGCGAGGCCGCCACGGATGGCGGCCAGGCGAGCTTTCAGGCCTTCGATCCCTGCCGGCTGGCCCGGAACCGGGTTGTGCTCGACGTAGTCGGGTACTGCCAGATCATCCAGAAGGTCGGCCATTCCGCGATTCATCACGTCTTCGTACAGGCGGCGGACCGCCGTCTTGTTCTCTTGGGACGCCATCTCGAACCTCCTTTGAGCGATGCGGCGACGCGGAGGCGCGGCGGCTGAAGCTTAGCTTCAGGACGGAGCTGGGGGCCGCGCCCCATTCGTTTCCGGTAGCGGATTCCAACTAGACCGAAGGCTTGATGGAATTTGCGAACACGACCTCGCTGAGCCAAGTTATACCCGAAATTCGGGTGGTTGGTCATTGGCTGCCATCGTTGAAAGTGATGACAGCTCGTAGGGCACCACGCACCGCCTGGTTGCGTCGACGGCTTATCGTCTCCGGATGCCTAGATGTACTCGATCGAGCTTAGAACAGCTGCAACGTATGCGGCGATGCGTCGGAGCCGCGCCTTGGGAAGAACCAGAAGGCGACCGGGAAGCCCCCTTTGGAACCTGGAGGCGGCCCGTTCCCGCTCGACTTCTGCCACTAATGCTTGCTGTCGCGCACGGACAATCTTTTCGAGCAACCCCGGATCTTCGACCACGTGCCAAAAGTAAGCCAAGAATCGGAGTGCGCCTAGGTGGGAAGTACCTGTTCCGAGTACCTGTCTTTGGTCGGAGCGGACAAGCTACGTCTCTTCGATCGAATGGGTGGTCGCCAAGCCGTGCTCTGTGGCCCAAACAGCGACCTGGGCGCGTGACCGCACATCGAGTTTGTTGCGTATCCGCTCGACGTGTCCTTCCGCCGATCGCTCCGTGATGAATAATCTCGTGGCTATCTCGCGGTTAGTCAGGCCCTTCGCGATCAAGCTGGCAACCTCACGTTCGCGTCGGGTCAACAGCTCACCGAGGACCCTCGCATTCCGACGGCCCAGGCGTTGAATTTGTTGTTCGGCAACATCGAGTGCTAACTTGAGTGACTCCGTCAACGACAACCGGGCACCTTCGGACAGATACCGATCCGGCTTTGACGATCCGGCTAGCTGAGTCTTTGCACTCTGCTCAATGTCGGATGTATCCCATTGAGCTCTTCCGATTTCATTGCTGAGCCGTTGGTGAGCTGCCAGCAACCGCAAGGCTTCTACGGGCTGGCCTGTCCGCGACGCGAGTAGTGCCGCGTGGTGGACGAGAGATGATGCGTCGGACCAGTTCGGGTATTTGATCAGGACTGGCAAGATCGTGCGCAGGTGACTCTGCGCAGCCAAATGATCGCCGAGTAACAGGCACACATAGACCAGGTTGGCTGTGGATTGGGTAGTGCACCATAGATCGCCCACGTCTTTGAAATGTGCAGTGGCCACTTCAAAGCAAGTTCGCGCTGCTTCCGGATTCCCTCCCAGCGCCGTGACAAGTCCACGGCAGAACCGCTCCCAGCCAAGCAGGAGCCCGTCGTCGGTTTCGGCAGCTATTGCTGCTGCTTCATCTAGCTGCTTGGCGGATTCGCTTTGCCTTCGGTAGTCGGACCCGAGGCAGAGCGCAAAACCCAGTTCGCGCCGGTCGCCTGACTCCCTCGAGGCCGAGATTGCGGCGGTCCCACTCCCGGTCGGCTTCCCGCCGCCCGTGCGCCGGCCAATCAGACTTCCCAGACGGTTGAGTAACCGCGCCCGATCGGTGGCGTTGGTGGTCAGCCCAAGGGCCTGGCGTTCCAGAGCTTCACCTTCGCGGAGACGCCCAGTAATCTCCCAGGCCCAGCCGGTGTGAACCACTATGCGAACCGCCCAGTCAGGTTCCTCGTCTTGCGCCCAGGCGACGGCCTGTCGCAGATCTGGGAGCACTTGGTCGAATTCGGCAAGGGCCGCTATCTGTTGGGGCGTGCCGAGGAGGCGATCTCCTATCCATTCGGCGCGACGCAAGGCGTGCTCGGCGTGCCGACGACGCACCTCGGAATCTATTGGCGTCTTAACTAGGTGTGCCAACCCGTATTGGCGAATCGGTTCCAACAACTCGAACCTGGCGCTGGCGCCAGAAACATCCGCCACCAACAGCGACGAATCGCGAAGGACTCCGAGGCGGCTGAGCGAGTCCTTCGTAGAGCTACCGAAAACAGCTGCCGCTCCTTCAAGGTTGAAAGTGTCCGGGAACACAGCGAGCTGCCAAAGATCCTCTCGATTCATGGGGGCCAGGAGTCCGACGCTCCAATCCAATGCTGCAGTTATTGATCCGTGTCGACTGGTTTGTTCCGAGCCGAGCAAGCCCAAGGAGTCGTCAAGCATCCCCACCACTTGGCCCGCGGGCAATAACGCCAGATGCGGGGCGATCAACTCTATCGCGAGAGGCAAGTCTCCGACGCGTTTGCATATCTCGCTAAGTGCGGCTCGATTCTCTGGCGTGATCTTGAGCTGAGCGTTGAGGGACGCGACCCGATCAACGATCAGCTCGACTGCTTCGTCTCGGCCGAGAGGCGGAAGCATCCACGCAGTCTCGCTCGTCGTTCGAAGCCTCTCGCGGCTCGTCGCGAGCACTCGCATTCTTGGCGCGGCTTCGAGCAGAAGCCCAATCGTCCTACCTACTTCCGTACGCAAGTGTTCGCAGTTGTCAATGACCAGCAAAATGGAGTCATCGCCGAACCTCTCGCGCACCAATCTGCCGATGTCGCTCTGAACCTCTGGCGCGAAGCCAAGCGCTGCAGCGATCGAAGTCTCCACGAGCTCCGGGGCGTGCAGTTGGGCGAGCTCGCACCAGAACACACCTGCGGGGAAACGCGCCGCCAATCGCTGGACGGCTTCGGACACTAGCCGAGTCTTGCCGGCACCAGGCGGGCCCATCACGCTGATGAGACGGCTATTGTCGAGGAGGCCTGCGAGGTGTGAGAGCTCCTTTGTACGCCCCACAAACGAACTTTTCGTCATTACGATTCGCGCCGCCGGCAATTGCCACGCAAAGCGTGAACAAAGCTACTGCTAAGCGGGCGACGTGAGTTGAGCGCGTTCCTTCGCCGGGCACGTTGGGTTCGGATAGCAGGCGGTTATCGAGTCCAAATCGCGGGCGGTCGATAGGTTTCCATTTAAGTCAGCATCGGCCGGTTCGGACTCGAATACCATCTCGCGAATGACATTCAACAGAGCCCTTGCCGGTGTGGCGGTCGTTGCGGCCCTGGCGGTTGTCCTTTGGCTGATCCTCCTGGGCCTGGCCCACCCCATCGGATCGGTCGCCTATTTCTATGTTGTGGCCTTCCCGAACGTCATCTTGATGCTCGGCCCAGTGGCGGGCGTGATTGTGCTGGTGAAGTTTTCGAGACGACACTAGAGACGCCGGGCCATGTCACATCAAACGGGTGATTTGCGGAAAGGCGGCGACTAGCGCAGTCAGGCCGCCGTCCGAAGCGAGACTTGAGTCCCTTTTCGCAAACGGCAATCGGATTGACAGCCAGATATTGGCGGGTAGACCGTCCGGTCAGGTTCCACCATTTCCTTGTAGATGAGGTGTTGAAAGCCCCTAGTTATCAGTAGCAATCCGCCGTTGTTAACCGTGCACAAAGAGGGGATGCCGGAGGCAAACTAGCCGCGTGGACGGCATCCACGCTCGACGTGAAGCCCGGGCCGCTGGTTCGCGAAGCCTGGCTTCGGTCTTGTGGCGGAGAAAGACGGTGGCCAGTACTGGGCGCATCTGTTTTCGCGGGATGGTTTCCAGATATGCGCGCCTAAGTACGGCCTCGGGCATGACGCGGTGAGTGCCGCCGCCAGGGCGCGTGAGCGGTATCGAATCGAGGAAGGCGACGACGGAAATGGCGACGATCCGCGCTAACCTCCGGCCCGAGGAGCCCGGAGGGGCGAGAGTGGGGATGAGCGCATGAACCCATCCGTGGGCTTCGCGGTGGCAACCGTCGGATCGGTGATTATCGCGGTGGGCGTTGTCGGCACGAATGTCGTGTCCTTTCGATCCGTGCCCAAACTGTCGAACCGCCAATTGATCCACGCTGCGCCAAGAGTTGCATTCGAGTTCACGCTCCGGCTATTGGCATGGGCTGCGGTGGCCATGATCGGGATTGCGATCCTTCTGTTGGGGTTAGTGCTCACAGGCGGCTTAGTCACCTGGGCACCTCTCGTGCCAATCGCCCTCGTAGTCCTTATGACCCCGCCAGCGTGGTATGCGCGATGGCGTCTGCGGCACCCGCGAAATGGCTAGCGACAGTCCCGAGCCGCCGGAGGGGCGGGAGTGAAACGCTGGTCAAAGACCGCAATGTTATGGGCGTCAATCGCTGCGCTCGCGCTGTCATGTGGTGAACAGGGCCGTGTGGCTGCAACTCCAAGCCCTTCGGCCAATGTGGCATACGGGTTTGCCGGTCTAACCGGCCAAGATATGGGCGACGAAGTTCAGGGCCTTCGCGCCACGATAACGTGGACTGTCCCGCCTCGCTCAAGCACTGCATACAGCGTCTCGACATGGATTGCGTTCGCAGCGCCAGCCGGAACTTCCGACGCCGGCCAGCCAGCAACAGGCACTCACGTCTCGTATCGCATCGTCCAGATCGGTTGGATTCAGAAGGCGCAGAACGACTATCGCGTGTTCTGGGAATGGGACAAGTCGCAGAGCGACCACCATTTCCGTACCGGTGACAAAGTGGAGCTGGGCAGGCCTCTACAACTCGAGATCGAGCGTGAGGAGGATTCACGGTTGTAGCAAATGGTGCACAGCAGGACTCAGTGCACGTCGCGTGGGTTCCGACTGCGTTGGGAACGTTTGCCGAGACGCACAACCCTAATGACTACCTACCCGGATCATCCCTGCAGCCAGAGGTGATCAGCAGTCTTCAGGAAGAGATAAGCGGGCAATGGAAACCATACGAAGGTGACGCTTTCAGCAGCATCGAACAGTACCGCGTGAACGTCACGACGGGTAACGACATCCTGATCTGGGACACACGCCAATGACCAGCACTTTCGGCGCGGGTCAGCAGCAATCCCGGCGATGCGGCGCGGCGGGCGGGCGGGGGAAGCCGAAGCTAAGGTTCATTCACGCAGTTGGCTATCCACCTCGCTGACCTAACGTTCCGCGGTCAGCACCGACAGGACGTCGATTTCGCTGATCTCACGATTGACCGCTGCAACTTCGATAACTGCTCCATCCGCGATTCACGGATTAGCCGCATTCACGCACACGGCAACAAGTGCTGGTCATGTGATTTTCACAACATCGTTATCGAAGACAGCGTGATCGACGGGCTTGCGGCGACTATCGAATCCGGCGGCGGCAAGCGGATGCCTATCTACATCTGGGGCGGACGGTTCAAGCACCTCGTTCTTCGTGGGCGAATCGGAAGCCTTCTCCTAAATCAGCCATACGACTGGGTGCATAGGAAACCCTGGCCGAAAGAGGGACTTGATGAACACCGAACCTACTACAAGGACATCGATTGGGCGCTCGATATCTCGAATGCTGCGTTCACGTCCGTACCCTCGCTACGCTTCGCGCCTCCGGTTGACCTGATACGGACAAATCCGGCGCACCAAGCTGTCGTGACCCGGCGAGCGGCCTCCTCCGATAGTTGGCGAGATCTAGACATTGGGGTTTGGTCTGTCGTCATAGAAGGGATGCTTCGCAATCCGTGGCCGGATGGTGTGGTGCTTGCCGCCGCTATGGGCGGTCGGGAAATCGACAAGGAGTTAAGCGGCTTGAAAGTCCTCCAAGAAGCCGGAATCGCCGAGAGGTGGGGCGGATGATTTCGGAACGGCGCATCGCAGGCACCTCCGTCCAGTGACGCAAGGTCGGGAGGCGCGGCGGCTGGTGAGGCAGGCGGGGAACTCAGAACTTTCGGTTGGTTGAGTCAAAGAGTTCTCGGCCAAGGTCATCGAGTCTTGCGATCTCGCCCCGCAACCCAAGCCGGTCCGCTTCGCCGGATTCCATGAGCCGGTGCAGGATGACGCCTGTGTCGTTAAGGATCTCGCTGGACGTTGTGCCGCCTCGCTCGGCTTGCCGGAGTTCTTCTGCTAACTCAGGCGCACCCACGTCAGCGAGAGCGGCACGAAGGGACGCAAGCTGCTCGTAGTAGCTCGCCATCAGACGAAAGGTAGCGCGAGGTCGGCGCATGAGCCGCCTGGCGTTCGCCTGGAAGGGCGACCCCACATCGTCACGCCACCGTGAACGCCGCAGACGCGCTCACCGTCTTCCCCGCCAACGTGCATGTGACCGTGTGCGTCCCCGTGCCCGGCGTCGTCGTCGATACCGTTCGGTAGCCCCACGACACGACGCCGTCATTCCCAGCCACGACCGTGGCCTGCAACCCCGCCGCCGTGCTGATCCGACCCGATGGCAGCTTCGCCTGAGCGGTGCAGGAGGCACCGGTAGCCGTGGTCGCCGCGACGTTGCCGTAGGTCGATGCCGTGATGGTCACGGTGAGTGCGGCTGGGGCTGTCGTTGGCGATGGGCTAGGCGAGGTCGCTGGAGTCGGCGCTGGCACCACGGTGACCGACTCAAGCGGATGAATCTCGTCCCATCCGTGGTCGGTGTCGAGCATGAACGGCCCCATCACCACGACGTGACTTCCCACCGGCGGAAGGACGAGCGCGTTGTGGTAGCCCTGGCACGCTGAAACCGCGTCAGCCTGCCTGATCGGGTTCTCACAGACCGGTTCCAAGACAAGATCACCGGCCTGCTGGCCCAGGTTGTCGGCGTCCAGGCAGGGCTGGCCAGCGCATGTCTGGCCGGGATCGAGGTAGAGACGGACGTGGTAGTCGCCGTCCGGCTCGGCCTTCTCTTCCTCGATGGTGCCGGTCAGCTTGATGCAGGGAGCGAGCAGGCGCAGGCGATCAGGGCTGTAGATATGGGCGTGGGGATCTGAACAAGAGACCACGGTCGCGGACGAATCGTCGGTAGCGGCTGGTGACCGCGACATGGCTGCTGCGGTCGGGGTTGACTCGGAGCCGCACCCGACGACTGAGATCGAGATCAGCGCCGCGAAGCTGGCCAACCAGGGACGAAAGCGCACCATCGAGGCTGCAATTCTGGCCCTAGGCCACCTCCGGAAAATACTTGCAATCGAGGGTTGAGACCCCCTCCCTTCCCTCAATGAGCAGCGCCTCAAACGTTCGCTAATGTGCTCTGCTCTTCGCGGACGGTCGCTGCTGTGGCTGTCATCTTGGCTGTCAAAACCGCCAAATCTGGCGGGGATGGATGGGAATCGAACCCACCCAGGACGCCTCAACAGCGCCCCGCAGACGGTTTTGAAGACCGCGTTTCTGACGTCCACTGACGTACGCGGACGTCCGCTCGAGATGCAAATCCCGAAGATTGAGTCCGCCGACATGCGCGGTTGTACGCCAATGTGCACAAAGTTGGCTGTCAGCTTGGCTGTCATCCGGCTTTGGAAAAGTGGATCGGTCGGCTTTGAGCATTCTCCCAAGACGCACGGTCCCGAACCGGCCGTATCTCGGGTCCTCCCGTATCCCGCCGGTTCCCCGAGTGTCCTCCTGTACTCAATTTCGCCCGCCTTCGTGTCCGCTGGTGTCCTGCTGTTTCCTCCTGGTTGCGCGAATGCGTGACACACATCTGTGACACGGTTCGGAGCGACCGGCATGGGTCCTCGCTTTAGCGGGAGCTCGCTCTTGGCGCGTTGGGCGGCGGCGATGATCGAGTCGTAGGTGGCGAATCAGCTTTGAGCGCCGGGCTTAGGGTCTGCGCCCCTAGGTGGCTGGCCAAAGTGAATCCGCTTCAGCCGTGATGACCCGTACCCGCGTGGTCCTACAGCTGCAGTTCGGAAGTATTGACACGGCGCCGCTCGTGCCCAAAGACTCGCGAATCAAAGCACCAGACTTCCTCGGGGATGATCCGGAAGCTCTGCCATCCGCCGGGAGAGGAGTCCTCGCTTTGGGGCTCGGCCCTGCCTTTGATTTGCAGGCCAAGGTTCCCGCCCGGCGGACCTGGATGGCTGTAGATGGCAACCGAGACGCGCGCGTCTCGGATGATGTTGTGGACGTGCTTGGCCTCCGGCATGGAGAGGAAGAACAGCTCCAGTTTGTCGTTGAATCGAAACTGCACGGGACTGGTCCAAGATCCATCAGGTCCGAGAGTGGACAGCGCCATGATCTCTGTTCGGTCCAAGGCTTCTTTCACCCTGGCATTCAAGCCTTCGTTAGACGACGACGCGCTGCGTCTGCTTGCCATTCGATCTAGTCTCGCAGTACGCCGCGCCTGTCTCCGACCCGCATATCGTCGGCCGCCGATCTCATGGCGTGTCCCGGCGTCTCGACGGTTGCTCGGTGACGCCCATGATGAGCAACCAGGCCCCCGAGATCATGTAGACGAGCACGCCGATCATTGAAATCGCCGCCAGATACAGACCAGCGATGTACCCCGCAAGCAACAGGGCGGCACCGAAAATTTCAACGGCGTGAAGCACCGTGCCGCCGATAAGGCGGAGAGATCGAAGACCCGCCGAGCTTCCACCGAGGCGAATCGCCTGGATGTAGCCGTAAACGTAGACGACCGCAGCCACAGCCGCCACGACGAGCCATTCAAGTCCTACTGCTCGATGATCCTGTCCACCCATCACACCAAGGGCGCAAATCACAAAGATGGCGGCGAAACCGGCGATGGTGCCAACCGCTCGGTGGCGGTGCGTTGGATCCTGCGCGATGACGCCGGGATTGAGCGACATCGCGACAAATACCAAACCGGTAAGGGCCGCAGACGCCCCACCTACGGTTATGAAGTAGTCATGCCACTGATCCGGTCGATAGATGTCTTCCGTTTTCAGGCCTCCGGGATGTCGCGACCATACGCCTCAAGCGTGATTGCGCCTGGATCAGGGCCCCCGCGACGGCCGGTGTCCAGCCCGTCGATGGCGGCGATCTCGTCGGCCGCCAGCTCGAAGTCGAACACGTCGATGTTCTCAGCGATGCGGGCCGCCTTTGTGGACTTCGGAATCACCGACCTTCCCTCTTGCAGACCCCAGCGCAGCATCACCTGCGCCGCGCTTTTGCTATGGGCTTCAGCGATGCCTCCGATGACCGGATCGTCGAGGGTGCTGCCATGGCTCCCGTCGCGGTAGAACGTGATGCCGCCGATCGGTGACCACGCTTGCGTGAGGATTCCGTGCGCGCCCGCGAAGTCCTGGACTTCCCGCTGCGTGAAGTACGGATGGACCTCGATCTGGTTGACCGCCGGCACCACCTTGCAGCGATCGAGCAGAGTCGTCAGGTGTTCGACCATGAAGTTGCTGACCCCGATTCCACGGACCTTGCCGGCGGCGAGCAGGGTCTCCAGAGCGCGGTAGGCCTCCAACGTTCTATCGAACTGCGATGGCAGTGCCTGGTGGAGGAGCAGCAGGTCGATCTGGTCGACGCCAAGCTTGCGGGCGCTCTTCTCGAAACCGTGCAGAGCTTCGTCGTAGCCGTAGTCGCTGATCCAGATCTTCGTCTCCAGAAAGACTTCCGACCGGCCGATGCGTGAGTCACGAACTGCCTCGCCGACCTGACGCTCGTTGCCATACGCCGCGGCGGTGTCGATGAGGCGGTATCCGGAATCGAGCGCTGCCCGGACCGCATCGCGCGTCTCATCGAATGGCGTCTGGAACACACCAAACCCGAGGGCTGGCATCACGACGCCGTTATTCAGGGTTCTGGTTTCCATCAAGTCCATTCTCGGTGCTCGGCGATCCTCAATCCTCGAGGCATCTGAGCCGCAATCGGCGAGAAGTAGCGTCTACGCGCTCAGGCCCTTGCTACTCGGGACGGCACCACCTGCTCCGCAGCCGCTTCGAACCGATCTGGCGTCGCTAGGCGGATTGGCCCCGGGGGGAGGCTCTCCCGCCGCGGACCCTGGCTGAGCAACGCGTGCTCAGTCATGGGCGAACGCGTTGACGGAAACGACGCACCTCGACCTAACGAGGTGTCATGAGTCCGGTTCCGGCTTTGAGAACGTCTGCGAGCCCTTTGGGGACCCCTTCGTAGACTTTCGGATCGGCAATACAGAGCTTGCCTTGATAAAGATCAATCTGCTCATTAGCTTGGGCGTGCCAATAGAACGGCCTGGTGGCTTTGGGGATACGTATTTGACAGCCAACCCGGGGCAGTCTGTGGCAAGGCAGGACGCTGTGTGGCACATTCGCGTCAGATCGCCAAATACGTATGGCACGCCCTGACACGTCCTGACGCTTCCAGTCGGGGAAGGTCAATCTCCCAACGCCACCGCCCGACCATTCCATCCAGCTGCTCGTAGCTGCTTCTCGATAATTCGCTTCGTCGGGGCGTCAAGTGCGGCGGCGGGGTGGACGGATACGTCGATCGCAGGGTACGGCGGTAGCTTGAGTTTCGTCATCGACCCGATACGCAGTTGCGTTTCAAACTCATTTTCCGGGATCTCGCCTCAGCACGCTGTCGCCCGAGAGCTGGCCGTGATCGAATCACAAGAGGATGGCGACATACGGCGGTCCGTTCCCTCGTCCTGTACGGAGCAAGGTCGAATAAGCGCGGCGGAGAATGAAACTCTGAGCACGTGAAGGGAGGTCTCCGCTGGCCTGGTCGTCGTTGCAGTTCTGGTGGTCTGGCTTGCGTCGACATGCGTCGGACCCGCGCGGATTCCTTAGCGGAGTCGACGCCTCAGCCGGCTTCCTAGCTTCCGCGCACGGATCCACTGCAGACGGGCTCGCATCCGGAGCTTCGGCTTCCACGGAGGCTTCACGATGAGACGCGCCTCGGCCAGGATTGCGAGGTGCGCTTTAGTCAACCCGGCGCTGGCGGTCGTCCACTTTTTCATCGCCGCCTCGAACTGCGCCCACTTCGCGTCATCTGCCCACGGAGACTCACCGCCCACGAGGTGCGAGACATCGGTAAGGGCGGTCGAACAATCCATCAGAGCGAGTACACCGGACATCGCTCGGCGCTCGAGCATCCCCGTCGAGACGAACATAAGCGTCGATGCATGCCGCCTCATTACCTCGATTACTTCGTCGATCTGCTGACAGACATCAGGGAGAGTGCTCCAAATCGGTAGCCCCGGATCCAGGTACTTCCTCTCCTGGCCATTGACTTCGAGGCGAGCGGAGTGCGGCCGCATACGGTCGTGGTCTGCGTCCAGCTCGACGACGATGCGCGACACCTGATCACGCATCCAGTCGATGTGCGCTTGCGTGCGCTGTTGCCGGGCGACGACGAGCGTTGCGATAGCCAGCACCCAGGTCCCGGCCGCGGTGCCGATTACGGCCGCTTCGTCAACGGTTATAGCCATGGGAGCCCGCTTAGTATCCGCGCGCCCTGGCGCGAATCATTTGGTCAGCCGGTGTGGGGTGCTGGGATGCACTCCCGGCATAAAGTTGAAAACCGTTTCGTGAGGTTGCCAGTGGCTCAAGCGTGGACCTACACGTGTAGCTGAAGGACGCCGCTTGGCGGTCCCAAGCGTTTGACCGCGTCACGGGCCGGGCATCCTCTCATGCGTGCGCGTATTCGGCGTGCAACTGACGGTCGACGAGGTGATCGCCGTCGCTGGCATCCTCGTTACGGTCGTGGTCGGCGGTTGGGCAGCAGTCTATGCCACGCGGGCAGACCTGGCGACGCGCCTCGCGTTGCGCAAGGACGAGGAGCGCCACGATCAGGAGGTGAGGCCGCGGCTCGAGCCCGTAGGCGTGCAGCCGATGTTGTACCTGCGACCTGCCGACTACCGGATGGAGATTGCAAACCGTGGCGGTGCCACGGCTCTGTTTGCGTTCGTGGTGCAGTCGGGTGAGCACATCTTCATCACGAGCGGCAGTCTCGACGAGCACGCTCGGGAGCCCTTCCTATTCAGCTACGTTGGAAAGCTGCAGTACGGGACAGGCCCGTGGAGCACACCGTTTGTGGTCGCACAGGATCGCATGGGACGCTGGTGGGACTGCACCTTGCAGCACTTTCTCGCCGGCAAGCTGATCAAGGGCCCGCTGCGACCGTGGCTCGACGCTCGCCTGAAGGAGCGGGGGCTCGCAGAGATGCTCGATGGGCAACTCACTGTGCGGCTGCTCGACTACCGGCTCGACCCTGCGCCGCTCCAGGCGCGTGCTACGGCAACCCGGCGCGGCGGAGGGTTTCTCGGCCGGCTGAGTCATTTGCGCGCACGACCAGCGCGGAAATGACGGCGCTGAGGCGCCGGGACTTCTGGCGAACTTCGGTCGCAAGGGCCTTTCGCTGGGCGACTGACGCGGCGGACCATCTCGGGCGCATCGTCCTAGTTGCGAGCCTCTTCGGCCTTTCGATCGTAGCCGCCATCGCTGCAACCTTTCATGGTGCGCCCGCGTGGCTCGCGCCCCTCGTCATATTGCTGTTTGTTTCGGTGGCTGTCGGCGAGGGTTCCTACGAGGCCTGGGTAGACGTTGCGCGTCAGGTCAGCTCTCCTGCCCAACACCCAGCGTTGCGAGTCAGCGACCGGGTTGAGGTCGATACGAGCGTCGCGTGCTTCCGACTCAGGTTGTGGAACGACCGCCTGCCGCGGTGCCAACCGCGGGTGACCGCAGACAAGATCGTGAACGGCAGCGGCGAATCGCTGTTGCAGGCGGCTCCGCTGGAGTTGGGATGGACCCACCATGAGGGCAGGCGTGCCGAGCTCGGGCCGCAAGACCGGCAGGGCGAAACAGTCGCTGTCCTTTGGCTTCACGCGTGGCCGGAGGTGGCTGGCGCGCCCACCCACGTGTTCCTGTACGGCCAGCCCCACCGTCAGTCGCTTGGCCGTCTCGAGGACTTCCAGGACGGGTCAATCGAGGTAGACGTGTCGGCATATGCGCCCGAGTACGACGACGAACCGATCAGGCGGACGCTGACATTCACCTACGACGACACAGCCCCGCTCAAGTTCAGGGCCAAGGTAGAACCTGCCTGACCTCTCCATCGCGGTGGCGATGGCCGCTAGGAGCATCACGCGGGATGCGGCGGTGAGCAACAGGCGAGCCCTTCGATGTGCGACCCACCACGTCAGGTCAACATGATGGGCAAGGGTCACGTGAAGCGCACTCGCACCCGCAACTGTCCGCGCGTGAGTACGGATAAGCAGGCGCCAAGGTATGCTCTCGCTGCGCCACACGACATTGTGGCCTAGCTGGGTGAGACCACTTGAGTGCAAGGGATCGTCGAAGGCATCGGCGGTCAAAGTCCCGCGGCCGTAGGGCGGGCAGGACCGGCCAATCTTTAGAAAGGCAAATTACGGCTGCGCCACCAGTGCCCGCTCCTACCCCTGCGCCCCCTACGCCTGCCCCTCCTACACCTGCGCGACCCGCGTCGCCTCCAGCAATCGGATCTTCTACACGAAAGATTGCACTCAGAATCCTGTTGGGCCTTGCCGGCCCTGGTGTTATCGCCCTCCTAGCTCTCGTTCTCTTCGATGTGCTGCCTATCGCTCAGTGGGCTGATGCGCTTCGGCCTGGAGATGCCATGCGAGTTGAGGTATCGGAGTCTTGGTGCGACCTTGGGGCTCGCATCGTCGCAACCGCAGTCGCCGTCGCTCCACGTCAGGTTGGGAGCGCTCACGCCCGCTGCGATGACGGTAGCCTGGGTTTAGTCGGCCCGCCGCCTGCCGCAGGTGTCGAATGGCTCCAATTGACTCTAATAAGCCAGCGTTTCGAAGATATCGAGATCATGCGGATTGCGCGTTCACAAGATCAGGTCAAGGCCTGCGTTGACGGGCTCGCTGTTCGTCGTCCCCATCCCGAACACGGCTGCAGCATCAGGGGTACAGACCGACAACCTAGCACTGGCGGTGACAGTCGACGCTGCGAATCCGGTATTCGCGGAGTCTGCGTTGGACGGTGCAACTAATACGAACCCGACAGAAGACTATTTTGCATTCCATACAGTGACACTGAAGCGTGACGACGTCGTCGCCGTCAGCATCCTCGCCGAAGCATTGGATAGCTATACGCAGTGGAATCTTGAATTGGAGTACAGGGTGGGTGACGGCGAGCCGGTGACGATGCTTATAAGCCAATCAGGATTAGTGACTTCATCTACTGATTCGGCGCCCTTCGCTGAAAGTGCCCTCAGTGATGCGGCTAAGTATGGATCCGTGTACTTAGCAAGCTTTGACACGTTGCCCGGCTATTCGAGTTGGGACCAAGCCTCTCGTACGGATGTCTGCAATGCCCTCTGGTTCGAATCCGAATTTTTTCCGGGCTCGACCTCGGGGCTCAACTGTCCCACCAAGTAGCTCGATGCCCGGCGCCCATACTCTGATGGCGAATCGGATTCGGTGTTTCGCCCTCAGCCAATTTCGATAGGCATTCGGGAGCAACCGCATGCAGGAGACGAAGAAAATCTAGATCACTATGGAGGTAGGTACCTGACATGGATCCGGTCGTACGAAAGTTGAAGCTGCGGTACATCATGTCGATCGTCCTGCCAATTGTTGCTTTCGTTGCCGGGGGATTCCTTTTCGCTGGACTGGCTACACCTCTGATCGTAGCTGCACATCCGCCAGCTTCAAGCATTGCGACCCCGGTCGTTCAGGCCTCCCCCGGACTGACGCCCGAGGACATCGAATTGCAGCAATTGTTGATGAAGGTCGACACGCTTGACGCGGATGTCCGGAGCGATGAGGCACAAGCTGGCAATCAGCGACTGCTCGACGCTGCTTTGCCCGCGTCTGCTGCACTTGTGGTCGGTCTTCTCGCGTGGTTTGGAGTCACAAGACAGACCGGCGAGGCGAAAGACGCAAGCCGAAAGGATTTGCGTCAGCGAGTTCTACTTGACCGTTGGTCGAAGGCCGTGGAGGTGATGCAAGGATTCGAGGGCGCTATTACAGATGCGACCTTACGTATGAATGCACTTCGCGAGGAGCGACTTACCGTCGGCCCGACCGGACGCGACCCGAACGTAGATGAGCTGGCTCACGCAGCTCAGCGGAGCGCGTACACCGTTTCCACGCTAAGTGGCAGGCTCAGCGCAGTAGGAGTCGACGCTGGACTTTTTGAAACCTACTCTGCAAAAGCTGCACACTTCATCACTAGCGCGGAACAAGGAAAAGATGTGGCAACCGTCGAGGAGGCCTTTCAAGAGTTCCGGACGGTGAACGACGCGCTTACGCGTGCGCTCGCAGCCGTCGGAGCTTCCCTGAGCACGCGAATTGGCAAATTTGAAGCTGATCTGGGAGTCAGCTGACCAAAATATAACGATGGCGGGCCGAGCCAAGCGCTGGCACGCTGCTTCTGGGCTGACAGCTTGTTTGACAGCTTACCCGGGACATTCTGTGACACGCCTGGACGCTGTGTGGCACGAACGCGTCAGACCGCTGAAATATGCGTGGCGCGACCTGACACGTCCTGACGCTTCCTAGCAAGGAAGGGCAATCTCCTCTTAATCCCCTGCTTTGGCGTCCGCAGCTGTGCGCTCACATCCGCGCGGATTCGCTGCTGTGGCTGTCATCTTGGCTGTCAGGAGGTCGAAATTTGGCGGGGATGGATGGGAATCGAACCCACCCAGGACGCCTCAACAGCGCCCCGCAGACGGTTTTGAAGACCGCGGGTCAGCCTGGTCAGTGACCGCGGAAGGCTTCCTCCAGCCATTCGGCGACGACCGTCGGCACCACCTTCGCATCGAGGAGGAGCGGCTTCGGCCGGCCGCGTTCTTGCCAGTCGCGAACCGCCTCGAGGTCGGCGAGGCTTCGCACGGTCGCAGCCTCCAGACCGACTGACCTGGCGAGCGCGGCAAAGTCGGTGTCGGGGAAGCGCACGGTGTCCATCGATGCGCCCTCCGGCGCGAAGTGATGGACCTCGGCCGCGTAGGCCGCGTCGTTGTAGATGACCACGACAGCGTCTGCCCCAAGGCGCGTCAACGTCTCGAGCTCAGGCAGGCTCATCAGAGCCCCGCCGTCGCCGAGCGCGATCACGGTCAGGCGGTCAGGCCGCGCGATCGCAGCGCCGATTCCGGTCGCGAGCCCGAGTCCGATCGACATGAAGCTCTGCGTGAAAACAAACGAGCCTCCATCGGGAACGTCCATGTACATCGGCGGCCACCCCATGAAATGACCCGAGTCGACCGCGAGCGTGCGCTCGGCTGGAAGCAGGCCATGGAGCGCAATGCTGAGCGTCCGCGGGTCGATATGGCCGTCGCCAGAAATATCCTCGAAGGGCTGATCCCGCCATCCGCCATGCCGGATTCTTGATTGCTGGAGCTCGTCCGAACGCCAGCCATTCGCATGATGGGGGCCCAGGTGCTCGCTCACCGAGCTCGCGGTCGCCGCGCAATCGCCCACGACGCGAAGGTCGACGCCACGATGCGCGCCGAGGGCGCTTGGATCGACGTCCACCTGAGCGACCTTCGTCTCGGGCTTGATGAGGTGACCGCGACGCGTGGTCCACATGTTGAGCGACGCGCCGAACGCGACGATGACGTCGGAGCTCTGGATGAGCTCGGCCGCCACCGGCGAGGCGAAGCCGCCGCTGATCCCAATGTTCCACGGGCTGCCGCTGAACAAGCCGGCGGCAACGGCGGATGTCGCGAGCAATGCCCCAGACTGGTCTGCGAGCCGCTCGAGCGGCTGGCGCGCGTGCGACAGCACCGCGCCCCGGCCGGCCAGGATCAGCGGGCGACTCGCTTGCGCGAGCATGCGCGCGAGAGCATCCACGTCGGCGGGAGCGGCCGCCCTGACTGGGGCTTCCACCGGCTGCCGCACTCCGTCCGGCACATCGCACTCGGCGGCCTGTAGCTCGAGCGGAAGGGAGACGAGAACGGTTCTGCGCTCGCCGACGGCAAGCTGTGCCGCGCGCGCGAGCTCATCGACCGCGGATACCGGCTTATCGATTCGGCAGTGCGACGCGCCCGCCGCCCTGGCCACACCCTCGAGGTCGATGAAGAAGTTGGAGAGCGGGGCCGTGGCCTCGGCCGCCAGGAGCAGCAAAGGTGTCCGGCTCTTGGCGGCCTCGGTAAGGCCGGTCAGGGCGTTCGTGACGCCAGGTCCCTGGTGAACCGTGCAGACGCCGAGCTTTCCGCTAAGCCTCGCGTAGGCGTCAGCCATTGTGACCACGCCGGTCTCGTGCCGCGCAGCGATGAACCGCACTCCGCTCGCTCGCATGGCGTTGGCGAGATGGAAGTTCCCGCTGCCGACCAGACCAAATGCGTCCCGGACACCCAGTTGCGCGACCGCGCGCCCGATAGCCTCGGCGACGCGCATCAGGGCCTAGCGCTCGACGAGGGCTATCACCCGAGCCGGGCTGCCGGAGCCGTGGACGATCGGCAGCGGACCAGCAATCACGACCGCCCCCTGAGGGGGAAGTCTTGCGAGGTTGGCAAGCTGGGTAAGGCCATACTTGCCCGAGCCGAGCAGAAAAGAGTGGCAGGGAAACGCCGGATCGAAGCTGTGGGCGGTGCCTGCGTCCGTGCCGACCGTCTCGACGCCCACCCCGATCACGGGAGCTTCGCTCGCGAGCCAACGAGCGCATTCGACTGAGATGCCAGGCGTGTGCGGCCCGGTCTCGTTGGCGTTCAGAAAATTCCGCTGGTCGCCCGCACGCTCGTCCCAACCCGTTCGGTACAGGAGCCAGCCGCCCTCCGGCAGTTGGCCGTGCTCCTGCTCGAACGCCTTGATGTCCGATATCTCCAGCAGAAAATCATGGTTTTGGGCGCTCTCGCGACTCTTGTCGATCACAGCCGCGGGCGCGATCAAGCGGCTGACGGGAACCTGCGAAACATCCTCACCGTCGCGACCTGTCGCCCAGTGGATCGGCGCGTCGAAATGTGTGCCGACGTGTTCCCCGGTCGAGATGTCGTTCCAATACCAGGCCGGACCGCGCTCGTCGTAGTGGCTGATTTCGGTCAGCTCGAAGCGGCGCGTGTTGGCGAAGGGCGGCGGCAGCTGAATGATCGGCGTCCTGTCTGATAGTGGCGCGGTGAGGTCGATCACTTCGACGCGGCCCTCCGCGATCGCGTCGACGAGGTCGTGCAGGACGGCCATCAGTTCCCAAGTATCACGGCTGCTCGGGCCCTGTGTCGAACTTGAAGCCCCCTCTGCGCACCACAGGCGGCGAGAAACTCGCGGCCTCCGATCGCGGCAGTGGGCTTTCTCCTAACGCGAGCCAGCCTCGACGCACGGTCAAGGCGAAGCTAAAGGTCGCGATCCAGAGCAGCACGGCGAAAAAGGAGAGCGGTCCAAGTGCTCCGGTCACACCGTCGGCGGCGAAATCGTCGAAGCCGTTGACAAGCTGGAGGGCGGCCGCCAGGAGACCAAGCACGGAGACAGCTCGCCAGCCGCGACCGAAGCCCCAGGTCGCCAGCGAGATCGCCGCGCCGGCCGCCGCGACTGGAAACGAGACCGCTCCCTCTGCAAAGTGGCGACTTTCGGCAAGGACCAGCACCAGCGGGTCTGCCCCCAGCTGCGGCGCAAGGTACACGAACAGTCCCCAGGAAACTCCAGCACAGGTAAGGAGGGCACCCGCCAGAAGGGCGCAGGCAGCGCCGGCTGCGACCAGGTGGCGTGGAGCGGCCGCTTCCCAGAGCATGACGGTCATCACCCCCAAGAACCAGCCTCCGAAGAAGAGGGCCGGCCCGCAGGCGAGGAACCATGACCGCTCCAGACCGTCGCTGTTGGCGTTGACGTAGTCGACCAGAGAACCAGCAGGGGTGCCGGCTATTGGCATCTGGGGCGCGGAGACATAGGCGGCCGTCAGAAAAGCGATGAAGACGACGCCGGTGATCGCACCGGCGTCGCGCAGTAGGCCAGTACTCCTCCATCCGGCCGCCCTTACCTCGTGCGCGGCGGGAGCAAATCCAGCCGTATCCGCTGCTGGCTGCCTGGTAGTCAAGACAGATCTGGCCACAAGGTCCAACGCGGCTACTTCACGGTCACCGTCATGCACCGACTCATGAGCAGCTGAGTCCCGTCCTTGCTGACCACTCGGAGGATCAAGTCGAAGTGCGTTCCGGAGAGCGGCGGCCTGGATCCCGAGATGTGCACTGTGCCGGCGCCGCCGGGTGACGTCGTCAGTGTGCCTTCGGTGTGCCAACCGAACGGAAGTCCTGGGGCGATGACGCAAATGCCGTTCGCGACGTCGGCAGGCGCGAAGTCAACCGCTCGTTGCACCAAGAAAGTTGTGTCGGGGACCGCGTTGTGGATGTTGACCTCGTCCTCGACGAACAGGTTGCCGTGGTCCTGAGCCGTCGCCGAGACGCTTGCGAAACCGGCTCCCTGTCCGTTGATCGCCGTCAGCTCGCTCTGTGTGCCAGGCTCCGCTAGTGCGGCTGTCGTGCCGAGCAGCAAGACGAATAGTCCCGTCGTGATTCCGGTGGCCAGCGTGAGTCGATGGTGGCGTCCGAACGTCATGGTTTTGCCTCCAGGGTGGTGGTTGGTGTGGGTTTCGTTGCAGCGGCGCTTTCGGGCTGTATGGCTGCCGCTCGTCCCAGCTTCTCGATCAGCTCGAGCCAGCCCCAAAAGGGCTCGCAGCGACCGTTTGAGATTTCGATCGAGCCCCGAATAGGGTCGGCGCCTGTCTCGAGCTCGACCGTGACGCGGGAAGTCGTCGCAGAGGACATTGCCCGCGATCGTGCGCTCGGGAGGGGTGCTTCACAATGGAGGCCCCCTTCCAGTTTTTTGTCGCGGCGTGCGCGGCCCATCTATACGCTTGGCGGCGATATCACGAAAAGGCTTGATTTGAGGACTGGGGCCGAGGTTCACGCCGTGGCTGGTACGTCAGGACTGCTGGAGCGCGATGCCGAGTTGGCCGAGATCGGACGGTTTTTGGCGCGCGCCGGCTCTGGCGCGGGCGGGCTCGTGATTGTGGAGGGGGCCGCCGGCGCGGGCAAGACGCGTGTGGTCGAGGCCGCAGTCGAGGCTGCGCACGGTCGCGGGATGCGCGTACTCGAGGCCAGTGGTAGCGAGCTCGAGCGAGACCTTGGCTTCGGAGTGGTGCGATCGTTGTTTGAAGGTCTGCTGGCGCACACGAGTCGGGCGCGACGGCGCTCGCTGTTGGCCGGCGCCGCGAGCCTGGCGGCACGGGTTGTGTGGCCAGAGAACCCGGACGGAACCACGCCAGTCGAGCCCGCAGCCGTGCTGCACGGACTGTTCTGGCTCGTCTCGAACCTTGCCGAGCGCGATCCACTGGTGCTGGTCGTGGACGACGCCCACTGGGCGGATGGCCCCTCGCTTCGGTTCTTGGCATACCTGGCGCGCCGGCTGAACGGCTTGGCCGTGCTGTTGCTCGTGGCAGTGCGCTCGCACGAGCCCGGTGGCCACGAGGAGTTGGTCTCGGCCCTGCGCGAGGATCCTGCTGGCAGGGTATTGCGCCCGGCGCCGCTCAGCCAGGCGGCGGTTGGGCGATTGGTGACTGAGCGGTTCGTAGTCGATGCAGCAGACGAGTTCGTGGCCGCCTGTCACGAGGCGACGGGCGGCAACCCATTTCTTGTCGGTGAGCTGTTGTCGGCGCTTTCGAGCGACCGTGTCGCACCGACCGCAGACGGCGCGAAACGCGTGGGCCTGATCGGCCCGAGAACTGTCTCGCGTGCGGTGCTCGCCCGGGTGACGCGCGTCGGTGGCGGGGCAGGAGCTCTGACTGAGGCGGTGGCTGTGCTTGGCGGCCGCGCCGAGCTGCGGATCGCCGCTGCGCTGGCCGGACTTGAGCTGGAAGGGGTCACGCTCGCCGCCGACGCGCTGTCGGAGATCGGCGTGCTCCGCTCATCGCGGCCGCTCCAGTTCGTGCACCCACTGGTTCATGCAGCGGTGTATGAGTCGATCGCCGCTGGACGGCGTTCCCTGATGCATCGGACTGCCGCGGGCCTGTTGGCATCGGATTCAGCCAGTCCCGAGCGGGTTGCTCTACACCTGTTGAACACCGAGCCCGCAGGCGAGCCATGGGTGGTCGACGCGTTGCGCGAGGCGGCTGCCGCGGCGAGCGTCAGGGGTGCGCCGGAGGTGGCCGTCGAGTACCTGCGCCGCGCTCAGGCGGAGCCGCCCGCGGTCAGCACACGGGCGGCGGTGCTGCATCAGCTCGGAGCCGTCGAGCTCGTGGCGCGCGACCCGGCTGCGACCGACCATCTCGCACAGGCGCTCGACGGGACCGTGGATCGTGGTGCGCGTAGTGGTATCGCGCTGCTGCTCGGCCGCGCGGCCGTGAGCACAGGCCGGCTCGTCGAAGCGCGCGAGCTGCTTGGCGTGGCGATAAAGGAGCTCGATGGTGAACAACAGGAGCTGGCGGCGCAGCTCGAGAGCTACCGATCGGCGGCAGGTGTGTGGCACCTGCAATTCGCCTCGGAGTTGGAGCGTGACCTACCTCGCCTTCGGACTCTCGCGGCACAGAGCGGGTCGGGGGGACGCTCGCTGTCGCTGCTGATCGCGTTCCGATCGGCGTTCGAGGGCGGGCGCCGTGAGGAGGTCATCGCCTTGATCGAGCGGGGCCTGGATCATGGTCGATTGATCGAGTCCGAATCGGCAGAGGCGATCGAGGTCACGTGGGCGGTGCGCGCGCTGACCTTCATCGACGAGCTCGACCGCGCGGACCGTCTTCTGGACGAGATGGTCGCCGACTCCCGCAGGCGCGGTTCGGTGATGGGCTACGCGACGGCGGGCGCATGGAGGGCGTCGGTCGCTCTGCGCCGGGGCCTGATCGCAGCAGCCGAAGCGGAGGCCCGATCAGCTGTCGAGCTGACAACCGCGCACGGTCTGCACTTCCTCGCTCCCTACGTGCCCAGCTTTCTGGGCGAGGCGCTGATCGAGCAAGGCGAGCTGGAGCAGGCGGCCGCGGTGTTCGAGCGCGCGAGGCTCGGGCCAATGCGGGGCACCGGTCCAGAGCTTCGCTTCTTGCACGCGCGTGCGCGCGCACATCTCGCGCGCGGAGAAGCCGCAGCCGCGATCGCCGACCTACGGGCCTGCGAGGCGGCCCAGGGAGGACCCGGCTTTCTCAATCCAAACGTGCTGGCATGGCGCTCCGCGCTCGGCCTGGCTCTACCGGTCAGCTCGCGTGGTGAGGCGCTCACGCTCGTCGACGCGGAACTTGACCTGGCCCGAAAGATCGGACAACCCCGCGCGATCGGGGTAGCGCTGCGCGCCCGCGGCCTCTTATCCAAGGGAGACGAGCAGATCTCCTTGTTGACGCAGGCGGTCACCGCGCTCGAGGCCTGCCCATCACGTCTTGAGCAGGCGCACGCGCTGACTGACCTCGGCGCAGCGCTTCGGCGCGCCAGTCGCCGCAAAGAGGCGCGGGGGTTGCTTCGCCGAGCGCTCGACCTTGCATCCTTTTGCGGAGCCCGCGCACTGGCAGGCCGGGCGCGCGACGAGCTCTTGGCCGCCGGCGCGCGGCCACGTCGAGAGCGCGTGAGCGGCGTGGAAGCACTCACCGCAAGTGAGCGACGGGTGGCCGAGATGGCCGCCACCGGGATGACCAACCGCGAGATCGCGCAGGCCCTCTTTGTGACCATGAAGGCAGTCGCGCAGCACCTGACCCACGTCTACGGGAAGCTCGAGATCGCCGGTCGGGCACAGCTTGCTGGCGCTTTCGGCGAACCGGCGGCGCCGATTCAGTAGACGGCAGCCTTGAGGAGTTGCTTCCGTCGACAGACACCCGAATCCCTGGCCTCAGTGCGCCGGCGTGTCAAGCATCAGCCGGGAAAGCTGTAAGGCATCAGCCGAAGCCACGACAAACATCAGGCGGGACGCTTTTGTCGTGCTTCAGCCGAATCAGCACACGGAATGTCGCTCCCCTTAGTGGGCGCTCTTCGAAACTATCGCCATGATTGGTCCTCCCGCAAGAGCGATCCCGGTTCTCACCTATTGGGAGGAGCTGGATCGGTTGACCAAATGGTCATCCGAAGATGGGTTGCGTGAGAAATCGGGTTGACAGCATTCGCGACGGATTGCACACTGCTTTGCACTCGGGGTTGGATTGATTGCAACGACGGGACTTGCTCAGCGACGAACCCCACGAAGCGCCATTAACCGGCGCCTTCGGAGTCATCAGCGCAGACTTCAATAGGGATGGCATCGCCGACCTGGCGGTGATCACGCCAGGGGCTGAACTGCTAGTCCTCCTCGGGACAAAAGGAAGCCTATACCGCCGCTCTTTCCAATACAAACTCGGCGGCCACGCCCATGGTCTGCACGCCGCCGATGTCGACGGTGACGGCATGCTTGACATAACTGTCGCTCACGGCGACCACGGCGGCTACAGCTTCCTTCGCGGCAAAGGCGATGGGACCTTCTCACCGACCGGCAACGTGGTCGCGGCGCAGCCAACCACGTGGGCGCTCACTCCTCGCGAGAATGAGGTCGCTCGCCTTGCAGCTGCCGGTTATACGTGCATGGAAATAGCGCGTACGCTCGGAATCAGCCGGCGGACGGCCGAGACCCATGTCGAAGCCATTCGCTCGAAACTCGAGTTGAAACACAAGCGCGAACTAGTGCACTTCGCCAGGCCTTCCCGCTGATTGGCCGGGAGAGGGCTAATTCGCCCTCTCCCACTTTGTTATTCCGTGTTAGACGTTGAAGAAGGTTCGGCTCACCGACCCGAGATTGTCGGTGACGCCATTGGTCGTATCGGTCAACACGATGCTGGTGTAGGACACTGCAGCCAGGACTAGGGTCTGGCCGGACGGGCATGTAAAACTGCCCGGGCTCAGAGGCCCTGTAGGCGGCATCGTGGCCATCACGCGCCCATTGATCGGCGTGAAGGATGCGGCTGAGGACACCTGCCCGGTAACGGTCTCCTTGTTGGCCGCCTTGGGATGGTTGCCACCACCGTTGATACAGGCCCACGTGGCGCTCGCGCTCGCGGTAAGCGTGTAGTTGACTTGCTGCTGCCCGACACCGGCCTCATCGATCGTCACTAGCAAGGCGCCGTTGTCGCTGACAGTGGCACCTGTGCCCTTGAAGAAATGGGCCCCGGACGTTGCCGAAGCCGAGATTGAAGACGCTCCTAACGAAACAGCAACCGCCGCAGCCGCAGCCAATGGCAAGAGCTTTCGCATTGCTTCTCTCCTTTACAGCCGAACGATGAAACTAAGCGCATCCGCCTCTGAACGGGTCCAGGCGTTGGATCGGGTGGTCGCCACTCTCTCTCTCAGAACTTTCAGGACCGTCGGTATGCGATCCGCCATAACGGCGGCCCGCGATCTGGACGATGCCTGCCCGGGCGTTGCCTATCCGACTGTCGACTGCGCGAGCACACGACAGGCATGACTAGAAGATGAATCCACCTGCCAGCGTGAATCCAGGTAAGGCTTACCTAAAGTTGAAAGACGGCGGCGGCGACTACGAGGACGCCCCGTTGCGCGATCAGAACTGCAGCTTGGGTCAGGGAACGGGCGCCCAGCTTCTCCTTCGCTACCGTCAACGAATTGCTGATCGTCTGTGGAGACCGATGGACTGCTCGGGCAATTTCTCTCCTGCTCAGTCCAGACGCCATCAGCTCTAACAACCGGCGCTCAAACGGGGTCAATGGATCGCGCCCCGCGGGCCGTGTCATGCCACTGCGGCGCTCACGCCACATGCTCACGCTCACGTTGAGAGTCTTTCGGCACCGCCGCTAGCCCCATGATTCTCTGCAAAACAGCAATCTCAGCGACCGCCCGAAACAATGCGTCTTCGCAGCCTCCTCACCTAGCACGCGTTATGTGGTCGACCGCCAAGATCAATAGGGGCCGGGATCAGTGGTCCCGGCCCTTCCTATCAACTAGCCTGCCGATGATGTTTCGCAGCGACCCTCTAGGGCGCGATTTGTAATTGGATAGTCACTCCAGCTACCGGCTGGAATGAATAGTGCCCCGGGGTCGTGGGGAACGCAAAAGACCCGTCGGGCCCGAAGTTAACCAGGTAGTACGTGTTGTTCGGATCGATCCCGAAAAAGAAAGCTCCTGCCGCCTGCGCCTGTGCAAACGTCGCGTAGCTCCACGTGGTGGTCCCCCGGATCCCGCCGGCGCCAGCTCCGCCCGGCCCGCCGATACCGCCCACCGTGTGCCCGCAACCGGCTCCTGAAAAGTCGGCGGTATTGTCTGAATCGATTTCGATCCAAAGCCAAATCCCACCGGTGCCTACCCCGGTTGGGGGCGGGGCGCATAGTGCGAACGTTGGGTTATTGCAGTTCGCAGACAGTTCAATCTGCGCGAGTGGCTGATCCGCCTTGCCATATGCAGCTGCCCCCAACGTGCTGGCCGCCGTGCCCAGCGCTGCCACGGCTAACCCCGGTAGCAGAATCCGCAATAGCCTTGCCAGCTTCATGAGCCTCCTCCTTCGAATTGGGCCAGGATGGCCGACTCCTGCCGATGTCCGAGCATCGTGTCCTGATAAGGAATGGCCGTAACGACATGCCTTTGCCACCGTAACTGGCCGAGCAGCTGGGGTCCTCTGTATTTACTACGGATCTTTCGAAAGCGTCTTCAAATCCCTATCCGAGGCATTTAGATCCCGAATCCTTATGCCGAAACCGAGAGGCGTACGGATCGCCCATACAGCGCTTCAGTGATAGAGCGGCCGGTGCTTGTGACCGTGATGTCCTGAACCTGGAGGTAGTCGATTGCGCTGCACCAACGCCTCACCGCCGGCCGGCAATTGCTTCGAATCGTTACAAGCCGAGCGCCGGGGAGCAGGCCAGCGACCAGAATCGAGTTCAGGATTGGCTCCGGGACGGAGATTCGAACTCCGAACCTTGCGGTTAACAGCTCGCTGCGGCCCGTTCAGAAAACGGCGAATTGATTCACTGATCACCACTGAATGACGCGACGTGCCATTGCGTGTGGCCGGCGATGCAGTACGAGAAGTCAGTCGCTGGGGAGTAAGCGAACCCGGGCGGCCGCCGCCGCATCCTTCGGCACCTCGATCTTCCACTACGGGCTAAGATTCCGATGGGTACCAAGGGAATCCGGTGCGAAACCGGAGCTGTCGCGCAACTGTGAGTGGGGAGCCCCTGTCCAACAAAAACCACTGAGGTGAGATGCCTCGGGAAGGTGGGCTGGGGCCGCGATCCGCAAGCCAGGAGACCTGAACGCCCAGACCGGCGACCCGTCCGCGCGCAACGGTACGGAAGCTTCCTGGCGGTCGGCTTTCTGCGGCGCGTTCGGGATGGTTGACCGCCTGGAGGAATCCACGTGCGTAATCGCCTCATATGGGCCAGCGCGACACTGGCTCTTGTCATCGCCGCCTGCGGCAGCTCGGCGCCGACGTCCTCGGCGAGTCCGGCCAACACCTGCGTCAACGCCGGCGCCGCCCACCACGCGTATGTGGTGGTCGAACATCTCTCGGGCGCTTCCCTCCAGAAGTGCGTGGGATTCGCCGGCGACACCATCGACGGCCAGAGCCTGATGGACCAATCGACGATCCCGTATCAAACGCAGACGTTCAGCTTCGGCAAGGGCGTTTGCGCGATCGACAACGAGCCCGCGCAGTTCACCGAATGCTTCCCCAAAAACAAGCCCTACTGGTCCTTGTTCGTCGAGACGGGCGGTGCGTGGGCCGCGGCCCAGACCGGATATACCGCGGTCAACCTCCACGACAAGGACGCGCTTGGCTGGCGCTACGTCGATGCTTCTGAACAGAATCCTGCCCCGCCACCGCTGGCCAAGGAGAGCTGAGCTGACGCCATGAATGCACGAGCGGTGGCGGCCTGGTCGGCCTGCAGCCTGTTCGTCATTCTGTCCACGACGAATCCCGTCTACAAAGTCATCGTGCTGGCGGCGGCGGTGTCCCTGCTCGCCGCCGGCGCGGGACTGCGACGAATCCGACCTTTGCTCGTCGCCGTTCTGTTCATCGGCACCTTCGCCGCTCTGCTGAACTTCGTCTCGGCCCATCTCGGGGCGACGGTCCTGTTCACGCTGCCGCCGCAGATTCCCGCCCTGGGGGGCCCTTACACTGTCGAGGCGATCGTCTACGGCGCGGTGGGGGGGATCACGATCGCTGCCGCGATCCTGTCTGCGGCCCCGTTCTCGCTGCTGCTGGACTCACATGAGGTGATGGACGCGCTGCCCGCGCCGCTCTCGCGAACGGGCGTCGCCATCGCCGCATCGCTCAACCTCGTTCCTGCCGTCGCGACCTCGTTCATCCAGGTGACGGATACGCAGCGGCTTCGCGGGTGGAAACCCAGAGGGCCCCGCTCATGGATGGAGGTAGTGGTTCCGGTGGTGCTCACGAGTGTCGAGGGTTCCATTCAGCTGGCGGAGTCGATGGAGGCGCGAGGATTCGGTTCTGGTGCCAGGACCACGGCGGCATCGCACGCGCTGAGACTTTCAGACTGGCTGGTCGTGGCCGCGTCGGGGGTGGCGCTGGCCTCGTTTGCAGTCGCCCGGGCCACGGGCTTGGCGTCGGATTGGTTTCCGTACCCGACCCTGACTCTCCCGACCATCCATCCGGTCCCGATTGCGGCCTGCCTGCTTCTCCTGGCACCGGTGGTCGTGTGGCGATCGCGAGCCTGACCCATCTTACGTACTGGTATCCAGGTGGCACCAGGCCGGCGCTTTCTGATGTGTGCCTGCAGGTCGAGGAGGGCTTGACGGTGGTAGCAGGCCCGTCCGGGAGTGGCAAGTCGACATTGCTCCGAATCTTCAACGGTCTGGTACCGCACTTCCACGGCGGACGGATCGCCGGCGTCGCCGACGTCATGGGCCTCGATGTCATCTCCACGCCCACACGCAAGATGGCACGCCATGTCGGCTTCGTCTTTCAGGATCCCGAGCTGCAGACGGTCTACAACGTCGTCGACCGCGAAGTGGCGTTCGGCCTGGAAAACACTGGTGTGCCGAGACGCCAGATCAGCGGCCGGGTCGAGGAAGCGCTGCAGGCGGCGGGCGTCGCAGCTCTCGTCGGACGAGCCGTGCGTACGTTGAGCGGGGGCGAGCGCCAGCGGGTTGCATTGGCCTCCGCTCTGGCCATGCGCCCAGGTCTCGTCGTCCTCGACGAGCCCAGCTCGCAGCTTGATCCTGACGGCGCCGAGATGGTCCTTGCGGCCGCGACCAACCTGGTAGATGAAGGCAGGTCCGTCATCATCTCCGAGCATCGGCTCGAACATTTGCTGCGGCGGGCGGGTGGACTGCTTGTCGTGGATCGCGGAATCGTCACTAATGCCGATCCATCCGCGTGGAGCCCTCCGGCAGCGACTGTTCGGCCCGCGCGATCGGCGGCCTTGGGCGGCGAAGCCTGGTCTCTCGAGCGGGTGAGCGCCGGTTTCGACGGACGACTTGTGCTGGAGGGCGTCGACCTTTCGGGACGCTCGGGAGAGGTCGTCGCCTTGACCGGGCCAAATGGCGGCGGCAAGACGACCCTGCTGCGCGTGATCGCGGGAAGCATCGCGCCGCTTTCCGGCAGCGTCTGGCGCAGCCGTGGACGTGTCGCCTACCTGCCGCAGAACCCCTCGGTGCTGCTGCACCAGCCGACCGTGCAGGCGGAGGTCAGCTTCACCCTGGAGCGGTCTGGCGAGCTCGCGGTGCCAGCAACAATCCTGGAACAACTCGGGCTGGTGTCGGTGGCTGATCGGTACCCTCGCGACTTGTCTTGTGGCGAGCGTCAGCGGGCGGCGTTGGCGGCTGTCCTGCCAGGCGATCCGGCGCTGGTTCTGCTCGACGAGCCCACACGCGGCATTGACTCGAGCGCGCGCGGCGCTCTCGTTGCGCTCGTCGCCAGGCTGCGGGATCGCGGAGCTTCCGTGGTCCTGGCCACGCATGACGACGATCTGCGCAACGCCCTTGCCGATCGCGTCATCAATGTGCGCGACGGCAAGGTGTCCGAAATGGCCCACACGGCGCGAACGTGATACGAGCCCTGCCGGTCGGTTTGGTTTCGCTCGGCGGCATCGTCCTCTTCGCCTGGCCCTTCCTCGGCAGCGGGCTGCCCGCCAGCACGCCTGCGTGGACACTCACTTTCGCCTGCGTCGCGGGGCTGTTCCTTGTCGAAGTCGGCATGCGCCAGCTCGATTCGCGCGCTGTGGCGCTGCTCGCCTCGATCGCCGCGATTGACACCGCACTGCGCCTCGCGGTGATCGAAGGCATCGGCGGCTTCAGCCCGATCTACTTCCTCGTCCTGTGCGCCGGCTTCGTCTTTGGCCCGTCCTTCGGGTTCCTGGCGGGGGCGCTGTCGATCCTCGTTTCCGCGCTCGCGGGAGGTGGGATGGGACCGTGGGTGCCGTATCAGGTCTTCGCCGTTGGTTGGGTCGGCGTCGCGGCCGGGCTGGCCGGCCATTGGAGCCGCGGATCGCGGGTGCCCGGTTGGCGCGACGTGATAGCGCTGGCAGCCGTGGGCGGAGTGATGGGTTGGGTCGTTGGGGCCTTGCTCGACATCACGGATTGGATTCCCGTCTACCGCGGCAACCCAACGCTGGGCTGGCTGCCGGGAATGGATGCGGGGACATCGCTGGTTCATTTCGGCCGGTTCTACCTGCTGACCTCGCTTGCCTACGACACTTTCCGGGCGGTGGGCAATGTTCTGATGGTGCTGGTGTTGGGTGCCCCGGTGCTGGCGGCGTTGGCCCGACTACGTGTGCGCCTCAGCTTCGAGGTCGTCGGTTCGCCCCTATGACCGCGCAGGACTCTAACCAGAATTTCCGGGACGCCGTCTCGCTTTCGCGGCTCGTCGACCCGCGACCGACGCTGGAGAATCTCGCCCGCAGCACCGGGCTGGCATACGACGACGTCGTCCATCACGCGCTCGTGCGCTACGCGAGCTCCGGAGCGGAAGCGCTGCTTGCTATGGAGCCCCAGGCCTTGCGTGATCTGATTGCGGCTCGCAAGGCCGAGGACTGGGCCAAGGTCGCGGCCCTCATCGACTGGCTCGAGGCCGGCCTCGAGTCGTCGGAGTGGCACTGATCGACGCGATCGACCGCCCCTCGGTCAGGTCGAGCTGGGCGAAGCCCGAATCGAGGCGCCGCTCGCCTGCCGTCCACAGCACGGGCGTCTTGAAAACGGGACCTGCAAAGGCGAAGGAGTGATACTCGCCGTTCTCTCCGCACGGGTCGACGCCTGCGGCCGCGATCTCACCTGCAAACCTCCCATCGATGATGCGGCCGAGCCATGCCTCGTCCAGCTTTGCGAGGTCGACGCATGTGATCACTGCGCGCCCCCCCGAGCTTATGAACTCAGCGAGGAGGCGTGCCGGTGGCTCCCCCCAGATCGGCTCGACGTGCGCGAGCCCGGTGGCTTTGACGCGGTCCTCGTACCAGGCGCGAACATCGGCCAGGTGGATGTCGCCGAAGACCACGCCGGTGAATCCCTCCTCGTGGAGCGACAAAAGCTCGAGCCGCAGGTTGGCGTCCATCTCGGCCCAGGTGGTCGGGATTGCCCTCAATACGATCCCGACAGCTGCGGCCTGCGCTTCGAGCATCTCCACCCGCGTGGCGTGGAAGCGCACGCGCCGCGTGGTTGAGTCGTAGAACGTGAGCAGTCGTGAAACCACGATGCCTGCCCGCCGCGCGCGATCCAGCGCGAGCGCGCTGTCCTTGCCGCCCGACCACATCAAAGCAAACCTGCCGCCCATGTCGCACCAGCATGCAGGTTGGCGACGTCGGAGTTGTGGTCTCCTGGCCTCGTGAGAATCGTGTCACTGCTGCCGAGCGCAACCGAGTCCCTGTTCGCGCTCGGTCTGGGCAGGAGTCTGGTCGCGGTGACCCACGAGTGCGACCACCCACCTGAAGCCGCATCGCTGCCGGTCGTGACCCGGTCCACTCTGCGGCTTGAAACGAGAAACAGCGCCGGCATCGAGGCCGCCGTCTGGGCCGCCGCCACGGCGGGGCAGTCTCTCTACGCGGTCGACGTTGACGCCATCCGGGCTTTCGAACCCGATCTGGTGGTGGCGCAAGACGTTTGTCGCGTCTGCGCGGTTTCGGCGGACCAGGTTGGGCGCGACCTCGTTGGAATCCGGCTCATCCGCCAGCACCCACATTCGCTGGAAGACGTCCTCGTGGATATTGAAGAGCTGGCGGCGGAATGCGCGGTGGATCCCGGGCCCCTGGTTCGCAGCCTGCGCGACCGCATAAATAATGTGGGCGAAGCGACGGCGAGGAGACCGCGATTGCGCGGAGTATTCCTCGAGTGGTTGGATCCGCCGTACCCGGCTGGACACTGGACTCCCGATCTGCTCGAGCTCGCGGGCATCGACGACCCGCTGGCCCGAGCCGGGCTTCCTTCCGTCCCGATTCGCTGGGACGACGTCGCCGAGGCTCGACCGGATCTGCTCGTCATTGCGCCGTGCGGATTCGACAAGGACCGTGCCGAGCGGGAGGCCGCCGCGGTTGCGCCTCTGATCGAATCCACCGGCGCGGGTCGCGTCGTTGTTTTCGACGGCTCTGCCTACTTCAATCGACCTGGACCGAGACTGATCGATTCACTCGAGCTGCTGGCTCAGGCGGCAGCCGAATCCGGGTGAACCATTTGCCATCCGCGTTGCCGTGTGAACTGGTCGTATCGCGGGCGGGGACTAGACTTTCTTGCCGTGACCGAGCATGCAGCCGTCATCGACGTTTCTCGCTATTACCCGGCGCCCGGCAAGCGCGACGAGCTCCTTAGTGCGATGAGGCAAATGGCTGACCGGGCCGCGTCGAGCGATGGCTGCTTTGGTGCGCAAGCCTGCGATTCCGACCAGGACGAAGAGGCGCTGATCGCGGTCTCACGCTGGGAGTCTCAGTCATCACTCGACAGCTTCGCCCAGTCGCCGGAATTCATCCACGAACGCGAGCAGCTGACCTCTCTGCTGTCGAAGCCCGCACGACGGGAGCACCTCCGGCCGAAGTAGGTCCCCGCGGCTCGCCCGAGGCGAGGCGTTCCGGCGACCGCCTTGGCAACCATCAACAGCACGATTGAAGCCTGTTTGAGCTCATTTGACAGGAACTGGGCGGAGCACGGCGCAAGGGCACGGACCGTACCTTGCGGAGCGTAGCGATCGGGGCAAAACGGCCCGGATTGACAACCTTTCCGCCTCACCGACGTTAAGAAAATCGTCAAATGGACAAATCACGCCGCCCCGCGGCGGAGTCACTGGCGGCCGAGGAGCAATACCGGCCCGGCAGCAAAGCCGACTTTGACCGGTTGTACCGGGTGACCTACCGGCGGATCTTCGCCACGCTCATGCTGATACTTCGGAACCCCGATGCGGCCGAAGACGCCACCCAAGAGGCGTACCTTCGCGCATTTCGCGGGTGGGACCGCTGGAAGCAGGACGCACCTGCCGAAGCCTGGATCTACCGGATCGCCCTGAACGTGGCCTTCACTCAGCGCCGCCGGGAGCGCCTCCACCAGGTCGCGGAGGTGCTCCGCCGTCTGGGCCGCCCGAAGGCTGCAGATCCGACCGAGCTCTCGCAGCCTGATCTGGCTCGCGAGCTGAGGGCCCTGCCTCCGAAACAGGCCGCTGCCTTGATCCTGCGGCATCTGCACGGCTTTACCAACCGCGAGATTGCCTCGGCTCTTGGCGTGCCGGAGCGGACTGTGGCTTCACGCCTAGCGGCCGCCAAGGGCCGTTTGCGAGCCCGCCTGGGAGATCACCGAGAAGGCGAAATGAGTATTTCCGCGATGTCGATAGTCCCTCTGGAGGAATGAGCGTGGAAAGCGGAAACGGATTCGACGGTTGGCTGGAGCAACAGCTTCAAAACGCAGCTGCTAAGAGCCCCGGGCCCAGCCCCGTCCCGACGCAGTCTCAATACCACGCCGCATATCTCCAAGGAGGTCTTCACATGTCGTTTCTCGCTAAGGCGGTCAGCGTGGTCTCCACCAAGGGGGCCATCGGGCTCGCGACGGCCCTGCTCGCGGTAGGCGCGGCAGGCGTTGCGGTCGAGGCCTCCGCCACTGGCAGCACAAATCCAAGCAATTGGGGGCAGCAGGTCGTTCAGCAGGTAGACAAGTGCAAAGCTGCGCTGGCGCCGGGCTCGCACGGAATCGGTCAGTGCGTCAGCGCGTTCGCGAAGCAGCACGGTCCGCAGGTCAGCGCCGACCACCGCGCAAGCGGAGCCCGTGGACATGCGAGCGATGCCCGCCTCAACGGAAGCAACCACACGCCAGGCCCGCCGGCAAACCCTGGCAAGCCGTCCAACCTACCGGGTGGCAAACCAACCAGCGTCCCGCCGACGAGTCACCCATAGAAGAACTTCATCGAACGCGAAGCTGGGAGAGGGTTGGGCCGCGCCCGGCCCTTTTCCAATGACGCATGATTGCCGATTCTTAGGGATGATCGAGCTCGCCGTCGCCGTAGTGTTCGCCCTCTCCGGACTCGCTGCCTAGGCCAAAGGGGACGCGCCCACAGAAGGCTGCGGGCCCCCAGTCTTACTGGTTGGTGTGCTCGCTCCCCGAGTCCAACCCGTTGCTGGGGATCGCGAGGTGGGCATGTGCGCCATTGGCAGGACCCCCCACGCTTAGCCCGCCGCGGCCCTTTCTCGCTAGATTCGTTTTCTGTCGAAACCGTCGGCGATCCGGAACGACCTTTTGCGATTACCCGTCCCTTGTCCTCTGAAACGCGCGGCTGGCGGCCCACGCTCCGAGACACCCGCGGTCACCAAATCGAGAGTTCCATTCCTATCCTATGAGCGTATTCTCGGCCTGACGTGGAGCGCCCCAATCGCGACGTTGGCAGGCTCCTCCAGGAATCCATGAAAGATCAGTTCAGCGTCACAGCGTGAACCGGGCCGCGTTCCTGGTAAGCAAGAAAGGAATGCATAGGCTGGTGCTAATCGGAGCCGCACTGCTTGGCCTCGCGCCGGTCGCGGTGGCGGCGCAGACGGTCCCAAATGCGGACATCGCGGTGATCTCGAACACCGCAAACGTCAAGCATGCACACGTCGGGCAGGAGGTCACGTTCACGATAGTCGCCTCGAACAGCGGACCGGACACGGCAGAGCTTGACGTTCACCTGGAGCTACAGGGATTCGTACTCGTGGGCGAGACCTGCGACCTGGGGATTTTTCCGGACATTCCATCCTGCGAGTATGGGTTCGTCCAACCTGGCCAGACGCGCACGACCATAGCGGTCGTACGGGCCGTCGATCCCGACGCTGAAAGCGCAACCAATACGGCCTGCGTTTCGTCGGCTCAGCCCATCAACGACCCGAACTCAGCCAACGACTGCATCACGTCGGCCGTAAAGATCGTGGGCAAACGCTAGGAGGGGCACGGATCTAGGACGGCTGCTGGCCGCCTCCGATGGACCACCGCGAGCGGTTTTGAGGACCACGATTCGGGAGGCCGCGGACGTCCGCCGAGGTCCGCTCAAGCTCCCAGTCACACGATCCGAGTCCTCATTGGACGTTCGCGTGATGCGCGTTCGCCGTGGAACGGTCTGCCCAGTGTTAGGGATCTCCGTCAGTTCTAGACACGAAGTTGGCTCCGGGACGGAGATTCGAACTCCGAACCTTGCGGTTAACAGCCGCCTGCTCTACCGGTTGAGCTATCCCGGAACAGACCTCGAATTCTAGGTCGTGGCCAAAAGGGCCACCGATCGTTTGCCGAGTCGTCGAAATCAAACGACGTGCGATGTGGGACGAGCGCCCAAGCGCCTCCTACCTGACCCATATGCGATCTCAGCCGGCGCGCTCACCATGCGATCCAGGGAGCGGAAGAACAGGCGGACATGGGTGGCCGACCAGGTTGGGGCGCTCGGCCCGTTCGGGTCAAATGACGAGCCTGCCGCTCCCGCCAGGATGCGAAAGAGCCTGACATCCTCGCCCGAGCCGTCTTTGATTCAGCAGAAGGAGGGAAAGGATCGATGCGAGCGGTCGTAACCGGTGCGGCGGGGTTCATCGGATCCCACCTATGCGACCGGCTGCTCGCCGACGGCTACGACGTGCTGGGCATCGATTGCTTCAGGGACTGCTTCAGGGACTACCGGTATCGGGCCCTCAAAGCGGGTAACCTCGCAAAGGCGCAGACCTCTCCGCGTTTCTCATTTCGCCATGTAGACCTGGTCGGCGACGACCTCGGGCCGGTGTTCGACGGCGCTGATTTCGTCTACCACTTTGCTGGCCGGTCGGGTCACGGCGTATGGAGCGGCAAGGAATTCGGCGAGTACGTCGCTGACAACGTGCTGGCCACCCAGCGACTCCTCGAAGCGCTGGTGACCTTGCCGGTCAAGAAGCTCGTGTACGCGGGCAGCTCAGCAGTGTATGGCGACACCGAGATGCTTCCGACCAAGGAATCAGCGATGCCCAGACCCCGCTCGACCTATGGAGTCACGAAGCTTGCCGGGGAGAATCTCGTCCTTCTATATATGCGGAACTTTGGGCTTCCGGCCACGATTCTCCGCTACTTCACCGTTTACGGACCCCGCCAGCGTCCCGACATGGCCATCTCGCGATTCATGGATGCGCTTGCTCAAGGCAGCGTGATCGACATCCACGGCGACGGCGAGCAGACCCGGGACTTCACGCACGTTGACGACGCCGTCGAAGCGACGCTCCTGAGCGCCGGTTCGGATGCTGCGGGCGAGGTGCTCAACATCGGCGGTGGAAGCCGATCCAGCCTGAACGCGATCCTGGCGCGGCTGGAAGAGATCTCGGGGATCGAAGCCCGGCGAAGGTATCTACCTCCGGAGGCTGCGGATCAGAGGCACGCGGCAGCCTCGATCAACCGGGCAAGGCAGCGTCTCGGCTGGGAGCCGCGCGTGACGCTTCGCGATGGCCTTGCCAGCCAGTGGGCCTGGTTCCAGGGACTGACCGCCCGCGAGTGGCCGGTCCGCCTCCAGACGAGGTCTGCCTGAGCTAATTCTCGAGGACCAGCGGGCATGACTCGGCGCGATCACGCTTCCGGGGTCATCCGCTTATGCTGTCCGCGCCTTGTCTGACCGGCGCCGCTACCCGCGGATCCAGGCGGACATCCTGTGCCGGCCCGCGGGCAGCGACCTTGTGCACCACAAGCGCAACACGCAGGACGTCAGCCTTGGCGGCATCCGCGTCTACTCCGACGAGCACTTCCCGGTCGGCAGCCGGTTGGACATCGACATTCTCCTGCCCGACCAGGTGTCGGTCCGCTGCTGGGCGGTGGTGGTCTGGCTGACCGAGCTTGGCCCGGACGCTCCGGCGCCGTTCGATGTGGGGCTCAGCTTCACCGACATGGCGCACTCAGACATTCAGCGCCTGGCGGCGGTGCTCGTGCCGGCTCGCTGAGCTCGGGACATGTGGCAGTTCCTGGTCGGTCTGCTGGTTGGCGTCTTGCTCGGCGTGGTCATCATGGCGGCCTTGGTGGCCTCAAGCAGGAGGCAGTAGCGTCCTAGAACAACCGGGACAGTTGCCTTCCGGAAACTGCGTGACGTGGCGTGACACGTAGCGAAATACCCATTTAAACCCAGTGGGTTAAGCGGTTAATTTTCGAAGCACAAGATGCTTCGGGCAGAGCGGTTTGGCCAGGTGGATTCGTTGGTTGGTCTTCCGCGTGCCGCTCGAAGCACCTTCCCGTACGACACCACCTTGAAGAGGCTGCTCGACGTCGTTCTCGCCGCGATCGGGCTGGTCGCGACCCTGCCGCTGTGGCTCGCCATCGTGATCGCCGTCAGGCTCGACTCGCCCGGGCCGGCCGTCTTCATCCAGGAACGGGTCGGACTCAACGGCCGCCTCTTCAGGTTTTACAAGTTTCGGTCGATGTTCACCGACGCCGAGCACCGCCTGGCAGAGCTGGAGTCGAGCAACGAGGTGTCGGGTCCGGTTTTCAAGATGCGCGCCGACCCGCGCGTGACAAGGATTGGCACGTTGCTCCGACGGACCAGCCTCGATGAGCTGCCCCAGCTGCTCAACGTCCTGAAGGGTGACATGAGCCTGGTCGGCCCGCGCCCACCGCTGCCCCGGGAGGTCGAGAAGTACACGCCAACTGACGCAGTCCGGCTTTCGGTCAAACCTGGCCTCACGTGCCTGTGGCAGATCAGCGGCCGATCGACTGTCAGCTTCGATGAATGGATGGCGCTGGACCGCGATTACGTGCACAACATGTCGTTCTGGCTCGACCTCACCATCCTCGCCCGCACAGTCAGGGCAGTGCTCAGCATGCGCGGAGCGTATTGACCGCAGTTCTGGGATCGCTCCTCGCGGCGCCTGGCGCCGTGCTTGCGGGCTTCAGTCTTTACCTGCTGATTCTCGCCATCGCGAGCACACGACCGCGACGAGAGCCGGTCGAACAGCCTGGCCGTGCCAGCTCTCGGCTGATGGTCATCGTCCCGGCCCACGACGAGGAGCATCTGATCGCTCGTTGCATTGCGTCACTCCTTCGCCAGACCTATCCGCGAGAGCTCTATCAGGTGCTGGTGGTCTCGGACAACTGCTCGGACGGCACCGCCTCGATTGCCGAGGCGGCAGGCGTCGACGTCATGGTCCGCGACGAGCCAGATGCGCCCGGCAAGGGTCGAGCTCTGCGCTGGGCAGCTGACCAGTTGCTTTCGTCCAGAGACGCTCCGGACGCGCTCGTGGTCGTCGATGCGGATTCGGTGGCCGACCCCAACCTTCTGAGCGCCCTCGAGTCCGAATTTCGACGCGGTCACCCGGTTGTCCAGGCTGACTACACGGTCCTGATCGATGACTCGAGCTCGCGACGAAACCAACTCGTGGCCGCCGGCTTTTTGCTGTTCCACCGAGTGCGCTTCTCCGGTCGGGCTCGCCTCGGCATGTCGGCGAACCTGGTCGGCAACGGGATGTTATTCAGCAGAGCCGTCCTGATGGCCAACCCGTGGAGCGCTTTCACCGGCGTCGAGGACCTCGAATACTCCATCAGCCTTCGCCTGGCCGGGGTCCCCATTACGTTCGCCCCTGGTGCTTTCGTCTCGGGTCCAGGACCGGCGACCAGGGCGAGCGAGGTTCGGCAGCGGCTGCGCTGGGAGGGCGGGAGGTTCCACGTGGTTCGGACGCGGCTCGCGGAGATTGTCGGGGCTGCTATGCGGCAACGGGACCTGCGGCTGCTCGATGCAGCGCTGGACCTGGCGACTCCCCCGCTCGGCCTCCTCACAACAGCGGTCGCGGCCGGCTTCATGGGCGCTGCGATCGCCATCGCGCTGGGGATCGCGCCGGCATGGAGTGTCCTGCCATGGCTGGTCGCGCTGGGCGCAATCCCGGCGTTCGTCGTGATCGGGCTAAAAGCCGCGGGGGCTCCGTCTACAGTCTGGACGGCAGTCCTGGGGGCTCCGTTCTTCCTTGGCGGGAAGCTGTTCACATATGTATCGCTCGCCCGTGGTTTCGACCCGAACCGATGGGATCGCACGGACCGGGCGATTGCTCGGACAGGGCGATGAACGCAGAGCCGCGTCGGGTGGATATCGCCGGGGTGCCGGTCGAGGCGGTCGATATGTCCACAGCCGTGGCTCGCCTTCAGTCGATGGTCGGTGTCGGGAAGCCGTCGCAGGTTGCAACGGTCAACCTCGACTTCCTCGTCCGCGCCCAGCGAGACCCTGAGGTGATGGGCATCTTGCGCCGGACGGACTTGAACTTTGCGGACGGGGTCCCGGTGGTCTGGTTGAGCAGGCTTCTTGGCGTCCGATTGCCAGGGCGGGTCGCTGGAGCGGATCTCGTGCCCGCGCTGGTCGCTGCGCTGGCCCCCTCAGGTGGTCGGCTGTTTCTTCTCGGGGGTGAAGGCGGCGCCGCCGCCGCAGCTGGAACCCGACTCGAGGAGCTCTACCCGGGCATCGTTGTCGCCGGCACCTACGAACCTCCGCGCGCTTCGGTTGCGGAGATGAACAACGCCGAGATCCTGCAGCGCGTCGCCGACGCGCAGGCCGACGTGATTCTCGTTGCCCTTGGACACCCCAAACAGGAGCGGTGGATCGACGCGCATCGCGACCGGCTCGCAGTCTCGGTTGCCATAGGCGTCGGCTGTGTGTTCGACCTCATCGCAGGCCGAACCCGCCGCGCTCCGCGGTGGGCTCAGGCGATGGGCCTGGAGTGGCTCTACCGGCTGGCACGAGAGCCCCGGCGATTGGTCGGTCGGTACGCGACAGATGCCGCCTGGCTTGTCTTGATTACCGGTCGAGTGCTTCGCGACCGGATGGCTACGGGCGGTCGCCGCGCAGAGCCCGCCTGACGACAGGCGCGAGCAAAGCGCGTTCTTCTGATTCGCCGCTCGAGGCCGCTTCAACTGCAACACGGCGGGTGCCAACCCCGCGGATTCGGGGCATCCGCTGGATGACCCCGAGCAAGACGCCAAGGAAGATGAGGTTGCGGTAGTTCTCCAGCTGAAGGTCGACGTAACCAACAATCAGCTCCATCCCGAAGGCGGCGATTGCGAAGATCGCAACCGAGCTCAGAAAGGCGTCCTTCCTGCTCCCCTGCCTGCTTGCTTGTAGGGTCGCCATCGCGATCAGACCGAAGAATGCGGCCAACCCGATCGCACCCATCCGCATGCCAATCCATAGCACTGTGTTGTGCGGGATGATGTTCCACAGCGGATACTGCTGGGAGATGTCAGCCATCGGATAGACGTACAGCATGGGAAGGCCGAAGCCAATTCCAAAAAGAGGGCTGGACTTGATGGTCAATAGCAAGTTGAGGTCCTCGGCCTGCCTGTAGGCGTTTGACAGGTAGTCGCGTGGGTCCGGCTCGTAGAACGAGTGGAACGGACGTACAAGCTCACCCACAAGACCGGTCTGGTGGTTCCAGAAAATGCCGAGGAACATGGCAAACGCGATGACGGAGAAGACACTTGCGACGGCGAGGCGATTCCGCTTGGCGATGTCGAAGCGGATGGCGAGGATCAGCATGAGACCAATCCCGAATGCGAGCGCGATCATGCCGGCTCGGCGCTGATTCACTATGAGCGCCAAGACGACGGCGGGCGCGAGGCCAAGCACCGCGATGAGAATCGAACGCCTTCGGCACCACAACGCCACGGCCAAGGCGCCCACCAGGTAAAGCGCGAAGAAGTAGGACTCCTCATGTGCCATGAGCGCCTCGAGGCCGGAGTAGTCACCGTGCAAGGTCACCAGGTATCGAAAGTCGGCAATGAGCGCCTTGATGGCCACGACGGTGAAGAAGATCCCCACAAGTCGGAGCAGGTCGCCCCGCGTCCGCACGAGCGAGCTGGCGAGGATGAATGCGATAAGGCCATATGCCTGCGGCCGAATCTCCCACAGCGTCGTGAGATATGGTCCGCCTGCGGCCAGTCCTCTTATCTCGGCGCCGAGTACGACGACGGCGAAGATCGCGTACGCGACGACGATGGGGCCTCGGGGGAGCTCGAGCTGGCGGCTTTCAGCTATCGAGCTCGAGACCCAGATCAGGATCACCGACAGCACAACAAGTTCGAATGGCGTGATCGGCACGCCCTGCAGGGTCGAGCTGCTGTTGTTGAGGTTTAGAAAGAACTGAACGCGATCGGTCAGCGAGTCGGGGAAGTTGAGGGGAAATACCTCGAACAAAAGCGTCGCTCCGAAAATCAGATAGACGCCTCGAACCGGGCGATGCCACACCCACGGCACAAGAAGCCATATGGGAACCGCGAATGCCAACGCAATAGCCGCCGGAAGAACGAGGAGGCCCAGGACAAGAGGCACCAGCAGAGCAATGAGGACCAGGAATGCCTTCCGACTCGCCGGGCCGAAATCTTCCGAACGGACGGCAGCCGACTCTTCGATATCGGCTGCTGCGGAGCTCACTCGGAGAGCCTTGGCGAATATTTCACACGAGAACGAGAAGGGCGAGGTTCGACGAACACGGAAGCTCCACTCACGATTTGATCACTTCCCAGGCCGTGGCGAGCCCGGCGGCGAGCGCGATCAACGCGTACCTCCCAGCGGTTGGCCGATTCCGCCGAAGGCCTAAGACCAGAATCAGGCCGAATACACCGAAGAAAGCCATCGTCCGATCACAGAAGCCGGCGTAGCCACTCCGGCGTCTTGTACTCAGTGCCGTTCAGGATCACCCCAGCAATCGATTTGCGTCCCAAAAGGAATACCGTCTTCTCGAGGTCGTCGATCGTCGTGACCCCGTATTTGGCAACGAGCAGAATGCGGTCTGACAGCTGAGAAGCCAGCGAGCTGTAGCCGATGTCGAGCATCGGTGGGAGATCGATGACTATCGTGCCGAAATGTGGCCGCAGCTCTTCGAGGAGCTGTCCTTCGCTGAGCTGGTAAAACAAGCGGCTGGCATCCTCACGTGGCTCTCCGCTTGGGATTACGAAGAGGTTGGTGGGCGCGGTCGCCCGCAAAATGCGGAGGGACCCGGTGCCCTCGACCACGTCGGCGAGCCCAGGGCCCATTCGGAAGTCGAAGTATCGATGCATCGACGGCCGTTCAAGGTCACATTCGAGGAGCAGCGTCGGCCGCTGCGTATCGCTTGCCACCGATGCCGCGATGCCGATGGCAATCGAAGTCTTGCCCTCGTGGCGAAGCGAGCTCGTGACGCCCAGCACGCGCGCTCCGTCCTGCTTTTCGAAATCAATGCTGAGGTATGCGCGCCGGCAGCGATCGATGAACCAGGGCGCGAGGGCAAGCGGGTGCGTGGCCTCAAGGAGGTTGCGCGCGGCATAGCCTGGAGCAAGCGACCGGGGTTTGAGCGCAGTGACGATGCTCTCCGAGAGACTGTTCACGGCGTGCAAGCGGGTGCCCTCGATCGTCACTTCGCGTCCTCAAGGTGAAGCGAGGGAATCGTTGCGAGCACCGGCACACGCAGCCGCCGCTGTAGCTCCCTCGCATCGCGGACGGTCTTATCGGCCCAGACGAGCAACATTACGTACGCGGTCCCAGCGCTCACGCAAACGAGCAACGCGATCACAGCCCGCTTGAGACTGCTTCCATCGCCCGTGATGCCGGCATGTGCGATCCGCGGCGCGTCCACGATCTTGGTGCTGTTCTGGACCAGCTGCTGTGCGGCATCCCCCAGAAACTGAGCCTGGTCTAGCTGCGTCTGGAGCTGGGTCGCGTTGTCGCGGTCCTGCTGGACCTGGTGCACGAGCTGGTCAAGCACGACGATTCCAGTGTCCTGTCCTGTTGTCGACAGCCGAGTCCCGGGATGGTCCACCAGGTACTGCTGCAGCGCTGCCTGGGACGCAGCCAACTCTGCCTGGGCGGTCTTGAGCTGACCCGTAAGAAACGTCGTGCGCAGCTCCTGCTGCTGGCGCTGTAAAGCGATCTGCCGCTCCAGGAACAGGTCGAGAGCAGTCTGAATGACGGCTATACCGCCAGCCTGGCTGGCGCTCGAGAACGTGATCGTGACGAGGTGCGAGCCGTCAGGCGTGACCTTCATGGAACTTGGGATCGAGGAAACGATCGCGTTCCGTTGATCCCGATTCTGCACCACGCCCTTTGTCAGCAACCGATCCCCAATCTGGTTGTCGAATGAGAGGGTTGTAATCAGCTGCTGCAGCGTGTCGGCCTGGTTTTGAGCCGGGGTGAGGTAGGAGTTCCACCCTGAGGGCGTGACATTCTGTCCAAACGTGTCCGGCGATTCGACCCAAAGGCTGGCTGTGGCCTGGTAGGTACGGAAGGCGACAACCGTCGCGGCACCCAGAATGAGAGGGGCGACGATCAGCACGATCGCAAAGCGCACCCAGTATCGGAAAAGAACCTCGATATATCTAGACATTGATTAATGGGGCCTCGAATCCAGCCTGGTAGCAGCAGACCTGCCAGTTCGTGGGCCTGCCGGAATCGTACGGTCAGCCAAGGTGGCGAGACATGAGTCCAGCGTCCCGGGGGTATCGGGACAAAGCGGGCGTATATCGACCGTTAGCACGGTTGCGGCGCTCACTCGAAGTGGGGCGGCTTGCCCAACGTATAAGAGGGGTCGAGACGGCGGCGTCCGATCGGACGTGCCGGCACTCCCGCCACGATTTCCTGGGCGGCGACGTCAGACGTGACGACCGCAGCGGCCGCGACCACCGCGCCCCGGCCGATTCTCACCCCGGGCATGATTGTGGCGCGGGTGCCGATCCAGACGTAGTCGTCGATCACGACCGGGCGGCCCGTCAAGGCGAAGTTCGGGTCCTCGTACTGGTGGCCGGTTGTGAGGATCATCACCTCGGGAGAGATGCTCACGTTGTCACCGATGGAGATGGGGGCCCTCGCGTCGAGGCAGCAGTCGCGGTTCACGAGCGAGTTTCGGCCAAGGTGGAACCCGTCACGCCTAACCTGGCCGGGCCCGTAAAACCAGACGTAGCAGCCCAGGAAAATGGCGCTGCCCTCTGTCAGGTCCATGCCCAGCACTCGCCGGTACCAGTAGGTCCTCAGCGCGAACGATGGAATCCGGTTGACCACGCGATTCGTCAGGTAGTTCAAGACTCGAATGCCAAAAGTCCGGTAGGCCGGGCTGGCCAGTGGCGCCCCGGGTGTTGCCTTGGGGCGCGTCTGGAACGGGTCGGGCTGCAGGGTTAGATCGCCCACGAAGCTGATCGGACTGTATCGATCGCGGCTCACTACATAAATAGGAGGTCCGGGACAGGCTTGCCCGGTGTCCCGGTTGCCCTGGGTCGCCAGTCCCGGCGGTGTGTTGCCTGGCTGGTTTCGTGCCCCAAGATCCTGTGTTAGACCGTGTGCGGTGACACCCTGAAACGCATGTCGATCGGAGGAATGTTCCTACTCGGCCTGTGCCTCGTGCTCGCAGCCGGCCCGGCGCAAGCAAGCCTGTCCGGTGCAACGCCTGCGCTCCAGATCTCAGTTGCCGGCAACCACCTGGCCGACGCGGCTGGTCGGCCACTCACGCTGCGTGGTGTTGATCTCTCAGGCACAGAGTTCGCGTGTGCGCAGGGCTGGGATGGCGTCTATGGTGACCAGCCGCTGGACCTGGCATCAACGTATGCGGCAATGCAGGAGTGGAAGGTCAACGTCGTTCGGGTGCCGCTCAACGAGGACTGCTGGCTGGCGATCAATAACGTCAAACCGACGGCCGCGGGAGCCCGGTACCAGGACGCAATCCGTACCGAGGTCGAGCTCATTCATTCTGCCGGCATGTACGCGATCCTCGACCTGCACTGGTCGGCGCCTGGGGCGCAGCTCGCGCTTTCGCAGAATCCCGCTCCCGATGCGGACCACTCGGTCACCTTCTGGCGACAAGTAGCCGAGGCGTACAGGTCCGATCGCGCGGTCATCTTCGACCTCTTCAACGAGCCTTACGACTACTGGGGCGGGAATTCCGACCACTGGGCAGCCTGGAAGGACGGCGATACCTACGCGCAGTACGTGACCGGAGGCTCGCCGTACGCCATCTCGACGCCATGGCGCTCGGTGGGCGTACAGGCGCTGGTGAATGTGATTCGAGATGCCGGTGCGACACAGCCGATCATTGTCAACGGGCTTGACTGGGCCAACGACCTGTCTGGATGGTTGACTCACTCTCCGCATGACCCTGCGCGCCAGCTGATCGCCGGTTGGCACGTCTATCCAGGGCAGGGCTGTTCTTCGACTGCCTGCTGGGACTCGGTGATTGCTCCGATCGCGCAGCGATTTCCGGTGGTCGTCGGAGAGACGGGAGACTCCTCAGGTGGCACGCAGATTTTTCTACCAAGATTCCTTCCCTGGGCCGATCGGCATGGGTTGAACTACGTCGCGTGGACCTGGAACCCATGGCAGGACGACAGCAACGTCTTGATCAAGGACTGGGGCGGAACCCCGACCGATGGCGAAGGAACGTTCTACAAGCAGGAGCTCGCGTTCGCACCAGTGGCGATACCCACCGCCAAGCCGACGAATCCGGAGGTACCGAGCGCACGTGGAGGGACCATTGCTTATGTCGGCCTGCTGGGGCTGCTGGTTGCCGCTGCGCTAGCCGCCCTTATAGCTCGGCGGACACTGCCAGCCGCCTTGGCCCGGTTCGACGGCAAGCGGTAGGAGAATGCCCGAACGGAGCTACCAGTCGCTAGCACCATGGAGGCGCGCCATGGTCAGTGGGCGGTGGGCTGCGGCGAACCCGACGCTAGTGACATTGCCGGCCGTTCCAATTCCCCGGCCAACCTCGCGCAGTACATCTCGAGCCCGAAGCGTTCCAGCACGGCCTGGCGTGCATTCGCGCCCAGCCGGGCGCGTTCGGCCGGATCGTTCAGGAGCTGAGCCACAACGTCGGCCATACGGTCCGAATCGCCCGGCGGAACGGTGCGCCCGGTTTCACCGTCCTCGATCAGGCCGTCGAGCCCCGCTGTCGCGGTGGCTACCACTGCCTTGCCCATCGCCATCCCTTCCAGAACGCTGGTGACGCCGGCCGGATAGTCGACTGGCATCACGGGGACGACGACGACCCTCGCCCTCGAATACATGTTTCGAAGCGAGGGAAAGTCCAGGAAATCGGAATGGAAGTTGGGCGGCCACTCGTCAGGGATAACCGCCCGCGCCTGCCGCGAGTGGAGGCTCCCAAGCGTTGCGAACACCGCGCAATTCAGGCCGGCGCACGCTCGAGCAAGAGTCGCGAAGTCACGGTGGTCGCGGCCCGGCGCCAGGATAAGCCTCTCTTCGGTCGCCCGTTGGGGGTGCCAAAAGGCGGCGTCGATACCATAGGGGACGAGCACGAGCTTGCTCCGGCCAATGCCGAGTTGGGAGTGCGTCGCTTCCAGGTGGTGCCGCGAATGGAGGATCACTCGATCGATGCAACGGTGCGCTTTCAGCAGCTTGAAGAACGGCTCCTTCGACCGGGTCACGAGCTGGTGGCCGATCATGACATGGCGCGGTCTGGCGCCTTGCACGCCCATCGCGAGGGCAAGCGGGACGCCGAGATGCTCGCCATCGGACAGCACGACCTCGTACTGATCGAGGACTCGCATCGCGACGGCGACATGACGCAAGGATCTGCCGAGAGACCGACCGCCTTGCCCAGCTCGGAATGCTGACCAGTCGAGGAGTCTGACCCCGAATCGATCCTCGAGCTGTAGGAATTCAGGAACCGGGCGGTGACCCTCCTCGGCCATCCGTCTGAGCTCCGGACCTGCATTTGCCGAGACCAGCATCAATGCCGTGGTCAAGAAGGCCTCCCGATTTCAAAGAGCAGGTCGACGATCGCGTTGAAATTGCCGACGACATCGTGCTCGCGACGAGCTATCGCGAGAGCCGTGGTGCCCATCTCCGTGCGGAGGTTGGGGTTTTCGACCAGCGTCCGAATGGCGTTTCTCAGGGCCAGGGTCGACGAAGGCGACACCAGGTATCCGGTTACGCCGTCGCGAACGAGCTCAGGAATGGCGCCGATGGGGCTCGATATCACCGGCAAGCCACACGCCATCGCCTCCGGGATGACGAGCCCGTAGCACTCCGCGAGCGTCGGCAACACGAACAGGTCAGCATCCCGAAAGAGCTCGATGAGTCCGCTCGTCTGCGGCTTCAAATCGCGATAGACGTGGCACGAAACCTGTGGAGGTATTGCGCTGATATCCGATTTCGTGACCGCATGCAGCTCGACCGGTTCGCTAATACCGGCAAGCGCTTCCAACAGGTTGGGGCCGCCTTTGCGCTCGAAGTCGCCGCCGACGAAGAGGATTCGGACAGGCCCCGCACGGCGCGCGCCGAGGCGAGGTCGGAAGATGGTCAGGTCGACCCCCGGACGAATGACATGCACCGACTTTTGCGGCACCTCATAGTCGCGGACGAGTGAGTCGGCCGCCCAGCGCGACCATGGCGCGAAGGCGCGAGCCGCCCTGAACGCCCGTGAATTGATCGCGGTCTTGAAGCGCTCCACGGTGGCGTGCTGCCGGCCGTGTTGGTAGGCGTCCATCTCGTCGTAGTTCTTCGGTGTTGCGTCCATTGAGATCACGGTTGGGACATCGCGCATGATGTCGGCCGCCAGCAAGGCCGCAACCTGAGTGTGAATGAACAACGCATCAGGTTTTCGTTGCCTCAGGCGACGTTTGAGTCCAGCACGAGCGCTACGGCTCGCTTGCCAGGACCAGCTGCGAAACAGCGGAATCTGTGCCAAGCGTGCTGGGGACGATTGACGTACATGCAGCACCCCAGCTTCGAAGCCGCTTTCTGAACCAAGCAAACGCTCCAGGTTCTGGGAATGAGCGACGTGGCCCTGCGTCTGCTCGAGCACGAAGAGGAACAGGGGCAGGCCGGCACCGGCGTGCGCGGACCGTTCAGCGATCAATCTGGTTTCGGCCCTGGCAGCCATACCCGGCCAGTCTTTGCGCTTTAGGCGCCATGGTCAATAGGATCTGAGGACCCGGACTCGGTCCGACATCCACCTCCTCGGGACGCATGCCCAGGCGGGCAGGGACTTGTCCACACCCGTCCCGACCTTTCCTATTTGAGGCTCAACCTACCTGGCATAGACTCGGCCAGGTGGCGGATTGAAGATCCTGATGCTGGCTCCCTCGCTGCCGTATCCGCCCCATTGGGCGGCGGGCATCCGGCGCTATGAGTTCCTGCGCCACCTGTCAGCGGCTCATGAGGTTTCACTGCTGACCTTCGCCGGAGCGGAAGAGGCTCAGGAGGTCAACGCTCTCGCGAGGTTGGGCATCGCCGTTTTCACCGTTCCGCCCCCTCAGTCAGACACGCGTGCGAGGCGACTGGCCCAGCTGGCGTCGCTCTGGTCCACCTCATCTTATGCCGCGCGCAGCCTGCATTCGGACGAAATGCAGCAAGCACTGGACCGGCTGGTGGAGAGCCATCATTTCGACGCCACCATCGTCGAAACCTGCCACATGAGCGGGTTTTACCTTGGACCGCGCGCCGTGGCGATTCTGGATGAGCACAACATCGAGTCGGAGCTACTGTTTCGCGGCGCTTTGACCGAGGGCGGACCGGCAAGACGTCTCCTCAACCTGATCGAGTCCGTCAAGGTCCGTCGCGAAGAAAGGAGCGCATGGCGCCGGGCGGCGGGGTGCCTTGTCCATTCGGATCGTGAGCGAAAAATTCTTCAACGAGCCGTCCCTGGCAAGCTCGCCGCTGTCGTTACCAATGGCGTGCATCTGGACGAATTTCGAGGCGACGGTGATCTGCTCGGCCGCAACGCGATCGTGTTCACTGGCGCGATGAACTACCGGCCCAACACCGACGCGGTGAAGTTCTTCGTCCGCCAGGTATTGCCATTGATCCTGCACCACAAGCCGGACGCAAAATTCTATGCGGTCGGTGTCGGCCCGCCCCCGGAGCTAACGCGCCTTGCAGGACCGAATGTCGTCATTACGGGCCGCGTGCCGGACGTGAAGCCATACCTTCGGAGCGCCTCGGTTTACGTCGCGCCGGTCCGATTTGGCAGCGGCACCCGCATCAAGGTTGTCGAGGCACTTGCAGCAGGAAGACCAGTGGTCTCGACGACGCTCGGCTGCGAAGGTCACGATTCGATGCTTCCCGGCGTCCATTTTCTTGCAGCCGATGACGCGGCGACATTCTCTCGCGAGGTTTTGCGCGTGCTGGACGACGCTCCGCTTGCCTCTGAGCTGGGCCAGGCGGGACGCGAGCTGGTCGAGCGGGAATACAGCTGGCCCGCACTCTTGTCTCGCCTGGATGAATTCATTGCGGGTGTGGTGGTGGCAACGCAGGGGATCGAGCGCGCCATGGAGCCAGCGCGAGCGTAGCCCGGGCTCCCACGGCTGCCTAACCCGGAGGTGCCGGCGAGCGTTTACCTGGCGGCTGGTCTTGCCTCCTCCTGAGGGATCCGCAGCCTGGCGAGAGCCGGCGAGCGCCGAGCGGCCTTTAGGCCTGAGAAGAAGGCTTTGTTGCCGCGAAGAGAATCGCGGACGCCGCTCCAGTAAAGCGTGTTGGCGATCACGCTGTACGCGGCGCGCGACAGCCCGGCCAAACGAATTGCGTACGTCAAAGCGGCGATATCCTCCGCCCAACGCATCACAGGTGGTGCCAGACGGCGATGTCGGAGCATAGCCGCCACCACAATGCGGCCAAGGGCATTACGCTCGTTGAAGCAGGCTAGGAGCCGCTCAAGGCCCTGACCGTCGGGACTCTGGTCGTATGTCGCGACGTCCAGCTTTCCGCGAGTGGATTGCCTCTCCTTCCACGCTGCGTAGTCCGACTGGCCAGAGTCTTCGACCGTGGCTTCGTGACTGAATTCAAAGCGAGTTCCGGCCTGGCGGAGGCGATACCCGAGCTCAACCTCCTGGTTACCGGGCAGATGGCCACGGAACCCGCCCATCGCCTGCGCCAGGTCGCGCCGAACAGAAAGGTTCCTGGCCGAATGGATGCCGGACGGCTCCTCGGATGTGCGCAAGGCGGTCTGCCGCTTCTCACGCATTGCGTCGTCGTAGGCGTCCCAGGACGAGCGCTTCTTTGTGGAGTGCGTGATCTCACCGAGAACGACCAGGTTGGACAAGGGCTCATGGAGGCTTCGGTGTGCGGCAACCAGGTGTTCCCCCGGAATCACGTCGTCGTCAAGAAACAGCGCGATCTTGCCGCGGGCAGCAGCCAGGCCCCGGTTTCGTGCCGCCGCCAGGCCGGTGCGGACCTGCTCGATGATCGTCAGCGAAAAAGGCGTGGGGAACCCACGAAGGGCCGCCGCGGTGCCGTCGCTGCACCCGTCCAGGACGACGACGACCTCGAACTCCGAAAAATCCGAGCCGATCTGTCGAGTAAGGCCCCCGAGCGCCTCGAGCAGTTGAGCTCGATGATCATGGCTGGCAATCACAACGGTGACCGCGGGACTCTGAAGATGCGCGGTTGCATCCATGTGGTTATCTGCGCGGAACCGCGATTGCTGTAAGTGCGAGCATCGGTCGCCGGGCTGCGACGGCGGCCCTGGCGGCTAGGGTTTCCCACCACGGCCGAGCGCCGTCCCCGGAGCTGGTCAACGTGAAACGCTCGACCGAGACGAAAAGGAGCCAGGCCACAAAAAGGATCACTGGCAGCAAGCCAATGAGCACTATGAATGTCGTCCTCTGACTCAGCCCCGCATCAGTCCGAAACACATGCGCCAGGGCCTGAACGATGGGCTGATGGACGAGGTACAGGCTGTAGGACATCGTTCCCAGCCGGGCAAGCGGGTTCCAGGAAATTATCGTCGCCACCAGGTTGTCTGCTTTGAGGACAACGCCCAGCAGCAGGACGAAGACACCGCCGAACAACATGTGGCTCCACTGGTTGCCAACTGACAAGAGGCTCAGAGCAACAAGCGCGAGCATCACTGGCCCGGCCCAGATCAGGCGTATCCGGAGCAGCACGCCTGCCTGGTGGAGCTCGGCCGCCACCATTCCAAACACGAACTCAGCCCATCGCCCGGGCAGCTGGTTGGGAAGGACAGCCGTCGCAAGGAGGCTGTCCGCGGCCATCCTGTGCTGGCTGATCAACACGAACAGCAACAGCCGGTAAAGGACGTTCACGGAGATCGCTGCAGCGGCGGTCCACGCCAGGCCCCACCGCCTGATACCGAAGATTAGAAGCGGCAGCGTGAGGTAAAGCTGCCATTCGAGGGCGAGCGACCAATAAGCCCCATTGAGGGCATAAAAGCCGCTCGGAAACAGGGTGTGGGTCATTGTCATGTGAGTCAGCAGCTGTCCGACAGCGGGCCACCCCCTATAGGTCGCCAGTCCCAGGCTGCTGCCCGCGACGACCACCGCGGCGATCGTCATCGCAAGGGACACGTAGTACGCCGGCAGCAATCTGCGGCAGCGCCTGATAAGGAACGTCTTCGTGTCGAAACGTGAATTTCGGTAGCCGGCGAAAGGAAGGTAAAGACAAAAGCCGCTCAGTACGAGAAACAAGCTGACGCCGGTCGACCCGCTCCGAAGAAAAAGGTCGGCTCCTGGGATCACACCGATGTGCGCACCGCTGAAGGCATGGATGTGGAACAAGACGACCCAGAGAGCGGCCACTGCTCTCAGCCCATCCACGCCTCGCAAACGATGTCGTGATCCAATGGCGGCGCCCTTCTCAGCCGCGACGCCGGCCTTTGCCGCACTCACGCTCGTCGGCGCTCCCAGGGCAAGAGAGCACGAAGTGCCTGAACGTCATCTGGCGTCGCGAGCCGAAAGAGCCAGGCCGCGACTGCGAAGGTGGCGGCGCCGGCTGCGATCTCAATCACCGGTCCTCTACTTGCGGTGACCCAGATGATTCCTGCCATGACGGCGGTTGCGGCAGCCGCCCGCAACAGCCGCCACAGGGACCCCAGGGTCAGGAATCCCTTGAAGAGGGCGATACCAACTCCCGCAACCGCAATCTCGGTGACAGTCAGGCTGATCGCAGCACCAATGGCACCATTTCCGAAGCGGTCCTGGAAATAACGAATCAGGACCAGGTTCAAAGCGATATTCACCACACCAGCGCCGAACATGACTCGAGTCCAGATCCAGGGTTTATTCCTCGCGATTAGGACTTGATTCAGCAGGATGCTGAGATACGTGGCCGGAGCGCTCAACGCAATGATGACCATGATCGGAATGGACGGGATATAGATCGGAGTCCAGACCAGCCTGATAAGAGGTGCGGATACCATTGCGAGACCCACGGCAGCCGGAAGGCTCAGCACGACCACGAGTTCGAGAAATGGTCTTGCAACCTCGCGCAGCTTCTCCAGCCCCTGTTCGTTGGCAACTGAGAAGCGGGGCAACAGGGCGGTTGCCAGGATTACAGGAATGAACATGAGGGCGCCCCATGCCTTTGTCGGCACGCCATACCACCCGACGACAGTGGGTGTGGTCATCACCGAGAGCATCGCGCTGTCGATCCATAGATAAAGAGTGAAGAAGGCGCTGAAAGCCCAGTAGGCCAGGCTTGCCTTGAGCAGCGAGATGATTTCGCGCCAACGGAATCCAAATTGAATACGCACATATCGGCGGATCCAAACGAGGTTCATGATCAGCGCGAAGGCGCTGACCGAAATCCCCAGCCTGACCAATGCGACGGGGCCGTACCCGAAGAGAACCAGTGCGATTCCGCCCGCGGTGACGCCGGCTTTCGACAAGACGTCGGTGTACGCCAGATACTGCATGCGCTCGATCGCCTGAAAGGCAGCCTGGATCGGTTCCACGATCAACAGGATCACCGTCGTGCCGCTGAACGTGAGCAGCACAGCTGTCTCTTCATCGCCGAAATGAGCCAGCCATGCATACGCGAGAATCAGGAGCAGGCCAGGTGCCGCCAATAGGAGCCGGAGCGTGATCGCAGTTCCCAGGATCGCCGGCGCTTCTGAAGGATTGACCGCCATTCGTCGCACGAGTAGATCGCGGGTACCGAGGCTGACGACTACGCTCATCATCCCGGCCGCGGCCCAAGCGGTGACCAGGAGACCCATTCCAGCAGGCCCGATGCCCCTCGGGACCACCACCGTCCACAGTCCGGTAAGCATCCAGGTCGTGAACTGCCCACCGGCCAGCAAGGAAATGTTCCTCGCGAGGCGACCTCCGCCGGTGTCTGCGCGGGCTTCAGCGCTTTTGGCGTTGACATCAGCCAGGGCTTGGGTGCTCATCCGGTGCGCATCCGCCTGTCTGCCAAAGTCGCAGCCTGCGGCCGAAGGAGCGGGCGAGCCAGATGCTTGATCCGACGAATCCCCATCTGAGTGACGAGCCCGGGACCATGTTGCTGCGAAGCGAATACGCGCGAGAGCCGGAACTGCGTGAACGAAGTGCCCACGCCGGCACACGCCGACCTGTAGCCGGCTTCCCGAACATGTCCTTCGAGGCGTGGATGAACCCGCGTGTACGGGTACGAAAAATGCTGAATGGGCGCCTGGACTACGTCTTCGATTTCCTCGCGGGAATGCCTTATCTCGCCCTCGGCAGCTGCCCTCGGCTGTTCGACGAGATCGCGTGGATGCGATCGGGTGTGCGAGCCAAAAGTGATGCCTGCGGCGTGCATCTGCTGGACCTGGCTCGCGCTGAGCATCGGAACACGCTCCGGGGTGTTCGCTCTATCGAAGTCGTTGTAGCCGCCGATGGCGCCGCTGACGAGAAATATCGTTGCGGTGAATCCGTGCTCGGCCAGAACTGGCCAGGCGTGATCGTAGTTGTCCTGGTAGCCGTCATCAAACGTGATCGCGAATGCTCGCCTCGGGGCTGCGACGGCATGCGTCGGCTCGTCCGCGAGGGCCGCGATCGCATCCAGGCTCACACATGTGAAGTTCAGTCGTCGCAGCCAGGAGAGATGACTCGCAAACGCGCGCACTGTGATGCAGTTTCCAAAGGGATCGGGCTCGACTATCTCCGGCACGACCCGGTGGTACATGAGTATCGGAATCCATGGCAGCACCCGGTCGCTACCCATCCAGATAGACGGTGTGTGTCCGGTTTATCGGATGTCGGATCGATTTGAGGAGGCCGACCCATGGATAGACAAGCTGGCAGTAGCCGAGGTAGACGACTTTCGGATTGCGCCACTTGATGAACCCCGCACCCATGCGGCGGACGCCGAGCTGCCACATCCAGGCCCAGAACAACCGAAATCCCCATGAATCGCCGCATCGCACGTACTTCGCGAACTGCGCGCCGGCGCCGATGCCGTACGCCCGCTCCATCCGCTTCTGAGCCGGCCAGTCTTTCCAATGCTTGTGGTAGGCGATCGCCCGGGGCGCATAAACAATTTCTCGGCCTTGCTTGAGGAGCCGGTGTGCCAGGTCGGTGTCTTCGCCCGCGCAGAGCTGCCCACCCGCTGACAGCAGCGGATCGAAACCACCGACCGCGCTGAGGGTTGCTCTTCGAAACGCCATGTTCCCACCGTGCCCGACCCACCATGGGGGCACCGGAGCCGTGTACTCTGCGCGCTCCTCGCTCGCCTTCATCCCGACTTCGGTTCCGCTTCGCTCCTCCTTCTTGTACGGGGTCAAGCGGCCGAATACGGCTGCAACCTTCGGATCGAAGAATTCGGCTGTGAGAGCCTCCAACCAACCGGCCTCCACGATGCAGTCGTCGTCGACGTAAGCGACCACATCGCCGGCTGCGGCTTTCCAGCCGACATTCCTGGCGTTGGAGCTGCCGACGGTCGACGTGGGAATCAAGCGCACTCGTTCGTCCTTCGCGCTGAGACCGCGGACGGTTTGGGCGGTGATTCCGTCCGTGCTCTGATCCACGACGAGGATTTCAGTTGCGGCATCCCCGACCGTGGTCAGCTTTTCGAGCGTCTCGTGAATCAGCGCACCACGGTTTCGGGTCGGTATGACGACGCTCACGGTGACGGCCTGCACCGTAGGCGGGCTGCCAGCTCGGACGACACCTCGGTGAAATTGAACGCTCACGCGGCAAAGCCTCTCCAGGACATGCGGAAGCGGCTCATATGCTTTAAACCGGATGCTAGGTCCGCCACGTGTTCGTGCCTATGGGCACGTCGCGAAACGGTCGGTAGATTCACGCCGCGCGACCGGGACTCTTGTCCCGACCGCCTCTACACCGAGCTGGAGCTTGAGCCGGCCACTGCCTCGACGGGCCCTGTTCCTCGGCCGGGCAGCAGGCTGCTGCTCACCGCCACCCCCGGCGCCGCTTTGGCTCCGAACATGTGCAGCTCCGCCCGCTTGACCACCGTATAGGCCGAATCATCTGGACGGAGTTGCGCGATACCCACAGTGAACCCCCGGCCGCAAGACCGCATCACGTCGCTGCGCGCTGAGACAAGCTTTTCCGAAAGCCTGGCCATGGTTGTCGTCGGCAGCGTGCAGACGTACTCGTCGCCTCCATAACGAAATACCAAAGCCTGCGGACCGAGGTGTGCCCGAAGTTGGCGACCGACCAGCCTTACCACTCTTCTCGCGGCGGGTCTACCTAGTGCCTGATCCACGCGACTCAGGCCGTCGACGTCGACGAACGCCACCGGGAAATGGCCATTTCGGGAGCGGCGGCCTAACCATATTTGCCCGGAGAGCCGGCCCATGCCGTACAGGCGGACGAACATCCGTGACGCCCATCGCCACGAGCCGCGCGCAACACCAATCGGCCCCTCAGATGTTGCGAGGCGCCAGCACCTTATCAGCACCCACCTCGCCTCTCTTCGAATCCGCGCCACACGGCCGCGCAGGGCCGGTTGCAGCTTCGGTGGGTAAGCCGCTTGATCGTCGCCGGGGTTCATGAGAGTCGGGCTGTCTGCAGCCGGGGCACGTTGACAAAGACATCGCGCGAGGCCGTGAGGGCAAAGCTGGCTTTTGTCTTCCAGCGACCTCCGCGGCGCACCATCAGCCACACCTCGGTCGCCGTGATTTCGATCGGCAGCAGCGGAGCCACCTCGCTTATCAGACCGTCCTGAATCTCGGGATCAGCGGATTCCGCGAGAGTGATGTGGGGGATGACCGACTGGAAGATGCCGCCATAAGGGGGCACCTGCGGATAGAGCAGCACCAAACCGTTGACCAGCTCGACGAAACGCTCCGTTGGCTGTGGAACCAGGTAGACGACCCCGGGGAATCCCCCGACCCCGTCAAGGCGCACGTTGAACTGGGTCGCGGCTGCAAAGAAACTGGTCAGCTCTCGCAGCCGGCGCCCGTCGATCTCATGGAGAGGAAGAAACGGATAGATGAGCGTTACGTGAGGTGGCATACCGTTGCGCGCTGACCGGTCGTAACGAGCTCGCAGGTCGGATCCAAGCTCCAGCTCGGGGAACGCAAACAACAACACGGTCTCGGGAGCAGCCAGCCATGGCCGTGCGAGAAGCACGAATCTCCGAAGCGGCATGGGCAAGCGGCGCGCAGCCTTACGCAAGTGTGAAGTTCCGAGCACGGTCTTCAACCATAGGGCCGCGGCCTTGCAGACCGTGAGGGTGATTTGTCCCAGCCGATCCTCGTTCCAAATCGCGGGCGCATAGGGCATATTGCCCACCTCGTCCCGATGTATCCGACCTTAGGATGGCCGCGATGGCATGGCTCGGCTGAGTCGGAAATCCTCGATTCCGCCCCGAAGCGCCATCGCAATGCCTAATTCGCGAAGTCCTGCGTCGCCTTGGCGGCTGATCGGTGGTATCGCGCTCCTCGCGGCGAACTTTGGTTTCGCGCATCCGCTTGCTGTAGAGGCGTCGACTGCAACTCAGATGACGATCGCGGTCATCGGCGACTACGGCTGCCTTGCCTCGACATGCACGGAGCGCGCCACTCAACAAGAGCCACAGGTAGCGGACCTGGTGCACAGTTGGTCACCCGACGCGATCCTGACCGTGGGAGACAACAGCTATGACAACGGATCGGCGGCTGAAATACAGGCGGATCAACAGCCATACGCCGCGGACATAAGCGCCGGCCGCCTTTACGAAGTCGCCGGTGTTCATGACTGGGGTCAGCAGTGCACCGATCCCACGTACATCCAGCGCACCACGTCCTACTTCGGCAGGCCCGCCCACTACGTCGCTCATCTAGGCGGCGGCCTGCTCGACTACTTCGCCACGGATATGAACTGCGCACAGCCCGACGGAGACACCGCGGGATCAGCCCAGGCGAACCAGTACCTCTCCGACATCACGTCGAGCACCGCCACGTGGAAGGTCACGGCCGGCCACTCGCCTTTTTACAGCTCAGGCTATTTCGGGTCTCAGCAATTCACGCACTGGGCGATCGTGCCGCAGGTTGATCTGTTTCTTTCAGGACACGACCACGACATGGAGCAGCTGGTCGAAGGTGGTCAGAACTTCGTCGTAGTGGGAACAAGTGGGGAAGACTACAGGCCTCTGGGCACACCAATCGCCGGCAGCGTGTGGTCGGATGGGGCCGAGTTTGGCGCTGTCCGCCTCACCGTCACCCAGACGAGCATGAAGGTCGACTTCGTCAATCTGAGCAACGTTGTCGTCCACTCCTTCACCATCACGAAGGGCGCATCAACAACCGGCACCGTCACCGGGACCGCCGTCGACTCGAGCACCGCACGGCCAATTGCCGGCGCCACGGTCAGTTATCCATGGGGTCTTGCGCGGACCAATATCTCAGGTTCCTACACGCTGAACAATGTGCCGGCGGGCACCTACACGTTTACGGCGTCGGCGCCTGGATATGGACCGGTGTCGGCAACTGCAAGCGTCACCGCTGGGGGCAGCTCCAGCCTCGCATTCCAACTCGTTCCGGCTCCGCACCTGAGTCTTGTCGGACAGGTGACGGACGCAGGCAGTGGCGCTGCATTGGCCGGAGCAGCCGTGTCGTACAGCGGCGGAAGCGCTACGACCGACGCCAACGGCAACTACAGCATCGGCAACGCCAGCCCAGGCACGTATCAGGTGACGGCGGGGACGAGCGGCTACCAGAGTCAGAGCCGGACGGTCACGGTGGGGCCTGGGTATGTGCAGGGGGCGCTGGCCGATGCGGGCAGTGGGAGCGGCTCTGGGGCGACCAGCGTCAGTGTCAGCCTGCCCAACCCGGCGGGGGCGAACAACCGGGTGGTGGTGGGGGTGAGGGTTGACTCA